>Ga0247844_1000176_pt1 | contig 136711 bp, 129 predicted proteins | sample LaCtaG_FD_192421 | JGI IMG/M metagenome (GOLD analysis project Ga0247844, IMG submission 192421) | Freshwater microbial communities from meromictic Lake La Cruz, Castile-La Mancha, Spain - LaCruzMarch201714.5m_1 | ecosystem: Environmental > Aquatic > Freshwater > Lake | place: Spain...
ACCAATGCCGCCAATGCCACCGGATGACCCACGTCCTCCGATGCCACCAATGCCGCCAATGCCACCGGATGACCCACGTCCTCCGATGCCACCAATGCCGCCAATGCCACCGGATGACCCACGCCCTCCGATGCCACCAATGCCGCCAATGGATGGCCCAGGTCCCGGCCCAGGTCCGATGCCCCCGCGCCCTCCAATGGGAATGGGAAACTAGAAATATTTTTTTCAATTCGTAATTTTGAAAGGGCTCCCAACCAGGAGCCCTTTTTCTTTGCATCTATCTATCTTCATCATTAGAAGCCAAAACCGGAGAATCCTAAAAACACACTCATGTTAAAATTCGTGGTGCTCGGACTTTTTATTTTGTCGGGATTTACAAGTTTGGTTTACCAAGCTGTATGGATTCGCCTGTTATCGCTTGCTGTGGGATCGACTTCGGAATCCATGAGTCTTGTGCTTTCGATTTTTTTCATGGGATTGGCCTTAGGAAGTTTTGCTTTTGGTCGGTGGAGCCATCGTTTGCAGCGCCCTCTTTTGACCTATGGACTTCTTGAGGGGGCCATCGGCCTTTTCGCGATGATTGTGTTCTGGTCTCTTTATAATTTTCCACTTTATGTTGAGCAGATCTATCCGAACGGGCAACTATCCTGGGGCAGTCATTTTGTTAAATATTGTATCGTTTTTTTGATTTTAATCATTCCAACTTTTTTTATGGGAGCCAGCCTTCCAATTCTGGTTCAGCTTTTTCAGTCCGTGAAGCTGCAGATCTCCAAAAATCAAAAAAAACAAATTAGCATCCTTTATGCAATCAACACCTTCGGGGCCGTGCTTGGATCTTTTAGCGCGGGATTTATACTTTATCCGCGCATTGGAATTGATGGAGCCAATTACTTAGCCGTGGCTGGAAATCTTTTGATCGCAGGAGTGTGTGTTTATCTTCAGCTCAGTGGTCGCATCGGCACATCTGAAAAAATACAACACGGCGGAAAGGGCGCAATCAGAGCGGCGGCTTCGGATGTTGGAGAACAGCCAATTGCCACTGAGCATATCCTCGGTGAGGCGGGGATCACCAAAGAATCCTCAGCCGTTTCGGCTGGCTTTAAACAATTCATGTACCTAGCGACCTTTGCAACGGGCTTTGCATCGATCTCCATGGAAGTTATTTGGTCAAAATATTTGGGAATCTTTCTGGGCACCAATCTTTACGGCCTAAGCTTGATCTTAAGCCTATTTTTACTCGGCATCACCATCGGAAGTTTTTTGTTGAGCCTTCTAATGAAGGAAGACTTGAATCTTCGCAAACTCTACTTTTACTTATTGATTGGTTCTTTTCTTTCGACACTATTTTCGGTGCTCTTGCTTGGCTTTTTGCCGATTTTATCAAATGTGCTGGGTTACTATTTGGGCGGGCAGCTGAGTTATCTTTCGATCAAAAGTGCTCTGGCTTTTCTAGTTTTGATTTCGCCGGCGATTTTTTTCGGAGCCCTTTTACCACTGACGATTGAAATTCTGAACGAAGACAGAAAAGCCGCTGCCGAAAATTCGGGGACTGTCTATGCAATCAACACACTGGGCGGTATTCTTGGTTCTTGCTTGACCGGGCTTTTGCTGATTCCGCAGCTGGGCTCGGGTCTCACCACGCGTTTGAATCTGGGCGTTCTACTCATGCTGGTGGCAGGGCTTCTTTTACTTTCGACTCAGTTACGGCGCCGCTGGCTTTGGCTTACCGCAGTCATTTTGATTCTTCTTCCGGCCACATTGCAGACTCAGTTGGATTTTCAGAATATCATTCGTTCGGCCTACCAGCAGGTTTTAGCGCCAGGAATGGAACTCTCGGAGTTATTGAAAGTTTTTTCGCGCAAGCAGGAAGATTTTCAGTTTGTTCACGAAGGTGAAACCGCCATTATCAGTCTAAGTCATGATGCTGATGACGGAGATGAATTTAAAAAATATCTACGCCTCAAAACCAACGGCCTCAATGAATCCATCTACAACTTAGAAAATAGAAATTCACTTCCCAAGTATGAAGCACTTTTAGGATTAATTCCTTATTCCCTAGTCCGAGATCCGCAAAAGGGCTTTATTGTTGGTTACGGCGGGGGCTATAGTGCCCTCTTTTTCGATTCCACGGATATGAAAAAAGTAATCGTCGCCGAAATCGAAGAAGGAATTCTAAAAGCCGCGACCTTCGCACATCAAGGGAAATTCCCCTTTACAGATTCGGAACGCATTCAAGTGCGATTAGAAGATGCACGCTTTCTTCTGGCTGCGGGAAGTGAGGCACCCTTTGACATCATTGCCTCTCAGCCATCTCATTCTTGGTTGAGTGGAGTCGCAAATCTCTTTACCCAGGAGTTCTTCACTCTTGTAAACTCAAGACTTGCGCCCGGTGGGGTTTTTTCCCAGTGGCTGAACCTGTACAATATGGATGCGGAAGTCCTCAACAGCATCTTAAAAACATTTTTCACCGTATTTCCTGAGGGTGCTGTCTTTTCGAACCTTCATGATGAAGAGCTCATTTTAATTGGCTCGAAGGAACCCCTTCGTTTCAATATCAAAAAGCTTGAGCAAATTTTTGCAAGTCCAGCGATTTCGCAGAAGGTAGCTGAGGTCCCTCTCGTCAAAGCTGCAGATCTCTTGTCTCATTTGATCTTAACACGCGAAGAATTTATGAAAAAAATGGATGGAGTCTCAGCCAACACGGATCTTAATGCTTACGCGGAAATCCGCCAAAGCCGTTTGTTCTACGGTGATTCTTCGAACGCGGTAAAGACCTACCTGGATCAATTGTTCTCGGCAGAATTTGATCGGGTGATGGTTCAAAAAATGGAGCTTAATTTTCTGAATGAAATACTGGCTTCGCTTTACCGTTCGCAGAGCTTTCAAAAATACAACCGTACATTAGAAAAGTATCGCCCGCTCTTTTTGGAATCCGCAGAGGGGCGACAGCAACTCGCACGGCATCTTTATCAGTTGGAACGTTATGACTCAGCATCAAAGGTTCTGGAGGAGTCAGGCCAGGCCTCCTCCCTTTTGGTTTCGATCTATTTGCATATCGGGGAAGAAAAGAAAGCCGAGTTATTGCTCTCTAAAGCTGGAGAATCCCCCGAACTTTGGTGTGGCCTTCTGGAGCTACAAACAAGAAAGAAAAATTGGAAAGAGGCCTCGGTCACGGCGCAAAAGTTAGAAAAATCAATCTTGGCGGGGGAATCCAGCTGTGCTGGGCAGGTGCAGTTGGTGCTGGGAAGTTATTACTTCTACACAGGTCAGTGGAAGCAATCTCAGGCCTATCTTGCGCAATTCTTTGAATGGAATCCGCAAAGACTGAAAGTTGTGGAACTTCTGCTTGGGCTGTCGATTCAGTTGGAACAAGCTCCACAAGTTCAGGCCTTTTCCACCTATTACACCAGCACTCTAGAGTCAGAGAAGCTCAGGCTCGAGTCCATGCACCAGTGGCTCTCGCATTGGGGATATGAGGCCGACGCCGCGATCATTCGCCGCCTGATCGAGCAGCTCCAGCTGGGACAAAAGAGTCCTGGGGCCTAGGCCCGGTGCCCAAAACAAATCAGCTTCGAATTTGTTTGGCTTCAGCAACCGGCGGCAGTCAAAAATGAAAACCGATCCCAAACTTAAATTTTCTAACTCGCGGTACTCGCTCCAATCGGTAGCGATGACAATAGCGGCGGCTTTGGAAACTTCAGGCTGCCAATTTTCTATTTGCTCAATTTCTGGAATAGGTGATTGAGCTTGAGGATCATGAGCCATCACTGAAAAACCTAATTTCAGAAGGAGAGTGCAAAGCTCCAGAGCTTTTGATTCTCGGGTGTCATTCGTATTCGCTTTAAAGGAAAAACCCAGAACCAATATTTTTTTATTCAAAGAGGGCTGAAGTCGTTTTTGAATTTCGGCAGCAACATGGAAAATTCTTGAATCATTCACAGTTTTCACTTGCTGCAGAATTCCCGATGGTACTTTCTGCTGCTTTGCAAGCTGGCTTAAGGCCTGCAGATCTTTCGGCAGGCAGGCTCCCCCAAAACCAAGGCCAGGACTGAGGTAACTCATGATTGGGGCCTCCGCCCAGCGTGAATCCATGCCGAGCATTTTCACTGTATCCAAAAAATCCACTTGCGGTATAGTTTCTGCGATTCCCGCCAGTTCGTTGGCGGTGGAAATCTGTACAGCAAGAAGCGCATTCGAAGCGTATTTCGTGAATTCTGCTGTCGCGGGATTTGTGACAACCCAGGGTGGCCGCTTTGGAAAACAAAAAAGATCTTTCAGTTCTGGAATGATCCTGTCGTCAGCAACGCCAGCAATCACCCGATCGGGATTGAAAAAATCATTGAGGGCCTGACCTTCTCGTAAAAATTCAGGCATCATGACTGCTTTGCATTTCTTAGGCAGGAGGGTAGCTGCAAAACTGTCGGTGGTTCCGGGTAAAACCGTGCTACGAATCACAACGAGGTTCAGCGAAGTACTTCTTTCAGAAATTTTTGCAATCAATCGCATCGCAGAGTTCAGGGCCTCAAGATCTTGCTTTTTTTGCATTTGTGGTGTGCCGACACAAATCACGGCCACATCAAAAGTGGCAGGAAGTGATTCTTCCGAATCACACCAAGAAATGCTTTGAATTTCGTGGAAAAATTCCTCAAGTCCTGCTTCCTTGTAATCCAAAATGCCTTTTTGCAAAGACTGAATCAGCTCTGTCTTCCGATCAAAGCAAGTGACCTGATGTCCAAAGTAAGCCAATCCAAGTGCATTGATGAATCCCACGGGGCCAGCGCCAATGACCAAAACTTTTTTCATAGGCTGGCCTCCCGGTAGTAATTCAGAGTTTTCCGAATGCCTTCGGAAAGCGATGTTCGGGGCTCATAGTTCAAAAGGTCCCGAGCTCGATGGATCGAGGGCCTTCGTCTTTCTGGATTCCCTGTCAGATAATGAGGGTCCTCACTTTTGGAGAAATGAATCGAGATCTCTCGGGCTAAAATTTTCTGTCCTTCTTCCGCAAAAACTTTGGCCAATTGCTGGACTGAAATGTCCTCGCCATCGTTGCCAATATTCACTGGAATTCCATTGTGTTTGGAAAGCAGCAACTGAAAATAGCCGATGAGGGCATCTGCGACATAGCAGTAGGACCGAGTGGGGGAGCCATCCGATAAAATTTGAATTTTTGAATGCCGAAGTAAATCACGACTGAAATCAGGGATCACTCTTCGATCTTCTATGGCCATGCCGGGACCATAGTTATTAAAGGGCCGGGCTATTTTGACTGGCAGTTGAAACTGCTGGTGATAAGCAAGACAGTAGGTTTCTCCAAGCCGCTTGGATTCTGCATAACAGGCCCGCGGATTGGTGCAGTCCACATTTCCCGAATAGCTTTCCTTCAGGGGTAATTGGCCCGCGTCAGGATTGCCATAAATCTCACTGCTTGAAAAGAACAAGAAGCTTTTGAGGAACTCTTTCTTCTGCTTTGCAAGCTCTAGCATGTTTTTAAGTCCAAGAACATTCGAGTCGATCGTTTCAATTGGAAATTTGCGATAGAAAGTCGGCGACGCAATCGAAGCAGCGTGGAAAATAAAGTTCCAATGCACATTCGCGATTTTGTCCTGGCTAAAGAGATCTGGTTGGCAAACATCTTGGCTCAAAAATTGAAAATCTGTTCGCTTGGAAAGCTCTTGCAGTGTCAAATCTTCCCTCAGGCGAAGCGAATCAAGTCCGGTCAGGCGAAGAGGCTGCTGGAGTATGCTTCGATCATTCAAACGCAATAAAATTCTGAGCAGGTGACCGCCAAGAAATCCGCAGCAGCCAGTGACCAAAATATTTGCGCCTGAAAAGTCTTGCCAAGAAATGCTATCAGGCGAATCAATCACTTCGTCGGCCAAGTTCCATAGTGAAGAGGGGATTTTCCCAGAATTCATTGATTGGATTTCTCAGTTTGATAGCGCCAATATTTTTCGAGACCGACATCAAGGCGATTCAAGCTTTTATCAAAAAATAAATTGGAAACTTCGGTGAGGGAGGGAATATACTTTTGAGCCGAGCCGAATCCAGCTTTCCCCTGGATATGAACGCCAAGATTTCGGCCATATCGTCGATCCACTAAGGAAGCAAGTTCACGCAGTTTGATGCCTTGGTTTGAACCCACATCATAAATTTTTGCGGGTTCTGCATAGTTCAACATTCGAAAAAGCCAGACCACAAGATCTGTAATATAAAGGTAGGATCTTTCTGGAGAGCCATCGCCTTCGATAATAATTTGCTCACCAGCTCTAGCCCTTTGGAGGAACTGGGTGATGGCATAGTGTCGATGGAAGCTGAGGTCGCCACCGTAAAGGCCATAGATTCTGGCGATGCAGCTGCATTTCCAAAGCGGACTTCGCTCAATGAGAAGCTCGGCGTTTCTTTTTGCCTTTCCATAATCGGAAAATCCGTTGGCGGCTCCGGAGGAGAGAAAAACAAAACGAGCCAGAGATCCCGACGCATTTTTTGCTGAAGCTGCTTGTAGGCCCGCGAGCAAATTTTGAGTGACCAAGAAATTGGCTGCATCCAAGGCTTTTGCGTCGCCTTGGTCGGAGCCTGCGGCATGAAGAACCATATCAATCTTTTCGGTGAGGGAAGGCAGCGGACTTTTGGAAAGATCCACAGTGATCCAGTGAAGCCATGTTTGCCCTTTAAATGAAGGATTCTGACTCAAAAAAAGTTGAGGATTGCGGCTGACAGCCCAAACTTGCAGTGGACTCGAAGAGCGTTCATTAAAAAAATGAATCGTCTTAAGAATCGAAGTACCAATATAACCGGTGGCTCCGGTCAGTAAGAGGTTTGAGGATTGCAGCGCCTTGAGGCTTACTTTGCAGCGTTCAAAAATTTCCGACAAATCTTCTTTCAGCATGGGATTATCTTAGTCTATGAATGCCCCAGTCCTTCAACGAGGAAGATGAGTTCTTACGAAATTCTCATATATCAAAACAAGACTATGGTCTGGCGAGCTGAATTTGGAGCCTCCAAGCGCAGCTTTTGTTTTTTGATTAGCAAGGGATAAACTAGACTGCAAATAGTTGAAAATAGCTGGTTTTTCTTATTATTAAACTAATCCTTCTGTTTGGGGCATTTATAGTTTAATATTAACTAAACTAAGTTAGAGTCGAAGTCTGACTGGGAGGACCAAATGGGACAACTTCAGTTGCAACTTTTTTACGATGGCCTGTGTAGACTGTGCAGCGCAGAAATAGAGCATTACAAAAAAACCCCTGGTTCTGAACAGATTGAATTCATCGATATCACTCTGGCTGCCTTTCAGGCGGAAAGTTTTGGTTTGGATCCAGTTGCTGTCCATCGGCACATTCATGTGCGCACTGAGAACGGAAGTGTGTTCACCGGAGTGGAAGCTTTTTTTGAAATTTGGAAATTGTTGCCGAAGTATCGTTTTCTTCAAAGAACTTTAGACCGTCCCCTGATGTTGCCGATCCTCAAAAAGGGCTATGATGCTTTTGCGCGCATTCGACCTTACCTGCCCAGAAAACAATCTAGTAATTCGGGTGCAGATTGCTCAGAAAGCCCCTACTGTGAAATCAACATCAAATCACACTCAAAGCACAATAAAAAAGTCGAATTTACCGGCATTTGAAATCGACAGGGAAATCAAAATTGAACAAGCTCTTTTCCGCTTGTCTTGGATTGTGAGATTGTCCATCCTTCTTATCCTATGGATTGGCTCAAAGGTTTAAATCAGGAACAACAAGAGGCCGTGCTTCATGAAGAGGGGCCACTGCTGATTTTAGCAGGGGCGGGCTCCGGTAAAACCACGGTCCTCGTGGCGCGCACGGGGCAACTCCTCGAAAAGAAAAAAATTAAGGCTGAACGCATCTGCGTTTTGACTTTCACAAATAAAGCCGCGACGGAGCTGAAGCATCGGGTCTCCTACAAAATTGGAGCTGCAGGAAAAAATGTTTGGGCGGGAACTTTTCATGGTTTCGGACTTCAGTTTCTGAAAGAACACTGGGAAAAAGCGGGCCTTCCAAAAAAATTCGGAGTCATCGATCGCTCCGATTGCACCGGAATTTTAAAAGATCTTTTGCGGGAGCATAAACACTCTCTCAAAGATGGTTTCAATTTAGACGTCATTCTTGAAAAAATGTTGATTCTTCGGCAAAAGCGCATTGGTTGCAGATCAAAAGCGTCTTTGGGCGACACACCCGAGGACGATATGGCAACTTTACTTGCTCCTAAATATGAAGCTCGCACGAAAAGTCTAGGGGTTGTGGATTTTGAAGACCTACTCATGCGGCCCTTGGAGCTGATCCGAAATGATGCAGAGATTCGCGAGTCCATTCAAAATCGCTATGACTATTTGATGGTGGATGAATTTCAGGACACCAATAATATTCAAATGGAGCTCGTAGATGCGATTTCTGAGCTTCATCGAAATGTGGCCGTGGTGGGCGATGATGATCAATCCATTTATGGCTGGCGCGGGGCTGAGATTCAAAATATTCTGGGCTTCCCTAAGCGTTATCCGAATTGCAAAGTGGTGCGGCTGGAGCAAAACTACCGCTCGTCGAGCCAAATTTTGGATCTGGCAAATTCAATTATTTCAACGAATAAGCAGCGGCACCAAAAAGTGCTGCGATCGGCTCATCAACGGCAAGGCGGGGTCCCTGAACTTTTCGTCTTGGAAGATGAAGAAGCTGAAATCGATCATGTGGTTTCAGAAATTGGCCGACTCAAAGCGGAAGAATTTGCTTATAAAGATATTGCTCTTCTGTATCGCTCCAACTCCCAAGGTGGGATGATGGAGGGAGCCCTCCGCCGGATGCAAATTCCCTATAAAATCACTGGGGGTTCGGCTCTTTTTGATCGCAAGGAAACCAAAGATGTGATGGCATTCCTCAGGTCCTGTGTGGCTCCGACTGAAATTTCTTTTCGGCGCGTAGTCAACCTTCCACCTCGAGGCATTGGCGACAAGTGGGTCGAAACTCTGCAAAGCCAAAAGGCGGTGGGCGGCTTTTATCATAAAGCCAAGAGCTGGCTGAAAGAAAATCCGGACGAGAATATTTCTGAAAACTTGTCTGGTCTTTTTATTTTTCTAGATGAGCTGAGTGAAACCCTGATTGATTCCGCCGAATCCGCTGAATCCATCATCGACAAAAAACTGCGGGCTTTGGGCTATCGGCAATATGTCGAAGCCTGCTACAAAGACATTGCGACGGCCGATGGCCGCTGGCTCAGCGTAAATATTGTGGGCCGAATTTTAGATGGAATGTTCGTCAGACACGGCAGAACTTTAAAGACTCTCGAGAAATTCATCGATTGCATGGAGCTCATGGACCATGAAGATTCCGATGGCTCTGAAGTCAAAGATGAAGTGCAGCTGATGACTCTTCACGCCTGCAAGGGGTTGGAATTTCCAGCTGTGATTTTACTCGGCCTTGAGGAGGAACTTCTGCCCCATGCTCGGCTGGGTCAAGATGTGAACGAAGAAAGACGGCTTTTTTACGTGGGTGTGACTCGGGCTCAGAAACAGTTGATTATGACTCGAGTGCGGCAGCGAAAAAGATATGGTCGGAACCAACCTGTGGCTGCGTCGCGATTTATTTTAGAGCTCAGCTCGACCCTCTTTCGAGAGATAAACGACGCCAGACCCATCACCACGTTTCAGCGGGAAGATCTGGTCGCCAAGTTTTTATCTCGATAGCAAAATATGATCCCTAAAAATGATTTAGAATTGACAAGAGAGTCGAATGTTTTCGTGAACCACTCCAACTTTTCCTGATTGAGTCAGATTCGCGTAAGCGATGGTTCCATGCTCAGATCCACTTTGCAAATAGATGGCGGCACGACAGTTCTTGTTCGTGAGTGGGCAATCGTTGTCACCCGCAAGGCCAGCTGCTAGCTTGAGACTCATGCCCTTGAAGTTCAGGGCCTGCATTGGGGCTTTTAAGATATCCATCTCATCATTCAAAGAATGCTTCTGTAAATTGACCGTGGTTTTTTCTTTATCAACTGTGACTTTGCATTCAATGCTTGCAGAAAAAGCGGTTTGAACGAAAAGAAGACCAATAACTGGGATCGCTTTTGAAAGGCAGTTCATTCGGGACATAGGACCTCCTAGGCTGGGGAAGATAAACGAATTAGCCCTACAGTGGAAAATCAATTTTTGGAGCCTTACAAAATCAAAATGAAGTGATGCGCTATTCAGGCTGTTTAAGCTGTTCTTTCTTGCCAAACAACTCTGAATGCAGCTTGCACTCAGGGGCTAGCTCATCCGCTCGGCAGAGCAAATTTTTCCAAATTTGGTCGAAAATGTCAGATCCTCGTTGTTCCTTCAAAGGGGCTTTGCAAAAATCCAAATTTTATAGCAGAAGGCCTCCAACGGAGGTGAATATGAAATCATTGTTAATGGTAATGGCTTTGGTGTTTTCGACTGCGGCATTTGCTGAATACGTTGAGCAAGGCGAAGCTTGTTCTAGCGAAGGTCAACGTGCTTATGTTTACAATGGTGAAGATCAAGATGTATTCGTTTGCGAAAATGGCAAATGGAATTTCCTCTACAAAAGAATGCCCAACGAACAAGACTAGGCTATTTACCCTGGCTCACCTCGGTGGGTCAGGTTTCTCAATTGAAGTTCAAAATAATCATGATTTTTTCTTAGCTTTTCTCTTTCGAGACTCCAATGTCCAGCAATCTCTCTGGCCTTTCTAAAGCAGCTGACTTAAGCTATTCGAGCTAATTGGGTGGACTCAACGTGGGGTGGCATTGAAAAATCCGGTTCTTCTCATCTGTGATGACGATCGAATGTTTTTTGATACGGTTAAGTTGGACTTCGAAGGTGAATACCGCTGTGTGCATGCTCCGAACTCTGATGCTGCAATAAAATTGCTTTCAGAAGAAAAAGTCGATGCGATTCTGCTGGATGTCTCAATGCGATCCCCTACCGAAGGCCTTAAGGCCATTCCTCGGATTTTGGAATGTGAGCCTGATCTGCCCATCATCATGTGCAGCGGACACACGCAATTTGAGATCGTTCGGGATGCCATGCGGTTTGGAGCCCTGGATTATTTCGCCAAGTCATCAGATATTTCTGAACTCAAACAGTCGATTGCTAGAGCCCTCAATCAAGTTAAAATCACAAAACCAAAAGGCAGTTCTCGTGAGAATCTGCTTCTTGGGCGCAGCCCAGCGATTCTGAACCTCAGAGAGAAAATTAAAAAAATAAAAATTCGGAACTTCAATGTTCTGATCACTGGTGAAATGGGCTCGGGCAAAGAAGTTGTGGCCCGTCTACTGCGCAGAGAACTTGAAGATGGCAGCCTTGAGCCTTTTCAGGCAATAGATTCCTCAACCATTCAAAGCTCGATGGCAGAGTCCCTGCTTTTTGGTCATGAAAAGGGCGCTTTCACCGGGGCTGACAAAGCAAGTAAAGGAATGTTTGAGGAAGCCGATGGCGGAATAGTTTATTTTGATGAAATCAGCAATATGCCCCTCGAAATTCAGGCGAAGCTTCTCAGGGTCCTTCAAGAAAAAGAAATCAAACGTGTCGGATCCTCAAAAACAATTTCAGTAAACTTTAGGGTGGTCGCCGCCTCCAATCAGGATCTAAATCAGATGGTTTCAAAAGGGCAATTTAAGGCCGACCTTTTGGACCGCATCAACGTGATTCCGATTCGGCTGCCTCGGCTCAGTGAAAGAAAGGAAGACATTCCCGAGCTCACCCAGCATTTTTTTGAAAAGTTTCAGGCTCCAGCGGGCATGCACTTTTCTGCGTCGGCATTGGAAAGCTTGATGAAATACGATTGGCCAGGGAATGTGCGGGAGCTGGGGAATTTAATCGCTTATCTGGTGACACTCTCTGCCGGGCAGGAGATTCAAATCAGTGACCTGCCAGAAAAATTTTTGAAGGAATCGGCCGCCACCGAGGAACTTCACCCTTTTCATGGGCGCAAAGACGAATTTGAAAAGAAGTTTTTGGAAGACACCTACAGTCGAATGAAGGGCAATGTCTCCAAAATGGCTGAAGAACTTAAAATCAGTCGATCGCATCTCTATGAAAAACTCAAACGCTACGGAATCAAGTGATCTAGACCGTAAATCTCTAGCGCTGTGCGGAGTTCAGGACACTCATTCCGCTGAAGCAGACACCATTCACATTGAAAACTGAGCCTTCCCATCTTGTTTCTAAGTAGAAATGAATCGAAGCCATTTTTTCTGATGGCACTTTCCTTGCTGAATGGCGAGCAAACCTTCGCTGCGACAATGCCGCGAGCTTATTAACTGGAGGAAAGAAAATGAAAATATTTTTAATTTATGCAATGCTGGTGGTTGGCTTTACCAGCAGCTCTGCCTTGGGTGCTGGCCGAATCACCGGGCCTACAAATCCAGCAATGCGCTGTATGAACACAGGTGCTCCTGCTGACCTTTGTGAATCATACAGAAAACGAGCTTTGGCTGCAGGCTGCATTGATCAACAAGAATACGAAGCGCTTCGCAACTTTGGGGCTTATCCTTCTTGCAACGCGCTTAAAGGTGAAGGCATGGCTCAGTTGGATGGCTGGTGTCCCTGCGGATGTTTTCATCCCAACACGATGATTTCTTCGATTTTTAAACAGAATGGAAGAGAGGTCGATGTGGCTGCGGTCATTGTGGCAAAGAATCGCAAAGAATTCGATCTAGTGAACTTAGACGCCACAGCTAACTTTTCGAACTTTAGCCTGTCGCAAGCACCCATCACAATTTCAACAGCTGGAGTCGAAAAACGGCCTCTCGTGATCATCACGACAGGCGATAATCGCTCCTTAAGCATCACCGAAAAACATCCCGTACTGTTGCATTCTGGACGAATGGTACAGGCTTTGAATTTGAAAAAAACGGATCTTTTGGTTTCGAAAGATGGATCTCCGGTAGCGATCAAAAAAATTGTTCGCAAAAAATTCAAAGGCGAAGTCGTGAATTTCGCAACTCAAGCAGATTCAAAAAACGGCCATGTGATTTTTGCTGAAGGCTTAGCCGTCGGCGATCTTTACTGGCAGTCCGGTTTGGAAGATGAATTGAATCAAGTTTTTATTCGAAGATAGTTGAGACTTCATACTTTGGTATGCGACCGGGCTGATATCTCGGTCGTTTTTCATACTTAGATTTTTTTGGGGGAGGAATTTGTGCAAAAAATAAAATTACTTTCTGGATTCCTAATGGTTGCTCTTTTCGCTGCATTTTTTTCGGAGGGTGATTCGCTGAATCCATTGTCGCAGAATCAGTTGTCGCGAACAGAATCTTCTTTCGATCCGACTGCGGACTCGGCATCCCTTGCTCCGATTGTCCCATCGAGCGACGGAAGCAAAAAGACTTTAGTTGAAGGGGTAAAAGTAAACACTCAAACAGCTCCTCAAAATTTTTTTGGAACTGCACAGCGAATTAAGAAAAGCTTTAAAGAATTGCAGGATCACAAAAATGATGTGAAAGCACAAGCAGATCGACAGGCGAGAATCGAAGCGCTTGCAGAGGATCCTGAAGCGCTTAAAATCCTCCAGATGGCGCTTTCAGATCTGAATCGCTGCATTGAAATTTTTGGCGATGATCAGGCAGTGGTTCGCCTCTTGGGTATCGAAGTGTTAAATGCTGCTGCAAAAAAAGGTCAGCTGGATCACCTGGAATCTGCAATCAATGGGACTATGCACGAATTAAAAAGTGGACCTTGGCGAAAATCACGGGATGCTGATCTGAGCGATCTAATGGACGGCTGGATTCAAGCCAAAGGTCAGTCAAACATTTATGATAATCCAGCTTTGCTGTTCAAATATTTCCCATACGATCCCGAGCTCAGAGCCCCAATTGCGACAGCTATTCGATATGTTTTTCAGGCGCGTCTGGAAAATCCAGAATTTATTGCTCGATTTCTTCCCTATATGAAAGGTGAATAACTATGAAAACTCAATTTTGGCTCATTTTTCCAATTTTAGTTCTGCAGCTCACTGCTTGTGCAAAAAACGAAGATCCTCGCAGGGATCTCGCGGGTCCAGATAAAGTTGAGAAAACTTCTTTGGTGGCGAAAAAGATTCGAGCGCTTTTAGATCGCGGCGATGATTCCTGCAGTGCCCGTGGAAAGTTCAAGGGCTGTCGGAAGGAAGTGGTTTCTTTGAATCCACCAAGTTCTTCAGCCTCGAAATCAGGTCAGCGCGTTTTGATTCTTGATACCTTCTTTGCACCTCCATCGGCTTTTGGTCGCTATCAAAAACGGAACTTGGAATTTCATTACCTCGCCGACACCGAGACAGGAAACTATCAAGTCTGGTCACCCAGCGCTAGGGTGCCTGCACTTTTGACGAAAGTTCTTGCTGAGATCGACGACAAAACAACTCTTTCCGATCTGTCTTCTGTTGCAGAAGATCTGAATCGGCTTCATTTTCAAATCGAGATTTTGAACTATCCTAAAAATCCTGCGATTGGGCATGTGGATCCTATCTTTAACTGGTTAGTTGAATGGAATCCCAAGGCTGAATTTACTTTAGCAGAGTTTCCAGTACCTACAGATGAGATCTTTTGTGCACTCGACGAGGCCGAAGGGCGAAGGGCCTATGCGAAGTTTTATAAAAAAGCCGGTGAGGAACTTGCCGAGATCGTTCAAAGAAATAATATTGATTTTGTGAACCTTTCGTTCACTCCGACAGAGGATTCCCTGGCGGAATACTATTCCCGGCGCTGCCAAAAAGATTTCTCTCAAATTCTGGAAAGAGATCGGACAATGCTGCAATTGCATACGGCTCAGATTATTGGAATGATGACCAAGGCCAATCCAATGCTTTTGATTGTGCAAGCTGCCCCCAATCAAGCCAAACAGAAGCTTCAAGAAAATGATTCAAGAGCAGCATTCATGTGTAATCCAAACAAACAATCGGTGACCATCGGCTTTTTTACAGCTCTGGACTCGGGAGTCAGCTCCTCGGGTGTGCCGATTCGATCTGCTTGGATGCACCCCGCGCAGCGAAATGGCATCGAATGCACAGACGCTTTCATCAACGGTGGCATGGTGGAATCTCAGGATCCTGAGGCGTTAGTTCCTGATCAGTACAACGAACATTCTTTGTATAAGAACTACAATGGAGTTCTCCTGAATCCGGAACCTGTGATGGCAACTTCATGGGCCACGCCTATGGCGCTGTCGCTGCTGATGCATTGGAAAGCTCAGGCGATGGAGCAGGGGTCTTCTCTGACACCGCTGGAACTTAGGGAAAAAATCAAGGGCCGCATGTGGGACCCACTTCGCAACAAAACACTCAATCATCCGTTTTAAAAAAGGAGTTTCTATGAAAATAAAATATATTCTAATGACTTTGCTGACTGGCTTAGCGGCCTTGCCGGCCACTTCGGTATTAGCGGCTCAGTATGCCTATCATCCCGAAGCACGCTTGTACCTTAGGGGAGGCTTCAATCCTTTCACTCCAGACCGAGCCTACATCGGCTGCATCGATGATGACGGCGAAGAGCAGGTCGAAACAGAAGGCGCTGTTGGTTCAGATGTCGGGATTTCTTTAGTCACCAGCCGCGAAGATCTTTACCAAAAAATTAACTTTTCTGCCTCGCTTTCTGGAAGCTATACCTTCTACAAAGCCTCTGGCAGTGTCAGATATGAAGATGAGCAGGCTTTTCATTCGGATTCTTTGACTTGGGTGGTATTTTTTAAATCCAACTATGGTCATTTTGTTCTGAAAAATCCTCGTTTGAAAAAGAGTATGGAGAAAGCCTCTGCAGATCAGCTCTACGAAACTTGTGGTCCTGAAATCGTGACAGAGCGAAAAAAAGGGGTGATGCTGTTTGCCCTCCTCACGGTCAGGAATTTGTCCCAGTCGCGTCGAACTGAGTTCGAAGCTAAGTTGAGTGGTTCAGCATCAGGTGCAATTTGGAGTGCTTCGATGGATATGCAGTACAAAAAGATATTGCGTTCAGCAATGGCCTCATCAGATATCAGCATTCGTATTCATGCTTTGGGCGGCCGGGGAGTAACGGATCTGACCGACATCCTGAAGTCAACCGAGGACAGTCCATTCATTGCTTACGAAAAAATGCCGAGCATGCTTGAGAACTATCTGAAACAAATGACCAAAGCAAACGCGGCTCCGACTCAGTATGTGACCACTCATCTGAAAAGTTTCGCAAACCGCTTGCCTTTGAAGTTTGACAATTTCAAGAGTGGCCAGGTGGGGACTCTGTTTAACAAATACTTGGGTGCATCCACAATCGTTGCACGTATTGATCAAATCCTCATGTCGTCAGAGGACTCCTTCGATATGAATGCGGAGGATCGAATTCGTCTTGGACAAGTTCGCAGTCAGTATGAGGACACGATGAATACGATCTTTGCTTCCGCACAACAGTGTTTCGAGCTCACCGGTAAATGCTTAATCCCCAAAACCACAGATGCTCCCTTTCGCTGGCCCAGTGCGAGAATGTCGAACAATCAGTGCGAGGATCTACGGCGGTATGTTCGTGAGCGTGGATTCATCAATGATGAGATCTATGAAATGGCGCGAAGAAGAAATTTCGCGCCAATTCTAGAGCCAGGCACCGGCAAGATTGAGGGCTGGCAGTCTTGTGCTGACCTTGGCCGGGGCCACTGATTTTTTCAATTCAATGTGAGGAAGTAGGCTAGCCTTTCGTGGCTTACTTCCGTTTTGCTGAATCAATGTAAAGCTGAGCCCGAGCTCCGCAGAACATTTCGCAACCAGCACTAGAAACTTGAACCGTATTCGTATCAGAGTAGCTCGCTGTCACCGTGCAGAAGCCAGGAACCCAGTCAGAGCCATCCCAAACGTCAGAAGCCACTTTCGATTGAAGTTCGGTTTCAGAAATTTTTTCTGCTGGCCCCTCGAAGGAACAGATATGAGCGTTCGAACCAATCGTTTCCATGGACAGGATCACCTGTTTTTCTTGCTGGCTGACCACAAGAGTGTTTTCAGCGTCAAAGATACACATTTCATCAATCCATTGACCCTTGTCTGTTGTGCAAGCTTCTTCGGTTTCATATCCAACGACGAAGGTAGAGGTGGGCTCAGAAAAGTTCCCGAGCATTTGCTCTAGAGTTAAATTCAGACCTATTTTGGATTGCTCAGCCTGAGCCGAAGCGGCTGCGATCAGTAAAAGAGCGGAAGCGAGAATCAGTTGTTTCAAAGGAACCTCCTCAGGTTGGAAGTTCAAAGCTATAGATTCCAATTTGAATCAGGGCAAGACAGAATTCTTCAAATTGGCTGAAGAAAAAACTTAAACTGCGGCAAGGCTGCCGCAGCATTTTTTTTGCCTTTTAAGCGCCCGCAATGTCCACGACAAAGCGATATTTCACTTTGCCTTGAATCGTTTTTTCGTAGGCTTCATTGATTTGGTTGGGCTGAATCAATTCGATATCTGAGAAAACTTTCTTTCGTGCGCAAAAGTCCAACATTTCCTGAGTTTCTTGAATGCCGCCGATCAAAGATCCAGTCAGGCTTTTTCTACCGCCGATCAACGCAAAGGCCTGAACCTGATTGGGCTCCGGGGCGACGCCCACAAGGACATGATTGCCGCCGATTTTCAAGCTGTTCAGAAAAGGACTGAAATCATGAGGTGCAGCCACCGTATTGATGATGACATCCAAAGTGCCTGCGACTTTAGTGATCTGATCAGGCTGAGTGCTCAGAATAAAATTTTTCGCACCTAGTTTGCGTGCATCCTTTTCTTTATGGGGAGACGTGCTGAAGGCAGTGACTTCAGCGCCCATAGCCTTGGCCAGCTTCACAGCCATATGACCAAGGCCACCCAAACCGACGACTCCCACTTTGCTACCTTTTTTAACTTTGAAGCGTTTGAGGGGCGAATAGGTGGTGATGCCCGCGCAAAGCAATGGGGCAACTCGATCCAAAGGCAAGCCTTTTTTGATCTTGAGCATGAATTCTTCTTTCACAACAATGTGCTTAGAGTAGCCCCCAAGGCTGACTGTTTTTCCATCGCGTTCGATGGAATTATAGGTCCAGGTGGGGCCTTCCAAGCAAAATTGTTCTTCGTGATTTTTACAGCTGCTGCATTTTCCACAAGAGTCAATCAGGCAGCCGACACCGGCCAGATCACCGACTCGAAAACGACGCACTTTCTTGCCGACTTCAAGCACTTTACCGACGATTTCGTGCCCCGGGACGCAAGGATAATGAGCTGGTCCCCACTCGGACCTTACCGTGTGAATATCAGAATGGCAAATTCCACAAAAATGAATTTCAAGGACGACGTCCTTCGGACCAGGACCGCGTCTTTCAATTTCAATGGAGTGAATGGGATCATTTTTTGAGTTGGCGCCAAAAGCTGTTGTTTTCATAGTTCGGCAAGCATAGCTGATTTTTCAGGAGCTGGGCAAATTTGATTTCTGCAAATATCACTTTGACGCTGATTCCTCCTGCTCGATACGATAGCAAGGATGTTCTCTTTGCGTCCATTTTATGGTCATTTTTCAGATTTAGCATTGGCGGGAAGTTGTCAGGTTCGGACAGAATCTTTGCAGCTTTCTTTTCATATTCAAAGTCATGAAAATCTGATACGTGAATTTGCTGACTTTCAGAATCTAGCCTTCGAAGGAGGCGCCGTTCCTGAAAGGTTGCATGGGCTTTGGAAGGACACCTGCTTCGAGGTTTTTTTTTCTGTTGCGGGATCGGTAAAGTATTGGGAGCTCAATTTGTCACCGCAGGGAAATTGGAATGCCTACGAATTTGCAGACTATCGGTTTCCCCAGCCCCCAAGGGAATGCGCGCAACTGCGCTTAGAAAAAGTGAAGACAGTTGTAGAGCCTAATAGTTGGCGAGGAGATTTTGATTTTACTCATTCGGAACTTGGTACAAAGGACTTTGAATTTAATCTCACTGCTGTCGTTCGAAGAGCGATTAAGAAGAGTTTAGTGAAAGTTTCAAATGAAAATTTTGAAGAAATTGATGTTCTTGACTACTATGCCATTAATCATGCGACAGATCGGCCTGATTTTCATCGGCGAGACTGCATCCGTCAGGACGGTCAAAAGAACAATCATAAGAAAGAAGAGCAATGAAATTAGGAATTGAAGTTTTGTTGAAAGACCAAAAGCTTCTCAAGCAGCTCAAAAAGCAGCGTGTGGGACTCGTATGTCATCCAGCTTCTGTAGATCACAAGCTGAATCATTCCTTCGACCTCCTTCACCAAAAAATTGGCTTGTCCTGTGCTTTCGGTCCGCAGCATGGGGTTAAAGGCGACAAACAAGACAATATGATCGAAAGTGACGACGTCAAAGATCCAGTGACGGGCGTGCCGATTTTTTCTTTGTATGGCAAAGTCAGAAGACCCACAGCTGAGATGATGGATCACTTCGACGTGCTGCTCTTCGATCTCCAGGATCTTGGATGTCGAATCTACACTTTTGTGACCACTCTTCTTTACGTGATGGAAGAATGTGCTCAGGCAAAAAAACAAATGATTGTCCTTGATCGGCCCAATCCAGCGGGACGGGAAGTCGAAGGGTTTCTGCTTGAAGAAGGTTGGGAATCCTTTGTGGGTGCGACCACAATGCCCATGCGGCATGGGCTGACGGTGGGCGAGCTTGCCCTGTATTATAAAGCTCATTTTCAAATGGACCTCGATTTAAAAGTTGTGAAGATGCAAGGCTACAGTTTAAAAAAACGCCCTGGTTTTGGTTGGCCGGAAGAACTTTCTTGGATCAATCCTTCACCTAATGCGCCCACTTTGAATATGGCCAGAGTGTATCCGGGTTCGGTGATGATCGAAGGTACGAATCTTTCGGAAGGTCGCGGCACCACGCGGGCTTTAGAGCTTGTCGGCGCTGCGGGTATGGATTTCGGTTTGATTCTGAAAGAAATGAAACGGCTAGCTCCAGATTGGTTTAAGGCTGGATATCTTGCGCGTGAATGCTTTTTTGAGCCCACTTTTCACAAGTTCAGGGGCGAGCTTTGTCATGGAATTCAATTTCACACTGATTTCCCTGGCTATCGGCCTGAGAAGTTCAAACCTTATCGTTTGTTTTCTTTGCTGCTGAAGTGCGTGCGCCAGAAGTATCCCAAATTTGAGCTTTATCGTGATTTTGCCTACGAATACGTCGAAAATAAACTCGCTTTTGATGTGATCCATGGGGGACCAAAATTGCGTGAGTGGATTGAAAATCCTAAAGGGACCGTAAAAGAATTAGATCAAGCACTGCAAAGAGATGAGAAAAAATGGACCCAGTTGTCGAGGAAGTATTGGTTGTATCGGTGAATTTGAAAACTCTGAGTCCTGAAGATCAGTTGAAGGCTTTTGAAAACGCAAAGCTTGAATCCATTTCCCTTAGCATGGGAGAAGATTATCTTTTTGTGGATCGGCAAGAACTTCCGTCCTCGCATTGCCCCTATGAACTGCATCATGTGCACAAAGAATCAAGACCCTTGTCGCCGAGGCTTTGGCATTTACCGGAAATTTTTAAACGCTTACCGCGGTCAGCTCCGCCACCAAGAACGGTTCCCGGTGCTTTGGGTGACCATGCCCAAGACCGTAATGAACAAAAGTGGTCTCAGTCAGTGCACTATAACTTTAGCAATGGCATTCAACTGAGCTCGCAGGAGATCCTGAGGCATCCAGCGCATCGAAATATCCCTGGAAACTTATTGCCAGGTCACAAAATCGAAGGCGAAATGTGGTCCCGCTGGCCCCTTGCTTCGGCGGATCAACTGCGCCTCATGAGTCAATCCACCTCGGAAGTTTTCAATGCCACTCAAGCTCTTTTGAATCAGGTGGTGTCCGCTGCCGCGAAGGGTGAAATTCCTCTTTTTGTTGAGGCTGGAGTCCTTCCTCAGCACTGGATTCCCATCTCGCAAATCACTTGGGATGCAGCGAAAGTTCATCAGTGGAATCTTAAATTCTCGAAAAGAACTGAAATTGAATGTCATGCTCATTTGGCGGGCTTAAATCCAGAGGAAGCTCCGCTCTTTTTTGCTTCTTATTCTGTTCTGCCAAAGAGCGGGATTCTTTGTATTCACCCTTGGCGTGAAGAAATTGATGAAATTCGAAAAAACACCGGCCGGCAAATGGTGCGTTCTGAACAGCTTTCTCAAGGCGAAGAGGCCGTTCGCAAGATGGTGCGATTTCTAAGGGGACGTAAAATTCCAGTGCATGTTCTTGGAGGACATGTGCGTGTTGAAGAATCCGAAGCCCATCATGAAATTCAGTTCACAGAAAAAGGCTTTTTCCAGCTCTGTCTTAAAATCCACCCTCAAGGTGGGCCTGATTTTGAACGCATGGGCTGGGCGACGAGAGTCCAAATATTTCTTCAAACGATCACTTCGGGACTGCCTTTTTTGCTGAATCAAAGAGCCGTGGAGCTTGCGTCTCGGGCTCGCGGAAAACGCGACTGGGATTTGAAACTTCTTAAGCATATGGGGATTCTGCAGTACATCGCATTTGAAACGCTTTCGCTGGCTTATGAAGGCAGTTCAACAGATGGAAAAATTTCGGACCGGCAACTTTTATTTAATCATCTTCACGAAAGAATCCGCTCGATTCTGGTGTCTGGACCAGGCGTCGTGTTCGTGAGGGACCTCAGTCTTTCGGATCTGTGCTCTAGGCCAGTGCTTAACTATTTTGAGCAATTCGTTGAAAGCACTCTGACTGCGATTGAGACTCCTGAGACTTTTTTCAATGAAAGCGGCGAAGTGGTCATCGAAGGCGTTCACCGCCGAGAATTTCGCATGATTTATGAACTTCTGAAACAGAACGCCATGGCCTCTGGTGGAGAAATTTTTCGAAGGTCTCGAGTCGGTTTTTTGGCTAATATTTCTGATGGTAATTTGGATGCGCCACTCAGGTTTCCTTCTTTGCGAGGTGTGGGACCGGCAGATTTGCATGAATCTCTGGAGGCAGTTCAAGATTTACTGACGGTGGGTTTTAAAGTCGAAGTCGGTGGTCGCACCATTGATGAACTTGCCGATGGCGATTTTGAAATCGACTTTCAGGTTCAATCTGTCAAAGACAAAGACCTGAATTGGTTTGAGCTGAATCCAAAGTTTTTTCTTAAAGGACAGGAGATCGACTCCAGTGCTGTGATGGAAGGTGGTCGCGGCGGAATCATAGAATATGAAGGAAAGATGTACTTGGTTCCAAAAAAACATCTTCCCTCGATGAAAAGGCTGGAGCATTTCTGGAGTCAGATACTTCCCGAAAACAGAGGACCTGTTAAAAGAAAAGCATGGGACAAACTTTATCGTCTGCCCAGACATCAAACTTTGGAGCTACTCGCCCTACGAGCTTCGGGTGTTGCTATCCGAGGGGATTTTGAATGGGAACGTATTTGTAAGTTCTATGATGCTTTGGGAACGGAAACAATTCAGCGCAGTTTTCCTAAGGACTTGCAAGGGGAACTTAAACCCTATCAGAGAAGCGGCTACCAATGGCTTTCCCAAATTTATGAACTTCGTTTGGGTGCACTGCTTGCGGATGACATGGGTCTCGGAAAGACAGTCCAGACTTTAACTTTTCTTTCCGATCTTTTCGAGCGTAAGGAACTCGGCTGCAGTTTGATCGTTGTTCCGTCCTCCTTGACTTACAACTGGCTGTCGGAATCTTCGAAATTTACTCCTTCCTTGCCGGTAATGGCTTTTAATAGCAAAGAAATCGAAAAAGTTTCGAAGTCTTTGGCGCAGAAGACAGAGGGTATCTTGCTTGTGACCTATGGTCTGCTGGTGGAACACTCCGAATTTTTTCAGCAGTATCAATGGAATGTGGTTTGTTTTGATGAAGCGCAAAATCTGAAAAATATCACCGCAAAAAGAACGAGTGCTGCCCGAGCGCTGAAAGCGCGTTTTAAACTTTGTTTGACGGGTACTCCAATGGAAAATCATTACGGAGAATTTTATTCGATTTTGGATTTGGTGGTGCCCGGCTGTCTGGGACCCATGGATCGATTTCGCAAGGAATTCGTCAATGCGAATTTTGTCCCGAAAGAAAAAATTTCCCACCTGCGGCTGAAAGTAAAGCCCATCCTTTTGCGCCGTACAAAAAAAGAAATTTTAGATCAGCTGCCGGAAAAACAAGAAACAGTGGTCAGCATTGCTTTCGAAGAAACACAAAAAGAGATCTATCGAGATGTGGCCCTGTCCTACAATATGCAGCTGCGAGATGCTGTGAAAGAAAAAGGCGGCTCCGAGGCTTCGGTGCAATTGCAGATGCTCACTGCGCTCTTGCGTCTTCGTCAAGTGTGCTCGGATCCTTCGGGTATTCCTCAGGTCGTGTATGACAAAGTTCCACCTAAAATCGAAACTCTCATCGATTCGGCCGAAGAAATCGTTTCTTCTGGCGAAAGTGCCCTTGTCTTTACTCAGTTTTTAAAGACCCTCGAACACACTCAAAAACAGCTTACTTCACGCGGAATTCCTGTGTTTGTCTTGCATGGGGGCTTATCAAGTCCGCAGCGCCAAAAAACTTTGGAAGAATTCAATCTCTTTGCCGGTGGAGCGGTGCTTTTGATGACCTTAAAAACGGGCGGTGTGGGTTTGAATTTGACGAAAGCTTCCTACGTTTTTCATCTCGAGCCCTGGTGGAATCCTTCGGTGGAAAATCAGGCGACAGACCGAGTGCATCGCTTGGGTCAAACAAAAGCGGTGCAGGTGTTCCGGTATATCATGCATGAATCCTTGGAAGAAAAAATCGAGCTCCTCAAGGCACAAAAAGGTCAGCGCTTCATTTCGCTGCTTTCCGATTCCGAGTCCGAGCAAGATTTGAATCTAGGCTCCAATCGCTTGTCCCAAGAAGACTTTGAGTTCCTCCTCAACACACAGGTCACAGGCACCTCCTAACACTTCGGGACTTGGTGCGTCGGTGTTGATTGAATATTCAGCGAGCTCGACTGGACTGGATCTCTAGAAAATCCAATGTCTCTCCGTCACATCTGTCTGCCAAACTTGTCTAAGGAAATCTCAATTTCACTCTCGTGCATTTGATCAGTTGGAACGCCTCTTGCTTTTGTAAGAGTTGCTAGACTAAAAAAGATTAACAACTAAGCATGGCAGAGGCATATATGATTCATCGTCGAATCTTGATACTATCCCTTCTTCACTTAGCTTTACCGCTGGCTCTTTTTTCTTGTGATGACTGGAAGGCCAAAAAGTCAGAGTCCGAACCAAGCATCGAAAAACCTGCACCAATTCCTTGGACGAGTTATGTGCTGGAGATTTCTGATTCTGGCGGGCCACTTCCCGGGACCCCAGAAATTGTCGTGCATAAGGGGCCAAAGTCACAGATCTTCGCTCAAGGGGATAGCAAGATCATTATTTACACCTCTGCCCCTGCGGAAGAGCAAGTCTTTGAGGTGAGCTACGGACAAAACTATCAGACCATGAAGATGACAGTTTTGCCAGGTGGTTGTCCTGATCCAATCAGTGCGATTCAAGTCTGGGGTGTGAACAGTCAAATTTCAAGTTCTCTTTGCCCAGAAGATCCAGCAGTACTAAATTTTAAATCGCCGAAAGGAGTCCTGAATGTACGCCTTAAATACTTCTAAGTTATTTTATGGAGCCCTCATTTTTCTGATGGCGATTTCCGGTTGCGGACTCAATGGCTTAGAACTTGCTTCGAAAGAAAATCCGCCGATTCCTGATGTGACTGAGCCCTTTCCAGTTCCATTGCCTCCGCCCCCTCAGCCGCCAGAGCCTCCTCGAAGAATAGAATTCAAAATTTCTTTTCACAAAGTGGATGGGACTCCATTTTCAATTTTTTCTCATTTCACAACTAATGGGTCTTCTTGCAGCACCCCTCAGAGTGCTCAAAGCATTGTCGATTCTCCAGGGGCCTTGTTGTTGTTCTGTAATTACCCCATTGATACCTCTACTGTGAGATGGGAAATGAGGCTCACAGAAATGCAAACTTGCTCGATCGGACTTGAATTTGGAGTGAATAATCTAGGTCCCGATGACCAGGCTTCGACTTGGCAGTACGTCCAGGGTTATTCAGCAACTAAAGGATATTTTTTTACTTATTTCGTCTATTCAGAAAATCCTGCCACCATCGAAATTTGCGGGCAAGATCTCCTGCCAAAAATTGAAGCTCGTTGGAGCTACCTCCCTTGAAATTCACTCAATACCTTCTAATTTATATTTTAACCAGTTGCTCGTTCGGGGTCTGTGCTCAAACTGTTTCGGATCTTCTTCCCGAGGGGACGGCCCCGACTCCTCAGGTGGTCCATCGAATCAAATACCCTTTGGAATCTCGTTGGACAATCAAACCTGCTTTCATCAATTACTATGGCAATCGTTTGGCAAAAACTTTCGGATTGGGCATTGAGCTCCGACGATTTACGACCGAGAAATCTTATTGGAGCACCCAACTTTCGCTTTACAGATCAGAACTCGTAAGCCAGGTGAGTGGAGATTCTTTTAATCTTCAAGTGACTGATCCCAAGCAATCTTTGTCCTTTCAATATGGAAGCTTTCCAATCTATGGAAAATACAGCCTGAACGAAAAAATTCAGCATTTCAGAGCTGGCTTTTCCCTAGGAGCTGCAGCGACACAAATGAAAAGCCTTGTTGGCAATGGAAACATTCAAGGACGATGGATTCCCGAAATTCAGGCGGGCCTTCAGCTGCTATTGCAATTGGATGAAAGCTGGACCCTCGAAGGTTTTACTCAGCTCAGCTACAGAAACCTGAGGCAGGAAAATTACGGCTGGCTTTACGGCATTGGCACCGGAGTCCTCTTTTGAAGCTTTGTTTTCGCATCATCCTTTTTGGGCTGAGCTTCGGAGGAATTTTTTCCTTCTCGGAAGACTTAAGGCCACTACAAAACCAAATTTCTGAATCGGCCGCGAGCCTATCAATAAAAGGCATCCTTGGACAGTTGATCGATCCAATAGAAGAAACTCAGTTTTTCCTTTTGAGTTGTCAGCCCAAAAAGGCATGGCTGGCTTCAGAAAAAATTAGCGATGAAAAAACTAAAAATCTGAGCCAAGCAGTGATTCTAGCTATGAGCTCGGTGCCAAGACCACCGAACGAGCGCCAATCGGAATCCTTAGAACCAGAAAAATCTTCAGCTTCAATGGTTTTTAATTTTGATCAAGAAGACAGCTGGGCCGATGAACCTGAGGCCTTGCAGCCATTGGGAAGTTGTGAATATCCAACGGCTGTCGGCGAGGAAATTCAGGCTCAGCTCAAAGCTCGAGCAAAAGAAAAATTTGCTCTCGTAACGGATTGGCAAATCCAGCCCTTCGAAGTTTCAGCACTTTCCACGGATGTGGGATTCGTTCCTCCGATTGTGGATCAACAAATCGAGCTCTGGTCACAGCACCACATCAAATCGAATTATTATTTAAGACTCAAATTTTTCTATGAGCAGGAAAAGCAAAACACTTCTAGCGAATCGCTCCTAAAGATCAGCTTGAGTCCAAGATCCGCCACTCTCAGTCCTCGAAGTTTTGCTCGAACTGAACTCATCCCACATCAGTTGGTGACGCCATGGCTTTTAAAATGAAAATCGCTGGTCATTTTGTTCCGACTTTTTTTTCGAATCTTTCGGCAATGAAAATTTTGCTTATTGTGATCTTCGCGATCCATAGTGGGACTGTTCGCGCAGCAACTTCTTATGATCCCGAAACAAAAGTGCAGATTTCAATTTTTGATCTTATAGAAGGCGATACCTCCCGGCCAAAAAAACGGGTGGTAGATTCAAAACTCTCCGAAGAATATGTGCGACATTTTTTGATTGAGCTTGAAAAATCCAAAGAAAAACTGCTTGGGTGTTTGGAAGTCAATCAAACTCTGGAGTTCGATTTGCAATTTTCTATTTCCACAAGCGGGCAGCTGGAGCTCACAAACCAAAAAGAGATCATGGATCGCTCACCTTGTTTTTTCGAGCAGCTCAGTTCATTAAAGGCCAAGCCTCATTCCTGGTCGCCGCGGGTAGAAATCAGAATGCCCCTAAAGCTGCACCGACAAGTTCTCTGATTCTTCTTCGCTCAAGATTCGATGCAAGGTCCGAACGCTAATTTCCAACACGGCCGCTGCCTCAACTTGCGATTTGCCCTGGGCTAAAAGATCACGAACTATTTTTCGCTCATAATCTCGGGCCATCTCTTTTAAGGACTGCCCTCGAGGGCTCTCAACGAAATCCTTCTTTGCTAGCTTTCCATTGAATGAAGCAGGGGCTGCTGAATTCAAAACCTGCAGTCGTAAATCTTCGGCGAAAATTTCTGGATTTCTGGAGAGGATAGCGGCCATTCTGCAAGCACTTTTAAGTTCTCGAATATTCCCTGGCCAAGAATAGTCCACCATTTTTTTTAAACAATCAGGTGTGAATTTCTTTTCTGGCAGACTCATTTCCGAAGTCGCTTGAATAAGAAACTGTTCTGCCAATAGCTCGATGTCTACGAGGCGTTCTCTGAGAGCAGGAATTCGAATGATGAATTCTTGAAGCCGATAGAATAAATCAGCTCGGAACTGACCCTGTTGAACTTTTTCGCCCAAATCCTGATGAGTTGCGGAGATAATTCGAACATCGACATTGATCTCTTCGTCACTTCCGACAGGTCGGACTTTCCGTTCTTGGAGAGCCCTGAGGAGCTTTGCTTGAAGACCAATTGGAATTTCGCCGATTTCATCTAGAAAAAGAGTGCCGCCTTCGGCCGCTCGAAAAAGTCCTTCTCGGTTTTGATTGGCTCCTGTGAAAGCTCCCTTTCGAAATCCAAAGAGCTCGCTTTCTAAAAGTGATTCACTGAGGGTCGCACAATTCACTGGGACGAAGGCCCCTTTTCTGCCAGACTTTTCGTGAGCCCACCTTGCTATTTCCTCTTTACCGACGCCGCTTTCGCCCAATAAAAGCAAAGAGACGTTAAAACCGGAAACCCGGGCCACCTCATCGAGAATTTTGATCATGCCGGTGTCTCCGGTGGTCAAACTTTTTCGAGTGGTTCGAATTGTTTGAAGCTCCCGTTCGGCTTTCTGAAGATTTTCAGCCGTACGAAAATGATTGATGGCCAACCATGCAGCCCGCGCAGCGATTTTGAACTGCTCAAGAGCTTCCGTTGTAATGGAACTATCTGATTCCATCCTCGATCCCAAAAAAATTGCCGTCGATGGATTTCTTGAAAGGGGCAGAATCACAATCTGGCGGAGGGAGTCTTCCTTGATGCTTTTCGGAATGGAAGAAGTGGTATTCGAAAAGTTGCGATAAAGGGGTTCCATGGACATAAATGCTTGATCGAGTAGGGTCACAGAACCGAAAGCGCTTGTTGTTGCTTTCATGATGGCACCGGAGCGATCCACGGCCAACCGGCAGCCATAGGTTGAATCGACTTTTTCATACAGAGCCGATTGGTCCATTTTAAACATGGACAGGAGGGATTTGAGAAGGTCATTGCGCGCAGCTGATTCTGATTCAGCTTTTGACACACGTTCGATCATTTCAATCAGCTGATTGCTTAGATTCTGATTTGCCACCAGTTTTTCCTTGCTGCTTTTGATTCGCCAATATTTAAAAAAGAGGCCAGTTTACTTAAGGCTTCGAGGTCTTCCTCGATCAGACTTTTTTCTCCGAGAGAGAAAGAGTGACCTTTCGTCCCTCGTGGGGAAAATGAATCCGAGGCTTGATCAGAAAGTTTTTCCGCAAGATCCCAATCAACGATGGTCACAGAATCCCCAGATACGATCAGATTATTAGGTGCGAGATCGCGGTGAACCCAGGCCTTTTGATGCAGAGCGCCCACCAGCAGTTTGGTTTTATGAAAAATAAGCTCTCTTTGATCAGCAGTGAGCTTGTCCGAAACTTCAGCAAGGTTTTGGCCTACAACGAAGGGCCTGATCAAGCAGCAGCCAAAGGACGTCTGAGTGAAAAGTCCAATTCCTGAGGTGATCCCTGTGGACTGAAGTTCGACGAGAGCAGTGGTTTCCCTGCGAGCGCAATCATTTGGATATTGATTCCAGGCCTTCGCAAGGACCAGTCGACCTGTGGCAATCTCCTTGCAAAGGATTACTTCCGTAACCAAAGCGGAATCAAAGTTTGCAAAGGGGTCATGGTCTGTGGAATCTTTTGCCATCGCAGGATTGCAAGCGGAAGCCCCAGCCTTAAGTGGACGAGCAGACTCAAGACCTATGTAAGAAAGGAAAGAGTTTAATGATCGAAGCATGCAGACAAATTTGTCGCACAAAAGACAAAAATGTCCAACTCAATTCACTGGGATCTTGGGCGAGATCCCTTTTCAGTGTTTTTATATTCGTTTTTGTATTCGCTTTAGTGGGCTCCTCCCAGGTTTGGAGCCGCCCTCCAACAGAAGCAGATTTTTTGGCAGCAAATTTAACTGCTCACGAGCTGGAGCTTTGGTTGGCTTCATTGCAGACTAAACCCAATACCATTGCTATTTTTCAGATCAAAGCGGAACACCCCTTGGATCCAAGCTTTGCAGATGTCATCGAAGGTGAGATCGCAAAACGCATTCAGCAATCGCGGACTGTGGCGCTTCTGAACTGCTTTGAATGTCGGACCCCTCGGCTTGAGGTCCGTGAAGATAAACTGGTTATAAAAAAAGGAATTCCCGATCAGGCCGCAATGACCAAAATTGGAAAGTCCATGGGAGTCGATTCTTTCCTTTTTGTTCAAGTCTTTCGGACAAGGTTTTCCTTGGTCTCTCAGGTGAGTCTTTTGCAAGCCTCCGATGGAACAATGATCGGCTCTGAACAAATTACGGTTCCATCGCTCGACTGGAGCGAAGCCGGTCTGCAATTGATTCTTGCGGGAGGACTCAGCACCATGAGTGGTGGTCGCTCAGATTCTGTCGAGGGGAATCATTCGAGTCTTCACTTTTCGGCCCTGGAGGAAATTGGTTTTGGTAAAGCTGGGTTGATCGTCGGTGCTGGCGGTGGGCCCCGAGGAACCATCAACTATGTTACCCCTGCAATTGGGTGGAGGGGCCGCTTCGGCACTTCCGGAATCTATAGTCTGAAATCTTTGGGAGTTGGTTATGGAATCTCCAACTCTGCTGCAGGTTTAGCGCTCCGCTTGGAATATTCAGTTTTTCTTGGAACCTTTGCCACAGCGGGTGTGAACTTGTTAGCATTCAATCCCGTTGGAAATGAAAGGCTCAGTGAGAACCGCCCAATCACATCGGCCATCACGCTCTTTGTCGGTTTTAGTCTCGGAAGGTGAGCTATGAATAAAATTATTTTTGGAGCAATCTTACAATTATTTTCGCTCGCTGGACTTACCGCAATGGGCGCCCCATCTGGATTTGCAGTTTCCCAAGTCAACAATCTGGTGATCGTAAAAACTCCCTGGGGCTCGAACACCTTTTTGGGACCTGTGGGCATCGAAGAGCTGAGACACTACTCTTTCGAAATTCCACTTTCTGATTTGCGAAGTATGAATCGGAGCGAACGCGGAAAAGGCGAAAGCTCTTCTGGGACGGACGAAAAAGATACCTCCCCAGACCAAGCTTCTACTACCGGAAGTGTGGATAGTTTAATCCTCGAAGCCAATCATCTTTATCATAAGGGCGAGGTGCTGAAGGCCCTCGGTTTTGTGGACGAAGTTTTGCGAAGGGATCCCAAACAAGTGCGAGCCTGGATTATGAAAGGAAGTTTAATGCATGCTCAAGGTCAAAAGGATCTTGCACTTGAGGCCTGGAAAAAAGGTTTGGAGCTCGATCCCAACAACACTCAACTTCAAAATATCATAGGGAGCCAGCCATGAATCGATTCTGCGGCGGACACTTTATTTTGGCTCTCATCCTGGCATTTCTTTCATTGGACCTTAAAGCGCAGGACGTATCGAAGGATGGGCTTGAACAAAAAGTAAAAGCGGATCTGGAATCTTCCATTTCCAAAATGTTGGATCCGAATCAGTTTGCAGTTCAGGTTTCTGCGATTGTCGAGCGAAGCCTCGAGCGACAAGTGGTCGAAGGCGAGCAGCTCGTGCAAAACTTGCCCGCGACGAAAGCGGTTTCGATGCCACCTCTTCCGGGTTTTGATCCCCCTCCTCGTTCTGCAGAGGCGCCTCCGGGTCATTCGCGTCAGGTCTTTAAATCAGTGGAGAGAAATTCTCTCAAATCGATTTCGGTGATACTGAGTCTTGATAAAGCCTTGAGCGAAGAAGAAAGTGCGAGTGCAGAAAGCTTCGCCCGAAGTTACTTAGCAAACAGCTACCCCTCGCAGTCCAGCTTAAGCTTAGCGAAGATTTCGATGCGTCAGCAAAAAACAAAGGAAGACAGCCTGTTAACGAAGGCCTTTTCAAAGGACTTTTTTCCGTGGATTGCGGTGGGTCTAGTTGTTTTAACACTGCTTGGATTTTTAATCTGGGCATTAAAAGTAATCACTAGGTCCAATGGACATTCTCCTCGTCTGCCAGCAAGGTCAGTGGGGCCCTATTTGGATCAGCCCGGAGAAGAATTTCGCTCAAATCTGGTTCCCAATTTGGAATCAGAGAGGTCCCCTCTTTTGCCTGCCTTAAATTCGAAACGCTTGGAGCTTGGGGAGCGCCAGCCAGCAGAAAGATCTGCTTTCGGAGGTATTCCGACCAATCCTCAGTACGCCGACCAACGACGCGAGCTCTTGGATTCTTTTTTAGCAAACTCCAAACAGTTTAGGGTTTATTATAAAAAATTGGATGATCTCGCGAAGACAGAGATCTGCAAAGCCCTCAGCGGGCCAGCCTTCGATACGCTTTTGGAGTCCTTGAGTCTGGAAAAACAAGATGTTGGCCTTCCTGCCCCAAGTGAAGAACAGATTCAGTTTTATTTGAAGAATTTTTCGGAATTTCGGGGGGCCCTCGATTGGCAAGATCAGCAATTTTTTGGCTTCCTAGCGAACATGACCGACAATCAATTGGCTTCTTTGATTCGCCTCCAAAACCCAGTCGTGGGAGCTCTCATTCTCAAGTACTGTAAAGCTGAAACTTCCGCTCAAGTGCTGGACCGAATGTCCGATAAAGATCGAAAGGGTGTGATCGACCAGTTTGAGCGCGTTGGTGATATCAGTGCTGCTGAACTCAAATCAATAGAAACCTCTATTCGGAGCAGTCTATCGACGATGCCGGATTTTATCGCCGATTCTTCGAGCCAAGAGCTCGATTATTGGTCCAAACTTTTAGCTGCTGCGAAATCTCCCCAAGCGATTTTAATTAATTTGGAGCATGCGCGGCCGGATCTTTACGAAAAACTTGCCCGTTTCCGCTTTCAGCTGACTGATATTGCAAGCCTGCCCCCTCCGCTGGTGCGAAAGGTATTGGATGAGGTGGAGAATGACGAGCTAGCGAAAGCTTTCAGTCGGATGTCTCCAGATCTGATTAAGTACAGCCTGAGTGAACTTCCAGAAGCGCGTCGCCGCCTGCTGTTGGGACAAATTCTTTCCTACCAAAATTTAGAAGGCAACCAGGTGAATGAATCCATTCAGAATCTAACTCGTAAATTTAGAGAGGTGCTTGTATGATCTGGAAAATAATTGGTCTCGGATTATTTTCGTTCAGCTTGGTTGTGCTTTATTCATTTGAGCAGACGGCCAAAGCTCAGGGTATCAATCTTCTTTTCTGGCCAGCAATGGTTCTTACTTTCTTTGGGCCGATCGGCTTGGTGCTGATGTCTTGTGATATCGAACAAGCTAAAGACACCTTGCGATTTTTATTTTGGGACAGTTTAGGTAGCGCTCGTAAGCAACAAGACCAAGACTTTTCTCTGCTCCGCCGAGTCGGTACGGAATACTATCTTAAAGGCGTCCGTGCCTTTGATCTTGAAGGCGGGCAGGTTTCTCCGCACTTGGAAAAAACCATGGAAAGGTTGTCCATTCGAGTGCCCATGCTGGATGCAATCGACTTGTTGGAAAGAGAAAGGGATCAGTTGTCCGCAAGATTTGAAAGTTCACTTTCTTTGGTCAGCCTCGGTGCTCGTTTAGCGCCCTCCGTTGGAATGCTTGGTACGATCATCGGTATGTCTATGCTCTTGTCCCACTTAAAGGATCCTGAAAGTATTGGAGCCAGCATGAGTGTTGCGCTTTTGACAACTTTCTACGGACTCTTTTTTTCTTTGGCTTTGTGGACTCCGGTTCAACATCATCTCACACGCTTGCTCAGTGTGCGCATGCGGAGCTATGAACAGGCCCTGCATTGGTTGGACCTTTTGCAACAAAGAAAACCTGCAGACTATCTTGGCGAAGCCAATCCCGATTCTTCTCTCGGGCGAGGCCAAACGACCCTTTCTCAAAGCCAAGAATTAAGGAACTAAAAGTATGGTTCCAGTTATTCCCACTCGCCGGAAAAATTCATCGAAACTGAGATTGAGCAACACTCATCGTAGCGAGGCTTCGGATGGCGAGTTTTTGTGGCTCATGAGTCTCAGCGATTTAATGATGCTGCTGTTTGTTTTTTTTGTTGTGCTCTTTAGTTTTTCGGCCAAAAAATTGAATGCCGTCGAATTCGAAAATATTCAGAAAGCATTTGCGAATCCAAATAGTTTGGAAGGAACTCCTTTGGATTTGGTACAAGCCAATCTTCTGAAATGGGTGAACGATAAAAAATTGTTAGAATCGGTTTCTGTGGTTCGCAACCAGGAGGCCCTCTTTCTGGAGATCAAAGAAAAACTCCTCTTTGAAGTGGGATCCTCAGACCTCAAGGGTCAGGCCTTGGAGCTGATCCCACTCTTGCGTGAGGCTCTGGAGAAAATACCCAGCCCCTACAGAATTGGCATTGAAGGTCACACCGATGACACTCCGATGGGACCCGAGGGGCTTCCCTCGACTGAAGAATCTTCGGCTAAAGGCAATCAAAGCAATCACAGCAATAATTGGAGTCTTTCCACCAATCGAGCTCTTGCTGTTAAAAATGCTTTGGCTTTGCCGGAAGAATTGGATCACCGAGCCGTCATTATGGGTTACGGCCCCAATCGTCCGCTCCTGCCGAATCGAGATGCCGAAGGAAAGCCGCTCAAGGAAAACCAAGCACAAAACAGAAGGGTCACGATTCGTATTTTTTAAAAAAACCATCTCTAAAGGGGCTGCTAAGGCATAATCTTCGCACAAAATATCAAAACGAAAGTATTGCAAGTTGATAGACCTAGCTTTGAGGACAAGATGGAACACTTACGACAAATACAACGAGCGATCGATTATATCGAAGATCATTTGGATGAAGATCTTTCGACGGACTCGATTGCCAAGGTCGCAGGTTTTTCAAAGTGGCACTTTCAGATGGTTTTCAGTTCTGCTGTTGGCGACACGCTTAAAGAGTATGTACGTAAGCGAAAACTAACAACCGCAGTCGTAGCCCTGGGAACAACGGAAAAGCGAATATTAGATATTGCGCTGGATGCAGGTTTTGAATCCCAAGAGGCTTTTACACGCGCGTTTAAGCAGATGTATGGAAAAAATCCCGGTGAGTGTCGCAAAGAGGGAATCAAATCCATCCTTTCCCTCAATAAACCAAAAATCACGATGGCCTACTTAGACCATCTCTATGGGGGAATAAACATGCAACCAGTAATTAAGTTCGTGGACGAAAAGAAAATTGTTGGAATGGGAACTAAATTTATCTCTGCACTTTCGCCAGACCATGACAATCTCAAAGTGATTCCAGCACTATGGGCCAAGTACGTGCCGAGAAGCCAAGAAATAAAATCGCGCATCAGCTCCGCTGATTTAGGTGTTTGCTTTGATCCTGGCAAAGAAAAGTCACATCCTGATGAATGTTTTTATCTAGCTGGCACTGAAGTCAAAAGCGCAGATGAAATTCCTGAGGGAATGATGGCGATGACTATTCCAGCCGGTCAGTACGCTGTGTTCACGCATAAGGGGAGCATAGAAAAACTAAACTTTACGATGAAGTATATCTACGGGTCTTGGTTGCCAAAATCGGGTCAGAAACTTCGTGATGCGCCTGACTTAGAAATCTACGATCAGCGCTTTAGGCCGGACTCTGAAGACTCTGAGCTCGACATTTATATCCCAATTCAGTAATGGAAGGTATAATCATCGGTATAAATTCAAACCTCCAGCCGCAAAGTTTTTGAACTACTGCATCTTCCGGCGACAAGCTCCTAATTGCCACATCCAATCCTCTGACTTCAGCAAGTCGATTGCCCGCTCCATTTCTTGCCCTTCTGGTGTTTTTGGATCGAGGCCTGGAACAACTGCTGAAACTTCTTGTTTATAGGCTAAGAACTGCTCTCCGTAGCTTGCTTCCAGTAATTTTTCTTCGAGCGCTACTCTGCGCATGACAAGAATTGAGACGAAGCTAAACACGAGGAGCATGAAAACGCTCCCTAAAGAAAGGGCGGTTCCCATCCAGCTCATCAGCATCGCGAGCATAATCGGATGTCGACAAATTCGATAAGGGCCGGAGGTTATGAGGATGCCATTTTCAACGGGTTTTAGCTTGGGTGAAAAATTCGCCTTCAGCGTCCGACTGGACCAAATGATAAGTGCCTGGGACAAGACCACGATCAAGAGGCCAACGGGAGTAACAGACCAGACCCACCACTCAGGGACAGGGAGCATGAGAATTCCCCTTGCGGAAAGTACCGTCGTGATCGCTAAGAGAATATTAATACCTCCTGAGATCGCAATTCCAGTCTCTATACCTTGTCTTCGCAGCCGCAAAAGAGAAACGAGTGTTCCCAGCCCCGACACCAAACCCAATATAAAAAAAATCTCTCTAATATTTTCCATGGCGCCGAAATTACCTGGCCGGTCATTGGATTACTTGGCGTTTTTTGACCTTTTCTTGATGGAATGAGGAGTATAGCCAACTGTTCCCTTAAACTGCTTCATGAATCGCGAAAGATCGTTGAAGCCGACTTCGAAAGCCACCTCGGTCACTGCTGTCTTTTCGGCAAGGTGCCGGAACGAATCCAAGATCCGCAGATAGTTTCGAAAGTGAATCGGTGGTTTTCCCCAATCACGCCGAAAGGTTCGCGACAGAACGCTGGGGGCAAGTTTGCTGGTGCGTGCAAGTTCTGGAAGCGGAGTATTTTCTTGAAAGTGATCGCCTAAATATTTCATCAGCCGCAGGGACTTTGCGTTCGGTCTAGAGGAGCGCTGAATAGAAATCGGATCGACCATTCTTCTGAAAACATCCTCGACGTCGTTGATGGAGCGAAAAGTTACGGGCTCATCAATGGAAAAGATCATCGGTTCGGTAGGAAGAAAATTTGGCGCAAGAACTTTCGAGAAGACGGCCGAATTGATGGTGGTCGCGTCCTTAAGAACCGCTGAGACCACCGAATGCCGAGGCATTGCCATAATAAAACAATCTGACGGCGGGCTTAGCCTTGCTTCATCCCGCAAAAACCAAACGCGACCAGAAAGAACTTTAATGCAGCCTACAACCCAATAGCTTCCCGTTGCATCGTATCCTGTCTCCTGGCCCTTCATTTGGACGAATTGGTCCATCCTATAAAGACCCTCTGCCAGTCGATAGCACTTTCGGTCACTTGGTGGCGCAGTTGTATTCTTTATGGATTTCAGTTCGAATCCCTCATGGTCTGTGGCAGCTTTTATTTAAAAATGAAAATACATCTTCAGCCCAGACCTTACTTCCGAGATACGCAAAACTGTGGCCTTCCTTTTGGGACTTCCCAAAGGCAGGATAGATCTTCAGCTCTGAGTTCTTTCCAGCGGCTTTCATTTCAGCCGAGAGGATCTTGCTTGGATCAAGATCGTAGTCATTTTCCGCTTGAAAAAAGAACATAGGACATGTTGATTTTCGGACTGATTCTTTCATCATCGCTTGAATTTCAGTCATAGACTTCCAAGTTTGCGCTGCTCCCGCCGCATTGACAGCCGCACAAAAAGGTTCCACCGCCGCGCCAAGAACTGTTTCGATGCCTCCGAAAGAATTTCCCGCGACGGCGATTTTTTCATTCTGAACGAACTTCTGTTTTTTCAGCCAAGCGAGGGCGGCCATCTGGTCATCGAGCTGTTCCGTTTTTAGAAGCTTTACGAGCAGAGATTTTGCCGCTGCTTCTCCATTCTTTTTTTCCTCCGCTTCCACTTGATCCATGATGTAGGGACCGGCGTTCTCACTGAGGCCCTGTCCCCGGCGGTAAGGCATAAAAAAGATCCATCCTCGACCCGCAAACAGTGGCCCTAAAATATCGCTCACCTGTTTGTTTAACATTTTTGGAGCACTGCCATGGTTATAGAGCACGGCAGGGAATGGACCTTTTCCCTCGGGTTTGTAGAGCACACCACCAAGAGTCAGTGGCCCGCTCGGAAAACGAATCACTTCTTCCGCGGGCGTCGCGCCAGTATCAAGAGTCAAGCAAATCCAAAGAGTGAATAGAATTGGAAGGAAAGAAGTTTTCATAAAAATACCCTCATTCAAACCGAATCTTGAAAGGTTCTTCCCACTTCTCCGCATAAGGCAACGAGTCAATAAAAGGTAAGCATAGATCGTTTCAATCGTTAGAATTTTGTTTGCGACGAAATTTTAACTGAAAAGGAACGACCATGCTTGATCATGATCTGAACGCATTTCTCATGGGAAATAAACTAAAACTTTTGTCCACCAAAGCATATCGCAGTGGCTACCTTTGGGAAGTCGAAAAGCTAGAAAGCATAAACCCCTGTCTTCGCTGTGGATCTCTGCAAACAGTGAAGGCCGGAAGGGTATCGGTCATGGTTCGGGACGAACCACTTCGCAATCAAAGTATTTGGTTAAAAATCCGCAAGCACCGAATTTACTGCAAGGACTGTAAGAAAACTTTCAGCGAACCTGTGCCTGGTATTTGGCCCGGCCGAAGATCGACTCAGAAGTTTAGAAAGTTCATTGCTCAGAGCTGTGGACGGATGACTGATATGTCGAGCGTCAGCAGGTTCTACAGGGTATCGCATGGTTTTGCGTACAAAGTTTATTACGAGCAGGTAGAGGTTAAGCTGAGGGAGTATCGGTCACGTTCGAAGTGGCCTGAGGTGATAGGTATAGACGAGCATTTTTTCCGTCGTGTGCGAGGCAAGGGGACGGAGTTTGTGACGATGATCACGGATTTAAAAAGGCGAAAAGTTTTTGAGATGGTTCACGGAAAAGATCACAAGTCTTTGACTGCGCAGCTTGAAGATATTGAAGCCCGAAATAGCGTGAAGGTTGTGGTGATAGATATGTCGGGAGCTTATCGAAGTTTTGTGAAGAAGTTTTTTCCGAATGCCGTGATCGTTGCAGATAAGTTCCATGTTTTAAGACTATTTACTCCGCACATTATGAAGTCCGGCAAAGAAATCCATGGCCACAGACAAGAGCTCTCAACCAGGCGAAAGCTTCTGTATAGCCGAGTAAAATTAGATTATTTTGTACGCGTCGAGATAGATCAGTATCTGCGACAGCACAGTAAGCTGAACGAACTTTATCGCTGGAAGGAAAAGCTTTTTGAGTTTTACCGAATTAAAGGTTTTGATCGCGCGGTGAAGGCCTTTAACAAGCTTTTGGAGTCGATGAAAAACTCAAATCTTGAGGAGGTTCAAAGAATGCTGAGAACTTTTAAACGGTGGAAGAGTGAGATCTTAGGCTATTTTGAAAAGGGTTATACGAATGGCTTTACTGAAAGAATGAATGGAACCGGAAAGCTTGTCCAGAGAAGGGCCTTCGGGTATAAGAGCTTCCGAAACTACCGATTGCGAACGCTAAGTGCTTGTCTTTTTGAAACTTTTTGAACCTATCTGCAGCCAAGTGAAGAGAACCTCTTGAAAGAGTACCTGAGAACCGAAAGAAGATGGTGGCCTCGGGGAGAATCGAACTCCCACGTCCTTGCGAACACTGGATTTTGAGTCCAGCGCGTCTACCAATTCCGCCACAAGGCCATCTGAGCGCATGAATCTACGCTCTTCGTATCCTGGCACGCAAGAAGAAATTTCATAGTTAAAAGCTTAAAACTGTCATTATTTTCATCATGGAGAAAATCCATGCCAAAGCTTTAAACATCAAAAGATAAAACATTCCATTGGTTTGAAAGAATCACTTCAACTGACAATTTATGGCACCCGAGTTGCTAATGAGATCTACAAATTCGACGAATCCGTTGAATCCGAGGAACCATCCTCGCTCAAAACTCGGGGGAGTTTTTATGAACAAGCCTTTTGGACTTCAATTTGTCATTGCAGCAAGTGTTGCTTGCCTGCTGACGCCAAACCTTTTCGCTCAGTCCGACTTGGACGACGAAATCAATTCTGAACTCGAGCGCATCTATGCTCAGCAAAATGGATCCAGTGGATCTAAGCTGAACCGAGACAGCGGTTCGCAAGTTCAAGTGAATGTGAATGCAGCTCCGGTTGCTTCAAACAGCACTGAAAGCGGACTTGGAACCTACCAAAACGCTGGGCAAAGCACAGGACAATATTCGGGTCAGTCTCAAGTGGCTCCTCAATCGGTGGCTCCACAGACAGTGGCTCCGATCTCCAGCACAAATCTTTCGATTCAGAAACAACCCACGACTTACATTGAAGCAACTCCTTTGCAGGAATCTCGAGCTGAAATGCTTCGAAAATCTCGGCAAGATGCTGAGGTCAGCACAGAGCAAAAAATAGTTGAAAAGCTCGAGTTTTCTCGGCTTGAAGATGAAAAGCGCCGCAGTGATGTTTTGTTCGGAGACAGATTCCAGCAAATACAAAGCACGCAAAATCAACAAGTGATCGTGCCTGTGCAAGTTCAGGAGCAAGTCGTTGCCCCTGTGAAAGTAGTTCAAGCAGAGCCAGTCGACAAAGACGATCTACTTGATGACGAAGAAATTATTCGCAGTGAAGTTCGCGCCTCAATGGCCGAAATGAATCCCCCAAAGCCTCCACAGGTTCGGTATTTTTCAGGTGGAGTCGGAATCGCCGAATACATGAATGCCAACAATGTAAAAAATAATTACAGCATTGGTTTTGGTGTCGGTTCACGAGTCAGCGAAAGATTGCTTGTTGAAGGAAGCTTCACTTACGGAAGTTTTCAGATTCAGCAACGTGACGGAGTGAACTACTGTGACTATTATGCATGTGGTTACTTCCCCCGTATTACGGACATGGATCAGTACACAGGTTCTGCGGTTGCCAAGTATCAAATTTTTAACGGCCTCTTCCGTCCCGTGTTCGGTGGAGTTCTTTCTTACAACTACCGAACCTTTTCAGATTCGCAGTTTGCTATCGCGAACAACGATGCACAGACTCACTCCCTGGATCTTGGGATGGTTGCTGGTGCCGATGTGGAACTTTCGCCTGAGTTTTCGTTGGGACTTGAATTCAAGTACATGTTCCTGAATTTCTTCAACCGGAATACGACGAAGTTTTCTCGAGGCTTTTCGCAGTCTGTGTATGGGTCTGACACGCCGATCGAGCGAATGAATCAGATGACTATTTCTGTCATGGGACGGGCGACTTTTTAGTTCCTCGAAAAGTCCAGTTTGAAATTCTTAAAGCTCTGCTCCCCCCGGGCAGATCTTCTTTATTTGTAAAGACACAAGTTTTCCATCACAATTGAGTGATGCGGAAATTAAAATCAGCCTGTCTTTTTCTTTTTGGATTAGCTCTTTCGACAAGTTTCGCAGCTCCCATAGCCGTAACTTCGGCCGTGGGCCAAGTCGGTAAAGAACTCGTCACCTCTCGCAAAGTGCAAATCTCTAATTTTTATGACCGATGGTCATTGCTGCCAGCTGACAAACGGCAAGTGATTGCTGAGGCCGACTTCCTCAGCTGGCAAGTGACCTTGGGGTCTGAGGAGTATCAAGCCCAAATTTCTTCTTTGCTGCTGGAATGGATGGTTTCTGCTGAGGCAGTGTCCCTCGATACTCAAGGAAAGCCAGAGGCCGAGCTTCAAGCCGAAGCAGAAGCCTTTGTTCAAAGCCTCAAAGGCAATGTTTCGTTCAAAGCCATGGAAGTGGAAGTCGCTGAAGTTAAAAGAATCATTCGCATCAAAGATCTTTCACAGAAATTTTTGAAGATAAAACTGGAGGCTGTGGATTCCAAAATTAGCGAAGCCCAAGCTCGGCAGTACTATCAAGCTCAAAAACAAAATCTTGCAGGAGTTCCTTTTGAATCCATAAAACCTATGATTTTGCAGCGTCTAGCTCAAGAATCGCAAATGAGTCGCCTCAAGGACTGGTTTGAAATTCTTAAAAGAAAATATCGCGTTCAGTCTTTTGGGAATCCTCAAAAATAATGGAGATTCTTCATCAGTATCCCCGCAGGCTTTGGCCCGCCGGCCTATTTTGGCTGGAGAATTTGCGGGCGCCCGGTTTCAATTGGTCGATAGACTCAGTTTTGAAGAGCTCGGACTCCACGCAGTGTTCAGTGATGGGATTCGATCTTGCAAAGCCGAACAGCAAGATCAATGCAGCAGCGCTCTACCAATCAAGTCTTCAGGCTCATGAGCTGCTGATGATCGCCACGCAGCCGGCGGTAAGAGGGCAGGGGCATTCAAGAGCCCTACTTCAATCCTTAATTGACAAAGAGAGTCACGATCGCCCATGGTGGCTTGAGGTTCATGAAGAAAATGTTGCGGCCTCGGGACTCTATATTTCATTGGGCTTCGCCGTGGTTGGGCGTCGCGCGCAATATTATTCAGATGGCGCTGCCTGTATTTTGATGAGTCGGCCAATGAATACGATTTGAGAACTTGCCTGCGAAGGGATTCTCAGATAGCTTTTAGGGCGCTTGGTTTTGCAAGATGCAGTGGGCTGAAGTCAGCCCATTTTTTTTTGATTCACGTTCATAGTTGGAGTTTTGGTGTCAGAGACCAAATTTGAAGAGGGTTCCAAAGGTTCCGCGCCGGATTCTAAGTTATTAGAATCTGCCAGAATCGATCACGAAAAAATTGCAACAGCAGGTGATACGGTCCAAGAGCGACTGGAAAAACTTGCGCAAGTGGTGGCTCAGCGAGAGGGCTGCCGCCTGTATGATGTTGAATTCTTCAATGGTCCATCGGGCCGAGTTTTGCGGGTTTCGATTGATCATCTCGAACGAGGCGTAGGTATTGAAGATTGCAGCAATGTCTCCAAGGGACTGAATCTTCTTTTAGACGTGGATGATCTGATTCCTGAATCCAGTTATTATCTGGAAGTTTCTTCGCCAGGTCTTGAACGCCAACTTAAAAAAGATTGGCATTTTCAGGTTGCTGTTGGGAAAGCAGCAAAAGTAAAGACACGAAGAGCTTTGGGCGATTTAGGAGTGCAATCGGTCCAGTGGAAAGCCCTCAGGCAGTTTAAAGAAGTGATTAAAGCTTGTGATGACAAAGGGGTTTCGTTTGAGTTGGAGGGCGAGGAATTCACTCTGCCATTCGGCGAAATTGAAAAAGCACAGTTGGTCTTTGACTATGGGATGAATCAAAATCCCCAAGCCAAATTGAAACCAAGCCATGCTAAAGGCAAAAAGAAGAAGAAATCGAAGAAGTGAGAGGTAGGGAGTAATGGCAGACAATATGTTTTCTGAACTCAGCCGTGTGATTGAGCAAGTTGGAAAAGACAAAGGCATTGATCGTCAACTGATCGTAGATGCAGTTGTGCAAGGAATGCTTTTGGCGGCTCGGAAGAAATACGGCACCTATCGTGAGATCGAAGCTTCCTATAATGAAGAGACTGGTGAAGTGGAGCTTTTCGAATTTAAAGAAGTGGTTCCTCGCGAAAAGTACATCGATGAAGAAGTCGAAATTCCATTCGACGAAGCGATCAAGCTCGATCCCCAGGCGCAGCTCGATGATTCCATCGGTATCAAGATGGATTCCACAGATTTGGGTCGAATTGCAGCGCAGACTGCGAAGCAAATCATTTTGCAAAAAGTGCGAGATGCTGAGCGCGAAATTATTTTCAACGAATTCGAACAGCGTCGAGGCGACATCGCTTCTGGGATCGCAAGACGGGTTGAACGCGGGGCCATTGTTGTGGATCTTGGACGCACAGAAGCTTACATCCCGCCCAGGGAACAAATTCCTGGTGAATCTTTTAAGCCAGGCGATCGACTTCAAGGCTATTTGTCAGAAGTTCGAATGACCACGCGTGGTCCACAAATTATCATGTCACGAGCGGATGAACGCTATTTGGTAAAACTTTTTGAAACCGAAGTTCCCGAAGTTTACGACGGAATCGTGGAAATTATGGCGGCGGCTCGAGAGCCCGGTGCCCGTGCTAAAATCGCTGTTCGATCCAAAGATCCTGCAGTGGATCCAGTGGGTGCCTGCGTTGGGATGAAGGGAACAAGGGTTCAGGCCATCGTTCAGGAATTGCGTGGGGAAAAAATTGATATTGTTCCTTGGAACGAAGACGTCACCCGTTTTGCAGCAAATGCTTTGGCTCCTGCTGAAATTTCGCGGATTTTTATGGATGAGGACAATCGAGAGCTCGAAATCGTTGTGCCTGATTCTCAGCTTAGTCTTGCTATTGGGAAAAAAGGGCAAAACGTTCGTTTGGCAGCAAAACTGACCGGTTGGAAAATTGATATTCTTTCAGAGTCTTCCGCAGCAGCAAGAACAGCTGAAGCCATCTTTAATTTGATGTTGATTCCTGGAATGACGGAAACCATGGCTCAGAATATTTTCCAGTCAGGTTTCGGATCATTTGCAGCTATAGCAAAGGCGGCAGTCGAAGAGGTCATTACCATCCCTGGCTATGATGATCCGACCAAAGCACAAAAGCTGATAGACGAGGCTCATGCTGTGATTAAAAAGTACGAAGAAGAAGGCATTCCAGTGCCGACGTCACCAGCCGCTCAAGCAGGGTTAACGAAGGTTTCTGGCAGTGCAAAAGCTCAAGCAGATATGCGCTTGAAGCAAGAGTTGGAAAAGTTAAATTCGCAGATGGAGTCTGAATCCGCTGCGACTGGTGCGGAGGAACGCTCGCGTGAGTAATCCTAAAGTTTTTGAGTTTGCAAAAGAAATTGGCTACACGCCGCTTGCTTTGATGGACAAAATCAAAGAATGGAAGCTGCCAGTCCGTTCTCATATGGCGGAATTGGATCCCGATACATTAGAAATTATTCGAGCTCGGCTGCGAGAGCCCAATCGAGATTCTGGTGCCTCCGAAAGAAAGCCTGTGGCCCGCAAAAAGGCCCCAGCTAAGGCAGTGGCTCCTGCTAAGCCCACGGCTCCAATAAAGGCAGGTGCTCCAAAGCCAGCCGCAAAAGCGGTAGAAGTTTCTGCAGATTCTTTATCTAAACCGGGTGCCGCTGTCGTGCGCCGGAAGGTGAAGTCGGTGGACTCAGAAACGGCGCTGGATGGCGGTCTTGAAAGTGCCATCGAGTCCAGCACGAGCGAAGCTCCTGAAGTTCAGACACCTGTTGCTGCAAAGTCGATAGTTGAAAGAGCGACTCCGATTGTTGCTGCGACTCCTGCTGCTTCTCTTGCTGCGGCTCCGGCTACGACAATTGCAACGACAATTGCAACGAATCCTGTCGCGACTCCTGCTGTGACGGTTGCTCCGTCCATAGCCAAAGAAGAAATGGCCCCGGTTGCATTGAAGTCGTCTGCTCCAACAGCAATCGCAGATTCGCCCGCAGTGGTTTCTGCGCCTCAAAAAATTGCAGAAGCCAAAGTCGTCATAGAGGTTCAAGAAACTAAAGCTCCGACGGCGGCGGTAGAAGTTCCTCCTGAAAAAGAGATCGCTGAAAAAGTAGAGGTTCCTCCTGTGGCCCCAATTGTGGCTGCGCCCATTGCGCCAGTCGCTGAAGATACCTCGAAGAAGCCATTGATCAGTCGTAAAAAAGAAGTGGCCATTGGTGCTTCTGGGGTTGCCAGTGCGGGAGCCTCAGCTGTCGGTCGAAGAAATATTGTTGGTAAGATGGATCTTTCGCGTGTTCAGGCTCCAGCAGGAACCAGTCGCCCCGGCGCCAGCGGAGAACGCCCTCAGTTCGGTGGCTCAAGACCTGGTCCTGGCAGTGCTCAGGGCGGCGGCGGAGGTCCCGGAAGTGCTCCTGGTTTTGCGGCTGGAAATCGGTCAAAGGGTAATTTGAGAGCTGGATTTTTCCGAGCCTCCACTCCTATGACTCCACCGCCTCCGTTGCCAGATTTACATGATGACCATTCAAAGAAAAAATTTGACGATAAACGACGCAACAAAGGTCAGCCTCAAGAAGGTGGAGCTAAAGAGGTTGGAGATCAACCGCCAGTTTTCGATGCCTCTGAGTTTCGAAAACGTGAAATGGTATTTCAGCCCAAGAAGAGGAAGGGATCTTTGTCTCGGCCTGCGATGAAGACTGAAATTACAAAATCCGCAGCTCACAAACGGGTTCTCAGAGTTTCTGGCCCGATGAAGGTTTCCGTAGTTGCTGCGGAAATGGGAATCAAAGCAGCAGAGCTTGTGAAAATCCTGATGAAAAATGGAGTCCAGGCTTCAATGAATGCTGACCTCGATTTTGATACGATTGCTTTGATCTCTCCCGAATTTGGTTGGGAAGCAGTGAGTGCGGTTCGAAGCGTCGACGAGATTCTGGGTGAAGCCACAATCGGAGAAGTGGAAGCTGAGCGTATCGAACGTCCTCCTGTTGTGACTGTCATGGGTCATGTCGATCATGGCAAAACATCGCTTCTTGATGCCATTCGGTCTGCAAAAGTTGCGGCCGGCGAGGCGGGTGGAATCACCCAGCACATCGGAGCCTATCAGGTTTCTTTGCCCGACGGTTATAAGATCACTTTCCTCGATACTCCGGGCCATGAAGCTTTCACAGCCATGCGGGCCCGTGGTGCCAATGTGACTGATATTGCGATCATTGTGGTTGCCGCAGATGATGGAGTGATGCCGCAAACGGTGGAAGCCATCAATCATGCGAAAGCAGCTAAGGTGCCGATCATCGTTGCTGTAAACAAAATGGATAAGCCCGGTGCGAATCCAGATCGAATCAAGCAGCAATTAACAGAATACGAAATCGTTCCAGAAGAATGGGGCGGTACGACAATTTTTGCTCCAGTTTCTGCTCTTAAGGGAACGGGAATTCCAGAACTTTTGGTGCAAATTAAACTACTGGCCGAGGTGGGCGAATTCAAAGCCAATCCTCAACGAGCTGGAAAAGGCACTGTCATTGAATCCCGGCTTGAAAAAGGTCGCGGTCCAGTGGCAACTCTGCTTGTTCAAGATGGAACCATCAAAATTGGACAATATGTTGTTGCGGGTAAGGTGAACGGCCGGGTCCGATCTTTGATGAACTACAAAGGTGAAAAAGTGGAATCCGCAGGCCCCGGTATGCCTGTCGAAATTCTGGGACTCGAATCGGTGCCTCAAGCAGGTGACAACTGGGATGTGGCAGCTGATGACGAAACTTCTCGTCGTGTGGCTCAGCTGCGCTCAGATGCTTTTTCGAAGGCCAATCAGACTTCCGCGAAGATGTCTTTGGAAGACATGTTTGCCAAGGTTCAGCGCGGTGACCTGAAAGAGCTTCCGGTCATTCTGAAATCAGATGTCGCGGGATCACTTGAGGCAATCCAGGGAATGTTTCAAAAACTGGGAAATGCCGAAGTAAAACTGAAAGTTGTTCATGCAGCAGTGGGCGGAATCACATCCACGGATGTGCTCTTGGCCTCGACTGCTAAAGGACTGATTATTGGTTTTAACGTCCGTCCAGATGGGAATGCGGCCTCAGAAGCTCGACGTCTGAATGTTGAAATCCGCTCTTATAGCATTGTTTATGAAATGGTTGATGACATCAAAAAGGCAATGGCTGGTTTGTTGTCTCCAACCACGGTGGAAAAAGTCAATGGACGGGCAGAAGTACGAAATACTTTCAGCGTTCCAAAGATTGGTACAATTGCCGGATGTTTTGTGTCAGATGGGAAGATTGCAAGATCCAATTTGGCAAGACTCCTTCGCGATGGAAAAATCATTTACGAAGGCAAGATCAGCTCGCTCAAGCGCTTTAAAGACGATGCGCGAGAGGTTGCAACTGGTTTCGAGTGCGGTATTGGAATTGAAAATTTCAACGATATGAAGGTGGGCGATATGATCGAGGCCTTCAGTCGCGAAGAAGTTCAGCGTACTTTGGATGAGGCACCTGCCCAACCAAGTCGTTAGAGCGTTTAAGAAAGTTAGAGGGGGTTCCATGAATCGATTGAGTGCAGAAACTCGTGGTAGCAGCGGTGGATCCATCCGAAAAGGTGATGGCATTCGCCTTCTGCGAGTTGAAAAAGAACTTCTTCTTTTGCTGTCAAAGTATGTCATGTCCAGTTTTCGAGGCGAACTTCCGGGTCTTCTTTGCTTGAATCGAGTGAAGGTGTCTGCGGATCTTCGTTTGGCTCGGGTTTATTTTTCCGTCATCAACGGAATGGAATCCGACGATGCTTTGGCGCAGAATTGGCTGACAGCAAGGGCCGTCGATATGCAGGCGGTTGTTGGGCAAAAGATGCGCATGCGCTACACTCCAAAACTTTCTTTTGAGCCAGATCGTTCCCTGGAAAAAGCCCTTGTGATCGATCAACTTCTGCATCAGATCTCTGTCGGAAAAAATCCCACCTCTTAATGGAATCAAATTCGCCTTCAGTTGGACTCAGCCCTCAGCGTAAAAACGGTCTTCTTTTAGTAGATAAACCTCAAACATGGACCAGCCATGACGTGGTCGCATTTGTGCGCAAACGCATGAAGATGAAGGAAGTCGGTCATTGTGGGACTCTGGATCCTTTGGCTTCCGGGTTGATGGTTCTACTTTTGGGTGAGGGAACTAAAATGAGTTCCTACATTCTTGAAGAAGATAAGACCTATTTGGTGACAGCATTACTAGGAGTCCAGACCGATACCTTGGATCTCGATGGACAAGTGACGTCTCGGGCGGAAGTGAACTCTACGGAAGTTCAAATTCAGCAAATGATTCAGGAGTTGACGGGAGCCCTCCAACTCAAGGTGCCTGCATATTCGGCAATTAAAGTGGACGGAGTGCGGCTCTACAAAAAAGCCAGAGCCGCAGAGGTTTTTGAGCCCCCGATGCGTGAAATGGTTTTTCGGTCTGTGCAGTTGATCGATATTAAGGGCTCTGAAATACAGATCAAAATTCATTGCTCTAAAGGGAGTTACATTCGTTCTTGGGTGAAAGAACTTGGCGATCGCTTAGGCTGTGGCGCTGCAGTGAAAGAGCTCCGCCGCCTTCGTTCCGAGCCTTATTCCGTGGAGCAGGCCCTGGCCCTAACTGAGCTTGAAGGCGATGATTTGGATATCGAGCGTGCTTTTATTGAGCTTCCTCTGATTCTTCCCCACTGGATGACGGTCCGGGTGGATGGAATGGATCAAAGATTGCTATCAAATGGAGCTATTTCTCACCATTTGAAATCCAAACTGATGAGCCATTTCAAGATTGGCGCCGACCATGGTGTCAAAGTCATAGATGAAGAAGGTCGACTTTTAGCATTGATCGAGTTTCAGCTCGGAAGCGGTTTCGCCATTCGACGTGTCTTTCGACATTGACGATCATCCTCACTCGGTAATACTTTGACCCCTCAGCACTGGACCTGCGACAGCCATGACGCTTGTTCGGTAATGTCCGATTCCCACTGCACTGGTGGTTGGGAAGGGACTTAACAATCAGCAGGAATAGATCCGCTGGCAATCAATCGGAGGCTTTAATGGCAGTCACAAAAGAAGCAGTACAGGGCATTCTCAAAAAATACGGCCGATCCAATTTGGATACGGGCTCCTCAGAAATCCAAATTGCACTTCTCACCAATCGAATTTTGGATTTAACGGGTCACTTTGCCACTCATAAAAAAGACAAGCACGGAGTTCGTGGTTTGATGAAAGCCGTTAATCAACGCCGAAAACTTTTGAATTATTTGAAAAAGACAGACCAAACTCGATACGAAACAGTTATTAAATCTCTCGAAATCCGAAAATAGATTAGGAAAAAAGATTTGTTTCAAGCGACGGAAGTGCTTGATTTTGTTTCTCAGATTCTTCGGCCGTACACCGGCCGAAGTTGTTTTATTTTTATTCCCCGAAAATTTAAGGAGCATTAATGAAAACCACAGTGACGACTTCAATAGGTGGAAAACAGATCACCATCGAGACAGGCCGAATGGCAAAGCAGGCAGATGGAGCAGTCTTGGTGACTTCTGGCAACAACATGGTTTTGGTGACCGCAGTTTCATCCAAAAAAGAATCTGAATTGGATTTCTTTCCGCTTCAGGTTGAGTACCAAGAAAAATTTTACGCGACGGGAAAAATTCCTGGCGGTTATTTTAAACGCGAAGGTAAGCCCACGACGGATGCCGTTTTGGCTGCTCGCCTCATCGATCGTCCCATCCGGCCTCTTTTTCCTGAGGGTTTTCGCAATGAAACTCAGGTGGTTGCGACCGTCCTTTCCGCTGATGGCTCCTTTCCTATTGAAATTTTAGCAGGCCTCGGGGCTTCAGCAGCACTTCATATCAGCGAGATTCCATTTGGCGGACCCACAGCGTCCGTTCAAGTTGGACGTGTGGATGGGCAGCTGATTGCGAATCCCACTCCGCAGCAGTTGGAGCGATCCGACACAGACATGATCGTTGCCGGCACTAAGAACGGAATTTTAATGGTCGAAGGCGAATGTAAATTCGTCTCTGAAAGTGATGTACTGGCAGCAATGAAGTTTGCGCATCAATCATTGATGCCTTTGTTGAATGCGCAAGAGGAACTGCGGGAAAAAACAGGCTCCAAGCAAAAGCGCTCCTTCAAAGGATTTCAGATCGATGAGACCCTGAAATCCGATATCAATAAGACTTTCGATACTGCAATGATGAATGCGCTTAAGATTCGGGAAAAACAGGATCGATATGCAGCGATGGATGCGGTGAAAGCTGAAATTCTTACGAAGCATGTTCCCGCCGATATTGCTTCAGATAAAAAGAAGCCATTGGAAAAACAGTTGGGGCTGATTTTTGAAGATATGAAATATCGCTGTGCTCGTAGTTTGATTTTAGATCAAAGCATGCGCATCGATGGACGGGATATGGTCACAGTCAGACCCATTTCCACAGAAGTTGGTCTTTTACCGCGGGCTCATGGATCTGCGCTCTTTACCCGTGGTGAAACACAGGTTTTGGGAACGGTGACTTTGGGTACGGGCGATGATGAACAATACATTGATAGCCTTCAGGGCTTGGTGAAAAAGCGCTTTATGCTGCACTACAATTTCCCTCCTTTTTCCGTGGGTGAAGTGGGCCGTTTCGGTGGTCAAGGCCGCCGTGAAATCGGACACGGAAATTTGGCGGAACGGGCAGTCAAAGCAGTCATTCCTGCTCATGATAAATTTCCCTACACCTTGCGAGTTGTATCTGAAACTTTGGAATCAAATGGTTCTAGTTCCATGGGGACAGTTTGTTCGGCAATCATGGCGATGCTCGATGCCGGTGTTCCTATCACTGGAAATGTGGCCGGAATCGCAATGGGTTTGATCAAAGAAGGATCAAAGGTCGCCGTCTTGACGGACATTCTTGGCGATGAAGATCATCTGGGAGATATGGACTTTAAAGTTGCTGGAACCACTCAAGGAATCACAGCTTTACAGATGGATATTAAAATTGATTCTGTCAGTTTCGAAGTGATGGAAAAAGCTCTTGCTCAAGCTAAAGATGGTCGTCTGCATATTTTGGGTGAGATGGAAAAAACCATCCGGACTCCAAGAGGACAGATCTCTGAATTTGCTCCAAGAATTGAGACCATCAAGATTCATCCAGATAAGATTCGTGAAGTCATCGGTGCCGGTGGTAAGACGATTCGGGCATTGACCGAAGCCTCAGGTTGCAAAATCGAGATCGAAGATGATGGAACGATCCATATTGCTTCCAGTGATCCAGAAGCTACTAAAAAAGCGGTTCGGATGATTCAGGATATTTGTGCCGAAGCTGAAGTGGGCAAAGCTTACAATGGTAAGGTTGTTAAAATTACGGATTTCGGTGCTTTCGTTGAAATTTTGCCGGGTACTCAAGGACTTTTGCATATTTCTGAAATTGCACATGAGCGATTGCGTGCAGTGACTGATGTGCTGAAGGAAGGCGATGACATTCAGGTGAAAGTCCTCGATGTGGACCGAGCCGGTCGAATCAAACTTTCTCGTAAAGCTTTATTAGGTAAGGAATCGTAAAGCGAATGAGGTTCAAATCAACCTCATCAAAAAATCCGACGATTCAAGACTCTCACTTCCATAAGACCACCTTAAAAAATGGAGTGAGAGTTCTTTCTGAATCTCACCCTCATTCTCGGGCTGTATCCATTGGCCTATGGATTCTGACGGGCACGCGCCACGAACCCAAGGGGCACGAGGGCGTCAGTCATTTTCTAGAGCACTTGGTTTTCAAAGGAACAAAATCTCGCTCGGCTTTTGAGATCGCAAAGAGTCTTGAATGCCTTGGGGGGGAGCTGAACGCCTACACCACCAGAGAGTACACTTGCTATCATGCCTATGCCCTCAAGGAGCATTGGAACGTGGCTTTGGATGTATTAACTGATTTGGTGTCCAACATGGCTGTGAAGACCTCAGATTTTGAACTAGAAAGATCGGTGATCCTTCAAGAACAATCCATGGCCGAAGATAATATTGAAGAACTGATCTTTGATCTCTATTTCGAAAAATTTCTAAAAGATCATCCTTTGGGGACTCCCATTCTAGGAATGAAAAATTCGATCTCTTCCATGACTCAAAAAAAGGTTCAGGCCTATTACCGGGATCGATATCAGGGTCCCAATATCATGGTGTCTGCAACGGGTCCCATAGATCATGGGGCTTTGGTCGCTGAAGTGGATCGCCTTCTGAAGAAGAAAGAACGTAAGGTCGGGCGCGTGCCTTCGAAGGCTAAACTTAAACCCTCGCATCATCAGGGCACTCACGTGGAAGACAAGCCAGTGGAGCAGCTGCATATTCTTCTGGGTCTTCCTTCTGCAAGCTTCAATGATCGCACTCGTTTTGAGGCCTTTGTGGTGAATGCACTACTGGGCGGAGGAATGACTTCCAAATTATTTCAGTCGATCCGGGAAAAACAGGGTCTGGCTTATTCCGTGTTCTCGAGTCTGAACACATTCACTGATTTTGGAATTTTGAATATCTATGCGGCCACAGAGAAAGATAAAGCCCATCAAGTGATGAAGACGATTCGTAAGGAGCTTCATCGCCTTAAGTCCCATGGGATTCGCAAGCGAGAACTTGATTTTTTCAAGACTCAAGTGCGAGGAAGTCTTTTGCTGGGAAGTGAAGACATTGAAAATAGGATGTCATCCATCGCAGTGAATGAAATGGTTTTTGGCCGCTATCGACCTGTCGACGAAGTCATAGAAGAAGTGGAAGCCATTAGTGTCGTGGGTGTTGAAGAATTTATGGACAAATTTTTTCATCTGAACCGAATGGGAAAGATGATGATTGGTGGCGGAGCTCAAGAATTATCAGCTTGGTTTCACGATTTCGATATGAGCGAAACGAAAGAAAAGTAGCTAAGTCTCAGCGAATAAATGCGAAACAATCGCATGAAAGCTAGATCATCAAAAGGAGAAGTCGATGTCTTTTCAAAAAATTGAACTCAAAGTTAAGAAGCTACCTCATTTTAAAGGCGAATTACCCGGCTACGAGACAGCGGGCGCAAGTGGCATGGATGTGCGAGCTCAGATTGTAACTGAGGTGGTGCTAATGCCCGGTGAACGAGCTATGGTTCCCACGGCCTTGAGCATGGAAGTGCCTCCAGGTTTTGAAATTCAGGTCCGTCCTCGGAGCGGTTTGGCAGCAAAAAATGGAATTATGGTTGTGAATTCCCCTGGGACTGTGGACTCCGACTATCGGGGAGAGGTAAAGATTTTGCTCTTCAATGGCGGGCAGGCTGATTTTACTATCAAAGATCAAGATCGCATTGCGCAGCTTGTGCTTTGTCCAGTGGTGCAGGCTCAGTGGATTGTCGCTTCCGAGCTTTCGGATTCAGCTCGCGGTGTTGGGGGCTTTGGTTCCACGGGCGTTAGCGTTTAGAGCTTTTTGTTTACTTTCCCAAATGAACTTCGGGAGCCTTATTATGAGGGGCCTTCAGGGCCTTTTCTAATTTGGATGAATCCCATTTTCCCCAGAGCCAGATCAGAACGAAAAGACTGAGAACTCCGACCAAAAGTTTCTTCGCGGAATCTTTTGCAAAGCCATGAGATTCTGTAAGTCCCACATAGATTAAATAAATCGTACTCGCAAAACCAAAAAGCGTAATGATTGGAATCAGCGGCGAGACGATTTGAATCAGGTAGAATGGGATGTGTGCGAAGAAGACGAGCGTCCAAAGTTTTCGATAAGAGAGGGTTCTTCCCTGCAGGAACTTTCCCATATAAAATATCAGCAAGCTCGCAATGGAAATAGTGATAAAGCTAAGAATCGGACTAATGAAAATTCCAGCCAGAATCGATAGAAACCCAATGAACAGTCCACCGCAAGCTCCAGTGACTGCGGCCAAAGCTAGCTGCACAAGAATTAGCTGACTCCATTTCCAATTTGGCAGAACTGTGATGCGGCTCCAGGGCTCCCGAAGGAATCTGATAACGACACTGAGGGCTTCTTCAAGCTGAGTCTTAATCGCTAGAATTTGCTTTCTACTCTCATTGTGAGATCGATCGCATTGACATCGTTCGTTTGCACACTGAGAGCCGACCGAACACCGACTTCCAAACCTAAACTAGCAAAGCGACCCATCAGAGTTTCAAAACCTGCAGAGATGAGACCTACGGTCGTCGATTGTGAAAATGAATAGCCCGAAATGGCATCTGACAGATTGAAAGTTCTTGAGCCAAAGCCTGCTCCCAGTCTGGATTCGATTTTGGAGGAAAGGGGATTCCGATAAACGACGCGCCAATCGGTTTCGCGGAGCGCGCGGGTCTCTGTCCCCGAGTGATGGTTCGCAAAATTTCGAAAGAGGAATTCTCCCATCCATTGTTCGGAAAAGAGATCAACTCCAGTCGAAATCTGAAAACCGCTCAAAGGCCGAGAGCGAACTTCATTGGGATAACGAATTTGGTTGGCCGAAGATACAAAGCCGAATCCAGCATGCATCATTACCTCTGATGAGGTGGATTTTTTGCGAGGGGAATCGCGTTTTTCCGAGAGCTGCTGTACTAAATCTTCGTAGCGAAGTTCCTCATATTCTGAGGCTTCACAGTAGGCACCCGCAAAAATTCCAATAAAGAGCGCCAATGTTCTGAAATTTTTCATTCGCTCACCTTTCCGGGGTTCTTGCTTAATCATAGGCCTCTCTGGGGATTTCCTCTAGTTTACAGCCTAGAACCTAGACTGAGGTCTAACTGGATTCAGCTTTCTCAGGACTCTTTATTTTGCTTCATTTGTGACAGAATAAGGGAATGCAGTGGAATCTCTTTAAAGCCCACAAAGGATCTGGATATTGTGCCTTTTGTCGGAGTCGGAAGATTTTCTATAGCAAAAAATCTTTGGGTGTCTTTGATATTATTATCCTCAGCGGACTAGCAATCACCATCATGTATCTGGCTCTGCAAAGTTTTGATCCACGTGTTGTGATCTTTTTCGTTTTGGCACTCATTTCGGCGGAGACAATGATTCACTTTCGATGGCGCTTGTCTCTGGTCTGCCAGCAGTGTGGTTTTGATCCCATACTTTACAAAAGGGCTCCGGAAAAGGCGGCACTCAAGGTGAAGGCCAGGTTAGATTTGAGAAAAGAAAATGAAGAGGCACTGTTCTCAGCACCTTTGAACATTCCAACTCGAAAAATCAAAAAAGAAGCCTCTTTGGGTGGCAAATTGTCGAGACATGTCTGATTTGAGTCTTGAAATTTACTGAAGGCCGGCCTAATTTGAAGGCCTGATGAAGATTCTGGTGATAATTCCGACCTACAATGAAAAAGAGAATATTTCGCAGATTCTTCCTGCTGTCTTAAAAGCCGATGAGGCAGTGGACATTCTCGTTGTAGATGATCGCTCTCCCGATGGCACCGGCGCCGTCGTCCAAAAAATTGCTGAGACGGAAAAACGAGTGCACCTGCTGAGTCGTGAAAAAAAAGAAGGACTTGGGCGCGCTTATCTGGCGGGTTTTAATTGGGCGCTGAAAGCCAATTATGAGGCTGTTGTAGAAATGGATGCGGATTTTTCCCACCGTCCAGAGGACCTCTTGGGACTGTTAAAAGACCTGCGGGCAGGTCAAGATTTCGTCATCGGTTCGCGGTATGTTGAGGGTGGAGCCACTGTCCATTGGGGAATCTTGCGCAAAATTATTTCGAAGGGTGGAAGCCTCTACGCACGTTTGATTTTGGGCTTTCCTATTAAAGATTGGACGGGCGGTTTTAATGGCTGGTCCCGGGGGACTCTAGAAAAAATCGGTCTGCACCGGATTCAGTCGAACGGTTATTCCTTTCAAATCGAACTCAAATACCGAGCATTGCGCGCGGGCTGTCAGGGGCGCGAGGTTCCGATTATTTTCGAAGATCGTCGCGTTGGGCAAAGTAAAATGTCTTTGAAAATTGTGCTGGAGGCCTTTCAAAAGGTTTGGTCCTTCCGCTTTTCTTAAATGACTCTCCTTTTAATTCAGATCAGACTCAATCTATGCTTTGGCTGATTTTATTAATTTCAGTTTTTTCATTTTCGGCAGATGTCACTGCAAAAGCCAAGCAGCGAGCTCCAGCCCAGGCGTTGATTCAAGGCGTGGTGGTGGTGGATCAAGCTGCAGTTTACAAAGCTTCTGACTTTGATTCGGCAATTATCGGCCATACTCGGCGGGGCAAAAAGTTTATGATGAGCCCCCAAATATTTGGGGCTTTCTACCGAATTCAAATCAAACCAGGTCTGGTTGGTTTTATCCCTGACACTGAGATTCGGCCTCTATCGAAAAAGAAACCCAAGAAAGATTCAAATTCAGCCGCCAAGGACAAACGCGATCAAGACAAGCCGGATCAAGAAGAGGTAAAGAAAAAGCGACCTTTCGAGGAGACAAAGTATAAAGGAATATCCATCGCAATGATCAATTATCGAGAAGAAACAATGGGACTTCGCCCGACGGCTTCCATGATCTTTTTCGGTTTTAAGGCCCAGGGTGAAGGCCTTTTGATGGAAGGAATGCTCAGTGAGCTGAATTTTCAGGTGGCACCGAGTGCCCCGCGCTATTATGAGCAAGCCACTGGTGTACCAAGCACTGGCATTATTGTTCTGATGGATGGGATGCTTTTAACAGCAAGTCCATCAGGCAAGAACAGCCTTACATTTTTCGGATTTGGCCCAATGTTCAAGTATTCAAAAATCGATACGGGAGTTCTAAACGGCGCAAAAACGGAGTACTACAGCTTGAATGATATGAGTCTTGGAGTCGCCTTTAACCTAGGGATTTCCCAGCGGATTGGGGATTTTGCTGCAAGGCTTGAACTTAAATATTTCTGGGAAAAAATGCAGTATTACGGCCTGGCGATTACTGGCCAAATGGAGTTTTGACAGAGACTCCATTAAGTCCTATCAAGAAGCATGACGGAAAATATTAGGCCCAATGAAGGCATTCGGCTTTTAAGCAGAGAAGTTATTGATCAGATTGCGGCAGGTGAAGTGGTCGAAAGACCCTCGCATTTGGTGAAAGAGCTTCTTGAAAATGCGATTGATGCTGGCGCCACCGAAATTACTTTAGACGTCTTCGATCAGTGCACTTCTTTTCGCGTGGTCGACAATGGGTCTGGCATAGCAAGAAATGATCTGGCTATTGCACTGGATCGACACACGACCAGCAAAATTATGCAGTCCGAAGATCTTTGGAACCTTCACAGCTATGGTTTTCGAGGCGAAGCACTCTCCAGCATCGCTGCAGTTTCTGAACTCACTCTTTCTTCGAGGACCAAAACTGCTGAATCCGGGGCTCGACTTGTTTGTAAATATGGGACCAAAGAAGCGATTGTCGATATTGGCCACCCCCTTGGCACATCCATCCAAATTGAAAAGCTTTTTGAAAATTTACCCGCCCGAAGAAAGTTTATGAAGTCTGCATCCGCTGAGACTTCTGCTGTTCGTCAAGTGGTCAAAGCGATGAGTCTTTCTCACCCCGAAATATCCTTTAAGCTCACGGTTGAAAGTAAATTAGATTTATTTTACCCAAAGGCTCCAAATCTTTTGGAGAGATCCCGTGTTGTGCTGGGAATGAAAGATTTGTTTTTCTATGAAAAAGACAAAGGCGGCTCGTTCAAAGCGGCAGTGGTTTTTGGGAATCCTCGAGAGGCTCAAAAAAGCAGTCGAAATTTGTGGTTTCTGTGTCAAGGGCGCTGGATACAAGATAAAACTTTGATCGCAGCAAGTCTTGAAGCTTTTCGCGGACAGCTCATGCATGGCGAATATCCGAATCTGATTTTATCCATCGAGCTCAATCCCGAGGAAGTGGATGTCAATATTCATCCGACGAAAAGTCAGGTGAAGTTTTTGGATTCTGGCGGGATATTCAGACAAGTGGTGCACACAATTCGAGAGGCGCTCGATGAAGCTCCCTGGAATTCTGCCAGTCGTATTCAGACTGCAGTCGAAAGCTATTCGGAAAACAGCGAAGCTGCAAGAACCAGCGAAGCAACGCAATCTTTCCTGAGCGGGGATCGATCCAATCAAAGTTCGGCAGATTGGAATCAGGTCAGCTTTCGGAAAAAAGACAATTTGTCGCAGTCATCTAATCAGACAGTTTCTCAATCGTCTGCGGAATCTTCATCTCTGGCATCATCTCTGGCATTCTCGCGAGAAGAACAAGAAATAGAAATTCAAACAGAAAAAATTTCCAATTCCACTTCAGTGGGAATTTGGAGCCGCTATGAAGTGATCGGTCAAGCGCACCTGACTTATCTTATCTGTCAATCAGCCCAAGGAGTTGTTCTGATTGATCAACATGCGGCCCACGAACGTATTTTATTTGAGCGTTTGATGCAGCAATGGAAGTTCGGCGGCAAAGAGATTCAAAATTTTCTCATGCCACTGACAGTTGATTTACCACCTGAAAAAGTCGAGGCCCTGCAGCGAGCCGAAAGTCAGCTTTTTAAAATGGGTGTTCAAGTGGAACGCTTGGGTCCAGCGACTTTGGGTGTGACCTCAGCGCCTGCCTTTTTGAAAGATGCTTCGATTCCGGGCGCTCTGGAATCTTTGGCAAATCAAATATTAGACTTTGGAGAAGGTTTTGTTTTTGATCAGATCCTCAGCGACTTTTGTGCAAGATTGGCCTGTCATTCTGCCGTGCGTGCTGGACAGGCTTTGTCGCGAGAAGAAATGACGGCCCTTCTCAGATCCATGGATGAAGCACCAAGATCGAGCTTTTGTCCCCATGGTCGGCCAGTCTCGATCGACTATCAGCTGAATGAGATCGAACGTGATTTCGGGCGAACTGTTTAGTCATGAAGGTGCTTTTTTTGGTTGGGCCCACAGCTTCGGGCAAATCTGAACTGGGACTGAGGCTTTGCGAAGAGCTTGGAGCGGGTTCTCAGAATGATAGAACAGGTGCATTCACTGGTGAAATTTTTAACTGCGATTCGGTGCAAGTATACTCCGATCTGAATATAGGAGCCGCTAAACCGAGTTCATCAGATCTTCAGCGTGCCCCCCATCACCTCTATAGTATGATCGACTCTCCGGACACTTTGACTGCGGGCGAGTTTGCTCGGCTTTACCACGCAAAGTTAAAGGAACGAGAACGAGACTGTTCATTGGCCATCACTGTGGGTGGCACAGGATTTTACTACCAAGCAATTGAAAAAGGAATGCTGGAGATCCCAGCCAGTGATTCAAAAATTCGCAATGAGTGGGAGGTCCTGCTCAAAGAAAAAGGCTCCGATTATTTGTGGCAGCGACTGAAAGCGGTGGATTCCGATGCCGCAGGAAAAATTTCTAAGAATGACCATTATCGATTGGTGCGAGCCCTTGAGATCTTCACAGCGACCGGACAAAGTTTATCAGACTGGAAAAAAAAACATGCTGAGAACAAGCCCCCCTTTCCTTATCCTTTGCTTAAGATGGGCATCGACATGGATCGGAAACTCTTGTTGAAGCGTGTCCAGCAGAGGACTGAACAAATGTTAAAGCTCGGACTCATCGAAGAGGTGGAATCCCTCCTTCAGCAAGGGCGGGAAGAATGGCCTCCCTTATCCAGCGTTGGTTACTATGAAGTTCTGCAATTTTTAAAGGGAAAAATTTCTTCCAAAGACCATCTGCAGGAATCCATCGTAGTCAGCACCTTGCAACTCGCAAAAAAACAAAGAACGTGGTTTCAGCGAGACTCTGAAATCCATTGGCTCAATCCCGATGAAACTCCTCCGATCGATTGGATTCGCAATCAACTGAATCACGAGCAGTCTAGTTCATCAGCTAAAAATGTAACATAACTGTTCTCAATTTGACCCTCTCCCTTGGATCACAGCAGAATAAAGACATGAAAAGCATGACTGGTTTTGGCCAAGCTCGAATCGCATCGGCTCAAAGTGAATTAGACATTGTCATTCGCGCGGTGAATGGAAGGTTCTTGGAAATTCGATTTCACGTGCCACGTGAAATGATGAAAATTGAATCTGACTTGAAAGCGCTCATTGAAAAATTTTTCACTCGCGGCACGATTGATGTTTACCTCAGTCGTAAGCCTCGAGCGGATCGAAAAGCCACCAAAGTTCAACTGAACTCAGAGGTGGTGAAGGCTTATCAATCTGCACTCGTAAAGCTCAATCGTCACCTCGGAAGCCAGGCGAAGTGGCATCCTGAATCTTTGATTCGAATGCCTGAAGTTGTCTATTTTAGCGAGGATCAATTCAGCGTCGACAAAGATCGTAAACAAATTATTCAGGCAGCTAAAATTGCCTGTGAAAAATGTGTGAAAGCCAAACTCAGAGAAGGCGTTTCGCTTCAAAAGGATTTGCTAAAAAATCATTCGGAACTGGCTCTGATCATTCAAAAAATTTGGAAAACTCGGGATGCTGCAAATCAAGAGATTCAAAAACGAATGACAGACAAGATACGTTCGCGTGTTGCGCAGTCAGAACTTTCGAATTCAATTGATCCGCAGCGAATGGCTCAAGAGATCACTCTACTGCTTGAAAAGTCCGATATTAGTGAGGAAGTCGCAAGGTTACAGGAACATTTGCAGCAGTATAAATCGATGCTGATATCCCAAGCTGCTCAGGGAAAATCGCTTGATTTTTATACTCAAGAGCTGCTTCGCGAGGTCAATACGATCGGATCTAAATCCCACCTTTCCAAGCTGACTCAGCTTGTGGTAGAGGCTAAGACAAATATTGAAAGACTAAGGGAACAGGTGCAAAACGTCGAATGACCGGCCCATTAATTATTGTTGCGGCTCCTTCTGGAGCCGGCAAAAGCAGTTTTGTTGAACGCATTTGTAAGGAGGAACCTCGCCTCTTCGACACCGTGACATATACGACCCGAGATCCAAGGCAGGGCGAAAGCGAAGGTAATCCTTATCATTTTATCAGCATCTCAAGATTTGAAGAACTTCTAGCGCAAAACTACTTTGTTGAGTGGGCCCGAGTTCATACAAACCTTTATGGAACTCCCTGGTACCAACTGACCGATGCCTGGAAGAGTAACAAATGCGTGATTATGGATGTCGATATTCAAGGCTGGGTGACTTTCAAAGCCAAGTTCCCGAAGTGTTTTGGAATTTTTATTTTGCCTCCTTCGATTGATGAGTTGCGTCGCAGAATTCTCAAGCGAGATTCCAAACCTCCGCAGGATTTAGAGGTTCGGATGCAGAACGCTCACATTGAGATTCAGCGGGCTGAAGAGTTTGATTTTCAGCTCATCAATGACAATTTTGAAGAATCTTATCAAAAGTTTAAGAAAATCATTGATGAGATCCTCCAAGGCATCTAAATTACTGGGTTTGCGGAGGATCTAGCATGGCTCGTGTCACGGTTGAAGACTGTCTCGATAAAGTTCCAAATCGATTTGCCTTGGTGTTGCTTGTAGCAAAACGAGCTAAACAGCTGCTCAAGGGTGCGGAAATGACTGTCGCAACTAAAGGAAATAAGCTGATTGTTGGAGCCCTTCGGGAAGTGGCTGCGGGTAACGTGGCTTTTGAACATGCGGAAATTCATGGACCTATCGACGAACAAATCCAAAAAGATTTGAACAAATAGTTCAGTTTTCAGGACTCGACATTCATCGAGGAATGATTTTGTCATTTCTTAAAAAGAATTGCATCGGTCTGTTCATTTTTCCGTGAGATATCCGATAGGATCTTGAATGGTCTTCAGCCTGCTTAGCTCATCTTCATCTCAGAATATCACCAGTGATCGGCTGTCCGACAAGCACACGCGTTCACTGGAAGAGCTTTGCACCAAAATCCGAGTTTATTTTCCCAATGCAGACCTCAGTGTGATCGAAAGAGCCTATCAGTTTTCTGAAAAAGCTCACGAAGGGCAAATCCGCCGCAGCGGTGAACCTTACTTTAAGCATCCTCTGGCCGTGGCCGGAATTCTTGCCGAGCTTCGCCTGGATTTGGACACCATCGCCACAGGACTACTTCACGATACCGTCGAAGACACGCACGCCACAATTGATGAAATAAAAAAAGAATTCGGTGAAACGATTTCACTCCTCGTCGATGGAGTCACAAAGATTTCCCGAATGAATTTTAAGTCCAGCACGGAACGCCAAGGTGAAAACATTCGTAAGATGATTGTGGCTATGGGCAAAGATGTGCGAGTGATCTTGGTCAAACTAGCGGACCGGCTGCACAATATGCGGACCCTCAATCACATGCCTTACGAAAAACAATCTCGCATCGCCCAAGAAACGATTGAGATCTACAGCCCACTGGCGGGTCGCATGGGTATTTCCAGCCTTAAAGTGGAACTGGAAGATCTCAGTTTCCGCTATTATCGGCCGGATATGTTTTATCAATTAGCGCAAAAGGTGAACGCGCGCGAAAAAGATCAGCAAAAATATATTGATGAAGTTAAACGAATTATCACTCGCGATCTGGAATCCGCTGGAATAAAATCCTATGAAATTCAAGGCCGCTCAAAACATCTCTGGTCAATTTATAAGAAAATGGCGGCGCGAAACATTGATTACGAGCAAGTCTATGACATTCTCGCTTTTCGTGTGATACTGCCCTCACTTTCTCAATGCTATGAAGTTTTAGGGCATGTCCACTCCTTGTGGAAACCCATTCCCGGTCGGTTCAAAGACTTCATTGCTATGCCAAAGGCGAACAATTATCAGTCATTGCATACGACGGTGATTGGGCCGGGCGGGGAGCGGATCGAAATTCAGCTGCGCACGAATGAAATGCATCTCATCGCCGAGCGTGGGATTGCGGCGCACTGGAAATACAAAGAACGTGGCAACGTTGTTGATGATACAGCCAAAAAATTTGATTGGCTCCGCGATCTTCTGAATTGGCAACAGCAGGTCAGAAACCCCGATGAATTTCTAGATACCGTCAAAACTGATCTTTTTGATTCCGAAATTTATGTCTTCACCCCAAAAGGGGATGTACGTGAATTTCCTGATGGCTCCACTCCAATCGACTTTGCTTATTCGGTTCATACCGACGTGGGAAATCGCTGTGTAGGCGCTCGAATCAACGGGAAAATGGTGCCTCTGAAGTACCAACTACAGAATGGCGACACAGTTGAAATCGTGACTTCCAACACCCAATCGCCTTCGAAAGATTGGTTGAAAATTTGTGTGACGAGTCGTGCGAAATCTAAAATTCGTGCCTTCGTCAAAGAAGAACAACGAAGTCGCGCTTTGGTTTTGGGTCGTGAGTTACTCGATCGAGAGTTTAGAAAATTTGGTGCGGCTTCGGCGAGATTTATTTCTAAAGAAGAAGTGGTTCAAAAGTTTCTCAAGGACAACGGTTTTCATCTCTTGGATGATATGTTTGTGCGCGTAGGCTACGGAAAACTAGAACCACGTTTGGTGGTTGAAAAAATGGCCCCTGAGCTTTTGAATACCCCGACAAAAAAAGAAGAACCGAACTTTATCCAGAAAGTTTTCAAATCCGCTGCGGAAAAAATTCGAAAATCGGGATCGCTCGTCACTGTCGATGGTATGGATGATCTTGTGGTGTTCTATGCGAAATGTTGCAATCCAATTCCTGGTGATTCGATTTCGGGCTTTATCACACGAGGACGTGGCATCGTTGTTCATAAATCAGATTGTAAAAAAGCCTTTGAGTTCGACGCTGAAAGAAAAGTGGATGTCGCTTGGTCTTCAAATGCATCGGTGCAGAATCTGGAGCGTAGCGTGCGCCTGCAGGTTATTTCGCAAGATATCCCTGGTTTATTGAAATTGATGTCAGAGGCCTTCGCTGCCCAGGGAATGAATATTCAAAGTGCCCAAGTGCGAACGACTCGGGATCATAAAGCGGTGGCTTCTTTTGATGTCTCAGTAAAGAACACTTCGCAGCTGAACCAAGTGATTTTTGATCTGCAAAAAATCAGGGGAGTCATCGGGGTGACTCGGCAGTCTAGCTCTTAAAGAGCTCCACTGAGCTTATCTCATTTTAAAACATCTTTTTGGTGAGCTTTGCCTTCAGCGAGAGCTCTTCGGTACTTTGATTTATTTGTTTTCGCAAACGAACAAGCTAATATTAGAGAAGAATGAAACTTCGAAGTTTTCTATTCATTTTGGCTGTATCAGCTGCAGTTTTTTATCAGCCGTCCTCGGTACACGCATCCTGCAGTGCTTTGAAGGCAGGGATTCAGGCCCCGAATAGGGATTGCAAGATGTCCGAGGGGGAACTTAAAAAAGCGTCTGACAAACTGGATGAGGCAAAAAGTCGAGTCGCTGCTTTGAAGGGTGTAGCGGCAGTGACCGCTGCTCGAGCGAGTGGAGATGCAGTTATCAGAATTCTCGATTCACCTGAGGCCACTCGCTATGCGAATAAGTGCACAGAAATGCAAGAGGACTGCAAGAGGGCTTGCGAGTCGGATCCCGGATCAATTTCAGAGTGCATGCAGACAAAAGGTACAGAACAACATCGCAAAGATGCAAAAACAGAAGCTGAAACTTTTCGAGATCAAGCCGAAAAACAAGAGAAGGAATCTAAATCCGCCGGAGCTGGAAAAAGCGACGGAAAAGATGATAAAGAAAAAGGTAAAGGTGGTGGTGAGGGCGATGGAATGCCAGAACTTCCCAAACCTCCAGAAGAAGAAAAGAAAAAGCCGGACGACCCTTCTTGCAGTGGTAATACTCCAGGGGCTGGTTGTGCCCCGAAAGATGATCCTTGCATGAAAGATCGAAACTCGGTGGCCTGTCTTTGCCAAGGCGATGGGCCAAAACCAGAAGAATGCTTCCGCAAATCAGAAAAGACAAAAGTAAATTTGGGTTCAGATGGAGGCGGTAGTGCTTCCGATCCCGGTGGTTTGGTCTCGAGCGCAAGTCTTGGTGAATCTTCAGACCGATCATCTGGTCGTTCCCGCAGCGGTGGGGGCAGCTCTGGCGGAGGTGGATTCGGCGGCGGCAGCGGTGGCGGAGGTTCTGGCCTTGGCCGAGGTGGCGGAGGCAGCTCAGCTTTAGCAACCGCATTCAACGATGCACCTGGTGTTGCAGGACCTGGAAACGCTTCTTCGCCAGGCGGCGGGGGAAGTGGCGGCTACGGCGGAAGTGGCGGTGGTAGCTCCTACTCAGGACCGAGCAGTGGAAAAAGCAAAACAAACTATGATCGATTGGCTGAACAGGGAGCCTCAGTTGCCCACCGAAGAATTAACGGTATGAATGGTCAGCTCGGTGGCAGGCACGGCAACCTCTTCGAGCAAGCCAGCAGGGCTTATCGTTCTCACGGATCGAGACTGGTGAAGGCGGCTGGCGGTTATTGAGTTCAGTTTTCTAAGATAATCCTTAAGCAGCGAATTTTTGTTCTGTATCCTCAGAACCCATGCTGGGCCCTTCACCAGAGTTTGATGTCGAATTGCTAAGGCCTTTGACTAAGCCTTCCAAATTTTGAATCAAAGTAAAAATCTGTTCAGATCTCTGATTGAGGTCGTTCGAATACTCTTCGGTCTTGACGGCAATTGCTGAGTTGTTCTGAGTGGCGTTGTTGAGATCAGCGATCGCTTTGTTGATTTCCCGAATTCCTGATTCTTGCTCTTTGGAAGCACTGGAAATATCGCCGGTCATATTGTTTATTTTCTGAATGTTCTGCAGAACAAGGCGAAAAGTTTCGCCGCACTGATTAGCAATGTCTTCTGAAGCTTCGACCGATCGTTTAGAAGTTCCTGCCACCTTGTTTACTTCCCGAATCATTTCTTCAATGATTTCTTGTACGGTGGTGGTGCTGGATTGAATGAGCGAGTTAATTTCTTGAGCCGCATTTCCACTCATTTTGGCTAGATTTGCGATTTCTCCGGCGACCACCGCAAAGCCTTTACCAGATTCACCAGCGCGAGCTGCTTCGACCGAGGCGTTGAAAGACAGCAGCTTCGTCTGAAATACGATTTCATTGATAACTTTGGTTTTTTCACCAATTTCTCGAATAATCTGGCCAACGCTCTTAATGCGTTCGCTGCTGGTTTGGACTTGGCTAATGAACTTTTCATTGGTCATTTGGACACCGTGAATGGATTCAATCATTTGTACGACAATTTGATTGCCCTCATTCATGCGTTCTTCGGCCGACTGCACGATGTTCACAATATTGGTCGCATTCTCTGAACTTTTCATCACCATTGAAGTCATTTCTTGAAGGGCTGTGGCTGTTTCATTCAGGGCACTCGCTTGAGAGTTGCTGGCCACCGTAATTTCACCGGCAGCTTTTTGTAAATTTGCAGACATTTGATTTAAAACTCCCGAGCTACTGCTCAGAGAATCTGTGCTAGAACCTATGGATTTAGACAAAGAACGTGAAATTAAAAAACCTGTAAAGGTCATAAAAATTGCCACGACAACTGCGATCAATGCGATCACTTGATTCATCGCCTTGATGGAAGCCAAAACTTCGGAAGCTTCTATTTCCGTGAATATCCAAATAGGGATTCCAAATAGTTCTGTCTTCGAGAATGCGGACAGTACTTCTTTGCCTGCGTAGTTTTTGGAAAAAATGATGCCGCTGTCAGTATTTTGAGCCGACTGGAAAAAGGCACTCTTGATTCTTTTATTTTCTTTGACCGCCTCAGCATATTTCCAGCTGCCGGCCGATTGTTTGATGTCTGTTCGAGGGATTCCATCAATTGAAGTGAGATATATTTCACCGGTTTCCCCAAGGCCGGATGCAGTTTGAAAGATCATTTGAAGTTCGTCCCAGTTGAGCTGAACAATGAGGGATCCCATGACTGCGTTTTTCAAATAGCCATCACGATCATACTTAGAAATCATGCCTTGACAAAGGTAGGCGACAACTCCATCGGGGGTCGAAAAGAGATCTGTAAAATGGACCTCTGTTGTTTTCTCCATTGATTTTTTGAAACAGGCGGCAAGAGGGGAGTCCTTCAAGGCCCCACTTTTTAGATTTTTCCCGACAAAACCTTCGCCCGTCGCGGAGGAGGCAATCGAACCAGAGTCTAAGACAATATAAAACTGCTTCAAGTTGTTTTGTTTTAGGTATTCATCGAAGGTCTCTTTAAATTTCGTCTGAATTCTTTTGTGATAGTCGGAAGTTGAGATATCATTGTCGCTCGTTAAATCCACTCCGGTTGCATTGGCAACGGACTCAAAAGAGACTAAAGCATCTTGCATATATTTTGTGAGAGAAAGATTAATCACATCTGCTTTGAGGCCGGACGCGATTTCATTGAGATGTTTGATCTTTGCATCTCGGACGGCACCGAAACCCACTGATTTTGAATTTTCTACGGCTTGCTTGGCAATCCAAGAGCCCGGTATGGCAACGAAAAGGGCCGAAGCCACAGACACCATTGTAAAGAAAAGGGTGAGTCGAAATTGGAGACTGGATTGGTTGAATTTTTTCATATTACACCTTTCTTCTTGTATCTCGGATCTGGGCTTCGTCTATCTCGATGCAAAGTTTTATTCCCAGGTTCCAGAGCCAACCACCCATTTTTCTTCTGTGGCGCCAACCTTACATGCTTTAACCCATGACTTTTTCGGAGTCGGATCAGATTCTTCTGATTTTGTCCATTTGTACTTAACCCAATCGCCCGCCGGAGCTCTCTTCACAGCGCTTGCGAATTCCACAAAAAGTTTTTTTCCATCTGGATCTTTGTTTTCAGTTAGATCCGTTCCATCGAGTTTGGGTTTGATTGGATGCATGACCATTTTGGGATGCATATCATTGATCCACACATAATTGGGTTCTCCGCAGCAATCAAAGCGCATTTTTTTAATTTCTGCGACTGCATCTTTCCCTTTTTTCTCCACGAGGGAGCAGGCCCAATCCACCTTGTCTTTTACAATTTTTTCTTCGCAGATTGCTTTCTTTTTGTCTTTGGTGCAGTGCTCAGCAGCGAAAGCAGAGCCTGAGATTAGCATGATTGTTGTGAGCATGATGATTTTCATATTGGCCTCCTAAATGTTAAAGCTTTCCTCGGTGCCGAAGAAGAGCCTTTTAATGTTCGGAAGACTTTGCATTTTGTTTAAGGCCAGGAATTACTCAGCTCGAGACCACTCGGTTTGCTAGATCAAGGTCAAAGCTAGTAGCGCCAAAAATAGCCAATGCGCAGAAGGCTCAGGCTCGCCTTAGCTCCAGGCGATGAGGTTGGTTGAAGGGCATAGTCAAAACTAATCGGAATTGCAGATTCTTTATCCAGAGCAATGTCGCCTCCGATTGAGAGGAAGAGAAAATAGTTCGTTGAATCAGCAGTGCTAAGAGCAGAAATGGAATTCTTTTTAGACATTGCAATCATGAATTCGCCACCAATTCCGGCCCAAAAGCGCATTTTTTCTTTTGTTTGAAAGAGGCTAAACTGCAGCCATCCTTCGGTTGTTAAGTAAGAAATTGCCAGACTGCAGGAAGTGGAGCCACTGCAGAAAGTAGGTGTGGTTGTGCTTCCGGTGCCGTCAAAAGTTTGATAACCCAAACCTACTCGCCAGATCATACTTTTGGTTGCCTGAAGGTCAATAAAGCCAGCAAGGCCAATACTACTTCCCGCGAGATTGATTGCTTCTGTTTTGGCTGAACTGGTTGCGGTGATGGCTAGCTTATTTGTGGCTTGGTTGATGGTCACGCCCATCGCACTTTTTCCACGTTTCATAAATCCAAAGGGCGGCTTACTTGGCTTAGAAGCTTCGCTGGTAGAAGTATCTTCAGCCTCGTCCCCAGCCGCAGTCTCGGGAGCAGCTTTCGTCGAATCAATGGGTTGCAATTTCAGCTGTAAACCATGACCAGCCGCCGCCGCTCCCTTGAGGATGTTTGCGAGAGCTTTATCCCCCTTAATTTGTGTGATTTTTAGCAATCCCTTTTTCTTTCCATCAGCACCAACAGAATAAATTTCGTCACCGACCTGAAATTCTCCGGGTGAGATAAGGATCAAAGCCTTCTTGCCTTTGACCTGCCGGATTTCCCCGGCAGAAGCGGGGAAGCTACTGAGCCAGAGGAATGTTGTGAGGATCAGAATCAATATTCGCATTTTGGACACAAACCTCTATCATATCGTTGATGGGCTCGGGGATTTGTCGAACGATCAGCTGACTCGTGGGCTTAGACCATAGAGGGTCAGTTGCAGGCTGAATCCAACAGGAGCCTACATTTCGCAGCCCCAGACCTATGTTTCCGGATTTCATACGATCCACAACTCGGCCTTCGAAGTTTTTGCGGCCTTGTGATTTGTAAACAGAGCAAGATGTGATCGCAAAAGTTGCGATCAAAACGTTCATGACCCACATGTTTCTATGATAGAGAGGCTTATTCTAAAAGCAAAGTTGGAAGGTCATGGCTCAGGACCATGACCCTTTAAAATACCTAGAAAGGGATGTCTTCCGCCGGATCAAATGAAGGCTCTGGACCAAATTCCTGATGCATTCCCTGGGATTCCGAGGAACTCGATGTTCCAGTGCTTCGTTCACCCTGTGAACCTAAAAATTGAACGTTCGTGGCGACGACTTCTGTGGTGTATTTTTTCTGTCCTTGGGGATCGTCCCACTGGCGAGTTTGCAGTCGACCTTCTACGAAAACCTGGCGCCCTTTGGAAAGATGTTTACCGCAGATTTCGGCAAGCTTTCCCCAAACGACAACTTTGTGCCACTCGGTGCGCTCTTGTTTTTGACCATTTTTATCGTTCCAAGTTTCACTGGTAGCCACGCTAAACTTGGCAACATTCTGTCCGTTGGTGATGCTTTTGACTTCGGGATCAGATCCCAGCCGTCCAACGAGAATGACTTTGTTAACTCCTGACATATATTTTTTCTCCTTCCGCCTTTTTGGTGCGATGATGAGCCAAAAAAGCACATTAGGCCAATTTGTGAAACATAAGCAAATCACCCTTAAAAAATAGCGTCACCGAAATTCGAAATAATGTTCACGAACAAAGCACTTTTTTGTGTGTATGACCAAAGCGCGTTATGGGTGTCAGCTCAACAAGAGCGTCCTATCTCAGAGCACTGAGGCTCGGCGGAGATTGAGGGCCAGAGCCCGTCGCCTTAAAGGCATAGCGGGTGCCATTGGCGGCCGTGCTCTTATAGTTGTCCAGCAAAAGAAAGACGAAGGAAAGGGGTGACTTCGCCCGAGCCTCGAAACTAGTGCTCATTATAAGATCCGATTCAATGTTATAGGAGCCTGGAATGATATTCAGACCGCCGCCTCGATTTTGAAAAGTGAGGCTGACTCCACCTTTGATGGTACCAGAAATATCATCTTGCGCGGCCCCGAGAGTTCCCTTTTCAATGTTGAAGCGGCCCCCAGTCAAGCGGCCCTTCAGTTCTAATTTAGAAATGCGCAGATCCGGTAAACTAATGGGTCCCATTTGGGATTCAAGTGTTGACGGAGGAATTTCAAGGCGGTCGATTTTAAGTTCGACTTCAACTTCGGGTTGCTCCGCAAATGTAGGTTCCGCGAATCCTGAAAGTGTCAGATCCAATTGGCCATTGAAGCTGATCGGAAGATTGGCGATCCGGCCCAAATCATTGAGGACTATCGACTGCCCTTGCAAACGAACATTGAGTGTTGAATTTCCTAAATCAGTTTTCTTTCCTGGAGTGAGCGCGACATCTAGGTCACCTTTTAAAATTCCACGAAGTTTCATTCGGCCCGAAGGTGTTTGAAAAATAAGTCCCGGAATCGAAGGGAAAAAAGTGAGCTCATCGACATTCAAGGGGCCGAATGCCGGAGTTTCCACTGAAAGATTCGTCAGATTCAGTCCCGTGTCTGGGAAAAGACTTATTCCTAAGGTCTCAAATTGAACAAAAATCTGTCCTTGCGTGGCTTTCGAGATTTGTACGGAGATCACATCGCTGAGATCACTAAACGGAAAAAGGGCCAATAAAAAAAACAAAGTGGCACCGAAGGTAAAAAGAATCTTCAGAAAATGAAACTTAAGAAACAGAAAAAAGGATCGGATTTGTTGCATGCTTAACTCTTTTTTCGTTTTGGTTTCTCGGGCTCTTCCACGACTTTGGGTTTCACTTTCAGAACAAGTAGTTTGTAAATAACATCAAAATAGCCGGGCTCCTGCATGGAGGCCGTGATCTGCAAATCTTTCATTTTCACGCTGGGACTGAAGCGAGTGAATTCATGACCAAAGTCAACAATCTGGCGAAGGTTCAAACTTTTGAGAGAGACTTTCAGCACCCCTTCGGTCAGGGCGGTGTTGATGAGGCCACCCGATGAATTTTCAATGCTGGATTCGCTGATTTGTTCGGGCAATAGTTGAGCAGATTGAAGGGCGCCATCCACTTGCGTTTTCAAGCTGTCCAAAGGAGGGGGGATTGGCACTTCAGGAATTTCTTTTGATTCTTTCGTGGTTTTCAAAAGATCTCGAATGAGCTGCCTTGTATCAGAAAAGGTGATCATCGATTCTTCGCTGGCCGTGTAATAGGAAAGTGGAATTGAGGCTAAAAACAGAATCACTGCAGCAAGAAGTCCAAAGGATACCAGCTTTTGCTGAATGGGTGTTAGATTTTCATAGCGGTCTTTGCCTTCAACGTAAAAGCGATTTTCTTCCAGCTGTTCGAGGGATTTATTCCATTCAGCAGAGAGCCTTTCTTTGAGTTCATCGAGCTTCATTTCTTCACCACCTTAGAAATGCCGCGATTGATCTTCATTTGCATCGAGAAGCCTTGGCCCTCAGAAGTTTTAGAGCCAACATTCATCTGTACTTTTCCATCTTTGGCGATGCGTTTTACTGACTGCTCGATAAGACTTGGACCATTTCCTTGCTGGGTGACTCCCTCAAGAATGACGCTCTCGTCTTCGACGAAAAGCTTTTTTATTTGGACTGTGACTTGATCTTTTGCGGGCATTGAATCGCTGATCAGCTTGATGACCTCAATTGCTGAATTCATTTTCATCACTCCGAGAAGGGCTTCTGATTCCCGGATCCGGTCCTTTTCATTTTTAATGTATTTTCGAACGCCAGCTTCATTGGCCTGTTTGGGTTGAAGACCCGCTGTCACTTTTGCTTGTTCCTTGAGGGTTTCTAAAGTCAGCTCTGCTAGAGTGTAGGAGAAACTATCTCTTAAAGCCGTGTAGGCGAAAAAAATCACAAAAAGTGCAGCGCCCGCTTTGAGGCTGCCACCCCAGGTCTCCCAAAACTGTTGACCCGCTTTATTTTGAAGAGCAAATTCTCCACGGCGAAAGTTAATGGCTGGGTTTCTGGGTTTTTTAAAGCTTTCAATTGATAAACCGACAGCGATTCCACCGGTGCATTCCAAAGACTTTGTCATTCCCTGCTCAATGACAAATTTCGATTTCCAATCAAAAATATTACAGGCAATTTCTAGTTGAGTTGTAAAGTAGGGTGCAAGATTGATGATCTGAGCGCCACCGCCGGTGAGATCTGCCTGAAGGATATCCCCGTGCAGATCGGATTGAAGTTCCAGCATGGCCATACGAATATCATGGGTCAATTCGCGAAGCTGCAAGGCTATGGTGTCAGAAAAAATAATTTGGTCATAGCCTGCGCCTTCCTTTGTCGGAAGAACAAAGGCCTTCGAGTTCAGTTCTGCAAGCGCGTTTTGATATGGGATTTCGTAGCGCTTCATTAAACCCTCAGTGACAGCTTTCATGCCAGTCAGTAGGGTTCTCGAGCTTGCCAAGCGATCATTCACATAAGCCGCGACATGAGTTTGACTGTGTCCAAGGTGAATTAAAAGTTTTAGAGGACGGCGGGGGCGATCTTTATCTTCAGGATCCCAAGTTCCTTCAGAATTTGTTGGCGCAGCATCTTCCCAAGCTTCGATGATATTGGCGAGACCCATAGATTCAGCCGTGAGAATATTGACCTGAAAGTTGAAGCTTTCGAACTTTTCTAAGCGCTCTTTGACTTTCACTTTGGGTGCAACAAAGGCTAAAATTTCACTGATAGGTCCTGAGAACTGGACATATTTATAATCAAAAACGGCATTTTCAGAGGAGAAAGGAGTTTCTTCCTCAAGTTCGAAAGGAAGACTTTTTGAGATCTTCAATCGGTCTTGAAATGGGAACACTTTCAGTCTTTGGCTGACGAACTCTTGTCTGAGGCCAACAACAAATTTTACATTTGCAGGATCATACTTTAGGGAAATCGACCGAAGAAGTTCAATCACTTCCAAGTCATTGTCGAAAGCGGGATTCTGCCCCAAGAGATGTTCTTCGATGGCATGAACGATTAGACCTCGCTTGTTCTGCGAAACCTCGGCCACCTTGATGCTGTAACTGCCAATGTCTATCCCGATGGATTTCATGTTGTTTGCCTCAAAAAGCTGAGAATCAGTTCTCGGTCCAGTATACGATTCGAGGTGGACCTTTGGAAGGAGATTGCGCTGGCCTTTGGCTTCCACCTGTAGGACTAGACCTCTGGTCTGTCCGTTGGTCGCCTTCGGCCCCCTCGGGCTTTGCGTCCTTTTTATAGTTTTCGGCGACGGCATTGATCGAAGAATCCACATCAAAAACCACAGCCTCGATTTGTCGAACCGCACCTTTAAATTCGCCAAGACCTTTTATGCGAAAATTGCTGGTTTTGGCGAAGGTGAGCGGAGTGTTTTCCGAAACATCTTTTTCGATGTTGGCTCCATGCACCTCTAAAAAATTCCAAAATTCTTGAGCACTCGTAAAAGGTGGCAGCTGGGGATCACCCCGCCGTTTTTGAAATTCGGCAATCACCTTTTCATCGATGCTCTTATCCAAAGCTTTGATCAGGTCAACGGGTGCTGAATTTGGATTGATCGCTTTAGAGCCATAGACAGTGATATTGGGCAGCAAAAGCTGATAGAACTCGTCGGTCATTCCCCAGACCAGGCGGAGTTCATCCACAGAGCGAAAATGGCGATTCGGTGGATACTGAACATTCAGTTCTTGAAGATCTTTAAGATCCCCATAAAACTGCCCCTCCGCACCGCCGCGTATTGCTTCTCGGTTCGAATCCAGCCAATCAATCATATTGTCGATCAACACCTCAGGCTCAAAGCTTTGGTAGCGCTTTCGCCAATTTTCATCCGTTTCATTTTTACTTTCGAAAATCTTTAAAAGAAGTTTTTTCGTGATTTCTCGAATGGTTTTGGAAGGGGAGTCGAGGTCATTAATATCTATTTTTGTGCCCTCATCAATGATGGTCGATTGATAGGTGCCATCCATTGTGGACTCTTTGACTTTTTTCTCGATATTGTCTTTGTCGACAGCATTCACCTCACCTGGAATGATCGGCGGCCAAATAAATGGCATGCTCCAAATCATTTCGACCATTTTGGACATGGAGCCCATGCTCTTTAAATTTTCACCGTACTGCTGTTGCACCTGATTGTAGATTTTGATGCGCAGAAGACTGAGTTCCACAGCCGATTTTGCCGCATAGTAGGCTTTCACTCGCTGGACGGATTTTGCATTCACAAGGTATTCAATATTAGTCTCATAGGAAATTTCCATAACGATGTGGGTAATGAGTACCACGCAAAAAATGGCCAACATCAAGGCCAGGCCCTTTTGAGATCTCAGAATGCGCGAGCTTTCCCACTGCTGTTTTAGCTGAGTTTTCATGGAGGAACCCCCGGCCGAGCGGGCGCCGCTTTCGGATCCGGATTATTCGGGAATCGAACCGGAACCACCATCTGCATGGATATTCTTTTGGGTTTGGTTTGAGTTCCTTTTTCAGTCACCAAATTGACTTCGATCAAAGTCGGAAATTTACCTTTTGCTTGGCCATCGCCGCCATTGGTTTTCCACTCCGACACCCAATCCTGTTTGCCAGGGCCTTTATACCTGAGTTTAAATTCGGAGATGTATTCTAGCAGGACAATGGGTTCGCCGCCCTTTGTAAAATCCGGCTCTACTAAATTGGATCTTTTTCTGAAGAGGCATTTGGTATTGATACTTTCATTTTTTTTTCCCGGGCGAGTGCAGGAATCCATAAAATAACCGACCTTGATTGCATCGGACTGCCTCATCGTATCGGCGACACGGCCTGAATTTAAAGTAGGGAAATAGATGTCATTTTCAGAGCCAATAAATTCAGTCACAGGATTCACGCGGTTTTGTTTTCTTTCCTGTTCTTTGTCGTCTTTGTATTCAACTTTTGCAGCTTGGGGATTGCCTCGGCCAGTCTCTGTGCCCGTGCCACCAGTGCCGCCGACACCGCCGGTCCCGGTTCCAGGTTGCTGCTGTTTATTGACCTGTGTTTTTAGTTTTTCGCGGAACTCTGCTTCGAGATCGATGTAATGATAGGCCAAGTTGATATCGCGCTCGATGATTCGAAGGGAATCTCGAACCCGCGACATATCATCCAGCTGTTCTTGAATTTTTCCCTTGGTCGTGATCGCTTGCTGAATGGAGGTAGCGGAAAAAACCATCAAGGTGGATAGAATGGAAAGCGCAATCATAAGCTCGAGTAGAGTCATTCCTACCTGGCTGTCTTTTTGCGAAGGATTCCACTCCATCATTAGCCACCACCTGGCGCTGCCTGAGGCACCCCGGGTCCCATGCCGCCGACTTTATTATAGTCGATAAAATAGGTGACGGCAGAGTGCTCAAAAGTTTTTTTGTCTTGGGTGAGGATGATGGTGACAGTGACTTCTCGGATTGCCTTATTGAGAGTTTCGGTAAACTGCTGAACCAAGGTTTGAATCATGGGGTTGACGGGGCCGCCTTGTGTAAAAGCTGAAGTGATGTCCGGAAATTCAATTTTTTTCGAAGACAGTCGCCACTTGTATTTTTCGTCGATATCAAATTCCTGAGGGTCTTCAGGAATTTCATCCAGGGATCCTCCCCGGTATTTGATTTCCGTTTCCGCCATTTTGGCTTCCAGTAGAGAAGCAATTTCAAAAGAGGACTGGGCTTTTTTGACTCGCAATGTGGCTCCCGCCCAGCTGTTCGCAAGCAGAATCAGGGCCGAAGACATCACGACCAGTGCGATCATCACTTCAAGTAGGGTGAAACCTTTATTGGGCGCTCTACGAATTAGCTTCACTTTCTTAAGTCCCTCATGTCGACGCCTTTTTCGATGATATCACTTTGTCCCGTGAGAGGATTAAAGATTATAGTCCAGGTGACATCTTTTTTATCAGTCACTTGAATGAGAGCCTGCTCCACAAGTCCTGAGGGCATAAAATAGACATAGGCGACACCTTCGGTGACGACTTCATCTCTTTCAGCAGTTTCCACTTTTCCAAAAAAAAGAGTCGAAGGAAGTTCGCGGTCCTTCTTGATGATGGCCGTGTCTTTTTGAAATGGATCCTTGGGTTTGTTGTTTTCATCAAGATTTTTTTCGGCATCCAAAACTTTTTGGGAGCGAGAAAAGACCGGTCCGTCCGCGGATTCGACGTAATAAGTGTGGGCCCCTTTTTCGGGCATTTCCATCACCAAGCGATAGGTGCGATTCTTTAGACGTGCATGATGACGGATTTCTTTTCCAAGAACCGTCATTTCGCGCATGATTTTTTTCAAATTATTTTTGTTCTGGCCAATTCTTGGAACAGCAAGAACTAGAACTGCAGACAGGATTCCCAGCACCACTAGGATTTCAAGCAAGGTGAAACCTTTATTGAAGCCCCTGATTTTAAAATTCTTTGGCGGGCTATAAAAAGATGATTTTAGATTATTCGTCGTCGTTCGTGAAGTCTTTATTATAACCTTCACCTCCGTCGCGGCGATCTTTACCTAAACTTTTGATGGTGAACTTTGCTCCATCAGATTCATAAATAAATTCATTGTTCCAAGCGTCTTTGAGCATCTTTTTCAAATAAGCTTCAGGTCCCCAGCTAGAACACTCGGGATCCGCAGTCATCAAGCCATCCAGTGACTTTGGGTAGTTACCGCAATCGTTGTAGTAAAGAGTCAGCGCCTGAGTCAGCTGGCCCATCGCTAGCTTGGTATTTTTAATTCGAGATTTATCTAGATTTCCCATGACCTGAGGAACGATCACTGCGATGACCGCGCCGATAATTCCAAGTACGACGAGGATTTCAAGGAGAGTCATACCCGCTTGGGAAGCCACAGAGCCTATTCCATTTCTTTTTCGATTCTGCTTTAGGGTAAACTGAGATGATTTTGCTGTGTTCATATTTGTCCTTTTTCTTTCTTTTGCCGATTCAAGGGTACCGATTCACTTGGATCACTTCATTTAGCCGGCGATGTTTGTCATTTCGAACATGGGTACGATAATGGCAAAAACAATCAAACCGACAATGAAACCCATAATGACAAGAACCACGGGTCCCATCAAGCTTGTCATACTCTCTACTCTGTTTTTTACCTGAAAGTCATAAGCGTCTGAGACCTGCACCAACATATTTTCAAGTTCGCCTGTTTTTTCGCCAATCGTCACCATATGCACGACAATGGGTGGGAATTGCCCGGATCTTTTGAGCGGTGCCGCAATGGATTCACCCTCCGAAATATTGCTTCGAGCGTCATCGATGGCAGAGGCGATGACATGATTTTCCACGACATTCCGTACAATCTGTAGGGCCTGCAGCATTGGAACGCCGCCGGTGAGCAATGTTCCCAAAGTTCGAGTGAACCGGGAAATTGCAACCATGCGCGTGGTCGGACCAAAGATTGGAATTTTTAAAGAGACGGCATCCCACTGTTTACTGCCATTGGGGCTTTTTTTCCAAATTTTAAAAAAAGTGTAAGATGCAAAGCTAGCAACCAAAATCAGCCACCAGTACTCGACAAGAATACTACTGAAGTCGATCACCATCTTCGAATACCAAGGAAGAACCAGATTTGGAGCGCTTTCAAAAACGTTCATCATTTTTGGGACGACGAAAATAAATAGAAAGGCCAAAAGACCCAAAGTCACCACCAACATGATGATAGGATAGGTCATGGCGCTCTTTACTTTTTCTCGCAGTTCGTTTGCGGCTTCGGTGAATTCAGCCAGTCGAATCAAGATGACGTGAAGGGTTCCTGACATCTCTCCAGCTTCGGACATAGATACATAAATATTTGAAAAAATATTGGGATACTTTTGAAGGGCTTTGTTAAAAGAACTTCCTTCGTTGACCATGTTTTTGATGTCCGCGATGGCCTCAGAAAGAGTTTCATTTTCCACTTGCTCCGAAACGGCGCTCAAGGCATCCACCAAGGGAATATTCGCTTTAACCAGCGTCGCCAATTGCCTGGTCATCAAGGCCAGATCTTTCACGGGAACTGCTTTGCCAGAGCCTGGTTTTTTCTTCTTCGCAGCGGCGGAGGAGGATTTTTTTTTATCGACAATGTCGACAACGAAAATTCCATCCTTTTTTAGTTTCATCCTTGCGGCCCTGGAATTTTCTGCGTCGACAATTCCTTTGGTGTTTTTGCCGGCTTTGGTCAGACCACGGTATTCAAAAATAGGCATGGCTTAGTCTACGTGTCTATTTGTGTGTTGTTGAGGAGTTCTTCAATAGTAGTGATGCCAGACAGCACTTTTTGAATCCCATGGTCGCGAAATGTCTTCATCCCCTTCTGAACGGAGGCCTTGCGGATGGTATTTCCATCTTTTCGCGTCATGATCAAAGGTCTGAGCTCATCATCCACAACAAGAACTTCGGCAATGATTGTTCGGCCGCGGTAGCCTTTTTGATTGCATTTATCACAGCCCATGGCCTTGCAGATATTTCCTAAGGCAGCGGCCTCGCGAGTGATGCCTAAGGTCTGTAAATCAAAATCCGTAGGTTCATGCTTGACCTTGCAGTGGGGGCAAAGCACCCGCACCAAGCGCTGTGCAATGACTCCCAAGACGGAAGTTGCAATGAGAAAGGGCTCGGCTCCGATATCCATTAAGCGGGGAAAAGCCCCTGCAGAGTCATTGGTGTGAAGAGTGCTTAACACCAAGTGACCAGTGAGAGAGGCATTAATAGCAAGTTCTGCGGTTTCTAAGTCTCGAATCTCACCCACCATAATAATGTCAGGATCTTGACGAAGAAAGGCTCTGAGGCCGGCAGAAAAAGTAAGTCCTACTTTGGCATTCACCTGAACTTGACCGATACCGACCACGCGTTGTTCGACAGGATCTTCGACTGTGAGGATATTTACGTCGGGGGAATTCACGCGAATGAGCGAAGCATAAAGGGATGTGGATTTTCCAGATCCCGTAGGGCCTGTGACCAACATAATTCCGTAGGAGCGATGAATCAGATCATCAATCAACTTCATATTTTCGTCCGAAAAGCCAAGCTGTTCCAGCTCAAGAATGACGTTCGATCGATCTTGAAGCCGCATCACAATGCGTTCGCCGAAAGCGGTGGGTACGGTGTTGAAACGAATATCGATGTCTTTGCCGCCGACTTTTAAAGGAATACGACCATCTTGAGGCAAACGTTTTTCTGCAATATTTAAGTTCGCCATAACTTTGAGACGACTGGTAATCGCATTTTGCAGTTTCTTAGGTGGCTTAAACACATCCACCAACACACCGTCCACACGAAAGCGCACGGCCATTTCTTTTTCAAAAGGTTCCACGTGAATATCAGAGGCTTTTTCTTTCACCGCTCGGAAGAGGAGGGAATTTACAAGCTTAATCACAGGCGCGTCGTCATCACCTGCATCCAAAAGATCCACGATGGGATCGTCCAAATCATAGTCTTCATCAGCAATTTCATCCAGGCCCGCTAAATTTGCCGTGCTTTTTTCATAAAGCCGATTGATGGCGTCTTGAACTTTAATGCTGGAGGCAATCAAAGGATTCACGCGTTTGCCATAAAGGACCCTCAAGTCCTCAAGGCCACGAAAATTCAAAGGGTTACTGGTGATGGCAATAATTTGCGCGCCTTCATCACGGAAGGGGAGGATGGAATTCTGTTTTGCGTAGTTGATAGGAAGATCCCGAATCAAGTCCATCGGGATATCATTCACGGGAATATCTTTGATGTATTCATAGCCCATTTCAATGCAAAGGGCGCTGATCAGCTCGTCGGAACTTGAGTATTCTTTTTGTTCCAAAGTTTCACCAATGCTGATCAGACCATTTTGCGAAGGACCCGCAAGAATGGACTGAATCTGTTCTTGCGAAATCGTTGTCGCTTTAGAAAGAACTGTCATGACATCAAGAGCCATTCTTCATTACCTCGGAATCGGATTTTCAGTGGATGGCACAGCTGGAGCTGCGGCCTTGCGTCCAGTGACCTCATCGATGGTTTCACCAAAAGGATCGACGCCTCCAGCACTTTTGATGTACTTGATACGCTGGTCAACTTTTTTGCCCAAAAGTTCTTTTCGATCAAAGTCCGAGCGAATGATTTTCGGAGTGATAAAAATAAGCATATTCACTTTTTCTTTGGAAACTTCACTGGATTTAAACAACCAGCCAAGAACAGGGATATCCCCAAGCAGCGGGACCTTTTTTTGAAGGACAGTTTCATTTTCTTTCATCAAGCCACCGATCACAGCGGTGTCACCGTTAGGAACCACAATATTCGTTTTCACCATCCGCTTTGCCAAAGAGAGAGTCTGATCTTGCAGCGTTTTTGCCGACTTTGCAGAGGATGGCTGAGCTACCTTCGCTTGAATGGCCATTCGAACTGTATTTTGTTGAGGAGATATATTCGGAGTGATCTTAAGATTGATCGTCGCATCCTCAAAGTTAGGTGTTTCCGTTGAGGGGGAAGTGGCGGTGGCTGGCGTTTTGGTCGACGAAGTTGCAACACGATCCCCAACATCAATTTCTGCTTCTTGGTTGTCGAGAGCTATAATTTGAGGAGAGGACAAAACGTTCGCTTTCGCATTTGTTTGAAGAAAAGAAAGGAAAGCTAGAAAATTAGGAATTTTTATTGTCTGCCCTGCAGTGCCACCGATGGATTTGATCTCGATATTTTGATCACTAGCAAATCCCAAAATCCCTGCGGCAGTGCCCAATGGGCTCAAAAGATCAAACGCCTTCTTGCCATCACCAAAGCCACCGACTCGTCCAGCTTCAGTGAACTTGAAATATCCGACTTGCCAATCGTTATTTACCTGAGCATTCATCTCCACGATAACGGCTTCAACAAAAACCTGGTCCCGAGGAATATCGATTTTATCTAGCAGAGCAAGCACAACTTCATAATCCTGCTTGCTAGCGACAATAACGAGAGAGTTAGTGGCCTTATCAGCAGTGATCTTCACGTCCCCGCCGAAAATTTCGTTGGACTGAGTTTTACCTGTGGTTGGGGAAACGAAAGGAATGGCTCCAAAACCTCCGCCACCGCCTGCGCCGGGTCGCTGCTGAGGAGCTGCCTCTTTGGCTACACCGGTCAAAGTCTGAGCAATTTTTTCCGCTTCACCGTGCTTGACGTAATAAACGAAAACACCGCCGGATTCTTCGGGGCGGATATGGGAATCTAGCTGGGCCACAAGTTTTTTGATCTTATCAATACCCGCCTTATTTCCAACGACGATGAGAGAGTTACTTCTCTCGTCAGGAATCACCACGAAATAGGGCTGAGATTGTGACGAGGAATTGGTCGGTCTATTAAAGCGGGGAACGCCCGAACTAAAAGATCCAGGTGCTCCGCCTCGACCTTGCGGAGTCTCGCCTTTATTTAAAATTTTATTTAAAAGCTCTGCAAGATCTTTTGCTTTGGCATAGCGAATACGTATCACTTCCATCTGGTCTTCGAAGCCAGGAACATCCATTTGTGAGAATATTTTCACAACCCTTTCGATGTTCGATCCATAGTCCGTAAGAATGATGGAATTGGTCGAAGGATAAACGAAAAAATCTCCATCTCGGGAAATTAAGTTCCTTAAGTTCTTTTCCATTTGTTCTGCAGAGATATGTTTGAACTGAATCACTCGTGTGATCAGCTGATCTGAATTGGGATAGTAGGCACCAGAATACAGATCAATCCCATCTTTTTGTGCAGATCTGGAATTTCTAATTTTCCAAAAACCTCCGCTGGGAATCACCGTGAAGCCTCGAATGGCCAGTGCAGATAGGAAAGCTTTATAGGCCTCAGCCACTGTGATTTTTGATGGGGCCAAGATGGTGATTTTGCCGCGCACATCTGGATCGATGATAAAATTTCGTCCAGTAAGTTCCGAAATGGCTTTCACGATGTCTTGAACTTCCGCATTTGGAAAATCGAAAGATTCAATGGTTTCTGGAAAGTTTTCATTAGTGATATCTTCGACGCCAGCGCGAGCAAATTTCTCTTTTTGATTTTTTGTCAAAATGCCATCTCCGGCCTCGCCAGAGCCAGCAGCTCCAGAAGCAGAACCCAGCGCAGAGCTTGAACTCGTAGGAAATGACCTCGAAGATCCCATTGATGGCGGCGGGGGCGGAGGCACGGATCCCCCCGATGGAGGCGGCGGGGGCGGAGGAGGAAAATCACCCGGAGGATTGAATGTGTCTTCCAAATCATCGAACTGAGCCTGAACTCCTGCAGGGTAGGATGTCAGCAGTAGAGTGAAAGAGAGGAAGAGCTTGGCCAAGGCCTTTTTCCTAAAGGCGCCAGTCAATAGTTTTTCATTTTTTGTTGGTGCAGATCGCCTTTTTGTCATCATCCCGTCCTATCCCATCCGTGGAAATGCTGTGGAGGAAAGTTTCATCCTATTTCGTAGCTGTTTCGCTGCCAAATCACTGTTACTTCGCCGTTTACTTTACGTTGTAGTCAAATTCTTCATCTTTACCGTTGCGTTCAATCATGAGTTTAACGTTGTTCGAGGTTTTCATAGCCTGATAAAGTTCCATTGCTTTTGCAGGGTCCGTCACAGGCTCGCCATTGACAGATTTAATGACATCACCCACTTGAAAGCCGAGCTGAGAGATCGGTGAACCCGGCTGAATCGCCAAAAATTTAAAGCCATCAATTTCACCATTGGGCTTTTTGCGCGGCTGCATTGCCGCTGTATTCAGAAAAGCGGGAAGGTCGGCGGTTTGCTTCATAATTTCGGCGCGGCTGACTTCGAACTTATTTTGGCCGACAGGTTTGATTTCCGTGGGTTTTCCTGAGGATGGCACTACCGGTTTACTGCCGGAAAAGTTCAGCTTACTTTTTTCCTTAAGTTCAATATATTCCATCCGACCGGTGGTATTGTTCCGGAGGAAAATTTTACCCCGCTCGATTTTTATCATGGTTCCCATGTTTTCAATTTCTTGATTGATTCGAAAAGGGATCACAGTGTTTTTGCCTGTCACCTCAAGATTTGCGATGGATTTCTCAGGCGTGGAATGCACGATTGTTCCCATGAGATTCAAAGGCAATTGACTTGCGATTGGCGGAAGCTCAAGTTCCTCTTTTTTCTTTTCACTGGCATTTTTAATATGCAGAGGATCTGGAATTTTTGGATCGTAGGAAAAAATATTTCGGGAAACAATGCTATTCAAAGTTCCCCGGCTGATCATTCGATTGAAATCATCTTTTTGCATCCGCGAGGGCGGGGCTTGATTGGGCAGCATCAGGTCTCGAAAAGCAATAATTACTAAGTCAGCGATGCAAAACGAAAGTAGGGTCAGAAGAATGTATGGATATAGAACTTCAAAAGGCGGTTTGCGACTGCCGCCTTTAAGCTGGGGTGATTTATTCGACCAATTGAGAAATGAGCTCACAAAAAAATCATACTTCTAAACTACTGATTCGGTTAGCCTTCCCTTTTGTTTTCAAGGGAGGACTAACCTTTGGTCTAAACCTTAAGTTCAAAAGAAGATGGGTGCTTCAATTTCGGGATTCACAATATGTTTTGGGCTTAAAAAGTCGGGCGCCTGAGATCCTGGTGGCAAGACACTATAAAGTCCGTGAGGCTGTGAGGAATGAACCCAATGTTTCGGAGACCTTAAACGAAAGTCTTGTTCACAATGCGTGTAGGCGAGGAATTCAGTGCGATCAATGGATTCGTAGGCAGTCCAAAGTAGGCTCTCAAAAATATCTTCATTGCGACTGTGGATTTGACTGATGAAACGAAGGCCAAGGGCTTGGTCTTCTCCGGTCCTTGATCTGGGTTTTGTTAGCGCGCGAGTCCAGCCAAAGACCGAACCAAACTTTAGAAATTGGCGAAAGTTATGAGCCACGAGACTGTAGGTAATTGGAACATAAGATTGGCTGGGACTTTGAGGTTCGAGAAGTAGACAGCCGGCAATATTTTTCTGACTATCGAAAGCGATTAAATAATCAGAAAGTTTGGATCCCATTTTACGGTGCAGACGATCTTGCAAAGATTGAAAATCCCAGATCGTTGAAAAGCTTCGGTAGTGAGACCTTTTGGCAAGAAAATGAATCAAGCCATCCAAGGAAGTTGTATCAGCCCGGTTCACCTGAACATGGGGCACGGGCATTGGCGCCCAGGGAAAGCGACCATGCAAAGTGATCAAGTTCACTTTGCGAAACAGATAGTATCGGGGTAGGGCCCTTTTTACCGAGCGGGGCCTTAGAAAAAGGTTCGTAAGCCTTGTGTCAGCGCTATTGATCAGTGAAAAGATTGCTGAGACTTTTTCTTCTCGGAATATTTCTTCAAGGACTGGCAAAAAGTTTCTCGACCACTCAAGCAAGGCTTGGCGGTTTTGCGAAATCCTGAGATCCAGGGCGACTCCGACTTTGACGATATGACCTTCATAAAGCGCATCATAAAAGACAAAGGAGGCCACACCGTGAATTTGCCCGTTTTCATCTTCAAGGTAGTAAGCTCGAAATTGATTCGATTTGGCTTGATAGGCAGAAAGGAAATTTTTTCGTGAAACCTTTGTTTCAACAAGGCCGGGGACACTAAAACTTTCATAGAACTGACACAGTTTTTGATCTAAATCCTGGGGGATCTCTTTCTGGATACAGGAAATATTCATAGATCTTTCTGCCAAGTCAAGTCTGGCCGTTTTTCAATAAAATTCACCCAGCGGGCAGCGACGAAAAAGTAGTCTGACAGGCGATTGAGGTAAATAAGAATTATTGAGTCCCCTGATGCGGCTTGGGTTGCAGCAGGAGTTGCAGCTTTCGGGACGGCCTGCTGTTGGCTTTCTATCAGGGAGTTTGTCAGGCGCTCGGCTCTTCGGCAAACCGTGCGGCAGATGTGCAGGGTCGCAGCGGAGCGAGTCCCCCCTGGAAGGATGAACTGTTTCAGCGGTGGCAGTTTTTCGGTCATTCGATCCATCGCGTGTTCGAGTTCTGTGATGTGATTTTCTTCAATTTTTGGCAGAAATTTCCGCGTCTCAGAATCTTCGCAGGCAAGGCAGCTGCCGGCATTGAAAAGTCGATTTTGGATTTTTTTAATTTCCAGCATGAGCTCGGGATGAGAGCCTAGATTTTCTAGCTCCACGAGGCTTTGACCTAAAAAGGAATTCAGTTCATCCACCGTGCCGTAACATTCGACCCGCAGGTCGGACTTGGAGACACTTGTCCCACCTACGAGGCGGGTTTTTCCTTGATCACCGGTTTTAGTATAAATTTTCATCTGGTCACCTTTTTCTCAGGTTTTAATGTTGCAAAATTCATCCTCTTTAAGCCAGATTAATCTTAATGAATGCATTCTTTGTGAGTATTCCCCACGCCGGCGAAAAAATTCCTGATCTCTGTCCTTGGCTTAAAGGACTGCCCGAACCAATTTTGATGGCTGATGTCGATCGCTACGTTGATCTGCTGTATCAGCCCTCGCTGAAAAACTTGAGCCTACCGATGGTGACCACGGAATGGCATCGCTACGCTGCTGATTTGAATCGATTTCCCTCTGATGTGGATTCGCAATCGGTTGTAAGTCACGCCAATTCTGCGGGTGCCTTTACCCGGGGCTTTCATTGGGTGAAAACTTTTGAAGGCGCTGCTTTAATGAATGCGCCTATGTCTATGGAAGATCATAAGAAGCTGGTTCAGCTGATCTATGATCCTTTTCACGCAGCCATTCAAAGTTTGTGCGCGCGGCTTCGGTCCGAAGGTGCTCAAAAAATCTACCATATTGATGCCCACAGTATGCCTTCTTTAGGAACCTCTGAACACCGCGACCCAGGTGAGCGCCGGGCTGATGTTGTCGTGAGTGATGTTCATGGCAAGAGTTCGGATCCAGCTTTTGTGGATTTGGTGATTTCTTCTTACGTGAGAGCAGGATTTAAAGTCGCTTACAACTGGCCTTATTTTGGCGGACGACTGACTGAGCGCTATGGTAAACCATTGGATCAACATCACACGGTGCAAGTTGAACTCAATCGTGCGCTTTACATGGATGAGGTGACTAAGAAGAAAAAGTTGCCCGAGTTTGATAAAGTGATTTTGATGATTGAGCAAGCTTTGGCTCGGGTGGTTGCTGGGTTGGAGTAAAGTAGTCTTGGGGCTAGCGACGACCCGCGAAAAAGCCACCTACTGTCGCTGCGCCTGGTCCGCTGAGAGCGCTAATCGCATCGGCGTGAGATTTGATTGGTTTTCCGCAACCAAATTTGCTTCCCTCTAGCAGAGTGTAGTTTTCTGTGTCTTGACTGAGGGCTACGGTAATTTTAGCTTTTTTCAAAGCCTGTTGATAGGCTTCTTTTGAATGACCATCGAGTGCAGTTGTCTCTAATGCTGCAAAATTCGAGACTCGATTGAGACTTAATCCTGAAGGCTTAGCTCCAGGTTCCATCGCAGCAGCCAATTTTTTATAGTCATCCATTGAAAAATTTTTGGCAACGATGGCAACGCCGCAGGGAATATTTTTTTGATCCATTAGTTTAGATATTTTTTGGAGCCATTCAAATTTATTTTTTCCTGTAGAAGTGAAACACTCAGCATTGTCTATTTCGATGTCTGTAAAACCGGCTAGTGGACCGCCGGGCAGCATTTGCTCGACGAAACACTCAAGTCCTTTGTCGGAAAGAATAGATTCGGACGTCCAGTCTGTTGAGATAGTCTTACAGTACTTGTTAGCGATCTCTACTACCTCTTCGACCTCTTTAGGTGCGTTTCCGCCGCGGCAACCACCCTTACCTGTCGCACCGCCAGGACCATGGGAATAGCCAAAGCGAAAATGAGTTTTAACCTGTTGAGAGTCACTTTCTTTGAATCCATTGGCGCCATCCATTCCATTTGCCAGACATGCTTTGGGTGCGTTTTGCTGAGTTGGTCCTGCCACGGGTCCAGCGGAGCCACCCGAGTTCGCTCGAAAAGAAATTGATGAGGGCTCGGAGGGGCGCCGTTTTCCATCGCAGGCTGCAATGGATTCAGCGCCCATAAAAAAACATGCAAGATTCACAAGAGTAAAAAGTTGATAACCTATCCCTGTCGTCATGACCACCCCATCTGTATGAGATTTTTATCCTTCAAAGCTAGAGTCTCTTTTTTCATAGCGCTGGAAAGCAAGTTTGCAAAACAGGCACCACCTGAAAAACTATCTTACAAGCAACCAATAGTTTTTCAGCTGTCGAACTCATCTGAAACAGATCAGGAGATCATCAGTGTTGATTTCCCAAAGCGTTCTGTTCTGAGTCGCTAAGGGTGGAGTGGGATAGCCTTGAATATTTGGAAATCCTCTTTAAGAGAATAGATTCAATTTGGGGTGTTTGCACTTTTGGCTTGCGTTGATTTTTCATACAAATGGACATGCTTCGACAGTCCATCTCAGGTTTAGACGCAGAATGCTTGGCATCGACACTTGCATTATAGTTTTCCGGGGGGAGGACACAAAATCAAATTTTAAAAATATAATAGATCAGGATGAAGCCATTTGGAGAACCTAGGGCTGGGTTCAAATTTTTCTCTCTTGAAAGAAAATATTTTTAATCGGCCGGGTGAGGGGGACACGCGGCCGTTTTGATTTTTTATCGAAGCAAATTTTTGTTTCAAGCGTACTCGAACGGAATACTTGTTCATATAAAATTTGTCGCATTGTTTTTTTCTTGACTGGGATTTTACAGGAAAATCATTACGAAAATCCTTATCTGCTTTTTCTTTTAGAATGTAAGTGAAACGCTCGTAAAGCCCATCAGTCGGCAGTTTAAGTCAGAACTGTCCCCGCGAGTAAGCTTTTCTACTTATCCTTCCATTAGACTCTTTGGCGACGAGAATTTCGATTTCGAAAGTCGTGTTATCTTTGGTCGGCAATAACATTTCAGCTCGACCTCTTCAAAAGGAAGTAACTATGAATCTAACATGCAAAAAAGAATTTCGGGTTTCGCAAATCAAATCAGTCGCAAATGACGAACTTATTCGCAGACTGAAAGATTTCGTAGCGCAAGAAAAGGCTGCGATGCTTGCGATCCTTCACCTCCTGCAAGAAGTCGAGCGCCGAAAACTGGAGCTTTCCAGAGGACACGCTTCTCTTTACAAATTTTGCATTCATGAACTGGGTTATTCTGAAGCCGAAGCTTTGATTCGAATTCGCGCTATGAGGCTCCTCAAAGCTGTCCCCGAAGCTGAAGTTGCGATTCAGAAGGGCGAGCTTTCGCTTTCCAACGCAGCCGAGGTTCAGAGCCAAATTCGGCGAGAAAACGAAAGACGTAAAAAATTATCGCTCGAGGCACTCAGTCCCGAAACGCAAAGGTCAGTCTTGAACCAAGTTCAAAAGTCCACGAGTCGCGAATGTCAGCGCAACCTCGCTTTGGTATTCCCCGAGATTCAAGCCGTAGCGACTGAGAAAGTGAAAGTTCTGCGAGATGAGCGGACATTGATTCAATTTTCAGCCGACGCAGAGCTAATGGCGAAACTGGAAAGGCTCAAAGGATTGGTGGCTCATAAGAATTATTTGGTGAGTTTTGAAGAGCTTTTCGCAGTGCTTGCGGATATTGCTTTAAAAAAGCTGGATCCTATGTCTACAGGGAAAAAGACAGCGAGCAGGCCCGAAAATGAACACAAAAATAAGGAGCAGACTAAGGAGCAGACTAAGGAGAATAGAAAAGAAAAGAATACAGGCGGGGAGCCAATCTCACTAAAAATCGAACCGCAGCAGACTGAGTTTAACGCGGCAGAGCCACGGACGCAGACGGTAGCTAATATTCCAAGGGCAGTCTGTGGATCCAAAGTTCAGCGATCGCGATATATTCCGGCAAGTTTGCGAAGGAAAGTATGGATGAAAGCGCAGGGACGATGCGAATATTTAAGCTCTCAGACAGGAGTGCGGTGTTCCTCCTCACATGCGCTTGAAATTGATCACATCCAACTGTTTTCTAAGGGCGGAGAAACGAAGGAAGGAAATTTAAGATTACTTTGTGATGCTCACAATCGTGCTAGGAACGTGATTGATTGATTGATTGATTGATTGATTGAAGCCGAGCATGGAGGTTGATTTCATAAAACTCAATCTCTTGAGGGCAATCCATGTTGTTTGGCTTTACTTCAATGACAAATCTTTGCTTATGCGTAAAATCACGGTTGTGCCTATTGGTATTCTATTTTGTGCCTTCAATGGAAAGCTTCACTGGACCTACAAAATTAGTCGGCGTCTAACCCAAAACCCAAAACCCAAAACCAAAAACCAAAAACCAAAAACCAAAAGCCAAAACCAAAAACCCCCAACACCACTAACCCTTCCCAAAAGCCTCGCGAATCCTTGCGCAAACCCAGTCCGGAGCCCACAAGGGAAGATCGTGTCCAGCTCGGGGATGAAACTGCGCAGGCAAATTCCATCTGCGCGCTATTTTTTCAGTGCAAATCGAATTCACCAACTGGTCATGGCGCGAAGCTAAGAGCAAAATCTGAGTCTGAGGTGCTCTCACTGGAAATCGATAGCGAGTCCCTGCAAGCAACTGCCGAACAAAATTTTCGACCGAAGTGGTGGGAAGCTTAGCAAATTCTTCGGCCCAGCGATGAGCCTCTGGAAAACCCCCAGCAGTCATGGCCATTATTTTATCTTCCCGCAGGCAATTATTATCAGGATGAGTCAGGATAGTTAAAATATTAAAATAATTTTCAGGCCGCAATCTTTCGAAAAACCAAGAATTGCCCCGATCACTGGTATTGATCAAAACCATTCCTGCAACTTCTTCTGGGTGACGATCGGCCCAATCAGTCGCCATCATGGATCCGAGGGAAATCGAAAATATAAAAACGCCCCGACCTTCTTTCGTGCTTTCTCTTAGTGCCAAAGATCTTTTGCGCAAATCATCAACGCTTTCTTTGACGGAAAGAAAGCTCCGCTGAGCTTGCTCAGTTCCATTCCCGGCAGCATCCAGCATCTCAACAGTGGCAAGTGGAAATTCGCGGCGAAAGACTTCTGCAAAGGGACCCCAGTGGGCTGAGTGGCGCGCAAGTCCTCGCAAAAAAATCCAGTGAGTGGGTTCCGTCAAAAGATTCAAGGTCCCATTTTTTTTATTCAGGATATTTTTATTTTCTTTCATTAGGCTTACTCTTGCTCCGGTTCTTTAATCGACATCCCCGTACCACATTTCCATGGCGCGCTGGCGATGTTTTTCTCTCTGATCTGGGTTGCTTGGAACCCAAACCTCGTGGGACACCAAAGCTCGAATGAGAAAATCAAAAAGCGTATTGTGTCTTCGCAAAATTCTTTTGAGTCGATGCGCCTTCATCGGATTGTAGGGGCCCAATGCAGAAAAAAGCTGCAATGGATTCTTTTTCACCCACATCCAGCTGCCCATCTCGATCGCCAAAGGCAAATACACTTCATTTTGATTGGCGGGATTCTGGTAATACAAATCATAGGCATAGTCCCAAAGATCGCCATGAGTGGTGTAGTTCTTTGCCTGAGGTTCGATTTGGTAAACATGATGCGGATGAATGCGTTCAAAGGCTTCTTTGAATGCATGAACTTCAGGTAAATGGGGAAAAGGATGGCGGGACCGAGCGAAAGGAAACCAAATTCGATCCGTGGTTCCAAAACCTGAATGAAAATCTAAGGTGATGGCTCGGCGAGACTGCAGCACTGACTGCTGAACCAAGTCGATGAGGGCTTGGGATTCGGGCTCCATCTGAGTCCTCGAGTAACCTCGAAACCAAGGTAATTGTGAAGAAAGCCGATGACCACCGACAAGCCAGGTCGGCTTATCAAAACTATCTATGGGGGCATTTCGCATCAGATCCACACCGTTGGGATTAGCCCGCCGTTTATTCAAAATTCCCAAAGGGTTGACGATGGGAAACCACACAATGCGAATCTTTTGAAGAGCATCTTGTAAAAGTTTGTCCCAAAGAATCAGTTCGGAAAAAGAGGTCATCAATGCCAATACGACTTGGCTGCCAATGCGCTCAAGTCCGTGAACTCCACCAAAAAGACCCAAGGTCGGAGCCTTGGGGTCCGGATTTCCAAAAGTCCCAGTGATTAAGGGAAAGCGGTGAAATTCACTTTCAGACCAACCCATGACCGAAAAATTTCCTGAGGTGGAAAGCTCGCAGGTTAGTTTCTCCAAAGCCACCCATTCAGGAAATTTTTTCTGCAGCTGCATCCGAGGCATTGTTAGGGAATCAAAAAGATCCCTGGCCTCGGATTCGTTGCGCAAAGAAAAAGATTTCTCTGGAGCTAGGCTGGAGACATCTCGTGATTCATCACCAAGGTGGATGGAGGATGCTGGTCCGCCCTCGGTAGACTTTGATTCTTTTCGGTATCCGGAGTCTGATCGTCTGCTGACCATGGTTTATATTTTCTCCAAAGCGCTGCATTTAAATTCTCTCGAGGCAGGATCGTCAAGAAATCGACACAGCGGAATGCTGAGTCCCAGGCTGGTTCGCCGCCCAGCAATGCGCCCGCCTTTAAATAGGCGCGACAAAGTGGTGGGATGAGTTCTTCGATTTCACTTTGTTCTTCAGCTGTCAGCTGGCGAGAAAGATTCTCAATCCACAGACCCAGGCTGGGCATCGAAAACTTACTCGTCGGAGGACAAAGCATGCCTTCTTTGAATCGATTGTCTGATTTGAAGTGATGATACAAAAGCGCAGCTTGCCTTGGGCTTTCCGTTTTTATAGAAGCACAGCCAAACAGCAAAGCGGCATTCGTTGCTGCCATGTACTCGGCGATCCCCCGCCAAAGCAAAGCGATCACGACGCCTCTTCGATAGTCTTTATGAATACATGCACGGCCAAGTTCAAGTTTAATCCCTGGCAAAGCCATCAAATTTTTCATGTGAAATTCTTGGGTGCAGTAAAAACTTTGAGAAAATTCTGAGCAATTGAAGCGGTAGGTCCCAACGATAGTATTGGTTTTTTTCTCGATGATGACTAAATGGTCACAGATAAAGTCAAATTCATCGACGTCGATCCCTTTTTGCCGGGTTTTGCCCAGGAGTTCGCGATGAAAAACTTGATAACGAAGCCTGAGTGCCTCGATGAGTTCGTCTGCATCTGAAACCGTCTTCAGAATAAACGGACCCTTGTCCGTGTGAATTTTAACTTTCGGTTTGAATTTATAGATCTTGTGTTTTCTTAAGCGAACAAAATCAAACATTCAGTGATCCCCTCTTTAGCGTCCCTGCATCTATTGTTGCTTGCCAATCATTTTGCCTTCATATTGAAGTGTAAAGAAAGGGTTTAAGTCGAAGCGTCAGGATTTTATTAGCAATTTGTCAAAAAGCACCTACAGAAATGGCAGCCTATGAACAATCGCCCCAAAACACCTAAGGATCTTCTTAAGTATTTTTTAAAATATTTAGCCTCCTTGAAACTGGCCGTATTCGTCATGCTGGGGTTGGGAATCCTGACTGCCGTAGGAACTTTCGTTGAGGCTCATTACAATGACACTCAAGCTGCTGCTCGATTGGTTTATAAGACTCCCTACATGTTTGTGTTGATGGCGCTTCTGTGCGTCAATCTGATCTCGGTCATGATCGATCGGTGGCCCTGGAAAAAACGTCACCGGTCCTTCGTATCTGCGCATATTGGTATTCTTCTTCTCATTTTTGGATCATGGGTCACCATGGAGTTCGGTCTTGATGGGAATTTAGTCATTCCGATCGGGGACAAGGGCCGATGGGTTCGATTGAACGACACTGAGCTCACCGTGTGGGCCACCTTTGATGGCGACCAGTACTCAAAGGTTTTTCATGAAGAAGTTGATCTGCTTGTTAATTCGCCGAAAAAAAAGCCGATCGAAATTCCGATCGATCAAGGTGTTTTAAAAATTTCAGATTATAAACCTTATGTTTATTCCAACCATCGGATCGTCGGCACGGATTCGACCTCAACCGGGCCCGCGATTCGATTTCACCTTTATAATGATCGAGCCAGTGTGAACGATTGGCTGTTTCAAGAAAGCACCCGAGAGCCCGCATCCATGCCTATGGGACCAGCAGAAGTTTTTCTAGGGGCACCGATTCCGGATAAGATGCTGGCCAATCAAATGTATCTGCTGCCTAAAGGTGAACTTTTGGAATACGCCGTGTTTTACCGCGACGGAAAGTTAGCACGCCGAGGCCAAATCCGTGAGGCCGAAGAGATTGACACTGGCTGGATGGGACTGAAATTTCGCCTCCTGAGATATTATCCCCATGCGCAGAAGATTTGGGAGTTCGAAGATGCGCCTCGAATGAGCGAACAAACCACTTCGGCCATCTATGTCGAATGGAAAGATCAAAAGCAATGGGTCGCTATGGGAGATCGCTTCAAGATTTTTACGGATAAGGCTGCCTACCTGGTGAATTACTCAAACAAAGTGGTGGATTTAGGTTTTGATGTTCGGCTAACAAAGTTTGAGATGGGCAAGTATCAAGGAACGAATCGTGCTGCGACCTATAAAAGCTTTGTGGAAGTGCCGGAACTTGGTGCACAAGAAATTTCAATGAATCAGCCACTCAAGCACAAAGGGAAAACTTTGTATCAGGCCAGCTTTAGCAGTGATGAAAATGGTGAGGTGGCGGCTTCAGTTCTCTCAGTGAATGATGATCCGGGTCGGTGGATCAAATATCTCGGAAGTTTGATTATTTCACTCGGAGTCGTCTGGTTATTTTATGATCGCCGAAAAAGTGCTCGCGCCATGGGGCCTAAGGACGGAACATTGTCCGATTGATTTCGAGTTTTTCGATTGGGTTTTACTATTCTCTTTTTAAGGGGGCAGGTCGATGAAAAACGGTTGGTACGCTCAGGCGTTTGCAGTTCTGGTTTATATCGGCGTTTTGGTAGGAAGTGGACTTCCCTCACTTGAGGCGCAGGCAGTAAACAGCATGCAAGCGCTGGGCGAAATTGCTGTGCAAGATGGAGGGCGAGTGAAGCCCTTCGATACCTTGGCTAGAGAATCGCTTGAGCTCATTCACGGGAAAAAAACTTTCGATAAGAAACCCGCCATAGAAATCGTTTTGACATGGCTGCTCCAACCAATGGCATGGGAAGAAAAACAATTCTTTGAAATCACCGATTTTAATGTTCGCAAGGCACTGAACCTTGATGTGAACCGTAAGTATTTTTCACCCAAAGAGATCATGGGCAGTGAGCGGCTGGCAACATTGTTCCAAGATCTTCAGGCAAGGCGCGATCGTAAGGAAAAACTGGATCCTTACTATTCTGATCTTCAGCGGGTGGAACATCAATTGGGTGTCTTTCGAGAAATGGCTTCCGGCCGTTACCTTCGTGTAGTTCCTGCAGAGGATCCCAATGCCGCTTGGATTTCACTGGCAGAGATGGAGCCCGAGTTCCAAGAAATTTTTAAAAACATCGCGGCTCACTTTGTTGAAGGAATCGCGGCTCAGGTCGAGAACCGCAGCAACTTGAGCGAGGTTTCGCAAAAGCTCACGGCGGAAGTTCAGAAATTCAATGCTGCTGTGGATGCCAAACGGCCCGGTGTGATTGACCGAACAAAGATTTCGACTGAAATTCACTACAACAATTTTCGCCCCTTTCGTTGGTCTTGGGTTTTTTATTTGGCATCTTCGATGTTGATCGGTCTTGGCTGGGCAAGTGTCTTTAAGCATGGCTACTTTTTGGGTTGGGGAGCCACCATCATTGGAATGGGTTTTCACATATATGGATTCGCAATCCGAAGTTATTTGATGGATCGGGCTCCTGTCACAAACATGTACGAAACCGTCGTGTGGGTGGCCTTTGGGGTGATCTTTTTTGCCGCCATTCTTGAGGCAATTTACAAATGGCGAGTCCTCCTGCTAGGAGGGGCCATATTGGCAACTTTCTCCCTTCTGCTTTCGGATTTTGCGCCCGTGGTGCTGAATCCGAATCTAGATCCATTAGAGCCAGTACTGCGCGATAACTTCTGGCTGATGGTGCATGTGCTCACGATCACTGTGAGCTATGCGCCACTCTTCTTGTCCTTCATTCTAGGAGATATTGCTTTGATTTATTTTCTTCGAGGTGAGGAAAAACATCAGGACATCATTAAAGCGCTCACCTTGGGAATGTATCGTGGGATTCAAATTGGTGTGGCTCTTCTTGCTCCAGGAATTATTTTGGGTGGGATCTGGGCGGATTATTCTTGGGGTCGGTTTTGGGGTTGGGATCCCAAGGAAACTTGGGCATTGATTGCTTTGCTGGGATATCTTGCAATTCTTCATGGACGACTTGCAGGATACGTTCAGCAGTTTGGAATGGCAGTGGCTTCGGTCATTTCTTTTAATCTCGTGATTATGGCTTGGTATGGAGTCAACTTCGTGCTTGGAGCGGGGCTTCATTCTTATGGTTTCGGTGCTGGCGGCGTCGAATATGTTTTTAGTTTTAGCGCTGTTCACATCCTTTTTGTAGTTTTTGTCTGGCGCTATCGCGAGGGGCGCAAGAGCACAACCAGCAAGGCTTTGTAGTCGCCGTGATTTTTTTCGCACAGCTGAGATTGAAGCTGCACAGGATTTTTCCTTGCTGCCATGAATTTATGCAAAACTTATGAAGGAATAGATTCCATGCAGTTGTCATCAAATTTTCAAATGGTTTGCAAAAAGATAATTGATTCTGACGTCGCAATCATTCAAAACTACAGACATACAAATACAGAGTGTTTTTGCAAATTTATAAGAATGTTTTAGACCTCGATCATAGGAAACATATGCAACGAACGATCATGCAACAGACCAACAGGCAGCATTCACCATTGTTAACGTTTGGTTTACTGTGTCTTTCGATTATTCTCAGCGGCTGTAAATTTCAGTACGGTTTGGGCTATAATCAAGGCTATGCGCCGGACCAACCCATTCCTTTCGATCACAGTCTGCACGTGGGTCAAAATCAGATCCAGTGTCAGTACTGTCACAACCAAGTTGAAATAAACAAGCATTCAAATATTCCAGCACTGAGTACTTGTATGAATTGTCACCTAGTTGTGAAAACGGACAGTCCTCACATTCAAAAGCTACGTGAGGCTTATGATAATGGAAAGTCAATTCCTTGGGTTAAAGTCCATATGTTGCCGGATCACGTAAAGTTTAATCACAGTGCTCACGTCGGTCGAGGGGTCAATTGCCAAACCTGCCATGGACCTGTCGAGACTATGGCTAAAGTTTATCAGCATTCAGATCTCTCTATGGGTTGGTGTGTGAATTGTCATCGTCAGCCAGAAAATAAAGCTCCAATCAATTGTTCAACCTGTCATCACTAAGGGTTCATCCAAATATGTCTGAAACAAACGAACAAAATCTTGATCCGTCGAAGATGCAGAATTCAATTCCTGACTCCATACCTGATTCTACAGTGGAGCGACAAAGCCAAAAAGATGATCACTACTGGAGAAGCCTAGAAGAATGGTCCAGCGATGAAGAATATCAAAAGTTGGCGCAGACCGAATTTATGTCCAGTCCAACTCGTGAAGCTGATGGCGAAAATAGTTTTGAGCGCAGAAACTTTCTGAAGCTCATGGCTTCTTCGATTGCTTTGGCGAGTGCCAGTTGTACGCGCCGGCCTGTCGAACACATCGTCCCCTACGTCAAGCAGCCAGAGGAAGTGATCATGGGGCTGCGGCTGAATTATTCTTCAACCTGGACGGATGGGCTTGAATCTTTTGGGATGCTTGTTTCGACTCAGGAAGGAAGGCCCCTTAAGGTCGAGGGAAATCCCCTTCATCCAATCAACAATAAGGGCCTGTCGGCGCGTGCCCAAGCGCATATCCTATCCCTCTATGATCCGGAAAGATTGAAAGGTCCGATCCGTAATTTACAGAATAAAGAACGCACCAATCGCGACACCATTCAGGTAAAATGGGAGGATGCAGACAAAGCCATCGTAGAACAACTGAACAAAGGTGATGTTGCAATTCTCACTGGATCTTTAGTGAGTCCTTCGACGCGTGCCCTCGTCGGCGAGTTCGCACAGGCATTTTCTGCCAAACACTATGTATGGAATCCAATTTCTTATGATGCTGTGATTGCAGCACAAAAAGAAAGTTATGGCGAAGCGACTCTTCCAAATTTCCGATTGGATCGCGCGAAAACGATTGTCTCCATAGACACTGATCTGCTTGGAACGTGGCTAGCTCCCACTCAATTCGCAAGGCAGTTTGCGACTCAGAGGAAAACCATCGCGGAGATGAGCCGCCTCATCGTTTTTGAATCGAACTATTCTTTGACCGGCGCTAACGCAGATATTCGAGTTCCAATAAAGCCTTCTCAGCAGCTGACAGTGGCTATGGGTCTGCTTCATGATGTCGTTCTGAAAAACGGCAAATCCCAGTTTGCCAGCAATGATTCGCTGAAGTCGCTATTGCAGCCATATGCTTCGGCCTGGACAAAGCTAGGAATGACGGAAGCTCAATGGGCAATGGTTGTGGATTCACTCCTCCAGCAGGCCGGTGAGTCCTTGATTGTTGCGGGTGGTATGAGTACTCAAACAGCAGATCAGCGAGCTTTGCTGGTTGCAATCAATTTGTTGAACACGGCTTTAGGAAATGACGGAGTTACCGTCGATTACTCAACACCTGTGGTTGCGGCCGATGGTGGTGCAGCTCAGTTGAATGAGTTGATCGAAGCCATTGAGGCAGGAAAAGTAAAGACCCTGATTATTCATGGTGTGAATCCTGTGTATGCTTCATGGGCAGGTGACAGATTGCGTGCGGCTGCTAAGCAATGTGCACTTGTTTTATCGACGGCAGATCGCAATGACGAAACAGCGCAAATTTCTGATTATGTTCTTCCTGATCATCACCCGATGGAATCTTGGTCAGACGTTGAGTTCATAAAAAATGTCCTATCGATTCAGCAGCCAACGATTCGTCCACTTTATGACACTCGGTCTTTTCAATTGTCACTTCTGAGCTGGGCCTACTTGGCTGAGAAGGGTTCAAAGAATCTGCAAAGTTTCGAGACTTTCTATGATTACCTTCGCAACAACTGGAAAGAAGACGTTGTGAAGCGCGCAGCCAATGGAAAAACACTGGATGCCGCTTGGGAAGAGGCTTTGGAAAACGGTTTTATTGGACGCCTACCTGAACAAAAATCATCTGCACGCGCTTTTAAAACAGAGGCCTTTAAATTCCTTAAGCCCACAGAAACAGCAACAGGGCTTGAACTTTCTCTTTATCCGACCATAGCCCTACGAGATGGCACCCTTGCCAATGTTTCTTGGCTCCAAGAACTTCCGGATCCTATCACGAAGATTGTTTGGGACAATTATCTGAACATTTCCATGGGACTTGCGGAAACAGAAAAGCTTAAAGAGGGTGATCTTGTAGAAGTTAAATCAGGAGCAACAGTTCTAAAGTTGCCGGTTCATATTCAGCCTGGGCTCCATGATGGAGTCGTCACTGTCGCCATCGGTTATGGACGAACAGCTGCTGGAAAAGTGGCGAACGGCGTCGGTATCAATGTGAATCCCTTGGGTCAGTTCAAAGATGGCTCCCTGATTACGAGTGGTCTTGTGGTGAATCTTAAAAAATTAGGCAAGAAATACGACCTTGCCAATGTACAGGGCCATCACACAATGGAAGGTCGCCAGATCGTGGCCGAGGCAACCCTGAAGCAGTACCAGAAAAATCCTTCAGCCGGAATTCATAAGCATCATATTTTCTCTTTGTGGCCTGGGCATCAGTACAATGGTAATAAGTGGGGAATGGCGATTGACCTGAATGTTTGCAACGGTTGCAGTGCTTGCATCGTGGCTTGCCAATCGGAAAATAACATTCCTGTTGTTGGAAAGAATTATGTCCTTCAAGGCCGGGAAATGCACTGGCTGAGAGTGGATCGATACTATGTTGGGGACCCCAAAAATGCCGAAGTCGTTTTTCAGCCTTTGGTGTGCCAGCAGTGTGACAATGCCCCTTGCGAGACTGTGTGTCCTGTGATAGCAACGGCTCACAACACCGAAGGCCTGAATGACATGTCTTACAACCGATGTGTCGGGACAAGATACTGCGCCAACAACTGTCCCTACAAAGTGCGACGCTTTAACTGGTTTTATTTCACCGCTACTGAAAAGCCCCTCAACTTAGCTATGAATCCAGATGTGACTGTGCGCACTCGCGGAGTCATGGAAAAGTGTACATTTTGCGTTCACCGAATCAAGGCGAAGAAGTCTGCTGCAAAGGTCGAAAAAAGAGTTGTTAAAGATGGCGAAATTCAAACGGCTTGCCAGCAATCTTGTCCGACGGATGCAATTACTTTCGGAGATTTAAATAATCCCGAAAGTGCTGTGGCCAAAGCATTCAAGAACGATCCTCGTGCCTATGCTCTTCTGGAAGAGTTCAATGCAGCTCCGAGCGTTCGCTATATGTCAAAAATCAGAAACAATGGAAATGAGACTCGCTTCCCTGAGGGTGAAGCAAACAAGGGTGGTCATGCGTGATGAAGCGGAATCAACTTGTCCTGGGAAATAAAACTCTCAAGCAAATTACGGAAGACATCGTACAGCCCGTTGAGACATTTCCATCTGGAGGATGGCTGGGTTTGTTTCTGAGCGCGAAAATGCTGTTTCTGTTTTATATCATTACAATCGGTATTGTTGTGACCACAGGGATGGGACTCTTAGGTGTGAATAGTCCTGTTGGTTGGGGTACGATGATTGTGACCTTCGTGTTTTGGATCGGTATTGGCCATGCCGGTACGCTGATTTCTGCCGTGTTGTTTTTGTTCCGGCAGAAGTGGAGAACTTCTGTTGCTCGAACTGCAGAAGCTATGACCGTTTTTGCGGTGATGACTGCGGGGATTTTTCCTCTGATTCATACGGGTCGACCCTGGCTGGATTTTTGGCTGATTCCTTATCCAAATCAACGCGGCCCCCTTTGGGTGAATTTCAGGTCACCTCTTCTTTGGGACGTTTTTGCGGTTTCGACCTATGCAACTGTATCGATTGTCTTTTGGTACATCGGACTCGTTCCTGATTTTGCGACCATTCGAGATCGGGCAAAAAATAAAATCCGCAAAACAGTTTACGGAGCCCTGTCTCTCGGATGGCGAGGAACGGCCAAGCATTGGTCTCATTATGAAATGCTTTATCTTTTGCTCGCGGCTTTGTCGACCCCTCTGGTTCTATCGGTTCATACCATTGTCTCCTTTGACTTCGCTGTTTCAAATTTGCCAGGCTGGCACACAACGATCTTTCCGCCCTACTTCGTAGCAGGAGCTATTTTCTCCGGCTTTGGGATGGTTATCACTTTGATGACTCTAGTCAGGATGGGTTTTCCTCAATTCAAGGATTACGTCACAATCGATCACATGGAGGTCATGAACAAAATTATCATGGCGACGGGATTGATGGTGGGATATGCCTACGCTGCAGAGTTTTTTATTGCTTGGTATTCGGGAAATACCTATGAGCGCTATGCTTTCATCAATCGTGCTTTGGGGCCTTATGCCTGGTCTTATTGGATCATGATTTCGTGTAACGTAATCATTCCACAGCTTTTCTGGTTCAAAAAATTACGCCGCTCAATTCCTGTGATGTTTGTTGTCTCCATTTTTGTAAATATCGGGATGTGGTTTGAGCGCTTTGTGATTACAGTGACTTCGCTTCATCGTGATTTTTTACCAGCAAGCTGGGGCAATTACGCTTGGAGTTTTTACGACACTGCAATCCTTGCTGGATCCTTTGGAATGTTTCTCACTCTATTTTTGCTGTATCTCAGACTTTTTCCTGCGATCTCGATTGCAGAAGTAAAGCCTGTTCGACATGTTGGATACGACGGGGGTCATCATGGCTAATCAACAGGGAATTGCTGGCATTTTCTCTTCCGAGGAATCGGTGCTCGCTGCGACTCGCAAAGTGCGGGAGCAGGGTTTTCAAAAGTTTGAGGTGCTTTCGCCTTACCCCATCCATGGAATGGAAGAAGCAGCTGGAATCAAGCGCTCTTGGCTTCCTTGGGTTACTTTTGTTGCTGCCTTTGTGGGTTTGTCATCGGGCTTGGCATTGACCTATTGGACCTCTGTGGTCAGTTGGCCAATTAATATTGGTGGGAAGCCAATGTTTTCCCTGCCTGCATTTATTCCTATCATTTTTGAACTCACGATACTCTTTGCTGCGCTTTCAACCGTCGGTGCTTTGTTCGTCGTTTGTGGCTTGCCTAAGGTGAACCCTCCGATCATTGATCCCGATTTGACCTGTAGCAAATTCTGTATTTTTGTGCCCTCCAACGATCGAGGTTTTGACGAAGCGAAAGTGGAAAGCCTTTTGAAATCCTTGGGTGCTGAAACGAAAAAGGCGGTGTTTTAATGTGCTCGCGCTTCTTATCAAGATTCTTAATGCTCATGCCATTCCTTTGGGGAACTTTAGCCTGTGGGCCCAAGGGCAATCAACCCAACATTGAAATCATTCAAGACATGATGGTTCAGCCTGCCGTGAAGTCTCAACGTCCAGAACCTTTTTTCGAAGATGGTATCGGCAGCCGAGTGCCTCCCAGTAACACTCGACCGATCGGTTTCAAACCTTATGCTTATCCGGCAGATATTCTTGCTGCCGAGAAGGAACTTAAAAATCCTTTTTCAGAAAGCACTGGCGAGGTTTTGCTGACGGGGCAAAAGTACTATGAAACCAATTGTGCTGTTTGCCATGGCTATTCGGGGAAGGGCGATGGACCTGTTACTCCGAAATACCCTTTGCCGATTCCAAGTCTTGTTGTGGATAAGGCAAAGGCATATACTGATGGCCGATTTTATCACATCATTACAGTGGGCCAAGGTACTATGGGTCCTTATGCCTCTCACGTTCCTCAACAATATCGCTGGCAAGTTGTTAGCTACATTCGACACCTTCAGAACCAAAAGGATTGATTTCTATGGCAGCTCATACTCACTCGCATCCAGAAGTAAAAAAGTTTGAACCATCCCAGCAGCACAAAACAATCGCCATTGCTTTGGTGGCTATCGGTTTGATTGGCATGATTGTGGGAGTCATTCGCGAACCCGGCCGTGCATGGCCTGCTTATCTCACTGCTTTTTTCTTTGTGACGACCTTAGGGATGGGCGGTTTGTTTTTCACCGCGATTAATCATGTGGCGAGCGCTGGCTGGAGCTCTGGAATTCGAAGAATGGCAGAAGGCATGACCTCCTTTTTGCCAGTCATGGTTATTGGAAGTTTGGTCCTCATAGCTGGCCTCAAGCACTTGTACCCTTGGGCGCAAGCGGATCTTGTTGCTGCGACGCCACTTCTTCAGTCCAAAGTAGCCTACTTGAACACAGGCTTTCTGATCGTTCGCCTTCTCATATTTGGGATAGGAACACTTGTTTTTGCGCGCATGATCGTTGGCAACTCAATTAAACAAGATCAAACAGGTGATGAGTCATTGACAAAAAAGAATCTTGCTTTGAGCGTGGCCTTTATTTTGTTTTTTGCTCTTTCGTTTTCTTTGTTTAGCGTGGATTTGCTGATGTCCTTGCTGCCAACTTGGTACAGTACGATTTTTGGAATTTACATTTTCGCAGGGATGTTTCAGGCTTCGATGGCTTTCTTAATTCTAATTTTGTACTTTTTTAAAAATTCTGGACATGTGAAGGGATACTATACAGACGAGCATATTCATGACGTCGCAAAGTACATGAAAGGCATGACTGTGTTTTGGGCTTATATTGCCTTTTCTCAGTTTATGTTGATTTGGTACGCGAACATTCCAGAAGAAACTGAATTTTACATCATGAGGATTCAGAATGGATGGATGGCTTTTTCTGTGGGCTTGCTGCTGTTCCGTTTTATCGTTCCTTTCCTGGCCCTGTTGCCAAGATGGGCAAAGCGGACTGAAGTCCATCTCAAATCCGTCTGTGTCTTGATCTTAGTCATGCACTATGTGGATCTCTACTGGCTTGTTTACCCCAACTTCAACGACAATAAGGTGGTGTTCGGTTTTTACGAAATCGCACTGCTTTTGGGATTTCTTGGAGCCTTCTTTTTAGTTTTGATGAAATTTTTTCGTCAGCACTCACTGGTGGCTGTCAAAGATCCTCGAATGCAGGAGTCTCTCACTCATCATGTAACCTATTAATTTAGGTTTCTAGTGTCGGTGAGCTGATCGGGCCGAACAAATTCAAAAGGGGTGGGATTGTGAAAAAAATTAAAGTTGCAAATCCTGTGGTCGAACTTGATGGCGATGAGATGACTCGCATTATTTGGCAGTTTATCAAGGATAAGCTGATCCTTCGATATCTGGACATTGACCTCAAATACTACGATCTTGGAATCGAATACCGCGATAAAACTGAAGACAAAGTGACTGTTGAAGCGGCCGAAGCCATCAAAAAATATCAAGTCGGCGTCAAGTGCGCGACCATTACGCCCGACGAGGCACGGGTCAAAGAATTTAAACTTAAAAAAATGTGGAAGTCGCCGAACGGGACAATCCGAAATATTTTAGATGGCACTGTCTTCCGTGAACCGATCATCTGTAAAAATATTCCGCGTCTTGTTCCCAATTGGACTCATCCGATAGTGATTGGTCGCCATGCCTTCGGAGACCAATACAAAGCCACAGATGTTAAAATTCCTGGCAAGGGAAAGCTGAAGATGGTTTTCTCTCCCGAGAACGGCCCCGAGCAAACCTGGGATGTCTTTGATTTTGATGGCGCTGGTGTCGCTATGGGAATGTACAACACCCAAAAATCCATCGAGGGTTTTGCTCAGAGCTGTTTTAATTTTGCATTGATGAAGGGCTGGCCTCTTTATTTTTCTTCTAAGAATACAATTCTCAAACAATACGACGGGTTTTTTAAGGATACTTTCGAAGCTATTTACCAAAAAGAATACAAAGCCAAATTCGAGGCCAAGGGCATTGTTTATGAACATCGGCTGATTGATGATATGGTTGCCTCTTGTTTAAAAATGCATGGGGAATTCGTTTGGGCCTGTAAGAACTATGACGGTGATGTCCAATCAGACACCGTTGCTCAAGGTTTTGGGTCTTTGGGCCTCATGACCAGCGTACTTGTGACACCTGATGGTAAAGTGATGGAATCCGAAGCTGCTCACGGCACTGTGACACGGCACTATAGAATGCATCAAAAGGGGCAGCGCACTTCAACGAACCCCATTGCTTCAATCTATGCATGGACCCGTGGACTTGATTTTAGAGGTCAACTGGATGGAAATGTGGAACTTCAAAAGTTCGCTCAAACCCTTGAAAAAGTTTGTGTTCAGACGGTCGAACAAGGCTTTATGACGAAAGATCTGGCACTCTGTATTCACGGCAGTAAAGTTGCTGAGAAGGATTACCTTTTCACTGAGGATTTCCTCGAAAAGATCGCTCAAAATTTAGAAAAAGCCCTTGCTTAAGGACTTTCAGCGAAGTTCTGACTGCTTGACTGTCAGCATTGCCTGCAATATCCTGAAGAGCGTGTTCTTTTATGAATTGAAGTACTTAGTCGCCTATTCTGATGGACTTTCGAGACCAGCTTCTGCGGTCTCGATGCATTCTTTTTAATGTCCAAATCAATGTCTAACTTCGAAATCATCCTTCCAGATAACAGTGTTCGTAGCTTTGATGAAGTGCCCACAGCGCTTGATGTAGCAAAATCCATTGGTTCGCGTCTGGCGCAAGATACTTTGGGTGTTCGAATTAATGGAAATAAAGAAATTTCAGATCTCCGGACTCCATTGGCCAGCGGATCGAAAATTGAACTGATTACGACAAAGTCAGCGGATGCCAATGAAGTGATTCGGCATTCTTGCGCGCATTTGATGGCTCAAGCGGTGCAATCAATTTGGCCAGATGTGAAGGTGACCATTGGTCCAGTGATTGAGAATGGTTTCTTTTACGACTTCGATTCGCCAAGAGCTTTCACAGAAAATGAGTTTCCACAAATTGAAAAAGCAATGGCGGAGATCGTCTCCAAAGATTATCCCCTGGTCAAAGAGGAATGGACCCAAGAACAAGCCATTCAAACTTTCACAGAGCTCGGCGAAAGATTTAAAGTTGAGATCATCAAAGACCTCAATCAGCCAACTGTTACCGTGTATAAGCAAGGACCCTGGTTTGATCTTTGCCGTGGCCCTCATGTACAACGAACAGGTCAGATCAAAGCCTTCAAGCTGCTTTCAGTAGCGGGTGCCTATTGGCGTGGTGACGAAAAAAATCCCATGCTTCAGCGAATTTATGCGACGGCTTTTCAGTCGAAAGAAGACTTAGAAAAGTATCTCAATCAGTTGGAAGAAGCCAAAAAGCGGGATCATCGAAAGCTCGGCAAAGAAATGGGGCTGTTTCAGTTTCATCCGGTTTCGCCGGGAGCTCCGTTTTTCACCGGAAAAGGCGCTATCGTTTATTCACAGCTTCAAGCTTTTGTCCGCGAACTCTATCGTAAGAATGACTATCAAGAGGTCATCACTCCGCAGATCTTTGACGTGGAACTATTTAAAACATCGGGCCATTACGACAATTATCGCGAAAACATGTACTTTATGAAAATTGATGAACGTGATTTTGCGGCGAAACCAATGAACTGTCCTTCGCATTGTTTGATGTTCGGTGCCGAAAAGCACTCTTATCGCGAAATGCCGATTCGAATGGCTGATTTTGGACGTTTGCACCGATATGAACGTGCTGGAGCCATGCATGGCCTGACTCGAGTCCGTAGCTTTTGCCAAGACGATGCACATATCTTTTGTCGTTTGGATCAGCTGCAATCTGAAATTTCAAACTTCATGAAGTTTTTGAGCGAAGTCTATGAAACTCTTGGAATGAGTCGTTACAAAGTTTATCTCAGTACGCGTCCTGAAAAACGAGTGGGCTCGGACCAAATTTGGGATAAGGCTGAAGGCGCTCTGTCTCAAGCGCTTGAAATATTGAATATTCCTTTCACCCTCAATCCAGGGGATGGAGCTTTCTATGGTCCCAAACTCGACATTATGTTTGTCGATGCTTTGGATCGGCCTTGGCAACTGGGCACCTTGCAAGTCGACTTTAATCTTCCGGAGCTTTTCCATTTGAAGTACACGGGCGAAGACAATGAGGAGCACCGGCCCGTTATTATTCACCGAGCGATCTTAGGCAGCCTTGAACGTTTTATAGGGGTCTACCTTGAACATTGTGCGGGACACTTACCTCCGTGGCTCGCGCCAGTGCAGGTGGTGGTTCTTAACGTTACGGATCGCGTAAATGATTACTGCCAAAGCTTGATCGATCAAATGAATCAGGCAGGCATTCGATGTGAGTTTGATCGTCGCAGTGAAAAGTTAAATTATAAAATTCGGGAAGCTCAGCTGCAAAAGATTCCATTTATGTTTGTAGTCGGGGACCGTGAGGCAGAGCTTGGCCAGGTCACGACAAGGCTTCGAAGCGGCGCCAATCTTCCGGCGGCTCCGGCAGCCGAGGCCATTCAAAGAGTGATTCAAGATGTCAGTTCAAAAATACTTAATCCTACACAGGAGGTTTCCCATTAGCGGTGCGTTCGGTAACAATCGGTCCGGGTCTGGAGGAGGAAGTGCCCCTGCGCCGGGACGTCCTGGTCAAGATGGCAGTCGGTTCAGTCGAGATTTTAAAAAGAAGGACAAAGACGGTCTGAGAGTGAATCGCGAGATTCGAGCTCAGCAAGTCCGAGTCATCGACGAAGCGGGCACTATGCTTGGAGTGATGACTCCACAAGATGGAGTCAAGCTTGCTGAAGAGCGTGGACTCGATCTTATTGAGATTGCCCCGACGGCGACGCCGCCCACTTGTAAGATCATGGATTATGGGAAATGGAAATACGAGAACAAGAAAAAACAGGCCGCTGCTCGAAAGAAGCAGGTCACAGTTCAGATCAAGGAGATCCAAATCCGGCCACGAACTGATCAGCATGATCTTGAGACCAAGATGAAGCATGCACGGCGTTTCCTCTTGGATGGCGACAAGGTCAAAGTGAATCTGCGATTTTTCGGTCGTGAGATGGCCCACCAAGAGCTGGGTTTAAATCTGATGAAAAAGGTGACCGAGTCGCTTTCGAATTTGGCTTTGGTGGAAGTTCCGCCCAAACAAGAAGGTAAGCAAATGTTCATCCTTTTGGGACCCGATCCTGTCAAAGTGAAGGAATATTTAAAGGCCCATCCAAAGACTTTGGATGAACCACCTCCTGATGAATCCGAATTGGATGATCATGATGACGAAGAGGATAGTGACGAGGCTTGATTTTAAGTATTGATTCTAGTCTTGGCCCCTAGCGCTGCATTTGTAAAAGAACGAGGGGCTTTGATTTCCAATAGGAGTTCAATTGCAAAGTTTAGAGGGACCCCATTTGCAAATAACATCGACCTTGGGCTTTGCTCAGTTCCAGAGGAGTTGATGTGCCATCTGTGACTTCGCCTTCTTTGAGAAGTTCCTCAGCTAGGGAATTGGACTGAGCCTCCTGCTCGCGATCCGCTGTTCGCGATGCAATTCGAGCGACTTCTTTTTGGTGCTGCGCAGAGGTCGGTCTTGCTTTTGTGAGGGTAAGTTTGGTGCACGACAGGTCAAATTCAATCAACTTTTTCGTACGTTTCAGCTGAACCGTGCAATGCTCTTTTCCTTCAATTTGGATGCTCTTTCGCGTCCGGCCCTCAAAAATGGCTCCAATCGATTTGGTGCGCTGACCATCGACCTTGATGTAAAAATGTTTGTCTTCGTTTTCTGAGTTGAAATTGAAATCAACATCGCCTTGAAAGCGAAGTACTTGTCGAGTGGGATTATTTGCAATCTTGGGACTGACGTAGCGAAAGAAAAGCCGATTTTTGTTTCCTTCTTTTCTTAGAACACAACGAACGGCCGGGTTGTCCAAGCGAACACTATGATTGTGCGAAGGAGCGGTCGTTTCTGAAGCTATGACGGAACCAGCAGATTTAAGTTCCATCTGAAGTTGGGTTTTTGTTTCTGAGAGCTTCAATTTTTTGCTGACGTCGATTTTAGTAAGCTCCCAGACGATTGCCTTGGCTGCGGAGTCATTCGCTTTGCGAGGGCTGTCTTCTGGAATGGCTGGAGAGCTTGAGTCCGACTTGTTCAGAGCCGGAACAACCGAGTGTTTGCCATTTTGATTCGAACGTGATGATAACAATCCATTAGAGGTAAGAATCAATTTGTCTTTTTCTAACTTATAAGAAAAGTCAGGCAGTTTTTGGTCTTCGTTATCTACGGTGGTGATTGTTGATCCATCCATTTTGATCTTCGTGGACACATTAAGAAAAGTGATATCGCCATCATTGTGTACAATCGTTAGTTGGTCCTCTGCAAATTCAAACTGTATGGTGGCTGCCGTGCTCGAAGCACCCAGATGTTTACTACCCATCAAAGGATCGTTTTCTTCAGTGACTCCAGTCATTTTTTTTACTTCCCAGAGGCCTTGAATGTCCTTCATGGCTTTTTCAAGGGCTTGGCCTTTTGCTTCCAGCTTTCGACGATCGGACTCTTGCTCACTGCAGGCAATGCTGGTTCCCAGCACTATGATGCTGAGTCCTTTTATTATCGATCGATAAGATTTCACAGAGACCTCCCGAGCTTAAGTAGAATCCATTTCTATTTCTTTCTTAGAGATAGCATGGACCGGGCCAGAGCTCAGAGGCCTCCAGCTGGGTTCAAATCGAATCTAGCGAAAGAAGACGGGCACCACTGACTTCGGACTTTTCTCATTCGGTTGCATGGACCTTATTGGCGATCGGCTGTCCAAAGTTTTGACATGTCTCAAAATGAGATCATCATTGATCGTTTTAATTCCCTTCAAGGGTTTTTCCGCGATTGAGCCGCATGTTCTGTACCCAATAGCTCGTAGTCTTTATTTCTGTGAGGGAAAAGTTCGATAAATTTCAAGAAGGTCTCTTCACTTAATTTTTGGGACCGAGCCAGTTTTTCCAAATTGGAAGAGATTGAGTTTTCAGCCACTTTTTCATCTGTAAGGAGGTATTGGTCCCGAGTGTTTGGAGATTGCAGCCAGCGCTGGATTAGCAAGGTGTCGACTTCTAAGTGAAACTGAAGTGCGTAAGTCAGTTTTTCATAACGAAAAGCTTGGTTGGGGCATAGTGCAGAACTGGCAAGGCGCTCAGTTTTTTGCGGGAGTTCAAAGGTGTCACCATGCATCTGAAATACATATTCCTCGGGCTGAAAGTGGTGAAATAGGGGGTCCTTGGTGCCTTCGAAGGTGAGTTGTATTTTGCACCAGCCAGCTTCAACTTCAGAATGTTTTTTAACTTTACCACCAAGAACTTGCGCGATGAGCTGACTGCCAAGGCAAATCCCTAGAATTGGAATGCCTCTCATCATGGCTTTTTCAATCAACTTGAGTTCGTGGGTGATATGAGGATAACGATCGGATTCGTAGACACTCATGTTGCCGCCCAGAACAATGAGGCCGTCATATTTGTCCACATTTGGGTCGCTATGAGGGGAGCGATCAAAATTGACATGACGAATTCTAAATCGATGCTTTTTCAATAAGGGCAAAAGGGTACCTAAAATTTCATTGGCAGCATGCTGAAATACCAGAAGTCTTCGCATATGCAGTAGAATGACATAAAAATGAAATATTCGAAAATATCAAAATATTGCTTTTTTCTTGCTCCATTCTGTCTACTGCCGATCTTATAGAAGGTATTAAGCTGGCGAAGCGCGCAGTTGAGAAAAATCAGTTAAAGAAGTTTACTTTAATCAAAAATCTTGCTAAGGCTAAAATGTTGTAATTTGAACGACTCAGTCAGAGCCTGTCGGAAAATCGGTAGTTATATCAAAGTCCCCATGAGTTGTAAAAAGTTGAAAAGGTTGAAAAATTTGAAAAGCCAGAAACGAGGTACCTCCAGATGATCATCAAGAGTAAAAAAAACAGACAGAAAATGTTCAAAAAATTAGGCCAATATTTTTCAGAGGCGCGAAAGTCAGCAGGAGTTTCGCAATTGGAAGTGAGTTCTGAACTCGGTTTTAGCTCTCCCCAGCATATTTCAAATATTGAGCGCGGTCTTGCCTCTCCTAATTTCGATATCATTCGTAAACTCATAAAAATCTATGTGCTCAGCGAGGCACGAGTTATTGAAGATATGGCAAACATTCAGAAAGAATTTCTTCGGTCTGAAATTAGGGGTGTGGAATATAAAGACAAGCCAAGCCGCAATCGCCTGAGCAGCTAGGACCCTTTGGGTTTGAGCCACTTGATTGAGCATTGTCATAGCTTAGACAGATGGACTGAGGTCTTGTTGGGGTCCCAAAATTGTTTTTGGCCAAGAGCTGCATTACATCTTCAATTGCACCAGATAGCATGAGGTCCTTCTTGCTCACGGAGGACTTTTTAAATGGCAAAACCTTGGATCGCGATAAAAATCAATTCCGGTCAAAAAGTAAAAATCGACAAAGAAGATGCGGCTCGCGTGCTTGAGCGTAGCTGGCGAGTCACAAAAGCCACCACTGGACGATCTCGAGTCGTAACCTCCGTTCGTACTCCTGAAGGGGTGAGAACCATCACCCTTGGAAAGTTTTTGATGAAGCCCCGAAAAGGGCTTCAAGTATATCCTCGAAGGTTCAATGAGGAACTCGACTATCGAAAAGAAAATTTAGTTGTATGCACTTTGAAGGAGCGGCAAAGGCTATTGCCTAAAAACAGGGCGGAAAGTTCTTCGAAATTTCGGGGAGTGTCTTTTATAAAATCGTCTAAGAAGTGGCGAGCCGGAATCGAGAAAGATGGAAAATCCATCAATCTCGGTGAGTTTAAGCAGGAAACAGAGGCAGCCCTTGCCTACAACGCAGCAGCTTCAAAGCTATTCGGAGACATGGCCTATCAAAATCCGGTCAATGGAAAAAAGCGGAACCGATCCAGTTGAGATTTTTACGATAGGTAAATACTATGGGATTAAATTATTTATCGATTTTACAAATCAAATGAAGTCGCCGATCTTAGGTATATGAAAGTCATACAAAGTTGAACAAGATTTAAATTTTTAAAGACAGCTGAACCAAACAACAAAAGGAGTAAATAAATGAACACGATCATCAACACAAAGGTCCCTGAATTTAAGGTCAATGCCTATCATAATGAGGCATTTAAATCTGTGAGCGATAAAGATTTGAATGGGAAATGGTCTATCTTTTTCTTTTATCCAGCAGATTTTACTTTTGTATGCCCCACTGAATTGGGCGATATGGCAGACAAATATGAAGCTTTCCAGAAAATGGGAGTCGAAGTTTACGGTGTGAGCACAGATACTCAGTTCACTCACAAGGCCTGGCATGACACGTCTGAGACCGTCAAAAAAGTAAAGTATCCTCTTTTGGCGGATCCCACAGGTCACCTTTCTCGATCATTTGGTGTTTATATTGAATCCGAGGGATTGGCTTATCGCGGAACTTTCCTCGTAAATCCCGAAGGAAAAATTAAACTTGCAGAAATACAAGACAACGGAATCGGCCGAAATGCTGATGAGTTGATGAGAAAAGTACAAGCTGCTCAGTTCATTGCAGCTCACCCAGACGAAGTTTGTCCGGCGAAGTGGACACCTGGTGGAAAAACTTTGAAGCCCGGACTGAACCTGATCGGTAAAATTTAAGTTTTTTTAATAAGTTATGTATTAAGTTCTGAAGTCGTCCTTATTTTAAAACAGGCCCTGCGTTATTGGCAGGGCCGTTCTCTGCCTCTCTTTTTTTTATTTTTTTCAAACACTCAAGGAGTCATTTATGCTCGACCAAGAATTATTGGGAGAACTGCGCAAGGTATTTTCTGAGCTCGAATGTAAAATTGATTTGGTTCATGATGAGGGCCTCGGTGAGTCCCAAGCGGAACTCCTTGAGCTTCTGAAAGATGTCGAAGGCACAAACTACAAAATTTCTGTGCGGTCATCCGGCGCTCAATCAGCTGCTCCTGCCTTCAGTATTTTTCGCAATGGTAAAGCGACAGGCGTGCGCTTCCGTGGCATTCCCGGAGGTCACGAGTTCACTTCTCTGGTGGTTGCAATTCTAAATGCAGACAATAAAGGTAAAATGCCCGAGAAAAATATTTTGAATCGAATTCGCCGTCTGAAGGGCCCAGTGAGGGTTCAGACTTATATCTCCTTGACCTGTGAAAATTGTCCCGACGTCGTGCAAGCTTTAAATCTGATGGCCTTGGTGCACGAAAACTTTCAGCATGAAATGGTGGACGGAGCCTTTGCTCAAGAGGAAATCGACCAACTCAAAATTCAAGGGGTGCCAAGTGTCATTATTGACGGCAAACTGATTCATTCGGGGCGCATTGGATTTCTTGATTTGTTAAGCAAAATGGAAAGTATTTTTGGATCAGAAGCCTCTGCTGGCCCTGAAGAAGTTTCTGATCTGGGTCATTTTGATGTGGCTGTCATCGGTGGCGGGCCGGCTGGTGCTTCTGCTGCCATCTATTCTGTTAGAAAGGGTCTTAAAACAGTGCTGATCGGTGAACGCATGGGTGGGCAGGTGCAGGACACGAGGGGCATCGAAAATTTGATTGGTGTCCCCTACACAGAAGGGCCCCAGCTCGCAGCTCAGCTTTACCAGCATGTATCATCTTATCCTGTAAAGCTTCTTGAACAACGTAAAGTGCAAAAGCTTGAGCCAGGAGATTCAAAAGGAGCAAAAAAGAAAATCGAGCTCAATAGCGGCGAAGTACTGACGGCTGATTCTGTCATTGTTGCGACGGGTGCCCGCTGGCGTGAGATGGGAGTTCCCGGAGAAAAAGAATATCTAGGAAAAGGCGTCGCTTTCTGCCCACATTGTGATGGTCCTTTTTATAAAGGTAAAAAAATTGCCGTGGTCGGAGGCGGAAATTCAGGAGTTGAAGCCGCGATTGATCTAGCAGGAATCGTCAAAGAAGTCGTGCTGGTCGAATTCAACGAGACTTTGAAAGCGGATGAAATTCTAGTTCAAAAACTAAAATCTCTTCCAAACGTATCCATCGTCACGAACGCTCAGACCAGTGAAATTGTAGGTGCCGATGAGAAAGTGAACGGACTGAAATACCTTGATCGGAAAACGGGGGCTGCGAAAAGCATCGAGCTTCAGGGTATTTTTGTTCAGATCGGCCTCATACCCAACAGTCAATTTTTGAAAGGTGTGGTGGATCTTTCAAAGTTTGGCGAAGTGATTATCGATGAGAAGTGCCGAACCTCAGTAAAGGGTATCTATGCCGCTGGTGATGTAACGACCACTCCTTACAAACAGATCATCATTTCTATGGGCGAAGGAGCAAAAGCTGGACTCGCAGCTTTTGAGGATCGGATTTATCATGGTTGAATGGATCTGCATCCTTGCCAAAAATGCGGCGCTTGTTGTGCTTTCTTTCGAGTCGAGTTCTATTGGCGTGAGGCAAATGAGGTAGATACTCCAAAGGCGGTCCCAATAGCTCTTGTTGAGGACCTCACGGATCGCACCCGCTGCATGAAGGGTACTTCGAGCAAACACAATCCAAAGTGCATAGCATTGACCGGAAGGATTGGTTCCGAAGTCTCTTGCTCAATTTATGAAAATCGATCTTCAGTGTGCCGGAACTTTCAAGCTTCCTATGAATACGGGGAAGCGAATCCCCGCTGTGACGACGCTCGCAGAAAGCATGGCCTTCAGCCATTACGAAGGGAAGATTGGCGGCGGAAAGAATCTGAAGCTCCGCTTGCCTCTGCAGTATCCATTTAAGGCTCTTCGTCCTCGAAGAGGATCAGCCCATCCTGTTCAGTGGTTCTTGAGCGATAAACTTCTTCTTGAAGAACCGGCTGTTTGGGAATTTTGAGTCGAAAAATTGAGCCCTGCCCATAGTTACTTTCCACCTGAATTGTTCCGCCTTGAGCTTCGATCAAAGATTTAACTATGGGAAGCCCAAGTCCTGTTCCTTTATGGTGGTGTGAAATGGTCTCGATGGTTTCAAACTGATTGAAAATCGATTCAAGGCGGTCGGCTGGGATCCCAATGCCCGAGTCTTCAATTTGAATTTCTAGTTCGTCGGGTTGGTGCCGGAACGAAATTTTAACGGTCCCATTCTGACGGTTGAATTTTATCGCGTTAGAGATCAGATTCGAAGCAATCTGCTTCATTCGTAAAGGATCAAAATAAGCAAGGCAAGGTGTCAGGTTTCGTTCGAGGATCAACTGCACCCTGCTGGAGCTTGCCATCTCTGTAAATTCAGTGATGGCTTCGGCAAAGACATGAGAAAGGTCGAGCTCTTCAATAAACAGGTCCATTTTTCCGGACTGAATCTTTGTAAGGTCGAGGATGTCATTTACTAACACTCTCAGGTGTAAACACTGTGAATTGAGAGTCTCTATCAAATGGTCGTGTTCGATCTCGGTGGTGTAGATTTTCTCAAAAAGGATTTCACTGGTCGCTAGAATTCCATTCAATGGGGTTCTGAGTTCGTGAGCCACCAAGGCAAGAAATTTATTCTTAGCTGCATCGAGCGTTAGAAGCTCATTGTTTTTTTCTGTCAGTTCTTGAAGTATCTCGTGGAGGCCTTCTTGTTTTGTAAGAAGGTCTCTTTGAATTTTTTTTTGCACAGAAATATCTTGGAAAGAAACTAAATGCAGTCGTTTCTGATCAACTTCCAAGGATCGTATGGAGATTTGTACGGGAAAGAGTCGATCCGTATCCGTTTGAAGCAGCGTTTCGCCGAAAAAAGAATTTAGCCTTAGTTGTTCAGGGGATAGTGAAGGACGATCAGTCTGTGGGCCGATAAAGCCTAAGAAACTCTGGCCAAGCCAACTTTTCGTGGGGTCAGCGAGGCAAAGTTCCTTTGCGCGGGTATTTGCTGCTAAGATTTTAAGATCGGGATCTAAAACAAGTGTTCCACAAAGGGAATGGTCTAGGATCAGATTCTGCAAAAGGTTTGCATCCGTGTTCATTTGAAAAGTTCACGCACCATCGTGTCGGCATGATTCAAGTCATCCTTCACTTTCTGAAGCCAAGCCTGCGAGGGATCTGCGCTAATTCCGATTCTTTCCAAAATTTCTTTATTGAGTTCCGGAATGGTGTCATAGCCACTATTTCCAAATTTCAACTGATGAATCAATTGATTGGAAAGAAAAACGATGTCGATGATAGAGTTCATCTCATTGGTAATTCCTGTACGGGATTTGGGATTCGGAGAGTGATGGAACTGGATTGCCCCCTGCAGAATCGGGGGCAGCTTCCATTTTTTAGCTAGCACCGAACCCCAGTAAGCATGGGATGGTCCTTCAGTATCTAGTTCTGCCTGATGGAGGGTCGTTGTCTTTTGTTTTGCATGTTCGATGCTTGCCAGAAAAGTTTCTTTATCGATCATCAGCAAGGCTAGTTTGCCTACATCATGAATCAGTCCTGCTACGAAGGCATCCTCGTAATCCGGAGTTTTGACTTGTTTCCCAATAATTTCAGCGCAGATGGCGACGCCGAATGAGTGTTTCCAGAATTCGAGCAGAACAAATTGAGGTCCATCCAATTTTTTGAAAGCATCAATCACTGAAGCTGAAATCACCAGTTGTTTGACGGCATTGATTCCTAAATAGGTTATTGCCCTTCCCAAAGTCTTCGCACCCCCTGGAATGGCATAGTAGGCAGAGTTGGCTAAGCGAAGAACTCGCAGGGTAAGGCCCTGGTCCTTGGCAAGAAGTTCTTCTATTTGCCGAGTCGACACCATAGGATTGTCGATCAAGCGGATCAACTCGCCGACGATATTGGGCAAAGAGGGAATGCTATCGATTCTTTGTAAGAAAAATTCAAGGCGTTCGTTTTTGGTTGCCAAGTGTGAACCTTTATTTGTTGTTGCGAGGTTCGATGAAAGGTTCATCGGGGAAAAGTTTTTTAAGAAGCTCAATTATTTTTTTAACTGAAATAGGCTTCAATAAATATCCTTTCACACCCAGCTTTTTCGCATCCATTATATTCGTTTTGTCAGTCATTGCAGACATGATAACAAAAGGAACTGCTTTGAGTTTTTCGAACTCTTTGATTTTTTTAGCAAACTCGAGACCCGTCATTTCAGGCATCATAATGTCAGAGATGATGAGCTTAATTTCAGGAATTTCATGGCTGGCGATGTAATCAAGAGCCTGTTTGCCATTTGAAAAAGAAAGCACTCCGAATTGATTTTTTTCTAAGAAGAATTGTACAATGTTTCGACTGTGGTCGGCATCTTCGAGCAATATAATGGTGCCGCGAACGGGAGGCGCCGGAGGAGATTCTGGCTTGTCTTCTGTGTTTTCAACTTCTGATTTTGGTGCTTCGTTTTCCATCTTCTTAATTAGATGAAAAAACCAAGCTAAAAGCAATGTTAGATGTTTAGTCTATTTCGCCAAGCCTTTGGTGCTGCTAAAATATCGGAATGAGACTACGAGCATTCCAAAGTTACTCGATCCCTCTTTCGTTGCGATTTGGTGATGATCTCGATGGGCGCGCCGAACTGCATTGACATACCAGTTGTCGCGCACATTGAAAAATTTAAAGCGGCGGTGAATGATGATTTCGTGGACGAAGAAATAGGCAATCCCATAAGCCATGATTCCATAGCCAAAGGCGCTCAAAAGATTCATCGAATAAAGCGAACCAAAAAGAATTGAAAAAAATGAGGGTACGGCAAAAAACACCGCGAAAGCATCATTGAGCTGATAAGACCGACCTTTGTGTGGGACATGATGGTCCTCGTGCAGAAACCACAGGAAGCCGTGCATTGCATACTTATGGAGCCACCAGGCCGCGAATTCCATCGTGGAAAAGGTCACTAGAAAAACAATGACAAATTCGAAATTCATGCCTCGGAGTTTACTCATTTCAAATGCAGGGGACAAGCCCTATTACGCCTGAACTCTGCTGCTACTGCGTTAAGCCAGGTCCAATCACAACTTCGGCTCTTTCAAGCCTTCGATTGAGTTTCATGGAATCGTAAATTGGATTCCAGTCAAAAAGCAGAAATTCCATCGGCTTCCAAAGCGATACCCAGCCAAAAATAACCAGACCTTCTTTGAGGATGCTGAGGGCAGTGTTGCTTTCTTTTGCCTCCAGATTTCTAGCCAAAGTGATGCTGAAAAGCAAAACAGCAGCGCCGATCAGCAAGTATATGGGAGCTTTACGAGCGTGACGTTTCAGCTCGCGTCGCTTTTGCAAAGCTTCCTGTGCAAAATAGGTTTGAATGGCTTTGTGCACTGACTGAGGGGGAAGGCTGTCACCACTTTCATCTTCAATTGTAACTTTTATTTGCAGCGGCAAGGAGGTTGGAAGGTCCTCCGCCGAAGATCGAATAAACTGCACAAATCCGGGGTCGAGGTCTCGCTCGTTGAAAGGGGAGGGATCTCTTAAATCAAACAATTGCTGGATGGATTTCACACGAACATTGATTGTAGAGTACTTCAATGGCGCCTCAATTCCACTTCGATCATCGTGCCCACGGATTCTGATGCTAAGGCAAGGGAGCGTTTTGTTTCTTTATCTAAAGGGGACTGGATTTTTATACTGGCGCCAATCATTTGGGCCCGTTCGTTCATCGACAAGAAGCCCAATCCTTGCTGCTGACCCTTGAGGCCGACGCCATCGTCAACAATTTTGATTCTTAAAGTCGCTGCAGATTCTTCGATAGAAACTTTCACATGCTTAGCGGCGGCGTGTTTTTGGACATTGTGAATGGCCTCTTGGGAAATTCGATAAAGCTGCGTATTTGTTTCCGCCGAAGTTTCCTGCAGGGCTTCGTCTGCCGCCTCGATTAATTCCCATTTGAAGGCACCAGTCTGAGCTGTCTGCTTCAGGTTCCATTTCAAAGCGGCAACAAGCCCCATATTACTTAACAGGCTGGGATGAAGAGTTTGCGCCAGCATCCGAACGGTTTCTTGAGTCATCTCAAGAATTCCGAGTGCTTCTTTAGTGTTTGACTTTGAAAGCCATATTTTAATGGCGCTCAGCTGCTGGCCCAAATCATCATGGATTTCCCGGGCAATTCGAGATCTTTCATTTTCCTGGATCGTTAAAATTTTTGTATTGAAGGACCTCAATCTTTTATTGAGAGACGCGAGCGCAATGATTAGATAGGTCCAACCAAATACTGAAATCATCAAGAAAGCAAAGAGTCCCCAATTGAGACGAGCTGTTACCAGCTTATGATGCGCCCACACTGCAGAAGCGTTTTTCTCCACCTCAGCAAGCAGTTGAATCATGCCCTCCGAATACCTTCTTTTTTCTTCTTCATAGGTTGGGCTAAGCAATATTTGAATGGCAGCAGTTGAGGCTCCGGAGCTACTGAGCGCTAAAGACTTTTTTTCAAGAGCTACCAAAGCATCATTCGCGCTTGAGGTGCTAATTATCGATCGATGAGCCTCTTTGGCTAACAATTCAGAAATCTCTTTTGAAAGTTTTTCTTCGAAAACAGTATAGCGTTCGATCCATTTTTTTGATCCCGTCGAGGCTGCTAGAAAAGCCGAGCTGGTCAAAATTTCGTCATAAAGAAGGATCTTTCCCTGATGAGTTTGGATACTTTTATGCAAATTGTGAATGTACTCTAGCTCTGTGTTGGATTGGTAGGAGTGATAACCGAGGACTGAAGTCAAAAGGGAGGAAGCCAATACAAAAACAAGAACCCAATTGAGAGAAAGAGCACTCAGTCTGGTATTTTGAATTTCCATAAAAGATATCTAGCTTGTGCTATCTGCGTTATCAATGGGTTTGACCTGATGTTTGACCAAAGCTTCCTTCTAAAGCTTTAATCGATATTTTGTAAGGAGGGCTCCTATGTTGATGGTCGCAAAAGGATTTGTTCTAGGACTAACATTTTCCATGTTTCTGATGGGCTGTGTTTCTAAAGGTACGCATGAAAGTTCTCTTAAGAAAATTGAGGAACTCGAAGCAAAAGCCAAGGATGAAGGGGCTGCTATCGAACGGCTCGGTCTGGAAAAGACGGATTTACTACAAAAGCTTCAAGAAAATGAAGAAAAATTAATTCTGGCCGCGAAAGATAAAGGTCAGCTGAAAAGCTCTTTGGACGATATGAAACAGGCCCTTGAGGAAATGCGGCAAAGGCAAGCCGAACAGAAGCGGCAGCTCGAGGATTTCCAAGATTTAACCAAACGATTCAGCCGCCTCACCGATTCAGGCACACTCTCTGTTAAGATGCTGGATGGAAAAATGGTGGTGAGTCTTGGCTCGGATATTCTATTTTCTTCTGGCTCTGCAAAGCTGTCTTCGCAGGGACTCGATGCGATCCGCGAGGTGACTCAGCAGCTTGCTCTGATTCAGGGTAAAAAATATCAAGTCGAAGGTCACACGGACACTGTTCCTATTTCTACAGCTGTTTTTCCTTCAAACTGGGAATTAGCCTCGGCGCGTGCATTGACGGTTGTTAAATTTATGGTGGAGCAGGGGATGACTCCGGAGAGAATCAGCGCCGCCAGCTATGGTCAATATCAACCCATTTCTGTTAACGACACCGCCGAAGGAAAAGCTTCGAATCGACGAATTGCGATTGTCATTGTCCCTGATTTATCTTCCTTGAAGCCCTAACCGGTACATTCCCCGAGGGCCCTGCTTGTTCAGGAGGCCCTCTTTCGTGCAGTCAGCCAGTAAACGATAAGTTTGGTGACTGGATAAATGCAAAAGTTCTTCAATCTGACTGGACTCGAAGGCCTGATTTCCGAAAGCGATTTCTAAAAGGTGTAAAAAGAGTTCGTTGGTCGAAGAGAAAATCATTTGATCTAAAATCATGACTTTTGGGGCGCCCATAATGCGCAACCTAAAGCCTGCCTGGGTTGACTTCATTTCCAGCGGCAGAGAGCCTTCGACGATAGTCTCTTTCAACCGATTGAGATTTTGATAAATTTTTTGAAGAGAAGAAAAGGGGTCATAAATTTCATCGGGATAAAGTTCGTCAAAAATTCGGTGAACTGTCCACGGACGGTAGGAATCGGAAAGAAGCAAAAGGGCAGTTCGATGAGTGAGTTTGCCGAAAGCCAGCTCTGGGTCGGCTCCGATTGGTAAATCAAAACCTTTGATGATCGGATCTTCCTGGTAGCGTAAATCCCGCCGATAGATTGCTCTAGGAAACTCAAAAGCTGGTAGGCGGGAGACGACTTGTCGTTTGAAAGCTGGGTAAGGTGTGCCGTAATAAACATTGTGGGCTAGCGATAGATTTTTTCCTAAGACCGCTAAATTTCTTTCGAGATCCCGAAGTGCTTCCCACTGGCCGGTCTTCCTGAGCGATTGAAGAAAGGGTTTTAGGTTCGAGTCATCACCCTGCAGCGTAATTGCCAGGGCTTTCCATTTTTCGATCCACACTTTCGAACTTGAAGGCTGATTTTTACAAAGTTCACTGGCGTGCTGGAGTAATTGATCGGCTTCAGAAAAAAGGCTTTTACGAATCAGAGTCTGGCCTTTCATTTCGAGGCAATTCAGGTGTAAGTGGAATAAGTCTTGATGAGTTTCTTTGAGTAGTTTCTCTATTTCTATTTCTGCTTCGGCAAGTCGGTCTTCCCCCAAAAAACAGAGGGCTAAATTCACTCGCGCAAGGATGTTTTGCTTTTTAGAAAGTTCGAATTTTCCGAGGTAATCTTCGATTAGGACAGAAGCTCCCTCCCAATCCCAGAGGTGAATTTTGCAAAAGGCTTGGTAGAGTTTTTTCTCGGCGGATTCTGGACAGCGATTCAGTAGGCGCAGGCTTTGATTAACCATTCCTAACTTTCGCAGTGTCGAAGAGTACTCCAATAAGTCACTGGGTTCGGTGGAACGAAGGTCTACCATCAGTGGGTGCAAAAGCTTCAGGGATCTTTCATTGAGGCCTGAGCGACGGCAAAGCACAGCAAAACTGCGTTTGTAGGAATCAGGAATCGCATCAATCGGTAAATCCTGGAGGAGCCTCTGAGCTTCTGAGATCTCGTGATTGGAAATGAGGGAATCGATCAGGGATTCCTTAGTTTTACAATCGGTTGGGGTCATTATTTAACAGGATAGTTTTGTTCACACCGAAGTGCAAATGTGGTCTCCGTGTTTTTTCCTTGAGTGATTAAGAATCCTGTTCCGTTAAGATACAGCCTGAGCTGAATCTTTGAGATATCGGCGAAAGGTGTTTTGATCTCGAGTGATTGCGGCGCGTCCTGGTACCATAAAGCCTCTGTCGAAAAGCCGTCGGATCGACCGAGAAGAATCTGCCAAGCCTGCGGTTGGGTTCCGCTTGATTTAAACACGAGTTTGTATTGAATGCCGGCTCGATTTTCACTGATGCAGCTCGTAGGACCTTCGTCGGGGGCTGGATAATAAATGTCTTCTACCAGTTGCTCACTAGGCATTGCCAGCGGGGGGGCTCCCGATCGATCCGTGCAGGCAGTAAGTCCCTCATAGGGTTCCCCGTTCGGGCTGCATAGTTTTTTATTACCTCCATCATTGGACGAAGGATCGTTCGGTGAGAATTTTCCGCAATTTTGAAAAGCGAGAATTATGACAGAGGCGAAGGCAAGAACTTGCAACATCTGCTTACTCAGCTGATTCATAAGTCTCGACCCCCGAACTAATATGTTAATCAGTTGAGTTTATCTTTAGAAATTCTTTCGTCGCCTGTGTCTCAATCTGCGACGGGTGAATTTACTTTTGTTGTTCGGTTTCTCTGTTTAAGAAATTTTGGGCTTTCTGGGCCAGGAAAAGGTGGGATTGATCTTTCTCAAGAAGGGCGCTGCGAATCCCTTTTCGAAACAAATGATCTTTTTGTTTCCCATAGAGAGGATGCCCCTGCGGCTTTAGCAAAATCAGTTTATTGGTGACGGGTAGTTGAATATATAGATTGAAAAGCAGAGGCTGATCGGGTTCTAAATTCGCCAATTTGAACTCAAGCATTTTGGGGTACTCTGTGGGCTGTAAGTTTTCTTCCGCGGCAGCAGAGGGCACAAAAAAAAGTTTCAACGTGTTTCCTTGCCAGCAGACCTGTTCATTGAGGACCGAACTTTTAGAGATCCAAGCTTCAATATCGATTGGGTTGACGCTGAGGTCGAAAAATTCTGGGGGAGTGAGCTCTGACTGAGATTTATTTTGGATGATTTCAAAAGCAAGTTTCTCAAATAAGCTAACGGCTTCTGTCGTCACATTTCCGAAGGCTCCGAGAAGGTATCCGTTCAAAGAGCCGCTCTGGACGCGTGCACAGCGGAATCGATCGGCCACTTTTATTTCGGCGGGAACTGAGCTTGGCTCAGAATATATTTTAGCAAGTGTCTTAAGAGCTTGGTCGAGCTCCGCGAGTTCCGGGGCAGTGGTTTTTGTACGTTCATCCCAATCTGAAAAACTCTCGCCCTGATTTACAAAACTATCGATCCAGCGGCGAATCAGATAGGAACTCATCGGAGGATAAATAATATTTTTTACTCCAGAGCTTTTGAGAAGTCGAATGGTTGAGGGGCTTTTTGAGTTGGCATAAACGATTATATTTAAAGAAAGATTCTTGGCCAGTACTTTTGGAATGGCGGCAATTCTTCGATCGGAGTGGTCGACGGGGACTAGAACAACTTTCGGTTTTTTCTCGAGAATATAAGCCAGAGCGCTGCGCAGTTCTTTTTCGACATGGACCTCAATTCCATTTTGCATGAGGTCTCTGAAAACCAAAGAAAAGTCTTCCGGCGATTCTGCAATAACAAGCAAGGGCGAATCTAGCTTCATTTTTTAATTCTAAGCTGAAAAGAAAACTTTGAGAAAACAAAGTGAGAAAACATTCATAGTGGCTAGGTCTTTGGTCGAAGAGCGCGTTCGATGAAAAAAGATCCCTTTTCAACTACAGCCTGTTTCCATTCCACATCTTGTGGATAAGATCGTAAAAAATTTCGTTCCTGGACCAAAGAGGAGAGCTCGGGACTTGTTGCTCCATAATGAAAGACCTGGTGATCGAGAATGAAAGAATTCATTCCTTCGACCTGTTGAGAGACTGAGTGTCCCAAAGTGCCGAATTCTAAAGTCAAAGAGCAAATTCTTTGCTGGCTAGAGGTGAGTTGGTAATAGACGTCTTGAAGGGAGCCAAAGGTTGCATAAAATCCTTCGGCGGAAGAAGGGGTGTAAACAAATCGATCCTGGGGATTACGAACCATGAGATTGAAAAATTCAGAATCGATTCGATCACCAGGATCATTTCCTAGGATGTGCAGCTGGCCTCGGTCACCCAAGCCTGTATGAATGTCGAAGGCGAACACTTCTTTAAATTGATGAAGTTTGGATTCGAGGAGGCGCATCAGCCATTCCGATTGAGGTTCAGGTTTTTTGCCACCGTATTCCAAATGTTCTGGTCCATAAAACTGTCCAGGTGCAGTCATTTGAATCACTTGGTTTAGGGACCGCCCTTTAAAAACCGGCTGGTCATGGGAGTCAGACATGGACTGGAGCCATTTGCTGTTCGGACCGGAAACAGGGGTTCGTTCCAAAAACTGCTCCGAGAATTCGAGAGACTGGGGATTTTTTTGTTCAAACATTTCAAGTGATGCCGAGAAATTTCTATTAAGATTGACCCCACTTTCTGTGGTTCTTTTGTGAAGCTTAAAACCAAAGGGATTGAGCGCGTGCACCAGTAAATAGGCTGTGGTGTTGGTATCGGCAGTTGGAAGATTCTTGCAAATGAAATAGTCCAGGAGCGCAGAGCCAGCGTAAGATTCAGAACCATGAACTCCCGAAGTCAAAACTATCAGGCGCTCAGGCGAAAGCTTTGCTGGCAGATAGAAAGCATCCACAAAGAGGTCTTTTTCTTTTTGGCTCTCGACGCGAAATTGAAACTTATCAATACTGTAGAGCTGAGAAAGTTCTTTGATTCGTTCCAGGAAACGCCGCCGAGAGGCTTCGTAATTGAGCGGGAACCAATTCATACAAATTCTCTTTTCAAGTGAGTTCCTCATTGGAACAACAAAAGCCTTTCATACATTTGAGACAACATCACGGTTTTTCCCGATTGATTTTCTCATAGTTGAACGTCGAACTTCTAGTAATTTTAAGTTTCTTAGACAGCTGTCAAGGATCAAGGCGGTCAACCAGCTTGGTATGATTCCTTGCATAGTCACTGAGTGCTGCGAATGAAAAGGGCGAAATTAAAGGGGGATTGAAATGAGACATTTGATTTTGATCGGTGTTCTAATTTGTACCTCCTTCCAGTTTGAGGCTATGGCCTCACGCAGCACCAAAAAGAGCAACAAAGTCAGAGCTGATCTTCCGAAGGCCAGCTTGAGAACAGAAAAGCCTGTGGTGCTGTCTAAAATTAGCCTGACTAAAAAGTCAGCGGGACTTTTCTCAGTCTGTGTGGATTACTTTTATCCTAAAAATTCGTCCGAGGCGAAATTGAACTATTCAGGAATGGGTTCGACGTGTTGGAGCGACACTCTGGTCGAGGCCAAGCATCAAACCGAATACCAAAAGTGCTTTCAAAGGCTTCAGCTCGAGTTCCGGAAGCAGGTAGAGGCTCGTCCTCTGGCGACAATGGCTTTTGTCGAAAAAACCTTCAAGTCCATCGGTAAGACGTATCGCAATTGCTCTCAGTCCATAGACCTCTCGGGTCCCTGGCCCACGCCAAAAAGCTATGTGATGGTACACAGCGATTTGCGCTGAATCAAGCTTGAAGTGCGCGTGAAGAAAAGCTAGAAATTTCTCATGGAAAAAATATTTTTTATTTTGGTCGTCCTTTTTTCTAAACTCGGCTTCGCGGGAATTGCAGAGAATTTAAAATCTCCACTCATCATAGGAGCCAGTGTCAGCGCTGATTTTATGTCAGACAGTCCCGGGAAAATCTTGGCAAGTAAGTACACCTCTACTGGCAATATTAAAAAAATTGCAAAATGGGGTGCCGGCAGTTCGGAAATTTTGGATCGAATTAAAGAGCGTCACCTCAAAAATTCGACTTCAATCATTGGACTCGATTTTCTTTTCTGGGATTCTGTGAATAGTTCCGTTTCCGAAGCATCTAAAAATATTGTTACTCTGATCGCAATGGCGAAGCAGAAAAATATCCCTGTTATTATCGGGGACATTCCCAATTTACTCTCCGGACAGAACTATCGAAGTGGTATTAACACCGCTTTACGATCACATTGTGCAAGCTATTCCAAATGCAAAATTTTTGGTTTGTCCCAGCTTTACGCGGAAGTGACACGAAATAAAGGGCTGACCATTCGGGGGAAGTTTGTGCAGAAGGATGAGTTGCTTCCGGATGGTCTACATCTCAGTCGGATCGCCAGCGAAGAAATCGCTCGTAGACTTGCTCCGCTTCTTCAGTAGTTCAGCCTCAGGCACTTTTTGTAAAGGACCTGGTCTCGGAATTCTTTGGGTGTAAATTTGAGACCGATTCCGGCTGGATGGGTCTGATTGGCTCGAGTAACACGAACGAGTTCGCCAACACCGCGGATCAACTGACTGGCTTGGTTAGCACCAGTTCTGAGGAGTATTTCGAATCTTTGGCCTTCGACAAAGGTCATTTCTTCTGTGACGATAAAAATTCCATTCATAGAAGCATCAAAAGTAGAAAGCGCAAATCTTTTTTGCGAATTGAAGGGGCTGAGGGAAACTTCCCAATGAATTCTCTGTCTGATCGGAATCGTCCACCAATTTTGATTGGGCCGACTCAAAACCCAGCGACTTTCCTTCTGAAGAAGGGTCGTGCAGACTCCTAAGAACAGACAGCTTGCTAGCAGAGTTTGCTTTGCAGAGTAGTCCATTCCCACCCAGCCCACCCAATAATTGTTGATAAGCATCAGCGAGATGCTTGCGATAAGGGCTTGCCGAGCCCCCCTCCTTGCATCATATAAAAGTCCGGCGCTCGTTAGAAGGCTAATCATTAAAAGCCAATTCAGAAGCGTCATTGAGCCTGGGAACTGACTTGCGTCTTGCAGCAAAAGTACCTGAGTAGGTAATGAAAAAGCAATCCCTACAAAAATAGCAGCGACAATGCTTAAGACCAGGGGCCGCTTCTTCATGAGTGTCCTTTCTCAGTTGGGATTTGCGAAATGGTAACAATAGCTGGAGACCTTCTGCACATACTTAAAGGCCTCTTTAAGTTCGTCTTGATTCAACCACTGATTTCTTGAAGCCAGAAGCGCCCGTTTAACTCGGGCTGCTCCAGAATTGTAGCTGGCCAGCAGAACCTCGGAAAATTCGGTCTCACTCATGCTTTGACGAAGCTCTTTGTTTTCAGGGGATTCCCAATATTGTTGTAAATACTTTAAATAGAGAGCGCCACCTTCGATCGACTTCATTGGATGAAGACGCCAATCTGTTTTTGCCGAAAGCTGACCTTTCTCGATCAGTCTTTGAATATTCAATTGGGAATGGGAGAAAGTCCTTTGATCTGCTTTCCAGTCTGGGCGGAATTTTTGAATTTCCAAATGCGCAATCGGTGTGATCTGAGTCAGCCCAAGTGCTTTCGCAGAACTGACTGCGCTCACCTCGAAAGAGGACTCCTGAGCTATCAGTCCACCCACCATTGATGGGTTCAAGTGAAAGGTCCGACTCAGCTTATCGATCAGAGCGAGGGTTTGAGGGGGAACTTGGAAGGGGATCACAGCCTTGATCTTTTGCGCGTCATAAATATCGCAGGTTGGCCTCGGATGGTTGATTTTCACCTGTTGAGAAGGTCTGCCTGCTTGAGAGCTTGTCTCTACAAGAAACTCAATCTGATGAGATTTTTGAGGATCTAAGATCAAGTTATCGAAGCGCAAGGACTCGCCGGAGTCTCCAATCCGAACCAGGCGTGATTTCTTCCTCCAAGTGTGAGTGATTTCTTTCTGATTGTAAAAGACCCTGATGTGTCGATCGGACTCATTTTTGGCAAGATTCGCAAGGGAGAGCTCAAGTGGGTAGGGCATGTGCAGATTTTGTTTTGCGGGACTGATAGAAAAGTCACTTTTGGAATCAGCAGCCAAAGATTCTAACAGGCGGCCGTCTCCACTAAATATCTCCAAACTTCCAAATGGTGAGGTCGGTCCCGCGCAGCCAAAACCAAAGCAGGTAAGGGTCAGTGTGATTAAGCTTCGGCTTGTTAACTTTGTCATACCCTCAAGGTAACATAAAAATTCTCCATTCATTGGGACCCCGATTTTGACTTTTTGTTGATTTTTTTAACAGCCTTTGCTTCAACAGCGTGATGACTCATGATTTTTTTTTCTATGGGACATTGATGGATCAAGATGTGACTCGTCTGGTGCTTAACCGTGAGACTTTAGCGTTCGAAGTTGGGATTTTAGCTGACTTCGAAGTTAGAAAAATCCTTGGGAAAAGCTATCCAGCCCTAGCAGCTCAACCGAATGCTCAAGTTTTGGGGGTTCTTGTTCAAGGTATAAACCCTGCGGAACAGCGGGCCTTGAGTTACTACGAAGGTGATGAGTATCTGATCGAAACCATTTCAGTGGTCTTATCAAAAAGCCAAAAAGTTCTGCCCGCAAAAGTGTTTTGCCCCAAAGGCGATGTCAAACTCGAAACTGACCTGTGGAATTTAGCTGATTGGCAGCTGACAGCTAAAGCGAAGATGCTGCCAGAGCTCAGAAAAGAAATGCAAAACTATTGGGACACATTTATTCGAACTGGCCATTCTGGATTGCATCCATCAGCGCCTTCGAAGATTCGAGGGGACGTGAAATCGTGATTGTCGCAAGAAAAACGCCCTGTGAATCTTTGAGCGCAGAAGAAACAACATCCACATTGTAAGTGTGTCCGTCTTTCTTCACCATTTGAGTCATAGTGGAAGCATGGACTCCAACGCGTTTGATCTGCTCCAGTCCATCAAAAGCAAGTTCATGCATTGTGTGAGGATAGAGGTCTGTCAAGGATCGACCGATCAGTTCTCCATTTTCGTAATCGAGCACTTGATGAATTTTTCGATTCGCCATCACGATGTTCCCTTTGGGGTCCACGGAATGCATCATAAGGGGTGAGTTTTCAAAAGCAGTTTTGTAAATATAGACTAAGTCCTGAAGATTTTGAACCTGACTGGAAAGAGTTTTAGTTGTTTCCTGGTACTTTCGAAGTTGCTCGTTCATCTGAATTTTTTGATGTTCCATCCCAGTGACAAAGCGAAGAATGTCTTTTGGGCTGATGATCCCTGTCAGTTGCAGTTTATCGTCCAGAACTAAAACCCTTTTACTGGTCGATTTGATGAGCGTGCGCACCACTTCATCGATTGAGTCAGTTTCTTTTACAAAATGGGCGGGCTCTAAAAGATCTTTATGGTCATAAACTTTTTCGTTTTTTTCAGGCGCCAAATAATGTCTGAGGCTTGCTTTGATCAGGCTCACTTCGGAAAGTAGACCAAGAATTTCGCCAACGGGTGTTATTACTGGGGCAAAGTGGATATTGCTTTTGAAAAAAAGATCGATGGTATCAATCAATCGTTCACCGGATTGGATATAGCGGGGATCATGGGTCATGAGGGCGCGTGCCAATTTCATATCTTTGATTGAAACTGTTGAGGTCATGGAAGTAAATCGAGAAATCGAGGCCCCTGTTGCTAGTCGTCATCGAACGTGAGAGGCTCAATCAAGCGGAGGAGATCTTCATGCAAATTTTACTTTGGCTGATTTTAATACTGGTAGGGGCGCAGAAGGCTTTTGCAAGTGAAACTTCGGTGTTTCTTGAGCCCGCACTTGAAATTGAAAACGAGCTTTCAAGAAGATTGCCTCGCGACACTCTTGCTCCATCAGAAATTTACAAGCGTTCACAGAGAGTTTTTGACTACTTTCAAGTTCCACCGGAGCCAGACTTTCAGCCAGAACTCAGTGGCGTGCGGTACGAAACTTCGGCAGTCGATCTAGCGAAGCTTAAAAAAATGCTGGATCCAACGAATCAATTCAGTCGGTTTTTTACCCAGGGTGCTTCACAGTTCATAAGTTTTGCCGACAGGGACTCAAAGTCTTTGCCTGAATATCGAATTCAAACCGCAAGAAAACGCTTGAGACCAGGTCCTTTGCGGTTGCAGGGCCTTCGTGTCGCGCTAGATCCTGGGCATATGGGTGGCGATCTCTGGGATAAGAGAACCGGAAAATATGTGGTCGAAGGAAAGGTGAAAGTGAGTGAAGGACTGATTGCTCTGCAAACGGCCTTATTGATGGAAACACAGCTGCAGGCCCTCGGTGCAGAAGTTTTAGTGACCCATCGAAAACTCGCTCCAGTCACGGCAATGAAGTACGAAGAGTTGAACATTCAAAATTTTGGACGGCGTGAGCTCAGAATGAAGTCTTTGGCTTCTTGGTTTCAGAGTTTGATTGCGTCCAGCTCCAGCGCGACTCTTGAGAAAAACTTTCGTAGTTCAGCTGCCGTTAAAAAGATATTTTCTGAAAATGCGCGCAGTGATTACTTTGCGATGCGGGAAGATCTTACTGCCCGAGAGCTTTTGATCAAACAGTTTAGACCTGATCTCACAGTGATTATTCACTTTGATGCCGATCAAGAAAATCCAAATCCCAAAGTATCAAACCGCACGAGGTCTTATGTTCCGGGTGCTTTGGGTGCGGATGAGTTCGCCACCGGCGAATCACGCGCGCGACTCTTGAACCATTTGGCTCGGGGTGAAATGTGGAAGCAGTCTGTGCGCCTCAGTCAGTTTATCACGACACAAATCAGTCAGGATTTAAAAGTCCCAATGCCCGAGTCCGATGTGAAAGGTTCCGTTCGAGTAGCGAGTGGAGTTTTCGCAAGGAACCTCGCCCTCACTCGAGTGCTAACGAATGCTCCTCTCAGTTTTCAAGAGGCTTTGTACTATGGCAATCCAGAGGAATTCCGCCGTTTGGCTCGAACGGATGGAGGCTCGATGATTATTGATGGCAAGTCCTATGCCTATTCGAAGCGCCTCGCAGATTTGGCCCAAGCAATGTCGCAAGGTGTGGTTAAGTATGTTCAAAGCACGTATTGAATTTTTCACTGAACGATTTCCCATCGCAGGTGAGTTTGCAATCTCTCGCGGGTCGAAGCGAGAGGCTTTAGTCGTCACGACGAAAATCACGGATTCTGAATTCGAAGGTCATGGTGAATCCGTGCCTTACTCTCGCTACGGCGAAACAGTGGAATCCGTTCTAGCTCAGCTTGAAGGCGTGCGCGAGAAATTATCTGGTTTGAAAGATCCAAGGGACCTCAGTTTATTTTTACCTCGAGGAGCAGCTCGAAATACTTTGGATGCTGCTCTGTGGGATTATTTCGCCAAAGCGAGTGGTCGACCCGTCTATAGTTTGCTGGGTCTATCCAAGCCAGCACCTGTCAACACCGCCTATACGATCAGCTTAGGAACTGCGGAGGAGATGGCCCAAAACGCCCGAAACCAGGCTCAGCGTCCTCTCCTTAAGATCAAACTGGGTACAGGCACCGATGAAGAAAGACTGAGGGCTGTGCGATCAGCCGCGCCCAATGCACAATTGATCGTGGATGCGAATGAAGGCTGGAATCGCACCAACGTCTTCAGTAATATAGGGCTTTGCCATGAGCTTGGAGTTTCACTCGTAGAGCAGCCTCTGCCAGAAGCTGAAGATGAATTTCTTGAAAGCTTTTCCCATGCTGTTCCATTATGCGCCGATGAGTCCATTCATGATCGAGAGGATCTTCCTCGCTTAATGAAAAGGTATGAGGCCATCAACGTGAAACTCGATAAAACGGGTGGCCTCACAGAGGCAATTGCCTTAATTCAGGCTGCGCGGAAATTGAATTTCAAAATTATGGTGGGCTGTATGGTGGGTTCTTCGTTGGCTATGGCACCGGCTCATTTACTCACGCAGTTCGCGGATTTTGTGGATTTGGATGGACCTCTGCTATTGTCTCAGGACCGCAGTCCGAATATTCAATATCAGCTCAGCAAAATGCTCGCACCAGAGCCTTCCTTATGGGGCTAAAAGACCGAAAGCACTGATTTTGGGCATTTTTTGTTTTTCATAGTTTTAGGTCCATGAAACACTAAATCATGATCAACCACCTTCTGGTCATTTTGTCCCTGCTATTTTCTTCTGCTGCTCAGGCCAATTCGTCGATCGAATCCACGCTTCCAACATTTGGGTTTGCCCTAGAAGAAATTCTTTGGCGAGCTGGAGTTTGGAATCGCCCTCAAAAGCTGGTCTTGAAAAGAGGAGTCGGTGAGGGACGCTATATTTTTCGTGTGCCCAAGCTTTCCGATCAGTCTTTTTACGGAGCTTGTGGCTCCTTCCACTACAATCCAGATTCCCCGGATTGGATTGATGCCTACGTGCATCCCAAAGCCGGTTGTGTATTTATGCAAATTCTTCAGAAGTGGCGTCAGGACTATTGCAAAAGCAGTGAGCTTGGCTGTCGGCTTTCTTGGGGTGATATCAGTCATTATTCGCAAAACTACTTTAGTGGGCACAAAACTCATACCCATGGCTTTTGCATCGATATGCGTCCCTTTCGTCAGGGAGCATTTGCAAATACTCCCCTTTGGTACACCGATCCGGCCTATGATCAAAAGACAACCCGTGAGTTTCTAAGAATGATTCGTGCTCAGTTTAATCCCTCGCCAGTCTATTTTAATGACCCCTTGCTGATCAAAGAAGGTCTATCGACTGCCAAAAGTGGACATGACAATCATATTCACTTTTGTTTACCGCAGAACCGGGAAGACGAACAAAGCTGTCGGAACTATCGCCTCAACGAAAAGATCTGTCCTTTTTTGGCAGACAATGAAATGGAATGATTCAATGCTGAGATTTGAGTTAGTAATTTTAATATTGGCTTTTTTAAGATTCGATTTGGCGTCGGCACAGCTGAACCCGCCAAAGTTAAAGGCCTGTCAGGGCGGACTCACTGCAGTCACCCACTCCACAGATTTAAATGATGCCGGTGAAGTTATTCTGCGGATGGATCGGTTTCCACTTCGTGAATGGTCTTCCGAATCCCAGTTCGAAGAGTTGCTCATTCCTACCAGCAACTTTCAGAAAATTAACACAGAGCTTGAAATGAAAGTCCATTTTATGGAAGGCTCTCGTTATCAATTTTCAAGTCAGGCTAAAATCGAAGCGGGTGGGTCAGAAAAGAAGGATTCTTTTGTTGCTCGATGGCCACTGCTCAAAAACCAGCTCAAAGATCAACCAGGAAAGCTGACAGCGCTGGCTTTTGTCCTTTCTTCGGCTGATGAAGAGATCTGTGAATATCTGATCCCTTTTATTCAGGGTCACTAGAAGTCGTCGGGTTTTTTCCTGACAAAAGACTCCTCGCTTTGCCGTCAAATTCTTCGACAAAAAAATTAAATCAAAAAAAACTTTGAATCCTTTGTTTAGCTTCGAGACCGAAAGCAGCGAATTTCTTGTGAACTTGTTTTTTCAGGCTAGACTGTAAATAGATTGTAGATCGACTAAGGTCTAAGCAGATAACTAAAGAACATGAGGTTCTCTATGTGGAAAAAGAATTTCCAAATTAGAAGTGTGATATTGGCTGCCCAAATTTTACTACTCGGCTGCGCGAAAGACGGACGCTCCTTTTCCCTCCTCGCAGATTCGAATGCCTTCACGCAGGAGAAAACGATCTCCAACAAATTAGATGTCATCTGGGTGATCGATGGATCGGGCACGATGGCGAATCATCAAGCGAATTTAGCGGCCAACTTCAACAAGTTTATTTCACAGTTCGGAGCTAAAGGCTTTGACTATCAAATGGTCATCGCCTCCACAGATTCTTGGCTGAGAGAAGTCAACTACAATGGTGGTGCTTGTTCTTCGAATCCAAACCCTACAAATGATCCAAATAAGCCCTATGTCTCGAGTGCAGACTGTTATCCAACTTTGACGACCTTTGGAGCCATGACAGAGTTTAGAGACGGAGACATCTACGGATCCAAAACTGGAGTTCCTGGAATTCGTTCTGGCAATTATTTAATTTCTAGTGGCATGAATCCTGAAAACATTCTTTCCACTTTTGCAATCAATGTAGCTGTTGGTACGCGTGGTGATGGATCGAGGGAGTCCGCTTTTCAAAGTCTTCGTGGAGCCCTGAGACTGAATGAAAATGCTGAAAGTGCATTCCCAGGTGAAAACCATACTGTGCTATCAAGTTTTCGCCGACCCGATGCTTTCCTTGCGGTGATCATCGTGACCGATGAAGATGATCAGTCACGCAAATCCGATGGCTCGGCCTACGCATCTAACGAGGAGTATTCATCTCAGTTTGTCCATTTTTTAGATCAGTACACGACCTCTACTGAGGGCAACCGGCGCTACAATATTTCAGGAATCGTGGTCGATGATATCAACAATTGTTCCTATGGTCTTCACAGCCAAGCTAGACAAGGCGATCGCTATGTCAGCGTAGCCAATGCCACTCGTGGTATTGTTGGCAATATTTGTTCGCCGGATTTTTCAGATCAGCTCACTGGAATTTCTGAACGGATCGTGACCCTTGCGACAAGATTCCGACTGACTCGTGAGCCTGTTCCTTCCACCATAAAGATTCGAGTCAATGGTGAGCTCATCCCCGAAGGAGACGTCAACGGCTGGACCTATTTACGAGAAACCGATGAATTCCAGTACATCGAATTTCATGGTGATGCCGTTCCGGCTGAGGGCGCAAGGATCAACGTGGATTTTGATCCAGTGAAAGCAAAGAACTAACAGGACCTTGGTCTGCATGCTGAGAGCTTAGCTGAGGCTTGGCCTTTCCAGATCCCTTCTTTTTCGATAGTCTGTGCTAGTAAATTATTAACTTTGCTAACTAACAGAAGATTAAGTTCAAGAAGGAGATAAAATGAGTCGTTTGGTCATCTTGCTATCGACCTTAGCGGTTTTTGCTTGTTCGACGCAGCCAAAATCAGATGAAGAAATGCGTGAACCCTCAGGGTTCGGTCCCGGGGCTGTTGGAGGAATTAAGCTACCTCCTGGAACTGCTGCAAAAAGTGAGATTGATGCAAGGAAAGGCATCGTTCATAAAGCAGTCTATGGATTGATTGAGCCTGATACTGGGGTGATCATTCAGATTCGCAAAGTGAATATGGACTTAGAAGGCTTTAAGCAAGATGTTGTGTTAGTAGAATATTGCCAGCCCTTCGCCGAAATTAAGAACAAAGAAGATTGCAAACCCACCAAAACAGATAAAATTCCTTACCAAGCTTTTATGCATCGCTTGAAACTACTTGTCAGAACAAGTCCTTTTTCGAGCTTTCAAAATATGACGGGTGGCCACACGATCGTTCAAGATGCGCTGAAGGGTTCAGATCCTAAACTCATGGATAGAACCAAACTTCTTGCAGAACAACGTGCTGACTGGAATGAGCAAGCCAACCGCATGGAAACTTGGCTCAAGAACCATAAGGTTATGAGCACTAAAGTTCAAACCCAGATCACTGAGCTGAGAACTCTCATCACTTCGCACACGAAGGCCATTGAATCGAATGATTCTTTGTTGGCAGCAGCCGAAGCTTTGGATGGCTATGTGAAGTTGATTATGGAACGAATCAGTGACAACAGCACTGTCACCTACCTGATTGCCGGCAAAGACAGCTCAAAAATGGAATTCGTACTTCTAGCTGCAATGCGGGATCCAGCTTTAGTCTTGAGTAATTTCGCTCCGATTCAGAGAGGAAGTTTTGAAAGATACAGCGCTCCGTCCCTTCAGTTCAGAAATCAGCAGCAGAAAAAAGCGGACGATGCTTTAAAACTAGGAACAGCGTTGGGAACAGTCGAGCTTTCAGAAAACTTTGAAATTGCTGCGACAGAAGTCACGCAGTACGATTATTTCAGAATCGTTGGCAATGAAGTGAAATCCAATCCTGCCAAACATAAAGGTGATAAAGACTGCCGAGACAACACAACAATCAATGGAATTGCTATGTGCCCGCTCAATCCCATGGAGAATCTAAGTCGCTCGGATATTGATCTTTATATTACAAAATTAAATGCTGCAGACAAAAATTTCAGCTACCGACTTCCCACAGAGGCCGAATGGGAACTTGCTGCCCGAGCAGGAAGTCCGAATCGTTATGCTTTCAATGCTTCGACAGTCGATGACGCAGATTTATTTGCATGGACTCAGGAAAACAGCGGGGGCACGTCCAGCTTGCCAGTGGCTCTGAAGACTCGCAATGGCCTTCAGCTTCATGATGTGCATGGCAATGTTGGAGAATTAGTCCTACCTGTCTATGGTTGCAGTCAAAGTCAGCGCAAGCAGCAACAGCAGAAAAAGACAGTTCTCAAAGATCCTAAAGCTTGTAGCTCTTCGGATCGAGAATACGCTCGAGGTGGTTCTTTCATGTCGTCATGGATGGATTCACAGTTGGATTACTCAGCGGATGTCCAGTTGCCAAGTCCGAATGTTGGCTTTCGTTTGGTTCGCTCCCGTAAGTAATTCGCCGATCATCCCATACGGCAGTTAAAATAAAAAAACCGAGTGGAGTTCCCTCCCTCGGTTTTTGCTTTTTAAAGTCTAGGCTACGACGGTCAACTTGATCGATGATGAGTTCACTTCCGTCAGCCAAAGATGAATTTCTTCTTTGAGGTCTCTAAGATCATGGGGAATCTCTGCATGAAAAGTTCTGGGGTCATTGCTTTGAAATTCCCCCGGAACCAAAGTAATTTTCGCTTCATTAAAGCCAAAAGGAGTTGATTGAGAGCCATCCAAAAAAGTTTGGATACCGACGAGACCAATCCAGCCTGCTTCGGCCAGCCATTTTCCAAGTTCAGCAGCGACGAGGCGATTGCGTTCAAAATTATTGGATCGAACCTGAATGCAGCCCACTTTAAAATTTGTTTGAAAATCGCCCTGAGTGGGCGAATAAAAATCCGTATTGATTTCTATCCCAACTTCAGATCGAAACTCAGACCGAACATCTTTGTTCTCTGATTTCTTGGCATCTTGGTTTAATTTTGCATCTGGCACGGCTTATTCCTCCTGCTCAATGAGGTCTATGAAGTTTTCTGTGCCATCAATGGTCACATTTGAGATTTTTAAATTTCGAATCTCTAGTTTTTTAAGATTCACATTTCTTAAGACCACCCCGTCCATTTGACAGTTTTCAAAGCTGACCTGGTTAAATCGACAATCACGCAGCTGTAGCTTCTTCAAAAGACTGGCTTTTGCATTGATTTGATTGAGGCTGCAGTGATCGAATCTGCAGCTGGTGAACTGTACCTGATTCCAATGACTGTCTTGGATCGAACTTTTAGAAATTCTATTTTCTTCAAAAATCGAATGAAAAAGATGAAGATCTTTGCAGCGACTGCCTTCAAACTTATTGTGCTTAAAACTTGCGGCGCTCAGGCGCAGTCTTCGAACGACCGTCGTATGAAAAAAATTCGAATGAAAGTTCAGCTTATAACCCTGAGGAGTGTCCACATTGGAAAAGCTCAGGTGATTTTCACGTTTCACCTCTGTAAGAAGGGACTGATCCTTTGAAAAAGAAAAGTTGGCTTGTTGGTTCATCGGAAGCTGAGATTCCACCTCTGTCGAAGAAGGAACCAGCTCTTTTGACTTACTTGTGAGCTCCTCGATCAGGAGTGCGGCCTGAACGTCCGACAAGAGGCCCTTTTTGTTCATCTCGAGGACCTTAATAATTTCGTCGGTCATTTGTTTCCTCGAATCAATTTTTGAGCCTCTTCGAAAGAAATTTTTCCTTGTTCCAAAAGTTGAAGGGCCTCGGCGGCGGAAACTTCTTTTGCTTTAGCAGGCGCTTTATTCGCGATAGGCTCCGCTGATAATTCACTCGAATTGAGTTTGGATTTGAGCTCCGCGATTCGATTTCTGATAGTTGGGTAGCTCAATCCAAGCGCTGGTTCCATGTCGCGCACTCGGCCCTCACAGTGGATAAAAATTCTTAAGAAGTGGAGGTCGTCAGTCGAAAGGCTGGCAAATTCATTGAGTTCAAAGGGGCCTTCGACTCGAAGATCGCAAGCAGTGCATTCAAGAATCTTGGGCTTCAGGAGCTCTTGGCAGGTGGGACAATGAATATTGGAAGTGTGCCTCTTCATGAGGCTGAACTTCACATTCAAATATCAAAATGTCAAAAGTAATTTTAATATATCAAAAGTAAATGACTAATTATTCAGCAATAATCATCTGAGAGATGCACTTTGTATCTAGGCCGTAGGGGTAAAAAGTCTGGCTTGCCTTCACAAGAACACCAGGATTGTTCACTCCTATCTTCGCGGGATCATAAGTGAATTTCTCGATTTGATAGTTCTGGATCGGGGTGACGTTATTGATCGCGGTAGCGATGTAAACGCTGCTTGTGTCAGGATCGTAGGTCATCGCGGAAATTGAAAAAAGGTAATGACCGTAGGTCCCAGGGAAGAGGCTAGCATCATAGATCTTCTGGGCATTTGTGATCGCATTCGTCGTCACGTTGATGTCGGATTTCCTCGATTTGTGCCAGGCGATTTCCTGATCTTGTGCCACTCCTAAAAACCTGAGCAGCAGTTAGTGTTGCGCAATTTCCTGTGGCACAGATTCAGTGTCAACTTTTTCTTGTTGA
>Ga0247844_1000178_pt1 | contig 136292 bp, 120 predicted proteins | sample LaCtaG_FD_192421 | JGI IMG/M metagenome (GOLD analysis project Ga0247844, IMG submission 192421) | Freshwater microbial communities from meromictic Lake La Cruz, Castile-La Mancha, Spain - LaCruzMarch201714.5m_1 | ecosystem: Environmental > Aquatic > Freshwater > Lake | place: Spain...
CGGATCTGCCCGCGCTCGACTTGCCAGCAAGCGAAGGAAAGAGGAAGCCATCAGGCGAACCATCCGCGCCAGGCATTCGCGCCAGAGCCGCTTCAAGCTCCGGGTGCATGGGGGCAGCGATCTTCTTTGGCTTCCCGCCTGCCCTCACTCGGTTAGCTGTCTTGCGAGGTACGAACTCGATCACCTTGCGGCCCAGGTCAACGCACTTCCATTGGAGATTCACACAATCGCCAAGCCGCATTCCGGTAAAGTAAGAAAGCCGGATCACCCCCGGCCAGTCCCCATCGCCTCCCGCTGCGATCAGCCGCTTAACCTCCTCCGGGGTGAAAATCTCCCGCTCCACAGAATCCCCCTTTTCCTTTGGCATCTCGAATCCCTCCGCAGGATTCTGCTTCAACCCGGCCAGCTTGGTTGCCGATCTCAGGGCCGACTTAATGACCTTCACGGCAAGGGTGCAGGTCACTACCCCCTTGCCCTTGTCCCGCTCGGATTTGAAAAACCGGGCAATGTCAGTGGTCCGCAGGGTTTCAAGATTCTTGTCAGCCGCAGGCCCAAGGAAAGTCACGAACGAATCCACAATCGTCTTGTACCGGAGGGCGGTGTTTCCCGCCTTACTCAACTCCTTGCCCGCAATCCAATCTTTGAACCAGCTCCGCGCCGTGAAGAACTGGAGCTGCTCGCCCGTGGTCCTCTCGACGATCTCCGCAATCAGCTCCCGCGCCCGCGCCTCGGTCAATCTTTCCTCGCGGGCCAGCTTCTCACCGGCCATCAATGAAGCAACGAATTGCGAAGCCTCCCCGGCGTCAGTTTTCTTTGTGCTCACCCGCCGCCTGGTGCCGTCCGCCGCCGTGTAATCGGCCATGTAATATTTGGAACCGGGACGCTTGCGGATTGTGTATCTCATACGGAATCGAAATAGTGTGCCGTAAAGTGTGCCATGTCAAAGACGTTTCGCGACATCTCAGGATGCACAAACTGTTGACAATGAACATCCCGGAACTTCGTGGACACGCTCGGAGGGAAACGAGGGTTCGATTCCCTTCACCCGCTCCCCCGCCTGATCAAAAGAAACTTACGATGATTTCCTTCTAAAAATCATCAAAGTTCAAACAAAAGTTCAAACACTTCCACCGTTTTCCGAGCCTTTCCAAGGTATTCCAAGAGACTGTGGGGAGACGCAATTCGCGGCCCACTCGGGCATTGCCAGCCCCTGTTCAACAAGGACTCATTTCTCGGAAAAAGAGAGCCGCTGATTTTTTTGGATCTGCCGCAGCCAATCGTCTGAAACTTTCGCCTCTCTCGCAAATTCCGGCCAGCGTTCCACGACAGCGCATATTTCTTCGACGATCGTCTTGGCCCGGCCTCGTTTCATGAGCGCAGCCCTCGCACACACTTCGAAGTCCTCCATTGTGAAACCGTCCCGCTTTCCGTTGACCGTCATTTGGTGGGCGCCTGTCCAGAGGCCGGAGGGATTGAAACTGTAGGTCACGTCAAATGCCGGAGCCAGCGACCAACTGCCCTGTTTGTCCATCAGGAAGGCAATGTTCTTCACATGGTCATCCTGGTTCCGGGCCACGATGTTGAAGGCCATCCGCCGGAACTGCTCCTCCACCGCAGACATCGGCAAATTGAGCTGCCGGATCGCGAGCATCGCCTGCTCGTAGGAGTAGGCCCCGGCCTGATTGAAATCAAAATGTGACAGCGCGCACAGTGACTGCATGTGGAGTTTCTCTCCGCCTTCTAGGCGATCGAAGCGGCGGGTCATGAAATGCCGGCGTCCCTTTTCTTCGAGCAGCCGGCACTCGCTCATCGTGACGCCTGCCGCCTTGGCCATCAGGTGATACGCATATTCAATCGCCCCGTAGCCCTTGGGGTCCTCCATCTCCTTGTCTTTGTTCCCCGACACGCCGTCGAATTTCAGCAGCCAGCAGTCGAACCCTTCGCCCGCCTCGATCTGCCCGGAACGCACTTCATTTGTTTCGCGGTTCCACGCGATCACCGCCTTTGCACGCGCACCACCCGCGGACGTGCCGACGCGAAGAATTTCCCGGAGTGCTTTCTCGCGGCCTTTGGCGTGGAAGTGGCCCTGTAGATCACCGCGATGCGTCAAGACCTCCGAAGCCAGGCTGACCAAGGCGTCGATCTCGACGTGATGAGCCTTGAACGGACGTGGACCGAGCGAAGGGCGAAATTCCAGCGCGCCCATGCCTCGCGACCCTGTATAGCACAAACGCTCCACCGCGCTGAAACTCTGGGGCGTCCGGCCTTGCGTCGCCAGCCAGGCGTCAATCAAAGCGTTGCCGAACCGGTCGGGCAGCGAATCGGCCAGCAGCCCGGGCAGCCCGTGAAACGTGTTTCGAGGCAGTGCCGGGAACTCATACACTTCCTCGCTCAACGGCATCGTGAGTGGGGAAATCTGAATGCCGCTCGTTGCGAAGTCCGGGTCGTATTGGAATGTGGCCACTTCGTGCCCATCCTCGAGCGAAACCGCCCCGATCGTCCGCCCCCATAAACGCACTTCCGCGATCATGACGGCTCACCCCACGTCCATTTTTTCGATTCGCTTTTGACGGTTTTCCGCCCCGTCGCCCGCTTGCGTTTTCGGCTTTGGAGTTTCAACTGCGCAATCGGGCTCGCCGCTGCTTCCGGGATCAGAACCTCGAATCGCTCCACCAGTCCGAGCATTCGGCACACTCTGACGAAGCTCGATAGTTGCGTGGCCGCAGCTCCCAATTCCAACCGCTGCACGGTTCGCAACCCGATCCCCGCTTGATCTGCGAGTTGTTCTTGAGTCAAATTCTTGGAAAGGCGAACCTGCGCCAAACGCTCCCCGATCACTTTGAGAAGCGTCTCGTCGGTCATATTTTTAGAAATCTCCATACACGCCACATATGGCGTTTTGATTGAAAATATCAAGCTAAAACGCCGCTTAAGGCGTTTTATACTTATTGCAAAAGACGATCTTTCGGTTATACTGCTCGGATCTGCCGACTGTTCAGACCTCCCTTCCATCCCACGGAGGGAGCGAGGCTTCGGAGTCCTGTTTGCTTTTTCCAGCTACACGTTCGACCATCTTCCCCGAGGTGCGATCGCGCGGGTGTTCAGCCTTAAACTTTACGGTTTTTTCATAGGTAGGACACTCGTTGACCGGGTTGCTGCGCGATGATGTTCCGCGTCATGAGACGTCTCACCCCGCAACCCTGCCAGATGCTTTGGCTCACCTGTGCCAACCTGGAACATGCCGCCAACCGGCTAACTCGAAGTTGAATGATATAGGCAGTGAACACAGCAGCCTGGAATAACCGGGGAAACGGTTCGAAATAATAAGCAAAAAACACAACGAAAGGAAGATAGATATGAAAATGCTCACCCAAATACCCTCGCTTTCGCCAAGCCTCTCGCGGCTGAAGGAACGGTAGCCAATGCGCTCTACGTGCAAGATTCCTCAGAAATTCTGGAGCTGCGCTCAGGATGGTTATTATCGTTGATCCCGGCGGAATTTCGGAATACAAATTACGAAACGTATGACAACCTCAACTTTATCACCCAAATATCAGATCGTGATACCAAAGGAAATTCGGAACCTCTTTCGCCTGAAGCCAGGCCAATGCCTGCAGGTCTCGGCGAAAGGCACTCATATCGAGGTCCGTCCGATCCTCGGCCCGAATGAACTGATCGGGATGCTCAAAAGCGGCAAGCCGCTTGAGTTTGAACGCGATGCCGACCGGGGCTTGTCCCCATCCTCTGGAAAATGAACGCGCACGTCCTCGACAGTTCGGGCTGGATCGAGTGCCTAGACGGCGGGCCGAACACCGCCCATTTTGCTCCCATCCTACGCAAACTGCCCGATCTCATCATCCCAGCCATCGTCCTCACCGAGGTGCGCAAGGTGGTTCTCAAGCAGCGCTCCAGGGAACAGGCGGATGATATCGCGCGAACCATGCGGACCGGGGTGATTGTTTCCATCGATGAGGAAATCGCTCTCGCTGCCGCCGACTTCTTTATCCAGTTCAAGCTCCCGCTGGCAGACTCGCTCATCTACGCCGTCAGCCGCGCTCGGAATGCCACCCTCTGGACCCAGGACGAACATTTCAAGGATGTCCCTCATGTCAAATATTTCCCGAAAGGCAAATCGCCTGGAAAATAACGCCTTTCCTGCCTCATCACCAATCCACATATTGCATTTTGTCTTTTGTCAGCTGGAATTCCCCAGCTATATTAAAGGCAGCCTTTATCATGCACTCGGATCGCGCGCATATTTCACTTAAACGACAATGAGCGACACCCCATCCTCCGACCTGCGTCACCGCGCAGGTTGCTACGTATCCCAGCCATCCGCCGCCAGCGCATACCATCTCTGTACGCAAAAAATCACTTGTCATATTCCCGGGTGCTCCGCCATCAGATAGTGTGCCATTATCAATTCGGCCGTCCCCCCGTTGTGTCGGCTGATCTCTCACCCGAACGCCCATTATGAACCAAGCCTACTCCTCCGCCCGTGACACCTACGCCGGGCTCGGCGTCGATACCGAAGCCGCGCTGCAGACGCTCGCGACGATCCCGATTTCGCTCCACTGCTGGCAGGGGGACGATGTGGGTGGTTTTGAAAAAGCCGATGCCAGCCTCTCCGGTGGGGGGATCCAGGCGACGGGAAACTATCCCGGAAAAGCCCGGACCATCGGGCAGCTGCAGCAGGACCTCGACCAGGCGCTGTCGCTCATTCCTGGGAGGCATCGCCTGAACCTCCACGCCTGCTACGCGGATCTTGGCGGAAAGCAAATCGACCGCAACGGATATTCCGTCGCGCAATTTCAGGGCTGGATCGACTGGTGCAAGGCGCGGGGGATGGGGATGGATTTCAACCCCAGCTACTTTTCCCACCCGCTCGCCGATGACGGGCTCACGCTCTCGCACCCCGATGCTGCGGTCCGCACGTTCTGGGTCGAGCACGGGATTGCCTGCCGCCAGATCGGGGCCGAAGCCGCCCGGCAGCTCGGTTCGCCGGCGGTCACAAACTTCTGGATCCCCGATGGATCGAAGGACACCCCTTTTGACCGGAAGGCTCCCCGCGAGCGCCTGGCCGAATCGCTCGACGCCATCTTCGCGGCCCCCGTGGACCGGTCGCTCAACCGCGACGCCGTCGAGAGCAAGCTCTTCGGGATCGGCTCGGAAAGCTACGTCGTCGGATCCCACGAATTTTACCTCGCCTATGCGGTGAAGAACCAGCTTCTCTACTGCCTGGACGCCGGGCATTTCCATCCGACAGAAAACCTGGCCGACAAGATTTCCTCGATCCTTCAATTTGTGCCAGAGCTTCTGCTGCACGTGAGCCGCGGGGTGCGCTGGGACAGCGACCATGTGGTGCTCTTTGATGATCCCACGCGCGGGATCATGGAGGAGCTCGTGCGCGGCAATTTCCTGGCCCGCACGCACATCGGCCTCGACTTTTTCGACGCGAGCATCAACCGGATCGCCGCCTGGGTGATCGGCACGCGCGGGGCACTCAAAGCCCTGCTCTCCGCCCTTCTCGAGCCGGCCGGCCGCCTGCGCGACGCCGAGCAGGACGGCGACACCACCCTGCGCCTGGCGCTCTTTGAGGAGGCGAGAACGCTCCCGCTCGGCGCCGTCTGGGACGAGTATTGCCGCCGCCAGGACGTGCCCGCCGGACCGCGTTGGATGGAGGAAGTCAAAACCTACGAGCGCGCGGTGCTCGCTTCCCGCTAACGAGAAGGGGCCCGCGAACTCGCACTACGGCATCCCGAGCGTTGCCGGAAAATCTTTCGGCAGTTTGACCGGCCGGCCCTCCGGCATCTGGACGAGCGCCAGCGCCTGGCGGCAGGTGACGAGAAGGACGTCATCCGAGGGGCGGATGATCTCAAACTCGACCCAGAACCGGACCCGGCTCCACTCCGAGATCTGGCCGAGCACTCGGATCTCATCGCCCAGCCGGGCCGGGCGCTTGTAGTCGATCTCCGTGCGGGTCACCACCGGGTGGATATTCGTCCGCGCGATCTGCTGGAAATCCATCCCCATCTGGAGCGCGAGGTATGTCCGCGCGGTCTCGATGAACCGCAGGTAGACGATGTTGTGCACGACCCCGCCCGCATCTGTGTCAAAATACATCACGCGCACATCGGTCGAGATCCGGCACTGGTCGGGAATTTCCATAGCCAATCCAGTATTCGCCGCCGCAGCCGCCGTGCAAGTGGAAACTCCCCCCATCGTTTGTGCAGGCATCCTCCCAGGTTGGACGATTCCTCCGCCGGGGGTGCGGCGGTTGGCCGGCATCCTTCGATGCTGCCAGCACGTTGTCGCACGCGGGCGCTGCGTCGAGGGGAACCCCGAGGATGAGGTGCTCGGTCTCAATCCAAATCCGCCCATCCTCCTCGCGCGCGGTGCATGGTGGACAGGAATGTCCGCCCTCCGGGAAGCGGCTTTAGTTCTCACGCGAATTTCCCTCGACGGCTGTTTGATGGGAAGACTTCAGGATGTTTGAAGGGATTCATGGAAAAACCGGGAGAGCTCACGGCGCGCCCCAAGCGACCGCCCGTACGCGGAGGAACCGGCGGGTTCGGCAGGTTGTCGTCGGTGAATGTATTAAGCGGTCGCGCCGGTCTTGTTTGAGGTCGGTCGGGAATGACGAGGGGATTTGGCTTCCTGCCCGCGATGGAAGCCGGTATAAAGACTTGAAAGTCCGCAGCCGTCCGGGATGCGGTCTTTTTCCTCTGAAATGACTCCTCAGAAATTCTTTTCAAGCCGGCACGGGTGGCGTGCGTCGGGGGTGCTTTTTCCTGCGGGTGTTCTATTGTTGATGGCCCTTGGTTTCTGGTGGCTGACTGTCCGGGCGGACCGGCAGATGCGCGGGCAGCTTCTTGACCAGACCCGCCTGGTGGCAGCGGCAGTGGATCTCAGGCAGGTCCTGGCTCTGAGCGGCACGGCGTCCGAAGTGGGGTCGCCCGAGTATCAGCGGCTGAAGGCCCAGCTCACCGCCGTCGCGGCGGCCAACCCGAAGTGCCGGTTCGTGTATCTGATGGGGCGCAACGCGGACGGGGTTCTATTTTTCTTTGCTGACAGCGAGCCGATGGAGTCCGAGGACTACCTGCCGCCTGGAAGCTTTTATGAGGAGGCTACGCCGGAGGAGGTTGGCGTCTTTGAGACGATGTCCCCGCTGGCCATGGGCCCGTTTGTCAACAGGTGGGGCACTTGGGTTGCCGCGCAGGTGCCCCTGGCCGACCCCCGCACCGGGAAGCCGATTGCGGTGCTCGGGATGGACATCGACGCCCGCGCGTGGGGTTGGGAGGTGGCGGCGCGGGCGGCGGCCCCGATCAGCCTTCTCGGCGTCCTGGTCGTGCTGGTCGCCGTCTTCGTCCGGAAAAACCGGGCGCTGGAAGCTCAGCAGGGCGCGCTTCGCGAGAGCGAGGAGGAGCACCGCCTGATGACCCAGCACGCGATCTCGGCGATCGCCGTGCATGAGATTGTGCTCGATGAAGCGGGGCGTCCGGTGGACTACGTGTTCCTGAGCGCCAACCCCGCCTTCGAGATCCACACCGGGCTGAAGCCGTCCGACGTGATCGGCCGCCGGGTCACCGAGGTGCTGCCCGGAATCGAAAAATCTCCGTTCATCGGTATTTATGGAAAGGTGGTTTTGACCGGCGCTCCGGCATCCTTCGATCAGTATTGCGAGCCGCTCGGGCGGCACTACTCGGTCAACGCCTACAAGCTGGGGGGCCGGCGCTTCGCGACCGTTTTCAGCGACATCTCCGAGCGCAAGCGGGCGGAGGAAACGCTGGCGCGGACCGCCGCCCGCCTGACCCTGGCCGCCCGGGCTGGCGGCGTGGGGATTTGGGATTACGATCTGGCCAGCAACGACCTGGAGTGGGACGACGGGATGTTTGCCCTCTATGGAGTGGCCAGAAAAGATTTTTCCCGAGCCTACGAGGCGTGGCAAGCGGGCGTCCACCCCGACGATCGTGAGCGGTCGGATCGGGAGGTCCAGATGGCCGTTCGCGGAGAGCGGGATCTGGCCACTGAGTTCCGCGTGGTCTGGCCCGATGGCACGACCCGCAACATCCAGGCACTCGGCACGGTGCTGCGCGACGGCGCGGGAAATCCTGTGCGCATGATTGGCACGAACTGGGATATCACGGACGAGCGGAAGCGCATGGAGGAATTCCGGCGCACGATCGAGGAGCTGCAGCTTTTCAACCAGCTTGCCACGAACCGGGAGCTGGTCATGATCGAGCTCAAGCAGCAGATCAACAGCCTCTGCTCACGGCTTGGGTATCCTCCCGCCTACGACCTGCACGATCTGCTTCCCTCTTCGCCATCCGGCAGAAAACCTGATAACACCTGATCCCCATGAAAACCGCCCAACAAGTCCTGCTCGATGAGAGCGCCCCGATCACCCTTTCTGCCAAGCCTCACGGGGCCGGCCAGCTGGTCCTCATCTTCGGCCCGACGGCCAGGCTCCATAGCCCGGGTTTCCTTGCCGCCATCCGCGCGGCGTTCCCCCCCGAAACCCTGCTGGTCGGCTGCTCAACCTCGGGGGAAATCACGCGAGACGGAGCCCTGGATGGCGCGGTGACCCTCACCTCGCTCGAGTTTGCGAAGGCGACCCTGCGGGTCGAATGCGCGCCGGTTCCCGAAATGGCCGGCTCGCGCGCCGCCGGCGGGGCCCTCGGCGCGGCGCTGAGGGGCCCGGAGCTGAAATGCGTGATGGTGTTCAGCGACGGCCTCCATGTCAACGGGAGCGATGTCGTCAAGGGTCTCCGGGCGGAGCTCGGAGACGGGATCGTGATCAGCGGCGGCCTCGCCGGGGACGGGACCGCCTTCGCACGCACCGTGATCCTGGCCGGCGCCGAGGCGCGGGAGAACTCCATCGTCGCTGTCGGATTTTATGGTGCGGGCCTCCTGGCACGAAGCTTCTCCGCCAGCGGATGGCAGCCGTTTGGGAATTTGCTGCAGGTGACGAGGTCCAGCGGGAGCGTGGTCCATGAGTTCGACGGCCGCCGCGCGCTCGACGTCTACTGCAAGTATCTTGGCGACAAAGCCGGCCAGCTCCCTGCCGCCGGCCTGCTGCATCCGGTCGCCTTGCAGGTCTCCGATAAGGGGGGCGGGCTTATCCGGACGCTGCTGGCCGTGGACCGGGACCAGGGAACCCTCACCTTTGCCGGAGATGTGCCCGAGGGCGGGAGCGTCCGGCTCATGCAGGCGACCTTCGCCCAACTCATCGAAGGGGCCGGGCGCGCGGGATGCCAGACCTCCGAGGCCAACGCGCCAGCCCCGGAGTTCGGGCTGCTCATCAGCTGCGTGGGCCGCAAGCTCGTCCTCGGCTCACAGACCGAGCTGGAAATCGAGGCGGTTGCCGAGCAGCTCCCGACCTGCCCCCACCTGACCGGGTTTTACTCCTACGGCGAAATCGGGTTTTACGAGGGCAGCGGCTCTTGCGAGCTCCACAACCAGACGATGACCGTGACCACCCTTGCGGAGTGCCCCTGACCGGCGAACCCCAACCCCTGCGCAACGACCGACCCCATGCATGTCCTGCTCCGATTGCAGCTGAAAAAGTGCTTGAAGGTTTCCGTCCCCAACCTGGATGAGGGGGGCGCAGAAACCCTTCTCCAGGCCCTGAGGGCATCCCCGGCAGAGGTTTTGCGGAAGCTGTTTCAGGACATCAACCATTCCTATGAGCAGTCCGACCTGCAGCACGCCCGGCAGAGCCAGGCCTTCCAGCTCAGCGTCGAGGAGGGCCGCTCGCTCAACGAGCGCCTCCAGGCCGCCAACCAGAACATGGCACGGACCCTCGATGAGCTGACCCAGATCGTCAGGCTCCTCCAGCAGGAGGTCCTCGTGGCCGGCGGCGAAAACCCGCTCCCGTCCGGAGATGTCGACCTCGTGCGCGCCGTGCGCGACCTGGTCGAAAAGCAGATCGCTCAAGCCAAAAGCCATGACCTCTCGCGCAGGGCACTGCTCAACCTCCTGAAAGACAATGAGGCCGCGCGCCTGGCGGCCCATGCCGCCAACCGCGCCAAGAGCGAGTTTCTGGCCAACATGAGCCATGAGATCCGGACCCCAATGAACGGCGTGATCGGGATGACGAGCCTCCTCCTCGGCACCGCGCTGAACGAGCACCAGCGGCGCTTTGCCGAAACGGCCTTGAGCAGCGCCGAGTCCCTGCTCGCCCTGCTCAACGACATCCTTGACTTCTCAAAGGTGGAGGCCGGCAAGCTCACGCTCGAGCAGAGCGATTTCAGCCTCCGCCGCCTGCTCGACGAGGCCCTCGCGCCGCTGGCGATGCGGGCGCAGGAAAAGCGGGTCGAGTTCATCTGCGCCGCAGCCCCTGACGTCCCGGACCGCCTGCGCGGCGACCCCCTCCGCCTGCGGCAGATCCTGGTCAACCTCGTCGGCAACGCCGTGAAGTTCACCGAGCGCGGAGAGATCGCCGTGCGCGTGGAGCTCGAGCCGGCGGACCCGGCCGCGCCGGACGCCGTCCGCCTGCGCTTTTCGGTGCAGGACACCGGGATCGGCGTGCCGGCCGACAAGCTGCCCCTGCTGTTTGAGAAGTTCAGCCAGGTGGATGCCTCGAGCACGCGCCGCTTCGGCGGCACGGGACTGGGCCTGGCCATCGCCAAGCAGCTGACCGGGCTGATGGGCGGGGAGATTGGAGTCGAATCGCATGGGGGGCGCGGGACCACGTTCTGGTTCACCCTCAACGTGGAGCGGGCGGCCGGGGAAGAGTCGCCCGTCAGCAGGACGGCGGCGCTGCCCGACATCCAAGGCTCGCACATCCTTGTCGTGGACGACAACGGGACGAACCGGCAGGTGCTCACGACGCAGCTTCGGGCCTGGAGCTTCTGCGTGCAGGAGGCGGAGGACGGCCCCTCGGCCCTTGCGGCGCTGCGCGCCGCGCGCGAGCAGGGCATCCTGTTCCATGCGGCGGTCCTCGACATGCAGATGCCCGGGATGGATGGGGTGGCTCTGGCGCAGGTGATCCGGCATGAGCCGGCCTATGCGGCGATGCGCCTGATCCTGCTGACCTCGATGGGGCACACCGGCGAACCCGGCCGCTTCAGGCAGGCCGGGTTCTCCGCCTGGCTGTCCAAGCCGGTGAGCTCCTCGGTGCTTTTTGACGCCTTGCACGGGGCGCTGATGGAGCACCAGGCACAGCCGGCACCGGACCTCCCCGCGCCTGAGGAGGATCTTCCTGTCTCTGCCGACGCCCCGCGGATCCTCCTCGTGGAAGATGGCGCGGTGAACCGGTTCGTGGTCGAGGTCTTTCTTAAGAAGCTGGGCATCCGCCCGGTTGCGGCCGAACATGGCGCCGCCGCGCTCAGCGAGCTTCAGCGCGAGCCGTTCGACCTTGTTCTGATGGATGTCCAGATGCCGGTGATGGACGGCCTGGAGGCGACGCGTCAAATCCGCGACCCCCAATCCGCCGTGCGCAACCGCGACATCCCGATCATCGCCATGACCGCCCATGCCATGCAGGGCGATGAGGACATGTGCCTGAAGGCGGGGATGAACGACTACATCTCAAAGCCGATTTCCCTGAAGACCCTCGAGCAAAAATTGCAGAAGTGGCTGGGCAAAACCTAAAAGCTGACCGTCTTCCCTGCGGGGATAGCAATTTTTTAGTGATCGGAATGATTGGAGTTCATCAGGTCTGTCACCTATCGGCTTGACTCTTCCTGCCCTCCAGCTTAGGCAACACGGGAGTTTTGGTAATCACTGTCCATAAAAACAAACCGTTGCTTGTAAGCATCCTCATTTTTTCGAATGCAAATCCATTGGCACGAAGGTCTCTTTTTACTTCCTCATCACCTCCAGCGCTTTCAGAGCCATCTCCACGGGGGGCTGGCTCTGGAGCGGCGGCTGGCACGGTCGTTCCCATACGGGGTCATTGAGGCGCGCCTCTCCTCCGAGGATCTCCGGGTTGGAAAAGTTCGTTTTGACTCCCTGCACGCCATCCTCCCCAGCGGCACTGAGGTGCGTTATCCTGAGGAGGCCGAGCTGCCCGTTTTGGACATCAAAGCCGCCTTGGAAGAATTCGACCACCTCACCGTCTGCCTCGCCGTCCCCCTCTGGACAAAAGACCGGGCCAATTGCGTGACGGAGGAGGAAGATCGCCTCCTTGGTCAAAAAGTCCTCTACAGGGTTGTCGAATCCGAGTGGGCCGATGAAAACACGGGAGGAAACCGGAGGCCTATTCTTGAGCGGCGGATCAACGCACGGCTTCTCGTCGATGATTCCGTCCCCAACGACATGGAAGTCATCCCCCTTCTGCGCCTCACGCGCGGCTCTGGCGAAGAGGTAGGACTTCCGAGGCAGGACACCGAATTCAGCGGCCCCTGCCTGGTCTTGAGCGGCTCCTCCTCGCTGAGGGACATTGTGCGGGACCTGAGCTCGCAGGTCCTGGCCTGCCGGGAGGAGCTTCTCCTGCAGATCAATCGCGGCGCTTTCAGCCTGGAAAATGTCCGGGGCGTTCAGTTCGAGCAACTCATGCTCCTGCAAGCCCTGAATCGGGCCGCCGCGCGCTTTGAGACGCTGCTCGTGATCCCGTCTGTTCCCCCGATCCAAGTCTACCGGGACATGAGGGACCTGCTCGGCGACCTGAGCGCGCTGCACCCCAACCGTGACCTCTTTGACGCTCCCGCCTACGACCACGACAACCCTTACCCCTGCTTTCGGGATATTGCCGACCGCATCCGCCTCTTCCTCCGCGGCAGCGTGACCCAAAGTTTCCTCAAGGTCAATTTCACCCCGCAGGGCGACCACCTCCAGGCCGACCTGACCGACGAGCACCTCACCCGCCCAACCGATTACTTCCTTGGCATCCGAACCAAGGAGGACCCGGTCAAGCTCGCCCGCTTCGTCGAAAACGAGGACCAATTCAAACTGATGCCTGCCAGCCTGGTGGAGCGCGCCGTGCGCGGCGTTGTTCTCAAGGAGGAACGCCTGCCGCCCCTCGATCTGCCAACCCAAAACGGATTGCATTACTTTCACCTTGTCCGCGACAAATCCCCCGAGGTCTGGTCCATGCTCGTTCGCGAGAAGTCGGCCATCGTCCGCTGGACCGGCAACTCCGAGGCCGATTACCAGGTCACCCTCTACATGCCCGTGCCTCCGGCCTCATGACGCTGCTCGACGCCTGCGAACCGCTATTCCAGAAAATTTGTGCCCTGAACAGGTCCAGCAAGACCAAAGGGCCGGCGCAGGATTTCCCTTCGCTCCGCAAGGAGGTCACGGCGCTCATCTCCGGGCTGCGCAGCAACCTGATCTCCGAGCCCTCGCTCGCAGGACAATGGCAGAAGCTCGAAATGCCGGTCCTGTTTTTTGTCGACTCCATGATCTCGGAGAGCCACCTCCCCTCATCGGCCGAGTGGAATAAAAATCGGCTCGCTTACGATTTCAAGGAACTGGCCGGGGACCAAAAGTTTTTTGACTTCCTCGACAAGGACCTTGCCGATCCGGACTCCGACGCGACCGCCAGGCTCGGGTTTTACTTCACCTGCATCGGGTTGGGGTTTGCCGGATTTTACTCCCAGCGTCCCGAGCAGCTCCGGCCCCGGATGGTGGAGATGCTTCGCCGGGTCGACCCATCCGTCCGCACGGAGTCCCACATGAAGATCTCCCCGGAGGCATATGAAAACGTGGATACGAGGGACCTGATCGAACCCCCTCCGCTGCCTACCGGGGTTCTCGTCGGATTTTTTCTTGCGCTCTGTCTGGTCTTCATCGCCGTGAGCTTCCATCTCTACCAGGACGCCACCCTTGAGCTCAGACAGGCATTGTCCGATATCCTCTCCCATACCTTGGACCAGATCAAATCCCACATCAGGCTCGTGCTTTGAAAGAACTCACCTACCTCTTTTCGCGCATCGCCGCTCTCTCGGCCTGGATCAAGGTTCTCATCTACCTCCTCCTCTCGGGCCTGGCGATTGCCATCGCAGGGTATTTTGGCCTCTGGGCCGCCGGGGCTGCGGGCGCAGTCTGCCTGGTTATCGGGCTCCTGCTCCTGACGTTTTCCGTGCTTGCCGACTGGGCTCGCCGCCATCGCGAGGCTGAGCTGCGCGGGGAGCTGGACCGGAATGCGGGTCCCGGTGCCCATTCATCCGGCTCGCTCATCGATCCCCTTCGAACCGCATTTGCCGAGGGGCTTTCCAAATTCCGGGCCTTCAACAAAAGCGTTTACGACATCCCTTGGTTTGCCCTCATTGGCGATACCGGATCGGGGAAATCCCAGGCGATCCTCCGGTCCGAGATCGACTTCCCTCAAGGCCTGCACGAGCCCAGCCAAGGCAAAGCTCCGACCCAGGCATTGGATTGGTGGTTTACCAACTTTGCCGTGGTCCTTGATACCGCAGGCGGACTTGTCTTTTCTCCCACCCAAACCCCCTCGACCCCCGCTTGGTATGAGTTTGGCGAACTCCTCCGCAAACACCGCCGAAAGTGCCCGCTCAATGGCCTTGTCATCGCCATCTCCGCCGAGAGCCTCCTCAAGGATTCCCGCAAGCAGGCCGAGATCAAGTCCGGCGTCCTGGCCCGCCACCTCGATTCTCTGCGCAGGGTCCTCTCAGTTCGATTTCCCGTCTTCGTGCTGGTCACACAATGCGACCGCCTCCCGGGGTTCTCCCCGTTTTTTGCCGATGCTCAGACGGATGCGATGCGGCAGCAGATGGTCGGATGGTCGAACCCGGCTCCCCTCGAAGCTCCGTTTCGCCCGGAGCTCGTGCAGGAGTATTTTCATGTGCTCTCCCAGCGCCTGAGGCGTCGTCGGCTCGGCGTTCTTCTCGACCCCGCTCCTGCGCCCGGCGGCCGCCGCATCGACGAGGTGGACACGCTCTTCGCCTTTCCCGACGGGGTTTCCGAGATCCTGCCCAACCTCATGATCTACGCGGAGAATATGTTTGTCGCCGGCGAGTGGTCGATGAGCCCGTTGCCACTCCGCGGCATCTATTTGACCTCGGCCCAGCCAGGGCCCCGCGAAACTCCTGCCGCAGACCGTTCAGCACCCTCCGCACAGGCAGCCGAACCCGCGCCAGCACCGCTCTTTCTGAGAGACGTCTTCCTCGACAAAATCTTCCGTGAGGACGCCTTGGTCACGCGTCGGGGAACGGGCAGCCGGGAGGGTTTTTTGCGCAAGGTGCTCTTCTTCCTCGCCGGATCAGCGCTCCTGGTTTGTCTTTTCCTCCTTGCCCTGCGCGCGCATGGCAGCCTCCTTGGCGAGCAGGACACCCAGATCTCCCTCTGGAACCGCGCCGCCCGTGCTTGGAAACCTGCCGGAGAAATGCCCATCGTCTCCAAGGAAGGCGACCGCCAGTTCCGCTATGATGGCAACAAGCCTGTCGGTTCCGGCGCGCTGGGAAAAAACCTCACGGTTTTTGAAGACACCACCATTCTGGAGTTTCATCGAAAGCTCGCCCGGGCTGCTGCCAACAGGCTGCCAATTCCCGTGATTTTCACCCCCTATGTCTGGCTCGGAACCAACCCCGACCGCGCGAGAGCAGCCGCCCAGCGGGTCCTCTTCGAGGCCACCGTGGTGAAGCCCCTTCTCGGCGCAGCGCGCGCCAAGATGTCCGAGCCCTCCACGGATCCGAAATCCGTCGTCCCCACGGACGAGTTTGACTCCGCCTCCGTGCTCACCGCCGAGGCAAAAGCCCTGGCGGAACTCGTGCGCGTGGAAGCCGCCATCTACGGCCGCTCGACCGGGAAGTTTTCCAAATTTCCGGGATCGACATTCCTCTCGCCGCTCCTCGAATACACGACCGGCAAGCCGGCGGACGCGCGCCTCATTGAGATCATGAACTGGACCTACGACCGGAACCCCGCCGGCGTCGACCGCTGGGCCCCCGACTGGATGGGCGGCGGAGTTACCCTGCAGTCCAACCCGGCGATTCTCGTGGGCACAGACCGCCTGATTGCCTATGCCCAGAAGCGGATTGCCAGTCTGCAGCAGAACCTGGCCTCCCTGCAAATCCTTGCCGACGTCGTCGCGAACTATACCGCAGCAGAAAATGCACTAGGCAAGGCGGCCAGCGTCAAGGATGACGCGAAGTGGAGCGATGGGGCCGTCGCCAATGCCTATGAGGCCCTGGAGGCTGCTAAAATTCAGCTTGAGGAAAACCTGACTTCCACCACGACGCTCGGGCTCTTCGAAGACGGCCCGCATACGCTTTCTTCCGCCTTGGGGAGGCTGGCCAGCGAGAGCGACTCCCACCTCGGCCAGGTCGATGTTATCATCAATATCATCAACGAAGTCCTGCCTCTCGTCCCGGAAAAAAATGAGAGCACGGCCATCCGGCCGCCCTCGCAATGGGATGAGGAGCACTCGGCGTTGCTGATCGCCATCCGCGACCGCCTCACCGGCCTCTCCGGGGCCATCACAAAAAACATCCGCGAAAAGGTGAGCGCCGACCTGATCAAAAGCTATCAGGATCTTGACGCGGCGGTACTCGCTCCCTACCAGGGCACCCCCGGATATCTTTGGAGGTGGAAATCCTATGGCCTCTGCGCGGCGGGCTATCCTGAGTATCATTTCCAGCAGGGAATGTATCTCGTGGACCAGCGTTGGATCCAGTTGGCCACCCTCCAGGAGGCCATCGGCAAACTGCAGGCCACCATCGACCTCTACACCGGCAGCCAGGCCAATCCCTTTCTCACCATCTGCAACTATTTTTTGAAGCGGATCCAGACGACCCAGACCGCCCTCTTCGTGACCAACTACGGACTGCAGGCCCGGGAGGCCCTGATCCGCGTGGCCCGCTTTCCCCTGGTCTGGCCGCCTGGCCCTGAAAATGAGGCCCTGAGCGTCGAACAGCTCCAGGGGGCCGCCGCCCTGCTCAATGCCATCGCGCTCGACCTTCAGGCCAAGACCTTCCTGGATATTCCGGCGGAAATCAGCCAGCCGCTCTCTGCATTCTACCAGCGCATCTCCCCGCTCTACTCGATCCTCTCCGCCCTGATCGATCCCGACGGATCCATCTCGGAAGTGACCCTGACCCTCTACAACGGGCAGGCCCAGCGCCAGCTCTCCGGCCCGAACTTCCTTCCCCTGCCCGCCGCAACCCCGACGCCAACCCCTCCGCCCCGCTCGCTCATGAGCAAGATGATGTTCGGTCTGGGATCCAAGCCGGATCCCACCCCCGAGACGGCCCCGTCCCTCGACATCTCCGCGTGGAATGCGGTCGGCCTGGACGGTCCCGGCCAGGGCGTCTACCCCCTTTCCTCCCAGTCGGACGTGCCCTTGGGAACCTTTCAGCTTCAGCAGCCGTTCAGCTTCCGGGTCTACCACTCGCTCATGGCCGATGATGGCTCCGAGCAGATCAACGGGGGGGCAAACTGGTCTGCTCTCCGGCTCATCGCCCGGTTCGGATCCAAACCCCTCGGCGTCGGCCAAGACTGGCAGGTCTCCCTCAAACCCAACGAGCCGTCCGGCGTATGGATCCGCTTCGCGTTCGAACGCCCGCTCCCGATCACCCCATGGCCGACGATCGACACGCTCGGCCTGCGCCAGCTCCCTGGCCAGCCCGTTGCTGCCCCCGCCGCATCGCCGCCGCCGGCTGCCGCACAGCCCTGATCCTGCGAATTCAAGAGTCTTATGGAAAACATGGAAAACGATGCACTCTCCCAAAGGCCTCCCTTTTTTATGACCGAGGAAGCCTACAATGCGGCGCTCAAGGCTCTCCTGGATAAGCGAGCCTCCGTGCCTTGCTCGCGATGTGGATTTAACCAGTTCGAGCTGCAGCCCGCCTACACGGCCTTGCCGCTGATGCCCGATTGCCAGGCCCCGAGCAGCTACGGACCCGCCATCCCATGCGCCGTTGTGGCCTGCAAAAATTGCGGAAACCTCAGCTTCCATTCCGCAGCGCATCTGGGGCTGCTTCGTCCGGCCGAACCGATTCCGCCCGCGCCTGGCCTGGCCTAGCCTCCCCCTTCAGGGGGCAACCGTCACCATGGGCTGGCTCGGAGCGATCTGAGCTCCGGCGGGCATGTTCGCATTCGAGGAGTTGTTATGCCCGATCAGCGAGCCAAGATAAACCGCCATCTGGCCCTCGATTTTAACGGACATGCTCCCCAGTTTGAATTTGCAGGGGCCTTTGATCATGTTGGAAATCACGCCCCCGGCGGCTCCGGGCTCGTCGCCGGAAGACATGAGGATTTCGGTTTGAACCGTCGCCGCCGGAAACCCAACCATTTTCACGGTTTTGGACAGGGTGGCGGGGTTCGATTGCTGGAGCATGGCCAGGTTCGGATAAGGAATCGGGACCGGCCCTGCTGGGGTGGGAGTCTTGCAGACATCGGGCACTGCGAGGCATTGCCCGGCGGGGCTGTTGGTGGATGCGGGAAACATGCTAGTTCAGATTGATGGATTTTCCGCGGAGCTTGATGTCGCCGCGACTAGTGTGCCGGATGCGCCCGGCTTCCACCGTTGCATCCCCCTCGACCTTCTGTTCGAACGAGCCGGCCTCACCACGAAAATTCGCGCGGATCTTCTGAATCAGATTGTCACAGCGCTGCCACAGCCAACGCGCGGTGATCTCAACGTCCCGTGCTGCCAGGTGGATTCTGCTGGATGTCAGGGTGAGCGGCCCAGTGCATCGCAGCCGGATTTCGCCTTGCGGAGCGGCAATTTCCAGTGAGCCAGGGAGAACGATCCTCTGGAGCCCATCGGCCTTGAGGATGCCGATGACGAAGTGATGCTTCGCTCGCGAGATCAAAAGGACCAAGTCCCCAGGCTGCGGGCAGTAAAAGGCGCCTGTGGCAAGATCGGCCCAAACGTAGGCATCCGGGCATTCCAAATAAACGCGGCCGGGCTCGCATTCGAGCACGGTTGCAGGGCCCAGATATTCCGTGGTGGCCTGTGGCGCGGCGGGCTTTAGTTCTCGGGTATTTTCCATGTTTCGGCAATTCGGAGCTCTTTGTCGGTCGTTCGCAAACCTTCGGTTTGAGCGTTGGTGAAGTCGGTATCCTTTGCAAGCACCCCGTGGAAGTTTGCATGGCTCAGGTCGGCCCCTCGAAGGAGGCAGGCGCTCAGGTCGCTGCGGGAGAGGTCGGCCCAGACAAGACTGGCGCGCTCGAAATGCGCTTCCACCCCCTCAGAGTCCGTCCAGACGCTCTCGTCAGCCGAGATTTCGCGAAACGACGCGCCAGGGAATCGCGCGCCGACAAAGATGGCCCCCTTCAACTGGCACCCGTCAAACTCCGCGCCTTGGAGGTTGGCCCCTGCAAAAATGGCAAAGGACGCCTGGGCCGAAAGGAATCGGGCCGAGGACAGATCGGCCTGTGAGAAGTTGGCATTTGCCAGGGCCACGCCGGAGAAGTCCGCCTCTTTGAGCGTGGCTCCGGCAAAGGAGCACTCGGCAAAGGAGCAGGACCGCAAGTCGCGCCCGGTGAGGTCGATGCCCTCCAGGGTGCAGGTGGTGAAGACCGTTTCGTCCAGCCGGGCTTCGACGAGCGCATCCCCGCCAAACGTCACAAAGGCCAAGCGGGCGCGGGAAAGATCGGCCCCGTTGAGCATCGAACCCTCAAAGTCCCCCGAGGTGGACCGGCACCCCGCCAGCGAGGCTTGGGCGAGATTGCAGCGATCAAAGCGGCAGCTGTCCAAGGTGGCACCGGAAAGGTTGACCCCGCTGAGGTCACAATCCACGAAGGCCGTGGCCGTGAGATCACACTCCGAGAGGTTTGCCGACGCGAACTGGCATCCCTCGAAGTGGCTTCCGGCGAGGCATCGGCCGGACCAATCGACCCCCGAGAAATCAGTCCCGCGAAACCGCATGTTCGGCAGGCGTGAAAGCGCCGCGAGAAAGCCCGCGTCGAGGACTGCCTCTTCCAGACCGCACCCCTCGAAGGTCGTCAGATCCAGCTTGCAGCCCTCAAGGTTGGCGGAGGAGAGATCGCAAAACTCAAAAGCCGCAGAAGTCAAGTTCCCGGACGCGAGGGTCGTGCTGGAAAAATTGCTAAACGCGCAGCGCGCTCGGTCCCACCGGGATCCGCCCAGTGAGCAGCGATCAAGGGCGCTCTTCATCACCTCGGCCCCGGACCAATTCGCCCCTTGAAGTTGGCATTCAGGAAATCTCGACTCCAGGAACTTGCAGCCGGAGAAATCGATCCCCTCCATCTGGCACCGGTCGAACGAACAGTGGGGAGTGGAGCGGGCCCACCGGGTGCCGGGATCGAAGCGGCAGGATGTGCAATGGCAACCGGTCCAAACCGCCTCGGAGAAGTCAAAGGCCCCCATGGCGCAGGAATCGAAAATCACGCCCTCGAGCAAGCCCCCTGCAACGACACCGTTGGTCAAGTCAGCCTGAAGCAACAGCATACCTTCGGCAGAGACTTCGCTCCAGCGGATGCCAGGGAATTTGGAGTTGACCGATCGGAGTTGCTGGAGATCAGAGCGCTCAAAAACAATCCGAGGGCCCGTGCAGGCGTTCATGGCGGTTTTCGTGCAGATGCACTCGGAAAAAACGGCCTCCTCCAGGTCGCACCCGTGGAAGACGGCATGCTCAAGCTGGGAGGCCTCGAAACGGGTCTGCGCAAACAATACGCCCTGAGCGCGCGCGATGCTCAGATTGCACTCTTTGATGAGCAGACTTTTGGCGGAACCGGCGTTCCAATCGGACTCCGAGAGATCGCAGCGCTCGAGCTTGGAACCATCCAGCGTGCTTCCCTCGAAACCCGTCCCAACCATTCGGCATTCGATAAAGTGCGCCCTCTCCAGCTTGCACTCCTGGAACGCCGCCCCGGAAAAGTCCACCGACAGGAAAACCTGCCCGGCCAGGTCGAGCTTCTCAAGGAGGCAGCCATCAAACGTGCGGGTGCTATCCAAAATCTTTTGGACCTCTTCCAAAGTCGTCAGGCGGGAAAGGCCGGGGTGCGGGGTGCTCATGGTGCGGTCTCCGGGTCGAACCGCGTGCGGGCAAGGAAGGCACCCGTCCAGCTCACGTGGGAGGTCTTCGTTTCCCAGAAGCTCGCGGAAAAAAGGTTCGCATGATCGAAAACGACCTGCTGGCAGTCCGATCGGTCAAATGTGGCCTTCATCGCATTTGCATGGGTAAAGGAAGCCGCCTGAAAATTGGAGTCGTCGCAGGTTGCCTTTCGCAGGTCGGCCCTTTCGAAGTTGGCACCGGACGCGGCCACATCGACGAATCGGGCATTCTGCAAGTCGGCCTTCGTGAAGTGCGCCCCCTCCAGCTTGCAGTTCTCGAAGATCGCCCCGGCACCGAGGGCCCCAACAAAGATTGCCCCGGTGAGGTCGGTCTCGGCATCGGTGCGGAGACCGTCGATCTTGGCTTCCGAGAAATTGGCACCAGGGGCGCGGCTGCCGCGCAGGTCGGCCCCGGAGAGCATCGCTTCCTGCAGGCAAGCCTGCGTCAGGTCGCAGTCGGGAAACTCTGCCTCTACGAGCAGCGCCGAGGAGAGGTTGCTGCCTGCCATTTTGCACCCGAGGAAACGGGCATTCGGCGCAAGGAAGTTCGCCCAGTCGATTGCCTCAAGGTCGAGGCCGGAAAATGTTGCTCCGCCGCACATCGCCCCCGCCCACCGGATGCTCTTGACGTCGCTCGCCGCGAATTTTGCCCCGCTCAGGTTCGCGCCGGAAAAATCCGTGCCCGACAGGAGGCAGCCAGCAAAGTCGGCCCCAGATAAATTCGATTTCTCGAACCGCGTCTGCGAAAGGTCCGCCCCGGAAAAAATCGCTCCCGCCAGGTCGATGCGGGAGAGGTCGGCCCCTGCAACCGGCGCATCGCGAAAATCCATGCCGGACACGCTGCCGCCGCGGAGGGCCTCAGCATCAATTTTCCCGTCGGAAGCAAAATCCCTCCACGTCGGGGTGCCGGGAATCGAGGCCTCGATCTCTGCAAACTTTTTTTCGAGCTCGGCCTTGCGTGCGGCCGTTGCGGCGAGGGCGTCCCCGACGGGGTTCTCTGCCGGCTCCCCGCGCTCGGCTTGGGCCCTCAGTTGCTCGGCCTCAGCGATCTTCCGGGCGGCTTCGTCGTTGGCCTGCAGGCGGGCCAGCACTTCATCCAAGTCCCGTTCCGCCGCTTGAAATTCGGCGCTTGGCTCGGGAGAAGGTGGTTTCACCGAGGAGGTCAGCTCATGGATCGACTGAAACAACTCGTCCACAGGATCGGCGGATGCCTGCGCTGGGACCGCCGGCGGTGGGGCGGCAGGCAGGCCCCTGGAAGCTAGGGCAACCGCGGCGGCGGCCTCGAACCCGCAGAGGTCCCGCTCCGCCGCGTCTCCAGCTCCCCCTTCTGCACCAAGGGGCTCCAGGCGCACCCAAAGCGACTGGATTTCCGGAAACTTGACGCTGGAAACAGGAACCTGCCCGCGCCAGCTCAGGATCAATTTGCTTTTGGAAGGGTCGGCCCAAACGGTTTCCAGGTTCATGGCCACTTCCTCAGAGTGCAGTTCCCCCGCAGGAGCCCCCGGGACTTTTGGCGCAGACTTCCGGATGAAACAGCGCGGCAGGAGGCCCGGCAGCGCGGAGCGGAGGACAGGGAGCTCCGGATGCATTCCCTGGAAGGTTAGCTCCTCATTCCCCTTCCAGAAACCGGGGAGGCGCTGGTCCGGAAGTGCCACATGAAAATAGGCCGCGTTAAATCCCTCCGGCCACCAGGGCCACCGCGTCTTCGCATAATCCCCGTCGAAGCGCCCCATCAGTTCCCTCCGAATCTGCCAGTCGGCAGGGATCGGACCCGTGCCGGCTGGGGCAGCCTCATCCTGCGGGTTCAGCACCCGACGCCCGGGGCTCTCGATTTGGTGCATCGCCAGCCCATCGCGGCCGGTGCCCATCGGATTCCATGGCCAAGCCTTTCCGCCGAAGCTTCGGGCGTAGCTCAGGGGAACGGGGGTGGCCGGCCCCGGCAAACCAGCTTCAGAACTTAGAAAGCCGACCTTCCACTCTCTCGGTCCAAAGAGAGTGAGATCTTTCTTGATCGGGCCGGCTTGAAATCCGGCCTCAAAGCTTGAGACTTGACTGTCTGCAGGCGGGAACGCGGTTCCGACGACAAGGATTTCTCCCCGCTCTTTGCATGGCCCGAAGTCCGACGGGTAATAAATTCCGAGGTCATCGCCCGCCGGGTTTGGCTTGTCACCGCATGGGCCCTCGGGCTCCTCTTCAACAGGGGCCGCTACCCCTCCGTCCACCAGGCGAAAGGTTCCCTTCACGCAGAGGTGCCACGCCAGGCCCGCCACCCCGCAGGTGCCGGGCTGCACGACCCAGCACAGGCTGGTGCAACTCGGGCTTTGGTTCAGAACACGCATGCTTTTAGCTTCGATCGTTGATCATCCAACTCGAATGCCGGACCTTGGTGTTCACCTTGGGCTTCATATGAACTTCCGGAATCCGGTAATTCCTTACTTAGAGGAGACGCTGAGGGCGTTGAGAATGGCCGTTCTTGCGACCATGCCAGTCTTTACCTGGGCCAACTGCGCCGTCAGGTCAGCTTGAGCTTTGGTTAGGGCTGCTAGGGCGTTGGCAACGTTTGGTGGCACGCCGACGCCGGGATTCCCCAACACAAGCATGTTGTTGATTTTCGTCTGTGCCGCCGTGATTTCAACAGCTTTGTTGCCGCCTGATAGCAACTCGACAGGCCCTGCGGTGGCCCCCAAACTGACACCGGAGGCACCGACGAGTGATGCCGTTGCAGTCGCGGAAGTCAAACTCAGTGCATTTGCAATAGTAAATGTGACAGCATCCGCAGTCAATGTAAACGGCCCGCCAGGCACATCCTGGGTGATGGACTTGCTTGCCTTTTGCACGACTGCGGCGGCCACGACCGTCGAGGTCTGGGCGAATACGTTGTAGGCGTTGATATAATCATTTCTCAACGCATAGATGGTATCACGGTTGGCACCCTCTATTGCCTCTTGACCTTTCCAGTCCATTTTCGTTTCTTTGCCAGCGGTGTATTTGTAGAGGTTCGCGTGGTACCACTCAACCTTGTCGCCGTAGCATTCCGCCGTCTCACCGTTCACCGTCTTGTTTACCGATCCCGTACAGTAGTCATACTTATTGCCGAAAATGAAGTCCGTTTTGGCTCCCATCTCGCACGTCATGTATGCGGGCATATTGGGGAAGGGCGATTTTCTCAAGCTGAGCACGGGTTGCGCTATCATCGACCCCGGATAGAGGAAGCTCGTAGTGGCCATGAGCGATTTGTAACCCAGCGTTGTCGGAAAAATCATGTGCGCCAAAGCCATGGTAACAAATGGTGCTGTTACAGCGGCGGTGCCATAGGCCATTCCGGCTTCCGGGTCGTTCGCAGCGACGGCCCCCACATAAGCCCCCGCAGCGACGCCTCCCAGCACTATCGGCAACAGCGCCGCCGGGGAAACGTAAACGCTGGTCGAAAGACCGAAGACGCCGGAGCCCTTCCATCCATAGGTCATGTCGGTGTTGGCTCCCTTGATGCTCTTAAAATTGAAGCCCCATTTGTAGGCCTCGACTTTTGGGCTTGATCCGCCCCCGCTGAATGGGTTGAAACCGCTTTGATTTTCGGACATGGCAGAGTCTTTGGATTTGAGTTATGGAAAGCTCGGTTGGGTCGGGATGTTTTTGTAGGCAGCTTCGTCAGCTGCGCCCACAACCCGCATCGTGTTTTTGTAAGGAGAGTACAGGACAATAGACTGGCAACCGGTCTCCGGTGCGAAACAAATCACGTTGCCTCCGTCATCGTGGATATAGCAGCGCTGGGCGAACTGCGGCAGCGGAAGCGAGGGCATGTTCACGGCATTGTAAACGGAGCCGACGACGACGGGGCGGTCGGGGTCGCCCTCTTCGAAGGCCACGAGCACCTCGTTGCCGATCCTGGGCAGAAAGACGCTACCCCAGCCGTTTCCGGCGGAGATGTGGGACACGCGAATCCACCCAGAGCACGAGTCGTCCTCTGCGCTGGACCGGTCCCAGCGGAATTTCACCTCCACGCTGCCCATGGCCGAAACGAAGGGGACTTTCGGGTCATTTCCCGCCGGCCCGGTGACGACCGCCGTCTGGAGGCCTGCGATCCGGGGCTTGGCGGTTCGGAGCGGCGGGCGGAAGACCGTCGCTGCCGGGATCGCAGAGAACCGGCAGTCGATGCCGGGCGCTTCGGAGTCCACCGTGGCGGTGCGGAAGTCGGCGGACCGAACCTCCAGGCTGGCGGAGGTCAACAGATAATCTGCGTCACAGACCCCTGCAGGGGTTCCTTTTAAGGAAATGACATAACCGGCCGAGAGGCCGGCAGACTTTGCCTTACCTTCAAAAACCACCTGACGGCACTGCAGGGCCTGGAGCCGGATTTTTGCCAGGGCGTCCCCCTCCGAGGATAGCTCATACTTGCCCGGAACATCGTAATACTCGCCCAAGCTTGGCGGGTCGCCCACAGTCGCCTTCGCCGTGCAGACGAGCGACATGCGGGGCGCGACGTAGTCGTAGTCATTCAAGACCACGGAGGCAGAGGCCAGGCTGGCCTGCGACTTCCAGTCGTAAACGCGCTCGATGGCCGCCTGGTCGGCGCTTTGTGGGCGGTAGTCGATTTCGTCGTGACCTGGAAACGCCGTGTGCGAGGTCGTGGAGTCCGCAAGGACGAGGGTGTGCTTGCCGTCCGTGTGCTCGAAAAAGTAGGAGATCCCCTCCTCCTCCATCAGGCGGCTGACAAAATCCAGGTGCGACTCGCGGTATTGGACGCAGACCCCCCGGGTCTCATAAGTGGCCGTCAGCCCCATGCGGAAATCCGAGTAGCCTGCGTCGGAGAACACCTTCTTCAAGATCTCCGGAACCGTCATCATCTGAAAGATCCGGCAGTCGGCGCTGAGGTCGAGCAGCTGGAGCCACGGGACGACGACCGCCTCATAGGTCGTGAGGTCGCCCTCGAACCCTGTCTGCCGGAACGTGCTCACGAAGCCGTTCAGGTATCGGGTTCCCCCCTTCGGGAGGAAGACCTTCACCGTCACTTTCTGGCCGAGAATCCCGCGGAAATCCACCGTCCGACGCTCGCTCTGCATCTCCAGGTTCAGGAGAAACGGGCGGCTGATCTCCTCGCTGTAGGCGAAGTTCTGGAGGAGAAGGACATCCTCCCCCAGCGGGGTTTCAACGGCAATGGGCCGGTTTTTTTGGGTTGCGCTCACGATGGATTAGCCGCTTGAGGTCTCATGGTTGAAAGGCAAAGGTAAAGCCCTTGCCATCGGCGGCGACCTGCACGGACGTCACCGGGCTGCCCTCGAACATCCGGCGGAGAATCTCGCCGCTGATCTCAGGCAGGAGGTTTTTATTGAGGATCGCGTCGACCATTCGACCGCCGCTTTCCACCTCGGTGCAGCGATCGGCAACCAGTCCGATGACCGCATCGTCATACGTGAGCGCTACCTCGTGCGTGTCCAGCAGGCGCTTCACGATCCGGTCGAGCTGAAGGCGAATGATCTGCCTCATCACCACGTCGCTGAGCGGGTAGTAGGGGACTACGGTCAGGCGCCCGAGCAGGGCTGCCGGGAAGGCTTTGAGAAGCTGCGGGCGAAGCGCCTTGGCAATCCCCTCGGGATCCGGGGCGAGCTCCGGATCCTTGCACATGCCCAGGATCAAGTCGCTGCCGACATTCGTCGTGAGAAGGATGATCGTGTTTTTGAAATCGATCAAGCGCCCCTCGCCGTCCTCCATCATCCCCTTGTCGAAAACCTGGAAGAAGATCTCATGCACATCCGAGTGCGCCTTCTCGACCTCATCAAGCAGCACGATGCTGTAGGGGCGGCGTCGAACCGCCTCGGTGAGCACGCCGCCTTCCCCGTAGCCCACATACCCCGGAGGAGCTCCCTTCAGCGTGGAGACGGTGTGGGCCTCCTGGAACTCGCTCATGTTGATGGTGATCATGTTGGACTCCCCGCCGTAAAGTGCCTCCGCGAGGGACAGCGCCGTCTCGGTTTTTCCCACGCCGCTTGGCCCGGCAAGCATGAAAACCCCGATCGGCTTGCCCGGGTTCACGAGCCCGGCTCGCGACGACTGCAACCGCTCGGCAATCGCCTCCAGCGCGTGGCGCTGCCCAACCACGCGCTTCTCAATCGAAGGCACCAGGTTGAGGACGGCTCCAATTTCATCTTTGACCATGCGTCCGACGGGGATCCCCGTCCAGTCGGCGACGACGGAGGCCACTGCCTGCTCATCGACCGTTGCGTGGAGAAGCGGTGAGTCGCCCTGGAGTTCGTCCAGTTCCACCTCCAACCGCTGAAGCTCATCCATAACGGGCTGCCGGTCCGGAGCTGGGGCTTCCCCTTCAGCGGCCGGCGCCCGGAGGGTCGTCCGTGCCGCGAGGATGGACGAGACAAGAGCTTTTTCCTTGTCCCAGCGCTGTTCGAGCTCTTCCCGGCGGACGGCCATCTGCTCGAGCGATTCATCAAGGACCTTGAGACGCTTTGCATGGTCCATCCCGATTTCGGTCTCCTCAACCAGGATCGCGCGCTCGGCCTCCAGGTTCTCCCGGCAACGCCGGGCCTCTTCGATTTCCGCAGGAACGCTGTGAAGCCCGACCGCAACCCGGGCGCACGCCGTATCAATCAGGCTCACCGCCTTGTCTGGGAGCTGCCGCGCGGGAATGTAGCGGTGCGAGAGGCGCGCCGCCGCCCGCAGGGCCTCATCGAGAACCTCAACGCGGTGATGTTTTTGGAGGATCGGGACAAGGCTGCGAATCATCACGACCGCCGTCTCCTCCGTCGGTTCATCCACCTTGATCACCTGAAACCGGCGGGTCAGCGCCGGATCTTTTTCAATGTATTTTTTGTACTCCGCCCACGTCGTTGCTGCGATCGTGCGGAACGTGCCGCGCGCCAGCGCCGGCTTGAGAAGGTTCGCCGCATCCCCCTGTCCAGCCGTGCCCCCAGCTCCGATCAGCGTGTGTGCCTCATCGATAAAAAGGATGATCGGGGTCGGCGAGGACTGCACTTCCTCAATGACCTGCTTGAGGCGGTTTTCAAACTCCCCCTTCACCCCGGCCCCTGCCTGCAGGAGGCCGAGATCAAGCGATCGAAGCACCACGTTCTTCATCGCAGGAGGAACATCCCCGGAGGCAATCTTCAGGGCAAACCCCTCGACAACCGCTGTTTTGCCCACGCCCGCCTCGCCGGTCAGGATCGGGTTGTTCTGGCGGCGGCGCATCAGGATGTCGATGATCTGCCGGATCTCATCGTCCCGCCCTAACACGGGATCAATCTCCCCTTTCTCAGCTTTTTCTGTTAGGTTTGTCGAGTATTTCGCCAGCGCCTCCTGCTTCCCAAGCGCCGCCGGGGCAGGAGCACCCTCCGTCGTTGGGGCTGCGGATTCCCCCTCCTCAGGCGAGCCGTCCGTGATGGCATCAAACTCCTCCGTGAGCCGCTCCAGGCGGATTTTCGAGAACTCGCGCGAGATCCCCATGAGGAGAGAGGCGAGCCCGGAGGTTTTGAGGATTCCCACAATCATGTGCCCCGTACGAACCCGGCTGCTGGAAAAGAGCAGGCTCGCATAGACCCAGCCGCGCTCCACCGCCTCCTCCAGGTGGGGAGAGATATCCGAGATCGACGTCGCCCCTCGTGGCAGCCGGTCCAGTGCATGGGTGAGATCCGACGCCAGCGTCGAGGGGTCGAACTCAAATGCCCTCGCGATCCGATGGATGTCGGAGTCGGGGAGCTGGATGACCTGGTTTAGCCAGTGGATCAGTTCAATGTGGGGGTTGCCCCGCAACTTGCAGAAGGAGGCGGCACTCTCCACGGCGCCATAGGCCACCGGCGCAAGTTTTCCAAATAAGATGCTGCGTTTGATTTCGCTCATAGGTTTATTTCTTCGGTTTCTCTTGTTGATTCTGATCGGTCGATGACGAGGTGCTCGGAGTTGTTTACAAAGGGTTCGGATTTCAGCCACGAGGTCCAGCCAAGCTGCGCTCCTCCGCCAAGGACAGTGGCGGGAACCTCCCCGGCAAACAGCAGCAGCTGAAGGTCCCAGCGAAGCTGATTTCCCGTGTAGAGCGCAATCCAGTCCATGAGCCGGCGAAAGGCTTCCTCGGTCGGCAGGAACGACTGGAACCGCTCCAATGTCAGCGGGCCCAAGCGGACGCGGAACCGGTTCTCCACATCCCAAACCCGGAACCCAAGGATCGTGCTGACCCCCAGCTGCGCGCCCTCTTCCGGGCCTCCGAGCCGGCAACGGTTGCGGCCCGGCAGCGTCATCCAGCACCCCACCAGAGACACAACCTCCGCTGCCACCTGAAAAAAGTCCGCCAGCACCGCCTCAAGCCCAACCGCATTTCTTGTCCGGGACGCCAGGGCGCCCGCATAGTGGAGCTTCGCGTTGTCCGGGATTGTATCCCGATGCCTCACCGAGGGGATCCCCAGTCCGGCCGCGCTTCCCACGTAAGTGGAAAATCGCGACTTGTCCGGGCGATCATAGTCCACCGCCATTTGGTTCACCGCCCATGCCCGGTAGAACAGGGAAACCAGGCGGTGATGAAAAACATCGAAGAACGCTCCGAGCGTGGGGTCGCGCATGTTGCGCAGGCGCTCACGCGTGTACTCCGTAAGGTGGATGGGCAGCGGCCCGTTCGGCCCGAGAAGACCGAAGAACCTCACGAAAAGCTTTGCGGGAACCCCGCCCCTCTCCTCCAGTTCCTCCAGGGTCGATGTCGAAAATGCCAGGTCGGGACGCTGCCCGAACCGAATGGCATCTTGCCGGGGGGTCCGGCTCGTGCCAATTTTCGGGAGCCTGCGGAACTCGCTCTCCAGCCCGCGCAAGGCCACAAAAAAGTCGAGGCTGAACGGGTCCTCCTTCAGCCGGTGGAGCATCGCAGATCTCAAAGAAGTGGCTTTCGTCCTGTGCGTGCGGGCCATCGGATGATTTCTCCCCTCTGTTGAGTTTTTATGACGGTTTCGGTGAACGAGTTTAATGTCACGTGCCGCGCGAAAAACTGGTCCAGAACCATTCCCAGCAGGAACGCTCCGGTCCCGGCAAACGCCTCCTCGTCCAGAAGCACAACGACCTCCAACCCCCGTGCAAACGTGATGCGTCCCGGCGAGGGAATCCGGCGCAGCAACGGCGAGGCATCGATGGAGCGAATCCCATCGATCTGCTTCTGCATTGTGCGGTCGTTCGGCGTAACGTAGAGGCGCAGGATCTCGCGCAGCGATTCCGCCCCCCCCTGGTCGGGACTGTCCGTCAGGGAAAAATAGTTTAATGAGAGCTGACTGATAATCCGCCAGGCCGTCTCCCCCATCGCAAAAGACGGGCGCGGCGCGGTCGGCCCCGTGAGGCAATGAGCCGATCGCACCGGGCCGTTGAACTCAACCAGAAACGATGCGGTCCGCTCCCCCTGGCTGGCCCGGATCGCAAGGTGGCGGTTCGTGCAGAGGGCCGTCACGCCGAGCTGCTCGATGGCGCTCGAGTAGGGGGCCGTTTCCGCATCGACCAAATTGAGAAAGACCTCGCTGCCCGAGTAGGTGCTCAGGTTGCCGAAGCGCCGCTCCTTTTCCGTCGGCACTTTCTGCTTTCGGAAAACCGTGAAGTAGGAGCCGGTTGACGTGTTCCCGTCCCGCGCCGAGTAGAAGGGCCGGAACTCCTGCTCCTCCCCCGACTCCCCGTATCCGGTGACGCGGCAGATGTCGAAAACCTCGTAGTCCACGGGGCGGGTCCGATCCACAACCACATGAAGCTCCGTGGACTTGCCATCCACGTTGATCCGGTCGGTCCTCTTTTCAAAAAGATTGATGACCGGCGTGCAGTGAAGGGACAAAAGCGAGGAGTTGACATAGGCGCCAAGCGACTGCCCGCGGCGGCCCAGCGGCACTGCCAGCTCCAAAACCGACCCCTTGCAGCGCGAAAGAATTTTCTGGAGCCCGGAGATGCGGAAAAAAAGAAACCGCTGGGGAAACGCAAAATACTCTGCAAGCAGCCGATACCCCTCGAAGGAGGCTGGGGCGTCCGGAAGAAGGGCTTGGTCCGGATCGTGGCCCACCGGCGTGAGGCTCCCTTTGGGAAGGGGCTCCCATTCACCTCCTGCGCCCCGCCCCAACACCCCGGTTCCCGCAGAGAGCAGGAGCTCCATCACCGAGGACGGAAGGCTGTCCGCCCCCCGGAGAAAAAACGTGAGCGAATCCATCGCAAGCTGCGATAGCACGAACTCTTCGGCTGCCTCCAGCTTGAGGAAAAACACGGCCGGCACGGTTGAGGCCCCCGGAAGGTTCAAGGCTTCCGTGCCCCGGTCAATATAAGAAAACTCGCGGATATCCATCGGCCAGAGATCCACCTGGTGGGCTGTCCGGTACGTGCACGAGGTATCCTCGCTTCGCCCCGTCCACGACCGGATCTGGGTCCCCCTGGCAATCGTGAATCCTGACCCCAAGGCTTTATTTTTGAAGTCAGGTTCGAACTGCACCACCGCCATCGAGGGCGTCGGCGCGAGGTAAGTGGGGTAGACCGTCTCGAGCAAGGACTGGGTGAACCGCGGAAATTCCGCATCTAGCTTTACGTGGATGCGCGAGGTGAGGTAGGCGAACCCCTCCAAGAGGCGCTCGACAAAGGGGTCTGGACAAATCTCTTTCCCCTCCTTGTCCAAGGCAAGGCGCCCGGCAATTTTGGGATACTCGCGGGCAAACTCCCCGGCCATCTCGCGGATGTGCTGGAGTTCGACCTCGTAGTATTGCAGGAGCTTCTCTTCCATGTCCGGCGAATTCCCCCTCCCGGCTCAAAAACCGAGCTCGCCCGTCTCGAGGTCCAACCTGGTTTCAAGAAAGAACTCCTCGGGAACCATGTTGGCCCACATGAGGCCGGTGATTTTGAAAGCGATGATATTCGGGGTGGCATCTTTCTCCGGCGGGACGACCCGCACGACGAGGGTGTGCGGCATGATGCGGGGCTCAAATTGCGTGATGCTTTCCGTAATCTGGTTCTCCAGGTCGCGCGAATTCAGCGTGCTGGAGGATTTTCCGCACATGTCCGGCGTGCCGTAGTTGAGCACTGATTTGCTGACCTCAGGAAACTGAGCAATCGCCTCGGTCAGGAGGTGGGACGGGGAATTCAGGAGCCATCCCAGATCGCGCAGAACACTTTTCCTGTAGTGCGTTAATGTCAGGCTCTGCCGGTAGTGGGTCTCCCGCGTCACCCCCGGGCTGTCGTCAATCAGCCGATCCAGCAAGCAGGGCAGAATCGCTTCGCTGGAAAGAACGTCCCTCATGAAAGAGGCGGCGTTTCAACGGCGGCCGGAACTGGCTTAAAAAGAATTTCCCGGACGTCCAGAAGCGGAACTTCCTCCTCGCCGATCGAGAGCATCCGCTGCCCGATCCCGGCATAGAACCCATGCGGCTTGGCATCCCACTCCGTCCTGCGGGAAAGCCGCAAGGAAGCCTCCTCCCGGCGCTCCGTGCCGGGGTATCGCACCGGAAGAAACCCGTTGGCAAGCCCGCCATTCGTCCACCGCAGGCGCGCGGGAAACCAGACCAGATCGCGAAGATCCTTCGGAGGATCAAACTGGACCGATTCCACCCGGCACATCGGGACCCATCGGTAGCAGCCGTCCATGATGACCTCAAACATCGGCCCGAGGCGCAGATCAGAGTCTGCAAGCCATTCGAACGGCTGGCCGTTGATCGTGCCCGGAATCGCATCAGCCGCTTCGAAGGCTTTCTGTCGCAGCTCTTCCGCAGCCGCAAACTCACCGGCCGACACAAGCCGCCCAGCCTCGACAAGCCATCCCATCCAGTCCTGCGGCTCACCAAAAATGATCGGCGTGCGTCGCCCGCTGAAGATCTCCTCGCGAAGCATCTCGCACTCCAGAAGAGGCGAGAAAATCCGCGAGAAAACCGCGCTGTCAGGTCCAAGTTCCCCAAGAACCTCCAACTGGGTGGCGGCCTTTTCCCAATGTCCAAACAAGCACTCGACTTGGAAAAGTGCGATCCGCTGACTTGGGTCCGATGGCGAGGTGCGCACGGACTCTTTCGCAAGGGCGAGCGCACCGTCAAGATCCCCCGCCTGGATGAGAGTTTCTGGGTTCATTCGAAAAACCTCCGCCGCCGGCTCTAAAGACACCGGCGGCGGAGGCAGGATTTCGTTGTTGATTAGGAGGCCTTGTTGGCCTTGGTGTCCCAGCCGGTCTTCACCGCGCCGCCCAGTGTTCCGTCAGCTTTCTGCTCTTTGTACTGGTGCTCGATTTTTGAAAAACTGATGTTGAATTTATCATCAGGGATTCCGCCATCGTCGATCGGGGCTGTCGTCTCGTATTTCGTCACGATGCAGTCGCTCATCGTGTAGACGCTAAACTCCTGCTGCTCCTTGCCGGCTTTGCGCAGCGTGAAGACGGCGGAAGCAATGTGGCTGCCGTCGTTACAGGCCAACATAAGCTTGGGGCTCGCCTTGGAGTGCTTCGCCTGGAAAGCGAAGTCGTGCACCTGCACTTTTCCAGATCCAGACCCACTTCCCGTGGCCCCGGCTCCCGGCTGGTGGGCTCCCCATTGGTACCACGTAATGTCGATTTCGTTTTTGTGTTTATCATCTTGGCTTTCGCCCTCGATGTCCGTTAGTTTAAGGAAGTTGTCGGATGCCATATATTTGGATTTGGTTTTGTGTTATTGCCCTGGGGGGTACAGGGTTTCTTAGTGAGAAGGAACGTGAGAGCTGCCGGCCTAGCTGCCGCCCTTGGCTGAGGGCAGCTTGGTGACGAGCCGCAGGGAGACGGTCAGGCCTTCCAGTTGGAAATGTGGGCGCAGGAAGAACTTTGAAGAGTAGTAGCCAGGGTTGCCTGGAACTTCCTCGACGACAACCTCGGCGGCCGCAAGAGGATACTGCGCCTTCACAGACTCCGAGGCATTCGGGTCGGAAGAAACAAAGTTGCTGATCCACTGGTTGAGCCACCGCTCCATGTCCCCACGCTCCTTAAAGGATCCGATCTTATCCCGCACGATGCATTTCAAGTAATGGGCAAACCGGCAGGTCGCAAAAAGGTAGGGAAGCCGGGCCGCCAGGTTCGCGTTGGCCGTGGCATCCGCATCGTCATAGACGGCGGGCTTGTTCAGCGACTGCGCCCCGACAAAAACCGCGTAGTCCGTATTTTTCCAGTGCGAAAGCGGCATCAGCCCATTCTTGGCAAGCTCGGCCTCGCGACGGTCGGTGATGGCAATCTCCGTAGGACATTTCATGTCCACCCCGCCATCGTCCGTCGGGAAGGTGTGCACGGGAAGACCCTCGACCATCCCGCCACTTTCCACACCGCGGATCCGGGCGCACCACCCGTTGAGCTTGAAGGCGCGGGTGATGTTTGTGCCCATCGCATAGGCCGAGTTTGACCAAGCGTACTTTTTGTCATCCGCCCCCTCGGTGTCCTCCTCAAAATCAAACTCCTCAACCGGGGAAGTTTTGGATCCGTAGGGAAGCCGGGCAAGAAAACGCGGCATCGTCAGTCCCAGATACTTGGAGTCCTCCGACTCGCGAAGCGACTTCCAGGCCGCATATTCTGGGGTCTGGAAAATCTTCGTGAGGTCGCGCGGGTTGCCGAGCTCACGCCAGCTTTCCATGTTCATCAGTGTCGGTGCCGCAGCCGTGATGAACGGCGCGTGTGCCGCCGCGCAGATCTGCCCCATCCCGGCCAGGATCCCGACGTCGGGCGGCGTATGGTCAAACGCATAGTCGCCGATAATGCAGCCGTAAGGGCTTCCGCCCGGAGATCCGAATTCGTCTTCGTAGAGCTTCTTGAACAGAGGGCTTTGGTCCCACGCGGTCCCCTTGTATTTTTTCAGCGTTTTCCCGAGCTCACCCTTCGAGATGTTCATCACGCGGATTTTCAGCGTTTCGTCGGTCTCGGTGTTGCTGACAAGGTGGTAGAGCCCGCGCCAGGTTCCTTCCAACTGGCGGAACTCCTCGCTGTGCATGACCAGATTGATCTGCTCGGAGAGCTTCTTGTCGATCTCGGCGATGATCGACTCAATTGAGGCAATCACGTCGCCGGGGATCAGCGTCGTTCCGATCAGCGCCTGCTCGGCCAGGGTCTTGACCGCGTTCTGGACCGCTTCGCGGGCTTGGTCGGATTTTGGCTTGAATTCGCGTGTGAGAAGCGAGTCGAGCTCGGAGAGTTCAAAGGCGGCGGCGGGAGCACCCGTCTCTGGTGATGTGGCGGCAAGTGGTTCGGCCATAAAAATAAATTAATTGGCGGCGGGTTGCGAGGGCTGGTCCTCGGCGGCGGGTTGTTCGGGTTTGGCGGTCGAAGCGAGCGACTGCAGGAGGGCCGGGTCGGCGAGGATCTTGCCGAGAAGCTCTTCGGCCCCGCTCTTCCCATCCATATAGGTCAGAAGATTGGAGAGCTGCATGCGGGCGGTGAGCAGCTTGTTCAGCGACTCAACCTTCCGCGCAACAGCTGCCGGCGAAAAATCCTCCAAACTCTCGAACGTCAGGTCCACGCTCAGGTTGCCCTCGCCGGTCAGCGTGTTCGGCACATGAAATGCCACGCGTGGCTTGGTCGCCTTCAGGCGATCATCAAAGTTGTCGATGTCAAATTCCAGAAACTTGCGATCATCAACCACCGGGAGCTCGTCGGCCGGCTTGCCCGAAAGATCCGCCATGACGGCCATGACAAAGGGAAGCTCAACTTTCTTCTCCGCTCCGTAAAGCTCGACATCATACTCGATCTGGACTCGGGGGGCTCGGTTGCGGGCGATGAATTTTTGACTGCTTGAAGATGCCATAATCAGTTAATTGACGGTGCTTAGATATTCCAGGTAGCTCACTGCCGCAAGGGCAATAATGTCACAATTTTTTTACAGTTTCAGTCTTGATGCTTTCTTAAATATTGATCCCGATCAATCTTTTTCCTGAGCGACTCCGGTTGCGGTGCGGACCTGTGCGAGGGAGTCCGGGGCGATTTCAGCCAGGATTTCCAGAAAGCCGGAGTGGACCAATCGGCGGGCGCGTTGGAGCAGAAGAGGGATGGGGCTGGAGGGCTCGTGGTCTGCGTAGTAGACGCAGATCAAGTCGAGGACCCTGACAACATCGCTGCGGGTTTGGATGCCGCTGGTGGAGGGAGCGGCCGGCAGCTCCGCAGCGGCGGGACTGTCATCCAGTTCGGGGGCAGCGGCCTTGACATAGGGGGCCAGCTGTTTTTCCAGGAGCGCGAGCTGGTCGAGCAGCAAAGAAAAGCTTGGGGCTGCGTCGATGACGCCGATCTCTTCAAGAAAGCCGGCCATGTCGTTCACGCCCGTCTTGCCCCGCTTCAGGCCATCCCAAAGCTCGACCAATTTTTCGACGGGTGTGTCACGAAAGGCGGCCGTGACCTCTGGCGCATGGCTTGGAGATCCCGGCTCGCTCTTGGCGGCGTCGGCCTTCTGGATGTCCTGGAGGCTGAGCTTTCCCATCGTCGGGGAGTTGGTGAGCGGTGCTTCTGAGAGACGCTCCAGAAAGCGGAAGGAATCCCCGAAGGTCCCGATCGGGCTCGTCAGGGAGGAGAGGATGTTCATGCGCTCCAGAGGGTCGAGGTTGTCTTCCGGGTCGAGCTTGGGGTAGATCGTCTCCCAGTATAGCCGGAGCCACCCGGCCAGCAACTCCATGGCCTGGCCCATGCCGGGAAGACCTCCCGTCTGCAGGGAGGCCAGCACAAAAATTGTCCCCACACGGAGGTGCTTGGAAACCGCCATGAGTTCCTCGCTCCGTTCGAGGATGAGCTTCCAGTCGGGCTTCTCCGCCACGGAAAATTGCGTTTCGGGTTTTCCAAGGATCAGGGAGTCCAGCTCCAAAAATGCTGGCTGATACGAAGCATCTGCCCCGCAGGGTTCGGCCTCGGAGATTGGCGCAAGATAGTCGGTTGGTGATGACATATTGCGCGGACGTTGTCGCGAAATTCAAAGTCTTGCGATCAAAAATTTTTATGGCGTCGGCCTGCCGTTGCTGTCCTCTGGGCCATCGCCCATCGGCGGGGGGCGGGTCACTTCGGCGGCGCGGCGCGGCCAGCTGGCCACGCGGCTTCTGCCGGGGGGACCGTCACCACAACAGGCTCGGGAGCGGGCTCGGGCGGGCGGGGAATGCCCGCTTGCGCCACCGCGCTCCAGAGCAGAGCAGACCGTTCGATCAAAGCGTTGCGGGCTGTCTGTGACAGAGCGATGCTGGCGACAGCTGCTGCCAGGAGGAGGGCTGCGATCAAAACGGCCCGGGAGCGATGGGGGCCGGAGGAACGTTTCGGCAAATCCTCGACGGGAGCGTGCCCGCTTCGCGCATAGGGAGGCTTCTGCGGCAAGGCCCCCTGGGTCCTCTCGTCGGCATGTTCCCAGGCAGTTTTAAAGGCGGTCAAAAACGAGTGAGCATCGGCGTATCCTCCCTCCGGTGGGGGAGTCACCATCTTCCTCAGCACGTGATTCAAGGCGTCCGGCAACCCTGCCACGGGAACAAAGCGGCGGCGGCCCTGGCGCACAGCCGGGCGCGCCCCCCCGAGCAGCTCGCAGGTCAGGCCGCCGAGTGCCATGCCGCAGGCCCGGGCAAAACCAGCGTTCGCCCTGCCGTGGTCACTTCCCTGCTCTCCAGGCTGGAAAAATGCGGCGGCCGAGGTCGGGTGGGAGAAGGCGTAACCGAGGCGCACATGGAAGTCCGGCCAGTCGGCCAACCGGCGGCCTGGGTCATCGATCTGCGCCGCATCATCGCCTTCCGCAACCAGGCGGATCGAAGAGATCCGGAGATCCACCCCCTCCAGTCCGTGCGCCACCGCATGATCGATCACCCCGGCCAGGGGCACCAGAATCCGCAGCGCCTCGGGCACTTCCAATCGGCCGCAGCGGCGAAGCACCTCGACCAGCCTCACCCCCCCGACCTTCTCGTAAACAACGTAGGCTCGATAGCCTTCCTGCCTGCCTCCAAAGCAGCGGACAAGGCCCGCGTGCGGAGCCTCAGACAGCCGGTTCGCCGAGTCAATCGCCCGGGCCACCTCGCCGGGATCCGCTCCGCCGCCAAACAAATGCACAATAACCCCGCCCCCCGAAGAGGTTTCGATCGTTTGAAAATACTGCCCGGCACTCCCCTCAACGGGGTGGATGGCCGAGAAATCGATAATCGGATTTTCGTCCGCCGGCGGGGTTAGCATTCCCCTTCCTTGGAACGAAGAGCAAAAAAAGTAAAGCCGCAAGCCGCCAGCACCCATCCCGCCAGGACCTCCAAGGCCGTCGTCCCGACCGCCGGATCCTCGCAGCTCGCGCCCATCTTGAAATGAACGACGGCGTCGAGGTTTTGAAACGATTGCAGGTGGGCCTGGATCGTCTCCGCATCGACCTGCCTCCCCCACAGGAGGCTCAGGTCCATGATGCGCTGGAGCTGAAAGCTCGGGATCGCCTCGCTCACGGCAAGGACCAGCGGGTCCATCATGCTGGCCGGGACCGTGTAGCCGGAGAGAACAATCTGCGGGATGATGACCAGCGGCACCAGCAGCACCGCCTGCATCGGCGAGCGGGAAATGGCGGAGATCCCCAGCCCGATCGCAGCCGCGAGCAGCGCCAAAACCCCGTAGCCCGCCAGCTGCCACGCTTCGCTGCCTCCCAGCCCAGCCCCCACAAGGGATGCGATCATATACAGGATTCCCGCCTGCACCAGGGTCACAGTGCCGGTGAAAATCCACTTCGAGACCAGGTAGGACGACCTCCGCAGGCCGACCATCCGCTCCCGGCGGAAAATCGGCAGCTCCGTGACAATCGCCTGAGCCCCGTTGCCACACCCAAACCAAAGAATCGATACCCCAACAAAAAACAGCTTCAGCGCCGAGTCGTCGAGCGTCCCGCGCACGGCCCAGCCAAGAAGAAGACCGATGAGAAGCGGCTGCCCCAAAAGGATGGCAAAATTCCTCCAGTCCGAGCACAGGATCGCCCACTGCCGGGCAATCAATACCGGAGCCTGACTGGCCGCTCGAAAGGCTCTCTGCCTGTCGGCCGGAGGGCTGGAAACCATCGCCCTCACACGACCCTCGGGGTGCAAAGACACGAAGGCCTCGCGCCATTCCTCCGCCCGCCGCTCAATCAATCGCGGAAAAATTCCCGGGATCGCCTTCACACCGAAAAACGATTTTGCGTCCTCGGGAGGGCCGGAGAAAACCAGCATCCCTTCGGAGAGCACGATCAGCCGGTCGAGCAGCTGGATGTCTGCCATCGTGTGGGTCGTGGCCACGACCGTGCAGCCGCTGTCGGCCAGGCGCCGGAGAAGCTCGGTCAGGCGCCCCGCCGCCCCCGGATCCAGCCCCGAGGTCGGCTCGTCCAAAAAAATCAGCTTCGGACGCGAGAGCAACTCGACCGCAACACTCACTTTTTTTCTTTCCCCTCCGGACAAATCCCTGATCCGCATCCCTAGGCGACCTCCAAGGTCGAGGAGCTCGGAGGTTTTCAAAATCAGCCGGGAGCGTTCGGACTCGGGTGTGCCGCGTGGCAGACGAAGCCTCGCCGCAAAGTCCAAGGCCTGCTCGACGGTGAGCTCCTCGTGCACAATATCCGCCTGGGGCACCCAGCCAAATTCGTTCCTCAAGGCCTCGAACTGGCGGTGCAGGTCGGCCCCGTTGAGAAGAACCCGCCCGGAATCTGCCGGCCGCAGTCCGGCCAGCGCTCCGAGAAAGGTGGACTTGCCTGCTCCCGTCGGACCGATCATCCCCACAAATTCACACTCGGAAATTCCGACGGAGACGCGGTCAAGGATCCGGCGCCCCCCGGCGGAGAGCGTCAGGTTCTCCGCCACGAGGCTCGCACCGGCCCTGGCACCAGAGAGCTGGAGCAGCCGTCCGTCAAATTGAAAATGATATCCGCCCACATCGAGCTGGTCCCCAAAGACCAGCGGCCAGCGGTCGAAGTGGCGCCCGTTGACCCGCGTGTCCCCTGCCGGATCCAGTGCCACGATGGAGACCCCCTCCAGATGCTGTTCGATGCAGACCTGCCGGGGGGCAATGTCTGCGTCGGGCAGATAAACTTCGCAGCCCGGATCACGGCCGAGCGTGAGGGCACCTTCGGAGACCGGGATGTCCTCGACCGGAGCGCCACGCAAAAACATGCGGGGAAACGGCTCTCGGCGCCCCCCCGGGCCGGAGATCTCAAAACGGAGCGCGACATCCCCCGCCTGAAGAACCTGCCCGGATTCGACATCCGCGTGATCTTTGACGCGCTTCCCGTTCACGTAGACCCGGGCCCCGCCGCTCGGCTCCACGACCAGCCGGTTTTTTTTCCAGCGCAGGAGGCAGTGCTCCGCAGCGACTCCCGCATACGGGAGGCGGATGCCAGCCGTTTCGCAGCTGCCCAGCAGAACCTCGCCCTGAGGGATTTCCAAGCTGCAGGATTCCCCCCCGAAAAGGACGCTCAAAATGGCGCGATCTTCCATGCGAACGGAAGCCCCCCCTAGGGGATCACAGCCCAAACCTCCGCAACCTGGTTGTCCGCAAAACTGCTTTGCCCGAAGAGCGTCGACGCCCCCATCGGAACGGAATAAATCACGTTGCGGATCTGAAATTTCTCCTGAAGGGCATTCATCACCGTATCAGCACGAAGCTGAGAAAGCTCCAGGTTCGTTTGATCGTTCCCCTGCTTGCTCGCGTAGCCCAGCACAACAAAAACCAAGGAGGGGTTCTCCATGGCCTGCCGCATCCCGGGCTCCCCCAGCTTGCCCTGGATCGACGCCAGATCACTCTCGGAGACCAGCTTCTTCCCGGTGGGAAATGAGACACGGGCGACCATGTCCATCCCGCTCGCACGGGCCAGGGATGTCAGCAGCATGCTCCGCTGGCGGCTGGTCAGCTCGGGCATGAGGTTGATCCGCTTCAAAACCTCCTCCTTGATTTTCCTCAGATCCTCCGCGCTGCCTCCAAAGGCTGCGGGTGCGGGAGACGGCTTCGCGGGCAAAGGGGTCGGCACCGGCGTAGGCACCGGTATCGGCAGAGGCGTAGGCAGGGGGGTCGGTGCAGGGGTCGGAGTTGGTGCCGGAGCAGAAACAACCGCCGGCGGATTGGGATAGACATTCACTTCCCACCGGGTGCGGAGCACAACAGCGATGGCCACCGCCAAGACGATTAAGACGCCCAGCGCAAGAAGCCAAACGCCCGACGACCTCGGCCGGCCGGAAACTTTCTCAAGCGGGCTCCCGCATTCGGGACAAACGAAATTCTTCGTGATCACCGTGATCCGCTCGTTCCGGTACGCCAGCTTGCACCCGGAATAATTTGTGCATTTTCCAATTTTCAAAATGTTTCCTCCTCAAGACTGCCCGCCCATTTGTTCGCTCTGCATGGATTTCATGTGCCCGAGGCCCTTGGGAAGTTCAATGCTTTTTATGTGACAATCTTGTGCGAAGCATTGACCTGCGTCATCGAAACCCGGGTCCCGGCTCGCCGGGAGCCGGCGGCGGCTCCGCCTTCGGGAACGGCTCCTGTTGCTTGATCTCGCGCTTCGTCGGGGCCGCCGTATTCCGGATTGAAAAGAATGCTGCGCCATTCCCGGTTGCGTCTTCAAACGTGATCAGGTTGACCTGCCGGTTGACGCGCGAGAACACCCACATGCCGTTGAACTTTGCCAGTTTCGGGTCCAACCCGGCCTGGGTTGCGACCACGGGGACATCCGGCCCAAAGCGCGAGGGAGGTCCGTACCGGTCAATGCAAAAGTCCCGAATGCCATCCGCCCCGCCGGAAATCTTTAATGTGCTCACTCCGCTGCTGTTGAAATAGCGCAGCTCGACCCACTTCAAATTGTTTTTCAGGTACCATGCCAGCATCATGGATATGTGGGAATTCGGATTGTAAACCTCATAGACATCCATGAAGTCGCGCTTGGTCGGGTCTTTCTTGACCTGAGGAAACAGCTTGAGGTGGGAGGGAGGCGAGCCCAGCCGCACCCCCTGTACGGTGAACGCAAGGACCGCCTTCTCCTGCGGCGTCCATTTCGGGTGAAACCAAGAGGCGCACCCGGAAGCTCCGAAGGTGATGACGAGAACCAAAAAGGCAGAGGGCCGAAGCATTCGCACGGCGCGGTATGTATCAGATTCCAGGTTTCATACAACCACTCCGTGATAAAAATTGCCGGAGGCGTACCCGCCCCGATCATTAGTGATCGGAATGCGCGGGGAGCAGCGGTTTGTTTTTATGTGCAGTGATTACAAAAACCTCCGTGTTGCCGGAGCTGGAGGGCAGGGAGAGCAAAGCCGACAGGTGAAGCCCTGATGAAGACACGAGGCCCGAAATCTCGTCGGAGGGCTGCTCGCCAGGCTCAGCGCGGCGAGCAGGATCTCGCCAGCTACGCGGAGAATTCCTCCATCCCGATTTTCCCTGCGGCCAGCGCGAGGGTCGGCAGCGCCGCCTCCTCCTCGGGCGCCTCGAGTTGCTGGCCGTTGGTCTCAAGGAAAAGCGCGGCGGCCAGGAATCCCGAGCGCTTGTTTCCATCGAGAAAGGGATGGTTTTTTTCGATCCCCTCCGCGCAGGCCGCTGTCCGTGCTTGGACCGAAGGAAGAACCATTTTTATCGAACTCCACGATGGGCGATTTGTGGGTTTCCCCGCCGACCGTTTTTCCCGGCTGGCTTCCGCCACGGATGAACAGTTGAAAGACGTTACAGTGGAAGTCAACGGATTTGCTCTGCGATGGGAAGAATTGGATGAGGACATCACAGTTCCAGGAATTCTTGCCGGGCGCTTCGAACTACCACAAAATTAACGGGCCAACGTTGGGTGAAGTCGGAGGGGGCCCCGCCATTCGGCCCCCGCAGAAACCGGGCTGGATAAATTTTTTTGGCGAGGCATAGTGGGGTCCATGACAGAGACCATCGCCGACCTTCTTGCCCTTCAGGACAAAGACCAGCGCCTGCGGACGCTGCGCGCAGAACTCGAGGCCCTGCCGGCGGAAAAGGCGGCCAAGGAGCGCCTGATCGCCGAAGCGGCCGCACGGCTCGAGGCCGCCCGCACGCGGTCGCGCGAGATCGAGGTCCAAAAAAAGTCTTTGGAGGTTGAGGCGGCGGCGAAGCGCGAGCAGATCGCACGGTACCGGACCCAGCAGATGCAGACGCGGAAAAACGAGGAGTTTACCGCGCTGGCGCACGAGATCGAGGGGGCGGAAAAGGTGGTCACCGAGATCGAGGACCGCGAGCTCGTCCTGATGGAGGAGGCCGAGGCGCTCCGCCCGCAGATCGCTGCGGCCGAGCAGACCTACCAGTCCGAGAAGCTCAAATATGACGGCCAGATCGCGGTGCTCGGCGACAAGGCGGAGAACCTGAAATCCCGGATCGTCGAGCTCGAGGCGGCGCGCGCGACCGCTGCGGCGTCAGTGGAGGAGGATCTTCTCGACCGGTACGACCGGCTTTTCCGCACGAAGGGCGGCACGGCGGTCGTCGCCCTCGAGCACGACGTCTGCACCGGCTGCCACATGAAGGTCATGACCCAGACGACCGTCGAGCTGCGCGGGGAAAAATCGATCGTCTCGTGCCCGCAGTGCGGCAGGATCCTCTACCTTCCGGCTTGATCCTGAAAAAAAAGGACCGGGCAGGGATTGCTCCCAGCCCGGTCGAAATAGGTTTCCCTTACTTGGACATCCCGACACTGCTCGGAGCCGGTGCCGGTGCTGGTTTGCTTGCGCAAGCACCGAGGCTGAGAGCGGCTGCGGCGACGGCCACGACTGCTACGATTTTGACGAATTTCACGATTGGTTTCCCCTCCTTTCCTGGCATGTAGCCGTGGCGACTGTCTCACATCCACAAGCGCTGACAACTACATTTCGCAGCCAATTTTTCAGGCGATTTCGACCGTGGTTCCGACCGGGACAAGGTCGAAGAGCTCGCGGATATCGAGGTTTTTGAGCCGGATGCACCCGTGGCTAGCGGGGGCTCCGATCTGGTCCTCCTGGTTCGTGCCATGGAGGTAGATGTAGCGGTCCCGGGTGTTGGCATTCGCCGCCTCGAGGCCTTCGAGCCAGAGGATGCGGGTCAGGATCCCGTCGTCCTCGCCGCCCGGTCCGGCCAGCTCGCCGGTCGCCACCCGCGCCCGAAAGACCGCCCACGGCCGCGCCCCCGCACCAAATTTTTCGCAGATCCGGAATTTTCCGAGCGGGGTCCGGAAGCTTCCCGGCTCGCTCCCGATCCCGAATTTTGAGGTCGAGACCGGCCAGGACTTGACCCGCGCGCCATTCGAGAGAAGATGCAGGGTCTGTCGAAAGACATCGACCTGCAGGCTCAGCGGCGGGGAGTTCAAATCGTCATCCATACTTTTTCATACTATGTCCAAATCCTATCGTGTCGCAATCGTCGGTGCATCCGGAGCTGTCGGGGTCGAGATGCTCCGCGTCATGGAGCGCCGGAATTTCCCGGTCGCGAGCCTCCGCCTCCTCGCCTCCCCGCGCTCGGCCGGGCGCACGCTCGAGTTCCGGGGCGGAGAGATCGAGATCCTGCCGCTCGGCATGAATTCGTTTGAGGACATCGACATCGCGCTCTTCAGCGCGGGCTCGATGATCTCGAAGGAATTTGCGCCGGTGGCGGTCGATTGCGGCGCGGTCGTCGTCGATAACTCGTCGGCCTTCCGGATGTCGGAAAACGTGCCGCTCGTCGTCCCCGAGGTCAATGCGGCGGACATCCAGAACCACAACGGGATCATCGCCAACCCGAACTGCACGACCGCCATCACGCTCATGGCGCTCAACCCGCTCCACAAAAAATTCCGGGTGAAGCGGATCTTCGCGTCGAGCTACCAGGCGGTTTCCGGGGCCGGGGCGCGCGCGATCGGGGAGCTGCGCCACCAGGTCGATGCGCTTGCTCACGGCAAGCCCTTTGCCCCCGAGGTCTTCCCGCACCAGATCGCGTTCAACGTGATCCCGCAGGTCGATTCGTTCCTGGATTCCGGCTACACCAAGGAGGAGATGAAGATGCAAAATGAGGGCCGCCGGATCATGCATCTGCCCACATTCAAGGCGTCGGTCACCTGCGTGAGGGTTCCGGTTTACCGCGCGCACTCGGTCGCTGTAAGCGCCGAGTTCGAGCGCCCGGTCGTCGTTCGCGAGGCCGAGGATGCGATCCGCAAGGCCCCGGGCGTCCAGATGGTGGAGGGTGGGTACCCGATGCCCCTGCAGGTCGCCGGCCAGGATGACTGCTTTGTCGGCCGCATGCGCCTGGACTGCGCGCTCGAGAATGGCCTCGCATTCTGGGTCTGCGGAGACCAGCTCCTAAAGGGGGCCGCCCTCAACGCCGTCCAGATCGCCGAGCTTCTTTAGGAATGAGCGGGCAGCCACACCTGGCCGGCCGGCGGGTCCGGTCCGCCCTCCTGTGCGGGCTGCTCCTGGCCGGCTGCCATTCGGTGCCCCCCGAGAACCGCATCGACGCCCGCTACCACTCCCCGGGGGACATCTCGGCAAATTCCGAGCAGATCCGGCTGCGCATGCGCTCGCTCGTCCAGCCGATGACCGGCGCGGTCGTCGAGGCGGCCGACCGCATCGCCGCCACCGCGACCGACCCCTCCGTGCGCCGCGCGGCCCTGCTGTGGAAAATCCAGGCGGTCCCGGCCCTGCGCGAGGCGCTCTTCCAGCCGAACCCACTCACCGCCGGCTTCGATACCTGGGTCCTGACCAACCAGATGGCCGACTACTTCGAGTCCGGACCCGGACGCCGGCAGCTCGGCAGTTCGCACATCATCGCTTTGGAGACGTGCCGGAAGCTGGAAAATGAGATGGCGCGTGTGGCCGGCTCGATGACGAGGTCCGGCGACATGTCGAACGTGCGGAAGTTCGCCAGGCAATGGGCGGCGGACCACCCAATCCGGGGAGAGATCTCGGCGCGGCAGTCGACGTTGAGCCGGATCACCGAGCGCGAGGTGGCCGCCAGCTTTTCCGCCATGCAGGACCTTAGGAACGTCACCCTCACGGTGGACGATCTGAACCGCCGCATCGAGGTTTACAGCGCGCAGCTGCTGGACCAGACCCGCTGGCAGGCGGAGCTTTTTACCGGCGACCTGGCTGATCGATTCGAGGCCGAGAAAGCCCTGCCCCTGGCCGAACGAAGCGTCCAGGCGCTCGAACGCTCCGTCGGCGTCCTGGAGACCGCCCCCGTGCTGATCGCCACCGAGCGCGCGGCCGCATTTGATTCGCTCTCCGCCGAGCTCTCCCGCACGATCACCTTCATCCAAAACGAGCGGATCGCCGCCCTGCAGGACTTGCGAGATACGGTCGTGGAGGAACGCAAGGAGCTCGTCAGGGAGCTGTCGGCCATCAGCTTCCTGGCGGTCGACCGCGCCTTTTTCCGCCTGGCCCAGCTCGTCGCCATGGCCCTGCTCGCCCTGTTCCTTGCGGCGGTGGCGCTTCTTTTTCTCACCCGCCGCTTGTTCCCTCCCGACTCCCGCCCCGCAGAGCCCCCCCGGGGCGAATGAAGCCCTGCAATCTTTGGCTGCGCGCAGTTTTTGATTCAAAGGCATTCCCTGCCTGTGCTAGGCTTTCCAGATGAGCACACCAAACAGGGTCGTCAAACCCAAGCTTCCCGCCCGCGTTGTCCTCTCCGCCGTCGCCATCGGGCTCCTTGTCGTCGCGTTCATCTTCATCGCCGTCTGGCAGAGCGGGCGCGGGATCACCGAGGCCCGGATGAGCGGGGTGATCGTCTCCAAAGAATTTCAGCCGCTGCCCCAGCCCGAGCGCGAGATCACCCTCAACCGGTCCGGATCCGTCTCCGCCACCAACGTCACCGGCAGCTTTATCATCTCGGTCGAAGTCCCCCAGCCGGATGGCACCAAAAAGCTCTTTACCGTCTGGCTCAACGACCAGGCCCGCTACGATGCGGTGAAGGTCGGGGACGCCTTCGATGTCGGCCCCTACTACGTACCCGATAAGTAGCGCCGGCGCCCGGGCACGACGGCTCGCGGAAAGGGAAATGAAATTTTCCCCTCATTAATTTGAACGCTTTGAGTTTTCCCCCTGTCTCATCTTCACAGCAATCCTGTCATTACAAAGTAAAACATTACCTATGAGCGTCAACACATCCGAACTCACCCGCCAAGTGCAAGAAAGCCGCCAGTGGGTGGATCCCCTCCTGAACGAAGTCAGCAAGGTCGTTGTGGGCCAGAAGAACTTGGTCCATCGTCTGCTGGTCGGCCTGCTCAGCAACGGGCACGTGCTTTTGGAGGGGGTGCCTGGGCTCGCCAAGACGCTCACCGTTCGCACGCTGGCGAGTTCGATCCACACCGGGTTCCAGCGCCTGCAATTCACGCCCGACCTCCTTCCGGCCGACCTGATCGGGACGCTTATCTACAACCCGCGCGAGGGCGAGTTCACGACGAAGCTCGGCCCGATTTTTTCGAATTTGATTTTGGCGGATGAGATCAACCGTGCACCGGCGAAGGTGCAGAGCGCGCTGCTCGAGGCCATGCAGGAGCGCCAGGTCACGATCGGCGAGCAGACGTTCAAGCTTCCGGATCCGTTTCTGGTGCTGGCAACGCAGAACCCAATCGAGCAGGAGGGCACGTACCAGCTGCCGGAGGCCCAGCTCGACCGGTTCATGCTGAAGGTTCATGTCGGCTACCCGACCCGCGAGGAGGAGCGCTCGATTCTCGATGCGATGTCCACGTCGTCCCCGCGCCTTGATGTCGAGCCGGTGGTCACGGCTGACGAGATCATCCGCGCCCGCGGGGTCGTCAACGACATCTACGTCGATGAGCGCGTGAAGGATTACATCGTGAGCATCGTCTGGGCGTCCCGCGACCCTGCCGCGAGCAAGCTCAAGCTCGACGGAATGATCCGTTACGGGGCCAGCCCGCGGGCGACGATCTTCCTCACGCTGGCCGCCAAGGCGAATGCGTTTATTGCCGGCCGCGGGTACGTTACGCCTCAGGACGTCAAGACGATGGGGCTGGATGTGCTGCGCCACCGCATCGGTGTGAGCTACGAGGCCGAGGCCGAATCGGTCACGACCGAGATGATCATCGAGCAGATCTTTGCCGGGCTTCCTGTGCCCTGAGCCCGCGCCATCCCGCCGCAATTTGCAGGGGGCTGAAGCAGCCCGGCCTGCGCATCCAATTTACCCATGGACCGAGATCCGAAAGATATCCTCAAAAAAATCCGCCGCCTTGAGCTGCGCACCCGCCGGCTCGTCAACTCGACGTTCGCCGGCCAGTACCACAGCGTCTTCAAGGGCCGCGGGATGAATTTTGAAGAGGTCCGGGAATACGCGCCCGGCGACGAGATCCGCTCGATCGATTGGAACGTCACCGCCCGCATGAACACGCCCTACGTCAAAAAGTTTACCGAGGAGCGCGAGCTCACCGTGCTGCTGGTTGTCGACGTCAGCGCGTCGGGCACGTTCGGGAGCGTCGAGCTGAGCAAGCGCGAACTGGCGGCGGAGGTCGCCTCGATCCTGGCGTTCAGCGCGATCAACAACAACGACAAGGTTGGGCTCCTCCTCTTCAGCGACGATGTCGAGCTCTACATCCCGCCGAAAAAAGGCCGGCTCCACACGCTGCGCCTCATCCGCGAAATGCTCTACTTCCAGCCGAAGGGCCGGGGCACCAACCTCGCCGGGGCGCTCGACTACCTGAACCGCGTGACCAGCCGGAAAGCGGTCGTCTTTCTCATCTCGGATTTTCTGGCTCCGGATTTTGCCAAGGCGCTGACGATCTCCAGCCGCCGCCACGATGTCGTGGCCATGCCGGTCCGGGATCCCGGCGAGTCCGACCTTCCCGACGTCGGCATCGTGACGCTTGAGGACGCAGAGACCGGCGAGCAGATCGACATCAACACCGGCAGCCGGGCGATCCGGCAGGGGCTCAAGGACCTCGAAGAAACCCGCCGCAAATCTCTCGAGCGGCTCCTGCGCAGCCGCCGGATCGACATTGTCCCGCTGGCCACAAACGAGGATTACCTGCTCCCGCTCCGCGCATTTTTCACCCAGCGCGAACGCCGCCTCGCCGCATGAACCCCGCCGCACCCACTCCCGCCCCGATCGAGGATATCGTCGGCCCGGTCTGGCTTTTTCCCTGGCCAGTCTGGGCGGTCGTGCTCGCCGCCCTCGCGACCCTTGCCGTCGTGGGAGCGGCCGCGTATCTGATCCGGCGGGTGCTCACGAAAAAAACTCCGCCGACCGCGCGCCAGCGGGCGCTGGCCGCGCTGGAATCCCTCCGCACATCGATCGCCGGGGCGGATCCGTACGCGTTCGGCATCACGGTGTCCGACGCGATCCGCCACTACATCCACGACCAGCACGGCCTCCAGGCCACGACCCAGACGTCGCTGGAATTCCTTGAGGAAATCCGGACGAACCCCGCGTTCTCAGATAACGAGAAAGCCGGTCTCTCGGTATTCCTGGAGCAGACAGACCTCCTGAAATTTGCGCGGGCGGAATCCGGCGAATCCGAGATGATCGGGCTGCTTGAAACCGCCGGGCGCCTGGTGCGCAGCGAGGTCCAGCCGGGCACGAAGGGGGAGGCGAAGCCATGACGTTTCTGGGCATGACGATTTCCCATCCCTGGGTCCTTCTGCTCCTGCTCCTGGTCCCGGCTCTCGCGTTCCTGCGCGGCCGATTCGGGGGCACTGCGGGCGTTTCGTTCTCCAGCACCGAGTCGCTGGTGAAGCTTGGGCACCGGCGGCGCTCGCGGGCCGGCGCGATCCTGGCGATGCTCTCCTACCTTGCGCTCGCTGCGTTCATCATCGCGCTCGCCCGTCCGCAGCTCGGCCGCGAGATCACCCGCGTCCAGGCGAGCGGCGTCGACATCATGCTCGTCCTCGACGTCTCCCGTTCGATGCTCGCCGAGGATTTTTCGATCGGTGCCAGCCGGGCGAACCGGCTCGAGGTCACCAAGAAGGTGACCGAGCAATTTATCCGGAAGCGCCCAAACGACCGGATCGGGATCATTGCTTTCGCCGGCCGGCCGTACCTGGTCAGCCCGCTGACGCTCGACCACGACTGGCTGATCCAGAACCTCGACCGCCTCCAGATCGGCCTCGTCGAGGACGGCACGGCGATCGGTTCGGCCATCGCGTCTGCCGCGAACCGCCTCAAGGATAAGGACGCCAAGACGAAGCTGATCGTGCTCCTGACCGACGGAGACAACAATGCCGGCAAGGTGATGCCGCTCACGGCCGCCGAGGCAGCCAAGGCCCTCGGCATCCGGATCTACACGATCGGGGCCGGAACCCAGGGCGAGGCGCCGTTCCCGTTCACCGATCCGTTCGGGCGCACGGTCTACCGCAACGTCCCGGTAGAATTCAACGAAAAAACGATCCGTGAGATCGCCGAAATCACGAACGGGACCGCGTTTCGCGCGACCGACACCCGCTCGCTGGAAAAGATTTTTGGTGAGATCGACAAGCTCGAGAAGTCGAAGGTTGAGGTCGAGAAGATCGCCCAGTACCGGGACCTCTTCCCGTGGTTTGTCGGCACCGGACTTGCGCTGCTCGCCTTCGAAATTCTGCTTTCACAAACATTATGGAGACGATTGCCCTGACCTTCGGATCCCCGCTCTGGCTCTGGGCGCTCCTGGCCATCCCGGCTCTCGCCGGGCTGTATGTCTGGGCGCACGTCCGCAGCCGGGCCCTCGTGGGAAAAATTGTTGCCCCGCGGCTTCGCGAGCGGCTGGCCGGCTCGGTGAGCCCGCTCCGCCGAGCGATCCGGGCCGCCCTCCTGCTGTCGTCCGTCGCCCTGGCGATCCTCGCGATGGCCCAGCCCCGCTACGGATTTATCGAGCGCGAAATCAAGCAGAAGGGGAGGGACATCATCGTCGCGGTCGACACCTCGCGCAGCATGCTCGCCACAGACGTCGCGCCGACCCGCCTCGCGCGGGCCAAGCTCCTCACCCAGGACCTCCTCCGCCTCCTCAAGGGCGACCGCGTCGGGCTCGTCGCGTTCGCGGGCTCCGCCTTCCTGCAGGCCCCGCTCACACTCGACTATTCCGCCGTGATCAATGCCCTCGACGAGCTCGATACGAACGTCATCCCGAAGGGCGGCACCAACCTCGCCGCCGCCATCGCCGTGGCCGAGCAGGCGTTCGGCAAAGCCGAGGGCCAGACCCGCGCGCTCATCATCCTCACGGACGGCGAGGAGCTTGATGCCGACGGAACCGCCGCCGCCAAAAAGGCTGCCGCGGCGGGGATCCGGATCTTCACGGTCGGGATCGGTTCGTCCGAGGGTTCGCTCATCCCGTTCCGCTCGGATGATGGCCGTCAGGACTTCGTCCGCGATGCCTCGGGGAAACCCGTCCAGTCGAAGCTCGACGAGGCCCGGCTGCGCGAGATCGCGAAGGAAACCGGCGGGTTCTTCGTGCCGATCAGCCCGGAGGCCGCCCGCGAAATCTTTCAGAACGGGATCGAGCCGATGGACCTTGCCGAGACCGGCGTCTTCGCGGCGCGCCAGCCGCTCGAGCGCTACCAGTGGCCGCTCGGGTTAGCCGTCGCCCTGCTGATCTTCTGGATGCTGCTTGGCGAGCGCCGCCGCACCGTCCGCTCCCTCGCCCTCGCGGCAGCCCTCCTCCTCCCGGCCACATCGCAGGCGGCAGATTCCGGTCTTAAAAGCTACGAGGCCGGCGACTACGAATCCGCGCGCAGCGCATTTGAAAGCCATCTGAAATCCGCCCCGGATTCCCGCGAGGCCCAGTTCAATGCCGGCGCCTCGGCCTACAAGCTCGGCGACTTCGAAAACGCGATCGGCCGCTTCACCAGCGCCCTGCTCTCGGAGGATAAAAAGCTCCGCGAAGACTCGGCCTACAACCTCGGGAATGCCCTCGTCCGCCGCGGCGAGGCCGCCAAGGAAAACGATGCCAAAAAGGCGGATTGGAAAAATGCCATCGAGCAATATTCCGAGGCCCTCACGCTTAACCCGAAAAACCAGCCGGCCGAAAAAAACCGCGAGATCGTCAAAAAGCTCCTCGAGGACCTCGAAAAACAGGAGCAGGAGCAGAAAAAAGACGACAAGAAGGACGACAAAAAAGAGAATCAAAAGGACGACAAGAAGGACCAGAAGGACAAAAACGACCAAAAACAGGACCAGAAGGATCAGCAAAAAGATCAGAACGACCAGCAAAAGCAGGATCAGCAAGACCAAAAGGACCAACAAAACAAGGATCAAGAGAACAAGGACCAGCAGAAGCAGGATCAGAAGGACGGCCAGAAAGGCGACGAGAAAAAGGACAAGCCGCAGGAGGAGAAGGACCAGGGCGACAAAAAAGATGAGTCCCAGAAGTCCCCTGAGTCCCAGAAACCCCAGGATGGCAACGACCAGAAGAAGGACCCGTCTCCCGGATCCCAACCGACTCCGACACCCCAGCCGACTCCCGGCGATAAGAAGGAGGGGGACGTGAAGGCCAATTCCGGCGGGGACCAGAAGAAGGACGAAAAGCCGCAGGCCCCGCAGCCAGCGCAGGGAGCCGCGCCGGCCGAGGAGCAGGAGAAGGACGGGGAGATGAGCGCTGCCCAGGCCCGTGCCCTTCTCAAGTCCTTGAATTCCGAGGAGGAAAAAGTGAATCTGATGCAGCAGCCCTACACCGAGGAGACGCTGCGCGACTGGTAAGACTATGAATTTACAAAATCGAGCAGTGACATCACGCCGGGCGGCGGGATGGGGGGTCATCCGATGAGGCGTTGCGTCCTGGTTTTCCTTTTGGCGTTTCTGGCGGCCGCCGCGCTGCAGGCTCAGGAAATTGTGGCAGGGCTCTCCCGCAGCACCGCAGCTGTCGGCGAGCCGATCCAGCTGGTTGTGACCGTCCGGGGCGCCCGGGGTGCCGACGTGCCCCAGACGATCGCTGTGAACGGGCTCCGGATCAACCTGGCCGGGCGCTCGACGCAGTTTGAGATGAGGAATTTTAAGATGAGCTCGACGCTCACGTACACCTACATCGTGGTGCCGCAGCTGGAGGGCGACTTCACGATTCCCTCCTTCGATGTCGGCATCGAGGGAAAGACGTACCGCACGCAGGCGATGCGGCTCTCCGTTTCGGGCAGCGCGCAGGTCCCGCAGGCCGTCCCGACGCTGCCACAAAACGCGCCGCCTCTGCCCGGCGGACCGCCGCCCGCCAGCTCGGATCCCAACGCGCGTCCGTACTTTGCCGAGCTCGTGCTCTCGAAGAAGTCCGCCTACGTCGGCGAGGTCGTTCCCGTCGAGCTCCGGTTTTATTTCCTCTCGACGATCGGCGGCCAGGTCGGGGAGCGCCCGAACTTCAGCGGCGAGGGGTTCACGGTGCAAAAGTTTTCGAATGCGGCGAAGCGCGAGCAGGTCGTCGGCGATGCGAGCTATGTCGTCTTCTCCTTCCAGAGCGCGATCACGCCGGTGAAATCCGGCGCCCTCGAGATCCCGTCCGCCAGCTTGGAGGCCCGCCTCAACATGCCCGGCAGCGCCCCGCAGGGGTTCGATGATTTTTTCCGGAACATGCCCATCCCGCAGGGCATGTTTTCCGAGACCCAGGACGTCACGCTCCAGACCAAGGCCCAGACGCTCGAGGTCATGGCGCTCCCGAAAGAAGGGCGCCCGGACGACTTCTCCGGCGCGGTCGGAAAGTTCACCATGGACGCCTCGGTCTCCCCGAAAAAGGCAAATGCCGGCGAGCCGGTCACCCTGGCCGTGACCATCGCCGGGCGCGGAAACTTCGAGGGCCTCGGCGCCCCCACGCTCACCGGGGACGAAGGCTGGCGGACGTACCCGCCATCGGATAAATTCCGCACCACCGACGCGATCAACTTTACCGGCGAGAAAAAATTCGAGTTTGCGATGATTGCCCGCGAGGACCAGTCGCAGACACCAGCCGTGAAGTTCTCGTTTTTTAATACATCAACCGGCAAGTACGAGACCCTCGTCCAGGCCCCGCTGCCGGTCACTGCAACCGCCGGGTCCGGCGGGGCACCTGCGACGGCGCAGCCCGCTGCTCCCGGCAGCACTCCCGCCGCCACGCCGGCGGCCGCCGCCGCGCCGGATATCTCGGCCATGGCCGGAGGATCCGCCAGCTGGAAATCCCTCTTTTTCCGCAAGGAATTCCTTCTGGCCAACGCCTGCCTCGGCCTGGCCTGGCTCGCGGTGGTGCTCGGGTTTGCGCTCCGGAACTTCTCGGCCTCGAAGGCGGGGCGGCGCTTGGCGCGCAAGAAGCAGGCCCGCGAAGCGTTGGCCCGCCTTCGCTCGGTCGAGCCGGAGGCCTTCTACGGGGCGGTGTCCCAGTACCTCGCGCTGCGCCTGAATGTCGGGGAGGGGGAGGTCGCCGCACGGGTCCAGAACTCCGGCCTGCCCGCAGAGATCCAGAATGCCCTGCTTGGCGCTCTCGACCGGTTCGCCGAATCCAAATTTGCCGCCGGCGGCTCCGCCCCTCCGCCCGCTGAATCCCGCGAGGCCTTGCTCGCCAGCCTCAGACAATTTGATGAGACCCTCCGAGATGAAAACTAAGCTCAGATCTTCCTTCATCCGGCTTGCCGCCTGGCTTGCGTTCCTGCTTCCGTCCCTTCATGCGGATGGGCTTGCCGACGCGCGCGCGCGGTATGCGGACGGCGAGTACGAGCAAGCAGCCAAGCTCTTCGAGCAGGTGCTGGAATCCTCCGCCCCGCAGGCGGCCGTCTATTTTGAGCTCGGCCGGAGCTTCCGCCAGAGCGGCCAGGACGCCCGGGCCGCGCTGAGCTTCCGGCGCGCGCTGGTCCTGGACCCCCGCTTTGCTCCCGCCCGCGCCGCTCTTGAAGAGACGAATGCCGATCTGGCGATCCCGCGGTCGCCGCTCACCTGGACGCAAAAGGTTCTCGACCGGGTTCCCATGGATGCGCTCGCGCTCGGAGGAATGCTCCTCTTTTGGGCTGCGGCATTTCTGCTGGCGATCCTGGCCCTTCGCAGAGCTCCGGCCGGCCGGCTTTCCGTCGTCCTCGGGGTGTTCGTGCTTCTTCTCGGCACCGCCGCATTGGCCCTCGCCTGGATCTGCGACCCAAGGGTCTCCGGGCGAAATGACGCGATCGTCCTCACCACCGGCGGAACCACTCTCCTCAACGCGCCCGCCGACCAATCCGAAAAGGTGGCTGCCCTCCCGGAGGGCGGAATCGTCAAGATTCTCAGCCAGCGCGGACGATGGTTTTACGGTGAGACCGGAGCCGGCCAGCGCGGCTGGTTCCTGACCGAGGGGATCGTTCCCGTCATCCCCCCGGCCTGATGGCCCTCCACCCCTGCGCCGGTTCGACGGGATCCCATTTCTCCAAGTGGCATGGGCATCCTGCGCATGCGAAAAATCGCCGCCCGGACGCCCGCGCCGCATCTCCGATCAGTGCAAAAATGGGCTCCGCCTTGAGGGCGCTTGTTTGGAGTTGGGCGTTGACGCGCTCGCTCCCGCTCGTCTTGCCCTGCGGGCTGCACTCCGTGCAGTCTCCCCCGAGCACTCCCAGTGCTCCGGTGGTCAGGCGGTGCTTCTTCGGCTGCCGTCCCACTCGCCGGCCGCCTAAAGGCGGAACTCCGAACCCGGATGCCCTCCGCCTGACCGGCGTGCGACTTTCGGAGATGCCCCCGGACGCCCGTGCCACGATTTTCCGCAAGAGTCCCCGCCGAGCGTCCGGGGCGATCCTGGCCGCGCTCCTGATTTTTCTCCCCCTCGTCCGGGCCGACTGGCGCGAATCTCTTTCCCCCGACGTGCCCGGCCGCTTCGCTGCGGTGCGCTCGTTTGAAGCCGAATATCGCCTCGGATGGACCGATATCGAAGCCGGGCGCGCCCGCGCCAAAATCTCTGCGGGTGCGGAGTCGGTCGTCCTCGATGCCAGCGGCGGGACGAGCGGTATGGCCAGAGTCCTCTGGCAGCTCGATGCGGAATTAAAAAGCACGATGGCGACCGATGGGATGCGAACCGTCTCCTCGCTCCAGACCGAGAACTATTCCGCCCGCTCGATCATCACCCAGATCGTCGCCCGCCCGGACGGGCTCTGGCGGCTCCGCGAGAATTTCCCGCCCGGCGAGAACCCGGCCCGCTGGAAGCGCATCAAGATCTCCCCGATCCGCGACCTTTTCAGCGGCATGCTCTTCATCCGCAGCCAGAACCTCGCGCCCGGCGAAACGTTTTCCACGATCATCTTTCCCGGCGACGCCCCATTTTTTGTCGAGGTCAAGGCCCTGCGCACCGGCCCGCTGACGGTCGCCGGCTCGACGCGCGACGCGCTCGAACTCGACCTCCAGCTCCAGCGGATCAACCTCAAAAAAGACTTCCGCCTCGAGCCACACGGCAAATTCCGCAGCGGCACGATCTGGCTCTCGAACGATTCCGACCGGATCCCGCTGCGCGCGGAAATGCAGCTTTTCATCGGATATGTCTTTGCGGAGCTTGAATCGATCCGCTTTAATTCCCCCTGATTTTGTCCGACTCCATCTCATGCCCAGCCGCCCGCTTGCCGTCCTGAGCGACATCCACTCGAACCTTCACGCGCTCGACGCCGTCTGCGCGGACCTCGACCAGCATGGCATCCAGGAGGTTATGTGCCTCGGGGATATCGTCGGCTACGCGGCGTTTCCCGACGAGTGCACGAAGCGCGTTCGCGAGCGCGGCTGGGCGTCAGTTCTCGGGAACCACGATGCGGCGGTCGGCAACCCGCGCACGCTTTTGGATATGAACGACACCGCCGGGGCCGGGATCCGGTGGGCCGAGCAAAAGATGTCCGCCGACAACCGGGCCTGGCTCGCCGCGCTGCCCGCCCGCATCAACCGCCCGCGCGAGGTCTTCACCCACGCCTCGCTTTTTGCTCCCGAGGAGTGGCAGTACCTGCTCGATGTTGAGTCCGCCCTGCTGCATTTCCTCCGCCAGCGCTCGCCCCTCTGTTTTATCGGTCACACCCATCGCCCGATGATTCTGAGCTGGCAGCGCAGCGCCGGCCTCGAGGCGCTCGTCCCGGGAAACGGCCCCATCCCGCTTCCTGCGCGGGGCAAGGTCACCCTGAATGTGGGATCCGTCGGACAGCCGAGGGACGGCGATCCTCGGGCCTGCTACGTGCTCTACCATCCGAAGTCAAACGAAGTGGAATTCCGCCGGGTCGAGTACGATATCCGGGCCGCCCAGCACGCGATCAGCCAGGCCCGGCTTCCCTCGTTCACCGGGCGCCGGCTTCTTCGGGGGGCTTGAGCCGATTTCCGCGTCGCAGCGTGGCTTCGAATTCGCCCTGGAATCCCAAGGATTCGGCGGGCTCTATTCCGTGGGGCTGGTGAAATCTTTCCGACAGGAGTAGGTCAAACTGTCTTTAATAACCGACGGACGTCATCGTGGACGGACGTTGATATTTTTTTTGGAGATCCAAAAGTCCATTTGCGTTTGGTAAGACTGTACGCTAAACAGAGCAAGTGATTAAACGAGCTGTCTGGATTCAGAAAATCGAGAAAGCGTGGCAAGCGCGCCGCATCGTCTGGCTGGCCGGTCCGAGGCGGTTGGGCAAAACGACCTTGGCGCATCAGCTGCAGGACGTGGAGTATTTTGACTGCGATCTGCCCTCGGTGCGAAGAGATGCGGATGATACCGAGTCCTTCCTCTCTGCTCACCGTGGAAAGAGGTTGGTTGTGGACGAGATCCACCGGCTAGCCAATCCTTCCGAACTTCTCAAGGTGGCGAGCGATCACTACCCTGACACGCGAATTGTCGCCACGGGTTCGTCCACGCTGGGGGCTGGAGCGCGGTTCCGCGACACCTTGACGGGCAGAAAGCGCACCGTGCATCTGCGACCGGTGCTTTGGCAGGAATTGCCGGCATTTGATTGCCAGTCGCTGGAGAAGCGGCTCCTTCATGGCGGGCTGCCGGAAAATTTGCAGAGGGAATCCCGCGATGAATCGGAGTTTTCGGAGTGGATGGAATCCTTCTGGGCAAGGGACATCATCGGGATGTTTTCCGTCGCCAAGCGGTATTCTTTCCTGCGTTTTTTGGAAATGCTCTGGGCACAAAGTGGAGGGCTCTGTGAGTTGACATCCTTCACCGCTCCTTGTGAGGCCAGCCGGCAGACGCTCGCTAATTACTTGGACATCCTGGCTTCAACCGGAGTGGTCAATGTGCTGAGGCCGTTTGCCACAAATCCCCAGAAGGAACTGGTGGCGATGCCAAAGGTGTATGCGTTTGACACAGGCTTTGTCTGCCATGCCCGGGGCATTGATGCGCTTCGGCGCGAAGATTGTGGAAGCCTGTGGGAGCACCTGGTCCTTGATGAATTGCTTTTCGAAGTCGGGGATGGGGTCGTCCACTACTGGAGGGACAAGCAAAAACGCGAGGTGGATTTTGTTCTCAGTCGCCGTGGAAAACCGCCGGTCGCCATCGAGTGCAAGTGGCGTTCTGCTGGATCGGACGCCTCCGGGCTGAATGCGTTCCGCTCCATCCATCCAGAGGCCACCTGCTGGTTGATCTGTGCAGACCGCAAGACGGTTATTCGCCGCGAAACCAGCGGTGGCACTGTCTTTGAAGCAGGCCTGTTAAATTTTCCCGAGCTGTTGGCATCCCACTTCGGAGCGACCGGTTTAAAGTAGGGGGAATCCGAACGGACGGTTTGGACGAAGCATTTTATCCCGCCATGAACGACCTCAAAACGCACGCAGACAGTGAATCCTCGAAAGGTGGAGGCAAAGAAATGCCAGTCATCGGGGCGGTCTCCACCGGCGCCGGAACTACGTCCGCCGGAGCGTCGTATCGCGGAGAAATTTGGCGTCGTCGCGCTCCGGGTAGTCGAGCGTGAAGTGGAGCCCGCGGCTCTCCTTGCGGCTCAGCGCGCAGTCGACGACGAGCGAGGCGACGGTCACGAGGTTTCGCAGCTCCAGGACGTCGGTCGTGATTTTAAAATTCCAGTAAAACTCCTGCACCTCGGCGTGCAGGTTGCGCAGCCGGGTCGCGGCGCGCTGGAGGCGCTTGTCCGTGCGCACGATCCCGACGTAGTCCCACATGAGGCGCCGGATTTCCTCCCAGTTGTGCGAGATGACCACCATCTCATCGACATCCGAAACCTGGCCGGGCCGCCACTCCGGGAGGTCGAACGCGACCCGCGGCGGATGGGTCCGCGCATTTTTTTCGAAGGCATTGTGGGCGAGGACGAGGCCTTCGAGGAGCGAGTTGCTGGCGAGCCGGTTCGCCCCGTGCAGGCCGGTGCAGGCGACCTCGCCGATTGCGAAGAGCCCGCGCAGCGAGGTTTCGCCGTGCAGGTCGGTTTTCACTCCTCCGCACTGGTAGTGGGCGGCCGGCACCACCGGGATCGGCTGGCGGGTGATGTCGATCCCGTGGTGCAGGCAGGTCTCGTAGATGTGCGGGAAGCGGGACTTGACGAAGTCCGCCGGCTTGTGGGTGATGTCGAGGAAGACGCATTTGCTGCCGCTGCGCTTCATCTCCGCATCGATCGCGCGCGCCACGATATCGCGCGGGGCGAGCTCCATCTGCGGGTTGTGCTTCTCCATGAACCGGCGGCCTTTGGCGTTGAGAAGGACGCCGCCCTCGCCGCGCACCACCTCGGAAATCAGGAAGGATTTGACCTCCGGATGGAACAGGCAGGTGGGGTGGAACTGGATGAACTCCATGTTTGCGATCGTGGCCCCGGCCCGCCAGGCCATCGCCACGCCGTCGCCGGTCGCGACATCCGGGTTCGTGGTGTAGAGGTATACTTTTCCGCATCCGCCGGTGGCCAATACGATGACGTCGCTGCGCAGGGTTTCGACGTCGCCGGTGGACTCGTTGAGCACGTAGACCCCGACGCAGCTGTTCTGCATCGCGTAGCCGAGCTTTCCGGTGGTGATGAAGTCGACGGCCATGTGGTTCTCCATCACCTCGATCTGCGGGTGGGAGGAAATCTGGTCGAGCAGGGTCCGCTCGATCTCCATGCCGGTGGAGTCCTGAAAATGGAGGACGCGGCGCTTCGAGTGGCCGCCCTCCTTCCCGAGGTCGAGCTCGTTTTCGCCGTTCATCGTCTCGCGCCGGTCGAATTGCATGCCGAGGTGGACGAGTTCCCGGATCCGCTCCGGGCCGCGGGTGATCACCTCGCGGACCGCGTCCTCGTGGCAGAGCCCGGCCCCGGCGGCGAGCGTGTCGCGGATGTGGAGATCGAACGTGTCCTCCTCGCTGGTGACGCAGGCGACCCCTCCCTGGGCCCACGCGGTGTTTGAGTCGGCGCGACCGCGTTTTGTTACGAGCGCGACGCTCCCTTTTTCAGCGGCCCGCAGCGCGAAGCTCAGCCCGGCAATACCGCTGCCGATGACGACAAAATCAAATTCTCTCATGTGGGGGGGAGGGGGATGTTATCAATCAGGCGCGCGCGGCCGAGGTAAACCGCTGCGGCGAGCCGACCGGCCTGTCTGCGGCTGCGGAGCGGTTCGAGCGTCCCGGCGTCGACCGCCTCGACGTAGTCGATCTTCGCTCCCGGGATCTTTTCGATCAGGCGCTTCGCGTGCGAGGTGATCGCGGACGGCGATTTGTGCCGGGCGGCCGCCTGGAGTGCCTCGTGGATCCCGGGGGCAAGCTGCCGCTCCGCACCGGTGAGGTAGGCATTCCGCGAGCTTGTCGCCAGCCCGTCGGCCTCGCGGACCGTGGGATGTCCGAGCACCTCGATCGGAAAGTTGAGATCCCGAACCATCCGCCGCAAAATTGCAAGCTGCTGCCAATCCTTCTCCCCGAAGATCGCATGGGTCGGCTGGACCAGCAGGAAGAGCTTGGCGACCACGGTGCAGACCCCCTGAAAGTGGCCGGGTCGGGTGCGTCCGCACAGGCGGCTGGAAAGAACCGATTCCTCAACCGCCACGGATCGGCTCCCGTCATACATCTCCCCGGCTGAAGGCACAAAAACCGCGTCAGCTCCCGAGCGCCTGCAGATCGCGAGGTCTTGGCGCAGCGGCCGGGGATACGCCGTAAAATCCTCTTTCGGTCCGAACTGGGTGGGATTGACGAAGATCGAGACAACGACGGCGCCGGATTTTCCCGCCGCTTTGCGGGCCGTACGGACGAGCGCGGCATGCCCGTCGTGGAGGGCTCCCATGGTCGGAACAAAGACAACCTTCCTGAAGCAGCCCTTTCGCCAGGCCCGAATCGCCGCGAGCGATCTGGCAACCTTCATCGAAGCGTCAGAAAATCAGTTCGACGCCGGGGAGGCCGCAGGAGCTGCGACCGCATCGGCCGGGGCCGCGACAGGAGTTGTAGTAACCGCGGCTGCCGGAGTCGGGGTGGCTGTGGCCGCTGCCTGCGGGACCGGCGCGCTCAAAAGCTCTTTTTGAATCGTTGTTTTCCCGGAGGCTGCCTTGGCGGTGATGACCGAGAGCAAAAGGGTGATCGTAAAAAATGCGACGGCCAGCCAGGTGGTGACCTTCGCGAGAACGTGGGTCGTCTGGGCTCCGAAGATGTTGTCGGTAACCCCGCCGCCAAACGCCGCGCCAAGCCCCTCGCTGCGGGGCCGCTGCATCAGGACGACAAAGACGATCAGCAGGCACACCAGGACGTGCAGGGTGATGAGGACAGGCAGGACGATGAACATAGGAAAGACGTTCTACCCTATCCCCGGGGAGCGGGTTGTAAAGTCAGGATCAAAGAAATTTCAGGATCCAGACAACGATGGCTGTTGCGGCCAGCACGGCAAGCGGCAGGAGGATGAAGTTGACGACCCTCTGGCGTCCTTTTCTGCGGCTGCGGAGAAGAGCAAGGAGCCCGCGGCGGGAACGGTGGTGGCGGGCCGACGGGCTGGCGGGCGCTGTCGAAGGCTCGATCGGTGGCGTGCTGTCAAACGGGGTCCGGGGCTGCGAGGGCGGAATCGCCCGCTGGAACAGGGGTTCGTCCGGCTTCCTGCTCAGGTGCAGCTCTCCGCCCTCAACACGGTCGCGAAGGCGCTTTTTCTGAGCCGACACGACAATGCCACCTTTTGGGGGGAGCTTGCTGTGGCCACTGCGATCATCCGTCAGGCTCATTTACCTGCGGGTTACGAGTCCGAAGGAGCCAGGAACGGGGCGATCACACAGGATAGGCCAAGGATGGCAAGAACAGTGAAGGCAAGGATAGGGAGGATCATGAGAGAAAGTTACGGCGAAAAATCCTTAAAATCCAACGGTGGATTTGGTTTTATTTGATGCGCATCAAGGACGATGGCAGTGGGACCAGCCCAGACTGTCTGGCGCCATGAATGATTTCCTGCGTCCCTGCAACTGTGTTCATCCCGAAGAGGCCGAATGCGAGCGGTGCACCGAGGAGCTGCAAGCCAATCCCGGCCGCCACGCCTGCTGCGGTGGGAAGTGCGAGCGCCGCGAGCAGTCGACGTCGTGCGCCTCGGGGCAACAGCCCTGAGGCAGGCTCACTTCTCCGGGATCACCGGAAGGCCGGAGAGGGCCATGGCGATCTCGTGCTCGGGGTATTCGTAGTTCTCCAGCTTTCCGGCAAAGTAGTTGATGTAGGCCTGCATGTCGAAATGCCCGTGGCCGCAGAGGTTGAAAAGGATCGCTTCGGATTTTCCCTCCTCCTTGCAGCGGAGGGCTTCGCGAACCGCCCCGGCGACGGCATGGGAGGCCTCGGGGGCAGGGACGATCCCCTCGGCCCGGGCGAACTGGGTGGCAGCTGAGAAGCACTCCAGCTGTGGAAGCCCGATCGCCTCGGTGAGACCGAGGTCTTTCACGAGGCTGACGAGGGGGGCCATGCCATGGTAGCGGAGCCCGCCTGCGTGGAAGCCGGCCGGGATAAAGCTGCTCCCGAGCGTGTGCATTTTCACGAGCGGGGTCAGCTTGGCCGTGTCGCCCCAATCGTATGCGTAGTGGCCGCGCGTGAGGGTCGGGCAGGCCTCGGGCTCGACCGCAACCAGACGGAGCGGACGGCCGCCGCGTAATTTTTCCCCGAGGAAGGGAAATGCGATCCCGGCAAAGTTTGAGCCGCCTCCGGTGCATCCGACGACGACATCGGGATAATCATCCGCCATCGCCATCTGCTCCATCGATTCGATCCCGATCACCGTCTGGTGGAGGAGGACATGGTTGAGAACACTGCCGAGGGCGTAATTGGTATCGTCCCTGCCCGCGGCGACCTCGACTGCCTCGGCAATCGCGATCCCGAGCGATCCGGTGCAGTCAGGGTCCTGGGCCAATATCGCCCGCCCGGCCTCCGTGCGCGGGCTTGGGCTTGGCGTGACCGAGGCTCCGAAAAGCTCCATGATCGCACGGCGGTAGGGTTTTTGATCGTGCGAAACCCGGACCATGAAGACCTCGCACTCGATCCCGAACATCTGGCAGGCCATCGCAAGCGACGATCCCCACTGACCGGCGCCGGTTTCCGTGGCCAGGCGGCGGATGCCTGCCTGCTTATTGTAATACGCCTGGGGGACCGCCGTGTTTGGCTTGTGCGATCCGGCCGGGCTCACGCCCTCGTATTTATAATAGATGCGGGCGGGCGTATCGAGGGCCTTCTCCAGCCGCCTGGCGCGGAATAGCGGGCTCGGCCGCCAGAGGCGAAGGATGTCCCGAACCTCTTCCGGAATAGGAATTTCGCGCTCGGCGCTCATCTCCTGAGCAATCAGCTCGTCAGGGAACAGTGCCTGCAGCGCCTCCGGCGAGAGCGGCTCCAGCGTCCGGGGGTCCAGCGGGGGTGGGGGAGGGACCGGAAGGTCGGCGGCGATGTTGTACCAGGATTCCGGAAGGCGGCTTTCGTCGAGGAGATATTTGAGCTGTTTGGACATGTTCGATTGGGAAAACCTGAGATCCTACCTGCTTCTGGCCCATTGAAAAGGCAGGACTGGCGCGCAACGCGCCCAAGCGAAAAAAACCAGCTCCTTTTGCGCGGGCGACTGCGGGGATCGGTCGCAGTCGCGCACGCCGGTCCCCGGCCCGGGCCGGCCTACCGGGGCGAAGCGGCAGCCGCTCGCCTGGCTCCCGCCGATTTATCGTGGGCTGCCATGAGGCTGGTGATAATATGGATGCCGAGGAGGATGTCGGAGGAATCGCGAGCGTCGCTGCCCTGAATCATCCACGGCTCATCGAGGATTTTGAGATACCAGACGGTGATGCCGGCCTGCCTGTCGCGCTCCATCAGGTTCAGCATGGCCTGGTTTGGGTCGAGCGTCAGATGGAGGCGGTGGATGAATTGGATTAAGTGCAGCCCCAAATGAAGCAGGAGGCCGGAACAACGCTTCACGTCACCCGATTCGTAGGCACTCTCCAATTCGCCAATCGACTCAATCTGGCGGACGGCCAGGGGGAAATGTTTTTTGACCCTGCGGCCGAGACGGCCGAGCGCCTTGGCGGCGCCGGCTCCTGGGGATTCCCGGTCAAGAATGAGGAGCTGATAAAAGACCTCCCGCTCCCCAAGCAGGTCGCCGATGGCGAGAGAAAGGGCCTGCTTCAGCGCCCGGCTTTCGGTCTCCCTCATCTGGGGGATGATCTGGTAGGCCGCCGACAGCTCGCCGAGCAGCGCAAGCGCCTCGCTGCTCACCGCAAGCAGCTTGCCATCGCGGGTTTCCTTCATGAGCTCGAGGATGCCCGGGATGGCGCGCCGCTCGCCGATGGCTCCCAGCGCCCGAACGCTCTCGATGACGACCTCGCGCTCCGGTGAGGTCAGGTGGCCGATGAGAGCATCCACCGCCCGGGGGTCGGCGGCTTGCCGGAGCGCGCGGCAGATTTGCGGAGCAACCATAGCCGAAGGATCGTTGAGCCGCGCGAGCAGCGCATCCACAGCCGCCAGCGATCCGATCGTGCCCAGAGCCTCGACGGCCTGCTCCTGAAGATCCAGCGAGGGGTCCTCCAGCTTGGCCACCAGGTCGGGGACGGCAAGCCGCGTGCGGGTGTCACCCAGCTTGCGGGCCGCTCCCGCCCGCGCTTGCCGCGTGGCTCCGCTCGTCATGAGGCTGATGTTGTAAAAGTTTCGGATGACCTGGACGGGGCTTGTCAGCAGCATTTCGGAGACCGCAGCGTTGAAAGGCATTTCCTCCTCCGGCATGCGCACGCTCAGCAGGACAGGCAAGGCCACCCCCCAAGCCACCAAAAAAAACAACAAAATCTGCGCATGGTAAAACGAAAACCCGATCCCGCCGGGCAGGTCCCATCCGGTCGGGTGGGCCGAAAACCAATCCATGATCACTCCCCCCGCCAGCGGGCCCAGCGCGGCTAAAAAGCCGATCAGGCACGCGTGCACCGCCATCCACATTGTGCGCCCGGATGCGTCGGACAGCACGCCCAGCAGCCGGATCTGACAAAGCCCCACGCCCGAGAAGAGCGCGCCTCCGCAAATGCTCGTCAGGAAAATGATCAGGGTCACGTCGGAAACCCGCAAGCCCGCAACCTCGTGGACTCCCTCCCCGAGGAAAAAGTACCCCAGCATGCTCAGCGGGGCCGTCAGGAAAAGCAGGCTGGCCGAAATCCGGGACCCCACGCGATCGATCAGGCGGCCGAGAAAATAGCTGGATGCCACCGAGCCGATCGCGCCCGCGACGGTGATCGCCGCAAGCTCGGAGTAGCTCAGCCCGAACTCCTTCTTGAGGTAGACGATGCCAAATGTTCCGACCATGGCAAACCCGAAGCTCCACGCTCCGATCGCCAGGGTCAGACGCCGGAACGCGTCGCTGCGCATCGGGGCCAGAAGCTTTCGCCAAACCGGTGTGCTTCCCTGCCCCGCGCTGCGGGCGGGTTCAGGCACCCCCAGATGGACGATGATATCCAGAAGGCCAAAAATTGCCGCCAAGCCAAACACGAGCGCAAAACCATCCAGGCTGGCGGAGGATTTGTTTCCGTCGTAGGAATCCAACAAAAATCCGGCCAGCCAGAGACCGCCAAGGGAAACCGCCGTGATGACACTCTGCCGGGTGCCCCAGAATTTTCCGCTGGTGCGGCCGGGGATCAGGTCGGTCATCCAGCTCAGCCACGGAGCCCCGCTGGCATTCCCAAGCAACTCGCTGAGGGCCACCGCGGCGACAACCAGAACGGGAATCCATGGCTCCCCGGTGTGCGCAACCAGGGCCAGAGCCGCCGGAACAAACCACAGCGCCCGGTGCGACAACGCCAGCGCCGCCCACACCTGTTTGCGCGACCCCATCGCCTCGGCCAGCATCGCCCCGGGGATTTGAGCCGCCATGCTGACCAGCCTGACCGCAGTGATCAGCCCGATCAGGACGCCGCTGGCGCCAAGCGCCTCCATGAACATCGTCAGCGGCAGGCCGACCGAAAGCGACATCCACAACATGCCCAGGCTGCCGGCAAAGATGCTCAGCCTCATCGAGCGGGCAAGCTGCCGGTGAGAGATCGTCTCCGGCCGGGCCGATGGTCTTTCCTTGTTCACAGAGTCTTGTGCAAAAACCTTTATGGCAGGCAGACAAAAATGCGATCTCCATTTCCGGGATCCTTCCAAAGAGACCCTGTTTCTTGTGCGACGACAAAATGCCCGATCCCGCGCCTTTCTTCCGGATTGATTTCACGCCCGCCTCGCGTCAATGTTCTCGTATTCCATGAGGGTCCCCATGCATGTCGTCGAAGCCCGCCGCGAAAATCTCGCCGCCCTCATTGAGCGACACCGGTACCTTCCCGTCAGCGAGCTGTGCCGCCGGCTCGGGGTCTCCGAGGCAACGGCCCGCCGCGACCTCGCCGCCCTCGCCAGCCGCAACAAGGTCAAGAGGACCCACGGCGGGGCGCTCTCGGAATTTAATGAGCGGTTTCCTTCATTTCGCGAGCGGCAATCCTCCGGCGCGCGCTCGAAGTCGAGGGTGGCGCGCACCGCGCTCCGGTTGATTCAGCCCGGAGGAACCTACTTCCTGGATTCCGGCACCACGATCTTCGCTCTGGCCGAGGCCTTCTGCTCGTCTCCGGTTTTTCCGGTGACGATCGTGACCTCCAACCTCCCGGTCGGCGAGTTGCTTTCCTCCGTGCCCGACGTCAGCGTCTTCCTCACTGCCGGACAGTTGCTCGGCCGCCAATCGGTCCTGCTCGGCGAGACCGCCCGGCGAAGCCTGGAGTTCTGGAGCTTTGATGTGGCCTTTCTCTCCGCCGAGGCGGCGAACTCCACCGGGATCTGGAATAGCCAGGAAGCCATTGTCAATCAGCAACATGTGGCGATAAAGCGGTCCCGAACATCCATCTACTGCCTCGATGCCACGAAGGTCGGATCCACCGCTCCCTTCTTCCTCCAGCGCTGGCCGGACGTTGATTTCCTCCTCACCGATGCCTCCTCCGAGCGACTCGCCCGTGCCGGCATCTCCCCCGAGCTGGTCGATTGTATCTCCTGCGATCCGTCGTTCCCCGTCCCCGATCTTGCCCCCCCCCCGAAAACCCCCCTCCCGGTTCACTTTCTGTAGGCCCCCCCCGCCACTCCCCCGGATGCCATCCTAAAAAAAATCTGAAGAATATGTTTGACGGGGGGCGTAAAAAAAATATATGACGGAATCCAGTCATTTAAATCCTTTCATGTCCTGATGGTTTCTCCCGACATTTCCAGCCGATCCTTCGTCGAGTCGCTTGTGCGCGAGACGCTTTTTCGTCAGCTTGGGCGGAGCGTGCCACCTGCGGCGGCTCCGACGCTTCTGGTCAACAGTTCGGCCCGGCACATGCACATCTCGCCAGAGAATGTGGAGGTGCTTTTCGGGAAGGGCGCGGAGCTGACGGTCCACAAAATGCTGTATCAGGAGGGTCAGTATGCTTCGCAGCAGACGGTGACTCTGGTTGGGCCGCGCAAGCGGATCATTCCGAACCTGCGGATTTTGGGGCCGTGCCGGAACCTGACCCAGATCGAGCTGGCATTTACGGACGCGGTCCAGCTGGGGATCGACGTGCCGGTTCGGATGTCCGGCGACATCGAGGGGACGCCCGGGGCGTACATCATGGGGCCGAAAGGATTTCTTGAGATGAAGAACGGGGTGATCCGGGCGGCGCGGCACGTGCACATGTCGCCCTCGGACGCCGAATTTTACGGGGTCAAGCACCTCGACCTCATCACGCTGAAGGTCACGGCCAAGGGGTGTGCGACGCGGTTTGATGACCTGATCGTGCGCGTGGATCCGAGTTTCAAGCTCGAGGTTCACATGGACACCGACGAGGCGAACGCCTGCGACCTGGACCACGCCGAAAAAGTGGAGCTTTTCAAATCCTAACCTACAACCAAACCAAACCAATAAATATGAGCGAAGCAATCGGACTACTCGAAACCCGCGGATACGTCGGCCTGGTGGAAGCCAGTGACGCGATGGTCAAAGCCGCGAACGTGCAACTGATCAAATCCGTGCCCATTGGCGGAGCGCTGATCACAACCATCGTGCAGGGCGATGTCGGCAGCGTGAAGGCGGCCGTCGAAGCCGGCCGCGAGGCGGCATCCCGCGTGGGCAACCTCGTTGCCTCTCATGTGATCGCCCGTCCGGCGGCCGAGCTGCTGAAGTTCTTCACGGCCTGAACGAATCCTCAACCCATTAACGACGAATAATATTATGGCAACTCAAGCACTCGGAATGATCGAAACCAAGGGTCTCGTGTCGCAGTTCGAAGCGACCGACGCGATGCTCAAGGCGGCAAACGTGGACCTGATCGGCTGGGAGAAGGTCGGCTCGGGCAACGTGGCCGTCTTCATCGGCGGATCTGTGGCCGCCGTCAAGGCCGCCGTGGAAGCCGGCGCCACCGCCGCGAGCACGATCGGCGAAGTGGTCGCCGTCCATGTGATCCCGCGCCCGCACGACGACCTGGTCAAGCTCGGCAAATTCCTTTCCGTCAAGCCCGCCGCCCCAGCGAAGTAATTCCTTCCGGCGGGGGGGGCCTCCGCCGGGACCGCGCCATGTCCGCAAACAACAAAATCCTCGTCGCCAACCTCGGGAGCACGTCGTTCAAGTTCCGCTTGTTCGAGATGCCGTCCGAGCGCGTTCTCGCGAAGGGTGGTGTTGAGCGGATCGGGTCGGAGGATTGTCCATTTACCGTTTCGGTGGGCGATGCTCCGGCCAGAAAGGGGACGGCCTCGTTTCCCGACCACGCCGCCGCGATCCGCTTCATCGAGGCGGAGCTTGGCGGGTTCGACGGCCTCGCGGCCGTCGGGTTCAAGCCCGTGATGGCGAAGGGCGTTTCAGGCACCCAGCTTATGGAGGAGCCGGTGCTCCGGGCGATGGAGGAATTTAACACCCTCCTTCCCGCGCACAATCCGCCGTACATTGCAGGCGTACGCCTCTTCAACCAGCTTTACCCCGGCCTGCCGTGCATCGGAACGTTTGAGACCGCGTTCTACGACCATGTTCCGGTAAGCACTTCGCGTTACCCGGTGCCCCTCGAGTGGGAGGCCAAGTATGGGATCCGGCGCTACGGTTTCCATGGGGCCAGCCACCGGTATGTGACCAGCCGCTGCGCAGAGCTTCGCGGCACCGGCCAGCTCCGCCTGATCTCCTGCCACCTGGGCGGAAGCTCGTCGATCGCCGCCGTCGTCAACGGGCAGGCCATCAACTCCAGCTGGGGGATGACCGCACAGAGCGGGCTGCCTCAGAACAACCGCGCCGGAGACTTTGATTGTTTCGCCCTCATCTACCTGGCCCGGGACCTCGGGCTCGGCCTCGATGCCGTCGAGAAGGAGCTCACGTCAAACTCCGGCCTCAAGGGGATGTCCGGGCTGCCGACCGGCGACGTGCGTGACCTCATCGAGGCCGCAGAAAGCGGACACGCCGACGCCCGGATCGCCATGGAAGTTTTTGTCTCCCAGATCCGGAAGTTTGTCGGCCAATTTCTTGTCGAGATGAACGGAGCGGACGCGCTGATCTTCACCGCCGGAATCGCGGAGAACAACGCGGAGCTTCGCGCCGCCGTCTGCGCGAACCTGAGCTTCTGCGGGCTCGAGCTTGATCCGGCTGCCAATAAGGCGGCGCGCGCCACAGAGGCCATCATCTCGACCCCCTCGTCCAAGATCGAGGTCCGCGTGATCCCGACAAATGAGGAGATCATTATCGCCAGAAACGCCTGGCAGAAACTCAAAGAAACATGAATCGCACGGGCTCCTTTTGCAGTGCGCGGCGGCAGAGGATTTCCGCTGCAAGATGACTTTCCCTGAAAACGGAACTGCTGAAGACTTTTCCAACAACCCAACCAAAACCAACAAAACATTATGTCACAACAAGCACTCGGAATGATCGAAACCCGCGGACTCATCGCCCTCGTTGAGGCGACGGACGCGATGCTCAAGTCGGCCAACGTCGAACTCGTCGGCCCGATGACCCAGGTCGGCAACGCGATGGTCACGGCCTGCGTCTCCGGCGACGTCGCCGCTGTCAAGGCCGCCACGGAGGCCGGCAAAATTGCTGCCCAGTCGCTGGGAGAAGTGATCAGCGTGAGCGTGATCGCCCGCCCGCACGCCGACCTCGGAGCGGTCTTGCCGAAATCCAAGTAAGCCGCTGAGGGCCCTTCGGGACCGCGCGGCTCCGCCGAACTCGAAGTCGGTCCGAACCAAGTCCGGGGGAGCTGAGCACCGAAGGTGAGTGGCGCCCCGGCTAAACACCAACCAAAAGCCACACGACCCACCTTCCATCCCGCATAATATCCCATGATCCTCGCCCGCGTTGAAGGCAGCGTTGTTGCCACCAAAAAAAACCCGAAGATGACCGGACAAAAGCTGCTGGTCATCCGTCCGCTGGTCATCGATTCCCCGGCGGCAAAGGAGCTCAAGCCCGGCAGCTCCACGCTTGTGGTGGTGGACAGCCTGGGGGCCGGCGAGGGCGAGTACGTGCTTGTCGTGCAGGGAAGCTCGGCCCGCCTCGCGGCTGACGACAAAGATTCCCCGGTCGACGCGGTCGTCGTCGGGATCATCGACACCGTGGATCTCGGAAAAACGACCCTCTACAAAGCGAACTAATTTATGGCATCCATTGACGAAAAACTTGTCGCGAAGGTGGTCGGCGAAGTGCTCGCCCGCCTCAAGACCCAGCCCGCGCCAGCCAGTTCCTCGCAGGGCAGCTTCGGGGTTTACGAGGACATGAACGCCGCCGTTGCGGCCGCCCAGCGCTCATTTCTGAAGCTCAAGGAAGGCGGGATGACGGCCCGCAAAAAGGCGATCGCCGTGATCCGCAAGCTCTGCGTGCAGAAGGCGAAGGAATGGGGGGAGATCGAGTTCAACGAGACGAAGATCGGGCGGCTCGACCATAAGATCGAGAAGCTCGGGATTTGCGGCGACCTGGTTCCCGGCGTCGAGATGCTCGACCGCATGGCCTTCAGCGGCGACTCCGGACTCACCGTCATCGACTATGCTCCCTGGGGCGTTATCGGGGCGATCACGCCCTCCACGCACAGCGTTCCGACCCTCACCGGGAATGCGATCAACATGGTCGCCGCCGGCAACGCGGTCGTCTACAACACCCATCCTGCAGCCGCCAAGTGCGCGGCCATCGCGATCCGCGAGTACAACCAGGCCATTTTTGCCGAGACCGGGATCTCCGACCTTCTCACGACCGTTGTGAAGCCGACGCTCGATACGTTCGATGCGATGTGCAAGCACCCGGACGTCAAGCTCCTCTGCGTCACCGGCGGCCCGGCGGTCGTCGCTGCGGCGATGAAGACCGGAAAGCGCGCGGTCTGCGCGGGGCCGGGAAACCCGCCGGTTGTCGTTGATGAAACCGCCGACCTCGACCATGCCGCCCGCTCGATCATCCAGGGGGCGTCGTACGACAACAACCTCCTCTGCATCGGCGAGAAGGAAGTTTTTGTGGTGGCTTCGGTCGCCGACAAGCTGATGGAGGCCCTCCGCAAGGCGGGAGCTGTCCAGCTCGATGCCCGGCAGGTCGAGGCTCTCGCCGAGAAGGCGTTTGTCTTCCCGCAGGGAAAAGGCGCGGGATGCCCCCATCCGGTCGTCAACCGCGACCTCGTCGGCCGCGACGCCGCGGTGCTCGCCAAGGCGATCGGCCTCGACATCCCCGCCTCGACCCAGCTCCTCTTCGGGGAGACCAAGGCGGACCACATCTTCGTCGATGAGGAGCAGATGATGCCGTTCATTCCGGTCGTCCGGGTCCCGGACGTCAACGCCGCGATCGCCGAGGCGATCAAGGCCGAGCACGGGTACAAGCACACCGGGATCATGCATTCGCAGAATATCCGGAACCTGACCAAGATGGCGCAGGAGATCGACACCACGCTCTTCATTAAAAACGGCCCCTGCATGACCGGCCTCGGGCTCGGCGGCGAAGGGTTCCTGAGCTTCAGCATCGCCACCCCGACCGGGGAGGGCGTCACCACCCCGATGACGTTCACCCGCTCCCGCCGGTGCGTCATGGTAGAAAACCTGAATTTGTACTAGCCATGAGAACTGCCACGATTTGCGGATACGCGACCAGCACGATCAAGCACCGCAGCCTCGACGGCTGGCGGCTGCTCGTGGCGGTCCCGGATTCCGCGGACCTGGCGCCGCAGATCGTGATCGACAACCTCGGGGCTGCGATCGGCCAGCAAGTGCTGATTTCGAGCGATGGCAGCGAGTCTCGCAAGATGGTTGGCGACGAGCGAAGCCCCGCCCGCTGGTCGGTGCTGGGCATCATGGATCCGGAGGGGAGCCTCGCCCTATGAGAATGGGGACCGTCATCGGCCGGGTCACACTTTCCGTGCGCAACAAGCGCTTTGTCGGCGAGCGACTGCTCCTGACGCTCCCCTGGAAAAAAGAAACCTTCCAAGGGGCGGATTCGTTCGCTGCCGGGATCGTCGTCTACGACGAGCTCGGGGCAAATGTCGGCCAGCACATCGCCATCAGCGAAGGCCGAGAGGCGGCCTGTCCATTCCCGCAGCCCACCCCGGTTGACGCGTATTGCGCCGCCCTCGTCGATGAACACTTTTACCAAGACTAAACTATGAAACTATTCGCACAAAAAGACGCCGAAGAATTCGTGAAGTCCGGAGCCTCCGAGTTCCGCTACAACCGCGAGATCCGCATCACCCCCGGGGCGAAGGACATCTTTTCGGAGGCCGGGATCAAGGTTGTTTTCGATGCCGAAGCCGCCGTTCCGGCCGCCGCCGCTCCGGCCCCGGGCACCGCCGGAACGAGCGATGATCAGAAGCTTTTCAACTCGCCCGAAGCCGAGCGGATCAAGAAGGAGATCTGCGACATCGGCCGCCGGATCTGGATGCGCGAGTACTGCGATGGCAACGGCGGCAACATTTCCGCCCGCCTGGGCCCGGACCGTTTTATCATCACGCCAACCGGCGTGAGCAAGGGATTCATGACGCCCGACATGCTCAGCATGGTGGACATCAAGGGCACGCAGCTGGCAGGGACGTGGAAGCGCTCGAGCGAGTTCACGACGCATGCAGCGATCTACGAGACCACGCCCGCCGCGGTATCGGTCTGCCACGCCCACCCCTGCCACGCCGGGGCCTTTGCGATCAAGGAGCTCCAGCCGCCCGCGCGGCTGATCCCCGAGCTCGAAGTTTTTGTCGGCACGGTGGCGGTGGCCGGATACCAGACGCCCGGCTCTCCGGAGATCGCGGCCAGCATCCGCCCGCTCGCGCCGCAGCACCAGTCGATCATCATGGGCTGCCACGGCGTCATCTGCTGGGGCACGTCCGTCGAGGACGCCTACTTCAAGATGGAGATCACCGACGCGTACTGCCGCACGGTCATCCTGGCGCAGGCGCTTCCCGGCGCGGCCTCGATCCCCTGTGAGAAGCTCGACGACCTGCTCAAGATGAAGAAGGGGATGGGCCTGCCCGACAACCGGTACGAACTGAAAAATGCCGAGCTTTGCGAGGTGGATCCCTGGGACCAGATGTGCGGCCAGCACGGCTGCTCGTCCCCGGTGACGCCGTTCAACCCAATGCCGGCCCCCCAGTCGGGTGCTGATATGGAGGCGCTCGTGCAAAAGCTCACCGACGAGATCATCGCAAACCTCAACAAATAGAATTATGAAAATAGCTATCATCGGCGGGGGCGGGCGTGTCGGATCGTGTGCGGCGTTCGCGCTCCAGTGCTCCGGCATCGTGAAAGAAATTGTGATGCTCGACGCCAACCAGGCGGCGGCGGAGGGCGAGGCGCTCGACCTGCTTCACGGGGCCGCGTTCTGCGCGGACCAGACGATCTCGGCCGGCACGTATGCCGACTGCAAGGATGCCGACCTGATCTGCATCACGGCCGGGCTCCGGCGGAAGCCGGACGAATCCCGGCTCGACCTCATCAACCGCAACGTCTCGCTTTTCCTCGGGATCCTGGAGAGCCTCAAGGGCGCCGGGATGAAGAGGGAGGCCATCATTTTTGTGGTGTCGAACCCCGTGGACATCCTCACCCAGCTTGCCGTGGAGAAGACCGGACTTCCGGCCTCGCAGGTCCTTGGCCTCGGCACAGTGCTCGACACCTCGCGGTTCTGCTCGCTCATCGCCTCGTCGATCAAGCTTCCGGCAACCCAGGTCCGTGCGATGATCCTTGGCGAGCACGGCGACACGATGCTGCCGATCTGGTCGTCCGCCTCGGTCGACGGGTTTCCGCTCGGCAAATTTCCCGGAGTTACTCCGGCCTTCCAAACCCAGATTTTCGAGCGCACCCAGAAGAGCGGTGCGGAGGTCATCTCCCGCAAGGGGGGGGCCGGATATGCTGTCGGGGTGGCGATCCGCGAGGTGATCGACTCGATCGCCCTCGACCGCCGCCGTATCCTGCCGGTCTCCAGCCGCGTGAACGGAGCCTACGGGATCCGCGACATCTCGATCAGCGTTCCCACGGTCGTCGGCCGTGCAGGCGTCCTCGAACACATCGAGCTCGAGCTGTGGCCCAAAGAGCTCCAGGGCCTCCAGGCCTCGGCCAAGGCGCTCAAGGATACCCGGGCGAAAATTTAAGGCGTAGAAGATCCTTATTCGAGCCAGAGCGATGGTAGGGAGGCCTCGCCGAGGCGTCCGTCGGGAGAAGTCGGATGCCTCGGCGAGCCATCCCTACCCTTGGCAGGCGATGAACGAAAAGAGGGAGTCGTTGGCTGCGGTGTCAGGGGACGCACTCTTCGTGAGGGAGAAAACCATATTTTCGACCGGTGGCCGGTCGCGCATCTCCAGGCACCGCGCGTGCATGATGGCGGCCGGAGATTTTCCGGGGGGCGAGGCGAGGCGGGCCGACTCGAAGCTGGACGCTGCCGCACGCCAATCGCCGCGCCGGTAGAGGGCGAGGGCAGCCGAGTATTTTTCGATGAGCTCCTCGTGAGCGAGGCGATCGCTTTCTCCCAGGCCGAGGAGCTCAAAGAGGTCGACGGGATGGTTTCGTCCGGGGACGAGGACCCGATCGACCGGCATGAAAACGAGGGAGGGTGCCCGCACGAGGGCTGCCGTCCGGGTCTCCCCCGAGACAAGGATTGCTGTCCCGTAGTGCGATGCGCTCGCCTCCACGCGCTGGGCGAGGTTCACGGTGTCTCCCATCATCGTGTAGTTAAACCGGAGCTCCGATCCGATATTGCCGACGACGGCCGGGCCGGTATGGAGGCCGACGCGCGAGCGCATGTTGCGCGCGGTTTCCGGCCAGCGGGCCTCGCCCGACCAGCGGCTGCGGAGCCGCGCCTGGGCGGCCTGGAGCGCGAGCGCCGCCCGGCAGGCCGCCGCCGCATGGTCGGTGCAGGGCAGCGGAGCACCAAACATCGCGATGATCGCATCGCCCACGTATTTGTCCAACGTGCCCTGCTCGCCGGTCACGGCGACCGTGCACTCGCCAAAATATTCGCACATGAGCTCGACGAGATCGGTGGCGGAGAGCGACTCGGCGAGGCCTGAAAATGCGATGACGTCGCTAAAAAACGCGGTGATTTCGACCTCGGTCCCGCCGGTTTTCGGGGGGGTGCTTTGCTCGATCATCTCGTTGACGACGGCGGCGGAGACGTACGATCCGAACAGGGACTTGATCCGCTGCCGCTGCTTTTCTTCGACCCCGAGCTGATGTGCGATCGCGAGAAACGTGCAGGAGAGCGCGGCTCCGAGCGGGGCCACGAGGGGGAGCAAAATCCGTCCATGGGAGAAGAGCAGGAAGGCTGCGGCGACGTACCCGAGAACCAGAACGCAGGCCAGGGCTTTTCCCGCCTTGGAAAACCGGTTCCTCATCACGCAGAGCGAGGTGGTCCCGAGGCCGAGCGCGCAGATGATCAGGGCATTGGCCCACGCCGGGAGGCGGTGGAGGAACTCGCCGGAAAGGATCGTCTTCAGGAGGTTGCCATGGACCGAAACCCTCGGGACCGGACGGGAGCCGCTCATCGGGGCCGGCGAATTGTCCCCGAGCAGAGGGTCGGTCGGCCCGATTAATATGATCGCGTCCCGGAAGTTCTCGAAAAACGTTTTGGCATGCTGCTTTTCTTCGTCCGTCCCCTCGCGGGCGAGGCGGTCAAACTCGAGCACCCAGGCGATTTCGATGTGCTCGTTTTCTTTTGAGTTCCAGGCCGAGAACCAATTTGGCTCGATCAGCTGGCCCAGGCTCAGGGGGATGTCGTAAAGAATCTTGCCCGCGGGATTGCGGATGAGCAGCTGGTCGGGCCGGATCTCGATGGCCGACGCATCCAACCCGGCATGCAGGAGGGCCAGCTGGATCGCCATGGCATAGTACGTCTGGTACTCTGTCCTGGCAAAGGCCGGGATCCACCGCAGATCGTAGCCGGCCGTATCGATGAGCCCGATATGGCCCCACGTCGGGCCCACGACCGGAAAATCCGGAAGCTCGGGCAGGTCGGTCTCCGACGTGTCGGTGCGGTTCTCAAAGAGGAACGGGAACGATCGGTTTTGTTTCCCGAGCTTGCCGAGCTGCGTCCCGTACGATGCGGCCAGCACCACGCGGGAGTGTTGCTGGATGCTTTTCCCGAGCACTGCGCTGCCCGCCTCCGCCTCCTCGCGGCCGAGCTGGGGGAGCCCGGCATTCCCGAAGACAAGGTCCATCCCGACCGCACGCACCTTTCCGCGGGTGAACAGGGCATCCAAAACCTCGGCGAAGACCGAGCGGTTCCATGGAAAGTTGCCAATCGCCGCGAGCGACTTGGAATCAATGTTGACGTAGATCAGGCGGACCGGGGAGGGGAGGTCGCCGCGAACGTTCAGGCGCGCATCGATCGTTTTTTCCTCTAACAGCCCGAGGGCCCCATCCAATCCGACAAATGTGTGTTGCCCGTCCCACGAAAAAACGGCGATCTGAGAGAGGGCAATCCAGATCGCACAGGCTGCCACGCAAAAGGCGTACAGTCCATAGGACCGCCAATGTTTAACAAAGCCCTCCCACCAAGCAGATCCGGATGCCATTCGCGTCTCCCGCGAGGAGGTTTCGGAGCCCTACGAGACCGGAGGGTTGGGCGTGGGTTGGATAATGATTGTCCCGTTGCCGCTACCGCTACTGGTGCTGTTGCCGGTACTGCCACCGCCGCTTCCGCCACCGCCACCGCCACCGCCACCGCCAGGAGCCGTTCCAACGCTCCCAGCCCCTCCGTCGCCGCCAAAGCCACCTGCCTGGCCTTCTCCGTTATTCCCGGTTCCCCCGGTTTCTGCTGAGCCATCGGCCACTCCTTCAAAGGCTGCCTGGATTGGAAGCCCGGCGAGCGCCTCGTTGATCTGAGCCACAATCTCGGCGGCCTCCTGCGGTGTGAGTTGGGTGGGTTGGGCACCCGTGCCCGCTGCGCTAAAGGAGATTGTCGATCCGCCGGAAAGAGCGGTGGTCTTTCCATTGGGTGCCGTAAAGACAACGCTGCCCTCCGGCACGCTGATATTCACACTTTGAGCTCCTCCGTCCTGGCGCGTGATAGAAACTTGGACAATCGTTCCACGGATGCCCGCGACCCCGACCGGGGTGCCGATGTCCATCGTGGAGCCCTTTTGCAGCTTGGCGACATTCGCAATGATGGCCCCTTCTTTAACGGAAACCTTAGTCTGCGAGACAGACGGTTCCTGCTTCAGATCTTTGAATTGAACCCCGGTAGAGTCATAGGGAACCTGCGTGAAGGTATCGATCGAAAAAACGGAGCTTGGACGGACCACGATGGTGGTGCCGTTGGAAAACAGGAGGATGGCTGTGGAATCGGCTCCGGTCTTCACCGAATGGTCTTGATTGATGAATGCCCCTTCCTTAAGCGGGGCGCTCGATTTGGTGGTGTTATTAACTTGGTCTACGGTGCCCTTCACTTTGACGACCCGGATGTTTCCTGGCATTGCGTCTTCGGCGATGGCTCCGGAGTTCCAGACAAAAAAGAGTGCTAAGGTCACCAGCACGGGGAGGCGAAGCGTTTTCATGATCGTCAGCCTCTCTCAGGCCCGGCTAAAAAGAAAGCAAAAAAGTCGCACTGATTTTGGATGGGTGGCATGCCCGAATGTTGCAAAAAGGGGCTCCGCCGTGAGGGATCTTGTTTGGAGTTCCGCATTATGCGGTGGATTTTTGCATAGCCGCACAGGCTGCCGCCGCCTGAAGGCGGAACTCCGAACCCGGAAGGCTATCGCCTGACAGACGTGCCACTTTCAGAGATGCACCCGAACGATCATTGGCGCAGGACAAATTTACGGAAGTGCCGAAGGCGAATGCCAGGGGCAACGCCCTGGTGCCAACCTATTTAATAGATGAGGGCTGAAGTTCCCCCCTTCACCAAACGAAAATCACTTCATGAGCAAGACCGCACGGGCCCGCTTGATCTCGCGGGTGATCTTGCGGTGCAGGCGCGCGGACATGCCGGTCACGCGGCGGGGAAGGATTTTTCCGCTCTCGGTGACGAAGCGCTTCAGGAGGTCCGGGTTTTTATAATCGATCGCCTCGAGGTTGAGGTCGACGCGACGGCGCGGCATCGAACGGTTGGCTTTGCGAAAGTTGGTCCGGCGCTGAGGTGTTTTAGGCTGCATAAAGAGTTATTTAATTTCGCGGTGGAGCGTGTGCCGCTTGAGGTGCGGGTTGTACTTCTTTTTTTCGAGGCGCGTGGGGGTCTTCGGGCTCTTTTTATTCCGCGTCGTGATGTAGCGGGAGGTGGGTTTGCCCTCGGCTTTCGCTTCGGTGCACTCGAGGGTGATAATTTCCTGTGGCATGGTCGGTTAGTCTTTGCTGTCGTTTGATGAGTCGTCGTCGTCCCCGTCGCCGCCCTCGTCGTCGCCCAGTCCGAAGAGTGAGGTGACCGGTTGGCGGACGCGGCTGAAGCGGTTGCGCTTCTCGATTTCCGCCTGGCACTCGACGGTGTAGCGGGTGAAGGGGAGGGCTTCCAGGCGGGCGTGGGGGATGGCCTTGTTGGAAATTTCGCAGACCCCGTACGAGCCGGTTTCGATGCGCTTGAGCGCCTGGTCGATCTCGTAAAGGGAATCCTGTTCCTGGGAGAGGAGGCTGAGGGCGAAATCGCGGTCGTAGGCATCGCTGCCGGCGTCGGCCTGGTGCATTCCAAACGCCGAGGCTTCGCTGCCTTCGGCGCGTGATCGCAGGCTGTCTTTTGCGACGCCGTTCATCGAGTCCAGGAGCGTGTCTTTCAAGATCAAAAGCCGCTCGCGTTGCTTGGCGAGGAATCCGGTCACCTTGAGCGTTGCGGATGCGGGAGCCGGCGTGGCCTTCGCCGGGGCGACGGCCTTGGCGGCCGGCTTGCCCGGAGATTTTTTGGGAGCCACCTTTGCAGGGGCTGCTTTTGCGGGTGCGGGCTTTTTTGCCGGGGAGGATTTTTTTGGTTTGGTCGCCATTTTATTACGCGGAAGTGTGAAGAAAGGGGGCGATATGTATCGTTTGGGATGTTCTGGTGCAAGGGGATTCTTTGAAAAAACCGAGGAGGGGGGCTGCCGGGGTCATCGACCGACAAGGACAATGCCCGACCACTCGCGGATCGCATACTGTTTTTGAGAGGCGAGGGGGGGGAGGTATTCTGGCGATCCGGGATCGGCCGGCGAGGGGAGGGAAGTGTCGGTGAAGAGGTGCCAGGACATCCCCCGCGGCAGGACGGGCAGGGTGAAGCTGAGGGGTTTGTAGTACATGTTCATCGCGGTGTAGATGAAGTGAGGAGGGCCACCCGCAGCCTCGCCGTGCCGCCCGCAGAGCATGAACGCGAGCGACCGGCTGGCGGCCATCCAATCCGGGCGCCAGGGCTGCGTGCCGTGCCAGCTGATATCCGGGTACCCGCTGCTCACCTGGTCGCGGCCGGTCAGGAATTCGGGTTGGCGGAGGGCGGGGTTCGCCTTGCGGAAGGCGATCATCGCACGGCTGAACCGGAAGATTTCCCGGCCTTCTTCGTCGAGGTTCCAGTTGAGCCAGTTCCAGTCCTCGTCGTGGCAGTAGGCGTTATTGTTCCCGTGCTGGCTGCGGCCGCATTCGTCGCCCATGGTGATCATCGGCACCCCCTGGCTGGTGAGGAGGAGGAGCATCGCATTTTTGCACTGCCGGACCCGGAGCGCCCGGATCTTCGGATCATCGGTCTCGCCCTCGGCCCCACAGTTCCAACTGGCGTTGTCGTTGGTGCCGTCGTTGTTGTTCTCGCCGTTTGCGAGGTTGTGCTTCTCGTTGTAGGAAAAGAGATCGCGCAGGGTGAACCCGTCGTGGCAGGTGATGAAGTTGACCGAAGCGGTCGGCTTCCTCCCGGCGGCGGCGTAGAGGTCGGGGGAGCCCATGATCCGCTGGACCATCTCGCCAACCATGCCCGGGTCGCCTTTGAGGAATTTTCGCGCGCAGTCCCGGTATTTGCCATTCCACTCCATCCAGCGGCCGTAGGAGGGGAAATTTCCGACTTGGTAGAGCCCGCCGGCATCCCAGGCCTCGGCGATGAGGTCGCAGCTGGCGAGGACCGGGTCGTAGGCGAGGGATTCCAGGAGAGGGGGATTGAGAAGAGGGGCTCCGCTCGAGTCGCGGCCGAGGACGGAGGCCAGGTCAAACCGGAAACCGTCGATGTGAAATTCCGCCGCCCAGTGGCGCAGGCAGTTGATGACGAAGCCCCGCACGGCCGGGTGGTTGCAGTTCACCGTGTTGCCGCATCCGGTGTAGTTGGCGAACTGCCCCCTGGCGTTGAGCATGTAGTAGGTTTTGTTGTCAATCCCGCGGAACGAGATGACCGGCCCGTCTGCGCCGCCCTCGGCGGTGTGGTTGAAGACGACATCCAGGACGACCTCGATGCCCTCAGCATGCAGGGCCTTGACCATCTGCTTGAACTCGTGCACTTGACGGCCGCGCGCCGCGTCGGCTGCATAGCTGCATTTGGGGGCAAAAAATCCGACCGTGCTGTACCCCCAGTAGTTGCAGAGCGGTTCGCCTGTGGCCGGGTTGGTGCGGGTGTTTTCGGATTCGTCAAATTCGAAGACCGGCATGAGCTCGATGCAGTTGACGCCGAGGTCGCTCAGGTAGGCCGTCTTCTCGGCGAGGCCGGCAAACGTTCCGGGGTTGTGTGCTCCCGAGCTCGGGTGCCGGGTGAATCCCCGGACGTGCATCTCGTAAATGATGACCTCGCTTTCCGGCCGGCGAACCGGGCGGCTGTGCTCCCAGTGGAACTCTTCGTGCGGGATGCGCCCGCGGTGGACTGGGTTCGATACCGTCGGGGTGCCCATCCAGACCTCCCGCCCGCTGATCTTTCGCGCATGCGGGTCGAGAACGATGTTCGACGGATCAAAAAAGTGCCCCTCCCGCGGGTCGTGCGGACCGTCAAACCGGAAGCCGTATTCGATTTTTTCGTAGTCCAGGTCGTCGACCGTCATCGCCCAGACCTGGCCGAGGCGGCACTCCGGCGGGAACGGGATCTCGGCCATCGGCGCAGCGGCCCCCCGCTCGAAGAGGACGAGCGTGCAGGCGGTCGCGTGGGCGCTGAAGATCGAAAAGTTGACGCCGTGCGGGACGTGGCTGGCGCCGAACGGCAGCGGGTGGCCATAGCGGAGTTTAAAGTCCCCGTGCGCGTGCGTGTGTTCGGAACGGCTGCTCATTCTCGAGCGAGGCTACGCGCTGGGCAAAAAACCGCAAGCCGAGCCTTCGCGCTTGTGGTTGGGAGGGGAAGCGAAGACAGTGCCGGTCCCATGCCCGGATGTTACGCCTCATTTCACAAGCAGCTCGGGGACCTCGTCCTGCTCGAGCCTGCCCTTTCGAAGCTGAGCGGCCACCACGGTGCACCGGTGCGCCTGCTGACCCGCAACGGGCATGCCGATCTGGCGCGTCTGATGTCCGGGGTTGCCGTGGGCCGGGGGTTTCCTCTTTCCCGGGCATCCTGCGCGTACTGTTTTGACCCGCTCAACAAATCCGCGCTGCGCTCGCTGCTGGCGCCTGTTCGCTCCCGCCGCCTGATCGTTCCCGAGCGCCGCGAGCTGAGGTGGTACCACCCGATCCTCTTTCCGCAAGATGCCAATCCCGAGCTCGGGGAGGATTACGTCGCGGAGTTTTTCTGGCAAAATACGCCGGTCCCGAGCCAGTCTGCTTTCCGGCCTCCGATCCTTGCCCCGCCTCCCGAAGATTGGGCCCCGCGCGAGAAGCCGCCCAAAGGTTTCGTGCTCCTCAACCCGACGGCAGGATGGAAAAAGAAGATGTGGACGGCGGAGGGTTGGACGCAAGTGCTCCGTGCCATTGGCCATTCGCCGGTCGTCATCACCAGCGCGGCCGCCGACTGGCAGATCGCCCACGCCAGCGACGTCTGCCAGGCAGCCGGGGCCACCATGCTCTGCACCTCGCTCCGGGAATTTTTATGGCTCTGCGCAAACGCCTCCCTGGTTTTGACGGTGGACGGCTCCGCCTCGCATCTTGCCTCCGCTTTCGGCGTCCCCTGTTTCACCCTCTTCGGCCCGACAAGCCGGTCGAACTGGCACCGGCCGAATCCCAGGCATCAGGCGTTCCAAGCTCCCCCGGACCAGGACGGCCTGCGGCGGCTGCGGAAGTTGCCCGCCGGGCCGGTCGTCGAGGCTGTCCGGGAATTTGTCCGGTCACTCTAAAAGAAAAGCCCATTTTGAGGCCCTGGCAAAAATTTCGCTGGCGCGCGGGAAATTTCTTCCTACGTTCCCGGATGCTTCGTGCCGGAATTCGATATTTTGGGTTGGCCCTCGTTGTGGCGGTAACGCTGTTTTGGCTTGCTGCTGGCGGCGACCGGGGGTGGACTAAGACCTCGGTTGCGGTTCAAAAGACGGACGAGGTGACCGGGATCGAATATCCGGTGATCGAAAACCGCTTTGTCCCGGGCATCGACGCCCTGGCGCTCGGATCCCTGGCCGGGCTCGCCATCTTCGCGCTTTCATTCATCCCAACAAAAAAACCATGAAAAACCACCTCACCATCCTGGCGCTGGGCGCCGCGTCTATCCTCCCCGCTTTTGCGGAGTCCTTGACATTTGATTTCAAGGATCCGAAGGGGGTCAACAACATCGTATTCAAGCTGGACGCACCGCTGGAGTCGATCAACGGCACTGCCTCCGGAATTTCCGGAACGATCGCCGCCGACCCGAAAAACCCGGCCGACGTCAAGGGCCGGATTGTCGTCGCCACCGAAACCCTCCACGTGCCGAATCCGGTCATGAAGGAACACCTTTTCGGGCCGAAATGGCTGGATATCTCCACCCATACGGAAATTGTTTTTGAGCTGAAAGAGGTCAGCAACGTGAAGCGGGACGGGGACACCGGCACGGCGGACGTGAAAGGCACGTTCACTCTTAAGGGTGTCAGCAAGGACCTCACCGTGCCGGTGAAGGTGACATACCTGCCCGGCAAGCTGAAAGCCCGAGGCGGAGACCTCGACGGCGACCTGCTCGTCGTCCGCTCGAACTTCACGATCAGCCGGAGCGACTTCGGGATCCAAGCCGGCCAAAACACCGACAAGGTTTCCGACGAGATCGAGATCTCGCTCAGCCTGGCCGGAGCGGCTCCGAAGAAGTAAGGCGTTCTTAGCCTCCCCGCTTCGCAAGTTCCTTGGTGCAGGCCTTGCACATGAGCCCCGGAGCGGGGTGGAGAACAAACAGCGCGGCATCGTCATCCTTGTGCTTGCTCTTCCCGCAGAGCGACAACATCTGGCCGTCCTTGCCCCGGGATTCGTAGTAGTGCACCTGCTCGGCGGCAGGCGCTTCGAACCCTTTGGCCCAGCCCTGGCGGCCTTCCGGGACGTACGTCCGGAAGACGAACTCCTCGCGGGTCGAACCATACTCGTTCCGGTAAACCCAGTATTCCTTCTGCCCGCCAACATTTCGAAACCCGTACCGCGCATTCAAGATGTCCGGTGAGAGGGAGCAGAGAAACACGATCGGCGTTCGGTATTTCCCGGCAGCATCCTGGACGTAAAGGTATCCGTCCGGGTGACGACACATCGCTTCCAATTCGGATTTCAGGCTCATAAATGCTGTGGGGGGAGATCGGCGGTCAGCCGAAGATTCCTTTCTTTTTTGCCGGGGCTGCGTCGCGCATGAGCGACTCCATGCGCTGCTGGTCGCGGGCGTTGGCGATCGCCTGCTCCTTGGAGATCGCGCGGGAGAGGTAGAGGCCGGCCAGGTCCTCGTCGATCGCGTGCATGCCATCCTTGGCGCCGATTTCGATAAGGCCGACGAGCTGCTCCCAGCGGCGCTCCCGGATGCACGCCCGCACGCCGGGATTGGCGGTCAGGGTCTCGGTGGCCAGGACGCGGCCGGCCCCGTCCTCGGTCGGGATGAGGCGCTGGGAAATGACCGCCTCAAGCGCGTTGGCAAGCTGGGCGATAATCTGAGGCTGCTGGTCCCCGGGGAACGCGTCCACCATCCGGTCGATCGCCTTCGGCGCGTCGATGGTATGAAGCGTGGCGATAACGAGGTGCCCGGTCTCGGCCGCCGTGATCGCAGCGCCGATTGTCTCAGGATCGCGCATCTCGCCGACCAGGATGACGTCCGGGTCCTGCCGCAGCGCGTGGCGGAGCGCCTCGCCAAACGATTTTGTGTCGCTGCCGATCTCGCGCTGCTTCACCAGGCTGCGGGCGTTTTGAAAGACGTATTCCACCGGATCTTCGACCGTCACGATGACCCCGCTTCGCTGCTGGCTGATGTGTTGGATCATCGACGCCATCGTCGTGCTTTTTCCTGAGCCCGTGATCCCCGTCACCAGGACGAGCCCGCGCTGCATCGCGCACAGGTTAAAGATCGTGTTGCGGTGGCCGAGCTGGCCGAGTTCCGGGATTTGGCTCGGGATGTATCGGAATGCGCCCTCGAGCGCCCCGCGGCTGTAGTGGGCGTTCGCGCGGAACCTTCCGAGCCCGTCGACCTGGATGGCAAAATCCAGCTCCCACTCCTCCTCGAGGCGGGCGCGCTGGGCCTCGGTGAGGATCCCGGAGACCAGGTCGCGGCAGAAGTCCATCGTGAGCGCCCGCTCGTCGAGCGCGGCGAGGCTGCCGTTGATCCGGGCCATCGGCTGCGCATCGGCGCAGAGGTGGAGGTCCGAGGCTCCCGCAGCCACCGTGCGGGTCAGAAGGTCAACAAGATCAAAGGGATTATCCATGGTGCGTTACCTCCGGGTCGCCTGGCTCGAGGAGCTGATCCCCCGGAGCGACCGCGCAAACTCCTGCGGGTTGTCTGAGATTTCCATCGCTGCCGACTCGGCCACCTTTCCGTCTCGCACGAGCTGGAGCAGAGAGTCCGCAAACGAGCACGCCTGGCGGCGGTCGCCCCGCGCGATAAAATCCTGGAGGTCGGACATCCGGCCCTCCGAGATGATCTTGCGCGACGAGGCCGCATTGGAAAAATACTCGCAGACCAGGACCCTCGACCCGTCCCGGGATGGGATGAGCCGCTGGCAGAGCACGCCCAGAAGCTGCGCCGCGAGCGTCTTGCGCACGGCCTCGCGCTCGTCCGGTGGAAAGAGCAGCTGCAGGCGCTCGACCACATCCGCGCACGACGACGCGTGGAGCGTTGCCAGCACGAGGTGCCCGGTCTCGGCCGCTTGGATCGCGGTCTGCGCGGAGAGGGCGTCCCGGATTTCCCCAAGCAGGATGATATCCGGGTTTTGGCGGAGCGAGCGCCGAAGCCCCTCGGCAAACGAGCTCGTATCCACCCCGACCTCGCGCTGGGTAAAGAGCGAGAGGTTGCCTTCGAAAAGGAACTCGACTGGATCTTCGATTGTGACGACGTGGCGGGCCATCGTCCGGTTGATCCATTCCAGGACGGCTGCCAGCGTGGTGGATTTCCCGGATCCTGTCGGCCCGGAGACGAGCACGATCCCGGATTTTCGCACTCCCCATTCCTGCAGAAGCGCAACCGGAAGCCCGAGCGAATCCAGGGCCGGGATATCCCTTCGGATCCGGCGGAGCACGGCCCCGCGCGAGCCCAGTTGGCGGTGCAGGTTCACCCGGAAGCGAACCCCCTCCGGCGTCGTGAAACTCGCGTCGCTATCGAGCGCATCCGGAGCCGCCCCGCAAGCTGCCCAGAGCGAGTCCAAATCAACGTCCGTCGGGGGAGGCGACTGCACGGGGACCAGGTCGCCCTGAACCCGGACGACCGGCTGCCTTCCGCAGTGGACGATCACATCGGAAGCCTCGCACCCGACCGCCGCATGTAGGATCTCGTCGAGGAGGGGAGAGAGCATGTCTTGAGGGATATCAGGAAGGCAGGGGGCGCGTCGAGCCGGAAGAAATTCTTCCCCAGGCTTCGAGGGCGGAAAGCGAGCCAAAGTCGCTGTAGAGCTGGAGGAGCCCCTGCTGCTGGCGGGCGGTGCGGAGGAGCGAGCGCTCCACCGAACCCCGCAGCCACACGCTGGCAAGCCGGATCCGCCCCGCAGGGGTCGTGCCGGGGAGCGCGTGGAGCGCATCGCGGGCCTGGTCGAGCGGAAGGGCGGGGAGATACGCGTTTATGAGGAGGTCCCGGACGCGGTCAGGTCCGACCAGCGCAACCTCCCTGTCCAATGCGCCGGCAGAAAGGTTCCAATGCCGGTCCCAGTACGGGTGGGAAAGGGATTCAAAAAACCCGACAAATCCCTTGGTTCCGCCGGACTTGATGGCAGCGCGCAATTTTGAAAAGCTGCCCGCGAGGGCGGCGAGCGCACCCATGCGGCGGTGCGGATGGTTTGCCGGGCGGAGCCCGGAGAACTTCCAGAGGCTTCTTGCAACCACCAGGCGCGCGAGCGGATCGCGGAGCGCCCACCACCCGTCCCAGAGCGGCTTCAAATACTGGCGGGTCACGTCGTCCGCCTGATCAAACGACCGGGGTTCGAGGAAGCCCGCCAGCCCGAACAGCCGGGCTTCGCCATCCGGACCCGAGGCGGCGCGCAGCCCGTTCCGCTGGGCGGTGAGCAGGAACGGGATCGCATTGTTTTTGTATCCCAGTCCTGCCGCGAGCGCGTGGAAAAGCGCGGTGTCGGCCCCGTGCAGCGAGATCGCCCGGACGCACGATTCATGCTTGAGTCTCAGGCGGAACTCGGCCGCCTCCTCGATCATCACGAGCGCCTCCGCCGCCGTCACGGACCCCGGAACGTGGCGCAGCGGGCAGGCCGGAACGTCGTCCGTCTGGAGCCGGGCCTGCGCAACCTCGCGGAAGTCCGCCGTGCGGGCGAATGCCGCCGAGGCGGGGGCGTGCGCAAAAAGCTGGAGAAGCACCCCGTTGTAGGCCGGGTTTGTTGCGTGCCCATGCCGCTCCCAATCGCGGGCATCCATATCGACTTCGAGGTCGCCGCTGCATCCGTCCCCGCCATCAAAACGGAAGTGCACCTCTTTAAAGTCCGGCCCGGCCTCGCGGTTCCACCGGCCGAAGCTGACGATCTCGACGGCCTTTCCGCTGGTCGTTTGCCAGCGGACCCCGAACTCGCCGGCAAAGAGCCTGGCCTGAATTTCGAGTTCCGGGATCCGGGCCGGCGGGGATTCGTTGAGCCGCATCCCCTCGCGGGCGAGTTCGTAGGCGCTCATGGGCGAAGCTCGGGCAGCGGAGGAGGCGGGAGAGGAGTGGGCTCGGGCGTCGGCTGGGGCACCGGCGTGGGAGTCGGCGTGGGAGTCGGCGTGGCAGCAGCCGGGGTCGAGACCGGATCCGGGATGGCGGCGGTCAGCTTGATGGGCTCGATCGAGGGGGCTGGCTGGGGGCCGTTGGTGAACTGCGCAAAGAGATCGCGAGCCGCGCCCGGGGGCATCGACGCCGTGGCGGAAAAGGCGAGCTGAACCGCATCGGGTTTCCGCCCGAGCGCGACGAGCGCCTGGATCGATTCCAGATCCAGCCGCGTGCGCACGCCCGGATCTTTGGCGAGGGCGAGGGCCGCCTGGAAGCTCGCCAAGGCATCGTCCCATTGTCCCGCTCCTGCCTGCACGGAGCCGAGGGCTTCCTCAAACATGCTGCTGCCCGTCCGTTCGGCGGCGGCCCTAAGATCGGAGGCGGCCAAGAGCGCGTTCCCGGATGCTGCCAGCACGATGCCCCGGTAGGTTTTCCATGGGTTGGAGGGATCCGCCGGCGCAGGGCCCCTCCAGGACTTGTAGGGTTTGTAGAGCGGATCCCCGATGACGACCCCCATCCAGGAAAGAGCCTTCTGCGCCATCCACCCGCTCTCGGCAAGCGTGAACCCGGACATGAGGCGGTCCTGAAAAACGTCGAGGTTGGCGGTCAGGGAAAGGTAGGGCTCATAGACGTTGCCCAGCGTGGCGGCGGCCCCGCGGGCCAGAAGCGGTCCGCACCAGTTCGCGGTTGTGCTGCGCAGGGTCGAGGCGCTGAAGGAGTGGATATGAACCGCCACGGCTCCGGGGCGGAACTGGAACGAGGGGTCGGCAAAGGGTCCGTCGGCATTTCCTGCGTACCAGCCGTAGTAGACGGCAGCGTCGGTGATCGGGAATCCGGTGGGAAATGTTGGAGGAAGATCATCAAAAATCACGGGAAGCCCCTGCTGGCGCATGAGCGCCATGCTGTTGGTCATCCACTGGTCGCCCTCGGCGTATCCTCCGGTCGTGATCCCGCGCGCATCCACGTACGACCATCCCCAGAGGCCGGACCCTTCCGCGGCCAGCCCGTCGTCGATCATGGCGCGAACGATCGAGGGAGTCGGTCCATCGAGGCGCGCGACCAGGAGAAATCCCGGATAGACCGGCTCGTCGCGGATCCGTGTGAACCGCCTGTAGTAAGGGTTCGGGACGATCCCGGCCGGGCCGGGCAGCGGCATCCCAAGCGTGGTGAGCTCGCTGTCGACCGACGCGTCATTCCTCCCGGCAATCAGCTCGGGAAGCCCCGGGATCGTCGTCGAGGGCGGGATCGTCGGGTCGGGCGCAATTTTGAGAGGGACGCCGCGGATGATCGCCACGTAGCGTACGGTCGTGGCCGTGACGATCGGCTTTCCCGCGACATCCTTTCCCATCGTCCACCAGCCGCGCTTGCGGAAGAGAGAACGCAAAGGTGCGGCGATGGTCGATTCGTAGTCGGCGCGCTGGATCTCCTCGGCCGCCGGGCAGTCGAGGCCGACGACCTGGTTCGGCGGGATGTCCCGCTTTCCGGCGTAGTAGGTGGCGAGGCTGCGGGAGTCGGGGTCGTTGCTGTTAAAGAGGACGACAGTGGATGACGAGTCGATCCCGGCGGCGGCAAGCGGCAGGCTTCCCGCCAGAAGAAGGAGCGCGAGCACAAGCCCCGTCGGCGGGCGGCTATACGGCGATGCGGAGCCCATCGTAAGAAAGCCGGACGTTGTCGGGAAGATGTGCCTCCGTCGCGGCATGGCCGAGGTCGTGGCACATATGGATGAAATACGTCCGGGCCGGCTGAAGGCGGCTCACCACATCCAGGGCCTGGTCGATCGAGAGGTGCGTCGAGTGGGGGGCATGCCGGAGCGCGTCGAGCACGAGCACATCAGCCCCGTGCGCAGCCTCCAAGGCTTCCCCGGGAACGTCTTGGCAGTCTGTCATGTAGGCAAGCCGCTTCCGGCCGCCGCGCCAGAAGATCAGCCCGCTTGTGGTCATGCGGCCATGGGGAAGGGCGACCGGCACGATCCGCGTCCCTCCCAGCTCGAATGCCCCTTCAAAAACGTGTGGTTCCGGGCGCACGTAAGTGCGGAACTTCGGCGCATCATCGAACGCGTACTGGAAGACGCGTCCGAGATCCTGCAGCGTGCGCTCCGATCCGTACACCGGGATCGCCTTGTCCTCGATCTCGCAGAACCGCCGCAGGTCGTCGAACCCGAGGATGTGGTCGCTGTGCGAATGCGTATAGACGACCGCATCGAGCTCGACGATCCCCTCGCGGAGGCACTGCTGGCGGAAATCCGGCGGCGTATCGACACAAAACGAAAACCCTTCGGATCGGACGTGGATCGACGTTCGCAGACGCTTGTCCCGCGGGTCCGGCGAGCGGCAGACCGCGCAGGAACACCCGATCACCGGGATCCCGTGCGATGTCCCCGTCCCTAAAAATGTGATTTCGAGCCCATCCATCGCGTTGCTTTCAGCGGCGAGACTGGCATAGTTGGCGGATGTCCGCAACGCTGGCCTCACTGCGCATCAGAAATTTGGCATTGGTCGAGGACCTCCTGTGGGAGCCGGGCGGCGGGTTCATCGCGATCACGGGCGAAACCGGGGCGGGCAAGTCGATCATTCTCGGTGCGGTGAAGCTCCTCCTTGGCGAGCGCGCGGACAAGTCGCTGATCCGGACCGGGGCCGACGCCTGCACGGTCGAAGGTGTCTTTTCGCTGGAGGCGAGCTCTCCGATCCACCGGCTCATCGAGGAATCCGGGGTCGAGCCGTGCGAGGACGGCCGCCTCATCATCCGGCGGGCGCTCGCGGCCAGCGGGAGCGGCAAGCAATTTGCGAACGGGTCCCCTTGCACGCTGTCCCTTCTCCGGCAGGCGGGCGACCTTCTGCTCGACCTTCATGGCCCTCACGACCACCAGAGCCTGTTTTCACGCGACCAGCAGATGGTGCTCCTCGACAGCTTTAGCGGGGCCGAGGGGCACCGGAAAACCTTTCAGGCCGCGCGCAAGGAATGGATGCGGCTTTGCAGCGAAAAGCAGCGCCTCTCGGAGGATGCTGCGGCGATCGCGCGGGAGATCGATCTCCTCGGGCACCAGACCCGCGAGATCGCCGAGGCCGGGCTGGCTGCAGGCGAGGAGGAACCCCTGCTTGCGCGCCAGAAAGCCGCCGCCAATGCCAACCGCCTCTCGGCGCTCTGCAACGAGCTTGCGGCGCTGCTGGGGGATTCCGAAGATTCCCTGACCTCCCGCCTGAACAATGCCGTCCGGCTCACGAGAGAGCTGAACCGGCTGGACCCTCAAGCCTCGCGCATGGCAGATGCCGCAGCCGGGCTCTTCGAGTCGGCCAGCGAATTGTCGCGCGACGTGGATCACTATGCCGCCGCGCTGGAGTCCGACCCGGCCCAGCTGGCGGCCCTGGAGGCCCGCCTCGATGCGGTCCAGGCCCTCAAGCGAAAATATGGAGCGACCGTGGACGAGGTGATCTCGTTCGGGCAGGCCGCCGCCGGAAAGCTGGCCGATCTGGTCGGCCGCGAGGAGCGGAGCACCGGGCTCGATGCGGAGATCGCCCGGGCCGCCGCACACATGGCGGCTGCCGCCGCCGCGCTCAGCAAATCCCGAAAAGCGGCCGCCCCCAAACTTCAATCCCTCGTCAAGCACCACCTCGGCGACCTCGGGTTCGCAAAATCCGGGTTCTCGATCGCGTGGGACGACCTCGCCGAACCGGGGCCGCTGGGAGCCGAGCTGACGGAATTCCAGTTTTCGCCGAACCCGGGCGAGCCCGAGCGCCCGCTGCGGGCGATCGCATCGAGCGGGGAGATCTCGCGCGTGATGCTGGCGATCAAGACCGCGCTGGCCGGCCAGGATAGCGTGCCCGTGCTCATCTTCGACGAGATCGATGCCAATGTCGGCGGGGAGATCGGGGCGCGGGTCGGCGCAAAAATGAAGGAGCTCGGCAACTCGCACCAGGTTTTCTGCATCACCCACCTTCCTCAGGTCGCCTCGCTGGCGAGCTCACATTTTATCGTCATCAAGGAGACGGGCGGCGGGCGCACGACGACGAGCCTGGTTGCTGCGGAGGGTGCGGCCCGCGAGCAGGAAATCGCACGCATGCTGGGCGGCAAGGCCGGCTCCGCGCTTGCGCATGCCAAGGCGCTGCTGGGGGACGGCCATTCCAAAAATCCCTGATGCCTGCCCAGGTTCATTTTTTGAAGAAGGAGTCCCCGTTGGCCTCGCAGGTGGCGGAGTTTATGCTAGCTGGCCTCTCCGGGCATCCGCTCGATCTGCGGGGAACCGAGGTGTGGGTTCCGACAGCGGGGGCGGGTCGGAAGATTCGCTATGAGGTGGCGCGGCAGGCCGGGGCCGATCGCCTTGGGGTGCTCCCGCCCCAATTCCTCCAGCCGATGCAGGCGCTGCTGCCCCGCTCCTCTTCCGAACCTGCTGCCACCCGCGCGGAGCGCGAGGGGGCTTGGGCACAGGTCCTGGAGTCGGCCGCACGTGAGCGTCTGGATGCGCTCTTTCCACACGAGGAATCTCTGCAAGGCGAGCGCGCGCTGCTCGCGGCCGGCGGGATGCTTTGCGAACTCGGCGACCTCCTGGCCGAGGGCGGGCACGAACCCGGATCCCCCGAGGTGCTCCGCGCCTGCTCGCAGGATGCCGGGCGCTGGGAGCAGATTCGATGGCTCTATTCAAAATACCTCTCCCGCCTTTCCCGCGACGGGCTCTCCGATCCCAACGCGCTCCGCGTCCGCGAAATTGCGAGCCCCCGGGCAGGCGGCTTGCAGCACCTCGTGATCGCCGGCATCCCGGATCTTCCGGGCGCTGCCGCAAAGTATGCGTCCGCGCTGGCCTCGGCAGGGGTGGACGTCGACGTGCTGGTTTGGGCGCCGGGTGAAATGGGAGGGGGCTTCGACGCTTGGGGAAGACCGCTTACCGGGGAGTGGGAGGCGTGCCGGATCCCGCTCGGGGCCGATCAAATTCGAATAGCGAAAGATCCCGCAGATGAGGCGGATCGGGCGCTCCGGTTTTGCTCGCTCGCCTCTTCTCCGGGCGATTATGCGGTCGTTCTGGCGGACCCTGATTTGGCCCCCGCGTTTTGCTCGGAAATCCTGCGCCATGCGGTCAGGCCGTTTTTGCCGGACGGCGATCCGCTCTCGCGCAGCGAGCCTGCGGCGGTTGCCCTCGGGTGGCTCGAGTGGTGTGCGGGCGGTGACCTGCGGGGGCTTCGCCGATTGCTGGAATGCCCGGCGTTTGCCGGCTGGCTGGGCGGTCGATGCCGGCTGGCTCCCGCGCGATTGCTCGCCGCCTGCGACTTTCTCCAGGCCGATGTCCTTGCGGCGGACCGCGAGGGGGCCAAAGGATTTTTGAATGCCGTCCTAGACGAAACGAACCGACCAGCGGATTTTGCCCCTACAGGGCAGGAACACTTTTTACCGGGGACCCAGGGCGGCGCTGGCGCTTGCCCTGGGCTGATGGATTCAGCCCCGTCGGGGCTCCAGGCGGACTCTTCGGAGGGCGAGGCAACATCGTCGGGGCTTCAGGCACCTGCGCCTGCACCCCGCTCCCGGCCTCAGGCCGCGTGGGCGGCGGCGCTTTTGGCTCAGCTCGATTTGGTTGATCGGCTGAGCCCGGCGGAGATGGTGCGCGAGGTGTGGAGGGAGTCAGGAGGGGAAGCTGCCCGGCAGGTTCTAGCCTCATGGGATGAGCTCTCCGCTTCGCGAATCTTTCGCTCCTGGCCGGAAGGGCGCGGGCCCGCCTTCCTTCGGTCGCTGCAGGCGGCCGCGACATTTGAGGCCTCGCAGGCCGGGGACATCGAGCTCTCCGGCTGGCTCGAGGCCCCGTGGGTCGACGCCTCCCGCCTGGCGCTCTGCGGCTGTGTAGAAGGCCGCCTGCCCGCCTCGATTTCCGAGCATGCCTTTTTGCCCGACTCCATCCGCCGCCAGCTCGGCCTGCTCGACAACGCGTCCCGCCGCGCGCGCGACGCCTTTCTGCTCACCTCTCTGCTGGCCTCCCGCCCGCCCGGCAACTTCTGCTGCAGCTTCAGCAAGTCCGGTGCCGACGGTGGGCCTTCGCTGCCGTCCGGCCTCCTCCTCCGATGTGCCGACGACGAACTCGCTCCCCGCATTCTCACGACTTTCCGCAAGGTTGAATCCCGCTCGGCAAGACCCCGGCGCGCGAATGGATGGAGGTGGCAGCTGACGGAGGCTGAGCGCATCCGCGAGATCCGCAAGATCAGCCCGACGGACTTCAAAGAATACCTGGCATGCCCGTTCCGCTACTACCTGAAGCGGGTCCTCCATCTCGAGGCGTTTGACCCACGCGCCCGCGAGATGGATGCCCTCCAGTTCGGAACCCTCGTCCACAAGGCGCTGGAGGATTTTGCGCTGGAGTCGCCGGACGCCTGCGAGGAGGAGGCGATTGCCAGAGCCGTACTCCGGCATCTCGACCGCCAGGCCGCCCGCCAGTTCGGACCCTCCCCGGCACCTGCCGTCCGCGTCCAGCTCGCGGCCGCACGGGTCCGCCTCCGCGCGTTCGCCCGCCTGCAGGCCGTGGAATTTGCCGCCGGATGGCGGATCGTCGCGGTCGAAAAAAAGTTGTCCGCCGACGACGTCGACCCGCTGCGTGTCGGCCCCTTGGCGCTCTCGGCGAAGATCGACCGGATCGAGGAACACCCGCAGCTTGGGCTGCGGATCGTGGACTACAAAACCTACGGCACGACAAAGCCGCCTGCGGCCACGCATTTCGGCCCGGCGTCTGCCAACAGCTTTTTGGATGCTGCGCAGACGACGGTCGCCGGAAAGCCCCGCTGCTGGATCGACCTGCAGCTCCCGCTCTACCGCCTGATCGCGGAACATCTCTATCCGGGCAGGCCGGTGCAGACCGCGTATTTCATCCTGCCGGCAGACCCCTCGCAATCCGCCATCGAAGCGCTCGACCTGACCGGCGAGCTTTATGAGTCCGCGCTGGCGTGTGCGAGCGAAGTCGCTGGGCGCGTGAGCCAGCGCAGGTTCTGGCCGCCGCAATCCGCAGCCGGTCCCTGGGAAGATCCCTTTGCCCCGCTGTTCCTCAACGGCCGTGCGGAGGATTGTTTCGACGCCGGGACGATTAGCTTTTTGAAGGGGGACGCATGATTGCCCACGAGATGCTGGTCGCCAATGCCGGGAGCGGAAAGACCTACGCGCTCACCACCCGGATGGTCACGTTGCTCGCGCTCGGGGTGGAGCCGCGAAAGATCGCGGCGCTGACGTTTACGAAGAAGGCCGCAGGCGAATTCCTTGATGCCGTCTTTGTCCGACTGGCCGCCGCTGCCGTCGATCCCGCACGGCTGGCGGATCTCTGCCGGGATACCGGTCTTCCGGGGATAAGCTCTGCAAAGTGCCTCGAGATCCTTCGCTGCCTCGTTTCGCAGATGGGGGCGCTGAGCATGGGGACGATCGACAGCCTCTTTGCCAGAATCGCACGGGCCTTTCCGCTCGAGTCCGGGCTCCCGGGCGACTTTGCCATGCTCGGCGAATCCGAGCTGGAATCCTCGCGCGAGGACGCGCTGGCCGGGCTGTTCCGTTATTATGCGAGGGACGATGACGGCTTCAAAACCCTGCTCGAGCTGGTGAGGCAGCAAAGCCGGCGCGGGAGCGAGCGTGAGGTTTTTTCGGCGCTGCTCGACTCGGTCTCCACGCTGCACGGGAAATTTCTCGTTACACCGGAGGCCGTGCGGTGGGGGGAGGCCGGGCAGATCTGGCCCTCGGGCAGCGCGATCTTGTCCGCTCCCGCCCCCCGCGCGGCGGCGGATGCCCTCTGGCAGGCGATCGAAGAAACGCACCCGGAATTGGCCGGCGAGGCGGCCGAGGCATGGCAGGAGAATCTCGCTTTGGCCGCGGCTCTCGAGCCCGGCGATTCGTGGCCGCCCGCCCTGGCGGATTTTGTAAAGCGGAGGCTTCTCACGAATTCCACCGACAGCAAGACCGGCCTCGACTACGTTCCGACCGGCCGCACGAAAGACGCCCGCGTCTATCTGAACGCCCGCGTTCGCCCTGCCCGCGAGGTTTTGATGCTCGCCCTGCTAAAGGTCGAGATAGAGGCCCTCCTCCGGCGGAGCCGTGCGCTGCACGGACTCATGCGACGGTTCGAAGCGGTCTACCATCTCAGCGCGAGGGCGCAGGGAAAACTGACCTTCGACGACGTCACCAGCCTGCTGGCCGGCCAGGTCGAGGAGCCGGAGTGGCGGGCGGCCGCCGGATACCGCCTGGACGCCCGTTTCGATCATTGGCTGCTCGACGAGTTCCAGGATACCAGCCGCCCGCAGTGGAAGGTCCTCTCCGCCTTCATCGACGAGGTCGTGCAGGATTCAAATGGCGAACGATCCCTCTTTTACGTCGGTGATACGAAGCAGGCAATCTACCTCTGGCGAGGAGGCGATCCGGGCCTCTTTTTCGAAATTCGGGATTCCTATAATGAGGGCCTCGGGTCCCGGATTGAGGAAAAGTCGCTGACCCAATCATTCCGCTCGGCTCCCGTGATATTGGACGCGATCAACCGGGTCTTCGGACGGATGGAGGATTTCCAGCAACCGCTCGGGCTGCCGTCCCAGGCGGTGGCCGGCTGGCGGCGGGCCTGGCGCGAGCATGAGGTCGCGGACCGGAACGCCGGGATGTCGGGATATGTCCGATGGAGCGCCCTTGAGGAGGAGTCCTCCGAGGAGGACGACGGGTCCCCGCAGGATCGCGAAATTCTCAAGATCCTGAGCGAGGTCGAGCCGTGGCGGCGCGGGTGGAGCTGTGCGGTCCTGAAGCGGGATAACAAGCGGGTCGCCTCGCTGGCCGCGCTTCTGCAGTCGGCCGGCGTTCCTGTTGCGGTTGAAGGGAAGTCGAACCCCTGCACCGACAACCCGCTCGGAGCCTGCCTGCTCGCCGGGTTTCGCATGGTCGCATCCCCCGGGGACCGGCTCGCAGCGGCCGTCTTTTCCGGCTATCCGCCGGCGGAGAACTTGCTCCGATGCGGGATCGAGGCATTTCGCAGCTCGACCATGCAGCGGATCGCCGCAGAGGGATTCGCGGCCGCCTGCCGGGATTGGATTGCGCACATGGACCTCGGCGAGGAAGATTTTTTGGCCGAACGCGCCGCAGAATTTCTTGCAGCTGCCGCGGAATTTGATGCCCGCCGCACGGCGTCCGATGGCCTCATCCAGTTTTTAGATTTCATCGAAGGCCGCCAGGTCCAGGAATCCGAGGGGGCCGATGTCGTGCGGGTGATGACCGTGCACCAGGCCAAGGGGCTGACGTTTGATATGACCGTCGTGTCCGGCCTGGATGAGCTTGTCAAAGACCGCTGCTCCGGAACACTGGTTCTTGGCAAAAGGGGAGGGGAGACGGCTTGGGGAATGATCCTCCCCCCTAAGGATCTCTCTGCCCAGGATCCCGTGCTGGATGTGGCGCGCGGCGAGCTTCTGGCGGATTCCGCCTACGGCGAACTCTGCACCGCCTACGTGGCGATGACCCGCCCCCGGCACGCGCTCTACGTATTGACGAAACGGCCCGCAAAGTCAGGGAAGGGATTTGCCGCGCTGCTGGCGATGGCGCTGGATTCCTCCGAATCCCCCTATGAGGCCGGAGACGCGAGGTGGTTCGAAACAAAGGCGCCCTCCGGCATCCCTGCGGAATCGCCATTCGAGCAGGACTTCTCCCTGTCAGCTCCGGGCGTTTCGACTCCGCGCCCAAACATTCCCTCTGCGCATATGATGGATCAGTCGCCCGCGGTTCGGAGTGTGCCCGGACTGCCGTCCGGCCGCGATCCGGCTGCCTGGGGCAGCCAGATTCACTCGGCCCTCGCCAGGATCGAGTGGATCGGCTCCGGAGCTCCCGACCTCCCCGGCCTCCCTTCCGATCTCCAGCAGGCCGTCGCCAGCGTCCTTGCCGATCCGGCGGTTCGAGAGGTTTTTTCCAAACCCGCCGCCCCGTGCCAGCTCTGGCGCGAGCAGGCGTTTGATGTCGTCACCGGCGGCGTGTGGACGAGCGGGGCTTTCGATCGGGTGCATGTCATGACGGCCGGAGACGGAGCCCCGCTTTCGGCAATCATCTACGATTTTAAAACCGACCGGGCGCCCGGGGAGACCCTGCGTGCCCGCTATACCGGCCAGTTGGAATCTTACCGCGCGGCCGCCGCCCAGCTGCTCGGCATCTCTCCGGCATCCGTCACCGCTCACATCGTCCCCCTGGCGCCGCTGGTGCGATACGCAGGCGGGCAGGGGACTCTCTCTTTGACTCCTCCCCATGGCGGATGATACGTTCCCCATCCATGAGCGCCCTGCCCAAGACATCCCTAGCCGCCCCCGAATATCTGTCCATCGAGCGCGCCGCCGAGACGAGGATCGGGTTCCTTCCCGCAGAACGATGAGTTCTGGTGCTGCCTGTTTTTCGAGCGACCCGTCGGCGGCCCCGACCCTTGTCGCCCTGCAAAATGGAAAGTGGCGCCATGCGCGTGACCTTGCGAAGGGCCTATGCAAAGGTGACCGTTCCCGCTATCTGCCGCTGCTGATCGAGGCGAATGCTGGGCTCGCGCATGACCTCATCTCCCGAGGCCTGCTCTCGGATGCGTGGACGGTCATCGACTACCTCAAGACCATAGCCCCCCGGGACCTCGTCGCAGCGCTGGAATCGGCTTTCTCCTCCCCATCGGCACCCCAGACTGCGACGCCAGGCGGGGCAGGATATCCTGGCGCGGCGATCGGCCGGCTCTGGCCCGAGCTGCTAAGGATCGCCGCAAGTCCTGCCGGGGACATCTGTGGCCGGGATATCACGACCATCGATGATGTTGTCACCGCATTTGCGCCGCCGCCGGCGGATTTCGGCGATGAGCTCTCCGCCAGCCTTGCCGCACAGCTGGAGGCCGTTCACGCCGCGTGCGCTGCGGCCTCCGAAGGGCGGTGGGAGGAGGCGACAGCGGCTGTTCGCCCGCTTCCCTCGCAGTCGGTTTTCCGCCACTGGCGGCTGTTTCTGCGCGGCATACGGCTTGCATTTCAAGGAGATCCAGACGGCGCGGAGGTGTGCTTTCAGCGCCTTCAACCCGGGAGCGCGTGCGCTCTTGCCGCGACCTCCATGCCGGGTCGCAAGCCCTCCTTGGCCACCCGCCCGGCCGCTCGGGCCGCATGGGATCTGGCACGGTCCGGCGGGCCGCCCGGGGCCGCTGCGGAGATCTCCGCAGCCGACGCCGCCTGGCACAAAGGCGAGTGGAAGTCCGCCAAGGAGGCCCTCTCGAAGGCGTTTGGAAGCGGCTTTCCCAGCCGCGGGCACGGGCTCGAGGCGGCGCTCACGGACGCCCTTTTTTTTACCGGGGACCTGCGTGGGGCCGCGTCCATCAAACGCAGGCGCGAGCTCGGAGCCTTCTGGGATCAGCTCTGCCGGATGGAAAAGCCGCCGCGTGCATGGTTCGCCGCAGCCCTCCGCTCCCTGCTGGTCTCCGAGGAGCCGGATATGCCGCCCGCGCCGCTGACAACCGAAGTCGGCGACCTCCTGCGCTTCGAGTCCGAGCTGCGCGGGCCGAATCCGCTCCGCGACAGCCAGGGCTGGCAGTGGCTCGGCGAAAAGCTCTCCGGGTGGGACGCCTCGCTCTCTCCTCTGATGGGCGACGCTCCCCGGGTGCGCGACGCAGCCGGGGCGATCCGGGCGTTTGAATCCGCCACAAAAAGTGACCCGGAGAACGAGTCGGCCTGGCTCGGGCTCCTCGACACCTACGAAAAAACCCGGGCGGCGGCAAAGCGGAACCGGCTCCTGGACGTCCTGGCCAAGCGCTTTCCGCACAACAAGCGGGTCCTCATCCAGGCGGGCGCGAGGGCGGTCGAGCGGGGGTCGTTTGCGAAAGGGATCGACTTTCTGGAGCAGGCCCGCGCGCTCGATCCGCTGGATCCCGTGGTCCGCAGGCAGATGCTGATCGCCCTCGTCCAGCGCGCCCGCGATGCCCACCAAAACGCCAAGGATATCGGGTTGATCTGGGAGGAGATCGAACCGCTCCTCGACCCCTCTCCTGCCTGCCGGGATCTCATGTGCGCAAAATGGGTGATGCGCGTGCGCCGCGCGCTGTGGGATTCCTCACACGCCCCAACTGCCCGCGCGGAGGCCGAAATGCTCGCCCCGTCCCGCCTGGAGCTTCTGGCCATGGAGAGACTCCTGAGCGCATGCTACGGCAGCCCGCTGCGGAAGGAGTGGCAGAACTCGTGGCGTGCCGTCCCCCCGGTCACATGGGGGGGCATCAGAGGGGTTTTTCAAGCCATCTCGTTCGCAGAAAAAATCGAGGGGTTTCTAAAGCATGCGGCCGGGCGCGCGGCCTCGCTTCTGATCGAATCCGTTAATTTTGCCGAGCGGGATGACCTTTTCATCAAGGATCCGGGCGGTGCCTTGCTCGTCTTTCAGGAGCTTGACGCGACGGACAAAGCGGCAAGCTTTTTCTTGGGGGATCTTGCGGATGACGCGACGGAGCGGATGCATGGGATCGTGCGCCGCCTGCCAAAAAGCGCTGTTGCCGCCAGCCTTCCGCTTCGTCTTCTGGATCTCTCGCTCCGCGACCGGCATGACATGGCCCTGACCGACGCCAAGGCCATGAAGGAGCTCAAAGCGCTCATCGGCGATGCCAAAAAGGCGGGGGCTGGGGACCTGGTAGAGGCCGCGCGCGAGCTTCTCCTTGAATTTCAGGAGGAGGGCGAAGGCGGCGAGGATTTTGGCCGCCCGGAGCGGCCGGATTTTGAGCCCGAGGGACCGTTCTCAGGCGTGATCCGGGATTTCATGGATGCGGCCGCCTCGGGGGATGCCAAGCGGATCAACAAGCTGAAAAAGACCATCGAGAAGCTGGGTGCCGGATCACCCGGAGCGAGCCGAACGAGCCCGCCCATCCAGCCCGCCTCGCATCCGAAATTCCAAAAATCAAAACCTGCTGGCGGACAGGGGGAATTTCGTTTTTTTTAATCCTCCATGAACCCGTTCATCGTTTTCAATCTTCCTCCCGACTGCACCGACGAGCAGGTGCGCGGCGCCTACCATGAGCTCCTGCGGAAGCACCCGCCGGAGACGTGCCCGGCCGAGTTTCAGATGATCCAGGAGGCCGCGACCGCCCTCCGGACCGCGCGCGACCGCTGGCGCTGCCACCTCTTCGATCTGCCCTCCGAGGCGGCGTCCCCGCTCGAGGTCCTCAACACATTTTCGCGCCTGCCAGGCCGGGCCACACCGCCGGGATTCCCCGCATTCAAATCTCTCCTGCGCGCGTGCGCATCCGCCGCCAGGCAACCCACCTCCCCATGAAGTCCTTTAAATCCGATTCCGAAATCGAGTTCGTCTTCGACGTCTCACCGCCAAGCCCGCCGCCACTGCCTCCGCCGGCCAAGGAGTCGGACCATCCTCCTGCCGGGGCCCGCAGCGAAACGACGGGCACCGAAGGGGCCGAGCGCCCGGCCGAGGACTCCCCAAAGGATGAGGAAGTCCCGGATGAGGAAGTTGGCGAGACGGAGGCCGAGGACGAGCAGGACGCCGAAGAGGAAATTCTGGAAGACGATGAGGAACCCGGGGACCCGCATGGTGAAATGCTCGTCGAGGTTCGGGATGAGCTCGCCGCCACATCGGCGGAAAGCCGGCGAAACACGCGGAGGATTTTCGATGCGCTCAAGCAATTCGGCGGCGTTCTCGACGCGCTTTCGGCGACGGTCAACGACATCCATTCCACCGCCCGCGCCCAGGTGCAGCCGGCGGCGCGCGATGACGGCCAGTTGCGGGACCTCGTCGAACTTGCCGACCGGGTGGACCGGATCGCCGCCGCCTTTTCCCGCGAGCCATCCCTGGTCCTGCCGTGGTGGCCTCCGGCCCGCCGCGCGGTGGCGGCCTGGCGGGCCGATCGCGCGCGGCTCGACGACTCGTTTGCGATCCTCACCGCGCATGTGCGCGCGCTCCTGAAAAATTCCGGGATCGAGCGGATCGCCTGCGAGGGAGAGCTTTTCGACCCCTCGTGCATGTGCGCGGACGAGGCGGTGCTGGACCGCTCGGTTGCCGACCACACCGTGCTTTCAGAAATTCTTCCCGGTTGGCGCAAGGCGGCCACCGGGTGCGTCGTGCGCCCCGCCCACGTCCGGGTATCCCGCGCCCGATAACCTCTTATTACCCATGAAAAAACCATCCCTTGATCCCGTTGTCGGCATCGACCTCGGCACCACCAACAGCGCCATCTCCGTCGTCCTCGACGACGGGCTCAGCATCATCCCGGTCCTCGGCGAGACGACCATGCCCAGCGCTGTCGGCCTCGATCCGATGGGACGTCTGATCGTCGGCCAGCCGGCCAAAAACCAGTCGATCTCGTCGCCGGAAAACACGGTGCTCTCCGTGAAGAGGCTCATGGGGACCGACGAGACCGTCGAGCTCGGCGGGAAATCCTACCGCCCGGAGGAGATCAGCTCGATTATTCTCGGCGAGCTCAAGCGCGCGGCGGAGGCCCACCTCGGCTGCCCGGTCACCCGAGCCGTCATCACGGTCCCCGCATTTTTTAACGAGCGCCAGCGCCAGTCCACTCAGGATGCCGGGAAGCTCGCCGGGTTCGACGTGCTGCGGATCATCAACGAGCCGACGGCCGCCGCGCTCGCTTACGGAGCCGGAACCGTCGGCGGCCAGGCGAATGAAACCCTTCTCGTCTACGACCTCGGCGGAGGCACGTTCGACGTTTCGGTCGTCATGGTCGAGAACGGGGTCGTCGAGGTCCGCGCCAGCCACGGCGATACCCGGCTTGGCGGCGACGACTTTGACGAGGCGCTCGCGAAGCTGGCCGAAGATCGCTTCGAAGAAAAAGACCGCGGGGCCTCGGGCGGGGTCACCCCGCTCGCCCGCCGGCGGCTCAAGGCGGTCATGGAGCGCGCCAAGATCGCGCTGTCCGACCAGCCGTTTGCCGCCGTCCGCGAGGAGTTTCTCACCGCCACCGCCCACCTCGCGACCGAGGTGGCCCGCTCGGAATACGAGGAGCTCATCGAACCCTGGATCGAAAAGTCCCTCGAATGCCTCCAGCGCGCGCTCGCTGATGCCTCCGTCACCCCCGCGCAGGTGGACAAGATCATGCTCGTCGGCGGGGCGACCCGGACCCCCCTCGTTCAGGAGATCATCGAGGGCCGCCTCGGCAAGGTTCCCCGGCACGAAATCAATCCCGACCTGATCGTGGCCATGGGGGCGGCCATCCAGGGCGCCGCCTTGGCCGGGCGTCCGGCCCCGGCGATCCTCATCGACATCACAGCGCACAGCTACGGGATCGGCGCGATGGCCCACGGCCCGGGCATGTTCATGCCAGTCGCCGTCTGCAGCCACATCGTCCGCCGGGGCACCCCGCTCCCGGTAAAAAAGGCCCGCGTCTTCACAACCGGCTTCGACAACCAGACAGAGGTTCAGATCCCGGTCTTTCAAGGCGAAAGCGAAATCCCGGAGGAAAACCTGAAAATCGGGGAGTTCTGGATCAAGGGACTCGCAAAGGCCCCGGCCGGAAGCGATCTCGTCGTCGAGTTTGCCATCGACCTCAACGGCCTCCTCAACGTGACCGCGACCGAGAAGTCGACCGGGCTCGCCAAGAGCGTCGCCATCGACACAGCCGGCCACCACCGCATCAACCTCGATGTCGCCCGCACCAACCTTGCCGCGCTCTTTGAGGAGGGCGACGCCGAACCCGGGGCCGAAGAGGAGGAGCCGACGCCAGATCCCGCGCCGGCGCACGCGGGCCAGGAGGCCCCTTCCGGCCTCCTCGCCAGCGCCAAGAGCCTCCGCCTCCGGGCCGAAGCCCTCCTCGAGCGCGGCGTCTCCGACTCCGACGCCGCCGAGATCCGGAGGCTCCTCGACAGCTCGTCGGCCTCCGTCACGTCCCGCGACTGGCCGGCCCTCAAGGACGCCGACGACAAGCTCTCCGACGTGCTTTTTTACCTGGAGGATTAGCTGTCCGGAGGCGTTTTGCCTTGGGCGGCGAAGAGCTGGCGCAGGAAATAAAGGTCGCCGCGATCCTTCTCCCGGCCTGTGCGCGATTTCATGCGCCAGAGGAGCTCGGGGCTCGCAAACGGGATCGCCACGCCATCGATCTCGTGGATGACGACGCTTTTCGAAGCCTCCGCGTAATCGATCCCCGAGGCGCTGGCCATCAGGTCCACAAGGATCTCATCGGCAACCCGGACAACGACATACTTCGAGACATCGCCCGCATCGAGCTCCCGTACGCATCCGTCGGGAAGTGTCGCAAGGGCGTCAAAAACTTTTGCCTCGTTTTCCAAACTGGCGTCGATGAGGAGATCGATGTCTCCGGTGTGGCGAGGGTATCCGCTGGCGCGCACGGCAAATCCACCAACAACCAGAAACGCAGCTCTCCGGCTGGAAAGTTGGCGGCAGAGTTCCACCAGATCCGACAAGGACGGATCTCGGGGAATCAGTTCACCGGTTTCCGGGTCAAATGGTTTATCAGCCATTGGTCGGCCTCCTCATGACTTTTGAAAAGATAGGCTCCCCGACGGACGCGTACTCCGCAACCGGCATCCCGCCACTGTCTGTTGGATTCCGTCTCCGAAGAGAGCGCCCGCAGCGGGGCTGGCGTGAGCCTCCGCCCCACGATTTTTCCGATCTTTTCTTCCATGTTGATCACGGGAAGCATCACTCCTGCACCCTACTCCGGCAGCTTCCGGGTGGCAAGGCGCATCATGCATTCTACGCTAATCAAAGCAGCGGGAGGGAGAGATCTGAGGAGATGGTCCGGGCCGTGCTTCTGCAAGCCGCGCGTCCGACTTTGACTCACGCCTCCTTGCGTGATACGTCTAACTTACACATGGGCGCACTTCCGAAAACCTCCCTCTCTGCGGCCGACTACCTGGCCCTCGAACGCGCGGCCGAAACGAAGAGCGAGTTCTTCGACGGCGAGATCTTCGCGATGGCCGGGACCACCAAAAACCATGCGCGGATCGTGATGAATTTTGGCGGCGAGCTCCGCTCCCGGCTCAAAGGTCGGACATGCGAGCCCTTCGCCACCGACCTGCGGGTGAAGGTCGAGGCCAACGGCCTCTACACCTACCCCGATCTCGTGGTCGTCTGCGGCGAGCAGCAATTTGAGGATGACCACCTCGACACCCTCCTGAACCCGACGCTCATCGTCGAGGTCCTCTCCGAGACGACCGAACGCTACGACCGGGTCAAAAAATTCGACCTGTACCGCGCGTTGCCGTCGCTCCAGGAATACGTCCTCGTCTCGCAGTCGGAGCCCCGCGTTGAACAGTTCCTCCGCCAGCCCGAGGGCGGATGGCACCTCCTCATCACCACCGACCCCACCGCCTTCGTCAACCTGACCTCCATCGCCTGCGAGATCCCATTTGCGGAAATCTACGAGCGGGTCGAGTTCCTGCCGGTTGCCGCCCCGGAACCCGACCCGCGCCGGGATGTCCAGAATTGAGTTGCTTATCCTTGGGTGAGGTATTGCTTTTGTTGCAATATGTATTACCTTCTCTCTCATGACAACCCTGACCGTAAAAATTCCGGAAGACCTGAAGATGAATGTGGAAACCGTGGCTCGGTTTTCCGGAAAATCCGTTTCGGCCATCGTGCGGGAATCGCTCCTGCGAACCGTTCGGAAAACTGCTTCCCGCAAGTTGAGCCTTTATGAGCGGACAAAGGATCTTTGCGGTGCCGGATCCAGCGGCCTCGACGATCTGGCCACCAGCCCGGCGCACATGAAAGGGTTCGGTTCGTGGCAACAGTGATTATCGACGCCGGGCCTCTCGTCGCCTATTTCGACAGGAGCGCCAGGGAACACCGCTGGGTGAGAGACCAGTTCGAGCAACTGGACGACCCGCTCCTCTGCTGCCAACCGGTCATCACGGAGGTTCTTTTCCTCCTCAAGCGCGACGGGCTGAACCCGGGCTGGGTTCTTGCGATGATCGAGCGCGGTGACCTGCTCTGCAGTTTTGATCTGCCGGGCGAGGTTCCGTCCCTGCGACGATTGCTTCACCAATACCGGGACCTCCCGGCCTCGCTCGCCGATGTCTGTCTCGTGAGGATGAGCGAAATCCACCCGGCTGGCGTCGTGCTCACGCTGGATCGTGATTTTCTCATCTACCGGAGAAACAAACGGCAGACGATTCCCCTCCTGGCACCCTTCTCGTAGCCGCTTGCATGAATCCCGGCGATTTTCAAAACCACCGCCTGCCGATAAGCATCGAGTTGCCTCCCGGCAGATGAGCGCCATGAGCCCCCCACTGCCACCTGACGACCTGCGCCTTGTCGCCGACTCCGTCGGCCCGCTCTGGCAGCGACTTGCCGGCGCGCGCGTCCTCTTCACCGGGGCCTCGGGCTTTTTTGGGAGCTGGATGCTCGAGACGTTTTTGCACGCGGGGACGCAGCTCGGCCTCCCGTTTCGCGCGCTGGCTCTCACTCGCGACAGGAGCCGGTTTTCCCAATCCCTTCCCCACCTGGCCACTGACCCCAGGGTGGAGATCCTGGAGTCCGACGCCGCCACGATGCCGGTGCCGGATGGCCCGGTCGACTTCGTCATCCATTCGATGGTGCCCCCCGCAGGAACTCGCTTAGGGGAGATGGCGCGCTTTTTTCCCGCAGCCACCCAGCATCTGCTTGAGGTTGCACAAAGCAAATCGGCGAAGGGGTTTTTGCTCTGCAGCACGGGAGCCGTCTACCTGCCGAAAGATCCGCCCGCGCCGTTCTCCGAAGGCGACCCTCTCCACGCCGCAGATGGCCCGCTGTCCTACGGACAAATCCGGCGCCGCATCGAGGACCAGTGCCTCGCCGCATGGATGCGAGGATCTCTCCCTGTCAAAATAGCGCGCGGGTTTACGTTTTTAGGGCCCCGCCTCCCACTCGATGGGGCGTTTGCTGCCGGCAACTTCCTGCGCGATGCCATGGCGGGAGGGCCGATCGTCGTCCGGGGCGACGGCTCGCCGGTCCGTTCGTACCTCTACGCCGCCGATCTGGCCGCCTGGCTTTGGACGATCCTGCTCGACGGCCGACCGGGACTAGCATATAATGTCGGATCTCATTTGGCGATCACGATCAGCACCCTAGCCCGCCGAATTGGAAGCCGTTTTCGTGTGGATGTCTGCCTCGGAAGTGAGGGCTTTCCCGGAGCCGCCCCGTCCTGCTACCTGCCGGCCACCTCCCGGGCGGAGGCAGAATTTGGCCCAATGCTCCACACTTCGTTGCGCGACGGAATCGACCGCATGGCAAGCTGGTACGCCAAGTCGTGACAGCGCCCCCCATTTCTAGCAGAATTTACCAATCTTGACACTTTCCTGCGCCAAAGCGATAAGCCACATTCCCTATGCAAAAAGAACTTCAAATCGGCAACTGCCTCGTCGGTGACGGCCATCCCTGCTACCTAATCGGAGAAATTGGGATCAACCACAATGGCAGTCTGGACTTGGCAAAAAACCTGATCTCGGTTGCCAAAAATGCGGGATGGGACGCGGTCAAACTTCAAAAGCGGACGATTGAGATCGTTTATACCGCCGAGGAACTCGCCAAGCCTCGGGAAAACCCGTTTGGCGCGACAAACGGCGATCTCAAACGCGGCCTCGAATTCGGACTCGAACAGTATCGCAAGATCGACGAGTTTTGCAGGGAAATGGAAATCCCTTGGTTTGCCTCACCTTGGGATGAGCCATCGGTCGATTTTATCGCGCAGTTTCCGGTTCCCTGCTACAAGGTGGCTTCCGCCTCGCTCACCGATGACGCGCTCCTTCGCCGCATCCGTGCCACCGGCAAGCCGGTCCTTCTTTCGACGGGCATGAGCACCTACGATGAAATTGACAAGGCGTTCGATGTTCTGGGAAAAGACAACCTGATTCTCCTGCACGCGTGCAGTTGCTACCCCTCCTACTACCCCGAGCTGAATCTGAAGATGATTCCAGAGCTCCGGAAGCGCTACGGCGTGCTGGTCGGATACTCCGGGCATGAAACAGGCATTCCTTCCTCTGTCGCCGCGGCCGCTCTGGGGGCCTGTGTGGTGGAACGCCACATCACGCTCGACCGCTCGATGTGGGGATCGGATCAAGCGGCCTCCCTGGAACCGAGCGGCATCACCCGTCTGGCACGCGATATCCGACTCGTGGAAGAGTCGATGGGTGACGGCGTGAAGCGCGTGGAAGACCGTGAGGTCGCCGTAATGAAGAAACTCCGGCGCGTCGGACTCAAGGCGTGAGACCCGACATCAAAGCGGTAGCTCTTGATGTGGATGGCGTCCTTACCGACGGCACCTTCTACTGGGACGCGCATGGCGCTGAGTTGAAGAGATTTTCCTTCCGTGACGTGATGGGAATTGCCCTCGCCACGCGCGCGGGAATGACCTTCGCACTGATTTCCGGCGAGAAGAACGCCATCGTCGATCGCTACGCCGCCAAGCTCGCCATTGCACACGTCTGGCAGGGCTGCAAAGACAAGGCTGACGCGTTGCGTGAATTTGCCGCAGCCCAATCACTCGACCTTGGCGAAATCTGCTTCATGGGCGACGACGTGAACGACCTATCTGCTATGGAACTCGCGGGCTTCACCTCTGCCCCCGCAGATGCTCACGAAGCCGTTCTTAAAACGGTAAACCTTGTCACGAACCGCCCTGGAGGGCAGGGGGCGGTGCGTGAGCTATTGGACTTTCTGTCGCGTGGCTGTTGACCGTCTTCAGAGAGTGCCCCCCAACGCAATGACCCTAAAAGGAAAAACAGCTTTTGTTACTGGGGCCACGGGTGGTCTGGGAAAAGCTATTGCCAGTGAACTCGCATCAAGCGGCTGCAATTTGTTTTTAACCGGACGAAACATTGGTCAATTGCGCTCCGTCGCTGCCGGATTGGAAGCCAGCGAAATCAGCATTGATGTCTGTGCCTCAGATTTGACGCAGACGAGCGATCTTCGAAACCTTGTTGGCCGTGCTGTGGATCGCTTTCAGGTGTTTGATATCCTCATCAATTGCGCCGGTGTTTTTCCGATAAACCCGATATCATCCTCAACCATTGAGGATTTCGATAATTGTTTCGCAGTCAATGTCCGTGCGCCCTTTATTCTTTGCCAGTCGTTTCTGCCTGCAATGGCCGCCAATGGCTGGGGGCGCGTGGTAAATGTCGGATCATCGTCAGCCTTCAGCGGTTTTAGCAATACGTCCATCTACTGCGCCTCCAAACACGCTCTCTTGGGTCTGAGTCGATCTCTTTTCCAGGAGATGCGCGCCCAGAATGTTCGGGTAATCTCTGTGAATCCAGGTTCCATCCGCACCCCAATGGGGCAAAAATCCATTGACCAGAGTTTTGAGACATTTCTCAATCCCGATGATGTCGCCCGCTACGTTGTATTTGCCATTTCCTTCGACTCTGAGCTCGTCAGCGAAGAGATCAGGCTAAACCGCTTGGATATCAAAACAGTTTGAGCACTTTTATGGGGGGTTCTATTTTCTCACACACGCATGGCATCCACCTTTTACCGGGCTTTCGCAAATTAGCTCCGACGAGACCAATATGACCGATAAAGCCGAAGTCTTGGCTCTCATTCCGGCGCGTGGCGGTTCCAAAAGTGTCCCACGCAAAAATCTCCGCTTGCTTCGCGGAATGCCCCTCGTCTCGCATTCAATCACTCAGGCGAAGGAGGCGCGCAGGGTCACCCGCGTCATTGTCTCAACCGACGACCCGGAGATCGCCGAGGTTGGCAGGGCAGCCGGCGCAGAGGTGCCATTCATGCGACCCTCCTCAATAGCGCAGGATTTGTCCACAGACTACGAGTTCGTCCGCCATGCCCTCGCGTGGCTGCGTGATAACGAGGAATACGAGCCCGATTTTGTCGTCCAGTTGCGGCCTACCATCCCAGTACGAGATGTTTGCATCATTGACGAAGCGATTCTGGCAATATCATCGAATCCGAAGGCGGATTCATTGCGGGCCGTCGCGGAAGCATGCTTTACGCCCTACAAGATGTGGCATCTTGGCGAAGGAGGATATTTGTCACCACTATTGTCGCTGCCTCATATTCGCGAACCTTGGAACGAGCCAAGACAAGTGCTTCCCGCTGTCTACCAGCAAGATGGCTATATCGATATTGTGCGCCCAAGGACGATATTCGAACAGCATTCGATCACCGGTAAATGCATCATGCCGTTTTTTCTGGAGCGGCCGTCCATCGACATTGATTTCGAGTGGGAACTTGCGCAGGCAGAGTCTCTGTTAACCCAGCAGAAATAGAAAAATAATAATCATGAACGTTCTGTTTATAAATCCCAGCCGATGGGGGCGCGGGATCACCCCGATTTGGATTGCAAGCCACGCCGCCGTTTTAAAGTCGAGAGGCCATGTGGTGGAGCTTTTCGACGCCACATTTTTTAAGGATTGGGCCCACAACGAAAACGCATTCAATACGGCGAACCAGCAATACAGGCCCAGCAACTATGAAAACTTGGTTGTGTTCTCGGATGTGCCTGTTCGGGAGGCGCTGCAATCGGCAATCGACGCTTTCCGCCCAGACGTGATATTCTTCGCAGCCATTTCGTCCCACATCCATGGAGAAGGCGAGTATGCTGCCATCCAATTTGCCAATGAGTTGATTTCCGATCTGCAAAGTCAAGCCACAGTCATTGCGGGCGGACTTCAACCAACAGCCGCACCGGCGGAAACGGCTGCCCGATTTGCAAACACACAAATCTTTATTCGCGGTGAATCAGAAATGGTTTTGGGTGAGGTTGTGGATGCTCTGCAGACCGGGGCGTCACTCGAGGGGATCGAGGGGCTTGTTCGCCGCGTCAATGGGGGCTTTTCTGTTGCTCCCGCCCAGCCGATCATCTCGGACCTCGATCTGATCGGCGCATACGATTATTCGCTTTTTGACGACCAGGTGTTTCTGCGTCCCTACAATGGAGAGGTTCTTCGTGCCGTTGATTATGAAATGTCGCGCGGGTGTCCATTTACATGCAGCTACTGTGTGGAGACCGTGATCCAGTCCTACTACGGATTCACTGAACACACCCCGCGAGGCATGCTAAAGGTTCCGAAAGCCTATTTGCGCCAAAAAAGTGCGGGACGAGCGTTTGAGGAAATGTCGCGACTTTACAACGAAAAACGCGTCGTGCTTTTTCGTTGCCAAGACACCAACTTCCTGACAATCAACCGCGAGACACTATTTGGTTTGGCTGATTTGCTCGATGCCGCCAACCTACCCATAAAGCTCTATATCGAAACCCGCCCGGAAGGCATCAACGAAGGAACCATTCCGCTGCTCAAGCGCCTACGTGTGGACGGCGTGGGAATGGGCGTCGAACTATCGACACAGGATTTCCGCGAGGCAAATCTCAACCGCTTCGCCGACCAACCGGCGATCATCCGCGCATTCAAGCTGTTGCGCGACGCAGGCCTCAAACGGACGGGCTACAATATTATCGGATTGCCCGACCAAACGGAGGAGTCCATCCTCGATACCGTGGCATTTAATCGTATTCTTCAGCCCGACAATGTGACCGTCGCTTTTTATTCTCCTTACATCGGCACCGAGCAGCAACGCAAAGGAGCTGCTCTATCATACTTTTTGGACTATGAGTTTGATGTGGACAGCCAATTGAGGACAACGTCCCGCCACAGTGTGCTCAGTCCCGAATTGCTCGCGTTCTACAAGCGCAACTTCATGCGTCTTGTGCGTGAGGGAACGGACTCGCTCGTGCACCTGAAGAATCAAGAGGGCCTTCGTGGGTAAATTGTTGTGCCGATCCTTGACATTGCCCCAGATGCCACCCTCTCGGTCTGGCCAAACGAAGGGGAAATTGTGGTCGTCGACCTCGAATACACCGCATGGGAACAGTCTCTTTCCAGAGGATGGGGGGAGCCATGGGAATGGCGAGAGATCGTTCACGTCGGCGCGTTGCTCGTCGAAGCGCGGGGCTTTGCCCACATGGAGGCCTATGAAGCATTTGTAAAACCGATCCGCAATCCGCTCCTCTCAGACTATTTTCAAACATTGACCGGAATACGTCAATCGGATGTCGATGAGCATGGTCTTGATTTCCAGCAAATGATCATTGAACTGGGCGACTTTTTCGACAAGGGCGACATCGCCATCTTTAATGGAAGTGATGGGGAGGTTCTGGCGGAAAACTGTGCATTCCATCACATCGATGCCCCATTTATCCGTCCAAAAATGTTTAACTTTCGGCCGCTTCTTTCGACCAGTTTGGGATGTTCGTCCTCCGAGTTAACGTCAAGTGGCCTGCCTTCACTGGCGGGAATCAAGCTTGATTTGAGAAAACATTCCGCTCTTGACGACTGCTTTGCAATCGCGGCTTCATTGGCACACTGGAGAAGCGTCGGCCTTGTTTGAACAAGAACTCCACCCCTGCAGCAGAAGCGAATACGAAATCCAATGACAACAAAACTTTCCAACTATGTTGTAGACCGCATTGTCCAAGCGGGCGTCCGCCATGTCTTTCTTGTGCCGGGTGGAGCCGCCATGCACCTGAACGACTCTGTCGCCGGTCGCGACGATTTGGGCTTTGTAGCCAACTACCACGAGCACGCGTGTGCCGTTGGAGCGGAGGCCTACGCGAAACTTACAGGCAATCTCGGCGTGGCATTGGTTACCGGCGGGCCGGGGGCCACGAATTGTCTGACCGGCCTGACAAGCGCGTGGGTCAACTCCGCGCCGGTGCTCTTCCTGTCGGGACAGGTAAAACGAAGCGACTTGAAAGGGGGCCTTCCCTTGAGGCAACTCGGCTTGCAGGAGGTGGACATCGTTTCCATTGTGCGTTCGGTGACAAAATACTCGATCACCGTAACTGACCCATCAAGCATTCGGAGCCATTTGGATCTCGCCCTTTTCCACGCGCGACACCAGCGGCCCGGCCCAGTTTGGCTGGATATTCCACTCGACGTGCAAGGCTGCGAGATTGATCCTGATATTCTGGAGCCTGCAAATATCCCCGCCGATTCTCCTTCAGTAGAGTTCGACCTCGGCCAGACAGTTCGTGCGGTGCTCGAAGACCTAAGCCAGGCGGAGCGTCCCATTCTTCTCCTTGGTGCTGGAATTCGTATCGCGGGCGGGGAGGAACTGGCGGCCGAATTGGTGGGTCGTCTGGAGATTCCCTATGCCACCACATGGATCGGAGCCGACCTGGTGGATGATGGGCATCCCTGCTTTGCCGGGCGTCCGGGATCCTTTGCACCTCGAGGAGCCAATTTTGCGGTGCAAAATTCAGACATGCTCCTTTCCGTTGGCGCGCGTTGGGATTTTGCAACAACGGGTTTTTCACATGTAGGTTTCGCACGCGCCGCCCGCCGGGTTGTGGTGGATGTTGATGCTTCCGAGCTCGAAAAATTGCGCCCCGTCGTTGATCGATGCATCCTTGCCGATGCGAAAGAATTTCTTGCCGAAATGCTGCGTCAAATGCCCCCGGGCGCCCCCCTCAAACACCGGTCTTCTTGGCTGGGGCAGATTCAAGGTTGGCGAAGGCGCTATCCTGTGGTGACTCCGGAACTGCGGGGCCTGCCTATGGGGGTTTCCACTTACGTATTCGTGGAAGCACTGGCTGATCGCCTAGAACCGAAGGATATCATAGTTGAAGGTTCGGCGGGCATTCAGAGCGAGATTTTCTTCATGACCCATGCCTTAAAAGCAGGCCAGCGCATCATTGCGGATGGCAGTTTTGGTTCGATGGGTTATGGGATCCCTGCGGCAATCGGTGCCTGTGTTGGAGGAGGCGGTCGGAGAACAGTGCTGGTGGATGGAGACGGAAGCCTGATGCCGAATCTTCAGGAACTTGAGACGATCAGGCGGCTTGCACTGCCAATCAAAATCATGGTCATCAACAATCGTGGCTATTCCTCCATTCGAGTGTCACAGTTGCGTTGGTTCAATCGCTTGATTGCAGCCGATTCCAACAGTGGTCTCACATTGCCCGATTTTCAAAAACTTGCCACCGCCTTTCAATTGCCGTTTTACCGGATCCACAACGAGGTAGAGCTAGGCCCTCTACTGGATCGCGCCCTGTCTGCCGATGGGCCCGCCTTGGTCGATGTTTGTGTGCCGATCGAGGAAGATCGTCTACCACGGCTGGGAAACTATCAGAGACGTGATGGAACGATGGGATCCAAGCCGCTTGAGGATTTGTTTCCGTTCTTGGATCGCGATGAATTCAATGCGAACATGGTGGTTCAACCAATTGACGAGTAATCTGCCAAACCCTTGAGTTCTCCAACTGACTGCCCATCTCGCCTTTGCCCCGTTTGTCTCGGGAGGGACTCTTGCTTGCTATTCCACCAAACCTTCTCACGGTTTTCGGAGGGCGGATTGCTGGACGGATATAACGTGATGGTCTGTGCAAAATGCGGGGCGGGGTATGCGGATGGAGTCCCCTGTCAGGACGTCTTCGATAAATACTATGCGACCATGTCAAAGTATGAGCACGGGGACCGGGGGGGGGCTGTTAGTCCGATGGATATCCAGATTAACCGCAAGGCAGCGGATCTGGTTGTTCCTTTTCTGCGAGCTTCAGATGCCATTGCCGACATCGGTTGTGCAACCGGCGCGCTCTTGGCGGAATTCAAGCGGCGTGGTTTTGAAGCGGTTATCGGCTTCGACCCTTCTCCAGCCTGCTGCGCGACCGCCCGGCGACTTTACGATATCGAAGTGAGACCGGCCACCATCTGTCAACTTGGCCAGGTCGCGGAGAGGTTTGATGTGGTGATGTTGACGGGAGTTCTTGAGCACCTTTGTGATGTCGAGGAATCCCTGGGAGTGTTGATCGCCTTGTTGAAACCAGAAGGTCGCGTCTTCATCGCCATGCCCGACGCGAGCCATTACCCCAAGTGGTTTAGTGCACCCTATCAATTCTTCAGCATGGAGCATGTGAATTTTTTTGGACCACAATCTCTTTCCAACCTGATGGCGCGTCACGGGTTTTCGACAACTCTCATCGAGCGCGTTCCGCGATTTCTTGGTTTGAATGCAGTTGAGCCAGTCATCATGGGGCTGTTTGACAGGAACCCGGCGGTTGATACTCCCAATGCGTTCGCTTTTGACCGTGAGACAGGGGAGGGGCTGCGTGCCTATATCAAAGCCTCCCGCAACGTCGATGAGCGTGTTTCTGCCGTGATTGGCGGTCTCGCCGAAACTCAAGTGCCCCTTCTTGTCTGGGGTGCGGGAACACACACGCTGCGTTTGCTGGAAAGCAGTCCGCTTGCCAGTGCAAATATTGTCGGAATCGTGGATTCGAACAGGAACTACCACGGAAAGAGCGTGAATGGTATTCCCATCGTAGAGCCTTCGGAATGGCACGACCACGTGGCAACCATCCTCATCTCCTCGCACGTCGCAGAGGAGGAAATCAAGCGAGTTATTACGGAAGAGCTGCGCTGGCCGAATCCTGTGATCTGCCTTTATGATACGGCACCTCTGAGTCAAGCACAGTAAACCGCCATGAAACTCATCACCGTCATCTCCGGGTGCTACAACGAAGCCGAGAACCTTCGCGAGTTTATTGATCGCGCGCAGGCGGTGTTTTCCAGGCTTCCGCAATATCGCCATGAGCTTATCGTGATCGATAACGCCTCGACCGATGAGTCAGCCAACATTTTACGCGAACTTGCGGCGTCGAGAAGCTGGCTAAAGGTCATTCTTAACGCACGCAATTTCGGCCATGTGCGGTCGCCTTATTACGCGCTGCTGCAGGGGCATGGCGATGCCGTGATCGGGCTCGCATCGGACTTGCAAGATCCTCCTGAGCTGATTCCTCAGTTTCTCGAGAAGTGGGAGAGCGGTTTCAAGGCCGTTGTCGGCGTGAAGGAACAAAGCGAGGAGACTCCGATCTTTTTCCTGATCCGGCGAGCTTACTACCGCCTTGCCAGCAAACTGGCGGAGACGGACCTAATTGAAAACTTTACAGGGTTCGGTCTTTACGACCAAGCAATCGTTTCTGTGTGTCGCAGCCTGAACGATCCCTATCCCTACTTTCGGGGCATGATTTCCGAAATCGGCTTCCCCGCAGCCCGCATCCCCTACAGACAGCCATCGCGGAAACGGGGACTGACAAAAAATAATTTTTACACTCTTTACGATCTTGCGATGCTTGGGCTTACCAGCCACTCAAAGGTTCCGCTTCGCTTGGCGACGATGCTGGGGTTCGCGATGTCTTTTCTCAGCCTTTTCGTGGCGATTGGATACCTCTTTTATAAATTGCTTTTCTGGCAGACGTTCTCCGCCGGTATGGCGCCGGTGGTGATTGGGCTGTTCCTATTTTCTTCCGTGCAGTTATTTTTCATCGGAATCCTCGGAGAATATATCGGGGCAATCCATACCCAGGTGCTCAGGCGGCCTCTGGTGGTAGAGAAGGAACGGATCAATTTTTAGCCGTCCTCCCGGATCGCAACGGTCCGGCTTGGTCGCATTTGAGGTGCAAATATTTCTCGCTTCTCTATAAACTGGGCATCCACTTGGTTCAGATGGTCCACAAATTTTTTATAAAGCGCAACAGGGTCCCTGCCTGTCCCTCTTCTTTCTCCCCGCTCGCCCGTCGAACTCTTGTCATTTTTCTGGGGATCTTCTGTGCGGCCCTCGGCTGGGGATGGCTGGGGCAGACTTCTTCGTCCGAGGAAATGTATGGCGCAGGCCTGCGGGGGGAAGATTTCTTTGGCGCGGCCAAGTCGGTTGGTGGCTGGCCTTGGTGGAGTCCCAATTTTCTTTTTGGCCACAGTCTCTCTTTATTCAGCGTCAGTTTACTGCCTCTTCTCGTCTTCAAGGTTCTTGTGTGGAGCATGAGTTTATGGGTCCCGGTCATCATGGCCTCCAAGCTCTTGGGGCTGCTGACGATTTTTTTTGCGGGCCTTGCGATGTATGGGTTGTCGCGGAGGTTATTGTTAGGTGGCTGGACGGCAGCTTTCACAGCGGTCCTTTATGTGACGTGCGCCCAGTTTGTTTTGCGCATCGCGATGCTCGAGCACCTTTCCACGGCGGCCTGCATGGTCTTTGCCCCGTTGATTCTTCTTGGGATGCTCCGGTGCGAGGAGCGCCAGGCCTGGAGGAGTTCGTGCCTGCTGGCCCTGAGCGTGGCGGCGATGGCGATGTGCTATTTAAAGATCCTGCTGCTTTTCCTTCCGGCGGGGGCGGTCTTTTTTTTATGGCGCTTTGCGGGCGGCTCCTCCGAATCGCGGAGCAACCTTTTTTGGGGCTGTCTGCGCGGGGCGTTGCTGACGATGCCGCTGGTGCTTTTTGCGATGGTTCCACTCCTGCGGGAGTCCCGGTTCCTGGCGGTTTTTGAGCTGGAGCCGTTTGCGGGGTGGCAGCAAAACTACTCGTTTTTCTCGGCGATCACGTGGGTCGATTGGGGGAACGTTCTCACTCAGGGGACGGCGATCCCGGCGCTGTCTCCGGCCAAGCACGCCTCAGTCGAGTTTTATCTCGGGTTGCTTGTTTTGGCGGGGGTCTTTGCCCCGCTTTTCCTCGGGAGGTCAAGGGATGCATGGCGGGCTCTTCCCGCGTGGGACGTCTTGCGCCTTTTTGCCTCGCTCCTGCTTCTGGCCACATGGCTTTCCTCCGGCCCGCGATCGATTCTGCAGAGCCACTTTGTCTACCTGGGCGGGGCTGCCGGTTGTCCGGATTTTTCGATTGCCCTCGTCTGGCTGATGTTCGTCGCCCAGGGGGGATTGATCTATTTGCTGTGGGGGCATGGCACGATCCGCATCGCCCTTGCGCTGGCGACGATGGCGGTGTTCTTTCTTGTGCCGGGATTCAAGATCCTCGAGCTCATTCCTTTCTACGGGGACATCCGGGCCCCGAGCGCCGTGTGGACGGCGTTCGGCTCCCTGAGCGCGGTCCTGGCTGCGGGGGCGGGTTGGTCGCTTCTGGCAAAGTTTGCTCCGACCGCCAAAAGCCGTTTGGGCATCGCCGCCATTGTTTTGGTGCTTCTCGCGCTGGATGTCTCGTTCCTCCACCGCGCATTCTTCCGCGAGGGACTGCCGGGCAAAACGTTTTCCGACTATGCGGAGGCGCAGGCGTTCCTATCAAAATCCCCTTTGGCCGGTAGGGTGCACGCGATCTCCGGCCGGTACTTTTTCCTGACCACGCCTGCCGATTCCGGGCGCGGGCTCTCCACGGAGGCCCTCCTCCGGCATTTCCAGCTCCGCTGGATCCGCTACATGGAGGCCGGTTCGATGATGTCGCCGGAAACGACCCGGGCCTACTATGACCTCTTTGGCATCTCGCACATCCTGATCGACCGCCTCGACCCGGATTTGCCGAAAGATTATCAGGAAAAATTTAAGGCCCTGTTTCCAACGGTCTTCGAAAACGAAGGGTTCACGATCCTCGAAAACTCATCAACCCTTTACCCGGCTTTTGCTGCGAAGGATGTCATCCACGCTGCCAAGGATATTTTTCAAAATCCGGGCGAGGTCCTCCTGCTCGGCCGCGGCGGGTTGATCGCGGTGGAGGACGCCACCGGGCCGTCGGTTGGGAAAATGGAGCTGACCGGGGATCCGCCGATCCCGGATCGCGCCGGCCTGGAGAAGGTGGTTGATTTACGAAAGCTCGCGCTGAGCCGTCCTAGGACGGCCGACTATCACTCTTTTGATGTCGAGGGCCTGCAGGAGGGAGACAAGCCGGGGTTGGCGGTGGTGACCGAAGCTTACCACCCGGACTGGAAGGCTTGGCAGGGGGGCGCGGAGTTGCCGGTCAAACGTGCCGTGGGAGCCCTGCTCGCGGTCGAGATCCAGCAGCCGGGAACGGTGACGTTTCGCTTCACCCCGCCATGGTACTACGATTTTTTGATGTGGGCCGCCCTCGGATCATGGCTTGCTGTGGCCGTGCTGTTTTTCCTGATGCGTGTGGGGTGGGCTCCTGAGTCCTGGCGGTCGGCCTGGTACGGCGGGACGGATGCCGGGCCGCGGTCCTGACAGAGGCCAGGACCGCATCCGGCGAGTCCGCGAATTTTTATGTGACAACATTGTCACTTGCGCCTGCGGTCTGCTTGGCGGTGTATTGGCACATGCGACATATTCTCACCCTTGTTCTTTCGATCCTCGGCTTGGCATCGCTCCACGCAGGCAGCGTCATTTTCATCCACCCAGATGGCGCCGGCGTGGCCGCCTGGCAGGCGGCGCGCATGATCTCCAAGGGCCCGGACGGCGAACTGGCCTGGGACCGGCTTCCTCAGGTCGCCATCTATCGGGGGCACCTCAAGGATAACCTCACATCGACATCCAACGGCGGGGCCACCGTGCACGCCTACGGAGTGAAAGTGCCGTCGGCTGCGTTTGGAACAGGCGACTCCCCTGACGCTCCTCCGGTGTCAGCCGGCGGAGAGCCCCTCAGCCTGATGCAGGAGGCCAGGAAGGCGGGGATCCGCACGGGGATCATTAATTCCGGGAGCATTATCGAGCCCGGGACGGCTTGCTTTGTGGCCTCAACCAAGGCGCGCTCGGACTATGAGGAAATCACCAAAACCGTGCTGGCGTCGGGCGTAGATGTGATCCTCTCTGGCGGGGAACAGTGGATGCTGCCGGAAGGAACCCCAGGGCGCCACGGCCAGCCCGGAAAACGAAAGGACGGCCAGGATCTGATCCAGCAGGCGCGCGAACTCGGATATGCCGTCGTCTTCACGCGGGAGGAACTTCAGGCCGTCCCGGCAACGACCAAAAAGCTTCTCGGGGTCTTTGCCGCCGAGCACACGTTCCATGACCAAACCGAAGAATTCCTCGCGGCGGCCGGCCTGCCCCACTACGTTCCGTCCGCCCCGGATGCCGGGGAAATGACGGCCAAGGCCCTCGAGATTTTCGGCGATCAGAAATTTTTTCTCGTGGTCGAGGAGGAGGGGACCGACAACTTCGGCAACTACAACAACGCCCCCGGCATGCTCGAGGCCCTGCTTCGCGCGGATGCGGCGTTCCGGGAATCTCTTGCCTACCTGGAAAAACATCCCGACACCCTTCTCATCACCGCAGCGGACAGCGAGGCCGGGGGGATGGACGTCATCGGGCTCAAAGCGGGCTCCACGGAACAGCTCGCTGTCGCCAAAAACGGGCGCGATCCGAATGGCGCGCCTTACGACAGCTCCGAGGGCAAACCGTTCGAAAGCGCGCCAGACCGGTTTGGAGTTCGCCACCCGTTCGTGGTCACCTGGGCGTCACGGGCAGATACCTCGGGCGGCATCGTCATTCGCGCGGCCGGAGCCGGCTCGGAAAGCGTCCGCGGCACGATGGACAATACCGACATCTACAGGACGATGCGTGCGGCGCTTTTTAAATAACGTTAAATAGAGCCCTTCTTCGTGAAAGCCGGAGTCCCCTCCACCCGAAAACCACGGCCAATTACGTGAATCTCCCCGTGGGGGTCGAAATGTGGGGGGGCTTGAGGTAGACCGGCTCTGCAGGCCCAAACGCACCAGCGCGGGTTGCCAGGATCGCGGCCGAGGGGGCCAGGGAGATCGCTTCCGGCAGGAACGGTGACGGGGGGGCCGCCACGAAGACCGGCAGGCCGCTGACGATCTGCTCGCGCAGCGAGGCGGGCGGCAGGAGGGCCGGCGGCTCGACAAACTGCCCGCCCGCGACGTGCGCGAAAAACCACTGCCCTCCCCGTGCATCTCCGGCCACAAAATACTCCGGCGCGTCATATCCGAGAAGCGACGGAACGCCAAAAAGCTGCGCGGAGTGCGCCTGAGCGATTCCCCATCCTGCCGCCATCGCCATACGCAGCCCGTTATACCCGCCGGGTCCGCTTCCGACGACGACGGTTGCGATGCGCCCACAGGATTCCACGGCCGACTGGAGGGCGGGAAACATCGCGCCCCCGCGCCCGCGCGGGCTCTCAAACTTCCATACCCCGGAGATCGAGCCGTTGGCGAGCGTGGCAATGCTCCCCTCGGATCCCGACGATTCAATGCAGAGGAGGCTCATGGGATGCGGAAGGAGGCGAGCCGGCGGCCGTCCGGCTCGATGGAAAACCGGATCCGGCAGGTGTTCGGGGGAAGGGCCTGGGGAAATTTATCCCCCCATTCGATCGCGCAGATCCCAGGCCCATGGAGGTAATCATCGAACCCGAGGGCGACGAGCTCGCTGGCAGATTTCAGGCGGTAGAGGTCAAAATGCACGAGTGGTAGCCGCCCGCCCGGGTATTCGTGGACCAGGGTGAACGTCGGGCTCGAAACGTGGGCCGCATCGACCCCGCACCCGTCGGCAAGGCCCTGCACAAAACAGGTCTTCCCCGCGCCCAGCACTCCCTCGAGGCTGAGGACCAGGGGCCCCTGCGCCGCCGCCCCGATCCGGCGGCCGACCGCACGGGTCTCGTCCTCGCTGAGGCATACAACCTCGAAATCATCTGGAATTGGGTTTGCCATCAAGCGGGCAATCTAGTTCGCTTACCGGCATGAGCACAACCTCACTCTGGCCCCGGTTTCAACAATACTTTCTTAGCTACGAGGACATCGGGTTCTCGATCGACATCAGCCGGATGGACTTCCCGGAGGACTTTTTTACCGGGACCGCCCTGGCGGCGGACCGGGCATGCAAGGCGATGGCTGCGCTCGAGGCGGGGGCGATCGCGAACCCCGATGAGAAGCGGATGGTCGGCCACTACTGGCTGCGCGACGCCTCGTTTGCCCCGACGCCTGAGCTCAAAAAAGAAATCCTGAGCACGAAGGCAGCGATCATCGCCTTTGCCGCCGACGTGCATTCCGGCAAGATCCTGTCGGCAGCCGGCGGAAAGTTCACCGACCTGCTGGTCGTCGGCATTGGCGGCTCCGCGCTCGGCCCCGAACTCGTCGCCGACGCCCTCTGGAGCGCGAAGGACCCCATCCATGTCCACTTTTTTGACAACACCGACCAGGACGGGATGGAGAAGGTCCTCGACCAGATCGGCGGAAACCTCGGCGGCACCCTGGTCGTGGTGATCTCAAAATCCGGCGGCACCAAAGAGTCGCGGAATGGCATGCTCGCCGCCCAGGCGGCATTCAAAAAATCCGGAATCCCGTTCGCCAAAAATTTTGTGGCGGTGACCGGTGACGGGAGCGATCTGGACAAGGTCGCTGTGGCCGAGGGCTGGCTCAAGCGCTTCCCGATGTGGGATTGGGTTGGTGGCCGGACCTCGGTGATGAGCGCGGTCGGCCTGGTGCCGATGGCACTGCAGGGGCTCGATGTGGAGGCATTTCTGGAGGGGGCTGCCGCGATGGATGCGAAGACCCGCACGGATGATATCCGCCGCAACGCCGCGATGCTCCTGGCCCTGATGTGGTATCACGCCGGGGACGGGCGCGGCCTCAAGGACATGGTCGTGCTCCCTTACAAGGACCGCCTGCTGCTCTTCAGCCGCTACCTCCAGCAGCTCGTCATGGAGTCGCTCGGCAAGGAGCTCGACCTCGACGGCCAAGTCGTCAACCAGGGCATCGCCGTTTACGGAAACAAGGGCTCGACCGACCAGCACGCCTATGTCCAGCAGCTCCGCGACGGGGTCAACAACTTCTTCGTCACGTTCATCGAGGTGCGCAAATCCGTCTCTGGCACCCCGCTCGAAGTCGAGCCCGGGGTGACCCCGGGCGATTACCTGCAGGGATTCCTGCGCGGGACCCGCAGCGCTCTCCACGAAAACGGGCGCGAGTCGATCACGCTGAGCATCCCGGAGTTCAACGCGTTCCAGCTCGGTTCCTTGATCGCCCTCTACGAGCGGGCCGTCGGGTTTTACGGATCGCTCGTCAACATCAACGCCTACCACCAGCCGGGGGTCGAGGCCGGGAAAAAGGCGGCCGCAAAAATCCTGGAGATCCAGGCGAAGGTCACCGCTCACCTGAAATCGATGAGCCAGCCGGCCACCGCCGAGCAGATTGCCCTCGCCGTCGAGGCCGATCCGGAGGAGGTCTTCCACATCCTCTCGCACCTGGCTGCGAACCGCCCGGACATGAAAATGGAAAACGGCCGCTCCCCGGCGCTCGACACCTTCTCACTGTCATGAAGCGGCTCACAAATTTTCTGATTGCCTGCGCGGCCGGCTTGATACTCGCCGCATGCGACTCGCCCGAGCGGACGGTTTCCTCCACCGCGCGGCAGATCGCGGACTTCCAGGCCTCCCCGGATGCTGCGAAGCAGGCCGCGATTGAGGATTCGTTGGCGCGGTTGGACGCGCAGGTTGAGGCGCTTGCGCAGAAGGGTGACCGCGTCCAAGCGGACCTGTTCCGGCGCCAGGCGCAAAGCCTCCGCTCCGATTTTCAAGCCGCCAAGATGGCTCGCGCTTTGAAGGACGCCAAAAATGCGATCGAGGGGATCGGGCAGGCGTTTCAGGAAGCTGGGAAATCAATCGGGGAGACGTTCAACGTCGCCCCGACGAATAAAGGCGAGTAGCCCAACTCCAATGCTTTCCTGAGGAGCAAACAGGATTGAGGCTAGATCTTGTAAGCTTCCGGCTTCGCCCGCCGGGCATCGATAAAGGATTTCACGCAGAGGGCGACAAAGACGAGGCAGATCACGCCCATCACCAGCTGCATCGAGACAGCCATCGGACGCTGGGCCGTCCCATCCAGAAGGGTTCCCAGCTTGGGGAGCCCCATGCCCAATCCCCCGGCGGTGCCGAGGAGGCCGAAGAGCGCAGCGACATGCATGACATGCTTCCGCAGGCCCGGGCGGACGAGCGCCACGATCCCGCAGAGCAGGATCACGGTTCCGAAAAACGAAGGGATCAGCGAGGTTACGGCACCGGTCATTACGAAGGCGACGGTCCCGATAACGTCAAGAATCGCTCCAAAAACAATGGTAAGTTTAGGCATGGCGGCGAGACTCTCGCCGATATCCGCCGCGAATCAAGCCGGAAATCTTCCGAGCCTCAGAACGTGACGCCTGAAAGTTGTACGTCTTTTAGGCGGAGGGTCTCCGGGTTCGGAGTTCCGCCTTCAGGCAGCAGGCGGCAGGCGAGGGACGCAGCAGCAAAGAAAGCGCCGCCTGAAGGCGGAACTCCAAACAGGCTTCCCAGGGACAGCCCGCTTTTGCAGAGATGCGCCCTTCAGAACGTGACGCCCATCTGGGCACCCAGCACGAGGGCGTTCGGGATATCTCCGGTTCCGCCGGGGTTGATCACCCACTGAAGGTCAGGCTGGATGTAGGCAAACTGGGAGATGTTCACCCGGTAGGCCGCTTCCAGAACGATTTCGTACTCCGGATATCCTCCGCCCGAATCGCTCACGGCGCCCGCGTAGTCGCTGCTGAATTTTCCGTACACAAACCCCAGCACGGAGAAGTCGTCATCCCGCGTCGGGACCAAGCCCTTGTACACGATGCCCGCGTTCGCTTGGAACGGGAGCTTGGCAATATTCTGCTGTGGGGAGAGAACGAACGCCGACCACAGCGTGAGCCCCTGATCGCTGCCGGGGGATTCCTGCCAGACCATCTGGTCCGCATGCCAGTAGAAACCGTAAGAATTTGTGACCGTCTCGCCGGCGTTCCCGATATCCTGGAATGTCCAGGGCGAGTAGTACGCCCCGAACCAATAGTGCCCCGGAAGCCCCTTCATCTCGGTCTCCGGCGAGATCGCTTTGAAGGATTTCCCTTCCGAGCGGGCCTTCGTGGCCAGCGCCGTCTTCCCGTCCGATGTGGCGGCCTTCTCGACCGGGCGCTTAAAAAGCTCGGGAGTCCAGCCGATCTGCCCGATCAGGAGGACGCCGTCGCCCCCGCGCATGCTCCAGTCGAGGCCGTGGTAATCGCGGTTGAACACCCGGTTCGAAACCTGGTACGCGCCAAGCATCGCATTGATTTCCGGTGTCGGCTCGACCCGGACCCGGGCCGCCCACACCGCCCACGGATAGGCGGAAAACTGGGTGTTGACCGGTAGCGCCTGCGGGTTGCCGTCGATCCCGTTGTTCATGTAGAGCCAGTAAATCGGGGACGAGGCAAAGTCGTCGCCGGTCGAGAACCGGCCGGCCTTGATGTTGATTTTGTCATCGAGCAGGTTCTGCTCCATGACGAGCGCATAGAACATCGCCGTTTGCCCACCATAGACCTGCTGCACGGTGAATTGGTTCCCGATGTTGTCCTGCGACAGGCTCGACCCGGCGCGGTTCAGCCCGCTCACGGTGAAGGTCAGCCCCTGCCAGCCGAGCATCTTCTCAAAGTCCAGCTGGAGGCCGAAGCTCGTGTTGTCGGTGTACGTGAACCCCTGGCTCTTTCCTCCGGTCGGGTTGCCGGCGATGTTGTTTGTGTAGCTTGCCGAGAGCTCGGCCCCGCTGTCGTCAAGGTAGTTCCGGACCCCCCACCAGTCGCCGGACAGCGTGGGCCCGTTCCACCAGTCGCTCGAGCCGATGTAGTTTGAAGGATACCGGTTGTAATACGTCCAGAATCGCGTGTGCCCGAACGGGTTGTCCTGCCCGGGTTCCTCGCCGATGGGCTGGGCGAACGCGGGAGAGATGAGGGTGGCCAGAGCAAGGGAGAGGAGGAGTTTTTTCATAGGGAGGAATGAGAACCCTTTAAATCAGAAAATCTCCCGGCACGCAAGTGCGTTGGCATGCCTTGCGTTGGTATGCCTCTGTCGCCGACATGCAGACAGGTGCCTGCCTACTGCCTCCTCTGCGCCAAGGCCGGCATCTGCCACGATGCCGGCGGGCATCCGCTTTGCGGGCTATGAAGTTTGCCCTCTGGGCCGGAAAAAAGCCGCGCGGGACCTGGAATCCTCGCCTGCGTTCCTCCAGCGCGCGCTGGCCGACTTGGAGGAGGAGGTCTTTGATTTTTTCATGAGTCATGGGATGAGCTTGCGCCGGCGGAATTCGACAGGGAATATTTTTTGCATGGGAATATTTTTTGCATTGCGGACCGGGCTGCGGATTTTGCAGCCTCTGTCACGGAGGGAGTTATCGGCCGGCCTCCGGCGAGGAGGTGATGCCGGGCACCTCCCCAAGGTGCTTGGCCCGCATGGGCTTCGTCGGGAGCGGGGCCTTTGCTTTCGCCAGGTATTCCGACAAGGCGGCGGTGATCATCCGGGCGGTGCGCCGGGAGTCCGCCGTCACTCCACTCGTGACGGAGGTTGCCACCAACCGGGGCGCGGCGCCGAACGGGCCGCCAAACACGGCGCCCGGCTCGGCATTTGATCCCCCGGTCGTCTCGATCACCGCAAAGGGTTCCCGGCGGCTCTGCCTCAAATCGTAGACGCGGGCGATGCATTCCATCTTGGTGCCGCCGAGGCCCCAGCCGAAAACCGCGCGCAGCGCGCGGCTGCCTTGGTGAAGACGATGGAAGCTTCCCTCAACCAGCCAGGCATTGGACTGCGGCACCGGCACGCCGGAGCCGATGGCCCGCGCTGGGGCGATGTTCTTGCCGAGGCGGTCCGCCAACTTTTCTGAAAATGCACTCTGAAACTCCGACGCGAAAACCTCCAGGTCCGCCCCCTTCCGGTCCACGCGAAGGCCGTCCAATGCAAACGGCCTCACATAGATCTTCTCCGGGGTGACTGGCGGCTTCGAACCCGGACGAAACTCCGCCTTCCGCACGCTGACCGACGCGCAGCCAAGAGATAAAATGGTAAGCCCGCAAAGAAAAAGGTGGGGAAGGAATTTCATGATGTGGATCGGCGCAGAGGGGGGGGCTCCGCCGATGGGCATCATTGTCCTCGCGGCAGCAATTGACAAAACAATTGGGTGCCAGGCTATGCGGCCACAGGCACACAAGCCCGCTACAGCACAGATTATTTGTGCGGCCGCACAAATAATCTGAAATTTGCTTGCCCTAGTTTTTTGACGCCCCGGTGTCATTTTGACTTGAGGCAACGCGATGGGGGGAGGCTCAAGCCGGACGGCAGGCAGTCCTGCCCCCATGGCAAAATCCATTGCCGCGACCCGCCAGAGGCGTATGCTCGCGCCGTGGACTCACAAAAGCCCGGCCTCCCTCGTCATAGCGCAAGCACCGGGCTGGAAAAGCGGTGCGGCCCTCCGGGCAGGGGTTCGTTTCGCACGGTGCTCCCCAGGTTTCTAAACGGGCTGCTGTGGTTGGTGTTTTGCGCGATGTCGGGAACCGGCCTCCTGCTGGCATTCCGTCTGCCTCCTGGCTCGCGCGGCGGGCGCGGGCTTTCGGCCTGTGGGATGGAGCGGCATGAATGGGGCGACTGGCACACCTGGCTGTCCTACGCATTTCTCGCCCTGATCCTGACGCATCTTGCCCTTCATTGGCGGTGGTTCTGGCAGGTCGCCGCCAGCAGAAAGCGGTGGCCGCTCGTTCTGGGCTTCGGAGCCGGGCTCGTCCTCCTGCTCGCCCTGGCACTTCAGCCCGTCAGCCAAAATCGCAACAGCCAGGAAGAGGATGCCCATCACAAGGGCGGGGGCCGCTAAAACAGCGAGCGCCGCCGCCGCTCCGCGCGGGACGAGTTCCGCGCGGTGAAAGCACGAACCATTTCTTAGCTCCGCGAAGAATGGACACCCGCGCCAGCTCTGTTAAAAAGGCCCGTCTATGGACTGGATATCAAACCCGGAACTCTGGATCGCATTCCTCACGCTTTGCGCGCTGGAGATTGTTTTGGGCATCGACAACGTGATCTTCATCTCGATCCTCGCCGGCAAGCTCCCGCGGCACCAGCAGGACAAAGCCCGCCTGGTCGGGCTCTCGCTGGCGATGCTCATGCGCATCCTCCTCCTGCTTTCGATTTCCTGGATCGCGGGCCTGACGAAGCCTCTCCTCGCGGTGCTGTCGCACGGCTTCAGCGGCCGCGATCTGATCCTTGTCGTCGGCGGGCTCTTCCTTGTCGCCAAGAGCACGCACGAGATCCATGGCAAGCTCGAGGGCGAGGACGGGCACGGGGGCACCGGGGTGGCTGCCACGATGTCCTCGGTCCTCATTCAGATCATCCTCCTCGACATCGTCTTCTCACTCGACTCGGTGATCACGGCGGTCGGCATGGTCAACAATATCCCGGTCATGATCGGCGCCGTCGTTGTCTCGGTCATCTTCATGATGTTCTTCTCCGGACCGATCAGCCGGTTTGTGGACAAGCACCCGACGATCAAGATGCTGGCGCTGAGTTTCCTGCTGCTGATTGGCGTGACCTTGATCGCCGACGGGTTTGGCCAGCATATTTCGAAGGGGTATATCTACTTCGCCATGGGCTTCTCGGTTTTCGTCGAGATGCTCAACCTCAAGCTGCGCAAAAAGGCGCCGGAGCCGGTGCAGCTGCACCAACCGTACCGCGAGGGCCACTGATCGGATGCAGGTCTTTTTCCGCGTTCTGCCTTACGTCCGGCGCTACCCGCAGCTGGCGTTTGCCACCCTCGGGTGCGCGATCCTCAGTACCCTGATGGTCGTGATTTTTCCTGCGGTCACGCAAAAGATCGTCGACGACGTGATCAGAGGCGGACGCCCAGAGCTCCTCCTTCCGCTCCTCGCGGCCGGGTTCGGCGGGTTTTTTTTTCAGGAGCTCCTCGACAGCCTGCGGATCATCTTCAACAACCATTTTGAGCAGAAGGTCATCTGCGACCTGCGCAGCGAGCTCTACGGGCACATCCAGAAGCTGCCCCTGCCTTGGTTTGACAACCGCGCGACCGGCGACATCATGACCCGCCTGATCGAGGACGTCACGAGCGTCGAGCGGGTCCTGATCGACGGGATCGAGCAGGGCACCGTCGCCGTGCTGCAGATCGTGGTGGTGAGCGCCCTGATGATCGCCTACAGCCCGGCGCTCACGGTGGCCGCGCTGGTTCCGATCCCCTTCCTCGCGCTGGGCGCTGCGGCCTACACCATGACCGCCCGGTCGCGGTACAGGCAGCAGCGCAAGTCGGTCTCCGCCCTCAACTCGCTCCTCCACGACAACATTGCTGGAATCCGCCAGATCAAGACCTACACGAGCGAGGAACGCGAACAGGAGCGCTTCGACGAGGCCAGTAACACCGTCCGCAAGGCGACGCTCGTCGTCATGAAGGCATGGGCGATCTACCAGCCAAGCATGGCGTTCTTCACCTCCTGCGGCATGCTTCTCATCGCCGGATACGGTGCCCGGGAGGTCCTCGCCGGGCGCATGGATGTCGGCGTGCTCGTCGCCTTTTTTGTCCTCGCCCGCTTCCTCTACGAGCCGGTCGGCCGCCTCCACCAGCTCAACCAGATCTTCCAGTCGGGCCGCGCCGCCGGCGACCGGGTCTTCGAAATCATGGACGCCGACCCAGAAGCGGCCGATGCCGGCGGGGCGGTGGCCAGCCCGATTTCCGGCGCGGTCGAGTTCCGCAACGTCTCGTTTTCTTACGCTCCGGAATCCCCGGTCCTGCACGGAGTCGATCTTTCGGCCCGCGCCGGGGAGACGGTCGCCCTTGTCGGCCCGACCGGCGCCGGCAAATCGACACTCGTCAACCTGCTGGTCCGGTTTTATGAGCTCACCGGCGGGGATGTCCTGGTCGACGGAGTGCCCCTGCAAAAAATCTCGCGGCACCACCTCCGCCGGAATATTGCGGTCGTCACTCAGGAAAGCTTTCTCTTCAACGGGACCACAGCCGAAAACCTCCGCGTCGGAAAAGAGGATGCCAGCGAGGAGGAAATGTGGCGCGTGCTGGCAGCGGCAAATGCGGCGGACTTCGTCCGGCGGATGCCGAAGGGCCTGCACTCGCCGGTCGGCGAGCGCGGGATCCGGCTCAGCGTCGGCGAGAAGCAGCGGATCTCGATCGCGCGCGCCCTGCTCAAAAACCCGCCAATCCTCATCCTCGACGAGGCGACCGCCAGCGTCGATACCGCCACCGAGCTCCTCATCCAGCAGGCGCTTGACCGCCTCATGGAGCACCGCACCAGCTTCGTGATTGCCCACCGGCTCTCCACCGTCCGGCACGCGTCCCAAATCCTGGTCCTCGAGCGCGGGAAAATTATCGAGCGCGGCCGCCACGACGACCTGGTCTCGCAGGGCGGGCTCTACGCGAAGCTCTGCCGGAATAGCTTCATGGAGGAACCGCCGGGGGGCGGCAATTCGTGACCCGCCCGCGCCCCAACCGATTTTGGCCGCCTCCGGCAACATGTTCTCGCTTGACCTTTTCTGGCGCTTGCTGCATCCAATCCCTTCCGCCCGTGCTGGATCTGCCGGGCTGCTCGCTTTGACCATGACATCCTGCCGACCGAATTCCCTGTGTCGCCTGCTCCTGCTGGCGCTGCTTTTCCTTGCCCCGCTCGCCCTCCAGGCGCAGGCCCCGCAGGGGCCGATCATCCGGGACATCGTCGTCGAAAATGTCGGGGCACCAAGCATCTCGAAGGAGCGCGTGCTGGCCAACTTGGCCACCAAGGTCGGCCAGCCCTACAGCGAGCGCGCCGCCGAGCAGGACATCCGCGCTCTCTACGCGACGGGCGGCGTTTCAAACGTCCGGCTCTTCGCGGAACCACTGGGCGACGGCGTGAAGGTGACCGTCCTTCTTCAGGGCCGCCCGGTCATCGAGGAGATCCTCATCGAAGGCGCCGAGCAGATCCCGCTCAACCGCGTCCGCCGGGAAATCAGCACCAAGGTCGGCGACGTCGTCAGCGAGGAAAAAATCGAGGACGACCGGCAGAAGATCATCAAACTTTACGAGGACAAAAACTACTCCGAGATCGACGTGACCTACCGGATCCAGGAAGTTCCCGGCAACAACCGTTCCCGCGTGGTCTTCTCGATTTCCGAGGGCCCGAAGCTGGTCGTGAAGCGGATCACGTTTGTCGGGAATGAATCGATTTTGCCGAAGGACCTCCGCAAGGTCATGAAGACAAAACCCGAGGACCTCCTTTCCTTCTTTACGAAGAGCGGGCGCATGCTCCCCGCCCAGGTGGAGGAGGACCGCTCCGCGCTCCGCACCCTCTACCAGAACCGCGGGTTTGCCGATGCGGACATCGCCGACATCCAGACCCAACCTTTCGCCAATGACGGGGTGGAGCTCATTATTACGGTGGTCGAGGGAACCCAGTACCGGGTGAACCAGATCCAGCTCGAGGGCGTCAATGTCGTGACCCAGGACGAGCTCCTCGGCCGCATGAAGATGCTTGGCGGACAGCTGTTCACCCCGAAGGGAATGGGCGACGACCTCAAGGCGCTCCGCGATTTTTACGGGACCAGGGGCTACGTTGACATGGTGGCGATGCCGGAGGTCCTCCCGTCGGGCGCCGGAGCGGTCGACGTGACCTACCGGATCGATGAGGGGGTGCAGTCCTACGTGAACCTCGTGAACATTCAGGGCAACACGCGCACCCAGGACCGTGTCATCCGCCGGGAGCTTGCCGTGAAGCCGGGAGATGTCTTCGACACGACGCTTGTGGATGTCAGCAAGAAGCGCCTGGAAAACCTGAACTACTTTTCGCGCGTCGAGACCCCGGCGACCGACACGATCGTCCCCGGCCGCAAGGACCTCAACGTCATCGTCGAGGAAAAGCGGACCGGCTCGTTCAACTTCGGCGTCGGCTTCAGCACGATCGACAGCCTCCTGGGGTTTGCGGAGATTCAGCAGACGAACTTCGACGTCCTGAACTGGCCGAACTTCACCGGCGGCGGTCAAAGGTTCCGGATCCGCGGCCAGTACGGCCTGGAGCGGAGCGATTTTGTGGTCTCCCTCACCGAGCCCTGGTTCCTCGGCTACAAGCTCTCCGTCGGCGTCGAAGGCTACTACCGGAACGCCAACTTTCTCTCGGCCGTTTACAGCCAGGAAAACTATGGGGTCGCCTTCCAGGCCCGCAAGCAGGTCTGGCGTGCTCTGTCCGCGCGCGGGGAGTACCGGATCGAAAACATCCGGATCTACGACGTCGATAACGTCGACCAGAACGACTTCTTCTTTGAGGACGGATTCGAAGACGATTACACGGGCAATGAAAATGCCGGCCCCGTCATTGAGGATGCCGCAGGGACGTACACCAAGAGCGTCTTTACCGGGGCGCTCACCTGGGATACCCGCGACAGCCTCTTCCTGACCCGCAAGGGCGAACTGGTCGAGTTCACCGCCTTCATCGCAGGCGGCCCGCTGGGCGGAACCGTGCAGGACTACGGGCTCTCGCTAGAATTCTCAAAGTACTTCCCGCTCCCCTGGGACATGATCTTCCTCATCAAAGGACAGGTGGCGATCACGAACGGGTGGGGGGACGCCTCCGGATCCTCGGATGATGGCTACGGGAACGGGGTCCCGATTTTTGACCGCCTCTACCTCGGCGGCGCCAACAACATGCGCGGGTTCAACTTCCGTGAGGTCGGCCCGGTGGATGAGTTCGGCAACCCGATCGGCGGCAACTCGCTCGCCTACCTGACGTTCGAAACCACCTTCCCGATCGTCTCCCGCGTCCGCGGAGCGGTCTTCACCGACATGGGCTTCGTCAACGTCGATCCGGGCGACTTCGGGACGGAGAACCTCAACGCCGACATCGGCATCGGCCTCCGGCTCGACCTCCCGATCGGGCCGATCCGCGTGGACTACGGCATCCCTGTCATCTACGATAGCTTCAACGGGCCTCCCGGGAAATTTAACTTCAACATCGGCTATCAATTTTGAACGCCGACGCGTTCCGGCGGTCAAAACTTGACCGCTGAGCTCATTCAGTCAAAATTAACAATCCACACACCAAACCCACACAAATGCTCAAATCCATCCTCTCTGCAGCCCTTGTGGCCGCAGCCCTCGTCGCCATCGCTCCCTCCGCCCAGGCCCAAGTCAAAATCGGGACCCTGGACATGAACGCGATCTTCACCCAGTACTACAAAACCAAGGACGCCGAGACCAAGCTCAACGAGGCCCGCGCCGCAGCCAAGAAGGAACTCGACGACCGCCTCGAGACGCTCAAGAAGTCGATGGACGAGATCAACAAGATCAACGCCGACCTCGAGAAGCCGGAGCTCAGCAAGGACGCGAAGGACAAGGCGATGAAGGGCCGCGACGAGAAGGTCAACGACGCCCGCAATCTCGACCGCGAAATCACCGAGTTCCGCGGCACCCGCGAGCGCCAGCTCCAGGAGCAGTTCGTCCGCATGCGCAAGGACATCATCGACGAGATCATGAAGATCGTGAACGATAAGGTGAAGGCCGCTGCCTACGACATTGTCTTTGACAAGTCGGGCATGAGCATGGGCCAGATCCCGGTCCTCATCTACTCCCGCAGCGACCTCGACTTCAGCAAGGATATCGTCGATACCCTGAACAAGACCGCTCCGAAATCCCCGGCCGCCGCCAACTGATGACGCTGGGCGATGTGGCCGCCCGCACGGGCGGCTGGGTTGCTCCCGAGGCCGCTGGCCTTGAAATCTCCGGGTTGGCATCGCTCGACGATGCCAACCCCGGAGACCTCACGTTTTTCGGGAACCCCAAGTACCTCCGCTCGGCCCGGAAATCCCGGGCGACTGCGGCTCTCGTCCCGCACGGGTTTGCGGAGGAGATTCCGGCCACCCGCATTTGGGTCGATGACCCGGCGGCCGCGTTCGCCGGACTTCTTCCTTCGTTTGCCCCGCCGGAAATCCCGCGCCCTTCGGGGATCCATCCGACAGCAGTCATCGATCCCGCTGCCGTGCTGGGGCCGGACGTCGCCATTGGCGCTCACGCCGTCATTGAGGCCGGTGCCCGGATCGGTGCCCGCTCGGTGATCGGTGCCAATTCCTTCATCGGCCACTGGGCGGCCGTGGGCGAAGATTGCTGGATCTCTCCAAACGTCTCGATCCGCGAGCGCTGCACGCTCGGCAACCGCGTCTCTCTCCAGCCGGGGGTTGTCATCGGGGCCGATGGGTTCGGCTACGAATTCCGCGACGGCGCCCACAGGAAGATCCCTCAGACCGGGATCGTCCAGATCGAGGATGATGTCGAGATCGGAGCGAACTCGACGATCGACCGCGCACGGTTCGGACGGACCTGGATCCGCAAGGGCACAAAAATCGACAACCTCGTCCAGATCGGGCACAACGTCGTCGTCGGCGAACACTCGATCCTCTGCGCCCAGGTCGGGATCTCGGGCAGTACCCGCCTGGGAAATTTTGTGACGCTGGCCGGGAAGGTCGGGCTCGCCGGCCACATCGAGCTTGGCGACGGAGTGATCTTCGGCGCGATGTCGGCGATTGCCAAGGATGTCCCGGCAAAAAGCATCATGTTCGGGGCCCCCGCCCGCCCGATCCGCGAATACAAGGCGAACTACGCGCTCCTCAAAAATATTCACAAGCTCTACGACCGGGTCAAAAAGCTTGAAGAGCAATCCGGCCAGGGCTGAGCCTGCCGGTGCTGCGCCGCCGGAGGCCATAACCAAGCACCAAAAGATGGAGGCCGCGCTGCGCGGACATTCCTCCTCTGGGGATCTGCCGGTCGCCTACACGGCGTACTTTGAATGCTTCAACGCGGGAGAGTACTACGAGGCCCACGATGTGCTCGAGCACCTCTGGCTCGGATGTTCAACCCCGGACGCCCGGTTTTACAAGGGCCTCATCCAGATCGCCGGGGCCTACGTCCACCTGAAAAAGCAATTCGAGCGCCCGCTCCATCCGAAGGATGGCCGCCGCCTCCACCCGGCCGTCCGCCTGTTTGCGCTGGGCATCGCGAACATCGAACCTTTCGCGCCGTACCATCTGCAACTCGATGTCGCCGCACTCATCAATACGTGCCGGCGTCTCGCAAACCAAATCCAAGCCTCGCAGTTCACGCAGAACCCCTGGTCTTCCGACAGGCATCCGACCATAACGCTCCACAATCCCACCCCGTAGCACCAAGGCCTCCTGCCTGTGCCACTTTGCAGAAATAGCAGCAGAGGAATCCCCTGCCTCTGTTCGGAAACGCCCGCATGGGCAAGGGATACCCATGCCGCTTTACCTGGGGCCAGTCCCGCCCATGCTCGGGCTTGAAACACCCGCTCCATTTGGCGCTTTCTTCTTCGCCTTTTTCTTTAGGTGGCCTATAAAGCGCGTTGATGTTGACGAAAGTGTTCTCCGCAGCCCTTCAGGGAGTTGATGCTGTCCAGATTGAGATCGAGGTGAATACCGGAGCCGGGGACCCGAAAATCATCGTCGTTGGCCTGCCGGATACAGCGGTCAAAGAAAGCAAGGACCGCGTCACCACGGCGATCGCCAACAGCGCTTTCATGTGGCCGCGCCAGCGCACGACGATCAACCTCGCCCCGGCGGATATCAAAAAGGAGGGGCCGAGCTTCGACCTTCCAATTGCGATTGGAATGATCGCTGCGGCCCGCCGGGAGGATGTTCCCCGCCTCGAGCGCTGCGTCGTTGTCGGCGAGTTGGCGCTGACCGGAGAGATCCGTCCGGTCAAAGGCGCGCTGCCGATTGCCCTCGAGGCCCGCAGCCAAGGAAAAAAGGCGGTCGTGCTGCCGGCCGCGAATGCCCCGGAGGCCGCCATCGTCGAGGGGGTCGACGTCTATGGCGTAACCAACCTGCGCCAGGCCTACGAGTTCCTGACCCGGCAGGCCGATCTGGTCCCGGTCCCGGGGAATGCTGCGGAGCGCCTCTCGGCCGGCCTCTCCAGCGACGTCGATTTTTCGGAGGTCAAGGGACAGTTCCAGGTCAAGCGGGCGATCGAGATCGCCGTCTCCGGCGGTCACAACATCCTCATGATGGGAAACAATAACCCACAAACGTTTCAAGTCAACTAAAAAGGTGGAATCTCGACATTTTTTCCAGGTCGGCGAGTTCACGAATCATCGATCCTCGGATGGATGATGATTTTCAGTATTTTGGATAGCCAAGATTACTCTCAGAAAATCACTGGCTCTATTCCTCTCCCATTTTCGGGCGATTTTTTTCGTCAAGAATAGCCTTCTTGATTTTTGTGTAATTTTCGTTTTTTGCCAAAGCGGTCCTGACTCTTTCGAGATCCGCTCGTTCCTCAGCCGGCAATTTCAATATGTCGTTTATGAGGTTCAAAATCATGGTCCGGCTGACATACCCCCACTGCTTCAAGTGTGTCATAATGCTCTCGGGGTTACTGTTTCCGATGCGTATTTGTGCGATGATTGTTGCCGTCAGACTCATGTTGGTTTTTTGTAATCTTTTCTGTTGGCTCGTTAGAGGCATTTTTGGGTTCGTCGGTTGATCTGGATTTTTGACCGGTGGCTTCTCCGGGCCATCGCCCCGGTCTGGTGAGTTTTTCATTGTGACATTCCGCCCCTCATCATCATCATCATCAGGCAGCCAGTAGAGAATGCCGTTGGAGGTGCCTGAACCTTCCAAGGTAGAAGGAATCCACCTAATCAACCCATCTTTCACCGCTTTCATAAATTCATTACTGCGGACAACCCAATGATGTTTTTCGGTGTCCATTTGGCGCAGTGTTTCAAATTGCTGCTGAGGCGGACGGAAGCCAAGCAGGTGGTAGCAACCTTGATCTGAGAACTCTCCCACATGGTATGCTTGCAGAACCGAAAATTTCTCTCTGACAAGTGTGTCTATTGGGATATTTGGCGAAAAGGAATAGGGCATATTAACACAGTTTTTTAGAGTAATTTTTGAAAAGTGTCAACGGAGGCACCCGACACGGAAGCGGCCGTCAAGGGTATTGCGACGGAAGTCGCACTCCCGTTTGTTGGGGGTTCAAGGGGGGCGAAGCCCCCTTTGCAAGATATGGGGATACTTCGCGAATCAAACCTGTAGCTACGGAGTAGTGTAGCAGGTTTGTAGCGAATATCCCCTATCTTGCCTGACAGGGGTCTCAAGGCCGCGAAAAAACGGCCAAATTGTAGCACGTTAATCATCGGAGGGGGGGCGATGACGGAGGGCGACGAATGCGCCTCCTGCGCCGAATACGGATGGCAGGCGTGGCCGGGGCTGGCGGCGCGGTCGGGGCCGTTGGCGTGGCCGGGGCCGTTGGCGTGGCCGGGGTCGTTGGCGCGGTTGGGGCCGTTGGCGTGGCCGGGGTCGTTGGCGCGGTCGGGGCCGTTGGCGTGGCCGGGGTCGTTGGCGCGGTCGG
>Ga0247844_1000179_pt1 | contig 136227 bp, 203 predicted proteins | sample LaCtaG_FD_192421 | JGI IMG/M metagenome (GOLD analysis project Ga0247844, IMG submission 192421) | Freshwater microbial communities from meromictic Lake La Cruz, Castile-La Mancha, Spain - LaCruzMarch201714.5m_1 | ecosystem: Environmental > Aquatic > Freshwater > Lake | place: Spain...
AGCTTCATAGGAGCTTCTTCGAAAAGGCCGAGAAGATCTACGACTCCAACCCAGAGGAAAACGGATTGCTTGCGCAGTCCTACTCTGACCTTTCCAGTGCATGTCAGGATGCCACTACATCTTTCGATGAAGTGGATAACGGACTTCCGTTCGAGGAAGTTGTAGATGCACCCGGTCCAACAACTGTGAGTGCTTTCGTATCAGGAAACCCTTGGCGTGGCCGATGACTGTATGCTACTTACGGTAGCATGGCACACGGTCTAAAACCATCCTTCAAGGGTTCTGAAATCAACGGGGCGACTGCATTCGCAGATGTTGATTCACTCATCTTCGACGTCTCATATATCGCGCACAGGCATGCAAATGCCCTATCGAGAATGCAGACCAGCGAAGGTGCTCGGTCGGGTCATGTGTACGGCGTGTTCAAGCAGATACGAGCCATGGTTTGGGCATTCAAACCGAAAAACCTCGTGTTTGCTTACGACCGGCCAATGACGTGGCGATCAGCGATCGTGTCCTCCTACAAGGAGGACCGTCGTCCCAAGGATGCAGACCCCAATGCGTGGACACCTGCTCCAGAAGTAGAGCGGCTACTGAGGTCATTTCCGGGCTATCATCTGTCGGCTGAGGACGCTGAGGCTGATGACATGGTGGCTTGGTACGTCGCCAACAACCCACCAGAGCATCGAACAGGCCCCATCGCCATCGTGTCTGCTGACAGAGACCTATTCCAGCTGGTGAGTGACACTGACGATGTCGCGGTCATCATCAGCAAGAAGGCAAAGGTAGCAAAGTCGAAGAACGTCGACCACTGGATCAGAGAGGATGAGGTAGCCGAAGAGTTCGGGGTGCTTCCCAAGTACGTAGCAAGGGTGAAGGCCCTACTGGGAGACGCCTCAGACAGCGTGGAGGGGCTCAAGGGAGCCTCCAGACCGGGCAAGAAGGATGCGCTCAGGCTGTTCGCTTCCCAGCCCGATGCTGACACCTACTTCGACCTGACGGCTCCTATGCCACCGTTCTTGTTTGTCCCTGACTGGTTGTCTCCTGAGCTAGCTCTGCAGCGTGACAGGATGGCAGCAAACCTGTCGATCTGTGACCTGAAAGCACGACCGATAGCTCCAGCGTGTTCCACTAAGTCAGAAAAGAACATCGCACAAGCCCTCGACGTTTTGGTCGAGTTCGAGTGCGAGTCTCTTCTGTCTCAGGTGGAACCGTTCTTCGAGTCAATCGCCGTCTGAGTCGTAAATACTCACATATTTACTCGTCACGTATTCATACTCCAAGCTTTTCGTACCTCGGCGCCCAACCCGACGAACAATGTTGTTCGCTGCCTCCCCCGGTGTGTTGAATTTCGTGGCCTGACTCTGCCAACTCGTCCAGCCTCGGACGTTCATCGTACCGAGCGGTGTGACTGCTGGTGGCGAGAGGATGAGATACTTGCTCCAAGGGATGAAACCAAACAGTGTTGTCTGTTTGCAGACCAACCATTTTCCGCTTGTCATGCTGTACCTTCCCCATCGGCGTCGTCACCCAGCAGCACCTGCATCGATGGTTTGTCGATGTTAAGAGTCCTCTTGTCTGACACGAAGAATCCGGTGTGTTCTGTAGGAACCAACTCAACCGGTTCTCCGTACTTCTCTTGGAAAGACTTCGAGTCGTGCAGTTCAAGCTTGGCAATTCTGCCAATCACCCTGCCGCCGACAGAGACAGAGATGGGGTATGTGGCCTGTCGTTTCTCCATCTGTCTAATAGACTCAAGCGTTATTTCTTCCATGCGGCGAACGGTAGCCCGGTCATTCCATGCCTTGGCCAACATTACTGCATCCTGCAGCTTCTCTGCAGAGAAGGGGGAATGGCTGGTACTATCTGGACCGTAGTTTGAATTATCAGAGCCGTAGTCCAGCCAGACGTGGTATCTGATACCATCGAAGCAATCTTCGTCTGGAATGCGGACGTCGATGCAGTCCTCTGGGTAAGTCACTGCTTGATTACCGGCGCTGCCTCGGTGTCGGCAGCCAGTGCCGCCAAGCTGGACGCAACGACTTGGTTGTACACTGTTGCGGTTGTCATGGTAGCTGCAACTGGAACACGAATCTCTTCACCAACCGTCACAGTTCCCACTGTTGGTCGGGGTGCTGGTACACGGAGAGACTCATTTGGGTCGACAAACGATGAGCTACCTTTAACGGTGCTGAACTCGTCCTCGAAGGAGTAAACCGTGACACCTTGTCGTGATGCCATTCGGCCAAGGTCGATACCAGTTTGCATCGACTTGATGTGGCCCTTTCGCTTCTGAAACCACGCCGTCATACGGAGGAGGGGGACAACAGCCACCACTATGGCGACATCTGACCACGTCAGTGCATCACCATGACCAGAAAGAGCCAAAAGCGCAAACACGCCAGAGAGGATGGCACCCTCGATAGCACCTCCCAAGATGATAGAGGTTGCGACTTTGAACGTGAGTGATTTCGGATTGACTTTGATATTCACTGATTGCTCCTTCGCTGACTGAGTTGAATGCTTCACGCTGACCACCGATGACGACGAGGGGTACAGCGTGGAATGGTTGGAGGTGCACTGCGCATCCACCGCTTTAGGGACCAGCGGCGCACAGTGTCCGGCGTTGGCCATAGTGCACCACAGAAGCACCCGGCAGCCGCACCTCCGTAGCGCACGGGTCGCAGGGATGGGACACAAGGTAGACCACGCAGTTTCATCGCTTCCCCTATTCGAACACTTCGCCTGTAATCACGTTGACCGCGCCGATCGGTTTCCCGTTGGTATTGTATGCCGTGTGCATCGTGCACCCCTGTGAACAGGGACAGACGGTGTCCTTCGTGGTCTTGTGGTCTGGCTCAAGGCCACGCTTGATCCGAGACTGCCTGACGGCGAGTTCGTGACGAATCATCGTCATACCCAACTGGCTCTGGAACTTGACCATGTGTGAACGCTGACGCCTACGCTTACCCGACGTGTAGCTCACTTCAGGCTCCCACACGCGGTGATGATCTTCTCGACGCTATCAGGTCTTGTCGAGCATTGGCGATTTCTTGCTCACGGTACGCATCCATGTCGAGCTTCTCAAGCTCAGCTACCAGACGGAAGGCGAACAACTCCTCATCAGCGTCACGGCTGCGCTGGATGACGCCCTTCATGACCTCAGCACGGTTGGTCAGTTGCCTCGTTGCCGGTTCCGTTTTGTTTCCAAATAGCGTCACAGTTCACCTTCCACAACGACCGGAGTTGTTACCTTGTCGTCAACAGAGTCGCCACTGATATCATCACGACGAAGAATCTGGGCGCTTCCGTTGGGATGTTGAAGGATCACAACATTCCTGTCAAGAAGCTGCTTCTGCCGTTCAAAGTCCATCTGCCGGATGGCTCGTCGGTCAGAGTACCGAAGGAAGGTCTCGAACGCTGACGGGGCGTTGTTGCCACCCGGACGAAAGAGAAGACGGAGGAACACGACAACCACAACCGTCATGGGCGCGACGATCAGGAACATCAAGATGCTGTCATTCGAAAAGTACTTGTCCACGTGCTTGACCCTTACTGTGTTTGTTCAGCTGGCGAAAACTTCGGTGAAGACTTGGTCCATCCAGAACTGGAGGTCCGTGTAGTAGGGCGCCTTGTAGTTCGAGCTTGCTCGGCTGATGTACCCGAGGGTAACCAGAGCGTCAAGGATGCCGAACATGTGACAGTAGTCGAAGGAATTGGGAGGAACGGACTTGCTCCCCACAGGAGCGATGTCCTTGTAGCTGTTGGCGATGGAAACGAGCTTCTTGTGGATGTTCTCCCGGTCAGCCTTCGGAAGCTCCTTGCTCATGGTGTTGTAGATCAAGAGCTTGACCTCAGCCCGAGACCTCACTTCAGTGAAGCGACCAAGCTCCTTGTCCTCGACTCGCCAACCGACGCAGCGATGCGTCACCATGTGCCGAATCGCGTTTGCCTCGAAGCGACCAAAGTCATCGATCAGGACATGCTTTCCGACACGATGGAGATTGACCTTACCAAGAGGAGGGCTGCTGATTTCCATAGGAGCCCTTGTACAGGATCAACTGTCAGTCGTCAACACAAACTTTACGACACGACACGGCGGGAGAACATCTTGACGTAGTAGCTGCTGCGGGCCTGCTGAATCCAGCAAGCGTCGTCGCCCCGAAGTCGAAGCTCCAGTGCGTTGGCTGCGAAGTTGAGGGCCATGGTGGCGTCCCACATCTTGCAGTCACGACGACCAGAGCACCACTTCTCTGACCGCCGCCCCCAGCGCCGTGTCAGACGCTGGAGGGTTCGGAGGTCGCTCGTCTCATTGGCCTTCTCGATGACCCTGTCGAGCACCGTGTTCTTCTTCACGAAGTTGCTCACACCTCCACCCCGCTGGCTTCCGTGGCGTTGAGGCTGGTGTCGAAGCTGATGAGCGTGTAGCCCCAGCGCTTGAGCTTCTCGCCACGAGCAGCGCGAACCTCAGGGAGGTCAGCAGCCTTCCAGTTGGTGATCATGCCGGTCAAGCCCTTGACGTCAGCAACCAGACCTTCGATGTTCTTGGTGACGCGAACCACGTCCTTGGCGAGGATGGTTTCGAAGCGAGCATCGACACCACGAACGAGTTCGACGATCTTGGTCGTGGCGTTGCGGCCCCAACCTTCGCTGACAGTCTCCCGAACCTTCGTGCAAGCGTCGCTGTTCAGGAAGGCGAGGTGGGCTTCCAAATGGGTCAGGCGGTTGGCGAAGTAGTTACGGAGAGCCTCCGTGCCAGCGAAGCTGACCTCGAAAGGCTGGTAGCCGACGCCGAAGCAATCACCGAGAATCTGGCCGATGCCGGGACGCGTGAAGCCGTGGTGAACCATACCGCCGTCAGTGGTCAGCTTGTACAGACCGAAGCAGCAGGGGCAGGTACCAGTGTTGGTCACGTCTTCGCGGTCGAAGGTGCTCTCCTTGTCAGCGCGCTCCGCTTCGATGGTGGGCAGACCGAGGAAGGCACAGGTGTCGTCCACGAGACCCAGCTTGACCATGTGGGGGAAGACGCTGAAGTTCGGGACGCCTTTGTAGGCGCGCTCCTTGATGACCGTGAAGGTTTCACCACGAGGCGAAGTCACACGCACACCGGAGCCAGTCTGGCTCAGCGTGATGACCAGAACGTCTTCAAGCTGCTTCTCGCGGCCAGCGGAGAGACGATCCTTGCGGACAGACGCGATGGTGAACTCACCAACGACGGCTCCGGGGACGATGGCAGTCGTGTCGATGGTGGTCTCGACGACCATCTCATCCGAGTCGAAGATCATGGGACGGACGTAGACGCGGTCTTCACCCACAAGGGCACCGAGCAACTTGCTGAGGTGCGGCTCGCCGTAGCAGTCACGGACGGGACCTTCAACCTTCTTGAGGACTTCGAGCTTCCAGCCGAACTGGGCAATGGCCGAGGCAACAGCCTTGAACGTGAGAGAAGACGTCGCACCCTTGCGGATCTTGAGGAGAGTCTCTTCGTTCTTGTTCGTGGCGGTGGTGGTGTTCATTCACTACTCATAGCACAGATCACTCTCAGTGTCAAGCGCTGCTTTACTTCGGTCACTCATGCATTGACTCTGCAGCAGTTGAGTGTTATCCAACGCCAAACATGGCCAAGAAAGCTCATAAGATCATGGGTCCAGACGGGAGGTACGATATTCTCCCTGAGAGTGCTGCCGTACCTGACCATGTCGTGCTGGATGGCCGTACCTACGTTCAGGCGCCGATTCAACTCTGGTGGGAAGTCGATGAATTCGTCGCGTCGCGCAAGTGCTGGACACCTGTAAAGTGGACAGCCAAGAGATATAACCCATCGTCAGGATACTTCTAGTGAACGTCATCTTTCTCGACATTGATGGTGTGTTGAACAACCGCCGTAGCATGTGGCTGGCATACCACCACAAGCACTACCCGACTGACAGCTTGCTTGGCCATTTCACGGTGGACAAGCTTTGCGTTGACAAACTGAGGAAAGTCGTCGAGGACCTTGACCTCAAGATTGTGATCTCGTCCACTTGGCGCAGCCGACCGGGTTCCGTGGAGCATGCCCTTGCGTGGGCTGGGTGGTATAATCCACCCGTCATTGGAGTGACTGGGAAGGACCCCTCTCGTAAAAGAGGTCGTGAAATCGACACTTGGCTTTCAGAGAACAAGGTTGACCAGTACGCCATCATTGACGACGACGTGTGCGATATCCACCAAAAAGACAGACTGGTCCAGTGCGTCTTTGGCCCAAACAGAGGACGGGTACCGCGTGACCCCAGAACACGTCGAGGGAGGCAGTACCCGTCAAAGAACTATCTCAGGAAGTTCTACCGGTCTTGGGCTGGTCTGACCGATAGCAATGTCGCTCAACTCAGGGAGTTGTTCAGACGCTGACGGTCTGCTTCAGCAGGTAGACAGACAACTCGTGTCTGTCTGCCAATCCCTGAAGGAAGTTCTGCAGGCCCTGAGTCAGGTCTGGACGAGACAACAGGGCATCCAAGTTGGTCATGACCATCGATTCAGCCATCAGTGCTGACGCAGCAAACTCAGCTGGGTCCATTGCTGGATTCATGCCCTTGATCATCTGGGCAGTCACTTCGCTCTGTGCGACGGGGTCGACTGCATCCTGCTCACCAGTGACACCAATGATCTTCTCGGCGATACCATCGATATCAGAGTAGGTCTGCGAGTAGACACGAGAGAACAGGTCGTGGTTGGCGAGGAAGTTCACACCGCGCGTGCGCCAGTGAAAAGACTGCTCAATCTCGTACACGGCACGAGTAAGAGCAAGGTGGTTGGCCAGTGCAGCAGCCAATGAGTCGGCACCTGCGGCTGCAGGGGCAGCGACTGGAGCAGCAGCAGCAGCATCAGGCTGTACGACTTGTGTTGTCTGAACGATAGGTTGCATGTTAGTCAGTCCTCGTGCTTGATTGTGGAAGCCATCTCAAAAAGCCATTCTGGAATCTCGAAGTCAAGCTCGTCAACATACATGCTCAACTCCAAGGCTGTGGCCTCGGCAAGTTCAGTAGCACTGTCGTAGTTGTCTTCGTTGTCCAACATGAAGTGACGAGCAGCAGATTTCTTCTCGACCACATTGTCAGCGTTGTCGACTCCGATCTTGGAGTCACGCTTGCAGTCTTCGTCGCAGTAGGGAGCAGTCACTTCGTTGTCATGGGCAGCCAGACACTGAGGGCACTCGTGGACATCTTCGTCCGACTTGGTGTTGGTCCAATGGTCAACAACAGTTGCCGCGATTGGAGTCATCCCAGCCGTGCTGTCGGTGATAAGCTGCACTTTGAGCGGCATGATACCACGGTCAGTCAGCGGCTCGATGTACGGAAGAGCGTACAATGTGTTGTCTTCGAGGAAGAGGTAGTCACTCAGGCTCTTGAGGTGCCGACGGCGGCGGTTTGGTCGTCGACCAGCGAAGCTGGCATCAACTTCACCATCACCATCTTCGTCACCCTCCATCGCGTCATCGACCTTGTTGACCATCTCATTGATACCGAGATTCTTGTAGAACCTCTTAGGGTCAGAGATGTTCCTAGTCATTCCGAGAGATTCAAGGATCTCCCCGCCAAGACTATCTGCATCTGGCGACTTCAACATGATGGTAAGCTTCACATATCCTCCAAGCTGTTTTAGAGTGCTCGACAGCACCTACGAATATCTGGTAGTGCAGTTGCATGAGTTCGAAGGCACGCCTCCCCCTCCCTCGTTCATGGTTGTCACACCCGCCAACTGAAGACGTGCTGTCCACTCGGCCAGACCGAGAGCTTGTGCTGTCCGGTCGAGGACAGACGCCGGGAACCAAGGCTCACCTCAGGCACGTGCTGCTCAATGCTGGTTGGAATGTGGAGGACGTCGAGGCTGTGACAACCGGCAAGTTCATTGCCCGTAATGGTCTGACTGACGTCACGATCGAAACGGCACCCGATTTCAACAAGATGGTCCTCGCCCTGAAAGACCTAGGTATTTCAGCAAGGATTCTCGATAAGGAGCCGGGGACATCTCTCGCTCTTGTTGAGCAGTGGGACTCATTCACGAGGCATCCGTGGTGGTTGTCAGCACAACGTGGTCAGCGACAGATTCTCACCATTGCCAAGACGCAGTCAATGGCCAAGAGGGCGACCGCGAGCTTCTATCGAGACCTGTGGTCAACGGTAGGTGATGAGCCAGAACACCGGATGCCGGACATTCGGCGCATCAACATCCTGTCCTTCATGTCGTCTGACGGCGTCAGCCGGTTCCAAGAGAGTCTGGCCAGCAAATCAGACCTTGTTGTCGTCCATGGTCTAGATACGCGAGATAACATCTACCAAATGCTAGGATACGTAGAGGCAATGTCGCAGGTTGCCCCTCACGCTCTGTTCGTGTATGAGTGCGTCCCCGCCCCTGACCTCGACGCAGACACCATTGTGTCTGCCGCGAAGAGGAGTGGTTTCTCATTCATTTGGGGTGTAGCACGTGGTTAAACGGCTCAAAGACATCGGTTTCATTGAAGACGAGGACGAGGACGAGAAGCCACGGAAGAAGCGACGCCACAAAGCTGACGACGACACTGACGACGATGACGACCTTCCATCAAGGGAAAAGGCTGAGTCTCCATTCAGTGGCGAGATTGTAGCTCCAGAATACGAGGAGAGCAGGCTTCACTCTGGGCAGCTGGAGTTCCTGTCTATCGTTCGTGTGCTGTCAGACCCTGACCTTCAAGGCAGACTCTGGCCGCGATTCAATGAAGACCAATTCGCCTCAGCGATTGCCAGAAGCATCTTTACTCGTGTGAAGACGCTCCAGAACCTTGGCAAGGAGTTCCCATCAATCAGCACGCTTGCGATTGATCCGGCGCTTCCAAAGCCATCACAGGCCGCACTGTCGGTCTTCATTTCATCGGCAGAGAATGGGCGTCTACAATCGGATGTCGACATCGGCAATGGTGTCAGAGTACCGGTGTCGTCGTCGGCAGACTTTGAAGGTCACGTCTACGATATCCTAGAGGCATACAGGATAACGCGGCAGTCGATGGAGAAGATCGTCTCTGTCACCAACAAGCTATCGGATGAGGGTGGTTTTGACCCGCTAAATGCTCCCGCTTGGTTCGAGCGGGTGGCCGTCGAGATTCTTGCTCTTCGAGGCAAGGAGGCGATTGCTGACGCCCTTGTCCACTACGGTATCAATACCACCAGAGACGAAGACATCAAACGTGAGTCGGAGATCGACAAGATCTTCGCCACGGAACGTCTCAGGTTCAAGACTGGATTCAAGGCTTTCGATGACAAAGCAGGTGGTTTCCAGCCCGGTGAAGTAGTCCTGATGGGCGCCAACTCGGGTGGTGGTAAGTGCCAGCCGGGTTGGGTCACTACATTGTCAAGCGCTGGTGTACTCTCTTTCGATGAGCTTGCATCAGACTTCACGGCACAAACAGGGTACACTAATGTCGTAAGTACCATTCATGGTGAAAACGGTAAAGAAGAAGCCACCCAGTTCTATGCAGAGGATGTAGCTGAAACTGTTGAGTTTATGACCAGTCTTGGTTTTCAGAACGAAGGTACTCTGAAGCACCGAGTACGGGTTGTGAACAACCAAGGCATTCAGTGGAGACATCACAGTGACATCACTGTCGGTGAGGCGGTTGTCTTGATGCACGGTCAAGACATGTGGGGTAGCACGACGGATGTACCCATGAATGACAACTTCCGCAAAGAAGGATTGCCCAGTGCGCTTACACCAGAACTGGCTCGTGTGCTTGGTTATTTGGTGTCAGAAGGACGATTCAATAAGCCCGCATCGACGACTGGATTCAGTTTTACAAACACAGACCCAGACGTATGGGTCGACTGGAATGCATGCTCAAACGCTTGTGGCATGAAAGAGCAGCGTCCTGACGGGACGTCCATTCATTTGCCAACGCGACCTTCGTACATCTCTTACTTCGAAAAGCTCGGCTTCAACAAAGGTCTGTCAGGAGACAGGGCCATTCCAGTTGCAATCAGACGAGCCCCCAAAGAAGTAGTTGTCAACTTTTTGCGTGCCCTCTTTGAAGGGGACGGTTTTATTCAGAATGACAATAAGAAGCAGGTGCTATACGCGACCACATCACCGACGCTGGCCTTCCAGCTGAGGGTGGTTCTTGCGAACCTTGGCATTGTTACGAACACTGTTGTTCAAAAGAAGTCAGCGACGAACGGGATACCCGGCAACGCAAGTATCTCTCATACATTGATCATAGGGCACCGCTTCGTTGACACCTTCGCGAAGGAGATCGGGTTCTTGTCTTCTCGCAAGAAGCTGGAGCTTGAAAACTGTTTGAAGAGGGGGACATCTGGATCGGTTGACCGCAAAACGGAGCGCCTGTACGGCGTCAGCCTCACACTGACCAGCCTGTACAACCGGATTCGTGAGGGGTTGAGGTCACAGGGCATTCCACTGCAGAAAGCAGTTGGTGGTCAACGTGACCACAATGTGCTTCGTGGCTGTGTAAGGACGCAACGGTTCACCAAGAATAACGCCAGACTCCTCGTTCTTCAGGCTGAAGCGCTAGGTATATCTGGTAGAGATGTGGACTTCGCTCGATTCCTTGGCAGAGAAGACATTGTGATTGACGTTATCACCGACGTTCAACACAACCATAAACCCATCAGGGTTTATGACTACGTCGTGCCGGGGACCAACAGCTTCTGCGCTAATGGGTTCATTCAGCACAACACGGCTATGGCCCTTTCTACCATGGTGAACATGGCAAAGATGGGGACCAGCGTCGCTATGCTTCAGCTGGAGTTGACGAACAGTCAGGTCAACGAGCGACTGTCGGCAAACCTCGCCAACCTCGATGCTGACGCGATCCGAACGGGTAAGCTGACGGAGAAACAGAAGAGGCTCGTCAAAGACTCACATGACGAGTTCCATGAGGACTTGAAAGCAGCTAGGTCGCGGTTCACTATCTTCGCGCCATCGTCAGCGACGATTCAGGAGTGCGAGTACATCTTCAAGTCATTCCCATACCGTGTATGGTTCATTGACTACATCAACCTGCTGAAGTGGGACAATGGCAAGCAGGGGGATACGCGCTCTGGTGAGGATTGGACTCGCCTTTCCGACATCGTCAAGGAGTTCAAACGCATCGCCAAGAAGTATGGCATCTGCGTTGTTCTGCTCGTACAAATCAACGTTGAGAAAGAGTCTGGCGACATGTCAATCCGATACGCTAAAGCGATGTTGGAGCATGCAGATATTGTACAGGTTTGGAACCTCACTGCTGACGCGAAGAAAGATGGCATGGTATGGATCAGACATCTCAAAGCCAGACAATACGAAATGTTCGACTATGCCGTCCGGGTTGCTCTAGACAAGGGTAGGTTTGAGTCAATAGACATGACGCTTCTTCCAAAGCCAGAGGAGAAGAAGCTCGGCTCCAAGAAGAAGGTCCGAGACAACGACGATGCGGACGCACCTTCTCCTTTCAAGAAGAAAGAGAAGCCATTGCCTGTGCCCGCAGAAGAAACGAAGATACCAGACAACTTCTCATCGGCAGAGACCGTTGCTGCCTTCAACAACAAACCACGGCTCGTTGTCGTGGATAACTACGCGGAGATGGACGAATGAACCTTGTCACTGTGAAGATCAAGATGGAAGACAGACGGATGATGCCAATCAAGGCCCACGCATCAGACGCCTGCTTTGACCTGACGTCGTCTGAAGAAGTCACTGTCTTTCCGGGCAAGGCCGAGGTCATCAACCTTGGCTTCAGTTTGGAAATCCCTGTGGGCTGGGAGGCCCAGATTCGACCACGCTCGGGTCTGTCGTCGAAGCTGAAGTGGGCTGCATTCGGAACGATTGACGCTGACTACCGTGGTCCTGTGAAGACCACCATCGCCAACTTCTCTGACACGCCATTCCACATCAACATTGGGGACAGGATTGCCCAGATGGCTTTCTCCCCAGTACCGCAGGTATCACTCATGGAAGTCGATTCCTTGAGTCCGTCGCCACGTGGCGCTGGTGGCTTCGGCTCCACTGGTGTACAAGCTCTGGCTCCGGGCAACCTCAACAGCGGGACCGACGCATGACGAAAACTCCCAAGAAGCTCCCCATCTACATTGAAACTGAAGTGGAGGACGCTTCTCGGGACGCCTGCTCAGGCTGTAAGCTTGAGCAGTTTGGTGGTGCTTGCCGCCATCAGCCAATGAAGATCTACACCAAGGAGGGATCGAAGTTCTCAACAGATGAGATCGACCTCCTCATTGTCGGAGACACTCCCAGCTTTCTCGACAACAAGGCGAAGCAGTACATGGGAGACGAAGGGGGTCGCTCCTTCCTCCGTAAGGTCAAGAGTCTTGGCTTCGATAACTTCGCCGTGATTCCAGCTGTGCGCTGTTACACAGGTGGCGACGTTGACCATTTCACATTGACGAAGAAGTACAAAGGCGCCTTTGGTTTCAAGAAAGAGAAGCCACTGGACCGGGCCAACGAAGCAGTTGCGAATTGCAAGGAGTACACACAAACGGCTGTTCGAGAGTACAACCCCAAGCTAACGCTTGCCATGGGTCCGTTGGCGCTCAAGGCTTTGGACATGACGGGTGGTGTGCCTTCCAACAGGCATACACCTCTCCACAGGAAGCGAGGCATGGGTAAGCGGACCCAGCGGGAAGGCGTCGTTGTAACTCACGACAGGTTCGGCGTGGCTATGAACGACTGGGCCTACCGGGAGATGGTCAAGGACATCAACAAGCTCCGCACGCTCCGTGACACAGGCTTCGCTGACGTCTACGGCGACGAGTCGACTATCGTCGTCAACGTTCTGGATTCTGTCGAAGCAGTCCGGGCATTCGTCGACAAGTTGTTGTCGACCAAGTACGAAGACCAAGAAGTCGTATGCTTCGACTTTGAGACCGAAAACCTAGACGTCTCGAAGGAAACGAACCGCATCCTCAACGTTGGATTCACGCTCTCAACAGAGCCTGACATTTCCTACGTCGTCCCGCTATCGCACCCGGAGACCCCATTCTCCAGCGATGATTTGGACATCGTGTACAAGCTGCTGAGGAAGCTGTTCCGCTCAAAGGGAGCAAGCTTCTACGCTTGGCTTGGCCACAACATCCCGTTCGAAATCTCGATGATCAAGCTGTTCTTCGGCGTCTGGCTGGGCGAAGAAGGCGGCGTCAAGACGCTTGATACCATGACGCTACTCTTTGCTCTGGAAGAGGACCGTAGAAGCAAGGGTATCAACAAGCCGTACTCACTGGAGAGTGCTGCCCAAGAGTTCCTCGACTTCCGTTGGTACAAGGAGTCGAAGATCAAACTGGCCCGTAATAGGCTGATCGATGAACCCCTCGATCGAGTCAACCACTATGTGGGTGTTGACTCTTCGGTCACGGCTAGGTTCTTCAATCGTCTCATCGAGCAGGCCATCGCGGAGGGTTCCGCAAAGGACATCCTTCGTCTTTGCGTCAAGCTGTATGGCCCAGCCAACCACTACATCGTAGACCTGAAGCTGACGGGGCTGTACCTAGACCTGCCGCTCCTTCAGATGCTGCGTGCGCCAGACTCTGTTGTCTCTCAGAGAATCAAGCAGATTGAGGCTGAGTTCGCCGAGGCACCAGAAGTTGCTGAGGCGATGGCACTGCTTGAGACGAAGTCCGGTGCGAAGCACGGCTTGAAGGCTCTCTTCAAGAGCAAGACAGCGCAGAGATTCAACCCACATTCGGACGAGCATCGGAAGATGCTATTCCATAACGTATTGGGTCTAGACGGTGCTGACGTCTCCGTCGACAAAGTATTCCAAGACAGGCACAAAAACGTTCCACTGGTGAAGCTATTCGCCGAGTGGTCGTCAATGGACAAGCTGGAAAGCTCGTACCTCCAGCCTCTCGCTGAAGCACTGCAGCACGCGAACTCTCGTGATGGTCGTGTGCGGGCTACATTCAATCTCATCAACACCAAGACAGGAAGACTGAGTGCGAATGACCCGCCAGTACAAACGGTTCCACGCTCCGATTCTGAGGTGAAGAAGCAGATCAAAGCCATCTTCAGCAGCCCACCCGGCAAGCTGTTGGTGCAGCTGGACTTCTCGCAGGCCGAGGTTCGCTGGCTCGCCATCATGTCTGGCGACAAGGCTCTTGCTGAGAAGTACCGCAGAGCAGACGAGATTGCCGAAGCTCTCCTGTTGGACCCGAAGAATGAACAACTGAAGCGGGCTAAGAAGATCGACGGCGACCTTCATATGTCGACAGCAATCATGATGTACAAACTCGATTCTGAGCTTGTGATTACTGACGAGAAAGCTGCCAAGAAGTTCCGCCAACGCGCCAAGTCCGTTTGCTTCGGCCTCATCTATGGGAAGAACTACAAGTCGCTGGCTAAGGACTTGGGTATCTCCGAAGACGAAGCTCTCGAAGCAGTTGAGTTGTGGTTGGGTCAATTCCCTCAGGCCGCTCAATGGCTTGAGGATACCGAGAAGTTCGCAGCTGAGCACGGTTATGTTCGCTCGCCGTTCGGTCGTTGGCGCCGTCTGCCAGAGGTCTTCTCCTCTGACATGTCGATCGTCAATCGTGCCCTGCGTCAGAGCCGCAACACGCCAGTGCAGTCAGCAGCAAGCGACACCTGCATCTATGCAGCTTGTAAGCTGCGTGATGCTTTGCGCTTCTCGGATGACCCCGGTCTGCGTCAGGTCAAACTGGTCAACACGGTCCATGACTCATTGATTGCTGAGGTGCCTGCCGACAAGGACGTCATCCGCGCATACGCGAAGCTGGCCCGGTCCATCTTCATGGACCCGAACCTGCTCAAGAAAGACTTCGGTATCGATATCACTGTCCCTCTGACAGTTGACTTCGACGTCGGCGTCAACTGGGGCAACATGTCCGAGTACGACTTCACTGAGGATTCTCTGGATGCTGCTTTCTACAACGCTGAGTTGTTGAGGCTGCAGCCACCGGGGGTGTTGCTCGAACACCTTGAGAAGAAGGGCTTGCTCTACAAGAAGAAGGCAGCCTAAGGTCTGAAACTGGTCAAGTACCAAATAGGAGAAGCAAATGGGAATGTACGATAGTGGTAAGGGTTCGCAGATGGTTGTGACCGTCAAGCGTCAGGAACTTCTTGATATCGTCACGAAGAATCGTGACCTTCACGAGAAGGAAGCAGCCGACGCCAAGGTTGCGTATGGGTTGAAGCTTCGGCAGACCGTGCTGCTAGCCAAGCGCGCTCTCAACAAATACGCCATTGCCCTCAGGGATCCTGACAGCAAGGCTAAGTATCCTTCAGCGGAAGTCATGGCTCCCTATCAGCTGCAGAACCCAGTGAGCTATGTTGGGGAGTACGACCGTGCCATCGGGATGCTGAAGCTCCACAGCAAGGACGAGATGACCATCGACATGGCGACGTACCAGAAGTTCGTTGAGGACGATTGGGAATTCACCCGTGGCTTCAAGGCCATGTCGAGTTCATACTTGGGTGGATGAACAAACAAAGAACCCGCCAACTGGCGGGTTCTTTGTTTCACTTGTTCCGCTTGAGGAAGGCTGCCAGCTGGTCTTTGTCCAATCGGGACCGAGCAGCAATCTTGAAGGTACCCTTGCCACCACCGCTGTTGTTCTCTTTGAGAGCATCCTTGGCGTCTTCAGCGTACTCCCAGCCAGAGTCAATCTTGCCGGTTTCCTTGTTGACAAGGAACCACTTGTAGTCAGCACCGAACTCAGGCTTCTTCTTGGCCGAGGAAACGGCGGTTGGCTTGACGGAGGCAGAGACCTTGCTGGTGACTGCAGCAACCAGAGGACGGTGGTTGCCGGTCGTGGTCCAAAGGTCGTACGCCTTGCGGAAGTCGTCCTTCACCGAGGCAGCGACTGGCTGGCGAGGTGCAGCACGGCGGTCAGGAGCACCAGTGCGGGACTCGGCTGGCTTCTCCTGCTTGGAGGGAGCGTCGCCCTTGTCGTCTTTGTAGTAGGCTTCAAACGCCCACTTGCGGAAAGTCTTCATCGACTCCAAAGCTGCCTGATACGCGGTATCAGTGGGCTTTGCCTTGAAGGCTGCAATGGACTTCTCCATGGCTTGAGTTGCCTTCTGGAACTCCTCCTTCGCATCAACCGATGCGAGTAGTTGTGCAGCCGCTACACGCAGCGTTTTGATGACATGGGAGCGAGTAGTTTGGTCCATGGAAGAGTATGCGAGTCACACTCTACGAGAGAGGTGATTCATGGCTCTGCTCCAAGTTGAAGTCCAGATTGGGACTACCCTGCTCCCAAACACGCAGGAAAATCGTCGCAAGATTTTCGTGATGTCTGGTCGCACCACGCGTAATCCCGGTTACGGCAACATTCCGTACACCGTTCCGAAGATGGGTCAGTACCGCTTCAATCTGAACAACCCAGCTGTTCCCGGTGCAGTAACTGTGACTGCGTACTCACCAGTCCGTTTCTCATCTGAGGATTTGGTCGACCAGCCTGAGCTTGCCGGTCAGATCGCCTATATGATTGAGAAGGGATACGTGACTGTTGTTGTGGCTGGGGTTGGCGTTCCGCTGACTCGTGTTGACCTCAACGCCTTCGTCTGAAAATGACGCGAGACCGTAGTCACCATCTCAAGTCCACATACGCGCTCACCACTGAGGACTACGAGGCCATGGTCGAAGTTCAAGGTGGTGAATGCGCTATATGCGGACAAGAGGATTCACGTCGCAGAGCAGATGGTTCACCGTTCCCTCTATCGGTGGACCATGACCACGACAGTGGAAAACTTCGTGCTTTGCTCTGCACCAAATGCAATGTAGGTCTGGGTCACTTTAGAGATGACCCAGACCTACTGTTGCGAGCAGCCGAATACTTGAAGCTCTGGAAGAGAGCTACTTGACGAGCGACTTCAGGTCGATGCTGATGTCGATTGGACGAACACTGACATCGACCGCAGGGGCAGCACCAACGACCGAGTTGGCCAACCGCTGGGCAGCAGTGAAGTTCAGGTCATCCGCACTCTTGGTTGAGCGGTACGACGTCATGTTGGCAGACACAGCCTTGAACATTTCACCAGCGTTGTGCTGCTGGTAGTTCATCGACTTCGTCTGTGCGACACCTACGGCACCACCGTTCTGAATGGCGTCGATGTTCGCACCAAGGAACAGGAACTGCCAATTGTAGACATCCGTCTGCGTCTTCACCATTTCCGCAATGCGGTCCTTGGTGTACTCTTCGCTTGAGTTTTCCTCACCGTCGGTGATGACAACGACGACGACAGACTCAGGACGCTCCGACTCGGGCAGTGACGACAGTTTGGCCCCGATGTCGTCGATGGTGCGACCAAGAGCGTCCAGCAACGCTGTGTAGCCACCGCACTCGTACGTATCATTCGTCAAGTCAGGCACAACCGCCAAGGGCATTCCATTGAAGGAAATCTTGTAGTCGCTGTTGAACTGAGCGAAAGTCATGCGAGCTTCATCGGTTCCTTTCTTCTGCTCACTCAGGAAGTTATTGAATCCGCCAATGGTATCGTTGGCAGTGCGTGCCATCGAACCTGAGCAGTCGAGGAGGACGCTGATGAGCGTCGTATTGGGTTTGGTCATGTTGACCTTGTACTACGATCACTGCGATAGAATCAACAAGCAGGCTTGGCGGTTGACGCACCAGCTGGGGCGCTGTAGACCTCGTGGATGATCTACACTGTCCACATTGAGAACCCGAAGACCACACCGTCCGTGCATTGGGAATCGGTCAAGTGGCTGAAAACAGTAGAGAAGCTAGAGTTCAAGCCCGGTCTGAACATTCTCTTCGGCTCCAACGGTACAGGCAAGTCGACCGTTATTTCAGCCATTGCGATGGCTTTCCACTGCTACCAGACCAACTGGCCGGTTGTCACCAAGCAGAGCGTCAACGCCTTCTTGAAATCGAGTGGCCTCGTCGCCAATGGTCTCACCATCGACCACGACGGTGCTCCTGCCAAGTACCTTGGTCTCGGAGACATGGACAGCATCCCAGAGAACGCTGTCCGTGTTGACCTCTCCCTGTCGGCACATGGTGCCCACGCTGGTCGACCCGGTCATCTGGTTTCGGCTGGGCAGAAAACGGTCAGCCGTCTCATCCACTTCCTTCGCAACGACCCCAAGTCTGTTAGCTACAAGCTGAAGTCCAGTCAGGTGACCCCAGAGTTCAAGCCGGTCTGGACTGCAGCCGTCGAGGCGCTCAAGAACGGCGTAGCCCGCAAGGGAGTTGCCAAGCAGCAGGTCATCCTGCTGGACGAGGTTGACCTCAATCTTGACTTTGCACACCAAGCAGCGGTCTGGGCACAACTTCGAGAACTTGCCAACGAGGGCAACCACCAGATCATCGTGGCGTCACACTCAGTCTTTGCCGTCAACGTGCCGGGAGCCCACTACATCGAGACGTCACCCGGCTACCTCAAAGACAGCCGCCAAGCCCTCAAGCTCCTGATGAACGTCGAAGTAGACCAGCCCATCAATGGTGTTGCCGTCAAGGCTCCGGTGAAGAAGAAAAGGCTCAGCATTTCATGACGACACGCATCCGATTCCTTCAGACAGGCGACATCCACGTCGGACGGAACCGGCTGAGCCTCGGAGAGGCCGGTTCAAACGAACGGAGCAGCAGGCTTCTCGATACACTATATCGAGTTGCACGCGATAACAAGTGTAGCGGCGTACTCATCACTGGTGATATCTTTGATACAAAGAGTGTTACCAATGCAGAACGTGAGCTTGTAGCCGCCAAGCTCTCAATGTACGCGGGACGAGATGGGATTGCGACCTACGTGATCGCTGGCAACCATGACCAAACGACTCGTGGCTCTGGGAACCTAGACTACCTCGCTGAGATCGCAAAGACCGGCGAGGTCGCGAACCTCCACGTGTCGTTCGCTGTGCAGGACGTCGTATGGGAAAGCCCAGAGCCCGGACTGTCGATCATCGGTGCACCATGCGAGAAGTCAGAAGACCAGTTCTGGGTTGAAGAATACGTATCTAAGCTGCCGAAGGACCAGCAGTTTATCTTCATGGGCCATGGAACCATCAAGGGTTGCATGCGCAACGATGCAGGCTACCGGCCTGATGAAGCCAAGGACAAGAAGCTCAGCCTGACGAAGGCTGCTGAGTCAGCGCCCAACGTGATTTGGTGGGCCTATGGTGACATCCACAAGCGCCAGAAGCTGCCAACCCTACCAAAGGGATCGAACGGCTGGTACGCAGGCAGCCCGATTCAGATGGACTTCGGCGAGACGGCGGACCGTGGTGTCGTCATTGTTGCTTTTGACCTCGTGGACGGAGCTTGGGAGTACACCGGCCAGCGGTATGTCCGCATCGACACCCCCGAGAATGGCTTCGCCCCTTTCGTCACGATCATGAACGAGGACCAGATTGACGCTACGCCAACCAATGCCCTCATGAAGATCGACAAGGCAGTGACACTCTCCACCGAGAGGATGCAGCAGGTCATTCGTACTTTCAAGGTTCTGGAGAACAGATCACTTCCCGAGTTACCAGATGATCTGGTGGCTGCCAAGGTCGACGGCGGTGGACTTCTGGAGGCCGTGGACCCGTTGCTGTCCTCGGCGGATGATGTGGAAGAGGATGTTCTCTCGGCTTTCTCAGCGTCAGATGACGTCGTCATGCTGGAAGCCAAGAGGTCAGTTCGAGCTGCGATTGACCGGTTCAGGAATCGAACGTACCTGTCTTGAAGTGAAGCAGTGCTTGACTTTCGGTAACGACTCTGGTAAGGATCACGTATGAGTAATAAACCGCTGGAGAAGTATGTCATCAACCGACTTGCCAAGGTCGCCGCTAACGACGTCGAAGACGGTGACGAAGTCGCGCTGCGACTTGCACTCAAGCGCCTCGATTTCCTTGAACGGAAGCTCGCAGCTGCGGATGTGCTGTCCGCTGCCGTGGCGGTTGGTGGCGAGGGTTGAGCTTATGCCTGAAATCACGTGCGATGGGTGCGCTAGCACGTTTGATTACGGGAACTCAGAAACGTCAGCAGCCGCTGTTCGACGCGTGATGAAAACCAACCCGTATTTTGTGGGCTGGAAGATGAACAAGCATGGCGAATTCTGCCCCAAATGCGTCAGTCGCAACCGCCATTTGAAGCCATCATTCCTTGTTTCTCTGGAAGACTGAGGAGACTATGAGCAAACCACTGACGGAAGAGCAGTTCAATCTGGTTGCCGGATGCGCATGGAACACCGACGTGGGCAACGCGATTAGTGCTACTCTTCGACGACTCCGCTACCTTGAACGCAAGGTGGTTGCGGCGGACAGGATTGCCAATGAGGTCCGCGAGGGCTACGGAGTTCGCGCTGGTCGATTCGCTGTTGACTACGACGAGGTGGCTGAATGAGTAAACCACTGACAGAGAATCAGTTGAGGACGCTGGCGATGACTGGTGACGGTCGTACCGATAGGCAGTACAAAGTGGCACAAGCCGCCCTCGCCCGTTTGGACTTCTTGGAAAGAAGGGCGGTAGCGGCTGACCAATTGGCAATGATGGTGCGCGAGTAGGACATCGCTTCCTTCTTCGGCTGGAAGACGTAAAGCTAAGCTTGACAGCTTCAACATGATCTGATAGGAGTTCATTATGATTCCTGCACCAAACAAGAATAGCGAAGTCACTGTCGGGTCATTGATGACCTTCGACTACCACATTGGCACGGGCAAGGGAAGCCAAGCCGCAATCATGGAGTTGCTGCGCAACAGCCTGTACACGAACAAAGAGCTTGCGATTCTTCGTGAGTTGACGTTCAACGGCATCGACATCCACTGCATGTCTGGCAAGGCGGATGTCCCTGTCAACGTGACACTCCCGACCTACATGCAACCGACGCTGGTCATTCGTGACTACGGGACGGGGCTCAGCCCAGAGCAGATGGTCATGTACACGGGCTTCGGTGAGACGACAAAGCGAGAGACCGATGACGCCGTTGGCTTCATGGGCATCGGCTCGAAGTCCCCATTCTGCTACGTGGACTCCTTCCAGATCATCTCATACTGCGGCGGCTTCAAGCGCCTGTATGTGACGGCGATGGATGCCTCCAACTGCGGTAAGCTCCACCTCCTGCATGAGGAACCCTCCGACGAGGTCGGGTTGGAGATCCGTGTCCCAGTCCAGACGAAGGACATCTCCAAGTTCGTTGCTGCTGCTCAAAGCTGCTTCCAGTACACCACGGTTCGTCCGGTCATCAATACCGAGATTCCTGCTCCGTCTTTCGATTGGCGCGGTGAGAGCGGCGGGCTCAAGTTCTACAAGGATGGTTCCCCCGTGTGGGAAGTCGTGATGGGTGGGGTCCCGTACCGGTTGGACATCCAGAAGATGGCTGCTTCTGTCCCGAAGCACATGATGGTGAACGTCGGCGGCGTGTTGTTTGTGCGCAACGGCTCGTGCGATGTCGCAGCTTCTCGTGAGGAAGTTCGGTACACTGAGCGCACGATCGAAACCATCGTTGCTTCTTTCGATGACATGTTCGCTTGCTTCGGCAAGGAGGCTATCGAAGACGTCGTGCTGAGTGACAAGATCTCCTTCTGGGAGAAGCGTCGTCGGATTGCCCCCATGGTCAAGCTGATGCCGACGATCCAGATCATTCCAGAGGTGAAGGACCTCCTCAACGACAAGATCGCCGTCAGCAAGGACTGCCCGTTCAAGTTCCATTTCGTGGAAGTCAGCCGGGGTCATCAAGTGCTTCGGCCCACCGAAACGCCTCGTTTTGACGAAGAGACTCGTATCATCTTCCTCGAAAAGCATTCGACCTACCGTCCGTACCTCCGAGAGATGAACATCGTTGTCGCTTCGCCTTGCACGGAAGGCGCAGACCTTGATGCCTTCAATGCTTGGCTTGACAGCGTCAAGCTGAGTGGCGTCCCGGTGCTGGGCAAGCAGTACCTTACTGACCGCTCCATCGCCATTGGCGGGTCGACGTCGTCGAAGACTCGTCGCAACACGGGCAAGACGTTTGAATTCTCTGGTACGGGTTCCTTCTCGTCTCACGAGGAGAAGGCGTGGATTCCTCAGGACCTTCCTGAAGATGAATCCTTTCTGATCGTCCCCATCGACCGATGGAAGTGGGCAGCTGGTCTTTTGTTCAAAAACAACGTCCAGCCTGTGCTGAAGAAGTACAAAGTGCACGACGACATTCCTGTCTTCGGTGTGAAGGTGAAGTACTATGCTGAGATGCTTGCCAAGCACAAGAATGCATTGACATACAACGACATGCGTCAGGCTGCCAAGGAAGCGTCTCTGGCCAACCCCAAAGATCTGGAGCGGTGCATTCGTATCGTCGCCACGAAAGGCATGTACCGATTCCGGTCAAACCACGTGGTGGAGAAGGGAACCCCAGCCGGTCATCCTTTGCGGAAGCTGATCGATACGAGTGCGAACGCCAAAGATGAGGACGTAGCGCTCGGGCAGTGCTTCCAAGAACTCGTGTTCAACGAAAACACCGAAAACACCGTCTACGGTAACCACTCCGATGCTTCAATCCTCTTGCCACCCCGCTTGATCGTTGAACACGAAGCTGCGGTCGTCTACGAGCAGTACCCACTCCTCCAACTCATTATGGGGAACGTGAACAGCAGTCTTGACTTGAAGCATGTGATCGAATATATGTCCATGGTTGACGAGAAGAAAGCAGGGATCCAATGACCTACGTGAGCACGGTTACGAACAACAACATCACCCTTGTCCTTGATGGGCAGACCACGTCGCTGACCAGTGACAGCGCTCTGTTCCTGCCTTTGGCTGCGGCTCTGCGACGGAAGGCCCCTGTCGACGAAGTTCGCAAGCTCACGTCGATCGACGGCATGGTGTCGGTATGGTCTGAAGGGAAGTTCTCCGTCGACGAGAGCGGTGCTGTCTGCAACAGCGATGGTCCAATCCCTCGTCCTCTCCACGATCGGGTCATGGAGTTGATCCGTTTGGGCAAGAGCCCGAAGCCCGTCTTCAACTTCTGGCAGCGCCTGTCGAAGAACCCCAGCTACCGCTCGGTGAAGCAGCTGTGGGGCTTCCTCCAGCACTGCGGTATCCCGCTGACCAACAGCGGGCACTTCTTGGCGTACAAATCAGTACGTTCCGACCTCCGCGACCACCACAGTGGGAAGTGGGAGAACAAGCCGGGTAAGACTCTCCGCATGGACCGGAGCAAGGTGAGCGACGACCCTGCAGAGCCTTGCCACGAGGGCTACCACGTCGGTGCTGAGAGCTACGCTCGTAGCTTCGGTAACGATGGATCTGTCATGCTCGTGTGCCGCGTAGACCCCGAAAACGTGGTGTGCGTGCCGAACGACTCTTCGATGCGGAAGATGCGGACGTGCGAGTATGACGTTTTGGGCTTCTACAATGGCACCTTGGATTCCACGCTGATCGAAGACGAAGACATGCCCGACAACACGGACATCACCATCCTCGTCGAGGACCTTGCTGGTGAGGAGGCGTCGCGGACGGTGGAGGTTCCCTCCATGCCACGTGAGTTGTCGTCTCGCATCCTGTCGATGTCCATGGATGACCTTCGCCAGTTCGCTCGTCAGGACCTCAAGATCGTTGGCGTGAACAAGATGTCTGGCGGCAAGGTCGCGCTGCTCGAAGTCGTGCTCTCAAACCTTGCCATGCGGTCAGCGAAGACGGCAAAGAAGAAGTGAGCGATGACATCAAAGAAGGAATGACAGTGCGCCCAGCTGTCATTCCTTCTTCTCACACGGTGCGGGTGAAGGTCACTGAGGTCTATCGAGGCACCAGCCCTGATGACTACGGAGACATCGAGGAATGGGCCTCGCAGCGTCTACGGGAAATCAGGAACAAGTATACTGGTCTCATCTGCGACGATGAAACGCTTGAGCAAATCAAGCTTGAACTAGACCAGATGTTAGAAACAGTTGCTGCATGCACTGGTGTCATGCCCACATGGACCTTGAAAGTGAACATGGTCGACATGAATGTCGACATTAGAAGTGATGTGGTTGAGGACCACGCTGCATTTCTTGATGTTCTAGATACAGGTTTCGACGCCTCAAAGATCCCAGTCAAGGATACAAATAATGAGCATCATCAAGAACTCAGCCACGACGACTACCCACAAAATGACCAACGAGATGTTTCTAAAGCTCGTTGCTGTCGACCTTGGCGTCAGCCCAGAGGATGTCGTGATCAAGCCCATCATCTCCATGCCGACGCATGACGCCCTCGACCGACCAATCTCTGGGACGCCGACTGTTTCTGGGTACGACGTTACCGTCACCAAGCGGCAGGCAGGGCAGGCAGTTGGCAGCCATGGTTACGACCGCGACGACTGAACTGCCTTCTTGACTTCCTGTTGGGGATTTGTGAGTCTCGCAACGACCCTAACGTTTATCCTAAGCGAGTGCTGAATGCTAACTGTTGTACAGTTTCTTGAGACGACTGACTCCCCATCTGGTTCATGGAAGAACAGGATCTACACACGGACCCTGCGGAAAATAGGCTTCATCGACAACCGCATCTCAACCGACGGAGTCTCACCAAAGCCACGCGAGCACTGGTTGGTGAAGGTGGTCCGAGAGAATCAGCAAGCGGACGGCAAGGGCTGTTTGATTCTCAAACCGATCAGGAAGATTGAAGAGTCGGAGCAGACTCCTCTCCTGCACGGGGAGTACTCAATCGAGCACATCGACGATGTGGTGATACTTCACCCACCAGACCCAACGAAGTTCTGGGTGTTCTCGCCGAAGGCCAAGGGAAAGATCCTTGAGTCCGTCAATGCCAACGTGCTGGTCATCAGCCACGGCGGTACGCTGTGGCCTCGACGCAAGCCAGCCACACAGTTCCTTGACCAAGAAGCTCGCAAGCTGCTGGAGGACTAAATGGTTCAGTTCAAGAAGAGGAAGCTTGACAACCGTGATCGGATACAAGGCCCTAACTTCGGCGGCTAGCCTACTTCTTCTTGGCCTTGGCATCAGCCCACACTTTGGCGATGGGGCCATGCTCGTCGTCGAAGATGTGCGCCATCAGCAGCTTGCGGTTACCAACGTAGCCGTGAGCGTGGTGCCAAGCATCGCTGCCAGCGAGTGATGGAAGGTGCTCAACGAGAACACCGTACTGCTCACTGACCATCTGTGAATGGAAGTGACCTGTGAGCCACATCCAGTACTCAGAGTCAGCCCACATCTCCTTGGCTTCATAGGCCATCAGGCCACGAAGGTCTGTATCCTTGAGACCGTCACCGTGGGTGAGGCCAAGCAGGGTCTTGCCGATGCGGAGGTAGTGGCGGTCCTCATCGACAGCATGAACCTTCACACCCGGAGTGTTGCGGTACAGGGCCTCAAGCCACAGCACCAACATCATGGTGGAGTAGTAGTCATGGTTGCCACGGACAGCAACAATCTCGATGTTTGGTGCGAAAGCTCGCCACATCTCGATGTGCTCGTAAGCAAGCTGCGAACCTTCAATGAAGATGCGGCGGTAGTTGCCGTCGTTGTCTTGAGGAGTTCCCTTGGTGGTCTTGTTCTGGTGGCTATCGATGTGGAACCAGTCGGCACCAACACCAAGGATGACGCGGTCAACTTCTCCGAGAAGGGAAGCTCGCTCCATCACATCGCCAGTTGCGCGAAGCAGGCGCTCCTTGCACACGTCGCGGCTGTAGAAGTCCTCCTTCGCTGCCAAGCGCCAGCCGTCCTTGCCGTAGTGCAAGTCGGTGGCATGGCTGACCACAGTCAGGCCCCTGCCCTTTCGTGGGCTGAAGCAGACGTCTGGTGGTGGTGGTAGCGAAGCTTCATTGAACACGGAGCGAACGAACTCGCGCATGTTGGCAGCCTTGGTTGCCAACTCACGCTGCTCTTCGTGCATCTTGCGCTGAGCCTTGACGTAGACTCTTTGCTCGATGCCACGGACCATATCAACGACGAGTTCATCTTCGTCAGTGGAGACCAGCTGCTCGTCTGTGAACGGGAGGTTGCTGTGCGTGATGCCGAGACAGGCGAGGATCTCGCGGACGGTTCGCTTGCTCCACTGGAACGTCCTTGCCAACTCCTGAAGGGAAGCGTTCTGACCTTCATGAGAGTAGGCAGACACCAGCTGCTCAATGCTCTGCTTCGGAACGGAGAAGATGCCCTTGGGGGACGACTTCAACGAGAAGTGGTAGTCGTTGCCGTCGAAGACGTACTTCTCAGTGGTGGATGCCCTCACAGGCAACGTGACAGCATCGTCAGCCCTCTTCGGTGCGGAAGCGGTCCTGCTATCCCACCAGCTGCTGATCTTGGCACTGTAGGCTTCCTGCTCGGTCTCAGGGATGCCGTACAGGATTTGTCCCTTCTTCCGGTCTACTGGCCACGAGCCGCGTCTACTCCTATTCGACAGAGCGTCTTTGGACAAGCCGCTGAGTTCAGCAGCACGAGCGAGTGTCGTCCAGATCATGACTCAGACTGCCTCTGCCTTGACACGGCAGGGTGATGACGTATCGTGGCCAGACCAACTTTTCAGGAGATCACACGTGTTAACAGGCTTTGTTGTCGCTCGACGGAAGAGCATCTTTGGCATCCCAACGTCCACCTACCTGACCGAGATTTTTGATCCATCGCAGCCGATGGGCAAGATGCACGTGAAGAGGTGGACTTTGTTCCGTCGTGAAGCAACGAAGTTCCCCAACTTCTGCATTGCGGAAGCGAGCCGGGTCGCTCGTACCGACTACGTCGAAGCAGTCTGAGTCATGATCAAGTTGACTGTGACTGACCCCGTGGTGTCGGTTTCCTTCGAGACCGTAAAAGCTCCTTGCGTGTCCTGCCGCCATCTGACAGAAGTAGACGGCAAGTCGTCATGCTCTGTGCAGCACACCAGCATCTCCAAAGAGGTACTGGCTACGTGTGCTGCAGAGCAGATGTACGGAGAAGGAATCTTGGAATGACTCACGACCCAGATGACACCGGATTGCCTTTTGCTTCACCCGAGATTGCGAACCGCAAAGCATACCGAGTGACAGTTCGCAAGATACGAACTGGTGGTGACAGTTTCAAAGCAACTGGCTCTAAACTTAGGGGCAAGAAGCACTACTTCGAATGTACTGATGAAGTAGGTACGACTGGAGAGGTCATCGTCATCACTGATGACCCCACTTCCATCTACGACAAACTTGGTGTTGGAACCGTCGTATCCATCGTTGAGCTTGGGCCAGCACTACTACTCCCAGAAGGAATCCTGTGAGTTGTTGTAGGCGCCGTGTTCCAACTCCTTCTTCTTCAGCGACGTTCTGCTCCACGCTCGGTATGGCTACACCAGCGACATTGGTTTTTGCGTCTAATGGTGCGCAGCTACGATTGAAGTTGAGCACTGGAACTCTGGTTGAGGCCAAGTCGGCGTTGGCGCAGCACGGGTGTGTTGAGACCAGCCTTGGTGCCCGGTTGGTATCTCAGACCTACTCCCTCATTGGGAAAGTGACACAACAGCAGCTAACGGCCCTAACGGGCAAGTCGATGCCTCTCCTCACGATTCGGCAGCGCCTCCTTGACCTAGTAGAGAAATGCGGATCCTGCGGCGGCAGGGGATGCTCAACGTGCAACCAAATGGGATTCACATGACTTGGATTCAGACCAACAGTATCGCGCAGTTCTTCCCACTCGATCCACGAGTTCAGGACGTCAACGTCAAGGACATCATCCACTCATTGAGTCATCTGTGTCGCTACAACGGTCACAGCAACAAGATGTACACCGTCGGCCACCACTCGATCATGGTCGCCAAGATCGTCCAGAAGCTTGGTGGTACGCTTGAAGAAGTCAAGTGGGGCTTGGCTCACGACTTCGGCGAAGCCTACTGTGGTGACCTGCCTTCTCCCATCAAGAATCACCCCACCATGGTTGCGTTCCGCGACATGGAAAACAAGATCGTCGCTGCCATCGCTGAGAAGATTGGACTCGTCGGTCCAGAACCCGCATTGGTCAAGAAGGTCGACCGCTGCATGATCACCTTCGAGGCAGCCTCCGAGTACGTCTTCAGTGGTCTCCACGAAGCTTGGCCCTTCGGTCCTGCACCAGAAGACATCAAGCAGGCCATGGCTGACATCGGCGGTTTCAATGCCACCGCTTGCATGGAGCCTCAGGAAGTGCGTGCCACCATGACGAGTATGTTCAACGAACTCTTCCCAGAAATGGCGGTGACCCTGTGAGTGTCGAATCCAACTTCGGGGTGTATAGCCAGAAGCCTATCATCATTGGTCTGGGCCATCGAGCCCGTGCAGGCAAAGACGCACTCGCCGAGCATCTGGTGAAGAACCACGGCTTCAAGCAGTACGCTCTCGCTGACCTTCTGAAGCAGTCCGTGAACATCGTGATGGGTTGGAATGACCGTCACTCGTACGGAGACCTCAAGGAGCAGGTCGACCCAAGCTGGGGAACCAGTCCACGCTGGATGTACCAGAACATCGGCACTGGTGGCTGGCGCACCATCTTCCGCGAGGACGTGTGGGCTCAGGCTCTTCGCCTCAAGCTCGAACGTGACTGCATCGGTGTCACCGACTTCCGGGCTGTGATCACGGATGTTCGCTTCCGTGCTGGCGAAGTGGAGATGGTGAAGCAGCTGGGAGGATCGCTGTGGAAGATTGATAGGCCCTCACTCGCCCCGCTGAAGCTCCCACCCAAGAGCTTCGTCCACAAGACATTCAACTACCTGCGGGGCAAGGACGACTACTCCCACGTGTCGGAGACCGACCTTCACGGTTGGAATGGTTGGGACGAAGTAATTGTGAATGACGGCTCTCTCGAAGTCCTGTATGCCAAGGGCGAAGACGCCCTTGCTCGTATCATGAAAGCGAACTCATAATGGTCGAACCAGTCCGAAGCCTTTACAAAACCATCATCAAACCGACTGAGAAGCCCTCTCCAGTCGACATGACAAAGGTCGCCACTGACCTAGTCATGCAGGCTCAGAAGTGCATCCTGAGTCCCTCTGCGATGGTTGGCGTCTTGTCCTGTGCTCTGGAGCTATACGCTCAGAACCTTGAGGAAAGCGGCTTTGACCCAGAAGTGGTGAAGCAAAGCCGCATGCTTGGAGCCGACATGGCAACCATGATTCACAAGTCCGGTGTGGTGAAGAGCAACGCCGCCAAGGACAAAGCAGCAGCATCAGCAATTGTCACGTCTAGCAACAACAGTCCTTTGTTGGGTGCTGACGGCAACCCCATGGTTCGTTGAGGAGAAAATGTCGAAAGAAGATCAAGTCGAGCTTGCAGGTGTCGTGTCAGCAATCCCCGGTGGTGGTTTGGCACGAGTGACTGTGACCGGTGAGAATGGACTGAACTTTGACGTCATTGCTGTTTTGTCTGGCAAGATGAAGCAGTTCAAGATTCGAGTCGTGGTTGGTGACAAGGTGAAAGTAGCCGTGTCACCCTACGACCACAGCAAGGGACGAATCACATATCGTGAGCGTTCCTGAACTGTGAGAGAGCATGGACGACCCGAGTAACACTGGGTCGGCACTCTCTCCCATGCGGCTGTATCCACTGCCATCTTTGTACGACCAGAGTGTTGCCCTCGTAAAGGCTGGCACTCCGGTCGATACTTCTTCTTTCTACCTGAAGAAGTCGATTACGGTACCGTGGTCCGTACTGCCAACCACATTCATCTTCGAGACGAGCAGACCAGAGCTACCGCACACGTTCACTGTGAATGATGCAGAGTCATTCACAGTCGTACCCGGCTCAGAGATTGTCTCCCTGCAGTTCGTCCTAGCCAAAGGGACAAACCGCATTGACGTAACATCGCCATCGTATGTCATGCGTGGTGCATGGGGCATCACAACACCGTACAGCCGATTCGATACTGTCTCTTTTGATGGGGGGCTGTGGCTTGCTATCGGGTCATCGCTTGGAAGTTCCCCTGTAGAAGGCCCAGACTGGACGCAGGACGCAGAGACGCTCGGTAGCTATGAAGCTGACAGCTACCTGATTGCAGCCACAGCAGTGGAGACTTGGTTTCGTTCGCTTGGACGAGAGTACTATCTCACAACCGGACGCAGACTACAGGAGATCGACGAGCAATTCCTCTCCCCTTGGACGACAAGATTCTCGGCGCATCTTCTACCGTTCACAGACCTCTTCCTACCATCGCAGATGCCGAGGCTGCATCAGACGAGAATGGCCATCATCGCATCGATGGGCCAGCGGCTTGGCTATGGTGACGGCGTTCTCCGAGTTGCCAGTGCTCTGTCGTACAGTACTCCTTGGGTGACTCAGTCCAAGCTGTCCGAGTTCTCGGTACCCGGACTGCAATACGACTACCCCGGCGTGACGTCGCACCCAACAACAGGTGAAGACCACGGTCGCTTGTTGGACCTATGGTACCCGAATCTATGTTTGGCCAGCAAGCAGGCTCTCATTCAACTGACCCAAACCTTGGGCAGCACCGATACTCCCAAGCCCAAGCCGCTGAGCCTAGTCGACTTCGACGACTACCAAATTCTGCTGCGAAGCTCTGGTGGAGACATCGAGGTACACAGAGCAGACCCGCTGTCTCCTGAATGTGCAGCTATCGAGTACAACACGTCGTGCGACTCCGAGGTCAGGACATACGCTGTTCTCGACCAGCGTGTCGATGCGATGATGAACACCCCGCAGATGCCGTTCGATGAAGTAGTTGAGAATCCACTCAACTTCGGCTTCTGGGATGAAGGCTCAACACTCGACATGAGCGATGGGTCTGGTTCACCCGGTCTTGGTAGTGGTGACGAGACATTCGACACCGTGGACCCAGACGACCCGTTCGGCACTGGATTCCTAGGCGTATCGCTGAGTGGTCGGCTTGACGGTCCTGCCTGTTTGGACAGCAGAGTCCAACGAGGAGAGCGTCTGGTGAAGCACGTCGTTCCTATTACAGGAACGGCAACACCTGAGCCGTCCGAGATGACGACTGGAACGAGACTGGTTGTCGACACAGTCAGTGTCGGAGCGCCGACTGCTCTGATCGGAACAGCACGAGTTTGGGCCACAACGAAGAAGCTATTCCTCTTCCAAGGGGACTACATCCGAGTTGAAAACCCTGACGCGGACATGCGTGTATTGAAGTGCTGGCCACGTTTTGACGTGAACTCCATCATCTCCAAGTCTGGTGCTGGCGTAGCCTCGACATCCGCTGGGCAGATTGTCGTCACCTTCGGAACACCGTTCTTCGAGTTCCGTCATCAGGGCATGGGCATTCAGGTCACAAGTGGCATCACCATCGAGTACGCCAGCATCGCGTTTGTCTCGTCAGACGGCCTCACAGCGACTTTAGCTGGCAACACGGCTATCCCGATGGGCGCAGTCACGGTGGACGTCTACTTCCCGCACAGGGATAGGCTCGTGACATATGGCGCACCATTCGCTGGTGACCGAGTCATGGACATTACCTTCACCACCAACCTCGCCAAGAACCTCGCTGACCAAGAGGTACTTGACCAACGAGATGGTGTTCTGGTGGTTGGTAGCTTCCTCGCTGGTGTCACCACCATTGATGTCGCATCAGACATCACTCCCATCCCCGGAGACAAGCTCTTCCTGACATCAGGCAGCTTCATCGAGATCGACTCAGCACTCGACACTGGTCTGAAGCACCACACAACCAAGCTCACCATTTGGCAGCTGAATCTCATGGCAGCCACAGCGGGTGCTCTCTCGAATGACCAACCACTGTACTCAATATCCACCAACCCGTGTTGGGAGTACGGCGACCCCATCACCAATCTGACGCTGATCTCAATCACTCCAACGGTTTATCTAGCACTCTCCTGAGGTAACAATGAGCTTCGAAACCAAAGCACTCATCACTGATAACGCCAGACAGCGCATCGCTGAGGGCTGGGCTACCGGCAAGTCATTCGCGATTGTCGGCTTCTCTCTCGGCAATGAGGGTCATGATACTCTTGACCCTCGCACAGCATTGGCACCCGACCCGTCGTTGATGGATTGCCCCGGTGTTGTGTTCGGCCCCAAAGCCATCGCTTCATTCAGTTATGCGAATGACACATGCCCTGTGTTTGAGTGCAGGCTTGAGTTTGGCGAAGCAGTTGTGGAGTATTCCTCGCTCTGCTTGATTGCTCAGATCCTCTACAGCCCAGTGCCGGGTGACCCAGAAGTCGACACGACCTTCCTGTTCGCTGTCGTCAACTTCCCATTGAGGTCCAAGACTGACCTTGAGGAGTTGGTCATCAATGTCGGTGTCAGCCGCTGAAAAGGAAGACCGGGCATAACTAATGGCAAGGGGAGTCACTCTTCGGAGTTACTTCCCCGAAGGTCCCTACCATGACACTGTCGATGTCCCTCCTGTGGAAAGCCCCGGATTCGAGTGCCCTCGTCAACGGGCGACTGAAGGACGTGGCCGCAAAGGGTTTCGTACAGGGTGGTGACGTCACTCGTGTCATTGGTAGCCTAGAAGTCGACGTGTCGACGTTCGTCTGTGTGACGAATGATGGTGCAGTTGTCAGGTCAAACGCTGTAGAGAGGCTCGTGGTTGCTGACTTGATTGTCAGCTATGTCGTGCTCAGAGCGCGCTATGTCACGCTGGCTGCACCAATCCTGACGTTGCAGGTTCTGGACTCCGCTTCATATCTGGCTGACCCAGAGATTGACTGGCTTCATGTTCTGGCTACAATTGACCTTACTGTTGGTGGACCTCATTCCGACGTCCCTGCTGCCTCTATTCTATATGAGCTTCGTGACGAAGTTGACCAGCAGGGTCGGTCGTCTTGGAGGCCGTCAGTAGCGAACTTCGGCGCATTGCCAGTTCCACCAAATGACCACAACCGCGATGGCGACGTCCGTCTCGTGCGAGATACCCGCAGTTTGTACGTCTGGGAGGAAGCAACGTCCACTTGGGACCTCTTTGATGAAGTCCCTCTGACGACGCACCGTCTGCTTGAACACAGCAACGGCCTTGTTTCTGGCGCCCTGCTGACGTCAATGGCACCGTCAGTGTTCGGCACCAGTGACGTCGTGACTGGTGCTGTACCTGCTGGACCACCCAACAGCGGCTACACGGTCGCTGGCAAGTACGTGACGGCACCTGCAGCCCCAGTGACCACGTCGGTACTGGCACTGATCAACCGTGGTTTGCTCCAGTCATACGCTGACGAGTTCGGTGCCATCGCTGTGTCGTATCGAGCACAAATGGTGACCGCACCAACGCTGCTCAATGTGCGCATCGTGGACATCGATGACAACCACGAAGTGGTTGCTGGTATGGCGCTCACTGGAACGTCGAGCCCAGACACCTTGTCTTGGAATGGTGGTTCGCCCGTTGCGGTTGCAACTGGTGGTCGTTACCGCCTGTACAGGCCAAACGGCTCTGAGTGGATTGAAGTTGATGTTGCTGGTGCTGTGGGTGCTGCATCTGAGACCTACAACGTGCTCGCTTCCTTCAAGACCGACAGCAACTTCCTGATTGCCCACTACTTCTGGAACGGAAGCAACCAACTCATTTTGGGTACGGACCGTCGTGTTTTGGGTACGCTCGGTGCCCCTGAGATTTCATCTGACCTTCGCCGTGATGAACTTCATCCTCCACTGAACGACCTACGTGGAAACATGGTATTCAGCGGTGGAACCGTCACGGTACTGGCCGGACTGCAGGTTCGTGTTTCTGGTCCGCTCATTGCCTACATCCAAGGCAAGCGTTTCGTTGTCCCTGTCGTCAACGGAGCGGAGCGCGGCTTCACCGGTATCACGCTTCCTGACAACACGACGTCGAAGCTCTACGTCAACAAAGACGGCACGTTCATCATCGGTACGCTGCCAGCGTTCGAGAACTACGCGACGATTGCTGAAGTGGTCACTGCTGCAGGCGCCGTCAGTGTTATCACTGACGAGCGTGACCCTCAGGTCATCGTGGGCAACGCGACCCGTGTGGCACGAGTCCGCTGGACTGGTACTGACGCTCTTGAATGGGATCCCGCCAACTCTCGCCTGACGGCTAAGACTGGAGGTTTCGTCACTGGAACGAAGTTCCGCGTTGGCACAGCTGAACTTGACGCATTGACTGTGTCTGGTACATCCGCCTTCGGCGGCGCTGCTGCGTTCGCAGCAACCGTTGCGGTCACCGGTGCAGCGACGTTTGCATCCACACTTGGGGTGACAGGTGTCGCGTCATTTGCTGCTGCCGTCGGTATCACTGGAGCAGCGACGTTTGCATCCACTGTTGCAGTCACCGGTCTTCTGACGGTGAACGGTGGAATAACAAGGTCAACTTCTGGTCTACTAGACATCGGCAATAGTGCGACCGTCACAGGTATCAACATTGGTACAACGTTAGCGCCAGCTAACGTTACCATCGGACAGTCGAATAGGCTCGTTACTGCTATTGGGCGCTTCTTCGCCCCAGCCGGAATCCACGCTCAGAAGCAGACAAACTCCGCAGCTATGCCTGTGGCAGACGCCACGATAAGACGCAGTTTCATCAGTGGTTCCATTCCAACAATGGCTGGAGATGTTGTTGTTACTGTGGACACGCTGGACACTGCGGGTGTGACCGCATTCGGTTCTATGTGCTGGTCGTTCGTGTGCACCTTCGTACATACAACAAGCAACATCACCATGGCTGTCACTGGTCACGTCATACGCAATCTGGAGAGTTCACCCGCAGCCACGTCGTATGTGGTTGGTACAAGAACGATCATCAGCAGCGCTGGGGTCATCACAACGACTCCCTCAATCGATGAGCCTACATTCCGTATAGAAACAAATGTCGAGATTGCTCCGTCCTACTTCGAGTCGTATTTGCAGATCAGCTGCGTCAGTGGATCCGTATGGAAGGGCTGCAATTTCTACGGCGAAGTAACCTTGATGGCGCAGACGGCCTGATAACGCCTTCGACAAATTCACAGGATAACAAATGGCACTCAAGTTTGGTCTTAGATACAAGAATGCTGACTCGACGATGGACCTCAACCTTCGGTTGAGGGACGTTGCCGAGAAGGGCATCGTATCTGGTGGCGTTGTCGCTCCGGGTGCTGGTGTTCGTGAAATCACGATCACCCCATTCGTCTGCATCACAGCCGACGGTGGTGTTGTTCGTTCCGACGCCACGCACTCGATTACACCGCTTGTTGATGGCCAGAAGACGTACATCGTCCTCAGGGCGAAGTACAACGTGATGTCTTCGACGACAATGTCGATTCAAGCACTCAGTGCCGCTGCCTATGCTGGTGACCCAGACATTGCTTGGCTGCACGTCATCGCAACTGTGGACCTCACAGTTGGTGGGCCGTACGCTCTCATCCCTGCTGCGAACGTGTCCTACGTGGAGCGCCACGCTGTGGATCCCCAGCACCGTGACCAGTACCGCCCCCACGTGGCTACGGCAGCTACCCTTGCGACCGCCGCCTACCTGCCCCCACTGGCCGATAACCGGTCAGGTGACCTTGTCTATGCCATGGACACTGGCTCGTTCTACGAATGGACTGGATCGGCTTGGGTCGTTGCGGATGATGGTGCCATCACTCACCGCGACACAGAGCACAGCAATGGTGTTGTTGGTGACTCTGCAGCCAACACGCTGGGCACTGGTGCTGCTGGTACCGACATCACCATCAACGCGGTTGCTGGTGGCAGTGGTTACACAGTCAATGGTCGCTACCTCACCAGCGTCACACCGACGACGCTTGCAGCTTCGACAGCTGGTATCACCCGTGGCTTGATTCAGGTAGCAGTTGACCAGACCGGAACAGCGACGGCAAGCTACCGTGCGGCCCTGCTTGGCGTTCTGAACCTGTCGCAAGTCCAGATCGTGGACATCAGCGATGGCCACCCGCTGGGCAACTTCGTTCTTCAGACTACGCTATCGACAAGCGTGTCGTGGGACGGCGGTCAGCCATTCGAGTACACGATTGGTGAGAGAACTCGAATCTTTGGCGCTGACAACAAGTCGTACATCGACGTCATTGTCACTGGTGTTCCAGCCAACTCCACAGACACCTATACTGTGTCTGCCTCAGCGAATACGGACACAAGCCTCCTGCTTTGCTACGCGTTCTGGGCTGGCGCTGTTACGCTCGTGTATGGCAAGAACAAGGTTCCATTTGGGACCACTGGCGACGCAAACATCTCGACTGCCTTCAAAGAGTCAGTCATTGATGCTCGCGATTTCGACCTTCATGGAAACGGCGTAGTCTCTGGTGGACTCAGCTTCGCAATAGCGGGTCCTGCTGTTCAGTTCACAGGACCCCCTCTGGTGGTCTACATCTCTGGCAAGCGGTACGCTGTGCCAGTTGAGTTTGGTGGAAGCAAGGGATTCACAGGCATACCGCTTCCAGCAAACGGAACGAGATACTTCTACGTCGATAGTGCTGGCGTATTCCAAATGAATGCCAGCCTCCCAGCGGACCCTTTTGTACTGATTGCAGAGGCAACAACTGTCGCCAGTGTCATCACTAGCCTTATCGACCGTAGAAACAGCATCATCACTCTCGTCAAGGACTATGTCACAGACTACGAGCGCGATGTCGTACTGAGGTACGCATCCGCCACTCGAAGACTTGAACTGAATGGCCAGTCTAATCTCATTATGTCAGCAGATGGACTTGAAGCCAAGAGCGGCCACATCATGTCCGATGGTGGCTCTTCGCTTCACTTCGAAGATGATGTCACGATCGTTACTGGCACCAACTTGACCGCAACATTCGGTTCAGCTGTTGTCTCTGGTACTGGTTCCCTTTTCTTGTCCGAATGTCCTGCAGGTACAAGACTTCGTTTCGGTTCTGCCCCTGATGGTAATGTCTTTGACGACAATGTGTACACGGTCCAGTCCGTCGCTAGCGACACGTCAATGACGCTGACTGGCACGTATGCTGGTGCGACGTCCACGGACAAGATCATCCAGAGGCCACAATTCCTCGGCAACGCCGTTGACAACAACCTGTCCATTGCTCAACCGCTGAGCACCACACCATCTGTCATCTCATCAATCCGTGATGGCCAGCGGGCTCACCGTGCTGGTCTCGGTTGCTTGGGTATCAACGCCTGCCCAGTCACGTTTGATGCTGGTCTCAACACGGTCACAATCGGAACCGGTGAGTTCTTCGACTTCTACGGTCGTCGCATCGTTGTCTCCGCTCCTGTGGTCTTCACGACAGGTGAAATTACCCCGCTGGCCAACGGGGCTTACGATGTCTACTGGGATTCTGACCTCAATGGTGTTGGAGGGTTCGACCTTGGCGGTGTGCGTTTCGGCTCAACTGGTGTCCACGGCATCGTGAGATGGCGTCGCTCGCTCGCCTTCGCTGTTGTGAACAAGGCAGGCGGGCTGCTCACTGCTGTCTCGCAGTGCCAACTGTACGCGACTGGGTCACTGTGCCAGAGCGAATTCTCCATTGGTTCCGATGCGGGTACCGTCGCAACCTATGGTCGTAACGGAAACTTTGCTACGCTGAAGAAGGCTCTGGTCTTCAGGTCTTGCTACGGTGGTGGTTTCAGTAGCGATATTTACACAGCACCTCGTCAGTTCGCTGTGTATGACCAAGCTGCTGAGGTCAATGACCTCATTGACTTCACTTCCTTCGAATTCAACAACAGCGTTGCTGCGGCTCACCTCGACGGGCTTCACATCTACGGCGCCGTGACTGCAACAACCGTTTCGAGGTCCGCCCTTCGTTGGGGCGCTGTTGGTGTCATCTCTACAGTCCCAATGTTGAACTTTGCTGACCAAATCAGCAGCATCCGATTCTCAGACCTTCGCTTCGAGTACCTTGGTGACGAGGGTGCGGACAACGACAACTGCTGGTTGAAGAACCCCGGCGCCAACATGGTCGTCGACAACGTTAGCTTCTCTGCAGTTCACCCGCTCTACTGCCTTGCGAACTACACAGTGACAGCGTCACTTGGTGGTGAGAAGTCCAACAGCCACGTTCCGCCGACGAGCTTCAGGGATTGCACGTTTGGAAACATCGCTACTGGAACGGAGATGTTTGCACTCACGACCGCCAGCATGAAGGGCCGCATCTCGTTCCATAACTGCACAGTGGCTGCGAATACCTCAGGCGACATTGCTGAGGTATCTCGTCTGGTCAACATCGCTGACGCAGGGTCAGATGTCGACGTTTCATACACTGGCGGGCTGCTGGGAATGTTCAACTCAAGCCTCATTGAGAGCGCTGCAACGTTAGGACACTACAGCGTCACTGGTGCAGTCATCAACGCCACAGGAGGCGCTGCACTTGGACCAACGGTCGGGCGCATGTTCATTACGGATTGCGTCATCGGTGCGTCAGCCTACACAGGAGGTACTGCACAGATGAAGGGTTGTCGTGCCACTGCTTCTGCGGTTGTGACCGGCGACTCTGGAACGGTCTTCTCTGACTGCGACTTCTCGACAGCTGGTTCCTTCGGTGGAAGCTTCCTGCGTATGACCGACTGCCAGCTGGACCTCCTAGAAGGACAGGCTGCAACTCCTCTCACCGGTCACGCGTCAATGACGAATGTGACGATCAAGAAGAACAACGGCAACGGTAACTCGAATACGGCGCTCCTTGTTCAGGCATTGAACAGCAGTATCCGCAACGTGTCAGTCACATACACAGGTACCAGCACGAACACTGACGCCGTCATCGATGTTTCAGGTGTGGACCGCAGCAGAAGCGCGACAATCGAAGATGTCACTGTGACGATGGTCGGTCGAAAGAGTGCTATCGTCGATGCCCTCAACGTCAAGCACATAACGGTTGAGAACTGCGTCTATAACTACGGCACAGATGTCAATGGCAGCTCGCCACTCATCTCCGTGGTGGGTGCTTTGTTTGCTTGTGTGAAGAACAACAAGGTCCTCCTCTCAGGCGACCCCACTGGTGGTGTCACGGCAAATCCATCGATTGTGGCGACCGACTGCATTCATACCGACATCAGTGGCAACAAAGTGTGGTGGCCAAACATCGCTGGAGCCATCGGTACACTGGTGTCGATAACTGTGACGAACACCGCAGCTGGCCTTGGTCAGTGGTGCAATGTCGCTAACAATACTGTTGTTATGGAGGGCGCGAGCGGCATTGCATCCGCTGAGATGGATATCTTCGTTGGTGGTATCGCACTTGACCTGATGAAGTGTGTATCTGTCCATGACAACATCTTCGTGCTCGACAAACCAACGGCGACGACGAAGACTGTGACAATCACACTGGCACACGCCTCGACAGGTATGATCGCTGACAACACCCTGCGTGTGGTCAGTGGCGCCGCTGCCGATGCGTCTTGCGTCATCCTTGCCACGGTTGCTACCGGAAATATCACCAACAACATCACAGGTGACATCAATAATAGCGCCGTGGATGCCGCCCTGACTGCGTTCAGCAACAACTTCAACAATACCTGAGGTACACGATGGCACTTGATTTTAATGGAAGACTACCGACCCGTGAGGATGCAGCAGCCAGAGTAGCTGAGTTGACTGGGGAACGGGTGCAACGCCGCACCGTGTCTGATGCTGATGAGGTCCTGCGAAAGGTCAGCAGCATCAACGCAACGACGGCTAACTTGGCCAAGTCTGGCTTCACTTTCAATGGGGTGGAGCTTTCATCGTCACTTGAGTCTCAGGTCAGGTGGCTTGGTGCCTACAACAACAGAGCGTCTCTGACGTACCCATTCACGATCATGTCGCTGGACGACAAGTCGACAGTTGACGTCCAATCGTCAGCTGACATTGAGGCACTGTACTTAGCTCTCTTCAATCATGTTCAGAGTGCAATCACCTCTGGGGTTGACTTGAAGAAGCAGGTTATCAACGCCAGTTCCGTGGCGGACATGAAGAACATTGTGGACAACCGGTAAAGGATGAAGACTATGCCTTGGTGGAAGAAAGCCCTTATTGGAATCGGTGTGTTCGTGGTTGGTGTTCTAGCTGCCCTCGCTGCCGTGTTCGGTCGTGAGCAGCTGACACGTGGCGATGTGGCCAAACTCCAGAAGAAGGACGAGGCAGCCAAGGAGCGTGAGCTTGCTGCCATCGATAGGGAGCGGAAGCTCAAGACCGATGTCATCAACTTCCAGTTTGACGATAAAGCTGACGAGATCAAGATCACCCATGGTAAGATGGTTGACTCTGTCAAGAAGGATGCGAAGGATGAAGCCCCTAGTGATGCTGCTGGTATTGCCGCTGCTCTTCTCAGTGAGAGCAAGCGCGGAGTGTGATGGGGACAAGTGCTCTGTAGCTCTGAAGACTGGGGAGGTAGCTCCATTCGAAGGAGTCCTGCTAAGCAAGCCCCTTGCTTTTGAGACACTGGTCAAAGTCAGGGAGGCTCCTCTTCTTCTTGAACTTGAGAAGAAGCAGTGTACTGATCTGCTGAAGAATGAGGAACAGCGTTGTCTGTCGGTGGTGGTGGTTGAACAGAACCGCTACAGTTCCGCCAACGAAGCTTGGAACAGACTCCTCAAGGAAGAGCAGCAGCGAGCTAAGGATGCTGCAGTGAAAGCAGACCATGCAGAAGGTGAGAAGCTTCTGTGGGGCATTGGAGGCGTAGCAGCAGGTGCTGTGGCTGCTTTAGCTACTCTCTACGTCGTGTCCATTGTTCAGGTGGACACGACACCCGGTCGTTGATCAAAGAGGCATTGAGTAGTCAACTGGCCACTTGATGGCGAACCTTGTGCTTGGTGTAATCACTTTTCTCCCAAAGTGGGACACAGCAATGAGGAACTCGTGGCCAATGCTCAAACCTGTTGTCCCTGCGTCGGTGACTTTGGCGTAGATCCCAGCCTCACCAAGACCAACACCTTGATATTCAAGGCCGTCCAGACTGGTGTAGATGCTCTCACGACCACGGGGGCTGACTATCGTTTCCACTACCGTGGACGACAGGGGCAGGGGCTTGCGGAATGTCTCTGCCACCAAGGCCGTCAAAGCAGTATTGATCGGGTCTGCAAGAGCAGGTGTTACGACGTTATACCCTGAAGAACCATAAGCAATGCTGACGATATCAAACTTGAGGTCGTCAGTGAGTATATCGTCAATCCTCAACCGGCCTACGTCGGTCAGTGCCATCAGAGTCGTCATAGCTCACCCTTTGCCAAGGTCGGACAAGACTGCGCCAACAGCGCAGTTGGCACACAGGTACACGGGGTCCTCTGTTGTGAAGGCTGCTTCCATAGGAAGCACAACCCCGCAGCCTTCACACTTTACTGGGCAGTCAATCACTGCTTGGTCTGGACCCAAGCAGCAATCTACAGAGCCACAGCTGCCATCGGGGTGGTCTTCGGTATGATTCATGTGAGCAACCTGCCAGCAGGTGTCACACGCACTGCTTCTTTGCCGTCAGTGAGGGTGGTGTACAGTTCGATGAGCCCGTCAGCGATCAGCCCATCAGCAATGGACTGGCGAGCTTCGGTATCGCGTGGAAGACCAGACGACTTCCAGTGGCGGACGAAGAAGCGGAAGTTGATGTACCCGTCGGCGAATCGCTCTTCAGCCCGCAGGAGTTCCTCGATGAAGAGCTTCTGTGGCGAGCCACCCGGATGTACCAGTGTCTGCGGCACCTTCTTCTCGATGACCATCATGCCATACTCGTCACCCTCTAGCGGGTGGAAGACACGAATGGTGATCTCCGATAGACGTACGAGAAGGTCAACGTTTGGAGATACTTCATAGTATTCGTCCCCATCATCGTTGACACCTATTGTTGTGAGTAGCTGAATGCTCTTAGTCATGACACACGGTACACCCTTGCCGACCGATAGGTCAACCACTTAATCACTAGCCAATACCATCAAACGCTTCTTCAAAGAACTCATTATTCTTTCTTCGTAAAGACGAACACTCTCTCTGGAGTGACCAACCATGAGACCAACTTCCTTCAGTGAGACGGGCTCCTCAGCAAGGAGTCTGTGTATGATGATTGCTTTGACGAGTTCAGCATCCCTGAGTCCGACAGTGACACTTTCACGCTTGTAGTCATTCCAGAAGGAGGACAGCACGCGTTCAAGCATCTCTTTGTTAGATGTTCTCTCAGCCGTTTCATCAGGCATCTCGATACCATCGTCAGCAACTAGGTCTTCAACACAACGGCCTCCTTCACCGTCGTCAGCTGTGATGGGCTCGTGCAGCCGCACCATACGACCTCGGCCACCCGGTGATGTACCAGCCTTGTTCTCCTTACCACGGCGACGACCTACCACTGCTCTGATCCAGTAGATCGCGTAGGCGACAAGGGAGTCTGACTTCTCAGGGTTGAAACCCATGATGGCTCGGATGAGGCCGAACACGGCTTCATTCACCATATCATCATAGTCACTGGTTGAGTTGTGAAAGAACTTTTTGAGGGTGTAGTGGATGACCTGCATGTGGTCCACAACGAGTTTGTTTCTGGCTGCGATGTCACCGGACTGCGCCTTCCGGCACAATTCCATAACCTCGTTGCTCTTCTCGTCTGCCATAGGGACCTTCGGGTGAACAGGCCGGTACCCAAGAGTCATCTGCCGAACGATGTGTTTTGTCAAACCTTTGTTGCTGGGTGGTCGAAGCACCTTGACGCGTCATGCTTCACAAGACATAGTCCAGCACCCCAACGAGGTTCAAAGCACATGAAGTTTGAAGTAAAGAAGAAATTGCTCAGTGATGCCGTCAATGTGGTCAAGACCATGACTGACGCCCTAGCGGCGACCGGTGCTGTGGCTGACTCGGTCCACGTCATCGCCGAGGGCAAGACACTCAAGCTCCGGTCGGTGGCTGGTCACCAGATCGTTGAGCGCACAATCCGAGAAGACATTGCTCTCACGGAGGAAGGCTCGGCACCAATCAACCCCCTGAGCCTCCAGTCGGCGCTCAAGGTCGGTGGTGACAAGTTCACGGCTGCTATCGATGGAGACTACCTGTCCTTCATCTGCGGTCGATCGAAGGGACGCATCGAGGTCATGACTGTGTCTGCCCAGAGCGACAACAGTCTGGATACGGCACCCAAGGCTCTGATCAATGTGCCGGGATTCAAGAGCATGCTTCGGGCGATGTCCCTGAAGACCAGTGGTTCTTCGAATGACCGCGCTCTGCATGTTGATGCCAAGAAGCGCACCGTTCGTGGTGAGGCCACAGACTCATACCGTGGTGTCACCGTCACTGCGCCCATCGGTGGTGACGAGAAGATTGCCAAGGGCGGTTCCTTCAGCATCCCAGCGAAGACCCTCGACACCTTGGCCAACCTCATCGATGACTCTGCCTTGATTGGCTTCGACGAGAACTTCTTCTCGGTCAGGGCTCCGGGTCTGTTCATCTGTATGCCTCAGGCATCAACGCCACCCATCGACATCGCTGGTGACATGGGTGGAATGATTGCCGATGCTCAGGTGCGCGGTACCTTCGTCGTCTCCCTGAAGGAGGTCATCGAGTCGATCACCGACGCGCTCTCTTTGTCGTCTGACAAGGACGGGTCGAACTTCACAGTCATCCTGTCGCCTGAAGGCGGTCAGATGACTGGTGGGACGGAGAACAACTCCGTGATCGTGGACTTCAAGATCGAGTCCACTGATGCAACGAGCCGCCTGAAGGTCCAGACGTCACCCACCCTGCTGCTTGAAGCTCTCAAGTCGTACCGTGTGGTCGATCAGGTGTCCATCGCTGTCTACGACGGCTTGTTCACGATTGACCTCCCAGAAGCGACTGGGATGCTTCACCGTCAGCAGTTCATCCTGCCTGTGTCCTCTGTGGTCGAAGAGGCGCTCAACCAGCGCCGCGTCGCCCCAGCAAAGGTTGAAGCCAAGGAAGAGGAAGAGGCGAAGCCTGCCAAGAAGGCCAAGGCTGTGAAACCAGTGGCACCTCCTCCTGACGAAGAGGACGACGAACCCGCCCCACCGAAGAAGGTGACCCGTACTCCCCTTCCCGTCGAAGAGCCGATTGAAGCAGTCGACGACGAAGATGAAGACGAAGAGACCTTCGACGACGACGAGTGATTGACACTACACAAATACAGACGATTAGCTTCGAAGCTAATCGTCTGTAATTGCTATGAAGGATTTGATGACACTGCCCAACCGATATCTCACGCCTCAGCTATGGGCCAGCTTCACTGCTGACATCATCCACAGTTCGAGCGCTGACGGAACGCATTCAACGCTGGAGCCAGAAACCGTCTACTCGCCAGTGGTGAATGTCCCGCTGTTCGTCGCCTACCGCACATCTGACCGCGAGAAGCGTTTGGAGTCTGACCTTCAGACGAAGGTCGTCACTGAGGGCGACTGGGGCGTGCTGCACGAGGTAACAGGCGGTGGCAGCCATGTGGGCTTCGTCCTAGAGGTGAAGCCCGGACACTTCGCTGGTGCTGTCAGTCTACCGGACTCTGTGCACTTCCTGCACCGTCAGTCTATCGTTGACGCCCCAGCCAAGAGCGTCCACAATCACCGGATGCTGAAGGTCATGTCCTTCGACAAAGACCTGTACGTCGTGACCAAGACGCGCTGGTTCAGGAATCGAAACAACCCCAAGTTCCTCGGCTTCAGTAAGGACGAGCGATGAGCATCTACGAGGTCGATCAGGTGGAGCGCGATAGACTCACCCTGTCCGATAAGACAAACATTGTGGCCACCCTCAGGGAGAGCCCACTCCTTCACCAGCTTATCAAGAGCTTCAGAACCAGCAAGCGCTACGCAATCGATGAAGGCGCAATCACGGATGAGATTCAAGAGATCTTGTCTGTCACAGCTGTGAAAGCCTTCCGGCTGGAAGGTGTGCAGGGTCTGAAGGACGCTGTCGGCTACCGGTTCGGGCTCAATGGTGGTAGAGACCGCTTGGTTAGAATCAACCGGGAACTACGCGGTGTACTCACGTTGACACAACGCATCTGGCGGACTGGGCTGACATTCATCCGTTCTCAGCCAGAGACGGTCGGTGTGACGGTGAAGGCCCTTGAGGATATTGCTGCCATCACCCTCATTGAGATTCACGATACCATCTGCGTTTGTGACCGTCTGATGTCGGATACCAAGGAAGCCTTGACCAACATGGACGATAGAACCAAGCTTCTGGACTCGTGGTTTTCCCTTCATAAGCAGTACACATTTCTCACTCTCAGCAAAGGACCGAAAGACGATGGCGACCAAGAAAGCAATCTCGGTAGGCGCTCCAGACAAGCGCAAGCTGAAGACCGATAACCCCTACTACACAAGGGCTGCCACTATCATCAACAGCGGTCTCCTTCGGACGAAGGCCATCGTTGATGCCACCACGGACAAGTGGCGTCCTCAGATCGACGTCAATAACATCGACGAAGACGAGGTCGTCATCGATGATGATTCATTGGGGGAGATCACGGCTCTGGCTGAGATTCTCGTTGATTCGTATCTCATCCGCGAGTTCTGCATCCAAATCTATGATGTCCCAGAAGCCGTTGTTGACCAGATTGTGCAACAGCGGCTTTTGATGCAACTTGGACCAAAGCAGCAACTGACTGAACGCAGCCGTGGTCACGTCGCGGTCGGTAAGAAGAAGACTTGAAGAGGCTGACCCTCTCATAAACAGAGCCGTAGCTCGGAACCTGAGAACAGGAGATGACGTCATTCATCTCCTGTTCAGGAGCTACAGTGGCTGTCAATATCAACTCACAAGTCAACAAAGAGTTCCTCAAGTCTTTCCTGATGGAAAGACTCGGTTCTGGCTCTGACGTGTCAACTGATGCCGTGCGTGCTGCACTGACCACCTACAACACGCTGGCCAGCGCAAACCCTGACCTTGGGGCAAAGCTCACAGAGATTGAAATCAGTAGGATTGGCGGCAGCATTGTAGGAAAGATGACGCAGGGTCAGAAGCTGCTGGCTGCTGTGGACGGAACGTTCGGCACTACAACGGCTATTGGGTCACCCCTCGACCTGCAGCGCAAGTCTGACCTCACCTTCGAGAAGCAGCTTCGTGCGCAGATCGACAAGTTCGATACCAGAACCTCTGACGACTACAAATTCATCCCTCTCCAAGAAGAGGACTTCGTCAACTACGAGGAGACCTTCAGCGCACAGGACAACGAGTTCAAGTCCAAGAACCCAACTCCTGCACAGGTCCGCAGAGATCGTGGTATGCTGGTCTATGCTGAGTCTGGTGGTGAGGACATCGCCGCCAAGTACAAAGGGGTTGCCTACTGCGACAAACTGAATCCAGACACCATCCCAGTCAGCCCACTGGAGCAAGTGGGCCTGACGCATGAGAATCTCGTCAGGTTCGATGAGGACCCCAACAAGGTGGAGAACGACTTCCCCGTCTTCTCCATTGGTGCCGCTGTTTGGATCCAAGGCGTAGACGTCAGTCCGTATCTCAAGAGCCAAGTCTCCGTCGAGAAGAACAGCGTTCAGGGCCACAACACTCTGACGATCGTACTCGATAACAGCCAAGATAAGTTCGTTTGGACAGAGCGAAATCTGGCGAAGCTGTATGGCGGCAGGGATTACTACTACGACGACTTCGGTCGTCGAGTTCAGATTGACCGACCATTCAATGACCATGAACACGCCAAGGAAGAAGTGTTTGCCATCAAGGCAGACCCAGCTGTCAACCCACCGGTCAAGACAGCCCGCAACACGGTGGTGTTTCCTCGCTTCGACTTGAACCCGAACGGGTGCTGCTTCGCACGCATGGACCCAATTCGATTCTGGTCCTTGTACCCATTCCGTCCACAGGGACAGAATGATCCAGATGTCCGTGAGCTTTGGGTTCCAGAGTTCACGGGCTTCATCAGCAGTGTGACTGTGGAGGATGACGAACTGACTGGTTCGAGTACCATCACCATCGAGTGCGTGGACTCACGTCAGGCCATCCTTCAGCGGATGCGCATCTCGGCAGAGCCCAACTTGGGTCTGGGCAATGCCCTAGACTTCATGGGCTTCCCACCTGAGGGTGTCTTCAACCGAGCAGGCGAGCGACGTGGTGGTAGTGAGTCCACTGTGGCACGACAAGCCAGAGACCAATTCGCAGCAGCCAACGGCAGGTACTTCAACCTCGCCACTACCCAGTTCTATGACGACGTCTCGAACAGCGAGTTCGGTCAGTTGTTTCCCAACAAGAACTTTGAGGAGTCCATCAAGGAGCTACTGGTCTTCAAGCCAGACCGTATCCGTACTGGGCAGGCATCGCGTGGTGCACGTGACATTCAGTACGGTGGAACGTTCTCATTCCCATCGTCTGCTGGTCGACCTGCTGTCAGCAGCTACCTGTCTGACTACCACGCCTTCTGTTTGTTTGGTCCCAAGCGTCGCCCGTGGACCCTTGGAGAAGTGAAGGAAGTCGGCGAGGGAACCAGAACGTACAGCCCTGACGACCCGTACCGTTTTGGCGAGTACTACCCCGGCAAGTGCAGGTTGTGGTTCCTCCTTCCAGAAGAGGGAACTGGACCTCGCAGCATGGCCGACCTTGGTAACCCCGGCGTCTCACCTCAGCATCAGGTCAACTACAACACTCGCTTGGAAGTGCTTCGCAACTTCGTTGAGTCACTCGATTACCAGATGTTCGTCTCTGGTACTGGTGACTACCACATCGAGTTCCCTATGGCTGACTTCCGGCCAGAGGATTTCGGCACCTTCCAGAACTCATTCAGGTTCAGGAAGATAACCGTCAACACAGGCTACTCTGACGAAGCAGAGGAGCCTGTGGGCGCCGTTGCGGTTCAGATCGGACTTGGTGTTGGTAAGGGAGTTGCTGACTCCCCTGTGGCAGCCAATCTCCTTAACACGGTCTACGCGTTCAGCCCTTACATCACGGCACGGTATGGCGTGATTGTGGACAACCCCATCTCGATTCCCTTCCTGAGAAGGAGTGAGAACGACATTCCCATTGCTCAGCAACGGGCTGTCATTCAGTTGCAGAAGGCGAACGCTCGCGTTCACTCCATGCAGATGACTACTGCGTTCAGGCCGTTCCTATTGCCGAACCGACCCATTCATCATCTGCGCAGAAGCAGGATGGGGACGTCGGTCACTGTCAGCAACACGTTCGCGATTGGTCTGCAGACCAAAGCAACGACTACCATTTCTCTTGAACACATCCGCAAGTGGACTGGTTGGTACCGAACAGAGGCAGACAAAGAACTCGTCGAGCAGCAGACAAAGGAATGGTCAGACCGTGGCTCTGACCCATCGTCTGGTGTGACTGCTATGTCAGCTTCGAATCCTGACGTTGACCACATTGGTTCTCAAGTGTATCAGACCATCATGTCTGGTGAGTCACTTGCTGTTGGTGCTCGCTATGGTTGGGGTAGGAAGGCAGTTCTTGCACCAGACAGTGGTGTCTATGTGCTGGACCTGCGAAGCTTCGTTGATGCACCTGTGAACTTTGTCCCTCCTCCGTTGGAGGAAACCAATCCACAGACTGTCTCCTCTCCGCAAGTCTCAGTTCCCAACACAGCACCCAACAACACAGCTGTGTTTCAGTCACCATTGACTGTTCAGCTGCGTGTTTCGTCACCATTTGGGTTACGTACTCACCCAGTGACTGGGGAGAAGAATAGCATGCACGCTGGCGTGGATTATAGGGCTGAGGTGGGATCAGCAGTGCTGGCGGTTGCCGATGGTGTCATCTCGAAGATCAAGTTCAGAACTGGTGGTGGACTCATCATCGACTTCCGCCCTGACAACAAGGACTACCCGCTGGTGCAATACATGCATCTGTCAGAGGCTGATGGTAGAACCCCCGACGACGTGAAGTCGAAGAACAACAATATCGTTTTGGGTAATAGTCGTAGGTTCAAAGCTGGTGACATCATCGGTAAGGTAGGAATTACAGGACAGTCCTCCGGACCTCATCTCCACATTTCAGTCTATAAACCCGGCAGCAATAATGTGACTGACCCCGTACCACTGATCAAGGAATGACGAATGCCACTACCTAAAGGTCATGGTGCGAGTGTTCACGCGCGCACGGCTAGAAACGCCAAGAAGAAGGAGGACTACCCCTACCGTGGGGCGTTCATGGGTAAGGTGACGTCACCTGCTCCCAATGAAGAAGTCACCTTTGAGACGAGCATGGGACGTAGGACTTCGTCTTACGCGTACCCGTTTGTCTCGACGAATGCATGGATAAGAGGACAGCCTGAATCCGGAACGACGATGATTGCGATCATCGGTTCCGATACACAGGAGCTTCAGCCCATCGGGTACTTCGACCCAGCAAAGTCGAATGCAGCAACACGCTATCAAGCTGTTGTTGACGCCCTTAGATCGAATCTAGCAACGCCGATTCCAACGCTTCTAGCATACAGATCCATCACACCGGGTGATGTCGACTTCGGCAGCAACTTTGCCCAGATGCACATGGGTCTGAAGGATGTCTTCCAAGCTAGAGGTGGTCTTTCCCACTTCACAATGACGTCGAAGAAGACGACGCTTGAGACCTCCCAGTTCGAGGTTCATGGCCCAGACCATGTCCTCGGTCGGAACCTGAGCGACGAAACTCGATTCGGTGTTGTACGGCGCGTAACGGCCACGAAGGGAACAGCTACAACACCAGCACTGATCAGGAGCTTGAGACCGTCCTCGCTGGATGCCACCAAGATGGCGTTCGCCAAAGAGCACACGGTTGTGCTTGGCAGCGACTCCATCACCATGTCAGGGAAGTTGATTGACCATCGTCAAGGCAATGTTGTCGACGACAATGGAAGTCTGGCCCGAAGCGTATCGACTCAGCAGGAGCTACGCGCAAGGCTCCAGTGGTTTTCCAACCTGTCAGCTACCAAGGTTGAAATCGACGACAGCGGCAACTGGTCAGTTTCGACATCTCTGGATGGTGTTGACGGTGGTCGAATCGATGTCCCAACTGGGAATCTGAGTGTGACAATTGGTCAGGTCGCGTCACTGCGATCGATTGGCGACTTCAAGATTGACTCCACCCTTGGTCGATTCACGGCGACTGGCAACTTGGGTTTCCGCATCTTCACACCAGCGGATGGCGACATAACAGCCAGTGTTGCCCTAGCTCTTAGCTCGGGTGGTCGTGTCAGCATCAACACCCCAATGTATCAGGGGGTTCGCATTGGTGGTGGTGTTGCTCCGCAGCACCCTGCTCTTGTGGCCAACCCAGCGTACATCGGCACGCTGAACGCAATGCTATCCGCACAGGCCACGCTGACCCAAGCCATTGGTACGTACGGAGGCACAGGTTCAGCTGCTTGGGGTGCGGCTGGCCCGCTGTTGGCATTGCTTGACCCAAGTGCAACCGTGTCGCAACTTTGTCTAGCTGCCGCTGGCAGTGCTGGTGCTCTTGTAGCGGCGTCATCGGCCCTCTCGCTGGCCATTACAGCGCACGCTAAGACACTCGGTATGAATCCATCAGGCTTCCAATCTGTGAAGCTCGCCTCGGAGTGATGACATGACAAACTTCTTCCTATGGCGCGGCTGCGATATCTCTGGAACAGGGACTCGCGAAGCCATCATGCGGAACCGTGACTTCGTCGATAGGGCCATCGCCATCATTGGTGCTGACGGTCAACAGGGTGAAGACAGCGGCATGCCTGAGGGCACCGATACCCCCGACATCGTTGGCACCACACCGTGCAGCACAATCACTGTGGCGAGTGCCCGTTGGTTGGACATCAGGAACACTGGCGCCGGTCTTCTCTCACCCGGTACCTACAAGTACCAGCTTCTGCCAGTGGACACGTGCACTGGCAGAACGTGCACCCCTATTGGTCTACCTGACCTCGTCATCACTGCTCTTGGAGAGCAAGCGACACTGGCTGTCGAGCTTGGTGCTGATGCCACTGGTTGCGATAGCTACCTGCTCCAGAGAAACGGGGTTGTCGTTGGCCCAGTGACTCCAGTTGAGCAGTCCGTTGTGGATAATGCTCGCGTCATCGTCGCTGCGGAGTTGAATGGAACGTACACAGGTCTGGACAACGCAGCGACGGTACCAAAGTTCACTAGGGTTCCCGGCAGCGCCACACTTGAAGTCGGCGACATGGTCCAGTTGAACTGGCCGACGGAGGACGACCCCACGCTGGTTGCTGTGACAGACACTGCTGCCGACACGATCTTCTACGCTCCAAGAATCCCCGCTCGCACTGACCCCGCCGAGGACAAGTGGTTCGATATGACCACACGGGCAATGCCGTACTACGTATCACCAGTAGATACACCACCACTAGCTTTTGGTATTATTCCTATCCCACCACCATTCTATGTGAATGTGTTGTCACTGGGTGCTTTTGGCGGTGGGCTGCAGTTGTTCGACATTGTGACCTATGGCACTGGAACGGCACTTGTCATTGCGGCGGACATTGCCATAGGTCTCCAGAAAATTGGACTGATGCCATTTGGTATCGCAGTGCCAATGCCAGCTGGCATCATGTATCTAATTCATAGGAGTCTTCCGACTTTTCAGCCGGGTCTCAACGAAGGTTTGGGTTTCTTCACACTGCCCACCAGTGAAACATTCACCGTTGGTGCTGATGGTGTTGGTGCGCCTTACGACACCAAGCTTGCGATTGGGGAGACGGTCATTATCACTTCCGGTCTGCTAGTCGGTGGTGCCAAGATTAAGAACTTTGAAGGATTTGACGGGGGTGCCAATACAATAGTAGTTAGGTTGGAGCCTGATGGCTCGGCCCCATCATTGCTGCCAGCGTCTACTTTCGGCATGTACTTCGTACTGCCTCCAGCCATCAGTGACTTCCTCGACAACACGCCACCAGCTACGTCTGGAAGCTTCCTGCGCATCAGTCGTCAGACAGAAGAAGTCGCACTGACGAACTCGATCATCTCCATCGAGACGGGCAAGAACACAACACGCTCTGGCAGGCTCACCGCACAAGGCTCGACAGCACTCCTGAGCTTGAAGAACGTGATGGCCGCTGGTGGCTACGCTGGTGGTTTCGATGCCTTCAGGCGTAAGGTCGTCGGTCCTTGTGGCAAGTCGACAACGTCGTACGCCTCGTTGATCTTCAATCAGACGCTTGGTGCCTTCGCACTTCCATCCGCCAACTCATCCAGATTCTATGCGGTCAACGAGACAGCCAAGCTTGGTGCTGGGCCTCTTGTCGACTTGAACTATGTTCGAGAACGCAAGTTGCTCTTCGGCAACTATGCCAACTACGCGAGCACTGTTGCTGCATCAAGGTCTGATGGCGTATCGGTTGCTCGCTTCAAGGAAGTGATTACCACCAATCCTGCTGACGCTTGCCCTCCCGGCGCACTGCCAACCTCGGCTACAACGTTTGTGTTCAATGGATTCGCGTCGGCACAAAACCCTCTCCGGTCCAACGAGAAGGCTCGCGTGCTGTGGGACGTGAATGGTCGGTTCACCACACAGTCACGGCAAAAGCTGACCGCTAGAGGTCTGACGGATGATGAAGCATCAGCAGCCCTTAACCTGCTTGCGGCTGGTCGTGTGCTCTCCGTTCTGGAGGTCACAGCTGAAGACATCGACCTTGATGACCCGCTGATCGACAACATCATTGACGACGACAGAGTCAAGGTCATCGACCTTGGTCCCGTTCTTCCGGGCCAGATTTCTGACGCCATCAGGCGACGTGGTGTCGGTGCCATCGTTCGTCGTCCAGTCTGCACAGACCCGGACCAGAAGGTGATTGTGAATGACCACGAGACCGTGGCACTCAACATCCTCAGCCTGAGTCTGAATTACCAAGCCTCGTTCAACCTGTGCGATGTTGATGCTGCTCTCAACAGCATCACAGACCCCAAGGTGCGTGCTGCCATTGCGGCTGTGCTGGCGACGGTGACCGCCGCCTTCGATCAGCTGGCTTCGTTTGGGAACGGCCTGAAGTCCTTTCTCAACAATCCAGAGTACCTCGCCGCCAAGGAGTTTATTGCTGGTGCTGTGAGCGCCATTGCAGCGGACCCGACGCTGGGTTGTCTCTTTGGTGCAGCTGTAGCTCAGGCTGGTGGTATTGGCCTTCCTTCGTTCCCAAACCTCAATGCCAACTTCAATCTCATTGCTGATCCAATGACTGTCAGATTCAACCTGCTGTCGACGGCACTGAATGGCATCAGGGCTCTGGTGTGCACGCTGCTGAATGAGTTGCTGAAGTTGATACCGGGAGACGTGAGAACAGCAGCCCTGACGGTCCTCAACTGCTTGCCACCACTCCCAGACCTGCAGGGTCTGCCGTTCTTCAACGTGGAGCTAGAGTTCGTCTTGACGTGTTACCTCACGAACCTGACGTTGTACTCTGACGTCCTGAACGAGGTCATCAGCGAAGTGATGGAGTTCCTCAACTTCTTGGCTCTGGGAGACGGCTTCTTCAAGAGCATGGGCGCCGCGAACCAGTCATGCTCGTCAGACGAGAACTTCGCGGCTATCTTCGAAACTGCTCGAAGCGCTCTTGGCATCACAGAGATTACGTCTAGTGTCTCCAACACTGCGAACAGTGTCGCAACATTCTTCGGTGGAACATGACAACAACTCCCTTCATCGATTCCCTCAGCGTTCAGAACCGTGAGCGGGTGAACCAGAAGACGAGAGGCGATAAGCGCCCCTCGTTCTACTCCTCTGAGATTGATAGGCTCAACAAGCTGAATCAGGCACAGAGAACAGTTGAAGAGTTCCAGTCGCCTGACGTTCAGATAACGCTGGACTTCGAAGCTGTTCTGATACTTCTCGGGTCCAGCGAGAAGACAGGTGTCATCAAATTCATCACGGATGCATTCGCTGCTGACGAGCCGAATGACGAAGTCGAATTGATGTTCAACGTGGCCTTCCGGCGCAAGTCGACTTACGACCAGACGAATACGGATACCTTTGCTCCAGCCCTGCTATTCAACAAGGCAAGGGCTGGCATCTTGGCGTCCATCGAGAGCAAGAGAGCAGCTGTGGTTCGCGACAAGGATGACGAAACACCACCGTACGACAACGTCGATGACGTCATTCCTGAGCTATCACACTTCTTCTCCTCGGTATCCACGGAGTACTTGGCCATCACCAAGCCTGAGATCCTTGAAGTGCACAATCGTGTGACCGACCAGCAGGTGCTGAACTACTACACTGATGAAGCTGCTTCCAGAAAGAAGGAACTCTTGTCATGGCGCAGCATTTTCCAGACGTACCTGTGAGGTTCATCGATGTCATACACTGTACGATTCAATGATGGGGACATCGAGTTCGGCTCCGGTGGAGACCAGATAATGGTCACTGGTGCCGAGAAGGCAGCACAAGACCTGCTTGACGAGGTCCTGCTGCCCTACGATGCCGCTACCGACAGTGGAAACGAGATGTTCGAAGCTGACGGTAGCTTCTCAGCTGTTGCTTCGTCTCCGTCAGTGGGCACAAGCTACATCAACACGTGCCTGCGCTCAGCTGCAGCAAGGCTCATGCGGAAGCAAGCTGCCTCGTCTGGGACAGACGCAGACGAGGTCATCAGGAAGGTGAACAATGTTGTTGTTCGCCCCATCGCTGGGGACGCGACGTCTTACGCGTTCCTGCTTGCTGTGGAGTCCAACAGCAGGAAAATCGCTCTGGCCCGTGCCATCAGTATGAAGCACACGGGAACCCTGCGGGTTGACTCACTCGGCTAGCACAATGCTTTCACCGCTTCAGCTTCTGTCAACCCTGTCAAGATTGACGTCTTACTCTTCAAGCGAACACTGTAACGACCGGAGCCCACAGCACACGCAACGCCCTTGTCGGACTCGACAAAGGACAACTTGGAACCGGTCTTGTCAGCCACGACGAAAGTATAGATCTCACACTTTTCTGCAGTCATACCGGGATAATACGCCCTCAACACTCTGGGTCAACTCTTTTTGAGGTAAGCTATTATGCCACGTACACGAAGCGAAATCATCAAGTCAATCAAGACCGACATCGAGGCAGCAAGCCCTCAAGTCAGGGTCGACGCTGATAAGGGGCCATTCTTCCACCTATCTGCCACGGGTGTGGCAGGAGTGTTGTCTGACTCATCGTCACAGATCGAGAGGCTTGCGCAGCTGTCCACGCTCATGTTCCCAGCCGTGGCGACAGACCAAGAGGCACAGGCTATGGCCCGTGCCTTCGGCCTCTCCACAGCGGCTGCAGGCTTCTCTGGTGGTATCGCCTACGCCTTCACTTCGAGCCGACCATCTGGCTCTGACTTGATGACGGTCTCTGAAGGCACCTCGTTCTCAACAGGAACTCGCGGTGTTGTGTTCGAAGCTGTGGAGACCAGAAGTCTTACTGCGGGGAACGCCGACGCCTACTACAACCCTGCCACCCGGCGCTACGAGTTGCCAGTTCGCGTCAGGGCAACATCGGCTGGTACACTGGGCAACATCGCAGCCAGAACCATCACCAGCGTACAGCTGTCCGGGTTCGATGGTGCGACCAACCTTGCTGCTTTCCGTGGTGGTACTGAGGCTCAGTCGGTTGCGACGCTGTACCGTCGCATCCAACAGCGTCTAGTCGGGCTTGACAACTTCTCGCGGGGTGGTCTGGTCTCACGAGTCCAGAAATACGACGTTGACCGCGTGCAGTCGGTCGCTCTCACGTACTCAAACGAGTACCCCAACCTGTTCTACCGTCTGCCTGACAGGCAAGCCATTGACGTGTGGGTCTTGGGTACGCCGATTGAGGAAATCGCCACTGAGACATTCACAGCTTCGGCTGGGCAAACGACATTCACCCTTAGCGTAGGCCCAGTGTTGTTCCTGTCGTCTGTTCTGGTGAATGGCTCCTCTGTTGCTGCCTCCTTGACCATGGACGAGGGTGCTTCCCTTGGAAGGTCATCGCAGGAGTCTTCACAGGTCACCACAGCTGCACTTGTTGCTGGGGACGTAGTGGACATCACCTACGGCTACGATGACCTCATTAAGGGGATTCAGAAAGACATTGATGGTTTGCTGAACTCCTCAACTGGGTCGTTGTTCGCCACGGATGTCTTGGTTCGCTACCCCAAGACAATCCCAGTGGTGGTTCGCGTTTCTGGTACGGTGCTTGGATCATTCGACCGAACAACTGTCGAGCAGGAAGTATTGATTGCAGTGGGTGACTACTTGGCCAATGGCCTTGAAGGCTCTCCACAGCAGGGTGGTGTCAGGAATCTCAAGGAGTGCCGCGATGCCATCAAGTCCACAGTGCCCGGTATCAGTCTGCTAGAGATACCTGAGTTCTGCCGCAAGAGTGTGGGTGGTATCGTAGAGGTCATCGACATTCCACGGAACGCGCAGCTGGTCGTTAGCAACAGCGCAGACTTGGTAGTCTCGTTCACATGACACCCTTTACTGTATGACGCACGACCAGAAGCCTCAGCTTCCTCCAGTACGTATCATCCGTGAGGGTGGTGCCTTCTTTGGCCTTGAGCTATTGGTTGTTTGCATCCTCATCGTAGCGGCATGGCTCATCTGGGTTCTCTTCGCTGTGATTACAAATCAGGAGTTGGCATGACAGACGTTGACATCACCAGCAAGCCAGAGTCGTACTACGACAAGCTGGAGAAGTTCTTCCAGAAGCGCGGCTTGACGAAGGGTGTCGAGTACATCCAGATGACCAAGAAGCACCTGAAGCAGATTCGTGAAGGTGGCAAGCTCTCGGCGTCCGCGAAGGCGGAACTGTCCAAGCTGATGTCTGCCATCGCCAATGAGATCGAGCAGGACAGCAAGAAGATGCTGCTTCGTGAGAAGATCATCTACAGCAGCTACGAGATGCCAGAGAAGGATTTCTGGGCTCTGATCGATGGGCTCGGTTGGGATGGCACAAACACCAGCTGGAATGAGTTGAAGAAGACTATCGAGAGCAAAATCACTTCAGAAGAAGTTGAGAATCTGCGCGATACCTTCGACCGTTTGAGCGCTGAACTCTACGATGTCATCGACACGTGGCTCAAGAAGGAGCAGGACAAGGCTTACGAGGAGGGCCGCAAGCCAGCGCGTATTGACCTCGGTGATGACCGCTTCGATGACTTCCTTGCGTACATCATTGGTCTTGGCAGTGCGAAGTACAACGAAGTGAAGAAGAATCCAAAAATGGCTCCCAAACTCGCGCTTGGGGACATCCCAGAATCCTTCGTGTATGCGATTCCTTGGAGCAGCAACTCACTCGCCTGAATGAAAAGAGCCGCTCAATGAGCGGCTCTTTTCATTCGTTTACTCCAAGCCAGTTTGTCAGTCTGCCAGTCTTGCTTTCGACCCAGTCGCCAAGCCTTTTGCGTTTGGGTTCCAACTCGTCCCACAGAACCATTGGAACCCAAACGGGTGAGGTCATGATGGCCAGAGCGATCCAGAAAGGCAGCACGATTCCGGGGGAGTTCTCACCACGAGTGGACCCACACAGTTCTCCTTCGTAGTCAAACTGGTCATGTCGCACGCTGCTGCTGGGTTTCCACTTCGCCTTGAAGTAGTCTTCTCCAGACATATCAACGAACAACCACCTGTGGGCAGCACGAGCGAGGATGTAGACCCGACGTAGAACAAGACGCATACTCAATCTCCCGCTCTCACAAGAGCGCAGTTTTCCAGAATCTCTTCAGGGATATCAACCGAGTTGTCCCGTGTCATGACGAAATGCTTCTGTGCGTCATCACGCAGACGAATGGTGATACTTCCATCTGGCCAGACAACTCCAATGAAGGTGGACGTGTTCATGGGCACTTGCGACGCTGGGATCTTCTTGTGAACAAGCTTCTTGCCCAGAGTCTTCGTCTTCAGCTTGCCCTTCAGCGGCGCTGGCATTGTCCTAATCTGGGCTGGAGGTTTCGGCTTTGAGTATTCGTCTTTTGACGCGCAAATCCTCACGTAGTCCCTATGGAACTCCATAACAGGAGCTACCCGAGTAGCTGTTTTGCTGAGTTCAGAAACCACCTCAATGTGGTGCTGCTGGAAGTCAGGAAGTAGCAGTTCATCCGTAGACCTGAGGAATCGGATTTCCCAGTCCTTGAAGCGGTAGCTCACGTCACCGTACAGGACAGAGATGGCATTGCCCGACATGGTCCTGCCGTCAATCAGGGGCACATCATCGAAAAAAACATGACATATATTCGATGAGAAGAACAGATGTGGCGTCACCCTCCCTGTGTCCGGGTCTGTATGCCAACCGACAACTGGCCGAGAGTTCCTGCTCTTCGTCACGAAGTGAACACTACCGTCATCAGCGCGAATGACGCTGCGGAATTCGTTCACCCTTCGGAAGCCATGAGTGACTGGGAGGACGATCTGAATAGCGGTGTGCATGCAGTTTGTGGCCTCGCAGCCACCGTCTTCTGTCGTCAGGCAGTCGGCGTCAGGCGGGCGCTTGGGTGTATTTGACGGCTGGCACTCCTTCACGAGGTCGATGTTGTCTCCGTAGCAAGCCTTGACGAACGTCTCTTCGTCAATACGATGGCTCACCCGATTCGCCGCTCTCCTTCTTGAGAGATGAAGGTTACCTTCGCTGTCCATGACGGGACGCGCCACGAAATCAGCAGTGCTTGCCGAGTGAGCGATGCAGACGAAGCCTTCTTTGTCGACGATGTACCGCAGGGGGCGGTACTGGTAGAAGCTATCAGTGTACGATGACATCAGTCAATCCTTGCTCTCGTAGGATACGGAGCTACCCAGCAGTGCAGAGACGACAGGCCCAAGGCGCGGGAAGGCTGTCTTGACTTCGACCCAAGACTTGGGGTCCGCTTCGTCCTCTTGAACCCAGCCGCGACGGAGGAGTTCTGACCGAAGGAAGTTGGCATCGGCATTACCACCACACTTGACGATGGTGGTGGACATGGCGTCTTTGAAGACGTCGAATGGGATGATCACTTCTGCTCCGGTGTGAGGGACTCCAGCACAGCAATCAGACGGCTACCGCCGTCTACGTCAACAGCTGCGAGGTGGACCATGCAGCGCTTGCTCAACCAGATGAGTGCCACTGCCCCATGGATGTTGCTCGATACTTCAACGCGGTCACCTACAGAGGGTAGGTGAGAGTTCACTGTCGCTACTGTCGATGTCATGAATCCTTTCGAACTCTGAGGAGCCGCAAATAGAGCATGATGAAGACTTGAATTCAAGTCCGTCAAACGAGACATGCACCGTTGGACCCAGTGCGTCATGGTTGTGACCTTCGCCCTTAACCAGCTTGAGACTGGCCATCTACTCTTCTTCTCCGTCTGGTCCGTCGTCACCGGTGCCGTCGTCGTAGTCGTCAGCAAACTCAGGTGAGTCGAGACCAAGAGCAACTCCAATTTGTCGAGGTGAGGCATTAGGGTGATGCTTGTAAAGCACCTCCTCGAAGTGACGTGGTATGGTCTCTTTGAAGAAGACCTCAAGTCGAGTACGTGGCCACGGTTTGGGCATACTATCCTCCTCACCTCACAAGGTGAAGTGAGGTGATCTGTACATCGATACCACGATACGCCCACTAAGTCAACATCAGCCCACAACCACGTACGTCAACGTAGCACCAGACCTCCTACTTAGATTCTGTCGTCTTGGTTTGTGTCACGCGCTCGGCTATCAGCAACTGATGTCTAGTTGTAGCCCGAACCGAGTTCCACAGCTTGGCGGCATCTGGCCGTGGGTCGGTGGCTAAGAAGGCGCCAACTTGCGCCAACTTGCGCCGCAAGTTGGCAGATCGAATGCTGAAGGAGCGAGTATCAGCCGCCAGTGGGTGTTGAGGCCAGACGTTCCCATAAGGGTGTCGGTGAATTACACAGTCGCCTCGACGGAGCCAAGCGCCCACGCAGCGGTAATCCGGTCACCACCGCCAGTGATATGCTTACCCATTTCTGTTCCTTTTGTTCGATTGAAGTTTGCGCAAGGACAACGGGCATGTGCAGTTGTCTTTGTTGGAGCAGGTGCACTCGCCTGCATTCAGAGCCTGAAACTGCGCAAGGAGGTTACGCATCACAGTGTAGTCTGTGCCCATTGACGACTGCATCTGTGGTGCAGCCGCCTCCAGTTCCGCGATGCGGGCACGGAGAGACTTGATCTCGTCACTGGGTCCAAGGATGACCTGCAGGTCCATCGCAACATTGGCCATGGCAGTACTGATGAAGTCGAAAAGACTCATGGTCGTATTGCCCTCCATGTCAGTTGGGATGTTATTATCACCATCGTCCCACAGCGTCATATCCAGCCATCGGATGTACGACGCAAAGCCACTCTGCTCGAAACGAAGAGTGTACAGTGGCCAATCATTGGCTCGACCCACAGCTTCCATGGCATCGAAGGTGCGGTCGTTGATCATTTCAACTACTTGCAGTGGGCTGAGTTCTTCAATCGTCGTCATATACTGGCTCCATTTTCTTTTCACAGACCGCACAGTCACCTGTTGAAGTCTTGGTTGGTGATTCCGCGTAGCACTCCGTGCATCGCCAGAAAGAAATCTTTGCCCCCGGTTGGTGAAACAGGGTGTGCAAGCTGGTCAGCACGATGTCGGCTGTGCCTGCCCTGTGGCGAAGATGCGTGTGTTTCGCTTGCCCGATCAGAGTTCCAGCGATATCGCAGTCGCCGTCGATGGCAACTTCGTTACCCTCGAAGCCCTCGATTGGCTCACTGGATACGATCATGCCCACAATTGGGTACCGATACACTGTACCGGCAGGACCCTCCATAGGAGGGCGAGGCCAAATGACTCCACGGAAGTGCTGCGTCATTCGCAATCTACTTCCTTGGTGATGATGAGGTCATTGATCTCAGCCTCATCGTCGAGGTGACCAGTCTCAACAGCCTTGAGAAGGAAGCAGCGGCTGCAGCGTGCACTCGCACGATCGTTGCCGTACCTCCAGTCGTCATTGAGGTCATCATCGCTGCACGACAAGTTGCCAACGGTGTCACACCAGTTTTTGTGCTCTGGAGCAAAGAAGTTGATGGCCACCATCCGCTCGGGAGCAGACAGCTTCATGAAGTTGTCTGCTCGCTTCGCCCGGATCCTGTTCTTCTCGTCAAGCAAGGCAGCTTGCTTGTTAGCAGCTTCAGCCTTGAGCTTCTCAATCTGTTTGTTCAGATCGAGAATCTCGGCGTCCAGCTTCTTGACGAGAAGTTGACCACTCGCATCGAGAGCACTGGGCTTCTCCTCGAACGGTTTGTTCTTGGCTTGGAGTGCGACCATCTCAGTACGCCCTTTGAGATGAGGAGCAGACTTCAGTTCTCCCTCGCAAAGAGCGCACAAGTGTGAATCGGCAGCTGGCACGAAGAGGTGCGGTGTAATCTTCACCCGTTACTCCTTTTACACATATGGCAGAGGAATTCTTCTCGGCGCTCTGCGTTTTCGTGCATCATCTTCACCTCTGCTTCCAGTTCCGCGATGCGAGCCCGGAGAGTTGTGATCTCATCTTTCGCGGCTTTGTTGACAAAGCCGGTACCCTTGCAGCAACCGCACTCGACACGACTCGATTTCTTCCCGCACGCCGCTGCGAAGCTCTTGCCGCTCGTTTCGAAGTTGCACTTGTAGCAGCGCAGGCAATCGTCAGGGTGGTTACCATCACAGTCGATGGAGTTGCCGTCACAGTCAACGGCGTATGACTCGTCGACGATGAGTCCCTCCGGAGGTGGAGCCCCGCACTTGGGGCACTTCCACTCTTCAATGGAGGGTTGATACTTCGTGTGCTTTGTGACACAGGCAGAGTTGGTCGTCATATTGACTTCCGTATTCAGAAGAGGTGGCCCCTGTTTGCAGGTAGTTCATGCTTCACCATCTCTTACGCCGCAGGGGCCAACCAGCGTCGCTAAGACACATCCGTTCTCTTTCCCTCACCACCGGTCCGAATGCGGCAACCTATGGGTCATGGGGCTGAGTAGGGTCGGCGGTTCACATGGCATCCTCCACTGGAAGTTCAACTCTCGTTGCCTGCCCACCTTACCGTGACCAACAGATCAAGTCAAGCACTGATTGACGCTAACCACCGACCTGTCATCACAGACAGGTGAGGGCGACGTGCCATTACAGCCACGTCGTGCGGCCACAGGATGACAGCCCTTTGGTGGTCTGGGATCATGTGTTCCACACCAACCATTCGATCGATCTCTCTCGTGAGAGAGGTTGCCTCGTCATAGCTGTCAGGTGCAAGCTGCGCCAAATCACAAGCAAGACCAAGCGCGAACTGATGGTTGGTGTAATGGTTCTTCATGGCAGCAGTGGGGAAGGGACCGAGTTGGTCATTCGATCAGTTTCCCTGTCCATCGAATCGGCTATCGATTGACCTCGAACCAGTGGGAGTAGACTGACTGCACCAACTGCCTTGCCCACGGCTTCCTTTGTGAGCAAGTCGTACACCTCAACAGCGATGTCGAACTGCATACGCATCATGTTGACAGCGAACCACCACTTGGTTCCGGGGTGGTCAGCAGTGAGGTCAGCTACCAGATCGTCGATGACACTCTTCGGAATGTCCTCAATCCTGAACGCACCAGTCCGGACTGGTGCGCTAACCACCGCAGGTGGAGCAGCGGGAGGCTCTGGCTTCGGCGCTGGTGGAACTGGTTCCACGTCGTCTCGGACGATGAACGTCCGAGACATTGCAGCAGCTGACGTCACGAGTTCGTGCTTCACAGTCACCAACCGGCCAAGAAGTCTGGGAGGAAACCTTCCAGCGGCTTGAAGAGTGGAACTGGCAAGCAGTGGATGTCGTACCAATTCCATTCACCGTCAAGCTTGTCAGGCTCCATGGCTTTCGGTACCCCTGACCAATCAGGGGTATCCACAGACAGCACCACGGTCACGCTGTGGACGTCGTTGTCTGGAAACACCGTGCTCATGGCGTGCTCCACTTTGACGCGGCTGATGATAATGCCTGCCTCTTCAAGAGCCTCTCGGGCAGCTGTATCAAGGAATGATTCACCATGGCGCATCCAGCCACCGATGAAGCTGAACGTGCCAGCCCCATGGGAGCCTTTACGCTTGCCCATCAGGACGTTGCCATCCTTGTCATACACAATGAGGGCAACGCCTGTTGGTACACGACGCTCCTCAGCTTTTACTTGCTGATGCTGACCAAGAGTGACGTGCTTGGTGCAAGGGGCTATCACCCTACCTGCCAGCCACGTGCAATCTCTGCAGCAGTGAAACGCGTTTGAACACACGCTCAGACGATCGTTTGCGTAAACATCTCCGCAGGTTGTGCAGTGTTCTCCGAAACGCGTCATTGGGGCCTCGGAGGTGACTTGTTGCCTCGGCGCAACGTCCGAATCGTAGCTGCAAGGTCCGAGGTTGGGAGACCCTTGTCGGCAAGGATCTGACGAATCTCGGCAAGCTCGTGCTCCGCGTTCGAGGTCACCTTGGTTGGCACAGTCGGCCACATGGTTGCGATCGTGTCCTCGACAAACTTGGTGACCAGTTTGGCGATTGCGGCACCTGCATCGTTGGCACTGGTAACATTCTGCTGCTTGTCGACGTCTTCGAAGTACTTCTTCGCTTCCTCCACAGGAAGGGTTCCAACGTTGATGACAGGCTTCTCCTTCGGAAGGTGTACCTTCACGGTGTTCGTGACATCGGCCCAGAAGTCATCCGCTGGAGGTTGTTCTGAGAACATGATCTTCGTCAGGTCAGGAGTAGTGTCGATGGAAAAGAAGAAGACTGGGATCAAGCGATCGTTCTGGAATGGCTTGACGCGAGTCACAATACCGAATGCAGCCAACCACATCAGGCTGGACATGCCATCGCCGAACGACATGGCCATGCTGTTGCGCCGCTCCATGTTGGTGGCGTTGACGAAGGAAGCCAAGCTACCAGCTTGGGGTACCATCGTTGGGTGTGCCCGAAGAGACGCACGGTACGCCTGCCAAGCTGACAAGGTCATCTGGTCAGGTTGAGGGCAGCCACGGTTGAGTTGGTCCTTGAGTTTGCCAAGGAAGGCTCCGTCACGGGAGTTCCACTCTGGCTCGAAGAAGCGCAGCAAGGAGTCCTGCTTCGCTTTCGATAGGTTCCCGAAGACGCTGCCTTTGACGTAACCACGCATCTTGCGGTAGTACGACGAGTCATCCTTCCCGTTCGGGAAAGGCTTGTAGGCTTTCTTCTTGATGTCCTGAAACTTCGTCATTACTTCTTCTTTCGTTGTCTGGCGTGTGATGTGTTTTGACCACAACTCGACGTTGTGGTCAATGGGCTGGTGTCAGTCGTATTCGTTCTGGAAGTAGATCAACGTTTCCTTGCCATCCCAACGACGGGACTGGTCTTCCAGCTTCTCACCCGGAGCGGTGAAGGAGCAGCGTCCATGCTTCCTGCAGAAATCCACCAACTCCTCGACGGTGTTGAAACAAAGACGCAGAGCCACGTACCGGGCGCAAGCGTGAAATTGGGGATGTACTCCATTGCGTCCGGGGTGATTGAGTAGAACGTCAATGTCCCATTGGGGGAAACGCGGTCTCCGACGTCCTGAGTACCCGTTGTCATTCACGGTCTTGTAGATGTCACCGTGCCTTTCACCAACCACACCATTGATGTCAAAGCCGTGCTCGACAAGGGCAACGCCTTCAAACACCTCAGTGACCTTAGAAAGGTGGTCCTTTTCATCCATGAGCTTATCCAAGCTCAGCTGGCGATCCTTGAGGTCGGCCTTCATCTTCGCAATCTCTTTCTTGATTGCGGGGAGTCGACTGAGGTTCTTGACGATCCAAGCATTCGTGATCATGTGCCCCTCCGAAGGACAGAAACTGTGGCATCTTTCCAATGGGACTTCTTGACGAAGTCTGGACCACCCATCGATACGATGGCCTTCTTGAGTTCGTTCTCTGTGACGGCGACGGTGTACACCTCGCCCTCGTACTGGAGGAGTTGGACACCTTCGTTGTCCTGAGGACGCTGGTAGTGCTCGACTTCCTTCAGGTCAGCGCCGAGGTACTCGGCCAACCACCGCCGCTTGCTCCAAGCCCTTTTCGTTTTCATCCATTCTCCAATGGCAGCAGATCGTGCATCAGCTGGCGGTCGTAGCGCCGGGTGGCATCACCCATGAGCCTGAGCGCCTCTTGGAGCTTGGTATCCAAGTCGCAGGCTGTCTCGCAGAAGCGCTGTCTGGGCATATAAGCCAGTAGTAGTAGACTTTCCTGTAAGGACCCTTCCAAGATCTTGCGCATCAGCCCGATGTCTTGCGAGTCGACGGCGACGCTACCACTGCATTCGTGGGGAGTGTCGAATGAGTTTCGAATGGCATTGACAATGCCCGATGTGTCCGCAGCTTTGCACTTGTGGTCGTAGTGGCCTTTCGCACAGGTGGAAAGGACACTCAGATCTTCCTGAGTGAAGATCAAGTAGGCTTTGACGATAACGTAGCCGGGGTCCTGCTTGTCGATGTGCATGCGTGATCTTGTACCAGATCACTTCGAAGAAGCCAAGCTCTGCTTATAGCAGAGGCATCTCTTTGATTGAGATGAAGTCGTGGCCAGCCCCATTACCAGACCGCCAGTAGTCGGGCTTCAGTTGCTTCATGACGTCAACTACGTAGTCGTGGAGCATGGATGGATCACGGTCTTCCATCGGAGTTTGGTTCCAACTCTCCTTGTGCCCCTGCTCCTTCTCGTCGAATTCAGCTATCGCGATCTTGACACGTTCACGGGCAGCATCAATGGAAGAGGCTACGCCAATGACGTAGCCTCCTTCATAGATGCAGCCTTCTTGTATAACGAAGACGTTCACTCCTTCGTTCCTTCCAAGACTGGTTCCCCAGCCTGCAACCGATTCCACTCGTCATCCGTCAGCGCGCGGTAGCAACCACTGAAGCTTGACTCTGTCTCATCACCGCTCTTCCGGTGGATGAGCTTCCCAATGAAGATACTCAGACCATCTGGAGCGTCGTCAAGGCCCATCTCGTCCAGCTGTTTCGTTCCCCATTCATCGATCATGAGCCAAGAGTGAGCACCTGTGTGCTCTAGCACACTCCCGCCGTATGGGCCATTGGCAATCAGGATCTGACTTGGGGTATCCCAGTCAGGCTCCAAACTCCCGTGCTCGTCTTCCATAGGTACGATGGTGGTCATGTCGCTGAGTTTGGTCATACCCTACCTTTGATCAAAGGGGATACCTGCTCATGAAGGTACGGAGAGTCTCTCGGTCGAAGGTGAGTCTCTCGGTCGAAGGTGACAGCCTTGATCTGGTCATGCAGCTTGGTGACGCCAGCAATCGTAGGTTCACCGTCAGACAAGTTGCCGAGCTTGACACGGATGCGGATGAGGTCATCACCCATGTTGAAGCGCGTCCGCATCACGTTATTCACGTAAGCAGGAAGATCCTCCGTCTTCACGTCTGTAGCCTTGAGCGCAGCCATGACCTTGTTGAGTACGTCACACTTCTGTTGGTAGAGTTGCTGACCATACGCGATGTCTTCCAAGCGCTGGTCTTCAACCTCAGCTTCAATCTTGGTCTTCTCTGCTTCCTTCGTGAGGTAACTGTCGACTCGCTTCTTCAGCGCTTCGAGTTGGGACACCAATTCCTTGTTCTGGTCACGGACCAACTTGAGTTGGTTGAACGACGTTCGGAGTGCTGCTCTGGCAACCATCACCAGAGACTCTGCTGGGATGCCGTCGACCTGCTCACCGAAGTAGTCGCGCAGCGACTTGATGGCTGCGGCATTGCTCTCTGCTTCGCTGTTCATACCATCACCACCTTGATGTTCTTCAGATGGCCCAGCAAGGCCATCAGGCTTTGCCGCACGATCAGGTCGTACGGTTCCATGGCCATGATGTTGTTGTACTGGTACACCTTGTTGCCCTTCTTGTCGGTACCCGCCGTCACCGCAAACGACGAGGTGGGATTGAGGGAGCTATCCTCCATCAACCTCAGAAGGAATTGAGCCGTGGTGACTTCTTCGGGCAGTGGCTGTGCGTCAGCTGCGGCAGCCTCGGCTTCTGCAAGGTCCTTGCGGAGTTCGGTGAACAAGCCAGTCATGCTGGGCAGGGCATCTCTCAGTGTGTGTTCGTTCTTCATTCCTGCGGTGACCAAGATTGCGTTGATGCAACCAAGAGCTTCTTTCGTGAGAATCTCTTCCTCTGAAGCCTTGGCAATGGCTTCCTCGTTGAGATGTCCGTATCTCGCACGGAGTTCGGTGACTGTGAGGATCAAACTCTTCTTCGAAGAGAACAGGGTAGCGACAGCGTTCGTCAGGAGACGGGTCAGGTCACGGAAGTCCTTGACGTCATCAGACGTCAAGCTCATTGCTGAGACGACTTGGTTGTCGACGCCGAGAGTGCTCAGCTGCCGGACCATCACCTTGCAGTCCTCAAGCTCCTGAGCGACCTGCAGGCCGATGCGTGCGAATTCATTGCTGGTGTCTTCCTCCTTGTCCTCTGACAAGTCGGCGACCTGAAAAATCTCTTCCCTCAGCTGCCCAAGGGCCAGACCGACATCCCGCAAGCGGTTCTCCAGAGATGACTGGATCGGAAGCGGGTCAACGGTGATTGGGGGCTTCGAGACAGGTTGCTTCTTCTTGGTCATACTGTGTTCCTTTATCCTGAGATCGCTTTTTGGACGGCTTTGAGAATATCACCGACGGTGACGAAGTCACTCATCGAGTAGGTGTCTTCGAAGATGGAGTTGGCTTCTGGGAAGCGTTCACACACTTCGGTTTCAATAGACATGACGACTTCGTTGAAGTCAAGGGAGTCCAGATGCATACCACCAGTGAACAGCTTGTCCGTCAGAAGGATGTTCTCCCGCATCTTGCCACACTGGTTTGCAATGATCTGGAGAACGACTCGCGTGAAAGCTTCATCCATCACGGGCTGGGCTGAGACTTTGACACCTCCGATACGGAGAAGGGAGTCGATCCGACCCTTCAACGTCGGGTCGTAAGGCCCTGCACCATCGCGGTTCTGAACGGTACGAAGCTCCTCCTGAGCCTCTCACGGGCTGGGCTGAGAGCCATCTGCAGCTGTCCGGGGACTGCTTCAGGGTACGTGTTCGTCACATCCTCGAAGGCGTTGGTCGGTGCTGCATGAGGTTGGAGAACATTGAAGTTGGTCTCAACCTTCCGAAGCACTTTCCGCCTGACAGCAGGGCACTCAGCCAGACCAGTGATCATTCGGACAGCGTCCTTGTCGCCGAACTGCGTCAGTGAACTCGACGGTGACACGCGTGGTGAAGAAGTTTTCTGGTTTCTCGGTCATTTCAACTTCCTATTCGTTTGTGGAGTCTGGTCGGAGTCGCTGAACCATGTTGAACAGAGCATCCCGAGTTTTGTCGCATTCATCGTTTGCGACTTCCAACTCAGTCCTCAACTTTGAGATTTGGTCTTGAAGACTGCGGCAACGGTTTGAATGCTGCTCGTACAAGATCGAGAGATCTTGCAGTTCCTCTTCGGCCCTGAGGATCTTCTTTTTGAGGATTTCTTGTTTTGTAGCCATGTTACATTGCCCAATCTGGGCAACCATCTGACCGGCTGCGTTCGTCGTTGCGTCGTTCGATTGCTGCTTCTTCGTCCGTCACATCACCATCGAAGTCACGGATGACGCTTCCATCAGCCATGAACAGGACAGTTTCGCACTGGCCACGACCGTGGTCCACGTGGTAGCGAGCAATCTCTTTGTCGTCTGAACGACCGTTGAACTCCAGCACATGACCGAGCTTGCGGGCCTGCTGGATGTTCCTGATTGCGGCTGGAGAAGCTGGGGGAGTCATGGCTGCTCTTTCATCGTTCGATGTTTGGGCCGGGAGAGTGCAACGTCAATCCGCCGAAGCAGAGCCTTGCCTTCTCGTGCCCTCTTGGGCTCAAGAAGGTTGATCGTCGGTGATGTTGCTTCACGTCTCACGTACGCTCGCGCTTCAGTCAGCACTTCACGCACTTCACGGTTCATGACTTCGCCTTCCCCAAAGCAGTCCCAAGGATGTCCATCCGGTCACCAATGAAGGGCCGCTCTGGCTCATTCCACGCATCGATGACGTCTTGTGCCGCATCGGTGACTTCAGCGAGGTTGGTGGTGACACCCAGTATGATCACCGTGTCATCAGCAATGATTCTGGCACGCTCTTTCGCCAGTGCCTCCGCTGCATCGGCCCGTTCGTTCGCTGCGTCACGCTCAGCAGTGAGAGCAGCAAACTGGCGTCGCCAGCCGTTGGTGGCATCTCGGAGTTCATTCCTTGCCACGTCGCGCTCGTTTTCGATTGCCTCGACAACCACCTTGTAGTCTCTGATGGTACCATCAGAGATGATGCGCTGATTTTTCAGGCACATCTCAGCGTGCCTGAAGCGTGTTTCGCCCTCACTGGCTCGTACTTTCGCCTCCTTCAACTGCGCTTTGAGCGTATCGATGAAGGCCATGACTGCGAACGGGTCCAACTCGGTAGGCATGTGATATCTCCTTAGACGAGGATTTCGCGGTAGCGGATGCCATAGTGGCCGATATTCCAGCACGCGTTGGTGATGGCGTAGTGCCGGTCCATGGCTCGCTTCACGTCAAGGACGTCGACACCGGGAGCACTGAACTTGTGGGCTTGGTGGTAGCGCTTCATGTCTTACTCTTCCATTTCACAGGCAGCGCGACCTGCGTCGTAGGCAGCCCTGCCGTGTGCAACAAGGTCAGCTGCTGATCCACCACCGTGGTTACCCATCATGATGAAGAACGCCTCCCGTGCAACAATCGCCTTGGCGACGTCTTCACCGAAGCACTTCTTCCACTGCTTTCCGTATGAATCCTCCACACGCTCTTTGATCAACTTCCCGATCGACTTGTAGTGGTTAGTGCTCATACGCAAACACTTATCACAGATCACTGGAGCAGTCAAGTTATGATTGACTGCTCCAGTGACAATTCAGTCGTTGCGGAGACCAAGAGCCATCAATTCCTTGGTGGACAGCTGGAGTCCACGGCGAGCGCAGTAGGACTGGGGGTTGGCCACGCCGTAGAACTTCGCAGCCTTGGCGAGGGTGGTGTTGCCGATGCTGCCGAGCCACATGTCGACAGGACCGTTGCTCCTGACCTTCTCCAAGACCATCTCGTACTTCCCATCACCGAGGTACTTGCGGACCTCACGGATGACGGTGGTGACCTCGCCCCACTTGCGGTCGAGCGCTTTCATGTCACCGGCGTACCAGACGCCGTTGCGCTTCATGTAGGGCATGCCACCGAGGACGCGGACTTCGTCCACCAAGTTGGTGGGGACGTCGAGACCCTTGCGGTAGTTGTACCCTTTCTCCATCCAAGAGCCCATGCTCTGGGTGTTCTCGCGCCAGCCTTCGGGACGTTCAGCGTTGGGCTTGCGCACGGACTTGGGTGCCGAGCAGAGAATCCCAGTGACGGGATTCACGTACAGGTCACCCCACTTCCCCGAACGGTAGCTGGTCAGAGGGACGTAGCCACGGACACCGCTGTAGCGGCTGGTGTTGGGCACCGTGGGGGTCTTGCCATCCATGACGACGTCGAAGCGCACCATGCCCTGACGCAGGTGCTGGATGAGGTGGTACTGGGTGGCCGAGTTCAGGTTGAGATTCTCACGGATCTCGGAGTAGACCTTGTCCCAGCTGCGACCGACAGCCTTACGGAGGAAGCCGAGGAGGGGAGTGAAGTACTCACTCAACTCCTTGCCGCCACTGTAGTGGCTGTTGTAGCTGCCACGACCCATGGTCTGCTTCGAGGGAAGCGTCTCAGCGTCGGTGGCCTTCATCTTGGCACGGGCAGCACGGCGAGACTGAGCACCATCCCTCGAACCACGGCGAGGGCGCTCACAGAGCAACGTAGCGATATCGTTCCGCATTGGATTCTTTCAACCCAGTGCGCCGGTAGCAACACCACTTGGTCCGTATGACCAAGCAACATCACGACCTATCAAGGCGCATGAGTAACTATTTCTTCGAAAGAAGAAATGTAAAACCTATGCATGCGGCTGGGGTCTTGATGAACATGGCGAACCTCGGTTGAAAGATCTACTGCTCTGGCGTGCTCTCTTATAGGGTGCTCGTTTGTCGCTGTCAACTGGTGATCTTGTGGGTCAATCTGATCTTGACTTCCAATGTGCACTGTGTTAGGAGTCAAGCGGACCACAGACGCCACTAGGAGTTTGACGATGTTGAAGCTTGATATGCCGCTCTTCGATGTTCGCACCTTGGAACCCGGAGATGAGGTGGCGGTGCGGAAGCTGAATACCGTCCACGCTGCGATCTTCCTCACCGACGGCTGGAAGGGGAAGCTCGTCGACAAGTACGGCCACCTCTCCTACTCCCAGAAGAGTGGCATTGCTCTGGCTGCCCTTGACCTGCTGAGCGGCCAGTGGATCCCCATGGTCTGTCGGGCCTCGTCGGTCATTGGTCTCAGCAAAGACTACGAAGCAGCTGAAGAAGCTGCAGCTGCCAAACTTCGAGCCGACATCAAGGCCCAACACGAGCAGGATGACGTCTGGAACAAACGCCGTCTCACCCTCGTGGCAGAGATGGCTGGCTTCTTCGACAGCTACTGCCGTAAGGTTGAATTCCTCGACGACAAGAAAGGGAAGTTCACGCACGACAAGGCAGGACTCACAGCAAACCGTGTCGAAATGAGCGTCGCCGACTTCTCATTTCTCATGTCCTTGGCTCGCAAGTCCATGCCTCCAAGTTCATCGTCTGACTGACTGGGCTCACAGTTACTACACCGAACACCCAAGCTCCTAGCTCCTCAACCTCCCCCTAGGTCTACAGGGCAACTTCACAACCCCAGTCACCCTGTGTCTTTCCACCCAACCAAGAGTTCCTCTAGCCTTGAGTTGTCATACCCTCCAACCTGATCAACTCCGATACATCTCCCACCCAGATCTGATCTCGAAAGTGAGTAACCCCTATGTCTGATGTACCTGATCCCACCTCCGAGTCCTACGACCTCCCCCTGACAGATCAGCAAGCCTTCGACATCGCAGCTGTGCATCTCCTGAAGCAAGGAGAGCGCTCCTACTGTGCTGACATCGCAGCGGCGAATGAGTGCATGTACCGTCTCCCCACTGAGGACGGCCGAGTTCTCAAGTGCTCAGTAGGTGCACTGCTGCGGGACCGTGAATACTTCAAAGAGATGGAAGGGTCTGCAGTTTCGCTCTTGATTGGCTCAAATCAGCATGACGGCAATCCCACTTGGCCAGCTGCCAAAGCGCGTCTTCACCATGTGAAACCTTCGTTGCTTCAGCGTCTTCAGATCGCACATGATGGTCACGAAGTTGCCGAGTGGCGTGATCAGCTAGCCCTCATCGCTGAAGATGAGGGTCTCAGCGTTGCTGTACTGGTGACGTCAGAAGCAGCAGTCAGTGCATCAGCACAAGCAGAAGCTCTACATGCGAAGTGGTGCGACGCAGTTGGCATGGTCAACAATCTCATTGTGAAGCTGGCTGATACCAGAGTTGAGTTGGCAGCCGCCCGAGTTGAAGCAGCAAAGATCTACCATGATTGGTGTAACCACGGTAAGGTCGAAACCACCACAAAGGACAAGTCATGATCAGTAGCCGCTTCGTAAACCGCGACACCATCAAGTTCTTCACCTGTGAAAAGTCTGGAGAGGAAGTGAACTTGGTTGCCACCATCGACATCGTGTGGCCCAAGCGGAAGACCTTAAAAGTCAAGGTCTTGGGCAGTAACTTCGAAGAAGAAGTTCCGATGCTTCGCGACGTATGCACATCGACGATCCGGTTTGTCTCTGGGTGGAAAATTGATGTTAATTCGCTCCTGAATGCAACCGACATGGCACCACTCAACCTTGCTGACTTCTTCAGGCTCTTCGACTTGCCAGTACCAACTGAGTACCAGAATGAGCGGATGTGTTACGTCTTGGGAGTCGATGGGGCCATTGGTAGCCCAGACGTCATGGTTTCTTTCCAGACGGAGAGTGGCCCGATTCCTCGGTACGGAAAAGGTGCGCCTTCCTTCCCCAAGGTGGGAGACCACGTCTCCTGCCATGAGCGACCTTTCATGGGGAAGACATTCACGATCAAGGCTATCGAGCGCGATGGTCACCGCCTTGTGTGCAACGACGGAGAGGATGACGAGGATGACGTCCTTGATGTCCTTGATTGCAGCCTGATCGGTCGAGCCATGGAGCAAGCCTCCCCAGTGAAGCCAGCTGAGTACGCCAGCACTTGGTCTGCTGATTGGAGCAAGACCCCTCAGGTAGGGGATAAGGTCACCGAAGATGGCAACGACGAACTCTTCCAAGTGTCCAGCATCATTGGTCACATCCTTGTGTGCAAATCGAATCGGTTCATGGATGATGACACATACAGGCTTGAGCCTGCCAAGTGCCGCCTCATCACCCGGCTGGGCTTTGTTCCTGTGCCCGAGAAGAAAGCAGAACCAGTGAATCCAGCTGAGTATGGGGCTGTACTGTCTGAAGAATGGAGCAGGGTTCCAAAGGTAGGTGATAGGGTCATCGAAAAGATCGTCAAGGACGGAGACCCAGAATCGTTCAAAGCGGAATCCTTCAAGGTTGACAGCATCGAGAACAATGGCCACAAACTCGTGTGCAAATCGAATCGGTTCATGGATGAGAATCACTACTGGCTTGGTACTTCCAAATGCACGCTCATTGGTTGTGAACGTCCTTATGTCCCAGCCATGAAGAAGGTGTTCCTCGTTGTCAGCCAGAAGCGGCGTGACGTTGGAAGCCCAACTCCCGTTGACGATGAGACCATTGGTTTCTTCGACAACGAAGAAGAAGCCAAGACCACCTGCACGAGTTTCGTCAGGACGGATCGAAATCCGCGGTATCCGATTGCGTACCCCAAGTTCCTCGGCCCAGATGACCGGCTGTACGAGCTTTCTACTTGTCAGCTTCCGAAGGGTATGATCACGTTCGGGCCAATCGAGAACGAAGGCTCAATCCGCGCTGCGGCACTGGCCAAACTCACAGACAAAGAGAAGAAAGTCCTTGGACTGGTGGAGAAGAAATGACGACAGAGTTCCGTAGGAAGATTGCTGGTCGTGATGTCGAGTCGATGACTCGATCAGACTTGGCTGAATTCAAGTTGGAGTTGGAGGCACAGCTTTCCCACCGCAAGTCTCTGCTGCTGCTTGGTGCGACAGCTGACGAGAAGGACGAGTACGAGTCTTGGCGGAACTCTGTCGTCTGCATCATCAAGAACATCGACAAGGAGATGGTCAGGCGTCGTGGCATTTCTGTAGCGCAGAAACTGGCCGACCCCACAGCTGTTGAGACAACCAAGTCTCGAACAGCCATTGCTCATCTGGCAATGATGATCATGGCTCAAGACAACGAATTCATGGAAGACTTCACACCACGTGAGCTTGAAGCAGCAGCCAGTAGTGCTATCTTCACAGCTACGATCTGCCACACAGAAGTGTGGCAAGTCCTCGACAAGGAGAAGAAACAGTGAGTATCATCGACACCATCAAAGGAGCGTTCATGTCCAGCGAACGGACAGCGAGTGGTGCGCCAATGCCACTCGCCTTGTGACAAGAAGATCTTCAAGAAGGGGGTCACGGTGGCTGCTGTCTATGGGGCCAGTGAAGACATCGAAGCTTGGGTGGCCGAACTTCGGCTGAAGACTGGGCTGCCTACGGACTGGCATTACGCTGGTGGTCGCGGTCAAGTCCTGATGCTCCTCAAGAAGGAGAAGGACCTCGTCAAGGTGAGGGAGGCAATGCCACAGATGCCTCGTGACGAGCGTACCAACTCGGACAAGATTGACGCCATGATGTCTCGTGGTCAGAGCGCGAGCTACGATGGCTGCCGAGTCACCGTCATGCGTGACTACTCAGCGTCACTCACAATAGAGGCCCTGTAATGAATTGTCCAGTCTGTGCCAGTGCGAATCTCACTACAGTAGTACAAGAGATCGATGTCAGTTGCCAATGCGGACCATTGGTCTCGTACAAGGGTGAGTTCGTAACGTGCCACAACTGCGGTGAAGTTGGTGACTTCTTTGGCCGTAATGACGCCGACATTGACGAGGCAATCCACAAATCAGAGACCATGCTGGTGAAGATCATTCTCGATGACCTTAAGAGTCGAGGAATCCATCCTCCAAGCTTTGAGAGAGCGTTGAGGCTTCGTCAGCGCAGCACGCAGATGTGGCTTGCTGGCAATCACACGCCGTCAGACCTCGCCCTGCTGCGAATGATCTGGTTCCGGCCAGAGCTATTGATACTGTCCGACAACGACTACTACGAGGCGTCGACATGACATTCATTATGAAAAGCTCGAAAGAGCTTGAAGCCGAACTTGAGAAGCAGCGGAAGGAGGACAAGGCTGAGACCTTGCGCCTCAAGGCCCTGTGGGACAAGGAGTTGCGATTGGCATTACGTACCTTCGGTCTTGAGTTGCTTCAACTGATCTTCTTGCCTCCACTGATGTGGACTCATGAAAACCGTAGACCCAGAAGCCATTGATAGACTGCTGCGCGAAGAACTCGCCAAGCCTGAATCATTGAGACGACTTGGCGAATTCATGTCTATGGAGATTTCTGAGAGAATGGGGCGAGTCCCGAATGGTACTGCTCAAAGACTTCTGGGCACCGACTGGGAAGAGATCGAAGAGGCTCGGGGGATCGCCAACTCGGCCCTTGCTGAACAACAGGACAAGTCATGACGGACGTTCACACGGAGCACTGCTGTGCTCGGCATGGTTGCAAATACTCGTCTGAGGACTGCACAGTCACAACCGGCAAGGCTGCTCAGTCGTACCCTTGCGAGTACTGCACGTCGTGGAACTCAGGTTGGCCCACCAAGGCGGGACTGTACTGGTTCCTTGGCAACCTTCGACCGCATGATGATTCGCCACGACTCGAAGTCGTGAAGGCGTTCGAGCTACTCGGTCAAATGAAATTCGTGCTTGGTACTCTGTTCCTCGACTCGTCGATGCCCTCGACTTGGCTGTGGCTGCCACTCGCGACGCCGGATATGCCCTACAACCTCTCCGCTGACGACCTGAAACATATGCGTGGTGCGGGGGCCTTCCTTGACAACGAACACATGAGGGGCCATGACTGGCGCATGAAGGACGAAGACTGGTGACTGACGTTTGACAAACGAGTCGCGTGCGTCATAGTTGACGCTTGAGTAACTATCAAGCGAGGCAACTTTGATTCGTCTTTGGAAGGCCCAGATCGGAAAAGAAGTAACATACGTTGCCACGGTACTCGTGGTAGCTGAGGATGAAGAGCAAGCGTTGAAGCTTGCCAAGGCACTGGACGCTGAGGACTACAACGACCCGGACGAAGACAGTTGGGCTAATGTACCTGTTGTCGTCGAGACAGAAGATGACATACCAGAAGAATACATATACGAAGGTAGCAACGAAGTCGACGCTGTACCGGAAGGTTTCCGGGGTGACAAGCTCGTATCCTTCTACCTGAAGGACCCAGAACAGATTGCCATCGACCTACACAACGCAGAGATGATGAAGAGACAGGGCGTACTACTATGACAATCAGCTACAACGCAGACCTCCTCCAGTGGAATGGTACAGGCTCCGAAGACAACGCGATCACGATGAAGCGGCGCTTCGGTGGTCACCACGATGATGCTGGCGAGTCTTCTCCCACCGAGTGGGAGATTTACGTCGAGAGCGACGACGACGCAGCATCGGCCATCAAAGATCTTCCACGCGACTTCAAACGCGTGTTGCACTCAGGTAACACCGGCAAGCACTGGGCACGTCAGTGGTTGTTCCTCCCAGTCGATACGACACAGAAGGAAGCTCTGCACATCCTTGCTCTCATTGAGGGCAAAGAGCCCCGGCGTCTCCTCTACGCGCTGAAGGCACTCGAAGTTGCCATCACGAAGGAAGATTGAGAGCATGAAGCGACGAGACTTCCTTCGAGGGCTGGCAGTTGCTGTGGCTGCTGTTTCCATCGGAAGCAGCACAGCTGTGGCTGCGCCAAAGCCGTGGGCAGACTGCTCCAGCTTTGAAAGACAATGCGAGACGACCTGTGCCAACAAATCATGTTGTCTCAAAACAGGTATATCCTCAAAGGATATGGTTGAGGCGGTGAAAAGTATGAAAGGGTTGACTGCATGAAAGAAGTAACTGGAGACCTGATTACCCTCGCCAAGTCTGGCGAGTTCGATGTGATCGCACATGGTTGTAACTGCTTCTGCACCATGGGTGCAGGCATTGCTCGTCAGATTGCAAGGGAGTTCCCAGCAGCCAAGGACGTCGATGGCCGAACAGCCATTGGTGCCAAAGAGAAGCTCGGAACCGTCAGCTACGCCGAGTGGCGTCAGCCAGCTGGCTTCGGCTCCTTCAGTGTGGTCATCGCAAACTGCTACACGCAGTTCCGGTACGGCGGTGATGGTGACCTCGTTGACTACGGTGCCGTGGAACGCTGCATGGCCAATCTGGCGAGCTTCCACCGTGGGAGGCGCATTGGCCTTCCCCGAATCGGAGCGGGGCTGGCTGGGGGCGACTGGACGCGAATCAAGGCCATCATCGAAGCCACCCTCGACCCCCACTGCAAAGTCACCATCGTGAACTGGGATAAGGCATGACAGCTGCCATCCTAGTCAGTGATGTAGAGCCGGGTTGCTTCACGTTCGTAGAGGACGATGAGGAAGTGTTTGCACTCGATGGTTGGGTTGCGAGCAGCAACTCTTCGGTGTTCCCGTTACTGCTCGGAGAGTGGAAGAAGCCTTTCCACAAGCATATAGGTGAAGAAAAGCATCTGTGGTCGGTGTACATGGACGGGGGCGACACCCAGCGAGTGCCGCTGGCCTCTGCTCACGACCTCTTGCTTGAGCAAGCCCGTGTCATCGGTGCCACACGAATCGCATACAGGCAGCGGTGGGAGGAATCTGTCATCGATCGTTATACGCCGGAAGGCGTACATGAGACAGGCGTCTACATGGATACGATAGTTACGCTTGTGCGTAAGCGACAAGCAATAGTTTCTGGCTGAACAATAACATATAGGATATGAAATGACACTGATCAAAACTGCCCCTCATCGCTACAGCAGGTACCCGGACTACGTCCAATTCGCAATCGTTGATGACCCAGAGAAGAAGGCTGGTTGGGACATCTTGGAGTTGTTCACTGGCGACATCATCGAGACATTGTCGTCTGAAGCCATTGGTGTGGCGCCAGCCTCGGCTTCGGCTGGCTACATTCAGAGTGCCCAAGTGATGTACGGTAACAGAAGCGTTGTAGTCAGGCGCACGCAGTTCCTGATGGGAAGGCTGGAGACTGACGTTGTCGCTGAGTATGCAGCGTTCAAAACCAGTGCTGGTGATACTCAGGCTGCTCTTAGAGGGGAGCTACGGTCCACACAAGCTCGTGCAACCACCATTGAAGAGAACCTCAAGTACAGGGAAGAAGACCTGAAGACTGTAAACGAACTGCTTAAGGAATCTCAGGCCAAGTCTGCAGACTTGGCAGAGCAGCTTCGTCGCATTCGAACAGTCCTCGGTGAAAAGGCTGTCAATGAGGCCATGCTCGCTTCATCGAAGATCGTAATCAGTGATTAAGGTACTGGGTTGACTATGAAGATCATCAAGTTCGAAACTCGGCCCTACTGTCTTGAGTGTATCAACAACAACTCAGACAACCCAGATAGCAACGAGAGGGAGGAGGACTGCACTCACGAGAAGCCAACCGTAAAGCACGTCATGCTGCTACCCGGTTGCTGTGCCCTTTCAACTCAGGCATTGTACCCACGAGCCAGCGTTCGAATTGGTTGGGATTCTGATGGGAATCCCGGCGGTACCAAGTACCCGTACTGGTCGTTGCCAATAGAAGAGATGCGCAACCCCATCTGGGGTCGTGGAAAGATCAGCTTCGGTGACTTCCTCAAAGAGGAAGAAGGGATCAAGCACTGTCCGTTCTGTGGCACCAAGCTCCCAGCGATTGTGCTCGAAGATTCCCCACCCTCGCCAATCGGCGCGTACGACGACTGTGGCCACTGTGAATGCGGTTGGCCACGTTCCTATGGCAAGTGCCCTTGCTGGCCAACCATCGCCCTATACAAGACGGAGTGACCATGACGACTGAGCTAACCGATTGCACATGTACTGACCACGCGAAGGAATGCCTGAAGAAGGTCCAAAGCGGTGCCGTCACACAGAAAGGACGCTTCGGTTTTGACCTTGAAGGAAACCAACTTTGCACCGTTGACTCGTTTGGGTTTCGCGGAAGCTTCGCAGGAGAATGCGAAGCTTGCTACAAGCGCCAAGTAGACGGTTACAACAAAGCAATGGCTGGTACCTTCGATGACTGAAATCAGACCAACCTGTCCGACGTGCGGCAACGCTATCTGGCGAACAACTGGTTGTCGTCCATGCCAGCTTGCAGCTGGTCATGTCGACGTCGAGCCCCTCAGTCATCATGGCGACATCAGTACAATCGGTGTGAGGTAAAGCAGTGCTTGACTTGTGCTGAGTGATCTGCTACAAGTTGCGTATGCCGATCAAGCCAAAGAGTCACGCGCAGGACCAACGCAGCCTTACCCGAAAGGCTGGCAAGTTCACGGCCATGGACATCTGCCCATGCTGCAAGAAGCCTCGTGCTCTGGAGCCTGCCTACACCGTTTCTGACGGTGGTCGGGTCCGTGATGACTTCGAGTTCGCTGGTGGTTACGTCTGCCTCAAATGCATCGCCGCCAACGCCGCCTGAACAGAAACCCAAGGAGTCAACGTGAAAGACCTTCAGCGTTTCAAGGCCCTGTGCAAGGACCCCCGGATCGATCAGGTCAGCGACGAGCGTGAGAGCGCCTCGTTCCGCAAGGAGGACAACGGAGATGGGATCTGGTTGTACCTGATGCCCGGATGGACTGATCCCACCACCGAGACGCACTGCGTGCACGAGAGCAAGCTCTCACAGCTGATCTTCTCCATGAAGAACCTCGAAGTTTGCGAATGCAAGGAGTGCTTGCAGTCCATCGCAGACCGCGCAGCTGCGAAGGCACGAGCAGTCAACAAGGCAGCCGCATGAAGAACATGCCGAAGCAAGGGCAGGTGGCCTACTCCTGCCCCGGCTGTGGCAGGAAGTGCACACGGCACGGGATGCAGATCCTTCCACACGACTCCGATCCTACGATCGACGAGGAGTGCGCTTGGTCTAACCTGAGGATCCCCCATCCGCTGCAGTTCTCCGAATGGCACGTCGACATCCAGAGCAAGTTCACCCGCTGGAAAGCCCTGCAGAAAGAGGAAAGCCAGCTGAAGCGCCACTCGCCGAAGGCGAAGCACAGAGTGAACTACTGCTGTGGTAAGATCACCTTCCACACCGAGAAGGCGGCACTCGAAGCTGCAGACGAAGCTGGTCGTGACTTCTACTGCCAGATGTTCACCTACCAGTGCAAGAACAAGAACTGGCACATGACCAGCCAGTGGCAACACCCGATCACCCGGTCGCTGGTCACCACTTCTATCTCCAGCGGAAGCAAGATAAAGATGAAGCTGATGGGCAGCTTCACCAATCACTGAGAGGAGACACGCAGGTCTACGAACCAAGATGCTGGAATGATGGCGGTGGCGCCATCGATGGCTGTGCTAACTGCCACAGGAAGCACCACTGGGATGAGAAGCAGCGGACTAAGGAAGGATCACCTCCGTGAGAGATCAGTTGACAACACCTTACCAGCGCGCTATGTACTGGTTACCGAACGGAGGCTTGCTGTGCTAAACACCAATGACATTACAAACACGCCAACCACGTCGGGGTCCGCCCGGACCAATGAAACCGTGAGAATGAGCGAAGACGCCCGTATGCCAGCCAATGGCAAAGATACAGCCATCCGCGCAGCGAAGCGCGAGGTCCGTTCAGACAACTGAATCATCTCTCGGACCGGCTTCACATGAGCCCCCTCCACCGAGAACAAAGGTGAGAGGGGGCTTAAAGTTTCGGTTGACAGATCAGTTCGTTTAGTGGTATGGGTTGTAGGCCGAAGAGTGGAAGCGCTACCCTGTCGAGGTAGACCAAGCGGGTTCAACTCCCGTGCAGCCCGCCAGTTCTCTCGTTAGAAATCTGATTTTGGGGCCTTAGCTCATTTGGAAGAGCGCGACCTTTGCAAGGTTGAGGTGATGGGATCGTAGCCCATAGGCTCCACCATGTCAGATTGTCCGTTTAGTTCTTTGAAAACCGAATAGAAAACACACTTTTCCGGAGTGAAACTCCTCCGGAGTGTAATTGAATGAATGTAGGCAATCCCCATCGCCTATGTCGTTCATAGCGAACGTGATATATTCATCACGGTATCGGTGGGGCCGTGTTCGCAACCCACCACATTCGGAATGTGGCGCAGCTTGGTAGCGCACTAGACTGGGGGTCTAGGGGTCGCAGGTTCAAATCCTGTCATTCCGACCATATGTGGCTGAGCTGTGGTACCGGTATTCCAACTACCGGGCAATAGTGGACGTTGTTTGTTCAGTCGGCTTCGCAGTGCCGTGTCCATACTGCTTTCTTTTCGGAGTGTGGGTCATAGGTTGACCACTTGTTTTGGGTACAAGATCAAGGGAGTTCGAGTCTCTCCACTCCGACCAGTCTAGTCGAAGGTACCTGCCCCTATCACGGCAGGATAAAGCAGCCCCACCACTCAACGGAGGGACAGTGTCATCTGCTGGCTCAGATGAATGTGCGCCCGTAGTCTAGTTGGATCAGGCACTTGATTACGAATCAAGATCACGCAAGTTCGAGTCTTGCCGGGCGCACCAGTTAGGAAAGATTGAATGAGCCGAACGCAACTGAGGGTTACCTTTTTTGGAAACAACCCCTCAACCGCAATCCCTTGCTCATTTATATTGTGGATCGGTAGCTCAGTTGGTAGAGCACTCGCCTCTTAAGCGATAGGTCGAGGGTTCGAATCCCTCCCGGTCCACCACAAGTGATTCTCATTTCAGGCAATGTCTAGAATGAGAATCACATCAGAGATAGAGAAACGACAACACGAAAGGAGAACGATATGATTTGGTACAAACGCACCGACGCCAGAGGCTCTTCTCTCGCGGGTCGGTAGCTCAGCTGGTAGAGCATCGAGTTTTTACCTCGTAGGTCGAGGGTTCGAATCCCTCCCGGCCCCCTTCAAAGAGAAGACGAATGACAGTGTACATCGTTGGCAGCGACGAATTCGAAGTGACAGAGTCTGAAGTGGAGGCCCTTGTGAAGGGCTTCGGCAACGGAGACGTCGCAGCCAACCACTGCTTCCTCCAAGAGAGGAACAGGAAGCTCACAGCACCAATGGTGACCAAAGGAGTGACCAAGGTGATTCTTCAGGCCGTAGCAGACGGCACAGCAGTCATTCTCGATACACAAGAGAAGTACCGAGATTGCTTGCTTGAGAAACAGAATGCGCTGAATGCGCCGTCATCGTCTTAGTGGAAGGACATCCCCTTGGTAAGGGGAAAACCCGAGTTCGATTCTCGGTGACGGCTCCACTCCGGTTCGTTCGTTCGTTCGTTTGTGCCGATATAGCTCAGTTGGTAGAGCAATCGCCTTGTAAGCGGTAGGTCCCGTGTTCGAGTCACGGTATCGGCTCCATACAGTACCCCAAGTCGCTGTAGTTCAGTTGGTAGAATGGGTTCCTCATAAGGACACGGTCGGAAGTTCGAATCTTCCCAGCGGCACCAGAAAGAGATGGCAGCGGAAGTGAACCTACGTAAAATGTGAAACCGAACCCGCACTCTGTCATATGAAGACAGAAGCACACCAAGAAGCTATTCGCCTGCGAAGAGACGAACGTAAGTCGTTCAATGAAATCACAGACCTACTGGGGGTCTCAAAAGGAACTTTGAGTGGTTGGTTGAAAGATTACCCTCTGTCTCCTGAAGAGTCAGCGGCTAGAAGGTCATCCGCAGGCCGGTTGCTAAATCAGCGACGCAGACAGAAGTTTGAAGAAGTGGGCTATCCATTCGATATTCCTCAAGTAACAAAAAATCCTCGTCAAACCATAAAGCGGGCACCGAAACAGGTTGGCGAGATCAGTGAGGCGATTGTAGCCGCCCGTCTGATGAAACTTGGTTTCAACCTTCTCAAGCCGATAGGCGACAGCCTGCGATACGACTTGATGATTGATTTCGAAGACTCTTTCTACCGCGTTCAGGTTAAAACAGCTAGGGTCGAGAATGGTGTCATAGACTTCAGTACGGTATCTTCTCAGGCTCATCGTGGTAAGGGTAAGCAATCCTACAAAGGACAGATTGAATGGTTCGCAGCCTGTGTGCAAGAAACGGAAGAAGTGTACATGGTACACATTGACAACCCTATCGCTAAGGGGCAAGAAGTAACCCTCCGTATATCACGTTCCATGACGACACCAACGGCGGAAAATAGAATCGCTATTAAATACATCTTGAATGATGTATGGACTCCAATTAATCATTGACTGGTAGCTCAGCCGGTAGAGCAAATTCCTGTTAAGAATGAGGTCGTGGGATCGTAGCCCACCCAGTCAGCCACAACATACGAGCCGAACGCGACTGAGGATTATTTTTGCACAAACCCTCAATCACAATCACTCGTTTGTTTACCTAAATGTCCTCAGCGCGTCTCCGTAGGGAGAAGGACACGTCCAGCAATGGACCTCGCGGGCATGTACTCAACTGGTTAAGAGGTCACCCTGATAAGGTGATAGATGTAAGTTCGAATCTTGCCATGCCCACCACTCCCTGCCCATTGGTTGCAGCAGAGTTAGTTCCTCTACGTGGTAGGGGGAAGTCTCTGGAAGGTTCTAAAAGACCGACAATGAATGTTACGGTAGCAAACGTAGCTGAAGACCGGCGCCGGTCCAAACAGCTGAAGGATGTTATACGTCCCGTCAGGACTCTATACGTCCAGCTACCACCATGCGGGCTTCGTCTAGCGGCCATGACACCTCTTTTACACGGAGGCAAAAAAAGATCGGGGGTTCGAGTCCCTCAGCCCGTACCATTCAGCTCAGAATGTCAGGTCCACGCGCCAGTAGCTCAATTGGATGAGCAGCACGCTTCGAACGTGCCGGTATGCAGGTTCGAGCCCTGTCTGGCGCACCACTCAACTCTTATCCTCGAAAGGAGGAAATGCCATGCAAGCAGAAGACGATGAAGAAATGACAACCGAATCAGCCGCTGATTGTATGACCATATCCTCCAATGGTTAAGAGCAGCCCCTTTCAAGGGAAGAATCAGAGTTCGATCCTCTGTATGGTCACCACGTCCCTATCGTCTAGCGGTCAGGACACTTGCTTCTCAAGCAGGGAACGAGATTTCGATTATCTCTGGGGACACCAGCACAACATTTAAGTGAGCCGAAAAGATTGCGTTACCATTCCAAGGCGAAGGTCGTGAGGTTCAACTCCACACCAGCCGCTCCATCATGCGGCTGTAGCTCAGCGTAGAGCGTCGTAAACCCGCAATCTAGTTACTTGCTCACTTGCCTTTTTAGAGTTTCCGAGCCGAATCCCAATGGATTACCTTTCTGCCTATGGCTTAAAATCACCCATTGGGGATCACTTGCTCGGACCGTTCGTTGCCGACATAGCTCAGTTGGTAGAGCAATTGTTTCGTAAGCAGTAGGTCCTCGGTTCGAATCCGAGTGTCGGCTCCACAGTTTAAGCTTGCTACTTGTCTTTGTCCGTGGTAATAGGTCGGTTAACTTGCTCACAGGTGTGAGCCGAAAGAAGGAATACATGAACATGTCCAACTACTCCAAGCACTTCAACTCCAACAAGACGCCGCAGAACGAGCCCATTCCGGGTCGTGACATGGTGCAGAACGCGGCGGGTGGCTTCAACTTCGCCGTTGACGACTGGGCACGGCTCCGTCGTTTCCTGATCCTCGGTACCGAGGGTGGTTCCTTCCATCAGAAGGAACAGAAGCTGACGAAGGAGAACGCGCAGGCGGTCCTTCGCTGCATCAAGACCGATGGTCCACGTGCGGTCAAGGAGATCGTCACCATCTCGGTGGAGGGTCGTGCTCCGAAGAATGACCCTGCGATCTTCGCTCTGGCCATGGCGCTCAAGCTCGGTGACGAGGCAACTCGCCGCTTGGCTTCCGACGCTGTCCCTGACGTGTGCCGCATCGGCACCCATGTGTTCCAGCTTGCAGAGGCTGTGAAGGCGTTCGGTGGCTGGGGTCGTACGACCGCTCGTGCATTCGCCAACTGGTACAACAAGCAGACGCCGGACAAGCTGGCGCTCAACCTGCTGAAGTACCAGCAGCGTGACGGCTGGTCGCACAAGAACTTGCTGTCGAAGTCCCACGCAGGTGGTTCGGCTCCGACGAAGTCTCACGCTGCGATGTTCAGCTACGTCATGCGCAACGGTGACCTGTCTGCTCGCAAGGTGGAGCGCAAGGTCAAGGGTAAGGTTCTGTCGGTCGGTGACTACAGCGGTCACAGCCGTGCTGACCTCCCTCGCTTGATTGAGGGCTTCGAGAAGGTCCGTGAGGGCGGTCTCACGGAGAAGATGGTTGCGAAGCTCATTCGTGACTACGACCTTCCTCGTGAGGTGATCCCGACCCAGTTCTTGAACAGCAAGGACGTCTGGGATGCTCTGCTTCACGCTGGCAAGCTCGGCATGCCCATCGGTGCCCTTGTCCGCAACCTCAGCAAGATGACGACGATTGGTCTCATCGCTCCCTTGAGCGACGCCACGTCCTTCGTTGCCTCGAAGCTGGATAGCGAGGAAGCCATCAAGCATGGTCGCATGCATCCCCTGTCCATCCTGCTTGCGTCTCGTACGTATGCACAAGGACACGGCGAGAAGGGCTCGCTCCAGTGGAAGCCTGTTCCTCAGGTTCTCGAAGCTCTCGACAAGGCTTTCTACCATGGATTCAAGTCTGTGGAGCCCACTGGCCTGAAGCATCTGACCGCTGTGGACGTCTCGGGCTCGATGCACTCCAGCCGGGTAGCCGGTGGACTGGTAACGAGCGCTGAAGCAGCAGCAGCAGTGGCTCTGGTGACGGCGAACGTGGAAAAGAACCATCACATGGTTTGCTTCACGAACGGCTCACAGGGTGCTGGCGAGTACAAGTTCGGCAATGGTGCTTCTCGCTGGAGCCAAGTGAACAGCGGCATCAGCCCCTTCGACATCAACCCGCGCATGCGGTTGTCGGAAGTGGCAGCGAAGACCCGGAACATGCCGTTCGGCGGCACGGACTGCGCTCTGCCGATGTTGTACGCCCTCAAGAACAAGATTGAGGTCGACGTCTTCATGGTGCTGACCGACAACGAGACTTGGGCAAACCCAGAAGTCCACCCGTCACAGGCCCTCAAGCTGTACCGGCAGGAGATGCAGCGTCCCGCGAAGCTGGTTGTTTTGGCCTTCGAAGCTTCCAACAATACGATCGCTGACCCGAACGACAGCGGCATGATTGACATCGTCGGTCTGGATACGTCCACCCCCGATTTGATCTCTGCCTTCGTTCGTGCTTGACTTCGCTGACAGGATCAGCTAAAACTGGTCCTGTCAGGTTTGCGTGAAAACCGAATATGAAACACTTCGTGAGACGGTGCCGCCGTGCTTGTCACCAAGATTCGTCTTGGCAGACTGCTTGAATAACGGCACCGTCTCCAGATTTTGGAGAGCCGAAGAAGAAACGTTAACAAAACAGCATGTCCTTGGTTCGAACCCAAGCATTGTGAACGCAAGTTCCTTTGTAGCTCAGCTGGAAGAGCAGCCGTCCACAAAACACGTTTCCTCACAACTTGTTCTCCTTAGCTTTTGACGAACCGAAGATTTGTAGGTTATCTTTTTGGAAGGAGTGGTCGCTGGTTCGAGTCCAGCCCTCCCCACCATACGAGCCGAACGCAACCGCTGGGTTACCCTTGAAATGTACCCCCCAGCATCCGCAATCCCTTGCTCGTTCCCTTGGGGAGGTAGCTCAGTTGGTAGAGCACTAAACGTCTACGGTCATACCTTGTTCGTCATTCTTTTCTGAACGCCCTTAGCTCAGTGGTAGAGCGGCACCTCGACAAGGTGAAGGTCACTGGTTCAATCCCAGTAGGGCGGTCACTGGTTCAATCCCAGTAGGGCGTACCAGTTCGTTGCGCTCGTAGCTCAGCGGTAGAGCATTCGGCTCATAACCGACCGTGCGTGGGTTCAAATCCCTCCGGGCGCCCATTTCAAGTTCTTCAGTTTGCGAGCCGAATACGACCGAGGGTTACTTACCATTCAAGACACCCCTCAACAGTGAAACTTGCTCGCATCTTTTCGTGCGGTTTTAACCTAGTGTAAATTCGTGCGGGTGTGGTATAGTGGCCGTGCCTTAGCCTTCCAAGCTAATGACACCAGTTCGAGTCTGGTCATCCGCTCCAAAGATAGAGTTACAATGACAAAGTCAAACACAGACCGATACAAATGGTATCGGTCAAAGAAGAGGGTTCTGATAACCAGCTGGTTATTGGCAAATCCTTGTGTACCCACACGGGTATAGAACAAAGTACCAGCAAGGTTGCCGGTGCGGCCTCTGTAGAGAAGCCCAAAAACTTTACATGAGGAAAAGAAGAGAAGCAAAGGCTTCTGGGAATATCTAGTCAGTGTTCGTTGTATGGGCTCAACCCGGTTTCGATTCGGGATGAAAAGCTAAGAAGTGCGTGTCGTGGTTGGCCGAAGGGCCACGTAAAAAATCGGTCAAAAACAATCAGCCAACGATAACATCGAAGGCGCTTCTTTCCGCATGGCTGCCTGAAAAGGTAGTCCTCGGTAAGAGGTGAGGGAACGGTTCTAGCGAACTTAGCTCCCCGTCGGGTCCAACAGAGAGCCTTCTGTAAAGGAACCCCGGCGTAAATCACTGAAGGCTAGGCGTTGATGGTGGTCGCGGCCATCAACGAGTAGAATCAAACAGCTGACCACCGAGTCTCGGACTCAACCTCATTGCCACGGTGGAGGTAAAAACTGCGGCTACACACGTAGAGTTCTTCGTAATAGTCTTGAAGACGGGGGTTCGATTCCCCCTGAGTCCACCAGAGCAGTTAGGCACCGCTGCAATCCACACGAAAGTGTGATAGAGAGACCTACGATGCCCTGACAGGTGCAATGCTTGTCTGGTGGAGGTAACGATTCAGGTCGTTGCCCTGACCGTGATGGTAGTAGCGGGTTGCTTCAGGGTTATTGTCCAACCTTGGATTGACGCGGCGGGTAAAACTGCCCTACCAACCTTTCATTGCTCATTGACTTCAGCGTAAGTTCTGGTATAACTAGCAAATGATCACTGCCACCATTCCTGCAGAAGCCATCCCGACCGACCGTCGGGTGTACCGTGCTCGCGGCCATGGTGCAGCAGGCATCGGCGATTACAACCGGCACTACGCCAAGTACGTCTCAGAGCCGCTCTGGCTCAACAACTTCGACGAAGCCTTCGAGAAGCTTCGTGAGTCTCTGGCCAACTTCAGCATTGACCTGACCAAAGAGTCCTTCAATGCAGAGATCAAGCGTGTCTTGAACTCGAAGAACCTCGATGCCTTCTGCAAGGTCGGTCGCGCTGGTTCTGGTTACAAGCTGGAGCGTCTTGGCAAGACTCGACTCTACACTTTTCTTTGTCCTCTTTTTGAGTACGATGAAGAACTGTGAACATCTCATCGTCAGGCTCTGGTAGTCTGGCGCGACCGGGCAGGCCCAGCGGTTCTGGGTTGTTTGCGGGTGTAGCTCAGTGGTAGAGCATCTCGTTGCCAACGAGAATGTCATGGGTTCGAATCCCATCATCCGCTCCATTTCAGATAGAAGACAATGCCTCTTAAAGACCCAGTTGCGAGACGAGAGTACCAGCGAAACTACAGCAGAAATCGGCTGCATACCGACCCCATTGCAAAAGCAATGCACGCGCAACGAGTTAAGAAAAACAATAAGAAAGCAAGAGAAGCCATCCGGGCTTTGGTTGACGTCTTCAGAAAAGACGGTTGCCTGCTTTGCGGAGAAAGCGACGCGTGTTGTTTAGATGCCCACCACTTAGACCCGTCATCGAAAGATTTCAGTATAGGTGAGGCTGCGAGAAGGCTCCTTACCCTCAAAAAGGTAAGGGAGGAAATTACAAAGTGCGTCTGTGTCTGTAGAAATTGCCATGCTAAGATACATGCCGGTTCTCTAGTTATAGAAAGAAACCTTTGCGGGGTATAGAAATGGTATCTTATGGGCCTCATAAGCCCAAGTTCTCCGTTCAAGTCGGAGTCCCGCATCCATTCAACGAGCCGAATACGACCGAGGGTTACCTGCATAAACTACCCCTCAACTGTGAACCTTGCTCGTTGTCCCTTTCTCAAATGACCAGTTTAAAGGTGAAGAAGTAATGGCCACAAAGAAGGTCGCACCAGACTTTGGCAAGTCAGTCACAGACGCCACAGCCCTCCTTCGCGCGAAGGGTTACAAAGCTGAAGCCATCGACCTCTCTGCTGCTGCAGACCTCCCACAGGAGGAACTGGTGCTTGGACTCATCGGCATCATGAACTCAATGGCAAGGCGAATCTCTGCCATCGAAGAGAATCAACTCGCAGTAGAGAGACTCGCCAGACACGGCGGAAAGAAGTGACGGTAGATTACTTCTCGAAGGCCGACTGGTCTGCGGTTAGCTCATGTGCTGGTTACCCAGCAGTCAAATGCCCTGAACACCCTAAGGCATGGTCTACAGGATGGATTCACGTGCATCGACTTGTGGCAGAGCACAAGCTGGGTCGCTTACTTACTGTAAGCGAAGTAGTTCACCATGTGAATGGTATAAAGGATGACTACAGCTTCGACAACATTGAGGTAATGGAGGACAACAAAGCACACAGAAAGGAGCATGCTAAAAGCATGACAAGAGCCGCCGTAATGGTTAAGTGTGCTTTTTGTTCTACTCTCTTTGAAAGAGAGAAAAGACAAACAGCCAAAGCTAAAGGTCAGAAAGCCGACTACTGCAACAGAACTTGTAGTGGAAGGGCAAACGGACCGAAAAGTAATCGGAAGTAGATAATGCGCCTCCGTATCGGCTCTGACTTCTAATCTGAGTACCGTAACTGGACTTATGCAGGTTCGAGTCCTGCCGGGGGCACCATCTACGACCACGACACTCATTGGGTGTAGAACGGCCAAATGGAACGAGTTCGACCCTCGTATAGTCCACCAGTGGGCTATGGTAGCGGACCGAGCCGGGTTCGACTCCCGGTACATCCACCAATGTCAGTGCGCTCGTAGTTCAGCTGGACGATTAAACGCGATTGGGTCACTACGTCAACTCTTTCTGCACTCGCAGCTGCTCAGGTACACACCAGAAGACTACAGTTATCACGCGCCCGTATTCCCTCGGTTTCCTAAACCGTTGAAAGGATAGTTGGATACACACAAGTTCGAGTCTTGTCGGGCGCGCCAAGTTAGAGAAGCAATGTGGTGTGTTTTCTGTTCGGTTCGTAAACTATCTCTTGACTCTCAAGGAAGAATTCGTTAGAAGGGGTGTATGCAAGTTGACCTCGTCAAGGTGCATGCATTCTAAGGTAGAGGTACGTCATGACCGCTCAAATTCTCGTCCTCAACAAGCAATGGGCTCCCGTCGGGATCGCTGACTTGGAGCGTGCAATGGGTCTGCTCTGCACTGGAGCAGCCAAGGCGTTGGACAAGGAACATCAGATGTACGACTTCGCGTCGTGGTCTGAACTCCGTGCTGAGTATGGGGACGCCACCGTCTCGACGCCCAACAGGGTGATCAAGATTCCTACCATCTTGGTGCTTCAGGTCTACGACCGTCTGCCGCACATGCGAGTTCGTTTCTCGCGCAATGCTGTCTACCTGCGTGACAACTTCACGTGTCAGTACTGCGCCAAGAAGTTCCCTCGTCAGTCACTGAACCTTGACCATGTCGAGCCTCGTTCTCGTGGCGGTCGCACCAGCTGGACCAACATCGTTTGTGCCTGCTACCCGTGCAACACCAAGAAGGGAGACAAGACGCCTGCTGAAGCCGGTATGCCTCTGCTCAAGAAGCCCGCCAAGCCTCGTGTCAGTGGTCTGAATCTCGGTCGTGCAACGCCAGCTGAGTGGCTGCCGTTCATCGACCCAGTGTCAGCTGCATACTGGAATTCGGAACTCGAAGAGTGAATGTCCTCAGCGCGTCGATGTAGAAGCCGATAACGGCCAAGCACGAAGGACACATCCGGTAACGGGTGACGTCGCCTTGGAACCCAGCCCACAAAGCTGGGTTCTGTCTTTTCAGGAGTGAAAAGAAAGAGAGCCCCAACCGGGGCTCTCTTTCTTTAGCTATCAGCTAAGTTCAGGCGTACACGAGCGTTAGCAACGAGGTTGCTCCGTTGTCGCCAACGACCTTCAGGAGTGCGGTCTCAGCGATGTCGTCAGCAATCGAAACCACGAAACCACCAGTTGCGTTGGTGGTCAACCAGCAGCGGGTGAAGTTGGTTGCGCCAGACGCAATGTTGAGCTTCTGCGTACCGGTGGACACGGTGACGGCACCCTTGCCAACGGTGGGGGTGATGACTTCGAGGTAGATCTCGGCAGCAGCCTCAACCGCAGCACCCGAGCCATTGACAACCTGACCGGTGACAACGCGGGCGTTGGCGCCTTCAGCGGCAGCAGCCAGCGTGATGTCGCGAATCGAGGCCATGGGCATCGACTCGATGGTGTCAGGCACGCTGGGGTCGGCAGCGACGGTCAACGCAATGGCACGAGCCGTCACAGCCGCCAGAAGAGCAGGGTCCTGAGCCTGAGCATCGGTGAGGCTCAGGGTCACAGAACGACCAGCGCGAAGCACACGAGAGACTGGAGCAGGAACAGCGAAGCTGCCCGAGGTGATGTTCTGAACGGTAACTAGGGGCATGACTACCTCCGAAGATGGGACGCTGACGGCTTACTCTCCAGTATGGTCGGTCTCGCTTGTTTTTTTGCTATCAATGCAGTCAAGAACCTTCTCAACGAGGTAGGGATCCCAACCACATTCTTCTTCGTGCACTGGGCAAGTGTAGGAGTAGTCCTCAGCAATCATCTGCTTCCAGTGAGCCTGTTCATGGGCAATGGAGTTCCCAACTGGGACTCGGTTGTGTGATGCCATTCGTCCGGGTGCGAGTGCTGAGCCGACGCCAAGTGTGCAGGAGTCAACATCTCGAAGACACATTCTGGTTGTGTCCTCAACGCAGTACACAGTCATCCTGTTCACGACGTCTACCAGTTCAGGAGTCACCTGAACTGCACACGCCATGGCCAGCTTGATGTCATCCTTGTTGCAGTTGGGATGCTTAGAGCAAGCAGATACCAACACTATAGCAATGACAGTAGCAAGCCTCATGGCAGGAAGAACTTCCGAGCAGCCTGCTTCATATCAGTGACGGTGATGATTGTTCCGTGCACAACGAACTTGACGGCTGCAATGAGACCAGTGGTAGTTGCGTCCCCGCCTGCCATGCCATCAACAGAGAACCCAGTGTTCGCCACTGTTGACGTGATGGGAATGTTACCAGCAGCTGCGGCAGCAGTGACACTGTTCTGCAGTGCCACTGTATTGTTTGCTCCATCAAATACCTGATTAGCATACACAGAAAGCGTTGCAGATGCTGCCGCAACGGACGCTGCCAGTGCGGTGGCTACCTCTGCACTGGTGTCCAAGCTTGTGATGATGACACGTCGCGTTGTTCCAGTTTCAACAACTGACGCATTCTTGTCGAAGACAAAATCAACAGCGGGGTGAACGCTATCCTGAATGGTAATCTTTTCACCCTGACTGATAAGGCTACCAGCAACACAAGTGACGAGACCTACGGCGGGGATAACTACTTCTGTCCCTAGGTACTGACCTGACCCATTGACCGTGATCCCACCTCCTCCGTAAACAACAGTGGCAGAGATGTCTGCACCATTAATAGATGATTCTACAGTCGTAGTGCTCTCTGTCGCATTGCCGTCATTGTCCACTGAGATGACACCTCTGTACCTCATGTAGGACGTGTCCGAGTCCGGATACTCGTTAATGAGCCCGGCCCTAGGTACTATGTTAAGATGCCCGGTCACTGTCAGGTCAACGATTGCCTGCGTATTGGGTTTCACAACCCTTTCGAAGATTACCTTCGTGTAGTCGAAGTCATTGATACCAGTACCGGGCACAAGAGACTCGATCTCTTCTGCTGGGATTGATGACACCACAAAGATGTCTTCTTTGGTCACACCGTCTTCAGTTGTAGAAAAATCGACAACATGTACCAGCGATATCAAACCAGAAGCCTCAGCACGCCTCAGGCTGGCATCTCCAAGCTGAGCCTCCGTCAACTCGACTTCACAAGAACCACCGGCACGAAGAACTCGTGCAACTGGAGGAGGTACAGCGAAGCTGGATGCTGTGAGGTTTTGGACTCGGATGAGTGACATGGTGAACTCCGTGACTACACAGTCAGTATGCCAACCGTGTTGTACGACCCGTAGGCGGACTCCACTTCCTGAGGCAAAGTACCGAGTGCTTTGAGAGGTATCAGCCTCGACGGGCAAAGTGTGTGCACAGCACTGTGCGGCCACCTCCCATACCTTCTGGCTCCTTCCCATGCCCACAGGTAGGCGTTCGCTTTCCTGATATAGTCAGGAAAGTCTAGGTCGACTTTGAACAGCTTGCACAGCTTGATGGCATGCTTCTCAGCATCGTGCTCACAGCGCTGGATGTAGTTGATTGCGTTGTTGAGGATCTTCGTGTTGACGGCCTTGTTGTTCTCCAACCAACCATCAGCAATGGCCCAAGCATTACCGTCTGAGAATCGTCCATCGATCAGCTGCTCAACATGGCCAAGCTCATGAGCCAAGACACCACACCAGTCTGACCGGCCAATGGCAACTATCATTCGACGACTTTGCTCATCAAACTGACCAATGTTTCCATCGCCAGTCTCTGTAGTCGGAGTGAGTACAAGCTCACCACTGACAACAGCCAGCCGATCCATGGCATAGGTTACGAGTCGACTCTCAGCTGGTGTCATGGTCGCCTTCGTTTCCGGACGTTATACTCGGTTGATCACCTTGGTCATTGAGATGTAGTCGATAAACAGATTCCTCTGAAGAGTGCCTGCGGTCTTGATGATTTGCCAGTACGGACCGAACCTGACCGTGGCTTCATCCTTAACGACGTCAGATAGGTCAACATCCCATACTGGTACATCGTCGAATAGGATTGTGCATCTATTGCCATCCTTATCGATGGCAAACCTGATTCGAATCCAAGCACCAGCAACAACTGGGATGGTTGTTATCTGTTGAATGGTCGAGCCGCCGAAGGCGCGCTCAGCAACCCAGAACGAAGGTGAGATGCTTGTATCTAGCAGAAGGCCAACCCCGATGGTCGGTGCTCCGTTTGCAGCGGTCTGATTCCCCATACCAAGCTTGACTGTGAAGTTTTCATCAACAGTCGGTAGTGTGGTGGAGAGCCTCGTACGCATCTCCGTTGAGAGGGCACCGAAACCCAATGAGACCGACGCCATCCCCTGCCTGTAGAGGGCAGCAGAGGCATTGGTGGTGACTGCCATACCGATGACACCAGCTGCACCAGCGAGCACCGTGCTTGCGGTGACTGCTGCTACCACTGCACCACCAAGGCCAGCTGCTGTCCAGTTAGATTGACCCGGAAAGGAATCACAGAGGAAGTCGTCCTCAAGCCTGACCACATTCGTCAGTGAATCGAAGGTGGGGACCTCTAGTACGTCAGGCACGCCGGGGTCTGCAGCTACAGTCACCGAGATGATACCCTTCATCACTGCATCCGCGAATGCGTTGCTCTCCAGCTGAGAATACGTCAAACTCATCTGAATGGACCTCTTAGGTCCAAGGATCCGGTCAACTGGGCTTGGAACAGTTACCTTCGACGAGAGCAAGTTTTGGATTGTAACTAGTGGCATTCAAGACTCCTCAGATTGACGCTTCGACTCATCCATCTCAACCAGCATCGGGTCTTTGCGCTTTCTCAGCTCAGCAATAATGTCCTTAGCAGTCGAGACAACTTTAGCGTATACTGGATACAGGCGAGCAGAGAGCTTCTTCTGGTTCTCTGGAGAAAGAACGTGCCAGAATTTGTAGTGACCTCTCCAATTACTGAGGAAGTTTTTGAATGACTGATCCTTAAGGTCCAGTAATTTCCAAACAGCCCAGTCATGCTTGTCAGAGCCAGCTTTATCTGGGCCTGTATCATGCTCGATGTCCGCGACGGTCTTGTCGAACTCGATCTTGTCTAGGTACTCGACAACGGCCTGATGGAAGTAAGCATTAGTTTCGATGGGGTGATTGACGTAGGTCTTGATACCCTTCTCTTTCTTCTCATCATTTGTCGGGTAAGACTTGATGGCATCTTCCATACTGAATCGTTCGCTATCTAGGTAGTGAACAAGCTCATGGATGAATGAAGAGCGGACAGCTTTGTCCTTAAGAACGTCGAGAGCCTTCAGCTTAACATTGTATGTTTGCTCAAATATAGAGCTTACATCCGCCACCACGATGGATGTATCCTTGGGACGGAAGAAGGTTTCCTCACCCTCGTGAGCAACCAGAGTCAGCTTCTTCAGGACAGGGTCGTCGGTCAGTTTCATCAACGGTAGGCGAGCACCTTGGTCCACGGTCACCTGAACGTACTGTGCAACACCTGACTTCAATATGCGCTGAATCTCGTTGTAGAGCCTGACGGCCTCGCGGCGGAACTCTTCATCCTTCGCCCGAGCTTCAAGCTCAGCGGCGGCTGTGAGCAACGTGTGAGCCACGTGGATGTAGTCCAGACTGTCCATGGTACAGGATGCACCAAAAAGAGAAGCGGCCACTAGGACCGCTTCTCCTCAACCACTTTTCAGTGAAAGCCAGATCAAATCGTGACCTTCGCTTCCTTCATGTCGACCTTGCAGGAGAAAGACTGACCACCAAAGGTCAGGTCGAGGCTGTTGTCGTCGAGGCTGGGGAACTCTTTGAACCATGAGTTGCCAACTACGACAGCGAACAAGCTCTGCGCCTTCTGGAAGATCAAGTCACGGACCTTGTTCTTCTGTGCGGTAGCTTCCTTCTCAAGGATGACCAGAGCTTCCTCATCGGTCTTGCCGCTGATGAGGTTGTCCGTCTTCGTGACGAAGGGAGCCATGATACCAACACTGGCCGTCAGTGCCTTGCCTGCAGCCATCTTGGTCTTGACGTCCTTCAGCGTTGGGAGCGCCGACAAGCCCGACAGAGACACAGCCATCTCCTTGGACATGTAGAAGTCCGTGGCCTCGGCCTGAACAGACTTGGGAGCGAAGCCGCTGTACTCCGTGAAGCCAGCCGCCTTCAACCAAGCAGCACCGTCGTCACCATAGAGACTGGCGAAGCCCTCGCTCTTCTTGCCCTCAGGCTTCTTCTCCTTGATGTAGGAGTTGAAGACCTTCTGTGCCGCCTTCGCCTTCGTCAGGTCGTACTCAGCAGTGAACAACTCCTTTGCCGAGTTGCTCTTGACCATCAGAGCGTTGATGACAGGAAGCTTGCTCATGTTGATGAGCACTTCGTCAGGCTGGAATTTGCCAGCGACGAGCTTGCCCTTCGCAGTGAACACGCCAGCTTCAAGCTTGCCTTCCTTGACGAGGCTGGTCAGCTTGTCGATCGTTGCAGCCGACAGGATGGTTGGCAGCACTTCGACGTTGACGAGACCATCCTTCACAACTGCATAGTTGCGGAAGATGAAGGTATCCATCTCGGAAGGCACTGCTGCAGGCTTGTCCTTCCTGTCCGACAAGTCGACCTTGCCTTCTTTGCGGACAAGAATGGACACGTTGGGGCGCTCTTCATTGTACGTCAGGTTTGCTACAGGGTAACCAGCTGCAGCCTTGGCGGTGTCTTCGACGAAGGCCAAAGCTCCGGGCTTGTTGGCGATGGCGTCAATCTGAGCAGTGATCTTCTTGACCTCAGCAAGGTCACGAAGGCCAGCGAGCTTCTCGGTCAGAAGCTCAATCTGGTCCTGTTCATCGGACGTCAGGATCGTGTTGCTGTCGACACGGCTGCGGCCAATCTTGTTGTACTGGAACGCCTCGTGGTTCAGCAGCACACGGTTGTCGTCATCCGAAGCCAGAAGCTTCAACATGTCAAGCACAGTGAACGCGTCGTCAGCAGGCACACGGCTGGAGTCCCAACCCTTGGCCCAACGACCCTGACCGAAGGCAGCCTTCTTCGTCGAGTCCATGAACTCGGAGTACGCCTGCTTGCCGAAGCAGTTTGTGAACTGCTCAATCATCGCAACGTCACCAGATGCCTTGAGCAGCGGCCTGACAATCTCAGGCTTCATACGCGTCACGAACAACGACGTAGCTGCGTAGACGGCAGCTACAAGCTCGTTGTTGAGCACGTGGCCACCGTTGGCAGCGGTACGAGTGCAGAACTCAGCGTAGCTCGCTTCACCATCCGCCAGCACCTCAAGACCAACCTTCGCTGGCGTGAGGAACCAAATGGTACCCGTGTCCTCTGGGACAGAGATCTTGCCCGCATCGATGGCGAATGTATTGATGCTTCCGTTGTCAACGGTGAACGCGATGCCACCGATGAAGTCAGCATTGGGGAGCTTCACTTCGAGCTTCTTCGACCCCATCGGACGACGAGCAAGAGCAGCCTCGATGTTCGCAGCATAGGACTGGAAGTCTTTGGAGTGAACAACGGAACCACCAGCCTTCTCAGCCATCTTCGTCAGAAGAGGACGGTTGGCGTAGTAGCCGTACTCGACGAAGACGACGCTGGAGACCACAGCACCGGCCTTGGCCGAAGCAGCGAGGATGTCAGCCTCGGACCAGCAGTTGTCACCACCGTCTGTCATGAACGCCAGATTCATTGCCATGTTGGCGTTGGCCTTCGACAAACGACCAACGATGTTGGCAACTTCGTCAAGGGGCTCTTTGAAAGCCGTCATGCCGACAGGCCGCAACCAACGGTCGATCTTCTCGTTGACGGTCTTGAGGTCGGCGAGGGTTCCGATCTTCTCACCTTCCATCAAGGTACCGAACTGAGTGCGGCCAGAGAACCACACGATGGTGACTGTGTCGTTCTCCTTCACAGAGGACTTGAGCTTGCTCTTCAGGTGCTCACGTACCTTGACTAGCTCACCGGACATTGAACCAGAGACGTCAACCACCAAGATGTGGTTGCAGTCCTTCTCGGTCTGCACAATGGTGGCAGACACTCCTTTGTCGATTGTGTGGTTCGCGATGTATAGGTTGTTGTTGATTTTGTACGAGGTATTCACGTTATCTCCTAGGTGCCGTTTTTGGCATTCAGAGAATAACACAGCACGTTGCCGTCTGCCACCGTTGATTGCACCCTGAGCTATGACCACCATCCGAGCCAATGCTAAGAAGCGTATTGATTTCTCTCTGCCGAAGATGGTGCAGAATGAAGACGCCTTCCTATGGATTGTGATTAACGCCTTGGGTCTTGAGCGCATTTGTAATTTCAATCTTGGTAGCTCTACATGGACGCTAAAGGCGGGGGGTCAGGACAAAGCCGTCACGGTCGATAATCTCCTTGAAGGTCTTAAGAACGAGCTATCGGCCAACTCGATTATTGACCCATACATCCCTTGGCTTGCAACCAGACTCAACAAAGGTAGTTACCTACCGAGGCTGCTGTTCGGTGACCTCGCAAGAAAGTTCAGGTCCATCTGCATTTGGGCTAAGGAAACCAAGACTGACTTGAACAAGCTGAGCTTGGAAGAGACTCTAGAGCAGTCGAAGGATTACACCACCAATGCAGCCCGTAAGGGCAAGGAAGACTCTGACGCCAATCCAGTGGTGTACACCTTTGCCAATGGTCATAAGGTAGTTGAACTCAAGACGGAAGAAGCCCTCAAACGTGAGGGCGATGTCATGAAGCACTGCGTGGGCAACTACTGTGATGCAGTAAAAGTAGGTGAGTCAGTCATCTACTCACTAAGAACTCCTGATAACAAACCACTGGTCACGATAGAATACAACACTGAGGACGAAGCAATCAAGCAGGTATTTGGTCCTGCAAATGCAGACCCGGTACCTGAAGCAAAAGTTCTGACGTTGGAGTTTCTGAAGAAGAAGTTTCCAAAGGATATCGAGTTCATCTTTAAGATGGGTGGCACCGTTGGTGACACCGACATCGATGTGTCTAATGTGGAATCCTTGCCGAGAAAGACGAGGCAGGCACTCGCGAGGTCGCGCCAGACACCGGCTCCGTTGCTGGAGAAACTGGCTAGCGACCAAGACATTGTAGTGAGGCTACGCGTAGCCTCCAACAGTGGGGCACCACCTGCATTGCTTGAGAAGCTGTCTCTCAGCGACGACTACGACGCGGACACGAGAGAAGCAGTAGCAGACAACACAAGCTGCCCTGTGCCTGTGCTTGAAAGACTAGCGAAAGACCCGGACTACGAAGTCAGAAGAGCAGTCGCCAGAAACCACACCACGCCTGACTCCATTTTGGAAGACTTGACCGACGACGAGCATAAGCTCGTGCGAGTCACGATTGCAAGGAACAACGCCAAGGCTCTTCCAGATTCTATACTGGAGAAGTTAGCGCGAGACGACAACTCATTTGTCCGTATCGGTGTAGCCGAGAGGCGTGGAACACCGAAGCATATCTTGACTATGCTGGAACAAGATACCGACACGATGGTCAGCTTCGCCGCCGACCGTGGCCTGCAGCGAATCTCCGACAACGAGAGTGAGAAGCTGACCGCCTCTCACCGGATGGAGATTGCATTGTCACTGCGGGCTGCAGCGAATGCCCTCAGTGCAGCCAAGCGGTGACTTACATAACAAGCAGCCTGATCTGGATCTGAAGATCAGACTTGCGTCTGAATGGGGGTCGGGCTACATACGTTCTGTAGCCAGCCACTCAGGCAGCACACAGGACTTCCCAATGACCACCACGACTCGTAACCAGTGCCAGCAGCAACGCCAATCTCAGGGCGTGACGCAGCACTTTACGTGCTCGTGGCGACTCTCCTTCGAGCATCAACAGCATTGTTGCTGAGATCTTGAAGGAGGGGTACAGGGTACGGATTGGTCTCCAAAACCGATCTTGAAGGGTTCGAGTCCCCTTCCTCCTGCCACAAAGCGTCACGCCCCAAACCAAAATGGGCGTTTAGCTTACCTCAAAACAAAGCTGACCGCCCCTTCGCTGGGGTGTCGTTTAACTGGTAGGACAATGGACTTTGATTCCATTTATCTGGGTTCAACCCCCAGCGCCCCGTCCACTTGTTTTCAAAACCGAATAGATAGTTGTTTAGTGCACGGTGTGGTGTAGCTCAATTGGTAGAGCGTCAGATTCTGATTCTGAATGTCGTAGGTTCGATCCCTGCCACCACAACCAAAGCAAGCTAGGCGATATGGAATGTGGTAGCCGTGGCAGAGAGGTTATGCACTGGATTGTGGATCCGGGCTACGCCCGTTCGAATCGGGTCGGCTACACCAAACTCGTCGAGGCACTAAACATTGGTCAATGTGCCTCTTCCTATGTCACCCTGATACATGAAGCCGAACATGCGCTCCGACAACCGATATACAAAAGAGATTCTTGAAGAATCAGTGAAGAGAAATGAGACATGGGCAGGTGTCATTCGTGACCTGAAAGGAACCGGCAGCCACGGCGGTGGTCTACATGCGCATCTGAGGGGCAGAGCGGAGGCTATGGGTATTGACTATAGTCACTTCAAGGGGCGTAGCTGGAGTAGGGGGACACCAAGTCCAAAGCGGGTCGGAGCAGAGGATATTCTTAAAAGGCAGCATGGCGAGCGCTTGAAGCCTCCCGCTACACACTACCTGAGAAAATCCTTACTGGAGATTGGTGTACCACATCGATGTTCACTTGAAGGCTGTCCAGTGGGAACAACGTGGAACAGTAAAGAGTTGGTGTTGCAGGTCGATCACATCAACGGTGATAAGTTTGATTGTCGGGCAGAAAATCTGCGGTTCATTTGCCCAAACTGCCACTCTCAAACCTCGAACTGGGGTATAAAGAATAGCAAAGGCTACAACATCGAACCGACTATCTGCCAAGGGTGCAGCCGAGAAACGAAAGAAAGAGGGTCGACACGATGTGCGTCGTGTGCTCAGAAGGAGGCCAGCAAGACAAGAGCAGCAAATCAAGAACGAATTAGCTGGCCTTCAATCGAACAGTTACAGAGTATGATGACTACCATGTCGATGGTGGCGATTTCAAAGCAACTCGGCTGTTCAGACAACGCTGTCAGGAAGTTTATGAAGAAGAAAGGCGCATGGGTAAAGTAAGGTCATGGACTCGTAGACTCGGTAGCTGAGATGGATTAGCGCCATGCTGAAAACATGGTTAGGCAGGTTCGATACCTGTCCGAGTCACCACACCACGCTGAGATATCTCAGCATAGTGCTTCCGTAGAAACTTTCTAATAGCATTGTCAGACACACCTTCGAAAGTTACGTAAGTTACCACTTGTCGTCGTACCAAAGAGGCTATGGAACGGTCTGCAAAACCGAATACGCTGGTTCAAATCCAGTCGACGACTCCACTCAAAGAGAAGCTCCCATATGGGAGCTTCTCGCTTTTGTGATGGCACTCTTACGGGCGAGGTCACAATGTCATCAAGACCAACAGTATCAGCCATCGATGGGAACGCACTTAAAGAATGGTGCGAATCCGAAGCAAGCTACTCTGTCCTGAATGAAACAGAGTCAGCTGACGGAACGTGGATGGCAGGTGGCTGCTCCGTACTTGCTTTGGCCCTCAAGAAGCTGGTGCCAGCGGGCGACGTAGTAGGTATCAACAACCAGAACGGTGACACGCAGCACGTCGGCCTCCAGATCGGTGGCGATGTCTTCGATGCTGAGGGTGCACATAGCATCCAATCATGGCTGACAGATTGGCTTGACTACGAGATGCTTGATCCGTCAGGTCATGAGGTTGTCCTCTGGAAAGACATTACCCTACCGGGTCCCGCCTCAAAAGCTGATGTGAGCTTGGTTGCTGACGCATTGAGAACAACCTTATCGTCATCAACAGTATCAGCTATGTCACAGAAGCACTTTGAAACTCCAGCGTTCAAGGCATGGTTCCGCAATTCCAAAGTAGTTGACGAGAAAGGGAAACCGCTCGTTGTGTTTCATGGAACCAACGATGGTGGCTTCACCATCTTCGACAAGCGGCAGATCAAGAAGGGGGAGTACGGCTTCTTCTTCACCGACGACGACCGCATGGCCTCCACATACAGCAAGTCCAGTGAAGACGCTCTCCCAGAGGACTACACCTCAGTTGAGGAGTTCATTGAGGAGGATGGTAAGAATGGTAGCTCTTACGATGTTGGTGTGAAGTACTACGCCGTCGCCGACAAGGAGGAGCAGGAAGGTAGTCATGACCACATCAGCTACTACAAGTCGATCTATGACCTGAAGGATGACTGGGACATTGACCCCAACAACGAGGAGTTGGACACTGGCAAGGTCTACCTGCTTCAGACCCACGGCAAGACTGTCGGCACATTCGACAGCGCCAACAAAGAGGACATGGGCAAGCTACTGGAGTTGCTGAACAAGGACCTGCGCAAGCGGCCTCTGAAGACGGAGGGCGGCATGTACAGCGTGTACCTCCGAATGGAGAACCCCTACGAGGTGGACGCCGAGAACTCATCTTGGGATGAGATTCAGCTGATGGAAGAAGATGAAGACGGTAACAAGGTTCGAGGGCCTTACGTGTCAACACGAGACATCGTCCGTGAAGCTCTGGACATGGATTGCGATGGTGCCATCATCCGCAACGTCTACGACAATGGCCCCCATGGGTCTGGGGGCCATCTAGCTGACGTGTATGTCGTGTTCGATGCGAAGCAGATCAAGTCCGTCAGGAACAAGGGATCCTACGACGACAAGCACGAAGACATCCGGGCGTCACAACGTCAGTGAAACCCGACGCGAAGCTCCCAACCACTGGGGAGGTCGATGATGTCGACTTCGTTGCATCCGAAGGCAGTACAGCTCTCGGCCCAGAACGGGCAGCGGTAGTCTGGTGGGAAGATGGCAATCCACTCCATGTCATCCTGTGATGACAAGCTCCACGACTTCATGCAGGCAGGCACCTTCGAGGAGTGCCATACAGTAGCAGACTCAATCGAGTAGCCACCATTGCGGATGAACTCGTCCACTGCCTTCAACGCGTATTGCCGAAGCTCGGCTTCATGTGTCTCATCAGTTCCATCAGTCACAGCCACCACCTCCACCGCTGTCACAACTACCACCGCTGTCGCACGACGATGACGAACTTGAATCGCTGCTGGAGTCGCACGACGAGTTTGAGTTATACGACGGCGACGCGTCAGCAAACATCATCGCTGCCCAAGTAGTCGTATCAACTGACGTGTCCACAGTCGGCGATGACGATGGGTACGACGTTGGACGCTCGTGATGAATGTCAGTGCTACGATGACCAGTGCTACGAGTTCCAGAGGAGCTAGCCATCAGGAGGCGCTTCCCGATGTTCGCCTCGAACATCAACTTCGTTCGGTCTTTGGCACGCTCAAGCTCTCGCTTGGCTTGGTCTCGCTTGTCAAACCACTCGTAGACTGTCGGTCCAAACAGGACCACAGCGAGGAAGGCAGCCACAAGCACGTAGAAGAGAATCTCACCAGCTGTCATTCTTTCACCTCAATAACCTTGAACTTCTTCGACTTGGCCTTTTTGACCATGTCGGCTGTACCAGCACCACCGGGAAAAGCAATCACAAAATCGCGCTCTGGATTCATCATGGCCAGCATCTGGCTGTTGCGGATGGGACCAGCGGCCTTGCCATCCTTGTTCCAGTCTGCGGGACAAGCGATCACCGTCAAGCCAACGTCGGTTGCCCACTCGTCAGCAAGCGAGTCAGCACCACGAGCATTGCCGTGAATGATGACAGCGCCTTGAGGAACATGAGTGTCCAAGATGCGATCAGCTAGTGCACGGTCGTCGAAGTCTCTGCCGCCACATACTAGAACTCGGATGCTGCCAGCCTGAATTGGCGCTGGAAAGTACTTGTCGAGCACGTTGCTGATACGCTTCGCCACAAGGTCCAAGTCAGTCTGCTTGGAGTTGAGGGATGACAGCGTCTTCATCATACAAGCGTATAGGTCAGGTGCAGCTGCAATCATCCGGGCGTTCGCGTTCCTCTCCACTGAATGGACGTCAGTGGACAAGGTGCAGATATCACCCGGCCTGCCAGCTGGCATCACCGATACAGCAATACCATTGTCTGAGAATACGGTCCAAGGACCAACTGTATGTTGACTCATTTCTTGACTCCCGCTTTTAGCAGTTCAGCGATGCCCAACATGCTTGCGGCATGGGCTCGCAAAGCGTGCTCATCTTGGTCGGCCTCCGACAGGTGCTGGCTGACTTGCTCCAAGCAGCGCAAAGCAGCCTTGGCAACTGCGTAGTATGAAGTATCATTTGCTTGGAATGGGGATGATGCCATCTCAACTGTTGAAGGCGCAATCAATGAGTTCACAGCCCTCACGAACATGACGTTAAAGATGTGGCTGCGGTCAGCTTCATTCATGCGCATGACGATGCGGTTGGCCTCAGTGAGGAGTGCACATGCCTCATTCAGACGTTGGAATGCCGTGTTCTCCATCTCTGCAGGAGTTGCACCACCAATCACTTTCACTGACGCAACTCCTGCGACTGGGTCTTTCTTGGGAGGCGGTGGCGGTGGTAGTCTCATTTGGATATCCTTCTGGAAGTCTTTCCTGAATCGTTCTCGAACGGCTTCACGGTGGAAGTCAGGCGTTTCTCGGGTTTCACGAGCACTACGCTGGTGTTGGAATTCAAACGTCATGGCTTCTCAATGCCACGGCGTGACCACACAGTCAATCAGGCTTGCAGTCAATCAGTGCTTGACTTGTTTTGATCTGTGTGCTAAGAGTAACTGCATGAAGTGCGTGCACTGCGGTTCGCCAGAAGAGATCATCGTCGAGACTGTTCGACACAACGGTACGCCGTTCGACAACAGCAGCTTCTGTTGCCAGCAGGCTCAGGCTGATGCCGAGAAGGAAGATGAGGCTGACCCGTACGATGACCCGGCGTACCAGAACCGAATGATCGCCTTCGCCAAGGCGCTTGGGATGATCGATAGTGATGACACCGGCCCCGGCGACCTGCCCAACAGCCTGAACCCTTTCGACGAAGGTTGACCATGACCAACAAACTCTGCTATCTCTGTGGTAAAAGGCTGTCCACCACAAGTGACGGTGTATTACGAGCACACAAATTCAGGGCGGTACTTCCCAAAGCGCTCGGTGGGGTCTCCGTTCGACGCCCCGGTTCTGGCCAACCTTCAGGTTGGCAGGGCAAGGACGATGAGCCGCCGTTCTGCCCAGATTGCAACGGGACAGGCGAAGACGATTTCGGACCCTGTTTGAGTTGCAGTCAACGAGCACAGAAAGCATCAACATGACAACGACAACGACGATGGCGGACGAGACGTTGCGACAGCTTGGTGGTGCGAACCGCCTGCGTGCGATGATTGGCCTGTCTGCGTGCTACCACGACAACGGTGGCCGGACGCTGATCCTCAAGTTCCCAAACAAGCGTGGCGCCAACAACGCACGCATCACAGTGGCGGCTGACGACACCTACACGGTCGAGTTGACCCGTGTGCGTGGCACGACCGTCAAGACGACACTGACCGAAGCTGGTGTCTACAACGATCGCCTTCGCGGTGTCCTTGAACAAGGCACCGGCCTTGCTTGGGCTCTGTAGTTGGGAGGTGCTGAATGATGGACGACAAACTGGACAGACATCCCCGACGGGATGTCTGAAGACCTGATGTGTGAGGTCTGCCACAAGCACGTGGGACTCGGTCGCACTGCGACTACCACATCTGCAGCAGCGAACACTGCTTCGATGTGGCAGTAGACAACGTCGCTTCGCGTCGTGAGTAAAGAGAAGCTTGACTTCTTCGTGTGATCTGATAATGTCTTTTCAAGGAGAAACCTCATGAATTCAACTCAATTCTTCCGAAGCCAAGTCGAACTCGCCACGGCTTCCGACAATGACCGTCTTGCACTGACGCTGGGCAAACCGACGACGGCAGAAGCCATCAGGTCGATGCCGCAGCTTGCCCAGCGTCAGGATTCCCTGACTGATCAGTTGCGGACTCTCATCGATGCTGCCAACAAGCTCGGCTGCTACGACGCCGCTGACTTCATCTCGTCCCGCCTTCGCTCCTGAGGTCAACATGCCTGTCGAGTACCTCGATGGTGAGGCGAATGCCAAGCTGATCGCAGCTGCACCTGCCCTGTTCGAGTCCATCGACGTCCAAGCTCTCCAGTGGTTCTATGATCGTCTGGTCCACGTCCATAAGGAGAACGCGGGCTACGACTACATGCTCAAGTTCAAAGGGATCATCGACCGGCAGACTGCAGCGCTTGCAGCCGCCAGCGTAGACGATCCTTAAAGCTACGCTTGACTTCTTCCAGTGTTCTGGTATAAGAAGTTCAACAACCCCCTGCTCTGGAGTAACGAATGAAGACGACGAACAAGGCTCAGATCGAACAGAACAAGAAGCGCATCGTTGAGCTTGTGCAGACCATGGCCACGTCGATCGTGGAGAGCGAAGAGAAGCGCGTTGGTCACTTCGGGTCTGGTGGTCGTGGCATGTCTTTCTTCCTCAGCGTCTACACGGCTGACGCTGGCAAGTTCCGCATGTACGCCAACGGCGCCAACGAGACGGAGCTTGACGCTGCCTTCAAGGCCCGCCTGCCGGGGTACCTCTACATGGAATCCGCCCTCGACTGAAAGGACTTCAAAGTGAAGATGACATTCAAAATGCACGGTCGGCGTAGTGGCGCTCTTGGCATCTGCTACACCATTGGCAACTTCGATGGTGAAGGAACCGACCTCAACACCTGCAGAGAATCTGCCATGCTCGAAGCCTACAAGGCTGGCTGGGAACACCTGACCACACAGTACGTCAGCACGGAAGGCGAGGACCGCCTTCCCCCGCCTCCAGTGAAGGTTCCAGTCGCACAACTTGGCATCCCCATTGTTGTGTTCGAAGCAGAGATGACGGTGAAGAAATGACCGCAGTTGATGTGTTCCTTTCTCTCGCCATGGCCTACTCTGCAGTCGTCACGATTGGGACAAGGGAAGTCCTCAAGCGGAACAAAGATCTGGTCGACAAGCTGGATGAACAAAGGCTGCACAGTAGTAGCCTTGAACTCAGGCTTGAGGGTTCGAAACAACTCGGCAACCGATTGCTTGCCGCCAACGACGAGCTTGCTACCTCTCTGGTGACAGACGATGTCATCACCAAATACCTGCAGAAGAACCCGGACGCGATCAGCCAGCAGAAGATTGAGGAGGTACTCCGCACCAATGGGGTAGCTCACAACTGGCGGGAAGCTGGCAACCGGGTCATTCCAGTCATCTCCAAGGAGGCTGGTCGGAATGTGACTCGGAAGTACAAGCTCCGCACTGATGTGTGCCGCACGTGCCGAACGGAGCGCCAGTACTTCATCGATGGTGGTCATGACAGCATCACGCACATGGAGGGTTTCTACCTCGCTGGTGCCAAACTGACGACTGGTCATTTGCCTCGCTGCTCTGTTCTTCCGAGCACTCTTCAATACGGACGGTGATATGAGAGTGCTTGCTGTTGATGACGACCCTGACCTGCTGAAGCTCATCAGCATCCTGTTGAGTGCTCGTGGTCATGCCGTTGAGACCAGAACCAGCGGCTTTGGAGTCGTCAACATCTTGGCCGGTCGTGATGGTCCCCAGCCACAGGTCTGCATTCTCGACAACTTCATGCCTGAAATCAGTGGACTGGCAATCCTGAGCTTGATAGTAGCTACGCCGTCAGCCTGCAACATTCCGATCATCTTCCACTCAGCACAAGCGTCCCTCCGAGAAGAAGTCCTGAACTCAGGACACAAGAACATCCTGTTCCTTCTCAAGAGCCGCATGTCCACGCTGGCCAGTATCGTGAGCTACTACAACGAGACCGGCCACTTCCCCACCGAACAGTAAAGCTATGCTTGACTTATCTGTGTGATCTGATAAGGTAGCCATATGAAAATGACGACCGAAGAGAAGGCAGCTGCGATGACTCTCTCGACGGCGCGGGACATCCTGTCGACCATCGACAAGGGTTGGAGTCCGTCGCAGATTGCTCGCGCAAAGACCGTCGCCAACATGTGGGCAAAGCGTCGATCGGCCAAGAAGTAACTGGAGGTCTCAATGGTTACGGTGCAAGTTCTTCCTGAAAGTCTCGAAGGTCTCACGAGGTCCATTCTCGCGGCTGGGGTTGAGAACGTCTTGTTCATGGTCCCCATGCGTCCTCGGCGGTCAGCAGTGTTCGGTTTGTTCCGCTACACGTCGAGCGAAGACCCTGAGGTCACGGTGCCTGCCCGCATCACCGAAGAGCGATACAAGATCGCCGACAACTACAAGATCCAAGTTGAGGCCACGTGGGAACTCTTCGGTCGAGAGAGCTTCTACATCTCCGACCTCCAGTCGATGATTCGTGACGGTCGCATTCAGATGTTCATCAAAACCTCGGTCTGAAAACGTCAGCTACAGTACGGAGCTACCATGCGTGAACGCAAGACCACCTCTCTTCAAAGCCTCGTCGACGAAGTCAACGAACGCAATCGGAACTCCACCTGTGCCCCCGCCACCCGCAATGGCTGGAGCGACGTTCTGGAGTGGACGCTGATGCGGGCCAACGCCTATAAAGGCTTTCGCTACCTGCGGAAGCACGAGGTCCCCGAAGGGGAGAAGCCCGGTATCAATGACCTTGAATATGGCATTGATTACCCCGGTCTCTTGGGCATCAGCGATGAGGACCACGAGAAGATGTTCGCCAACACCGACGAGTCCCGTCGCCACTACTTCATCTGAGAGATGACCAAATGCAGTACCCAATCAAGATCGATACTCACAATGGAAACGTGACAGGGGACGCCAGCCTTCTGAACTGGGTTCACGTTGTCATTGGTTCAATCAACCAAGGTGGTGCACCCGGTATCATGGCAGCCAGAGCCATCAACGCCATGGTCATCGGTGGCTGGATTCCTCCTGCATTGCAGGATGATCAAACGAGCAACGCCATCGACGACGCCGCTGTCGAAGTTGCAGACCTGATGCTGCGGTCCATGAGTTGCTCTGACGAGGAAATTGCTGGCATCCGTGCCATGACGGTTGAAGCAATCCAACGCTACAAAGCGTTGAAAGAAGGTGAGCGATGAGCACTCCCAACGACGTTGACAGCCTGTTCGTCATCTCAGTCACGCGAGATGACGGACGTCAGTTCTTCATGTGCCAAGACGACAACGGTCCGTGGTTCTCCACCGGCCTGAGCAAAGCTGCCTTCTTCAAGTCGGAAGACGAAGCGAAGGAGGACTTCGCTACTGAGTTGAGGCGTGGAGTCATGCACAGTGCGGCTGGCTGCTGGAATGACCAACCAGTCCGGAAGACCAACGTCTCTCTTCACCGTGTGCAACTGACCACCGTGGAAAGCGTTGACACGACGGTCAGCATTGATGTAGGAACAGCGAGGAAAACTGTCACTGTGACCGACGACGGCGAGCCGTTCCGAGGCTTCAACTTCGATCACTGAACTGGGGATGGGATGACCGACAACGACAGTCCGAAGTTGCACGATGCCGGTTACGGTGTGGGCTGGGTCATCTCGGGTGGCCTCGATACATACGAGGAAGAGGATCCGCACTACGGTCACAAAGTGATGAGGACATCCTGCTGGCAACGAGTACGATGTCACAGCTGCGGTGTTGACTTCTACAGACTTGAACCACACGACGCCGCGAACTGCACCAAGAAGCCAGTGGACGACACGGAGTAAGCAATGATGAAGATCGTCAAGAAGAGCCACACAGACCACGGACTCACCGTACGACAGATGGCTCACCTGATCTTCCGTTTCCAGAAGCGGGATGGCTTCTTCATCGAGACGTTCGAGTTGCCAGAGCACCTTGGAACAGTCCCAGCTGAGTTGTACGGGCCGTCAGCTGGTGATCCTCCTGTGAGACAGACGTTGTCTACGTCCGCCGTGGTGGTCGCGACGTCCGTAGCCGCACCGTTGACCGTCCAGTCCGCCAAACGCGCACGGTGACTGTCATCGCTGGCCCAATCGACGATGAACCCTGTGCCCTCTATACGGTCTACGGTGGTCTGCAGGCCCCACGTGAACCAGAGGACATCAGCATTGACGATGTCGGAGAACTCATGGCATCACGACTCTTCTGGAAGCAGCACGCCTTGTGCTCGAAACCAGACGATAGGAAATCACGATGACACAAGAACTCATTGCCAAAGCCGTCAATGACATTGACGAAGCATTCAAGTCCCTGAACGAACAGCGCGTCATCAGCCACAAGCTCCTCATTGCCTGCCTCACCGGCAACAGCGAGGCGTCGACCATCGCTTGGCAGGACTCGATGAACATCGAGATGAAGATAGAAACCATCTACGACATGTGTCTCGTCAACCTCCACAACTGCTGCTCGAAGCCTGAGGACGAATGAACCAGCAGTGGCCCACTGCCCCGGTCAGCAAGGACACACGTGATTGTTTTGGTCACGTGTGTCACGAGGTTAACTCAGCGCTTGCAATGCTAAAAAACGGTGTACCGGTGTCTTGGCACACCCTTGAAAAGAAGCTCGCTGTTGCGACCTCCGATGAGGAGCGTCTGGCTGCATACAAGCAGTTCGCCCATAGTGTCACGAAACTGAACTTTGCTTCCATTGAACAGCTGAAAAGCCTATCAAATTGGTCAGCTGATATCTACTTGAACAGGGAACCAAAATGAACAAAGTATCTGCGAAGGAAGTGGCTGACTTCATCCGTGAGAATGGGCATGAGTTCATGCCCATCAAAACCAACAACGACAAGATGCGGAAGTGCTGCGCTTCCAACTTGGCGAGAGCCATCGAGATGCACTTCGCATGGCCGCATGGTCGTCTGGTGTCACCACATCCGTCTATGGACTCGGCTGTGCTTCAGAACGCCCGAGACCAAGGCCATCCTGACTTCATGGACGCAGCCGGGAACGTAGTGACCACCAGCAGTGGAGGCTACTGCGTCGAAGTTGGGGTGAGAGCACTCTAGTGGAGACTCCACAGAGGCCAGAACATGAAGCTCGAAGAAGCCACGTCGAAAGAACAAGTCGCTCAAGCCCTAGCTGACGGCGACGAAGAGCTTCGCGATAGCGTTGATACCTACTTGGAGGAGGTACGGAACTCCTTCATGAGATCCGATGCTCGGTATGGTGAAGAAGAAGAGCCATCAGAGGTTACGTACCTCTTTGACGACGACAAGTTCGTAGACAAGGTGATTGTCGAAAGCAAGAGCACGAGCTTCGACCTGTCTCGTGTTCCGCGCGACAACGTAGTCAGAGAACTGCAGACAGAGCTTTCCTCAAGTACCTCGGTCCATGAGCGGAGGACCTCCTTCAAAGGGTATGGTCCATTCGCCATTAGCTCAGGCGATCGAGATAGCCCGTCACTGGAATGGAACTACCCACTACCACGGAATAGGTCCTACTTCTTCAGCGACGACCACTTTGACGTTGATGGTTTGAGACTGAATCATCTGGTTCCAGATGACCTAGTCAAGAGTTTCTGGAAAGATATCGCGACAGACATTGACTCTAGCAATCAAATCGAATGGGGGGATGATACTGCTCTGGACCAGAACACAGGCTACGGGCCTGATGAGCCTCACTACTTTGGTCCTTTCTCGGAAGAGAAATGGATTGAATTCTGCCGGGACATCATCAGGCAGCACATTAATACGCTGGTTGAGTCTGATCCCACGGGCGCTTACACCCTGTTCCTGAACTCGGCACGGTCGGAGACTGGCACTGATACTCCAAGCGGCGAGCTACTGGCGAAGGCAAAGAAGGTTGCAGAGGACGAAGGTGACGACTTTCCCACTGAGGATATCCTAGACTACGTAGTCAAGTACTTCGAAGCTGATGACAGAGACGAGCGAGTTGCCGTCGTTGCTGAGCTTGACCGGAAGCTCATCACTACCTATGAACCAGAGAAGATCGTCACTCTGTACCTTGAAGCAGTTGAGGACCTTCTGAACCGACGTGACGCGACCGTTGAAGGTATCCTGCGTAAAGGTGAGCGAGGCCAAACTGAACTCCAAATATGGGAAGAGTTGATGGCTGCGAAGTTCCGTGACAGAGATGAACTCAGAGAGACAGCCGAAGGTTGGTTCGAAGACTGGGAGGGGAGAAGTATCCCAGACGTGAGTGGTCTCGGTCGTGACATCGTCAACGTCATCGAACGGTACATCTTCTCGAAAGATCCAGAGAAGGCTATCAACACGTTCATTGATCAGGTGGCAGCAGTCATTCAGACCAACGTCCAGCTGGGCCAAGAAGGAGCAGACGTCGTCAGGAAGGCTCTTAGAGACGGCAAGTCTTTCAGCAAAGACGACGTGAACAGAATGGCATTCGACTGGGGCGGTGGCTTCAATAAGGGTTCCACTAAGGAAACCCTCGAAGACTTCGTCTACACGAATACAGCAGCTGGCGAACCTATCGTTGCGAAGTTCATTGAAGACATCATCGCTGTCTTGAGCAGCAAGGATTCAGCTGGACCGGAGGGTGCTGCCATTGTCCGCAAGGCAATTGAGGAGAAGCACTTCAGCAAGAAGAACATCTTCAAGATGGCCCTACGCTGGAGGAGAGGGAAGGGCCAGCATGAGATCAAAGACGAGCTTGAGGACTACGCTCTCGCCATTCTCGACGGCGGTGATGGCATTAAAGAATCCAATGTGCTTGAGACAATCACAGTGGACGAGTTGAAGAAGCTCGGTATCACCAGTGGTCCTCTCTTCGAGGAAGCTCCTCTGACGCTCGTGAACCTACCAGCGAAGGACCTCGCTGAGGAAGGCCGACGCATGCGCCATTGCGTTGGCGATGCCCCCAGCTATGCTCGTGAGGTCAGGAACAAGACCAAAGAAATCTGGTCACTCCGCACACGGAACAACAAACCAATCTTCACACTGGACATCGACACAAACCTCCACAAGAACAAGAAGCTACCAGCTGACGATACTCCAGAGCTTTCTGCCAAGAAGGAGCACAAGCGTGCCGAGTTCGTCAAGCAGCTGAAGGGCAAAGCCAATCGCACTCCGGGTCTGGACCGGGCCTACGACACGAAGGTTACCAAACCAGATGAAGTGGTGCTGTGGAAGTACTTGCTGAAGAAGCTCCACATTGCGCCTGACCAAGTGCATGACTTCACGGCCTGCAACCTGCCGATGCCATCAGGTGCACCACAGGTTCAAGCTTCCTTGTCGCAGCAGGTGTCGTTGAGCTTGAGCTTCATTGCTGACCGGCTGAGTTCGTTCGCACCGCGTCAACTTGTTGCCGCCCTCGATGAAGCTGCCGAGTTGCTAGCCGAGTAAACCAGCGCTTGACTTAAGCGACGGGACATGCTAGTGATCTCTCATGAGCATGTTCAAATGTCGATTGCAACGAGGACATCAGCAAAACTCTGTGTGATCAGATCATGAACGGCCAGCCGTGCAATGCGGAGTTCGTGTTCATGAACTCGGTCAACGAGACCAACTGCGACGAGGTTGGAGAGATTCCACCGCACATCCTCAAGACGCTGGTGGTGGCTCCGCGCGAGTGGAGCAAGTGCGCTCACTGTGATTGCTCGAAGGTCATCAACGACACCCGCTACCGGATTCCAGAAGACCACGAGTTGGACAAGCTTCGGCACGTCTTCATCGACCCAGACTTGGTCTCGTATGCGGACGTGAAGGAATACGTCGCGAAACGCTTCAAGAGGTAACGCAATGGCACGAGCAACGTCAGGCACCCCCATCCTCAGCTTCAGTGGTCCCGGATTTTGGATTTCAATGTTGTTGTTGATTTTCCTGCCAGAATCTGCTATCAGGATGATCGCTGCTCTCATGAAGAAGGACGAACCAGATGACGATCACCCGTAAGTTCTTCTGGGTACCTGTGCGTGACGGCTACAAGACCATCACGATTGACTTCCCCTTCTCGGAGCCAACGTCCGTTGCGACTGTCCTGAGCCACAACCAGTTCAACACCGATACTGGTGAACACATCCGTCATGTGAACACCTACGACAAGGACGTCGAGCCGATTCTGCATGACATGTTGATGCACCACGTGAACGTCTTTCTGGAAGACAGGGTCCACGACTGGTCCATCCATGGTCGTCGCCTGAGCTACGGCAGCCGGGTGTCCAACGGCGGTCACTGGATTGTGGCCATCTGGGACGACAACGACAAGTTTCACCCTCGAACCTTCAAGTAGAAAGTAGCACAACCATGAACCAGACGCCTGTTCTTTACGCCTGCCCCCGCTGTACCTCAACCACGATTACGGCAAGTCAGTGCCGTGGCTGTGGTCGAGAAGATGGCATCAATCGTGTGCCGCTGTTCGCCGCAGCATCTGATGTGAAGCCCACGCCGCCACCAGTTGCACTGCCGAGTTGGTTCCGGCCAGTGACTGGGTTCTCATTCGCCGACAGTGCTGGTGACCACTACATCGTCGTTGGTGTTGGTCGGTTCATGACCACTGAAACGATTGGGAACGTGCACTTCAATGGGGAGCTGGCTTCAATCACGAATCCCGCCACCGGTCCTCGTGGACTCGTTGCGGTCATGTGCTACCGTGGTGACTTCACGCTCATCGAACTTGGTGACAAGGATGCAGAGTTCTGGGCTGACTGCAGCCCAGTTGAAGACAAGGGCGGTTTGATCCTTGTCCTTGAGGACAACCCCAGCCGAGCGTCGAAGCAGACTTGGTCCATTGGTGTCAGCAACGGCTGACCGTAACTGAAAGTAGGAAACAAATGGCAACTCCAAAGCAGCCCAAGCAGAAGCTCAAGAGCTTCCGAATCATCTTCTCGCACCCTCGTCCATACGACTGTGTGGAAGCTGCGATGTTCTCATGCTTGAATGACAATGTTACCTTCTTCGATGAAGACTACCGGCCCATCAAAGCATACACTTCAAAGGCTGGCGTGTCTTCCGTTGAAGAAGAAGAAGTGAATACCTGATGTCTTGCACGAGATGCGGCAAGACCACCAGTCGAAGCATCAGTCTTGCTTTGGACACTGGTGAAGCCACGATTGCAGTGTGTGCTTCATGCAAGGCCGCATCCATTTGGGGCTTCAAGCAGGCTAAGCTGCAGTTCAAGGCAATGCTTGCTGACGGCATGTCTAGGGAAGAAGCCGACAAGAAAATGAGGGATATACTGTGGCAGTTTATCCCAAAGGAATTGAAGAATGAAAGTACGACGCAACTGCCGTAAGATCGAAGTCAATGGCAAGACTTTCCAGTACCTCATTGGCCGGTCCGCTGTCGTCATCTACGATGACACCGACAAGCGACACTACGCTCGGGTGGACGAGGTCAAGGGTCTGAGTCCCGACATCATTGAACGGGGCCGGTACAAAAAGACCAGTGACGGAATGGTCACACCCAAGAACGTGGCGCACTGGATTGGTAACTGTCTCACAAAGTAGGGAGAATCAGTATGGCTGAAACGATACGCGCTGGGACTCGCATCCGAGACTTCCAGCCTGACAACACCGACAAGGAACTCTACATCGACGTTGGCTTCATGGGAGGAAGAGGGGCTATCACGGTTTCTTCTCTCCTGAACAAGATTCGGGAGAAGTGGCCTGATGCCAACCTCGATGAAGTCACCATCACAGCTGAGCATATCCACACGAGATGCTTGACTTACGATCTCTACAGCCACAGCGACTACGACGACTTTCTTCTCATCGAGCGGCCATGACACACAAGACCAGAACTGTGTTCTGTACCTGCTCGTACGAGGACAGCGAAGAAATGACGGTACACGCCGCCCTATGCGCAATCAAAGTCACCAACAAAGAAGATGGCGACTTGTCATTCATCGAGCAGATGTGTCACGCCTTGGACCTGCCAATCAGTGCCACACCTGAAGACTGCATCAACCGTGCGTTGAAGCGTTCCGCTGCACTAGTCATGGCGAATGCCACGGCAAAACGTCGAGGCGATCACCTCGACCAGTGGATCAGTGCAGCGACGTCAAACGCCCAGTTCGGTCGGGTGTGCAACGAGGTAACACCAGACCGTCTTCGTGAGGACATTGACAAAGCCGTTGACGCCATTCAGAAACGTCAAGCTGAAACCTTTGAACTTGAGCATCAAGTTCGGATGCTGACGCTGGACCTGCAGAACCTCAAGTCACGCATTCGTGCGCTGAACGACCACGCGAAAGATTGAAGGAGTCATTTTGACAAAGATCCTCGACCCGGAAACTCGAAAAGACCAGATGAAGAGTAGGAGCAACAAGCAGGAGAAGCTCCGTCGCATCAAGGAATGCCTCGATGCTGGCAAGTCCGACATGGCAACTGCCTTGGTCGTTGGCTGCTCGTGGATCGAAGTCAAGGCCATCCGGTCTGGTACTGACATCCACCGCCTCAAAGGCACGGACCAGTTCCGTGGGATTGGGTGAGTATGGCACTCATTGCTGTTGGTAGCACGGTCACTGTTTGGTTCGGCGATGATCCGTTGTCCAAGCTCCACGGTGTGGTCATGCGTGTCATTGTTCCCGATGACGCACTACGCGTGAGGGTCACCTCACTCGGTACTCTCGATCCAGCCTACAGTTGGATCGTGGGTGAAGAGTTCGACATGTGGCGGCTCAAGCGATTGAGCGACGCCAAGTATGATGATTACTTCTGGTCACCGGTCGGTGAGGAATTGGAACCATGATGTTCACAGCTGATCAATTCGTAGCTCATCTCGTCGGGGACTACGTACTTCAAAGCGATTGGCAAGCCAACGAGAAAACGAAGAAGAGTGTGGCAGCGCTAGCCCATGCGCTGACGTACACGCTCCCCTTCCTCTTCATCACGCAGAGCCCAGTTGCTCTAGCGGTCATCTGCTCCACGCACTTCGTCATCGACCGCTGGCGGCTGGCCCGGTTTGTCGTCTACGCAAAGAACTTCCTCAGCCCTCGTGTCACCAGCAACACGACATTGGTTGAGAAGCAGGGCGTCTACGAGAAGTACATGGACACTCAGGTGACGTCAGACAAGTGGTGGCACCCGTGGGCCGAATGTGTGGGCACCGGCTACCACAAAGATCGACCACCTTGGTTGGCTGTGTGGCTGCTCATTATCGCTGACAACACGCTTCATATCGTGATCAATGGCCTTGCGATCAAGTTCCTCAACTGACCTCAACTGATCGCTTGCAGTAAAGCAGTGCTTGACTTGTTTGTGTGATCTGATAAGGTACTCGTATGACGAACTCACAAACCATGCTGCTGACGACGGTCGTTGACCAGCGCCTCATCGAACTGCGCCTGAGCCTCAGTGACGCGAAGCGCTACCTCGAAGCCGCCAGTGAGGCTGCCCAGACGACCATCAAGGACAACGAGCGTCAGGCAGCCTTCGATCATCTCGAAGCGATGCGCTGGAAGTTCCATGACGCCAGAGTCAAGCTCGAACGGTACGAAGCCGAGAAGTGCCAGCGTCAAGTCCCACTCGTGAGGGTCACCGCCGATCAGGGCTGGGATGACTCAATCCATGACTGGTGCTGCGGTGAGGTCAGCTGTGACTGGTAAGATCGATCTTCAACCTTGTGCTGACTGTGGGCAGTTGTGTCGCGAGATCGACAGCCCACAATCCGAACACTCAGCTTCATGCCCCCACTGGAAGGAACACGACAAGATGACGAAGCGCCTGAACAAGCACACTGTGAGCTACAACATCCTCGACAACGGTGACGTCGACATCTCCTTCGTGAATATCACGACTGGTGCGACGAAGAAGTACCGGCTGGAACCAGCCGACGACTCCTCCACCGTCTCACTCCTGATCCGTGACGCCGAGGGCACTGGGCTCGCCAGCGCCCAAGACCTTGCCCCGATGGTTGACGACTCAGCATGGCAAGCAAAGCCATGAGCGAAGCAGTCATCTGCGCAGGATGCAAGCGCTCATTTCGCACCCGTCAAGGACTTGGAGTTCACTGGGACCACGAGAGGCGCAAGCCAGACGGTGGCTGTGTGGGACCAATCGAGCCGACGTGTGTTCCTGCTGACGTTGACGCCATCACAGCAGCAGTTCGTGCTGCTGACCTCGCCTTCGAAAGCTCTGGTGGTTCCAGCCGCCACTACGTTCGTGAATGCCTGATCCCCCACCTTGAAGCGGCTGGACTTGTCATTGTCAAGTCGGGTAACTGACGGAGAGATACGTGATCGAAACGCTGATTCAGCATCTGGAGCGACAGACCATCGACAACATGCGCAAGTGTGGGCTTGAGGTGACAGCCATTACGAGGCTGATCGTGATGCCTCGCTCTCAGCAGGTGATGGGCCTCGACGAGGACCTGATGCGACTGGTGGCTGATGCTGTGGTCGTCGACCCGTCCAAGTCTGGGAAGATGACAAAGGAGGAGCGCAAGCTTCACGGGCGAACCTACTCCCTGAGAGAGGGTGAGGTTGTGTGGGCTGTGTGCTCTGGGAAGGGGCACACCACTGGTCGCGTGCATAAGAAAGGCTTCCAGCCATTCATCTCCAGAGAAGACGCTTGCGCTTACGCCGGGTTCAAAGCCGGGTCTGGAGTCCATCTGGCCACGAATTGGTATCAGCTGCCGACACGTGACCCATTGGTGTCGCTGCCCCTTCACTGGTCAGTCGTGCAGTATGATCTCGTGCAGTAAAGCATAGCTTGACTTATCTGTGTGATCTGATAAGCTGTCTTCAACACGGAGCCACCAAATGCCCAAGATGAACGCCGAACAAGTCAACGCCGCCTTCGCCACTCTCCAGCGTGCTTGTGCCGCCCTCAGCACGGTGAAGTTCAACAAGGTACGCTGAGCCCGGTATGCGTGCGACGATCACGCATGTTGACTGGGACACCAAGGGCACGAAGACCTCAAGGAGGACTCAAAGCTCCGTGAGTTATGTGTCAGCCTTGGTCTCATGACCACTGGTGTGTGCGTCGCACCTCTGCTTTGGATCGAAGGTCTCAGCGTCGAGAGCCTGCTCACACTGGCAGCAGCTGTTTCAGTCCTGTGTGGTTCGGGCTTCATCGGCCTCAGACGTGCTGTCGTTGCTATCGGGCCACCAGTCAAGGTCGACATGGTCAGCGTCCACTCGGAGTCTGGCGCTCCAGTCCGAGTTCCTCTTCTTGAGAAAGAAAACACCAATGCCACTGCTGGTTGAGATCGATTCTGAGGCTGAACTGCGGCTGCTTGAGGCTGAGGGAGTGATCCAATCACTTCAGGAACGTGTCAGCTTCGCAGAGAAGAAGCTGGATGAAGCGACAGCGAAGCTGGCTTTGGAGACGGCTGCCACTGCGGCAACCATCGCCAAGGTCAAGGAGAAGACGAAGCGGGCTGGTCAGATGCAGGGCGAGCTTCGTTTGCTCCTGAAGGATTCCCTCAAGGTCTTGACCGAAGACCGGCACCCAACAGTGATTGCGCTTCGCGAACGAATCCAGACCGCGCTTGACAAGTAACCACATTCCAATAGGAGTTCACATGCCGAAGCGTAAGAACGAAGACGAAAACCAACTGTCGACGCCGAAGAAGGAGGACACGCTCAAAGCCAAAGTGGCCTACTTCATCCAGAGGTATGGTGACGACGTCATCAGCATCGAAGACGCTGTCCGTACGCCGATCCTTCTTGCCAACCAGATCGGTGGTGCAATCAGGACCAATGCTATCTCGTTGGGCATCGCGACTGCTGCCATGCATTCGCACTACCCTCCGAAGGAAGCAATGGAGGACTCCCATGAATTCAGGAATGAACTCAGCTTCCTTCAGGACCTCCTGAACCGCTGCGTCGGCTCGCACTTCGACAACATGGTCAGGGATGCTGACCGAGCCAGCGCCAACGTCCTCAGTGCATTTCTGGCAGGCACGGACCACAATGTCGGAACGCACAATGCCGGAACCGGTCTCGACGAATAACAGCCAGCAGTAAGTAACAACCACAACAATAGGAGTACAAAATGGCCAAAGCCAAGACGACCCAGACCGAACTCGACATCGAAGTCAGCAATGAGAAAATCAAGGCGAAGACAGTCAAGCAGCTGCAGAACGTCATCGCTGCGCTGAAGAAGGTCGGTATCCCAGCCTCCTTCCGGACGGTGCCAGTGTCTGGTGATAGCCAGATCGAGCTTCAACTCGACAGTGCTCGGCACAAGGCCGAGTTGATTGCCCGCTTCCACGAAGTGGGCGAGTCGCTCAGTGGAAAGACTCCGAAGGTGGAGCCTCTGACGACAGAGGACATCCGTGTCGTGAGTTCGGACAATAAGTTCCGGCAGGTGATCATCCGTTTGGAAGGTGCAGCCCGTACCGTCGTTCGTGACGTGACGGAGGGTGTTGACTCTGTTGACCACAAGCCAAAACGAAACTCCCTGACCCGCAAGTTCCCTGTCACGCTCCCAGTCGGTACGAGCTACAACGTCAAGCTCCTGAAGACCGTTCCCAACGTTCCCGGCACCTACTACAAGCACACGCAGCACTACCGGGTCACCGCGTCTGTGCCTGCGGCGACGACGTACTTCCTCGTTGGCTACGACGAGAGGCATCTCTTCATCTCGATGCTGCCGAAGCCGGTGAAAACCGTGCAGCAGGCGCACCGCGCGCTCCTTCCGAAGGAACTCCAGAACAAGAAGAAGGGCAGCTACTTCCGACAGGGTGAATTCTTCTTCATCCCCGTCACGAAGGCAGAGATCGAGATCATCATCAAGGAAAACAAGGAAGGTGGTAACGCTAACGCTGATGGTGCTCGTGGTCTGACTGGCTCTGACCCAGATGTCGCAGAAGGTGACCACTTCGCATCGGTGACGGTGGTTCACAAGAACATCGAGTACGTCTCAGGCTGCGTCAGCAATGATCGACACACGTTGTTCCTGAACGGCTGGTACCGCTGCATCCACAACATGGAGATCATCAGCGGAAACGACAGCTGGGACTGATCGTCAACAACAGCTTGACTTCTCGGCCAATAGTGCTAAGAGTCTTGCATGACGATTCATCTGCCCACCACGATCAAAGGCACGCTGAAGACGTACTGCGGCTCTGCCGCTGATCAGGACCAGATCACGACAAGCCTCGAAGCTTACAACTGCGAGGCTTGTCGCAAGGAGAGTGACCTGATTGACTCCATCCTTGACGACACCATGGCTCTTGTTGATGGCGTGTTCACCATGCACACCGACAAGGAAGTGGTCTTCATGCTGATGGATGTCATCTACATGAACCGACAACCCGACCGCTTCAGTGGTGATGGCTTCAATCCGGGTCCGGGTCCGATGACAGGGACCTTTGCCATCTGGGACAACGCCATCGGCGACTGTTCGATCCAAGTGAGCTTCTCACCGCCTGACGAGGGAAGCATCCGTGTCACGAATGCTTTTCGCTACAAGCTCCCACCGAAGGCGTCGAGTGTCTAAGTTCAACTTCTCCTTCTTCGTGCTGCTGGTCATCTGGTCTGTGGTCAATCTCTTTGTCCCTTTTCCGCCAGTAACCAACTTTGGGGTAGTGGTCTTGTTTGCACTCACCCTTGCTCTCGACGGGGATAAATAATGCCGTACTTTGGACAGACCACCTTCGCTGAGATCGTTTCCTCCTACAAGGGAGGTACGCTTCTACGCGTCGAGATGTTCGATGGCCTGCGGTCAATCTCGCACGAAGTCGACGACTTGGCTGTTGAGATTGAATCGATCAGGGAAGAGATGACCATTCCCCGAACTGCTGAACACTCGGAAGAGCCACTGGTGCTGGCTCTTCTTCGAGATACCCTGCAAGTTGCATGGGCAGCGGTTGAAGGAGGTCATCCACTTGATACTCGCCACCACCGGATGAATTTCATCAAGCTGCTGGCGAAGACTGCGCTACCAGTAATGAGTGTCTGGAAACACATCGGCACAGGTGGCATCTACGCCATTCAGGTACCATTCTCGTACAACGAGGCTGACATGAAGCCAGTTGTCGTCTACCGTTCTCTTGCGGATTCCTTCGTCAGGCCGCTCATCGACTTCATCAGTGCCACACCTCGCTACACACGTATCATCATCTGAACCTGAATCCATCCAATAGGAGTTCCCATGCCATTCACGTTGACCAAGACCGTCCGCCGACCAACACGCATCACCGACCTCTGCGATATCAAGCAGACACGCTACTCGACTGAGTACGAAGCGCTATGCTTCGCTGAGTGTGAACGCGACGACGACTATGTCGTCACGCTCACCAATGACGAGAGCCGAGACTGCAGCCAGTCGTTGGGCAACGTACCTCTGAGATCGCGGGGCTGATCAACAGCGACAGCGATGGCTTCCGGAGTTTGTTCACTCGGTCAGCAGAGAAGATCGAAATTGAAGTCCCGGTCGCTGACCCGACCAGCCTCCCACCGGAGATGACTGTTGACCTGCTGCGGCGGCACGTCCCGATTGACATCGACGCATTCATCCCGAGTTTCACGACCGACACCCAAAGGTCGAAGGAAGCAATGGCAGCTTCCTTCTTGGACGCCGTCAAGAGCTACTACAACTACGGCACGTACTGCTGTGGCATCCGGTCCATCGAGATCCTCGGAACGAATGAGGACTGGACATTCCTCGCCGAGGTGTCTGACTCCGTCAGGAAGGTTCTGACGTCGGTGCACAACAAGCACGAGACTCGATTGGATGAGTGGTTGTCGAAGCTGTCAGAACGCGCCGTGCTTCTCCGTGAAGCCCGCAATGGTGGAGACTCCTCCTTCCTGAAGGACATCTTCTCGTCCAAGCGTTGCGGGAGCGGGAGTGACGAGACCATCACTGGCTGGTTCGTGAGTGAGTTCTTCTTCAAGACTCACGATGGAGAGATGGGAAAGAACGTCCCAGCTTCCCTCGCGATTGTTCCATACAAGAATCTGGAGACCGGCAGGAATTTCACGGCTGTGCATGGTCTCTTCGACACGAGGGTCATTGGTGATGGCCTTGACAAGGTCATCGTTCCGCAGTTCAACAGCATGGTGTTCGAGCACAACAAGGTGAAAGCATGAAAGTCAAAGGTACCGAGACCACCTCCCGCCGTGTGGAAATCGACGTCGACATCATCGACGCTGCCAAGCTTGTAGCGAACGCTCTGCTGAGTAGCTACGGTGCAGACAAGGGAGAAGAGCTTTCTTTGAGTTGCTTCGTGTCATGCAACACTGATCACGTTGGAGCCATCGCATACGACGTGGAGCACAGTGCTGGTTCACACAGCTACACCACGGAAGTCGTGGCTGTTGCCCAGCCGACGAAGGAGCAGCTTGACGCTCTTGACCTTGCGAAGCTGTTTGTGTCGAGGGTTCGTGATGGGGTGTCCCGTTCGAATGGTGCACTGAAGTGAAGACACTGAAGAACAAACGCAAGGCAACTCGCGCCTTCAGGAAGGCAGACCGGGCGTCCTACATCTGGGGGTTGCCGCCGCCGTTTAGTACTGACACCTCGTACATGCGAGAAGGTATCGACAGGGAGAAACCACGCTGCATCCAGCAGGAGCGTGCCCGACGGCATTGGACCCGACGTGCTATCAAAGGCGCAGTCAATGGCAGCAGCCATGGCTTCACTGTCACTCGGACTTCGAAATGAACACACTAAGTAAAGCACTTAGCGGAGCCATCATTGAAGGAGATTACAGATATCTCCTGTGGCGCTACATTAATGAAGAGGCATCTGGGACGGCTCTTTTTGTCATGTTGAATCCGTCAACCGCTGATCAGAACGTCGACGACGCCACCATCCGCCGCTGCATCTCCTTCACTCGAAGCTGGGGGCTGGCGCAGTTGGAGGTTGTCAATCTGTTTGGTCTCAGGTCGACAGACCCGAAGGCCCTACTGATCTCAGACGACCCAGTTGGACCACGCAATTTCGAGTACATCGAACACGCAGTGCAGAACGCAAGCAAGATTGTTCTTGCTTGGGGTACTCATGGTACACTGCACAATCGTGACAAGGATTTCCTTCGGGAGTTCAACGAGTACAGCGACAAGTTCGAGTGCCTTGGCAAGACCATGAATGGCCACCCCAAACACCCGCTGTACATCGCAGCCGCTCAACCACTCATGAAGTTCTAGCTATGAGCCGGAGGCCGAATGAACAGCGAGCAGCGCCAGAAGCAAGTCACGTTTTTCTACGAGAGGCTGATGAGCCTACACGGCGTTGTCGCGGTCGACAGCCCCGAATACCGTAAGGCTAGGCGGGACTTGGAGATTGCGTGTGCTGTTGTCGTGAACCCCCATGACGAGGAACGCATGCACACTGAGCGCCGAGAGGCCCATGCCGCTGAGCTACGTCGCCTACGCAGCATGGACGACGATGATAACTACTACTGGCCACGTCGGGCGCATCCTCCACAGGCATCTGATTCCGGTAAGCATGAGCACGAGTCAGTGCGGCTAATCGCTAAGTGTCGGTACTTTCACTGAAGGGGCACGTAAAGCAGAGCTTGACATGCGATGAGTGATCTGGTAAGAGTAAGTGATGAACACGAACACCAAGCTCGTCGCTGCCAAGTACCGCGCCCACATCAACAACGATGGTTGGGGTGTCTACATGTTCTGCTTTGACTACGACACGAACAGCTTCGAGAAGTCGGGCAGCTGTGTCAGCCGCTTCAAGATGACGGCTGAGAAGGCAGCGGCTTCCGCTGCGGCTTTTCAGGCGAAGGAAGACAAGTCCGTGGCGAAGGAAAACAAGCGTCTCGGGTTCAACTGAAATGAAGCACCTTCTTGCTTTCCGATCCAACTTCACGCAGAACTTCCCCAACCCGGCTCCTCCGGGTCATGGCCAGACGTACTGCCGGATCAACCTCCCGATTGGTGAACTCGTCAATGAGGACGAATGCATCATGCGTGACTTGCCTGTCGAGTACGACTGCCCAGACTGCAAAAAGGCAGTCGACGAAGGTACGGCGCACGTCGAAGCCTGCTTCGCCCTCGATCGAGCCCGCTACCCAAGATCCTGAATGGAGCTTCTCATGACCGCTAGCTACATCAATGTCAGAGTTGAACCCGGTGAGCTTGTGTGCGAGAGCGGCAAGACTTACCCCAGCCACACGTGCATCGGAACCATCCAGCTTGCACCACCCCACAAGATCAACCGCTGGACGCCCTGTGGCTACGTGCCGCGTGGTTACCCGAAGGCAGCAGACAAGATGTTGGTTGTTGCGCGTGAGAAGCTGATTGCCGACTTGTCCAAAGGAGTTTCACCATGAGCATGGTTGACGGTATCAAAGTGAAGTCGCTGAACATGTTCGAGGCTGCAGAGGGCAACCGAGTTCGGTTGACCATGTACGTCGACTTCAAGCACACGGACAAGCTGAACTTCGAAAGCTCCGCGACCTTCACGAAGGTCATGCCAGCGAACATCTTCACCGACATGGTGAAGGAAGACCCGGACTGGAAACAGAGTCAGACCAAGTCTGGCGGCTGGACCATGCTGACGAATGCATTCAACCGAGAAATCGGCAGCTGATGGAGATTCCCATGTCGGCTGTCCAGAAAAACCGTGACCCAATCTTGGATGTCATGATGATCCTCATGATCTTCTCCACCATGGTCTTCTTCATTGTTGCCGTGTCACTCGTGACAGCCACAGCAATCGTTGACCTCCAGCGGCAACACCAGCAGCAATCCTGCAAACCATGCTCTTGCACACCAGCTGAAGCTGTTGAAGCCACCGAAGTGGACCTCGTTCCTGTCGAAGTTGTTCCTTTTCCATAAAGCAGTGCTTGACTACCGACGAACGATCTGATAGGAGTATCTGATGACTTTTCCAATCTCTCCCACTCTTCGTGTCATGCTGGAAGCTATCGTCGCTTCTGGTGGTCGTCCTGCCATCATCGGCGGCTCCGTTCGTGACTGGGTCTTGGGTCTGGAGCCCAAGGACATCGACGTCGAGGTCTACGGCTTGGACGTGGCTGACTTGGAACTCGCCCTGTCGAAGTTCAAGGTTGACGCTGTCGGTCGTGCCTTCGGTGTCTTCAAGGTGACCATCGAAGGTGAGACGTTTGACGTTTCGCTTCCTCGTCGCGAGTCCAAGGAAGGCCATGGCCACCGTGGCTTCATGGTGTCCTCTGACCCGACGATGACTCCCGAAGAGGCTGCTCTTCGACGTGACTTCACGGTCAACACTCTTGGCTGGGACTTCATCGACGGCAAGCTGATGGACTTCCACGGCGGCATGGCTGACATCAAGGCCAAGGTTCTGCGTCACACCAGCCCAGCTTTCGCTGAGGATCCTCTTCGTGTGCTGCGTGGCTGTCAGTTCGCTGGTCGCTTCGGCTTCACCATGGACGGAGACACCATCGACATGTGCCTCAGCCTCACTGAGGAGCTTCGTACGCTCCCTGTAGAGCGGCTGTGGACTGAGTGGGTCAAGCTCCTGACGAAGAGCCCCAAGCCCTCTGTGGGCCTGACAGCGCTGGTTGAGACCGGTGCCATCGAGGTCTTCCCCGAAGTGAAGGCGCTGCTGTACGTTCCTCAGGAGCCTGAGTGGCATCCAGAAGGTCAGGACCACCCGTTGGGCAGTCTCTGGGTGCACAACTGCATGGTCACGGACATGGCTGTTCGTGTGCTGGACGATGATGGTGTCACTGACGCTGAGGAGCGTTTGATCATCATCCTCGGTGCCTTCTGTCACGACTTCGGCAAGCCTGCCACGACTGTGTTCGAGCGGGATCGCTGGCGGTCTTTGGCCCATGAGGAAGCCGGTGAAGCTCCGACTCGAAGCTTCCTGACCCGGATTGGTGCGCCGCACCACATCATCGAGGCAGTTGTGCCTCTGGTGATGCAGCACCTCAAGCCTTTCCACTTGGCTCGTGACAAGGCTAGCAGTGGTTCTGTCCGTCGCTTGGCGCTGAAGGTTCCTCTGGAGCGTCTGTGTCGTGTGGGTCGTGCTGACTTCTTGGGTCGGACCACTCCTGACGCTCTGGCCATCACGGACAGCCGTGAGGTTGAGGAGACGAAGTGGCTTCTGGAACGGGCAATCGAACTTGCGGTTCGTGACTCTGCTCCTCAGCCTCTCGTCATGGGTCGTCATCTGATCGATGCTGGCATGAAGCCGAGCCGAGAGTTCGGCGAGGTCCTCAAACGAGCGTTCGAGTACCAGCTGGACGGCTTCATCTTCGACGAGGAGTCGGCCCTTCGCTTCGTGAAGGAGAAGGTTGTGGTGACGGATGATGGCCATGGGCAGGTTGTGGATGGCTGGACCGGTACTTGCGGCTGAGAGCAATGAGAGCGACGGTGACGAATGACATGCGGAACACATTCAACTTGTTACAAGTGCCGTAAGCCGGATGACTCCTGCTCGTGCAATGACGTCAAGCCAGTGGTCAAACCCACTGTGAAGTGGGTTGCCAGTGACGAAGGCATCGACACCGAGGATGGTGAGACTGTCCTCTGTCACCAGTACGACTGGACGACAGGTGAAACGACGATGTTCTACAGCAAGCGGTTTAAGCCTGTCTTGCTCGCTGTTCCTGAGTTGCTGGAAGCTCTGCAGGGATGTGTCGCCGAGCTTGAGCAGCTGGACAAGTGCTACGCAACCCGCCTCGACGAAGAAGGCAGCGCCCGTCTTGCCAAAGCACAAGCCGCCATCGCAAAGGCCACCAAGCTGTGACGAGACCTCAGTACGAGAGTCAGGACGATAGGAAAGAGGAAAGCAAGATTGCGCGGGTGATTGCTGCTTCAGCAAACTGCTACGCCGTCAAACTGCCGATTTCCTATCGTCTTGACTACGCTTTTCACGACAGCACAAACGACGCCCAGATACGGTTCTGGGCTGAAGTGAAGCGGCGGCACAACAACCACGATGCCTACCCGACCTACATGGTCTCGTTGGCGAAGTGGATGGCAGCTGCCGAGATGAATCGAATCACCAGCAAGCGAGTGCTGTTCGGCATCAAGTACGACGACGGCGTCTACCTGCTGAAGGTGACAGAGAAGTCATTGCTCGACATGAGACCATTCCTGACCTATGCCATGGGTGGCAGAACCGACCGTGGTGACGCTGCCGACATCGAGCCTGTGGTCCACATCCCGATGACCTATTTCGAGTATCTGGAGTAGAATGAACAACATCGACGACGAGGCCACCATTGCCATTGCGAAAGAAGTTCGCGGCCTGAGAGCACTGCTTGAGATCTGGAGTGACCGTGCTGCAGAGGTGGAGCAGATTTCCATTCCACACGTCAGGCGTGAAGAGACTCGCAAGTCCCTTGCTGAAGCAGTGGCGAAGAAGGTTGCGAATTGCAAGCACTTCGTGGTCAACGAAGAGTCTTGGGGTGGCGAGGACACACTCGGCAATTCGGCGCATGACCGAGAGACCACAGAGGTCACCTGCCTTCTCTGCAAGCAGAAGCTTCTCACATCGAAGAGTGAGCGTGATGCCAAGTACCGCAAGAGGACGTGGCATATTCTGCCAGCGTATGCTGGCACCGGTGAGGACTTCAATCCTTTCTACGGTCGACGAATGTATTTCCCCGGTTCTATCCGAAAAGATGAACGCGCCGCAATCGTCAGACGTATCAGGAACACCGACTGGGAAACGACAGAACAACTCGTATGGGCAATCAAAGAAGCTAAAGGCTCAGTCCTTTAGCTTAGGAGTAAGGTGTTCGGCGAAGGTTGGTCGAAGAAGGCAATCTGATCTGATGGCGAAGAAGCGTGGCGATCTACTTTCTGACATCAAGCAATCCAAAGATGCACTCATCGCATCAGAACGGCGCGGCAGAAAAGCTGTTCAACGCCTGAGGGGCATCGAGAAGATCTTCGAGACGCTCATACCCAAGATGAGAAACTGGTCAGACCTCCCTGTGGCTGACGAGAGCATTGCTCGATGTCTGACAACTGGTGAATGTCGAAGGATCATCAAGGCCCTTGAAGCACCAGAGTCAGACGCCGAGCCCACAGAAGATAAAGCTTCTGCTTGACCTGAAGGCAGTAGCCAGTAAAGGACAGCTATGTCGCGTATTTATGTGATCGATGTTCCATGCTCGGAGTGCAGGGTCGGTACGGGTGAGCAATGTGTGAGGTCGAATGGTCGACCGTTCTCCCGTGTGACGGGCATGACCGACCGACCGTACCAGTACCACCAGCCGCGCCGACTTCTCTACAACACCGTCAAAGCTCAAGTGCTCCTCGGCCTGACCGCTTCTGCATAGTATCACTTGACTTGTAGGCCACAACTGATAAGGTTCAACGCATGAGCACGGACCAAAAGATGAAGATTGCGGGACTTCGGAAGCGCTGGCAGGAAGCTGAGAGGAAGGCTGATGAAGCTCAGCTTCGCGCTGACCAAGCTGTCGGTCTCGCAGAGAGCTTGTCTATCGAGGCAACCACCCTGCTTGAAGAGTATGAAGAAGCCTGTGCCGAAGCCACGGAAGAGGAGGACGAATGAACAGCGCTGAGCAGACCTACGTCATCCCCATCGTTGATGCTTACGACCTCGGTGGCCCCATCGGCTACCTGAATGGCAACGTCGTTGCTGACGAGACCATCGTCGCGAAGGACGAAGCTGGCCAGTCCTACCGCATCAAGGTTCGGTTCTCTGGCGTTACGGAGAAGGCTGTCATCGAGCAGATCGACACCTACGTTCGTCAGATTCGACGAGTTGGTTCCATCGACCCCACTCGGTGGTCAGTCTGATGAATGGCTGGTGAATTCAAAGTTGTGCCGTATGTGTTCACGTCAGTGCCTGTCATTGTACTGAACACGGCTACTGTCGAACAGATTGCTTTCCTCAAGAGGGCAATCCTCAGCTTTGATTCATCAGACATTTTCTACACGCAGAGGCAGATTTGTGACCCCGCCATCGCCGCCATCTCTGAAGATTATGTCCTGATCAACTTCTACTCAGACTTCCCTGAAGCTGAGTTGTATGTCGAGTGGCTGAACTCGGTCTACGACCAGACTCTCCTCGATCTTGGCTTCCACCCCGGTTGACCGATTCCAATCATACCCTGTTGCTTGGAATACCAAACGCAACTACAAGTAGGCCATGAAACCGTTTCCATTCCATCTCACTCGCCGCCAGTCTCTCTGGTCTTTTGCTGCCATCGTCGCCATCGATCTGTTCTGGTTTCGTGCTGCGTTGCCGCTCCTGATGTCCAGTGCATCGAACGTCGGCGTCGTGTTTGGCGTACTGACCAGCGTGGCTCTCATTGTCCTGCACATCGACGTCATCTGGTCGTTCATCGACCCGGCTGCTGACAACGAGTACATCTACACGTGTCACTTCTGTGACTCGAACAAGTTCGCTCGGAGCGACAAGTACGACAACGGCGTCCCCGATGACTGGACCGTGTTCCAGCATGGTCGCAGCCGTCGCATCGTGGCCTGTGGCGAATCAGGCTGCCGTGTAGCCATCGCCAAATCCATGGCAGAAACCCTCACCTTTCACCCGTGACAGTAACGAAGCTTCGGCTTCAAAAGGAAAAGCAGATGAACACAAAGTTTATTCTACCGTTCGTGTTGGCAGCGTTCGCGTTGTCTGGTTGTGATTGTCACAGACGTTCGTGCTGGCAACGTCGGTGTACTGGTCAACACCATGGGTGCTGGCAAGGGCGAGATCAAGAAGGTCGGCGTTGGTCGGTACTTCCTCGGCGTTGGCGAAGACATCTTCATCTTCCCCACGTTCAAGCAGACCGCAACGTGGACCAAGAGCCTCACTGAAGGCAATCCAGTCGATGAGTCTCTCTCGTTCCAGACCAAGGAGGGGATGCCAATCAATGTCGACGTCGGTATCACCTACCACTTGGAAGAGGACAAGGTGGTTGACCTGTTCCGCAGCTATCGTCGTGGTGCTGATGAGATCACCCACATCTTCCTGCGAAATCACATCCGCGATGCCATGGTCCGCACTGCTGCTCCGCTGAGCATCGAGCAGGTCAGCACTGGTCGGTCAGCCTTCATGGATACCGTCAAGGAGCTTGTCACAGAGAAGGTGGCCCCGCTTGGTATCGTGATTGAGGATATCTATCTGGTGAATGACTTCCGCTACCCTGAACTGGTGCGCAAAGCCATCGACGATAAGAACGCTGCCATCCAGCGTGCACAGCAACGTGAGAACGAGCTTCGTGAGACGGAAGCTGAGAGCAAGAAGGTCGCTGCTCAGGCTCGTGGCAAGGCCGAAGCCATCCTCGCTGAAGCTGAAGCACAGTCCAAGGCCAACGAACTCCTGAGCAAGAGCATCACCCAGCAGCTGATTGAGATCAAGAAGATCGAAAAATGGGACGGAAAACTCTCTCAAGTATCTGGTTCCTCAACTCCAATGATTGACATGCGCATCGAGAAGTGAAAACGTCTTGGGATGCTGTGGCTCCTGAGTAAGAATCTTTATAGAGAGAAGGGCTACGATGCCCTTCTCTCTTCAATTCAGCGGCTGGGAATCAAGTACCAAGTCGTCACGCCTGTGCCTTTCGCTGATGATATCTACGCCGCTGATGTTGGGAGGCTCGTAGCCTCGATTGCTGATTACCTTGAAGGAGAGCAGAGATGACATTGAAGTACATGCCAGTTGAAGAGTTCTTGCGTCTTGGTTACCTGCAGGAGTTGAATCGTCAGTTCCTCCACCCACTTGGTCTGGCCATCATCGTCAACATCGACGACGACGGCACTCACACGTTGGGCGCAATCTGGGATTGCCGCGAAGACCCTGAGGGCATCTATTTCAATGAAGGAGTTCTCAACAAGGAGAAAGCTTCCTTCATCGAAAAGGAGTTTCTGGTCAGGTGGGGGACTCGTGCTGCTGCACTTGGCTTTGCCATTCAGCCCGTACCAACCCCAGCCATCGAGCCTGAACCAGAGGTTGACAAGATCTGACTATAAAGCGAGCTTACGCGTTATGACACCAGTAACACGTAAGCTCGCTTCAATCGTTTCCATCTTGTCTGTGGAGCCGGTCCCCAACGCTGACCGCTTGGAGAAGATCGGTAGTCTCGGCTACCAAGTCGTTTCAGAGAAGGGGCGATGGTCTGTCGGAGACATGGCTGTCTACTTCGAGGCCGACTCTGTGCTGCCGGACATCGACGCCCTTCGCTGGGTCTGGACCCCGAAGGACACGCCACCAGACGTCAAGGTGCCTCGTCCAGCGGACCAGCGTCTCCGTGCCGTCCGTCTTCGCGGTTGCCTCTCCATGGGCATCTTGCTGAAGTTGCCAGAGCTTGGACTTGATCCGAAGGACTTCAAGACTGGTGACGATGTCACGAGCTTGCTTGGAGTCACCCAATTTGAGGAAGACTCCTCGGATGAAGCCTTCCGTGCGCCATTCCCGTCCTTCGTGTCGAGGACCAGCGAGATGCGCGCTCAGAGCCTCCCAGACGTCCTGAAGGAGTTGGCTGGCAAGGCTTGGGTGGCCACGCTCAAGATCGACGGGCAGAGCCTCACAGCTTATCTAGATGCTGGTGATCTTCACGTCACTGGTCGGAAGCATTCGATCCTTGAGTCCGATGTGCCGCACTGGCGAGTGGCCCGGAAGTACAAGCTGCAGGATGTCCTGAGAGAAAACCCTCACCTCGTGATCCAAGGTGAAGTCGCAGGCCCCGGCATCTTGGGCAACAAGCTCGAACTCAAGGAGCACGACTTCTTCGTGTACAACATCCACCACAAGCAGGAGGACCGACTGTTCCTTGATGCTGAGATGCGCGAGTTCTGTGCTGACCATGGGCTGAAGGCTGTACCGAAGGTTGCTGAAGGTGTCGAGTTCTCCAAGACGATGGATGAGCTTCAGGAGCTTTCAGCTGGCAAGTACGAAGGTACCAACCGGAATCGGGAAGGCATCGTTGTGCGGCCTCGTGATGAATTGATCCGATCAGACACCGTCGGCAAGTGGCTGTCCTTCAAGATGATCAACAACTCTTCCCTCGTGAAGTGAGTAACTATGACCAAAGAAATTGATGCTGAACAGATGGTTGCCGAGCTTCGACTTGCTGCTGAGCAGGTTATGACTCATTGTCTCCAAAACACGACATGGGCGTTTGAGGCTCGACAAGCAGTAAGTGGGCTGCAAGCAGCCCTAGACAAGTCTGCTCCCATCGCCGGTCGGTGGTGTCTGGCGAGCGAGCGGGATGAGGCGGTGCGCGAACGTGACGACGCCCAAGCGTGCTTCCAAAAGGCTTGGACGGTGGCGACCGAGGCCAACACCCGCGCTGATGTGTCTGACGCCGCTGCACGCGCACTTGGTGTCGACTTCGATCGTGTGCTGCGCGAGTGCAGCGCCGCCACCGCCCGCGCTGAGAGGGCTGACGTGATCTGTGTCGATCAGTACAAAGAGTACAGCAACGCAAAGGAGCGCTGGCGAGTCGAGTTTGCGGCAATGTTTGAGCGGATGAGTAAGGCATCAGACCGTGTTGCCATCTGGCGACAACACTGTACCTGCGGCACGAGCCACGGCCAGCCAAAAGCATACACGGTAGACCAGCTTCGTAGTGCTTTCGCTGAAGCCTGCTTGTCCCCTGAAACGCCGTTCTTCAAAGAGTGGCCTGCCATTGCCGCTGCCGTTGAACGTGCACTGGCGAGCGAAAACAAGCGAAAGGAGATGGTCGCTGAGGTGTGGGGCGTTGAGATGCGCAACGGCGGATGGTTGGGCCTCGGTGCGGCACTGACCGGGTCAGGCTCGTCAGTCGACATCGTCAAGGCACACCGCTTCTCGACAAAGGAGGAGGCTGAGAAGGTGGCGAGTGAATTCTCCTTTGCTGGCGGGATGGCAAAGCGTATCGACGGCGAAGCTGTTGTCAGAATCGATGAACTCGCCAAAGAGCGCGATATCGCAAACGCAAACGCTGTTGCATGGGAGGCACGTGCTGAGAAAGCGGAGGCGGTTGTTGAGAGGTGGCGCGACGAAGCCGTGATGCGCGAACGCAAGGTGGACGAGTTGACCATCCGCGCCGTCGCCGCCGAGCGCACATAAAAGGCGATCCGTCGCCTCGCTGTGACCTTCACTGTGACACATGTGCGGAGAAGGCTGAGGAGAAATCATGAACACTGCCGTCGTCATCTACCACAAAGACTGCCCAGATGGGCTCACAGCCGCCGTTGCGGCATGGCTGAAGCTGAAGGACACCGCTGTCTATATCCCGAGGCACTACAACGAGCCACGCGACGACGACGCCTACAGGGGCAAGGACGTCTACGTCTTGGACTTCTCATTCTCGTTGGAAGCGACACGACGGGTCGATGAAGTGGCCAAGAGCCTGACCATCCTCGACCACCACAAGACGGCTTTCGACAACCTGAATGGCACGAAGTACGCGGAGCGCCTTCGCATGGATCAGTCCGGCGCGCGTCTGGCGTGGGAGTTCTTCCATCCCGGCATCCCGTGCCCCAACATCGTCGACTACGTCGAGGACAACGATTTGTGGCGGCACAAGCTCCCGCACTGGGAAGAGGTGAAGGTTGCTGGAGAGATGGTGTCCCTCAAAGACCCGGACGCAATCAACCGGTGGGCGGCTTTCGCTGACCGGTTGGCCAACGACTTCAACGGCGTTGTCGTGCAGGGCACAGCCATCGTCGAGTACCGCAACATCCTCATCCAGCGCATGTGCAATGAACCCGGCTTCGCGCTCTTGGCAGGCCACAAGGTTCCCTGCGTCAACACCGGAAGCTGGCAGTCCGAGGTCGGCAACCTCCTGAGCAAGGAGCATCCGTTCGCGATCATCTGGCGCGCGGACAAGGAGGGGCGCTTCCTCTACTCCCTGCGCTCCGACAACACCCGGCACGAAGCCGTTGACGTCTCTGAGGTGGCCAAACTCTTCGGCGGCGGCGGGCACAAGAATGCAGCTGGCTTCACCAGCAATGCACCGCCCATGATGGTGAAACCAGACTCGGTCATGGTGCGTTCGTAAAGAATAGCTTGACTCTGGGCCGCATGCGTGCTAGCTATGTACTCATGCGGCCCACTCAAGCTGATCTGGACAAACTGTTTGCAGAAAAGGAAGAGGCCGAACGTGCTGCCTTCTCTGCTGACCAAGCAGCGGGCACGGCCGAAGAAACAACAGCACGGTATGAAGTGAAGGCTAAGGCAGCACGGGAGGCTTACAAGAAAGCCTTCTCCTTCTTCCATAGGAAGGACTTCAAGCAGGACTCCAAATGACGCCTTCCGCCTACATCCAACAGGTCAAAGACCACCGACGACGAATGTCGGCGCTTGGCCAAGCCTACGCCAACAAGTATTGGCTGTATGCAGCAGCTGCAACCAGAACCGCCTGCACTGTGCATGACATCGAGAAGTGGTTGTTCCTTCCACTGCTGTACGCTTTCCATGGTGGAAGAGGCAATCGGAAGACCGCTCGCTTCATTTACGACGTCATGAATGTAGCTGGTGCAGTCGTCTCTGCTGTCGTTCTCATCCGTTACCCAGCAGAGGACCGTGCTCAAGCTCGTAAGATGGAGCGGGTCTTCGACTGTCTTGATCGAAGTCTTGACCCAGTCGCCCGGACCGAACTAGGCGACAAAGAAGATCCGCCTCCTTTGTCGAAGTTCCTTTCAGAAATCGACCTTGTGATTGCACAGTCGTGGGTGGAACAATGGAAGCAGATGTTCGCAGCGAAATGAGCTATGTAGCATATCAACGACACGCCTCTTTCGTCTGGTGGCGAAAGTGGACGCTGGCGGAATGGGCGGATCGCCCGAAGTCACCCGGTCAACGTAACCGCAGGGAATGCCGTCGGCGGCGGAAAGCCGATCACCACCGAACCCAAGAAAGGCAAGAAGAAATGACGTCGCCAACCTTCAGTACCGTGATCCTTCGGCAGCTTGTTGCTCAGGAGTTGAAGACTCATCCGAGTCTTCGTCGCGGGCAAGCCCACTGGAATGTCGCACACGGTTTGTGGCCACATCTGACCGAGTCGTTCCGTGGAACGAACGTTGACCCGTTCTACAATGACAGCCGCGTTGGTGACTTCGTCGTTGCCTTGTACGAGAAAGCTTCAAGCGTCGAAACCTGAAACCTGATCTATGACGGACACGTTCCGTGGTCGCTTTGCTGAGGCTGGTTTCTCACCCATTCGGATGGTGCAGATCCCAAACGAGTACTGGCCAGAACCCTACGTGCTTGAACGGCTCAGCACGCCGTGGTTCGAGGTCACCGCCGACATCGGTTGCAGCGGTGACCGCGTTCGCTCGGTGCAGGCGCTTCGCACGTTGTTCCCCGGTACGACCGTGGCTCATGCTCTCAAGGTTGTCGATGGTCTGACTGCGTTCGTCTTACACGAGCTTGTTTGTCAAGCTCGGTTCCACCACCCCTTTCTGGGCAGGGCGGCAACCGGGTGATGACTGGCTGATCAAACGCAACTGGTTGACCATGACTGCCGTCTGACCTCTTTTCTTCTTGGAGATATCAATGACCCAGACCACTGCCGACATGACCATCACCATGGTCATCCGTGGAAACAGCCGTCTCTTCATGGTGGCGCGCAACATACGTTCAAGGTCGGTTGGCGCAAAAACGTCATCGAACTCGACTGGAGTAAGACAGACCTCACCCGCACTGCTGAGTCCTTGTTCCCTGACGAGAACGTCACCAAAAAGGACAGGATGATCCACTGCTGGTCTGTCGACGATCTGACCCGCTACCTCAAGGTCATCCGCAACGCCGCTGGTCTGTCGACAAAGTAAAGGATTTGAACGCCGAGAAAGCAACAAGCGTGCTGCAAGGCACGAAGAGTTGATGCGGACTCTGGCCGAAGACAGCGACTTGTACGCTGAAGAGTGCGAGATCCAACGTCGAGTCACTGGTCTGG